>ERZ1370068.5919-contig-4921_pt1 | contig 136414 bp, 217 predicted proteins | sample MGYA00561227_ERZ1370068 | MGnify/ENA primary metagenome ERZ1370068 (study PRJEB38410, sample SAMEA6850437) | metagenome | study: Metagenomic assessment of the ecological functions of the soil: analysis of the soil microbiota associated with the...
TCACACACGCAACGCTTACTCTCTTTGAGCCAATCGAAAATATCCAACCGCGTCTCACCTGGAAAGGCGTGGCACAGTTCAGCTGTTTTGGCTGAGTTTCCCCACAGCGTAGACACGATGGATCAACTGGAGATTATGGTGATTGCGTAGCCTCCAGGCAGTCTGCTATGTTGAGCGCCGTTAGAGATCTTTCGCAATTAACTTCTGTTGGATATTTCGTATGGTCTGGGACCCCAAAGATCCTTGGAGTAGAGAAGAGCGACCCGCTTGAGGATGCCCTCAAACAGGCCCAATCGCAATTCAAGAATCTGATGCCCTCGTTTACCAGCCTGATGCCCTCAAGCGGCTTCAGAAACATCGCCTTGGCCGCGCTGCTCATCTTTGTTGCCTGGAATAGTGCCTTTATCGTCGCCCCGGATGAGGAAGGCGTTGTTAAGCGATTCGGCGTCCCTGTCCGAACCGTGGGACCCGGTCCCCACGGGAAAATTCCTTTTGTCGAAACCGTTCTGCAGCCGAAAGTCCAAAAGCTCCATCGTATCGAGGTAGGCTTCCGTACAGACCGGCAAGGCCGCCAGCAGATGCTGGCGCAAGAAGCCCTGATGCTCACCGGCGACATGAATATCCTGGCGATCCAATTTATCGTGCAATACAAGATTAAGGAGTCTGCGAACTTTCTCTTTAACGTCGCAGAAATCGATGAGACGATCGGCAAAGCGGCCGAAGCCTCCATGCGGGAAGTGGTCGGCAAGGGCAAGATCGATGAGGCATTGACGACCGGCAAGGCCCAGATCCAGCAGGATGCCCAGATACTCCTGCAATCCCTCCTCGACCAGTATCAGGGCGGCGTCCAGATCGCAGCCGTCCAACTCCAGGACGTGAGTCCTCCCGAAGCCGTGGCGGCTGCGTTCAAGGATGTAACGAATGCGAAGGAAGATCGAGAGAAACTGATCAACCAGTCTCAGAGCTATCGCAACGACATTCTCCCCAAAGCCCAAGGCGAAGCCGCTCAGGTCGTGAATCAGTCCAAGGGTTATGCCCAGGCGCGACTGAATCGCGCCCAAGGTGAGGCCAACCGTTTTCTGGCGACCTTGAAAGAATACAATCAAGCCAAAGACATCATCAGCAAGCGGATCTATATCGAAACCATGGAAGAAATCCTCCCGAACATGGAGAAAATCATCATTGATGGCAAAATGGGCGATCGTATGCTGCCGTACCTCCCGCTTGATCGTGTCAAACCCAGGACCGGCACTGCCGCTGAGGGCCAGAACCCATGACCAAGCAAGGGTTCATCATTGCACTGGCGGTGGTGGTCGTCGGGTTATTTCTCCTGGGAGCCTCACCGCTCTTCACCGTGGACATCACCCAGAGTGCGATCGTGGTCCAGCTGGGAAAGCCTGTTCGCAATATCACTGAGCCGGGGCTCTATGTGAAAGTGCCGTTCATTCAAGAAGTTACTTATTTCGATAATCGCCTCCTGGACTACGACTCACAAGCCCAAGATGTGATCACACAAGACAAGAAGACCCTCCTCCTGGATAACTACGCCAAATGGCGAATTGTCGACCCACTCAAGGTCTATCAGAACTTTCAAACCCAACGAGGAGCGCGGCAACGGCTGAACGACATCATCTATTCTGAACTCCGGGTCGAACTCGGGCGCCATGACCTTCTGGAAATCGTCGCGGATCACCGTGCCGATCTCATGAAAATTGTGACTCAGCGGTCGCACGAAAAAGCGTCCGCTTATGGGATCGAGATTCAGGACGTGAGAATCAAACGTGCCGACCTCCCTGAGCAGAACGAAAAGGCCGTATTCGCCCGTATGCAGGCTGAACGGGAACGGCAGGCGAAGCAATACCGTGCAGAAGGCGCTGAGGAAGCACAGAAAATCCGTTCAGAAGCAGAAAAGGATCGCGAGATTATTCTGGCTCAGGCATACAAGGAATCGGAGGAACTTCGTGGCGCAGGGGATGCGAAGGCATTTAAAGTCTATGCCGAGGCCTACCGGCAGGATACTCACTTTTTTGAATTTACGCGCTCGATGGAAGCCTACAAGAAAACCTTCAAAGATAAGTCCACCCTGGTGGTGAGTCCGGATTCAGAATTCTTGCATTATCTTAAGCAGCGCTAGCCCTCAAGACAATCCTACGATCTCTCCCGTGCCTGGATCGATTCCAATACGTTCGCCTGCAGGCTTCTTGGGCAACCCCGGCATGAGTTGAATACCTGCGCAGACTGCCGTCAGGAACCCGGCTCCTGCAAGTATTCGCACCTCTTTGATCGGCAACGTAAACCCGGACGGACGCCCCTTCAACGCCGGATCGTGCGACAGCGATAACGGCGTCTTGGCCATGCAGATGGGCAACCGATCAAGTCCAAGCTTCTGCGCCACCTCCATGTCCTGTTCGGCTTGTGTGTCGAACGACACGGCGGAGGCTCCATACATCTGCATGGCAATAGTTTGGATTTTCTTCTTGATCGGCCAGGCGATGTCATAGAGATGTCTGAACGTAGACGTGTTCTCCGTGGCTTTGACCACAGCTTTGGCCAACGCTTCGGCCCCTTTGCCGCCATCGGCCCAATGTGTTGAGACAGCGGCATCCACCGCACCAACCTCTATGGACCGCTCCCGAACCCATTCCAGCTCAGCCACCGGGTCATCAACGAAGGCATTGACCGCCACCACCACTGGCACCCCATGGGCTTTCACGTTCGCAATATGCTGCTCCAAATTCGCAAAGCCTTTTACCAACGCCTCCCTGATTAGGCCCAGTAAGCCCTGCCGAAAGCGGAGTACCAACCTTGACTGTGCCTCCGCCACCGTGAAGCTTGAGTGCGCGAAGTGTAGCGACCACCACGGCCGCCGCCGGCTTAAATCCCGAGAGACGACACTTGATGTTGAAAAATTTCTCTGCCCCGAGATCACTCCCGAATCCAGCCTCTGTCACAACATAGTCTGCACAACGCAATGCGATGGCATCGGAAAGAATCGAACAGTTCCCGTGTGCGATATTACCGAACGGACCGGTATGTACGAATGCTGGTGTTCCCTCCAGCGTCTGAACGAGGTTAGGCAACAAGGCTTCTCTGAGCAAGACTGCCATGGACCCGGCACATCCAAACTCTTCTGCCCGCACCGGCTTACCATCCGTTGTAAAGCCAACTAAGATCTGGCCGAGCCTCTGTCTCAGATCGGCCTGACTCGAAGCCAAAGCGAGCATCGCCATGACTTCGGAGGCTTCGGTAATTACAAACTGACCCGTGCGGCCAGCAGCCCCTCTCCCAACGAGATCTTCCGTAATGCCCGATCGCTGACTCCTAATGTCCGTGGCCAGGTGATTCGATTTTGATCTATTTGAAGCGCATTCCCATGAAAGAGGTGATTATCGACAAATGCGGACAAGAGATTGTGACTGGCGGATACGGCATGGGCGTCGCCGGTCAAGTGGAGGTTGATTTCTTCCATCGGAAGGACTTGAGCTCTTCCTCCTCCTGTCCCTCCCCTTTGATCCCAAACACCGGCCCCAATGAAGGCTGCCGAAGCGTGACGGCCGTTCGATGGCCGAGGCGGGAAAGACCCATGGCAAGCCCGATGGACGTTGTCGTCTTGCCTTCCCCGAGCGGTGTCGGATTGATGGCAGTCACGAGTACATACTTGCCCAGTCGGGAAGCATGAAGCCGCTCAACTACGTCAAGCGAAACCTTCGCCTTCAGTTTTCCGTACGGAAGTAGCTCGGTGGCCTGGATGCCAAGCTGGTCAGCAACATCCTGAAGTGGACGCGCCTTTACTGATCGGTTGATCTCAATATCTGTCATTGGTCGAGTACGGCCTGAACCCTACCGCCTAAGTGGCGCGGCAGTATAGCACAAGAGTTGAGTCGATTCGGTGGGTGTCGTTGGATAGGAGGGTATGAGTTCAGTCTGAGCCACGCCATGAAACCAAGTCGGTTGATGACGCGTCGGTGAGCGAAGCAGGAAAACTAACGAGCTATTCGAGGATATACTTTACGGGATCTAGCGCTTGGCCATTAAGCTTGACCATGTAGTGCAAGTGAGGCCCCGTGGCTAGTCCAGTGCTACCGACTAAGCCGACGACTTCTCCACGTTTCACGCGTTGCCCTTCTTTGACTAATGCCTTGGCTAGGTGGCCATAGAGAGTTTCAATGCCGAATCCATGGTCAACTTTCACGAGATTTCCCAGCTTAGGATCGAAGCCGACCGCTGTGACTCGTCCTTGAGCCGAAGCCTGAACTGGCGCATTGGCAGCAGCTCCAATATCCAATCCGTCATGCCATGTGGGTTTTTCGGTGAATGGGGAAACCCTTGGCCCAAATCCGGAGGTAACCCATCCCTTCACTGGCCAAATGGATGGGGTTGCCGCCCACCGAGAAGATTTGTGTTCGGCAGCCAAGGACAACTCTTGAAGCGATTGTTCCTGGATCGTAGTCTCTTTCGACAGCCAATCTATTCCATCCTTGATTGAGGCAATCACTTCCTCCTCAGTGAGACCGCTCGAGCCGGTACCGGTAGATGGGCTCGTTTGGTCAACTAGCGCAGCACCTTGACTCAGTTTCCACTGATCTGACGTACTGACCTTCACCCTCATTCTTAGACATATTCTCAGATGTAACAAGGGAATGGCCATCGGGAATGGGAACATCCACACCACCTCGACCATTAACGACATCCCCTGCTTTCGGGTTCTCGATCCCCAACATGACACGAAGCCGTTGATTGACCTCCTTCATACTCATCAAACGCTTCTTCAAATCGTCGACGGCACCCGCAAATGCTCCCGTCTGTTCCCGTGCGTTCATGGCTTCTTCACGGAACGCTGAGAGTTCCCAGACTTCGCCGGTTCTAATCACGTAGTGCGCGATGACAAGAATATTCGACTAGAGCAAAAATGGCTCCGACAATCAATAGCTTACTGACAAGTTTGCGAGCAAAACTAAACCGCAGTGGCTTGGCTGTTGAGCCACGAAAGATCACGACGGTATAGGCATCGCTATCTTCTGCGCCGTTCACTTGTCCCATGATTCTCACCCCTTGCCGAATGGGCGGCTTCGCTTCCTACTGATTTAATTCCTGGCGAGTGTATCGATCCAGATCGCTTCAGTCAACCCCTCATTTTGGTATTAGAAATACTCCTTCAGTACCCAATTAGCTGTGGGTCTCACTATGCACCCACCCAATATATTGATCAAAGCCTTCCTTAACCGGCAATGCGATAATTTCAGGAGTTTCATACGTATGCATCGCCTTGATCGCTTTTCGAGTGCACGATACCGAGGTTTGGTGGATTTCAATATAAGAAGAACTTCTTGTGCCTTGACAACTTTTCCCTTCCAACGATAGATCGATTGAATCCCTGAGATGATATTCGCACAGGCAGCCAGCTTTGCATTCACCATTTCTTCGCCAATCCTTACCGCTTCTTGCCTGATTTTCTGCCGTAACCAAGATAACAAGGACTTGCCCTGCTGATTTCTTCAATAGGGGCCGGGCCATTATAGTAAGATAACCTTTCCGCCCTGCAATGATCCCTGCCATTCTCTCTTGATAGCCAAATGGTAAAGCAATTTCTGGGCCTACTACGTATGCAATATGCAATGATTATCACAACTTATCAATATCTTATGATGTTATGCTCACGATCCTAACCTTTGCCAGCTCTTTTTCATATCTAACCTGTATCGCCATAAAAGCTACACAAAGACAAGAGTTGACAAAATGTACATTTTTTGTCACTCCTTTTCCTGATACAAAGGGATGAGACCTCAATCAGTCATCCACTCTCAATCTGAGAAAAGGCCAAACCGAGGAGACACCATTCAGGCTCATTGACAAGCTTTTCACCCCTCACATATCATAATAGTCTCGACCAAGGAGGGCACTTGATGGGCGTTGTCATTTCCCCGAAAGAACTGAAAGCACGCCTTGATAAAGGCGACAAACTAGTCCTGCTTGATGTGAGAGAGGAATGGGAATATGCCCTTGCAAAACTGAATGATTCAATCCTAATTCCCCTCGCAACGATCCCTCAATCACTCGCTCGGTTGAACCGCGACTCAGAGATTATAGCCATCTGCCACCATGGCATGAGAAGCGCTGACGCAACAAATTTCTTGCTTCAACAAGGATTCCCAATGTAAAGAATTTGGTGGGGGAATTGATGCCTGGTCAATCCAAGTGGATGGAAGTGTCCCTCGATATTAACCCATCCTCACCAAGGCCCTTGGTACATCTGCTCTCCACCCTCTGCTGAACAGCACAGTCGATTTTAGCGCATCCGCTCGCGGAAATAATCGACGGTGCGCTTGAGGCCTTCACTGAGTTCAGTTCTTGGCTCCCAGGACAATTCCTGACGGAGTTTGTTCGAGTCAATCACGCTCCGTACCTGTTCGCCAGTTTTAGCTGGCCCATGAATTTCCTTGCATGTCGAATTCGTGTGCGCGATTAAGATTCTGAGCAAATCGTTGATTGAGGTTTCTTCTCCCGTTCCAACATTGTACGTCCCTTGCGTTTCCTGACCCATCACCGCAAGGTTTGCCTCAACGACATCGTCGACATAGATGAAGTCTCGCGTTTGCCGCCCATTCCCATTGACGATCGCTTGCTCGTTATTCAGCAGCTTCTGAATAAAGATCGCGACCACCCCGGCCTCTCCATCAGGATCCTGGCGTGGACCATACACATTGGCATAGCGCAGGCTCACTATTTGTAGTCCGCTCACTCGTTGATAATAGGAGAGATACTGCTCCCCGCAGAACTTGCTGATGCCGTACGGCGACAGCGGTCTTGTGACATGGGACTCCGGGACAGGATAGATTTCCTGTTCGCCGTAGATGGCCCCGCCGGATGAAGAGAACACCACCTTTCGCACTCCGTGCTTGATTGCTTGCTGCAACACGTTCAGCGTCCCTAGAACATTCACCTGGGCATCAAAGATTGGGTCTTCCACAGATTTCCGCACATCCATCTGTGCAGCAAGATGCATGACAATATTGGGCCGTCTCATTGCGAAACACCCGTTCAAGTCGCCAACTCTGAATATCTAGCTTGCAGAAACGAGCGGCACGATTGAGGTTTCGTCGCTTCCCCGTGGACAGATTGTCTACGATAACAACCTCATGCCCTTCTTGAACAAGACGATCGACCAAATGCGACCCGATAAAGCCGGCACCTCCGGTCACGAGTACTTTCATGCATGCTCCCATCGCCTATGAATTCGTGCCATTACCTGTCCAGCACCCACACGGTTAGGCTGTTATCTCGCGGACAAATCCAACAAGAACCTCCCGATTCCCTTTTCGCCCTATCACGGGAGAATCGAGCACGCCTTTCAACTGAAGCCCCAAATTGGCGGCACAGGCGATGACCTTCTTAGTCACCGCCTCGCGTTGCGCATCATCTCGGACGATCCCACCTCGTCCTACCTGACCTTTACCGACTTCAAACTGTGGCTTTACTAATACCACGACTACTGCGGAACTATTGAGTAGGTGGACGACCGGGGGCAATACCAGGGTCAGAGAAATAAACGAAACGTCGATCACCGCCAGGTCGATCGGCTCAGGGACCGCTGCACGGTCAACATACCGAATGTTGGTCCGTTCGAGCAAGACAACACGCGAATCCTTACGGAGCCTCCACTCAAACTGTCCATACCCCACGTCGATGGCATAGATACGGGCGGCTCCTCGCTGCAACAAACAATCGGTAAACCCACCGGTTGAACACCCCACATCCAAACCGATTGCCCCTCTCGGGTCAATATGAAAGGCATCAAGGGCTGCGGCCAATTTGTCACCCGATCTACTGACAAACAACGCAGGCTGTACGACCTCGATCCGCGCATCCAGCGGCACCAACTTCGCTGGCTTGTCCACCATAATCCCATCAACCGATACTCCGCCTGCCAAGACGGTTCTGGCTGCAGCTTCCCGACTGGGCACCAGACCCTGAGCTGCAAGCACACGGTCTAACCGTTCTTTGTGAACACGAGGAAGGGTAGGCCATATCGACTAGAGGAGCCACTCATCAGGGCATGGATGGAAATAAAAGCCTGTGCTAGAGAAGCTAGGAGGACGGTTCATCGGCTGCGTCGTCTGGAGAGAAGGCGTGGATTCGTTTCTTGCCGTTCTTATCTTGCACAAGCACTTCTACTTTATGTTCGGCCTCCTCAAGAATCTTGAGACAATTCTTTGAAAGGCGAATGCCCTCTTCAAAGATCTTGAGCGACTCATCTAGAGGGAGATCGCTTTTTTCCAATTCTCCAACAATGGCTTCCAACCGTGCCATTGCCTGTTCAAACTTTACCGCTGCCACAGCACGCCTCGTTATAAATATTTATATCGGTGGAGGCCCATTATACTCGACCGCACCGCGATTTCAAACTGAGGAATCATCACACACACGCGTGACCACGCAGCCCAATCGCCCAGTTGCCAATTGAGCCTCCAACTCCTGCCCAACCTCCACGTCGCTCGCGCGGTGAAGAATTTGACCGGCCGGGACCGTTTGAAGAATACTGTAGCCACGTCCAAGAATCGCCAAGGGGCTCAAGGTATTGAGCTGCGCCAGCGTGGCGTGGATCCGGTGACGATGCTGCGCCAATACCACGCCCATCTGCCCTTCAAGACGCTTCGAGAGTTGCGGGACAGTCGCCAAACCTTGCTTGATCGCGAGAATAGGATTGAGACTGAATAGATCGCGCTGCGCCCTGTGAAGCCGTTCACGCCCAGACGTGAGCAGTTGTTGGACTATCTCGCGCAATCGATCCACCACATCATCGGTCCGTTGCGCCGCATCCTGAAGGCGCACGCGTACATCTGTTACCCCTCGAATTCCGGCATCGAGCCGCTGCCGCTCGAAGGCACAATGCCGGAGCATCACCTGCCCCAAGCGGACCTTCAACTCCCGCATTCGTTCCACGATCTCAGCCAACACCGGAACCACAGCCTCCGCTGCCGCCGACGGCGTCGGCGCTCGGAGATCGGCGACGAAGTCGGCAAGCGTCACATCGATTTCATGACCGACAGCCGACACCACTGGAACATGGGACGCTGCAATGGCCCGCACCACGATCTCCTCGTTGAAACTCCAGAGATCTTCCAATGATCCTCCACCTCGCCCGACAATGATGACATCCACAGAACCCAGGTCGTTCAAGGCGGATAGCGCCCCAGCGATTTGACGCCCAGCACTCTCCCCTGAACTTGAACCGGGGCGATAAGAATATGGAGCGTCGGCCAGCGTCGCCGAAGAACGGATAGGATATCTCGAATGGCCGCCCCGGTTAGCGATGTGACAACACCCACTGTACGAGGAAATGCCGGGATCGGCTTCTTTCTTTCTAGATCAAACAGTCCCTCCGCCGCTAATCGTGCTTTTAATTGTTCAAATGCCAACTGTAGCGCGCCAACTCCCTTCGGCTCCACCGTGTCGAGTACGATCTGATACTCTCCGCGTGGTTCGTAGACCGTGAGCCGCCCCCGCACGAGCACGTGTAGCCCTTCTTGCAAGACAAAGCGCAACCGCACCGCGCTGGATCGGAACAGCACCGCGCGAATTTGACTTGTCTTGTCCTTGAGCGTGCAGTAGACGTGTCCCGATCCGGGAGCACGGAGATTGGAGAGTTCGCCTTCCAACCAGACATCGGAGAATTGTTCTTCGATCGAGGTGCGAAGCAGCCCCGTCAACTCCGAAACCGTTAAAATCCGCTTCGGAGGAGCAACCTGACCAGGCGAAGCAGAGAAAACCGGAAGGGCTCGTGGTGGATCTCCTTTAGTCGATGAGGCGAATTCGTTCGATCGACAGCGCCTTGCCAAGACGCGCATCAAGTTCGAGCAGCACCGCGCAAAAGACGGAGGGACCCGAGGCTACTTCAAATCGCCGTGGCATCCCGGTTAAGAACTTTTCGATCGCCAACTCTTTCTTCACCCCGATTACGGAATGGAGCGGACCAGTCATCCCTATATCCGTCACATATGCGGTCCCCTTCGGGAGAATCTGATCATCGGCCGTTTGCACATGCGTATGGGTACCCACCACGGCGACGACCTCTCCGTCCAGATAGTGCCCCATCGCCATTTTCTCTGATGTGGCCTCCGCATGCATGTCAACAATCACGGCAACCGTTCGCTTCTTCAGCGCGACCAATTCTTTTTGGCCACCTGGAACGGACAGTCCAAAGTCGGCATGTACGCACGCCCCATCAGCTGGAGAACGCCGAGCTGTTCTCCGCCGGCCGACTCGACCACCACACTTCCGTTACCCGGCACGCCACTCCGGATAATTGGCCGGCCGCAGTAGGCGTGGCTCTCGGGGAAAGTAGTCGAGAATTTCTTTCTTATCCCACGCATGATTCCCGGTCGTAATCACCGCGAGGCCGAGGTCGAACAACTCTTCTGCCAACTCCGGTGTGATGCCAAATCCGCCGGCCGCGTTCTCTCCATTCCCGATCACGATATCGATTTGCCGCTGAGCCACCAACCTGGGAACAGCCCTGGCCAAAGCTCGTCGCCCAGGCTCACCAAAGATATCGCCGATGAAGAGGACCTTCACTTGGCATACTCCACATACCGGCTCTCTCGAATCACAGTCACTCTGATCGTACCGGGGTAGGTCAGCTCCTGCTCGATCTTCTTCGCCAAGTCTCGAGACAGTTGGAACGACTCGGCATCGGTAATGTCTTCCTGTCGAACGATGACGCGGATTTCTCGACCCGCTTGAATGGCATAGGCCTTCTGCACCCCTTTGATGGTTGTGGCAAGCGACTCCAGTTTCTCGAGCCGTTTCACGTAGGTCTCCAAGGCTTCCCGTCTAGCCCCAGGTCTGGCTGCGGATAATGCTTCAGCCGCAGCAACCAAAACCGATTCGGGACAGATCGGCTCCACTTGTTCGTGGTGCCCTGCTATGGCATTCACAATTTTCTCGCTCTCGCCATACTTCTTGGCAATCTCAGCACCCAGCATGGCATGCGGGCCCTCCTCTTCGTGACTGACGGCTTTCCCGATGTCATGCAGAAGCGCCCCCGCCTCGCCAACTTCACGTCAAGGCCAAGCTCCGAAGCCATGATGCCGCAAATGTACGCGGCTTCACGCGAATGATAGAGATTGTTCTGTCCATAACTGGTTCTGTACTTGAGCCGACCAAGCACCTTGATCAACTCTGGGTGAAAATCCGAGAGCCCCAACTCAAAGATGATTTTCTCGGCCTCGTCATACATGAGCTTATCAATGTCGACTTTGACTTTCTCAACGATTTCCTCGATCCGTGTAGGATGGATGCGCCCGTCATGCATCAACCGTTCGAGCGAGACCTTGGCGATCTCGCGACGCAACGGATCAAAACCCGAGACAATGACGGCTTCAGGCGTCTCGTCGATAATCAGGTCGATCCCGGTTGCGGCTTCGATCGCGCGAATGTTGCGTCCTTCCCGCCCGATGATCCGTCCCTTCATCGCGTCGTTCGGAATCGGCACGACAGAAATCGTGGATTCGGACACGTAGTCACGCACCACTCGTTGAATCGAATTGGTAATGATCTCGCGCGCCTCCCGCTCCGCATTCTCCCTCGCCTCTTCTAACGTCCGCTTGGCATGCCCAACAGCCTCCAGCCGTGCCTGGCTTTCCATCTCTTGAATCAGCTGCTTCTTTGCCTCGTCGGCCGTGATTCCCGCAATACGCTCTAATGCCTCACGATGCTCCTTTTCCACTCGATCGCAAGCCGCTTCCTTAACCAGCAGCTTCTCTTCTCTCTTCCCCAACTCCAGATCTCGCTTCTGGACCTCGCTATCCCGTTTGTCTATCGTACTGATTCGGTTTTCGAGGACCTCACTTCGTTGGATCGCACGCTTTTCTACGACAGCAAGCTCGGCCATCTTGGCCTTCTGCTCTTTCTCGAGTTCCACTTTCGATTGCAGCAGCAGGTCTTTCGCTTCCAGCTTGGCTTCTTTGACGATGTTCTCCGCCTCCCGTTGAGCATTCTGCATCGCCTGGCGGGACTGCTCCTCTTCCTGTGCCTTCTTCGTGGCGCTGGATGAGCGGCGAATCAGCTCAAAGATGCCGATTCCGAGCAGCCCTCCAACGAGTCCTGCCAGCAGATAGGCAATAATTGAGGTTGACATGTAGACTCCCCCTTTACAGTCGCGAGACGAGAAGAACCCTGCTTTCCAGTCTCGTTTGATACAACGTTATTCGACGGTCTTGAATGTGAAGGGGGCGCAGTGGAAAGATGAGGGACTAGAAAAGGACGGCCGGAAACGCGGTATACAGACTTATTCCGAGTACGGACTCCACGGGGATGGATGCCTTGCTGGATTGAGATGATGGGTATGTCCTGTGCGAGATAGATCCCACGAGGTCCATCTGCGTCGGTATGCTTTCATCTGCATGAGAGGATTCAGCGTGCGAACCGGAAGCAACCGTTGGCTGTTTCCCCAGACTGCACTCCCGTGACGGCAGCATGATCTCTATGACCTCGCCCAACATCTCTAAGAAGTTATACATGAGGTGGACAAACCCTTGTACACATTCTACTAATTGTCTCAATTTCGCCAGCATCAAGAACCTACATCCATTCCGCGATGGCTGCATCGTATCCCCGGATCACTGAACCGGTTCGAGCATGACCTAATCATATCCCTTTCGTAGAATCTACTACGTCCCGATACACACAAACTACGATAACAAAGGGGATCGCCCTTTGCAAGTTGAATCTAGCGAAAGAGCGAGGTCGGTACCTGCTCTTCTATTGATTCCATGAGCGACTTCATCCGGCGCTCGACATCCGCCTCACCTTGAGCACGCTTCCGTTCGAGCTCAAACAACTGATGGGCCAAATTGAGGAGCAGTCAGCACGGCGAGTTTGGAGGGGTCGTCGTATTCATCCCTTCCGCGAGATGGCGCATCTGGCCATCAACAAAGCTCGCGAGGCGCCGAACATCGCCTTCGTCCGCTTCGCCACGAATCGCGTACCGTTGGCCGTAGATTTCCACATCAATGGTCTTAGTCAAGGGCCACCTCCTTGCGTTCTTCAAAACACTCCAACAACTCGATGTCGCCGAGGACTTTTTCTATACGAGACTTGATATCAATTCGTTCCTGCTCCCACCGTCGATTCGAATCATCCTTCTCCGCAAGTCGCTGTCGAACGACCTTCAATTCTTCTTCGATCGCTGCGTTTTTTTCTTCAGCTCCTGAACGAGCTTCACCAAATCTTTAATGCGATTTTCGAACGCGTCCAATCGATCAAGTGCCATGCCCTCACTCTCTTCCTTGAGACCCCTACAGGTTGTGGCGCACTATAGAAACTTGTCTAGATCTTGTCAAGAAATAGCATCAGGAGGCCTTTTCTAGTCGTATGTATTCTCGGTAGCTTCGCAGTACGCGTTTCACATACTGCCGCGTCTCCTGATACGGGATTAATTCTATGAACTCATCCTGACTTCGTCCAGGGTGCAGCGCAATCCAACTTTTAACAACTATCGGCCCTGCATTGTATGAGGCAATAGTGAACGCAACATTCCCGGAAAATTGTTCAAGCAACTGTTCGACGTAGTGGACGCCGATCTGAATATTGGTCTCTTGATCGAAGAGATCATCCCGACTTACTGCGGGAAGCCCGAGTCGCTGCGCCACATTCTTCGCAGTTCCCGGCATCACCTGCATCAGGCCAATTGCACCGACCCGCGATACAGCTTGCCAATCGTACTGACTCTCCTCTCGAATGATCGCCGCCACCAGATAGGGGTCGACACCACTCGCACCTTGGCTTTTGATCATGGGAAGAAGGCCGGTTGGATAGGCTACTTTCCACAACGAGGGTCGACGATGCCGCCGGTTCGCTCCAACTTATCGCGGAACCTGGCTCTCGCGAGTCGGAGTGCATGGTGGTAGGCACCCACCTCGTTCAACATCGTCGCAAGCGCCATGAGGACATCAGGTTCTCGGCTATAGCGATCGGTCAACCCGGCCAACTCGCGCGCAGCATCCGATTCCAACCCCAACGTCTTGAGCTCAATGGCTCGACGGTACGCCGGCTGCTGCTCGATTTCTGCCCTCGTAGGCACCACGCGTGTTGCCTCACCATTCGCCGGCGTGCCACCGTTGACTGGGACGGTCGCCGAACTCTGTTCGACCGCAGGGGGCTCCGACAACGGGATATCGATCCGTTCGCGAGCCAGTTGGCAATAATAGGTATAGACGTATTGTTGGCAGAGTTGCACATACGCATCACGAGCGTGAGGCTGCTGGCTCAATTCGGCCGCGCGCCCCATCCAATAGAGTGCTTGTGGCTCAAAATCGCTGTCGCGCTGATCACCGAGTTGACGCAGCTCGTCACCAACCTCACGATAGCGCGCCATACGGTAATGCACCCAGCCCACGCGCCACCGCGCCTCGGCTCGCTGCGCCACCGGCTCTCCAACCTTTGCCACCTGTCGGTACCGTTCGATCGCCTCGTCAAAGCGGTACTGATCTTCCAACCACATCCCGGCGAACAAAGTAATCTGGCCCTTCTGCTCCGCGGAGAGCGAAGATGTCGCCATTGTACGGGCGAGATCCAACAACTTGTCCCCTGTCCTTGTCGAAGATAGACGCGGGCGAGCCAGACCGACGCTTCGCGGGATTCCGTTCCCCCATCTTTCACCAACGCACGGAACGTCTCTCGGGCTTCGTCATACTGTTTTAGCCGTACTTGCGCGATGCCGAGCTTCAACTTCGCCTCGGCGCGCCGGGGCGACTGCGGATCCGCCGCAAGAAACTTTCGGAGCTCCTCGATCGCTTCCGCATGGAAAGATTGTCCAAGATACGCCTGGGCCCGGGCAAGCCGCTCGCTCGGCTGAACGACCCACGGCTCGCCACCAAGATTTGAGGAAAGCAGTGTCTCTGCTTCCTTTGCCTCGGCACTATAGTGCAAACCGAACCCAGAGCTGCATTAATGTTTCGCGACCTTCCCGTATGTTGTTGTCTCGCAGTTGGCAGGCGCTTCTTCGAAGAAGCGCCCGTGGAGTCCCTAGTTCCTTATCATTCAGTTCCACCGCTTTTGCAAACCACGCCGTCGCTTCCAGACAACTCGACGCCTGATACCACGCTTCCCCTGCCCGATAGGCCGCCTTGGTCAGTAGATAGGAGTCAGGCACCGCCTGCGGAATGCCTTCGAACATCTCCGCCGCCTGCTTGGCATTTCCGAGGTTCAACAACGCCTCCCCCGTCCATAGTCGGATATAGTCATCCAAGGAAGGAAAGTCTCGTTGTGCCGCGCGGAGAAATTGAATCGCCACGGCAGGGTTCCGCTCGAGGAGCAACACCCCGGACAGCAGTCCTGCGCGCTTGGCCCAGAGTGTCGCGGGAAATCGCTCCATCACTCGTTGCAGCCTGATCAAGCTTGAGCGACAACACTTGATCTTTATTGAGGGCCTTGCCCAGTCGTTCCTTCGGCATTGCGGCAGCCTGAAAGCAATCCTCCGCGCTTCTCACAACCGTCGCTGCCATTCGATATCGACGAAGAGGAAGAACCGGCGGACACCTGGTCGGAGAACAGAACAAACCCACAGAAGCCAATAGACGCGGCAAGGAGCAGGTTTCGTATGGTCCATTGATGGAGATAGTCGCGCACCCGTCGTCTCCCTCTTGATCTGTGTAACATATATAGCAGTGTGCTACCCCTGTTGCCAGCGAAGCCGCATAAATCCTGTGCCTTGTTCCAGCTTTTTGAGGCTGTGGTAGGCTGCCCTCATGCGGCACGAAAAAAACACCCTCCCATCAGGCGCAGCCCCCACGAACCTACTGGCTCTTGATGAAGAAGGGATGGGCCGGCTCGTGCAGCAATTCGGATGGCCCCGCTACCGCACCGATCAAATTTTGCGCTGGCTCTATCAACGTCGAGCGAAAGACATCAACCAGATGACGGACCTTGGCCGATCGGAGCGAACAGCGCTGGCTTCACACGCAACGATTCCACGCGCCGCAAGCTGCACGGTCTTCCGTTCGATCGATCACACGAGAAAACTCGTCCTCACGCTCAGCGATGGGCTCACCGTCGAAACAGTGCTGATTCCAGATGAAGACCGCTTAACCCTCTGTGTATCGACGCAGGTCGGCTGTACCCTGGATTGCGGATTCTGCCTGACCGGCACAATGGGATTGAAACGCAACTTGAAGCCATCTGAAATCATGGAACAGGTGCTGACCGCCCAAGATCGCCTTCGATCCTCAGCGAGCGGATCACCAACCTCGTCTTCATGGGAATGGGCGAGCCCTTAGCCAACATGGAGGCCTTGTCAGAGGCCATCCGGCGACTCACCAACAAACCGTGGGGACTCGGATGGTCGCCGAGACGCATCACGGTCTCGACTGCCGGCCTGGCGGCGCGATTGAAAGATATCCCTCCACTCGGCGTCAATCTGGCCATCTCGCTGAATGCCACAACGGACGACCAGCGCGCCAGCCTGATGCCGGCCGCCAATCGGATCGCCTCGCTCAAAACATTGCTCGCCGCCTGCCGCCGTTACCCCTTGCCACCGACCCGACGACTCACCTTTGAGTACGTGCTGCTGGCCGGGGTGAATGATCACGCCGACGATGCTCGTCGGCTCACCAAGCTCGTTCGCGGGATCGCGTGCAAGATCAATCTGATTCCGTTCAATGAATTTCCCGGGAGTCCCTTCCGCCGTCCATCGGAACGCGACATTTCCAGCCTTTCAAGCCATCGTACGACAGGCAGGCCTCGATGTGTTCGTCCGTAAGAGCCGGGGACGCGACGTCCTCGGCGCCTGCGGCCAATTGGGCAATCTCTCGCCTGAATACGCAGCACGTGCCTTGACACAAATCGAATCCCGTTGCTAGCATGCAGTGTGCGCACCGCCCAAACATGACCTGGCTGTATTCTCGATACATCATGCGAATATCATGGTTGGTTGCCGCGAGCAGTCTTGTCTTCGCCTTCACATCGCCCGCCGTCGCAACGGAACCTCGTGAATTCATTCTCTCCAATGGGATGAAAGTCCTCTTAGTCGAAGTGCCCAAAGCTCCGGTTGCGACCGTCCAAGTCTGGTACAAAGTCGGCTCACGCAACGAAGTCATGGGCCGTGCGGGCTTATCCCACATGCTTGAACATATGATGTTCAAGGGTACCGCGAAATATCCCAAAGGCACCTTCTCCCGTCTCATTCGCAAGAACGGCGGGATGGACAACGCCTTCACGAGCCAGGACTTCACCGCCTACTTCGAGAATCTCGCAGCCGACCGCGTCGAGCTGGCCTTGGAACTCGAGGCCGATCGCATGCAGGGGCTCGTGCTCGACATGCCTGAATTGACGACAGAGCGAGAAGTCGTGAAGGAAGAACGTCGCCTTCGCGCGGAGGACGACCCACAAGGCGCGCTCGTCGAGGCGCTCTTCGCCCAGGCCTATCTCAGCCATCCGTACCATTGGCCGGTGATCGGCTGGTTCGGCGACCTGGATGCGATGACGCTCGATGACTTGCAACGACATTACGACACGCTATTACTCGCCCAACAATGCAACCCTCGTCGTGGTGGGCGACATCAAAGCCGACAACCTGCTCCCCACGATCAAACAGCTCTTCGAACCGATTCCGCGAGGACCGGAACCCAAGCCGATCGCCACCATGGAGCCGGAGCAAAAGGTGAACGCCGCTTCCTCCTCAAGCGAGATGCGCAAGTCCCGTTCGTCATGATGGGCTATCGCGTGCCGAATTTTACGAGCGAAGATTCGTACGCGCTCGACATTCTGGATTCGATTCTGTCGCATGGGAAAAGCTCGCGCCTGTACCAGAGCCTCGTATACGAACAAAAGTCGTCGCTTGCAGTCGGAGCAGAATACAGCTTGCTGCAGACCGATCCGGGCCTTTTCTACTTCTATGCCCTCGTGAGCCCAGGCCAGAAACCGGAGGTGGTCGAGGACGCCCTCCATCGAGAGATCAAACGCCTCCAGGCCGATCCGCCGACAGAGCAAGAACTCCAACGGGCGAAGAACCAGGTCGAAGCCACCCATGTCTTCGAACAGGACTCCAACTTCCGGCATGCCATGTTGCTCGGACAGGCTGAATCCGTCGGCGCTGGGTGGCGGAAAATCGACCAGTTTGTCGAACGAATCCGGGCAGTGACGACCAAAGATATTCAGCGTGTCGCCCGCCAATACTTGACGGAAGACAATCGGACCGTCGGCACGCTGATTCCTGTACCTCCCAAACAACCAGAGGCGCCCTCCACCGCTGCGCAACAGGGAAGGCCCTAATCATGCCGACGACGAGACGACGGCCTGTCGCGCCTCGACGACAGGCGACTCTGACCCTCGTGATGGGATTCTGCGCCTTGCTCTTAGTAAGTAGTCCCAGTGTGGCGGCAGAGATCGCGCCGACGAAATTCGTGACGACAAACGGCATCACGGTGCTCGTCCTTGAGCAACATTTCCTCCCGATCGTTGAGATCCACGCGCTGATCAAGACCGGCTCTGCGCAAGATCCTCCCGACAAAGCAGGACTCGCGAACCTCGTCGCCAGTCTCCTGGACGAAGGAACGACCACGCGTACGTCAAGACAGCAGGCGGAGCAAATCGATTTCGTCGGCGGGACCCTGGAAGCCAACAGCCTCAGAGGATTTCACCACCGCCTCCGCCCGCGTACTCAAGAAAGACATCGACCTCGGCTTTACCCTGCTTGCAGACATGCTGCAACACCCCGCGTTTCATAAGCAGGAATTCGAACGGATTCGCACTCAACTGCTGGGCGAGATGGCAAGCGACAACGACGACCCAGGCCATATCGCCATGAAGGCATTCAATCAGCTCGTCTTCCACGGACATCCCTACCGTTGGCCCGTCAATGGAACGGAGGAGACGCTCAACAAGATCACCCTGGCCGACGTGCAGACCTTCTATGGGCGGGAATACATCCCCTGCCCAAGTCATCTTGACCATCGTCGGCGACGTGACACTGGAACAGGCCACCGCACTGGTACAAACCCATTTCGAAACCTGGAAAAAAGGGGCGGCGACCAGCACGGAATACGAAGAAGCCCTCGCCGGTCGAACGGAGAACGGTCCAACTCATCGAGAAAGATCTCACCCAATCCACCATTGTGCTTGGTCATGTGGGTCTTTCGCGCGCACACCCGGATTTTTATTCAGTCACGGTGATGAATTACATCCTCGGGGCCGGTGGATTTTCCTCCCGCTTGATGGATTCGATTCGCGACAAGCAGGGGTTGGCTTATGGGATCATGAGCCACTTCGACGCCCGGCTGATGCCAGGGTCATTCTGGGTCAACCTCCAAACCAAGACGGAGACGACGAACCAAGCCATCACCGGGGTCCTGTCTGAAATCAAGTCCATCCGTGACGTACCGGTGTCCGACCAGGAGTTGGCCGAGGCCAAATCATTCTTGATCGGCAGCTTCCCGTTACGATTTGATTCCACCGCGAAGCTCGCGCACGTGCTCGCCCAAGTGGAATTCTACGGTCTGGGATTCGAATATTTTACGGATTACCCAAAATGGATAGACCGGGTCACGAAGGAAGACGTGCAGCGTGTTGCCAAACAATACTTGGATCCGAAACGATATGCTTTAGTGGTGGTGGGCAACCTCGCCAAAGCGAAGGTCAAACACTAGCAGGCATGCTGAAAAAGTCCGCCAGCATACGAAGATTCTCAGGCGTGAGACGTGCAGTGAAGGCTGAAAGGTTTCAGAGGAGAGCCTTCGACACGCCTACGTTTCACCTTTCGACTTCGCTACGAAGCACTAGCTGAGCGGCTTTTGAGCATCCTGCGTGGTATTCTCTTGTTGTTCCAGACGTGCAACGTCAATGACGTGTTCGCGTGCTTACAGAGATTTTCCCGCAGCCTGCTAGGCGCAACGTTAAAGGCAAGAATCTATGATGACCGAACCTCTCCACGGCAAACTCAAGGTACTCCGCCAGGTCATCTCGGACATGCAGTCCGTCCTGGTTGCCTTCTCCGGCGGGATCGACAGCACCGTCGTCCTGAAAATCGCCCATGAACAACTCGGTGAACACGCGCTGGCCATCACCGCTGTCTCACCGACATTTCCCACGATCGAACTCGAAGGCGCGAGACAGGTGGCCGCAGAGATCGGCGCGCGGCATGAACTGGTCCATACCGATCAACTCGAGATTCCAGCCTTCGTGCAGAACGATGCCGCCCGCTGCTTCCATTGCAAGACCGATCTCTATCAATTGCTGGATGGACTGCGCGAACCGCGCGCGAGCCGCTGGATTGCGGACGGAACGAACCTCGACGATCTGGGAGACGATCGACCTGGAATCAAAGCCGCACGCGAGTGGGGCATTCGAAGCCCACTGGTCGAAGCCTCCCTTTCGAAGTCCGATGTGCGGGCACTCGCCCAGGCTTTGGGACTCTCAAATTGGGATAAGCCGGCAGCCGCCTGCCTCTCTTCCAGAATTCCTCGCGGCATTCCGATCACGGTTGGAAGTCTCCGTCGCGTGGAGCAGGCTGGAAGCACATTCTACAGGCTGAGGGGTTTCGCCATGTGCGTGTACGAGAGCACGGAGAGGTGGCACGAATCGAGGTCGGGGCAGAGGAGTTTTCTCGGCTGAACCAGCCGGACCTGCGTGCGCACATCAGCGCTCGCCTCCGCAAGGCCGGATTTCGCTTCGTCTGTGTGGATTTAGAAGGATACAGACCGGGCGGGGTCAGCCTGAGGCTGACCCCGCCCGATCCAAGAATTACCGTTGGTAGGATTTTGACAGCGCCTCGAGCGCCTCGTCTGCAAATTTCCGGTGGTCCGCTTCGTTCAGACTTCGCTGCACGACTTTCTCCGCCACCATCAGCGCCATAGTCCGTCGTTTGGGCGCGAATATCCTGAATCGCTTTGCGACGCTCTTGATCGATTTCACGCGTCGCATCGCCTCTGATCCGCTCGGCTTCGGCCGTCATCCGCTGCTCATTCTCCTCCATGAGCCGCTGCGCCCGTTCCTTTGTGGCAGCCAGAATTCCTTCCGCTTCTTTCGCAGCCGTTGTTCAGCTTGGCCTCGTACTCCTTGAGTTTCTGTTCGGCCTCTGACCGGTGACGCTCGGCTTCATCGAGGCTGTCCTTAATTTTCTTTTTCTCGTTCCTCCAACGCACTCAAGATGCCGGGAAAGGCAATACTTATAGAGGACGAAGAAGAAGAATCGCGAACGACAGGATTTCCCAAACAATCAGGGAAGAAAAAATTGAGATTCAAACTGCGGCATGGTATTCTTCTTATTAAACGATGCTGCAAGGCTCCAACAAGGTCGCAACGCATGAGACTCAAAGGTACCTGTAGATGACATTGAAGGCCTCGCGCGATTGAGGACTGAAGCTGCTGGAAGTTTCCTGCATCCTATTTGCGGAGGCCCATGATGATGAACGCAATGACCAGGCCGTACAGCGCGATGGCTTCCACCAGCGCGAACCCGATCCACATATACTTTCCGACGCGGCCTTCTGCTTCCGGCTGGCGCGCCACCACTTCAATCATCTTCCCGAATATGTAGCCGATCCCCACACCGGCTCCGGCAAACCCTGCCGCGGCACACCCCATGCCCATCAACCCTGCTGCTGCTGAATCCATCGTGTGCCTACTCCTCCTATATCTGAAAACTCACTACAACCCCTGCTGGACGGTTTTTCAAGAACCTGTCAGTGCGTGCATCATGGCCGTGCAAATGAAATGCGTCCCCAAATAGACGCAGGTCAATATGGTAAAAATATAGGCTTGAATGCAACGCGATACCGACTTCCAATACATTGATCGCCACCGTGAAGGCAAAGGGCAACCACCTGATCAACAATCCGCCGCTGATCGCCATGCCGAACAAGAACCCCGAGGAGCACGTGGCCCGCCGTCATATTCGCAAATAACCGAACGGCCAGTGAAATGGGCCGTGCCAACTGACTCATCAATTCGATCGGTATCATCAGTCGGCAATCAGCCACACGGGCGTACCGGGCGGAATGAGAATGCCCAGGAACTTCACCCCGTGTAACAAAATCCTATGATCGAGGCTGGAGCCCATACACCACACAGGCAGAACACCGCCGTCACGATAATTTGACTCGTCACGGTGTAGCTGCCGGGGATCAACCCGATAAGATTACAAAAGAGAATAAAGAGAAACAGTGTGGCGATAAAGGGAAAAATCGCATCCCCTCTTGCCCATCGTATCCATGATGATGGCGCGAATGAAATCCACCATCATTTCCGCTATGCTCTGCAACTTGCCGGGCACCAGCTTGCGCGCCGATCCTGCCATCACCATAAGCACCGTCACTAGGGAAACGACAACCCACATCATGACAACGGCCTTATTGATCGAAATATCCAATCCGCCAAGCGAGATCGGGATCCAGTTGTGAAGTTCAAATGGATGCAGCGGACTTTCTTCCATGGCGATTTCGTACTCTCTCTATTGAAACAGCGTTATGTCTTCGGCCACCGTTGCGCCGACCGGTAGGCATTCCTGATCCCGGCCACGACGCCCAACACCAGACCTCCGACTATCCCCCAGGGGTGGAATCAAAGAGGTATGTGTCACACAGCCATCCCAGCCCTCCTCCGACAATCAGCGCAGCGAGCAGATCTGCTGCGATCCTGAACCGCTTGGCCAAGCCCCGCGTACAATGGGTCTTGTGAAGGAGGCATGTCGTACCCACGGAGGAGAGTGCAATGCTACCCTAAAACGCAAGGACTCTGCCGATGGCGGGCGCGCAATTCAAGCAGAATCATCCTGAATTTGTCAAGCCGACAATGCGCTGTGACGCAGCCGATCCAGTGAGTATAGTTGAGTGGCTTGTACTGTGTAGCGCGATACACGTTCACCCATGACTCGTTTCTCCCAACCATCATTTCTTGGTGGGCCTCCACAGCCCTGGTCCTTACAATGAACGGCCAAGGGAGGACACCCTTTGAGTTGTACCGCCTGATTGCGTCTCCCGCTCAGCCATCGTTCCTCCTTGACAGCGGAAACGGACGGACAGCGGGAGCCAGTTTTCATTTCTGGGAGTAACCCCTTCTCGGTTTTGACTTGGGCGACAAGGACGGGCCTCCCTTCGCACCCGCGAAGGACGCGAATACTCCTTGCAAGATCCCTTTGGAAGCCTCAGTCGCCTATTCACCCGCCCCCAGATCGAGCCTCCTCCAGGCCTACCCCTTTCTGGGGCGGAGCCGTCGGCTACTTCAAGCTACGATCTCGTGCGCGAATTTGAAACACTTCCGTCCATCGCCAAAGACGATCTACTGCTGCCAGATTTACAATTCGGTCTGTATGACATTATTACCGCCGTAGATCATCAAACCGGATCGCCTGCATATTATCTATTGTCCGCCCATGGAACGGTTTTTAGGAGAGCCACGAGAAGAGCTCTATCGCGAGGGCTTAGACCGGCTGGCCGAGTGGGAAGCCAGATTGAGAGGACGGCCCGCTCCCCTGAAGCATCTCCCCTCCCTCAATCAGATGGATTTTCATCCGAACCAAACGCGGGGCGCCTACCTCGATCGAGTCCGGCGCTGCACAGGAGTGCATTGGGGCAGGAGACGTCTACACAATGCCAACCTGTCGCATCGATTCACCCTCCAGCCGCCCAGCGCCTACAACGATGACACTGGAATCGACAGCCCTACGAGCAGGAACTCTATCGACGTCTCCCAGCCGTGAACCCCTCGCCTTTCTCAGGGCCTCATGCAACTTCGACGATGTCACATTGATCAGTTCCTCGCCTGAACGGCTGGTCCGCTTCTGCACGACCGGCAGGCGGAGACGCAGCGCCCGATAGCCGGAACCAGGCCGCGCGGACTCGACGCTCGTGACGATCAACGCCTCATCGGCGAATTACTCGCGAGCGAAAAGGAGCGGGCGGAACATCTCATGCTCGTCGACCTCGAACGAAACGACCTGGGCCGCGTCTGCCGATTCGGCAGTGTGCACGTCGACGAATACATGGCGGATCGAGCAGTGATTCCCACGTCAGCCAACATCGTGTCCCATATCAGCGGCGCGTTGAAACCGGACGCGACGTCCCTTCGATCTGATTCGAGCGCTGTTCCCGGGGGCACGATCACGGGTGTGCCAAAGATCCGCTGCATGGAGATTATCGAAGAACTGGAGCCGGTGCGCCGTGGTCCCTATACCGGTTCATTTGGTTACATCAGCTGGAACGGCGACCTCGATCTCAATATCGTCGATTCGAACTTTGGTATGGTGTGCGGGAAAGGGATACTTGCGAAGTCGGTGCCGGGATTGTTGCCGACTCGATCCGGCCAAGGAATACGAGGAAACCCTCCAGAAAGCGCAAGCGTTTCTTCAGCGCGCTGCACGATACGTAACAATGTGGATTTATCTCAATGATCGGTTCGTGAAAGAAGAGGAGGCAGTCGTCTCCGTTTTCGATCACGGCTTTTCTCTACGGCGACGGTGTCTAGAAGACGATTCGCTCCCTACGGGAGCCGGATCTTCATGCTGGACCAACATCTTGCTCGGCTTCGCCAGAGTCTGCGAGACAGGATCGGCCTGACGATCCCAATTCCAGAGCACAGATGGCCGACGCTCCTCCACGAAAACCATGACCGCGCAACGACGTCGGCAACGAACGCAGCAGCGACGCCTATCTTCGCATCACCATCTCCCGCGGAGCCGGCGATATCGGTCTCGATCCAGCCCTTTGCCCAACTCCCACCGTGGTGATCATCACCAAAACCGCTTCACCCTCCCTCGCCAGAGCACTATCGTATAGGCGTGAAGCTTATCGTTGCCAGAACGAGACGGAACCTGCCCAGCGCCCTCCGCGCCCAGATCAAGGCGCACCAACTTTTTGAACAATATTCTGGCCAAACGGGAAGCCATTGCGGCAGGCGCCTTCGACAGCATCCTGCTTAATTGGGAGTCGCACCTGACGGAATGCACCGTCAGCAATCTCTTTTCGTCCGAGCCGGCCGGCTCTGCACCCCGGCACTTGCATGCGGTCTGTTAGACGGAATCACGCGCCACATCGTGCTCAGCCTTGCGCAAGAAGCACACATCCCCGTTGACGAAGGATATTTTGGGGTCGAGGCGATGTATAAGGCAGACGAGTGTTTTCTCACCAATACGAGTATGGAAGTGATGCCGGTCACCATGGTGGACGGACATCCGGTGGGAAATGGAAGACCGGGGATTCTCACCCAGGAACTCCACAGACTATTTATTGGCAACCGAATACGTTTTCTCGAACCCTAGTCGTTCAAGACCCTCACCAACCTCATTGTTTTTCTGCACTATTTACTACTGGCATCCAGGCACAAGACCTGCATTTTGTTGACACCCAGTGGCAGACTGGTATCGTTAGCAACCATGCAGAACACTTTTCTCTCATAGTCCACTTCCGATCCGGCGGCACGCGGCCATTGCACTCACCGCAACGGTCATCGCGGGAATCGGCTCATTGGCCTTCTCCGTGCAATCAACGACGGCAGAAATTTATCAGTTTATCGGACCCAACGGCGCAATCTCGCTCACCAATGTCCCCTCCGATCCTCGCTTTCGGAAAATCGAGATAGAATCCAGCCGATTCCACGCCACCTTGTCCGAGCGCGAACTCGAACCGGTCATTCGTCGGCACTCTTCGCAACACCAGCTCCATCCCGCATTGATACGAGCCGTCATCAAGGCTGAATCGGACTTCGACCCACGGGCGGTTTCTCGCTCAGGTGCTATCGGCCTGATGCAACTTCATGCCGCAGACCGCCGTGCGCCTGGATGTGCGGGATATGTACGATCCGATGATAATGGGGTGGAGGGACCAAGCACTTACGCCAACTGCTCGACCGCTTCCATGGAAACCTACCGCTAGCCCTGGCAGCCTATAACGCCGGAGAGAATGCGGTCGATCGCTATCAGACACTTCCCCGTACGATGAAACCAGACAATACGTCCGGAAAGTCCTCGATATTACCGCACATTCCTGGTGCGCGATGGCGTCATCATGGAGCGACCAGTCAGCCGATACGGCCCCGCGGAGACAACAGCAACCCCTGCGATTTCTGAGCTGTCTTCCCGCTAACCACTTCCCACTCGCCAGGCGACTGTGTTGTCGCCACCCGGCCCGCTTGGCCTCAGGAAAATCAGACCGGTAATGGGCCCCAACGCTGTTCTCTCGCCAGAGAGCCGCTTCTGCGACACATTGCGCCACCTGCACCATATTTTTTACTTCCAGCGCTGCTCGGTGCGCAAACGGCTGAGCCACAAGTTGCGCCCACCGTGACAATTGAGCACAGGCACGGATGAGCGACTCGCCCGAACGAATGACACCGACCTGCCCCCACATTGTGCGCCTGAGCTGAGCTTCTCAGCTTTTCCGCATCCTCCAGTGCGCCGAATTGGCCTGCTCGAAGCGTGGCCTCTTGATACGACAGCGTGGAGGCTCCCTGTCGGTCGGCAAACGCCACGGCTGCCGATGCCGCGCGCGCACCAAACACCAATCCTTCGAGCAAGGAATTGCTCGCCAGACGATTCGCTCCATGCACACCACTACAGGCCACCTCTCCGGCGGCAAAGAGCCCTGGGACCGTCGTCGCACCGTTTGAGCTCGGTCCAAACCCCGCCCATCATATAATGCGCGCTGGGAGATACAGGGATCCATTCTTCCGTGATATCGATGTCATAGCGAAGACAGGTTGCATAAATAGTCGGGAAACGCCTCTTCACAAACTCTGCTCCTAAGTGGGTGACGTCAAGATAGACATGACGCGCTTTCGTCGCCGCCATTTCCGCCAAAATTGCCCGCGACACGATATCTCTCGGCGCTAACGCACCCATGGGATGATATTGCTGCATGAACAGCACCCTTTATTATTGCGCAGCTGCGCACCTCCCCTCTCATCGCTTCCGACAGCAAGAACGGCGGGCTGGACGGCAAATACAGTGCAGTGGGATGGAATTGAACGAACTCCATATCTTGAAGCACCGCGCCCGCACGCAACGCCACTGGCCATTCCATCACCAGTGGCATTCGGAGGATTGGTCGTCCGTGCATAGATCTGCCCGGCCCCGCCAGTGGTCAGTACGACCGCACGAGTCGGCAGCACGAACTGGCGACCCGATCCTTCGTCCAACACAACGGCCCGCAGCAACGTCCATCATCGACGACGAGATCCACGGTAAAGTGATGATCCAATCGCTGAATGCGCTCCTGCCGATTCACCTCGGCAATCAACACGCGCACCATCTCGTTCCCCGTCGCATCCCCGCGCGCGTGCAAGATGCGGCTTCGGCTGTGGGCAGCCTCCCGAGCGAACGCGAACTTCCCGCCGATTTTGTCGAACTTGGCCCCCATCCGATCAGTTCTTGAATCCGGTCAGGGCCTTCTTCCACAGCGGACTCGCACGGCCTCCTTCCGGCAGAGCCCGTGCCCCGCCTTGAGCGTATCGGTTAAATGGATCGCCACATCGTCTTCTTCGCTCATCGCCACCGCCACCCCGCCCTGCGCATGGATCGAACTGCTTTGAAGCGGATGCCCCTTCGTCAGCACCGCGACACGGCCGGCACGGCTCAACTCCAACGCCGCGCGAAGACCGGCTACACCGCTCCCGATCACCAGGAAATCGGCCTTCACCGGAGCACGGAATCGGCGAGAGGACATGGATTATTTCTTTTTGGGAGAAGGTGTGGGGTCGATCGTGGCCTGCCGAGCTTTCATACCGAATGGGGCATCGCCCTGAATCCCGCGCAACAGAATCGTCTGTGTTCCGACCCACTGCAATCGCGTATGGCCTCGCTGACGGAGACCGGGATCGTCCGCATCTTTTTCCACAGCCCCTGCCAATGGACGAACACATCGATGTTGTCCCCTCGATCATAATGCGCTCAGTCGCGAAGTCCAACATGATCGCACTATATGTGACGAAATCGCCTTGGGCCTCTTCCTTCAGCCGATCAAGCTGGTCATTCGGCATCATGAGCGAAGCTAGGTCCGACAAGTCTTTCTTCACATACGCCTGGCGAAGCGATTCCACCGCCTGATCCGATACGGACGTACCGTTCGTGATCTTCGGGATACGAAAGCTTCTTGGCTCCGCAGCCGACGCCGACCAGGAATATTGCACCAAGCAGGAGTAAGACGGGAATCAGCCGAAATTTGTGCGGGAACATGATAGTCGCAGTATATAGGAACGAGTATCAGGCAGGTCAAGCAGCCCGCTGAGCCGGCGCTCATCGCATCGCACATCCCCAAGACGTTCGGCCCGGCCCAATCACGATCAACTTAATCCAGTGATGCGCTTGCAATTTGCTGTGAAAACTTCTACACTTCGCCTCTTGCAGGAGAGAGAAGCATGTCCAGTGTGCTAAAAAGCACGCCGTAAGAAAATGCGCAAGCACAAGTATAAGAAGCTGCGCCGGCGTCAAAAGTTTGAGCGTCGTAAAAGCTAGAGCTTCACCCGAGAAGGGGAGGAGGGGTCCGTGCCCGAAGGCAAGAAGGTTCGCATCCGCGTCCGGACTGTGAACTGCGTCTACGTTGGCGACTTCCTCATTCCTCCAATGCGGAATCGTGTGTCCGATGCGATCAACGAAGAGCAACGTCTCTTTATCAGCCTCACCGACGTGGTGATCGGTGAGAACGGATCGCTCCGGACTTCGTGGCCATCAACAAAAACCTGATTGAGTCCATCGCACAGTTGTAGCTATCGACACGCCCCCGGCTTGCTTCCGCCTTCAACCGTTCTTTCTTGATTTCCGTAGTCTCCTCCTCTAAGATCCTCTTCACCATGTCCACCTTCTCACGATTTCTCCCGTCGTTCTAAGCCCTACCTGTCCCGCATGGTGTTGGCAGGTCTGCGTACAGTGGGTGTCGCCGCCATCAATCTTGCGCCTGCTGCGGCTGGCCGGTAACCTGTGGGACATCCATTACCGTGCAGCACGCGACGAGTCCAGGATGACGGGACATGATCACTGTCTTTCTCGGGCTCCGTCGTCCTGCAGGGGCTCTGGTTCGATGGGCCATAGCTATCTGACTGCATGGAGTTTCCCAGCGCATCATCGCCGACTTTCGTCGGCACCTCTTTCGCATCTGCATACGCTTATCGGTGAGCTTCTTTTCGCCGCCGGCGAACAGGCGAACTCCTCACGCCTCACGAACGACGTGACGGTCATCCAGTCGGTGGTTACCGAAACGCCGATCGACAGCGCCAAACAGCTCTGTCAACCTTCGTCAGGAGGGATCGCCTTCTTATGCTGACGATGAATTGGCGGCTCTGCCTCCTGACCCTGATTCTGCTCCCTTGCTCGTCCTTGTGGCCGAGATCTTCGGACGAAAGCTGAAATCCCTCTCGACCTCGATTCAAGACCACACCGCTGCCATGAGTACCCTGATCGAGGAAGTGATCTCCGGTATCCGTATCGTAAAGTCCTTCGTCCAAACACAGCGCGAAGAAAACAGATTTGCCGCGCAAGTCGAACAGACCTTGTCGTTGACGAATGCGACGGGCCGGCGTCATGGCAGTGTTTTACTCCCGTCATCAGCCTCCTCACCTTCTCCGTTGCAGCAGCCGTGTTGTGGTATGGGGGCGCCAGGTCATCGACGGAAGCGTGTCGCCGGGCGATCTCTTTGCGTTCATCCTCTTTGCCGGAATTCTGATCGGCCCCTTCAGTTCCGCTGCCCGTGTGTTCGCGCAGATCAGGGAAGCGCAGGGCGCCACCCAGCGAGTGTTCGAAATTCTGGACACCCGCTCCGAGGTGAGTGATCCTCTATGGCCACGCCGCTGTTCACCGTCTCGGGACACATTCGGGCGGAGCACGTCAGTTTTGCCTATGATCCACGGCAACCGGTCTTGACGGATGTGTCGTTTGAAGCCAAGCCAGGCGAACTGGTCGCCATCGTCGGCCCCACCGGGGCCGGAAAAACGACGGTGATGAACTTGCTCCACCGCTTCTATGATCCGACTGAGGGACACATCACGATCGACGAGCAAGATCTCCGCCAAGTCACCATGGAAAGTTGGTATCGGCAGATCGGGTTGGTTCCGCAAGAGACGATTTTGTTCGGCGGGACAATTCTCGACAATATTCGCTACGGAGACGAAAAGGCCACTCAAGAGGAGGTGGTCTCGGCGAGCCGTGCCGCTCATGCTCACGACTTCATCATGAGCTTCCCCGACCAGTATCAAACCATTGTGGGGAAAAGGAATCAATGTGTCGGGCGGACAGCGGCAGCGTATCGCCATCGCCAGGGCCATCGTGAAAATCCGCGGATCTTGTTGTTGGATGAAGCCACCTCTGCCCTCGACAGTGAGTCGGAACGACTCGTCCAGGAGGCGTTGGAACAACTCATGAAAGGCCGAACGACTTTTGTGATCGCTCACCGCCTGACGACGATTCAACGAGCTGATCGGATCCTTGTCCTGAATAAAGGGCGCCTGGTTGAAACCGGCACCCATGCGGAACTGATGGACCAGAAAGGACTCTATCAGTACCTCTACACCCTTCGACTCATCGAACCCGCTTCAGAACCTACATGACTCATGAAGCATCTGCTGCCAATGCGAATACGCGGCTCTGATGAGCGGTCTCGCAGTTCAGCGATCTGCGAGACGTGAACCGTCACATGTGAGAGGGTTCGAATGAAGAGCATTCGGCAGTCCTACATTTCACTCCTTATGGTTCCTGGGAGCAAAACACGAATGCCTCTGGCAGACTGAGTCATTCTCCTGCTAGGGTTACAGAACAACGGCCTTCCGCCGGCTGGCCGCCTACCCGAATCGTTGAGGAACCGCATGCCACCTTCGTCACGCCGAACGACTCCGTCAAACCCAACCGATTCACCACCGATCACGGCGGAACAGCAGCGTCTCGATGAAGATGCTCGCCGGCAGGAACATTGGAAACGCTGGGGGCCCTATCTGAGTGAACGGGCCTGGGGTACCGTCCGCGAAGACTACAGCCCGCATGGGACCGCCTGGGAATCATTTTCTCACGACCAGGCTCGCTCCCGCGCCTATCGCTGGAACGAAGACGGACTGGCCGGCATCTCCGATCGTCACCAATATATCTGCTTTGCCATCGCCCTCTGGAACGGACGAGATCCCATCCTGAAGGAACGAGTTTTCGGCCTCACGGGCAATGAGGGAAACCATGGCGAAGATGTCAAAGACTATTACTTCTATCTCGATTCAACCCCGACCCATTCCTATATGAAGTACCTCTACAAGTATCCGCAGGCGGAGTTTCCCTATGCGAAGCTCGTCGAAGAGAATCATCGACGGGGCCGGCGGGAGTTAGAATACGAACTGATCGATACCGGCGTCTTCGACGGAAATCGCTACTTCGACGTCGTCGTGGAATATGCCAAGGCATCCCCCGAAGACCTGCTCATCCGCATTCACATCGTCAACCAGGGACCCGATCCAGCTGAGCTCACGCTCTTGCCGACTCTCTGGTTTCGAAACACCTGGTCCTGGGGGCTCGACGCGAGACGGCCTCGGATGCATGAAGGAGAGGCCCCGAAGGGCATGAGTGTCATCGCGCTGGACCATGAGTACTATGGGCGACGCCGCCTCTGGTGCGATCGCCAACCAACGCTACTCTTCACGGAAAACGAGACGAACAGCCGGCGGCTCTACAGCGATACGGAAGGGAGCCCGTTATGTAAAAGACAGCTTTCATGATTATGTGATCCGCGGCGACAAAGGTGCGGTAAACCCCGACAAGATCGGCTCGAAAGCCGCCGCGCACTATACCTTCTACATTGGCTTCGGGCGCATCGGACACCATCTATCTTCGCTTGACGAACGACGAGAGTGAGCAGAGTTTCACACGCCAGACCTTCAACGCCACGTTCACAACGCGGATTCAGGAGGCCGACGAGTTCTACAACGAACTCGCACCGGCCGATCTCTCCAGAAGACGCGCGGCGTGTCCAGCGACAGGCGTTTGCCGGGCTCTTCTGGAGCAAACAGTTCTACCATTACGACGTCAATCGGTGGCTGAAGGGCGATCCGACTGGATCCAACCCGCCCAGAGAACGGCTCCATGGACGCAATTCGGATTGGACGCATCTTTACAACGCCGACGTTATCTCCATGCCGGACAAGTGGGAGTATCCCTGGTATGCCGCATGGGATCTCGCGTTTCACTGCATCCCGTTGGCCTTGGTGGATCGCGACCTTTGCCAAAGAGCAGCTGATCCTGATGCTCCGTGAGTGGTACATGCAACCTAACGGCCAGATTCCCGCCTACGAATGGGCATTTGGAGATGTGAATCCTCCCGTACATGCGTGGGCCGCCTGGCGTGTCTACAAGATCGAGAAGAAGCGTGAAGGCGTGGGCGACCGGCGTCTTCCTTGAGCGCGTGTTTCACAAATTGCTGCTTGAATTTCACCTGGTGGGTGAATCGTAAAGACGCAGAGGGCAAGAACATCTTCCAGGGCGGCTTCCTGGGCCTCGACAACATTGGAGTCTTCGACCGCAGCGCACCGTTGCCGACCGGCGGTCAGATCGAACAATCCGATGCGACGAGTTGGATGGGCATGTATTGCCTCAACATGCTGTCGATCGCATTGGAACTGGCCCGAGACAATCGGGCGTACGAGGATGTCGCCAGCAAATTCTTCGAGCACTTCGTCTATATCTGCCGGGCCATGAACAACATTGGCGGCGAGAACAGTCGAGCTGTGGAACAAAGAGGACGGGTTCTTCTACGACGTGCTCCATCTTCCTGACGGGCAGACACGTTCCCTTGAAAGTCCGGTCGCTGGTCGGACTGATCCCGCTCTTTGCCGTAGAGACGCTGGATTCTGAACTCATTGATAGTCTTCCCAGGTTCAAACACCGGATGCAATGGTTCATCGAAAACCGTCCCGACTTCAGCGCGCATGTGGAAACCCAATCACAAGACGGGGAGGTTCGGCGGTTTCTCTCGCTGGTCAATCGCAACGCGGCTGAAATCAGTCCTTCGGTATATGCTGGATGAAGAAGAGTTCCTGTCTCCCTACGGCATCCGCGCCCTCTCGCGCTACCACAAGGACCACCCCTACGTCCTGTCGGCGATGGGCGTGGACCATCGAGTGGACTATGAGCCGGCCGAATCGAGCACGGGAAATTTTGGCGGGAACTCCAACTGGCGTGGCCCGATCTGGTTCCCCGTCAACTTTCTCCTGATCGAATCGCTCCAGAAGTTCCATTACTTCCTTGGCGACGACTATACAGTCGAGTGTCCGTCCGGCTCTGGTCGGAACATCCCCTGAATGACGTCGCGGCAGAATTGTCACGGCGGCTCACCCGCATCTTTCTCCGCGACCAAACCGGGCGACGTCCCGTCTTTGGAGACACCGCCAAATTCCAGGAAGATCCCCTCTGGCGAGACACGGTTCTCTTCTACGAATACTTCCATGGAGACAATGGCGCCGGCATCGGCGCGAGTCACCAAACAGGTTGGACGGGATTGGTGGCGAAACTGATTCAGCAGTCGGGGGAGTAGGGCGGCACAGATTGGGTGGTCTTCTGCTCGCGCAACGTGCGACCTATCGGGGAAACGCGGCGTCTCGACGCCGCGACGGTGGGCGGGTGAGAACGGAGATAGTCCTCGTTGACGCGCACAATGTAAGACTACCCAATCCGCGCCGCCAGGTGAATAAGAATGAAGATTGATAAAGAAAGCTGTCAGAATCTCGAACGCGCGCTCAGTCTTGAGTGGCTTGAGACCAACGGCCTTGGCGGGTTTGCATCCGGCACGGTCGCAGGTGCAAACACTCGCCGCTACCATGCCTTGCTGCTGACGGCGCGCAACCCACCGAGTGAGCGGTTTGTCTTCGTGAATCACCTTGAAGAATGGATCGACATCGAAGGCCGGTCCTATTCGCTTTCGACCAATCTCTACCTCAACGCCGTTCACCCGGAAGGGTACAAACAATGCACAGGCTTCACGACAGACCCCTGGCCGACCTGGACCTATGACTGCCACGGCACGGTCGTACAACGAGAAGTCTTTTGCGTGCGCGACCGCGACCTGGTGGCCATCCGATGGACGCTCGCCGGGAAGACCAAGAAGGCGATCACCCTGCGCGTACGACCGATGGTGAGCGGGCGCAACTATCACGCAACCCATCATATGAACGACAGTCTGTCCACCACCGCCACCACCGTGACCGACGGACTCGTGTCCTGGCGCCCTTACAGCGAGCTGCCATCGGTGCAGGCGTTCCAGAACGGAGGGTACCGCCATGATCCAACATGGTGTCGCGCCATCCAATTTCCGGCTGAACAGCAACGAGGGTTCGATTTCGAAGAAGATTGGTGGTCCCCCGGTGAGTTCACCTACCGGCTCGATCGTGGTGCAGCGGCAACATTAGTCCTCACCACCGAGTCAATCGACTCGGTGAATGTCGTGACCCTGGCCAAGGGTGAACGGAAGAAACGAACAGACCTCCGAGCTGCGGGCCCCAACCACCGATCGATTGGCCAAGAAACTCTGGCGCGCGGTGGAAACCTATCTCTCTGCGCGAGGCAACCGGCATACCGTCATAGCCGGCTATCCCTGGTTCACCGACTGGGGACGAGATACCTTCATCTCGCTGCCGGGACTCTGCCTGGTGACAGGTCGTTGGGAAACAGCCTGGCACACCATCGAATCGTTCGCCGCGCATATCTCGCAGGGCATGATCCCGAACCGCTTCCCCGACTCCGGGAATCACCCAGAATACAATGCGATAGACGCCTCACTCTGGTTTATCCATGCGATTGAACGGTATGTCGTCTACAGCAAAGACGAAGTGCGCATCCGCGCAGTCGCCTGGCCTGCGGTGAAACAGATCATCGACGGTTATCGGAACGGCACTCGCTACAACATCCACATGGAGGAAGACGGGCTCATCGCCGGAGGTGTATCAGGCGCCCCACTCACGTGGATGGATGCCAAAGTGGGCGATTGGGTCGTCACGCCACGTCGTGGAAAGCCGGTCGAGATTCAAGCACTGTGGGCGAGGACGTTGAAAATCGGAGAAGACCTCGCCACTCAATTCGGCGAGCCGGCGTATGCGGTGCGTTGTCGAAAAGATCGGAAGCAAGCCGTGGTGTCCTTCCGCGCGAAGTTCTGGAACGAAGCAGGCGGATGTCTCTACGATGTGATCGATGGACCCGAAGGGAACGACGCAGCGATTCGTCCCAATCAAATCTACGCGATCGCTCTCAACGACGATCTGGTGACCAAGGAACAGGCCCGGCAGATCCTCCGGGCCGTAGAGGACCATCTGCTCACGCCGGTTGGGCTGCGGACTCTCTCGCCAAAGGACAGCCGCTATCGCCCGCGGTACGAAGGCGCGGTCGTGGAGCGCGACGGGGCCTCATCATCAAGGCACGGTCTGGCCGTTCCTGTTAGGCCCGTTTGTCACAGCTTGGCGAAAGGTCAACGGCAAGGGCTCGGCAAAGAGAGCAGAGGCACGGGCGTTTTTCAACGGGCTGGAGGACCATCTCCATGGGGCCTGTCTCGGCCAGATCTCGGAGATTTTTGATGCGGCCGCGCCGCACCGGGCACGCGGTTGCTTCGCGCAAGCCTGGTCGGTTGCAGAACCGCTACGCGCCCTGATCGAAGACCTGGGCATCACGCCCGATATCCGACCAGGCAAATCGAAAGGATTCTGACGACATACAACGACTTGGCGAATCCCCCACGAAATTTTTCCTGGTTCTGTGGTTACATCCCGATCATTTCGATCAACCGCATGTCGTCGGCAGTGAGGGTGAGCTGTTCAGCTTCGAGATCGTCTTTCATATGTTGCTGGTTCGTGGTGCCGGTCAACGGGAGCATTCCGACCTGCATGGCAAACCGAAAGACAACTTGGGCAAGACCGGTCCCTAACCGTTGGGCGATGGCCCGAATACCTGGATCGGCAAAGACTTCTCGATTGGCGGTCAACAGCGAAAAGCCCTGATAGATGATGCCATGGGCCCGGCAGATCTCCCGCACCTCTTTATCCCATCCAAGCGCAGCATAACAGCGGTTTTGTACCATCATGGGTTTTACTGTTGCCCGGTCACAGAGTTGGGTGAGTTGTTCAGCCGTGACATTGCTGATGCCGATCATCTTCGTCTTTCCTGACCGATAGAGCCCTTCGATGGCGGCCCATACCTCCCAGTCCGCCGCTCCCAACCCCTGCCGCTGATAAGGCCCGTGCAGCACATAGGAGTCGAGATAGTCGGTGTGCAAATGGGCCAACGAGCTGTCGAAGGACTGTGTCACTTGTGTGGTGAGATTGGCAGAGCGCATCGTAGGGGGTACGATGGTCCTGGCCATTCGTCGGTGTAAACTTCGTTTGAAGAAACAGGCGATCTCGTGCGACCCCCTGCTGCGCAAGGATGAGCAGAGCCTCCCCACCAGGGCCTCCTGATAATGGATCAGTTGATTGGCCGTATCGATGGCCGTGAAGCCAGCCCCCACGGCTAGCTGCACCAGTTGCGCCGTGGCCTCTTTCTTCAAGCCGTGCCATACATGAACGAAGGCACCGGCACACTGTTATAGGAGGTCAAGGACACGCGGTCACACAATGCATTCCCATGCGACACTACTTCCGGACGGCGATCCCGTGAGTATCCGCCGTTTCTTTTCCGTCCTTCATATTCGTAATGGCCGCCTGGCCCTTATAGTGGCCGACCTTCCCTTCGCCATCCACGTGAATGACGCCAACGCCGGGGATCGTCCCTTTGGCATTGTTCACGGTCTTGTCATTCCCGGTGAGTGGACTCGGGCCGCGCAGCCCGACGAAGACATACTGGTCGTCCGGTGCGTTGTCCATAAGGTCAGGAGCGGGATCCTTGTTTGCATCTGTCACCAGTTCAACCGAGCCCACGCTCAGGTTCGAGAGGGTATCGATGATTTCGACATTGTTTCCGGCCCGGTCCGCGCTCCAGAGAAAGCGTCCAACCGCGGCCATCCCGTGGGAATCGGCAAATTTGTCATCCCGTTGAGACACCAATTTGGCTGAAACCGATTTTGGAAGGGTGGACAGATCGAGGGCGTACACATCGTACGAAAGAGGCGCCACCGGCCAGCCGCCGCCGGAATTGATATACATCGTCCCGGCGGCCTCAATGCCGCCACAGCCGGCAGGATGAATCTGATTATTGTCGAGCGTGGCCACGATCTTCATCGGCGTAGTGGTCACATCGAATACCAACAACCTCCGCCGCGCAGCGTGACAACGGCATAGTGACTGGACGACTCCGTAATCGGGCAAATCGGCGACGTATCGGGACGCTCCCCACCCTCCCACGCGATGAGATCCACCACATCCTTCTCGGGGTCAAAGTTGAATTTATGTGCGGCATAGTCGGTCCAGATGCGGATGAACTTTTTCTCGGCGATATTCGCCGCAATCGCCATCTTCTGGTCGGGCGTCGGCCAGGCCGCCATGGACATTCTTCCCCATCGACAAACACGCCTCAGGTTTACGCGTCTTGGCATCCATAAAGAGCACGTGGCCGCTCAGGAAGGAGACGATCGCGTGATCCTGATTCTTGTTGAAGAACAGCATATGCGGACGCCGGACCGGCTTCTTGGTCGCCGCTTCGCAAAATGTGTTGATCTCGCCGGAGAGATCGATGGTGACAGCTGGTTTCGCCGCGGCAGGATTTGCCGCGAGCGCCGCACCGTCATAGATATAGAGAAAACCACCGCTTTCTTTCCCCGTATCGGATTGATCCGTCAGCCACACTTCATAGGCCGAAGCTGGAGCCATGCCGCCGGTTCCCACTCCTGCCCCCACCAAGGCACTCGCCACGATGGCAAGAGTAAGACGAGACAGACCTCTGCGTGCTCGATCATGAATTGTCATCTAAGACCTCCTTCAACCAAACTTTACAGGTGCGAAACGGTTCCTTGCTGACAGGCAATGGTCATCACCCACGTAAAAAGATGTAGGGTAAGAGATTTCTCGCCGGAGATCAATGGCCTGTCTCTCTAGCAGAAGAACCGGCTGGTTGCTCTGGTTTGTTTGGTTTGTCTCGATTATTTGGTTGAACCAAACTAGCCGGATAAACCAGAGAAACCAGATGAACCAGACCACCATCCGCTGTTTCGGAGCCGAACCCTGGGCTGGATAACACCAGGGTCCGGCCAGCAGGTCATCGCTTCGTCACTGTTGCTTACTTCGGAGAAGCATTCACTTTCGTTCCTTCCTTCACGGGCGGCTCAATCTTGATGTTGGGTCCCTGAACTTTTGGCAGCACTCCTGCGCCAGGTTTCTCCAGCAACCGCTGATCATCCCGATTGATCGACAGGCTCTGCATTACATGGACATCGTCAAACACTGATGCCTGAGCCAACGATTTCTCTCCCGTCGCATTGGTCTGACCTGGATCATTCGCGAGCGATTGTCCACTGACGGGATCGACGGCCTTGCCCATAGGATACCCCGGGTGCTTCGGCAGCATGGTCGGATTGGCCAAGACCAGAGAAATCGACAACAGCACGACGATAAAAACGGTGAGTAGCACGAGAGAGGTCTTCATGGTGCAACCTCCTTGGTGAGTAGGGCAAGACGGCAGGGCTCTCGCAGGCACGGAACCGATGTGGGCAGGAGAAAGGGACGAGGGGGAAAGGCACGGGACCTGAGCTAAGAGGGAAACGGCTACCCCGGTTTCATGTCTCACCTCCGGGATGTTCTCTAGCATCGCTCTCGATTGAATCAGAGTCAAGTGGGCGAGAATCGGCTCAGGCCAATGGATTAACTGTATAAGAGGGCAAACGTTGAACGCTCAGACGTGAGGCGGACGCCTCTGAACGGATGTGTGAAATGTCATACATCCCGATAGGTTAAAGCCCGGATTGAGGCATCGCAGGGATGGCAGTGTTCTGTTTGTCCATATCGAGCAGGACCAATCCTGCGGAACCGGCTCATTTTTCGAGTCAGTTACCGCGGAACGTGACGATGGCATGCGTTCTTCTTCGCCTGATTGACGCTGCAGCGTATAGATAATTCTCGCGCCCGGTTTGAATGTGAGGTAGTACCAGACCCATTCCGACATCACCCGCACACGACTGCGGAACTCGATCAGTAAGAAGATATGCACCACGCACCACACCAACCACGCGGTCAGGCCAGAGAGGCGCAAGAGGCCGAACTGGGCCACGGCTTGTGCGCGTCCGATGGTCGCCAGCATGCCTCGGTCCGCATAGACAAATGGCCGGCGTTGGCCCGGAGCGGTCTCCCCACGAATGAGCATCGCAACATAGCGGCCTTGCTGCACTGCGACGGGAGCAACCCCAGGCAGAGCGCCCCCTCCCGCAACGGGACAATGAGCGGCATCGCCAATGACAAAAATCCAGGGGTCGTCCGGGATCGTCAGATCCCCTTGAACCTTGATCCGACCGAACCCGTCCTGAGGAACTCCGAGCGAAGTGAGGAGCGGCGACGCCTTGTTGCCCGCCGCCCAAATGATACTCGTAGCCCGAACGAATTCGCCTCCGATCACCAGGCCCTCGGGGCAGATTTCACTCACCAGGCTGTTGAGCCTGATCGTGACGCCCTTGCGTTCGAGCGCAGTCACCGCTTTCGCTGACAGGTCTGGGTCGAACCCTGGCAGAATGCGAGCGCCGCCTTCCACGAGCAGAATGGCAAGATCAACAAGGCGCAAGTTCGGAAAATCTGGCCCCATGGCTCGTCGTCCGATCTCCGCGAGGGCACCGGCCAGCTCCACGCCGGTGGGACCTCCTCCCACGATCACGAAGGTGAGTCGATCCTGTATGCCGGTGTCGATTCGTCGCCGTTCGGCCTCCTCAAATGCCAGCAACATCTTCTCCCGGAGGTAGACCGCATCAGCCAGCGTTTTGAGCCCGGGCGCGGACTGCTCCCACGCGTCGTGGCCGAAATACGAGTGCCGCGATCCTGGCGCGACGATGAGCGCGTCGAACGCGATCGGCGCGCTCTCCCGCAACCGTATGAGGCGTGCCGCACGATCGATGGACAGAACTTCATCCATGACCACCCGGACATGCGGATGCCGCCGAAAAATCGTGCGTAGCGGCCACGCGATATCGCCAGGAGACAGCGCGCAAGTGGCCACCTGATAGAGCAGCGGTTGAAACAGGTGATGATTGGTGCGATCGATGAGCAGCACGTCGGCATCACGCAACGACTGCGCGGCCGCCAGGCCTCCGAAACCACCCCGATGATGACGACCTGTTTGTGAGGCATGAACGGGAACCCCAAGATAGACGACGGTTCAGAAAAGATGTCAACAGGGCCTGGAGAATACTAACACGTCAATGATGAAACACCGCGCGCCGCAAAACCGGTGTGGTCGTCATATCATTTCTTGCCCATAGACTCGATTTGACTCTAGCCCAATCTACTTAGATTCACCAGCAAGATCCATTCCCACGCTCGCCTTCTCCGAATACCCATGAACTCCAAATAATGTTCTCATTCTTCATCTCCATACTTATCGGTTTCACTGTCATAATACTGGAACTCAGTAGGAAACGGACTGAGTCCGACTTGAACAGCCAGCCGTAGAAGGGTGATGGGCTCGTCCGCATGCCCATCCGGAGAGCATCGGGCTTCTTCAACCCCCTGTGGTGCCTCGGAGCCATGAAGCGACTGGGGCCGGCAGCGAAGACAGGCGCGCTATCCAGCCGACTCTGCCAGTTGCGGCGAATTGAAAAACGTCACGTGGCGACGAACCGGTCGTCGGGAAGGACAAGAGGGACGGCAATACACTCTCGTTGAGGACACCGCGTAGACGAATCGGCCACCGCAGTGACGATCGCGGTTCAGCCCAACTTCCCACGCATGGTCTGCACGGGTCGAGGCACTATCCGATTGTTGCGCTGAAATTCCGAGGGTGGACTTGAAAGGTGAGACGCCAGGCGTTGCACAAGCACAGAAGTCCCTCTCGTCCACCCTCTCATACCCCTAGGGGTGGTCTAGATCTACCCCTTGCTGGCACCTATCGACCGAAGAATACCCCCAGGGCTCCCAGCCTTTCAATTTCCCTAGGTAACAGCTCTTTCCCTCAATTGTGGCTAGCGTGATCCAGTCGTCTGTGCTATAGAGCGCATCGGGTCCCGTCGAACAACCCCGAAAGACAACAGCACGATGCCGGCTTCCATTGATGTGATCTTCATCGTTTTCTCCAGCCTCATCATACTGAGCATTTTAACGATCAAGCTCTCGAATCGGTTTGGCATCCCCTCACTGGTCTTGTTCCTCGCCATCGGCATGCTGGCGGGGTCCGATGGTCTCGGCGGCATCACGTTCGACAATCCATCCCTGGTGCGCTCGCTGGGCATCACGGCGCTCGTCTTGATTCTGTTTTCTGGTGGATTGGACACGGAGTGGTCGGCGGTGCGCCCCATCGTGTGGCAGGGGCTGTCGCTCTCGACGATCGCAGTCCTGATCACTGCGCTGCTCATCGGGGTGTTTGTCGCCTGGGTCCAGGGGTTTTCATTCCTGGAGGGTCTCTTGCTGGGCGCCATTGTGTCGTCCACCGACGCTGCAGCCGTCTTCATGGTGCTCCGGGCGCGGAAAACCAAGATCCCCAGGCGATTGATCCAATTGCTCGAATTTGAATCCGGCAGCAACGATCCGATGGCCGTCGTGCTGACGATTGCGCTGATTCGACTGTTGACAGAACCTGCGACCTCTTTCGGAGAGCTCGTCGTATTCTTTGTGATGCAAATGGCCGTGGGAACGGTGATTGGCATTGCGATGGGCGAGATTATGCGGCGATCGTTCAATGCGCTCGACTTGGAGTTAGAAGGCATTTATCCGGTGCTGTCCGTGGCGCTGGCGCTGCTGACCTACGGCCTGACCGACTACCTGGAGGGGAGTGGCTTTCTTGCCGTATACCTGGCGGGACTCGTCATGGCGCGAAAGCCGTTTACTCATCAGCATAGCGTCTTGCGTTTTCACGATGGACTGGCCTGGTTGATGCAAGTCAGCATGTTTTTGGCGCTGGGGTTACAAGTATATCCGGCAAGGCTCCTTCCAATCGCCGGGGTGGGCCTCCTGGTTTCTCTTTTCCTGATCTTCGTCGCCCGCCCTGCGAGCGTCCACGTGGCGCTGGCTTTTGCGCCGATGTCGTTTCGAGAGCAGACACTGGTGGCCTGGGCGGGGCTCCGAGGAGCCGTGCCGATTATTCTGGCCACATTTCCCTTAGTGGCAGGGATCGATAAGGCCGACACCATCTTCCACCTGGTGTTCTTTATCGCCCTCACATCCGTCGTGATACAGGGAACGGCGATTCCATGGATTACGCGGCTGTTGAAGATCGGAGGCCCACCAACGAACGAAGCTCGATCTGAGGCGCGGCTCGATCCCCATGCACGCCCCAAACCGATGCCGTAACTCTTTCCCGTTTTGCCCACTCCTTTGACCAAGGCTCAGGTCGTCAGGAAATTAAGAGAGGCCGTACAAGCGAAGGGGTCGGAAGCTGTTTGCGAAACTCGGGCGCACCAGGGTCCCTTTCGTAAGAGGCCCTGGTGGCTGTGAAGATGGCGGGGCGTAGTCCTATTGTACGTCGACCGTAATGCTATGGGTGGCCGTGACAAGATCGTGGTCCTTGGTGGCACCGGTGATGGTGACCTTATGCGTCCCTCTGTTCATGCTCTTAATCTCCCCGGAGAAACCCTTCTGATACTCTCCATCCACGTATGCATGGACATGCGTGGCTTGGGAGCCTTTGGTCAAGTCGTATTTCACCTCGAAGGTGTCGCTGACCTTGTCTCCGTCCTTGGGAGACGTAATGATAACCTTCGACCCATCCTCGATCGGTGCTTTGGCTGGCTTATCCCCTGCGAAAACTGGTGCTCCAGCGAGCGCGCCCACTAACGCGATCCCTAATCCCATGACCCCGATACGTCCCATCATCTGCATCACGACCTCCTTGTTTGAACCAGCTGAATGGACACGGCAACATATGAGTCCTCCGCCGGATATCCTCTTGTCTCATGACCAGTCGTTCTCCGGCAGAGAATCATTGAGCATTTTACTTTTCAGAATTCTCTCAGTCAATCCGCGCAGACGCGCATCGAGTGCCATCCCACCTCTTTCATCTGAGGTGCTTTGCGACCAAGAAGGGCACCCGGCCACTCCGCTCTGTCTTGCCTATACGTTGGCAGGGTAAAGAAAAATCTATTGCTGGAACGGGGCGGCTACCTATGAGTGGTGGAGATGATGTGTGAAAGCCCGGCACATCAGCGCCTCTTTCACAAGAAGCGCTGCTGGCCTTGCGGATGGCGGGAACTAACTCTATTCCACTTCGACGGTGATCGTGTGGCTAGCCGTGACAAGATCGTGGTCCTTCGTGGCAGCTTTCACCGTGATCTTGTGATCACCCTTGCTTAGCCCCTTCAGCTGCCCGGCAAAGCCCTTCTGATACTGACCGTCCACATAGACATGAACATGCGTCGATTGGGAGCCCTTCGTCAACTCGTACTTCAGCTCAAAGGTGTCATCGACCTCATCCCCGTCCTTGGGGGAGGTAATGAGAATCTTCGTGCCATCTTCTACTGGTTTAGCCGCTGGTTTCTCTTCTGCGAACACTGGCGCTCCGACGAGCGCGCCGGCCAACGCAATCCCTAAGCCCATGAACACGATGCGACCCAACATCTGCATCACGACCTCCTTGTTTGAACCTGCTGAATGGATGCTGTAGTTACCAGACCCCGCGGGATAGCCTCTCATCTGATTACCAACTGTTCTCCGGCGGAAGATTTTGGAACATTCTACTTTTCAGGATTGTCCCGGTCAATCCGCACAGCCACGCGTCAAGCGACTATGAACACAATAATCCCTCCAAGCTTGCTCGTTTCACTCTCTCGGGCAGGGCCCCATATTGGTCCTACTGCGGCCGTCGAACGAGACCCTCTCTACTCCTTAAACCTCTCTTAAGGGGAGCGGCCAAGGCTGCCCTTCATTGCGCGCGACATTCTCACCCGCCCAACCCCGAGTGCGCCGAGACGCGCTCTTCCTCCCTCGCGAGCACAGTTTCACCGTGCGCGTTCTGCGAGCAAGAAGGGCACCTGGCCGCTCCCCTCCCCTCCCTATCGCTCCTCAATGTGGTACGGTAGAAGAGAGCAGGAGTGCGGCGATGACGATTCAGGCGCAATTTCCAGACGAACAGAGCTTCGAAGGAGCCTTCACGAGGCAGCCGGATGTCTTTCGGGACTGGGTGACCGTGAATGGTAGTTCCGGTTATCCGGCGGCGAGGGCCGTTACCATCTCTATGTCTCCTGGGCCTGTCCATGGGCGCATCGAACGATCATCGTACGGAAACTCAAGAAACTCGAAGACGTCATCGGCATGACGGTCGTGGACCCGATCCGCGACGAGCGGGGATGGGCTTTCCGCGAAGGGCCAGGCCATTCGCTCGATTCCATCAACGGCTTTCACTTCCTCAGCCAGGCCTACAAGGCCACCGATCCGAACTATCGGGGGCGATTTACCGTCCCTGTGTTGTGGGATTCGGTGACGAAACGCATCGTCACCAATTCCGACGACGACCTCATGCGCATATTCAACGGTGAGTTCAATCGCTTCACCGAGAGCACGATCGATTTGTATCAGGAAGGAATCAGGAAGGAGATCGACGACCTCAATACCTTCATCTACGAGAATGTGAACGACGGGGTCTATCGCGCGGGATTCGCCACGTCGCAGCAGGCCTATGAACGAGCCGTGTGGCGCCTCTTCGAAGCCCTCGATCAGCTCGAGGCACGGCTGGCGCGCCAGCGTTATCTCTTCGGTTCACAATTCGTCGAAACTGATTGGCGCTTGTTCGTTACTCTCGTGCGCTTCGATGCCGTCTACCACGGCCATTTCAAGTGCAACCTCCGGCGGATCATCGACTACCCCAACCTCTTCAGCTACCTCAAAGACCTCTATCAAACCAACGGCATCGCCGACACCGTGAACTTCGACCACATCAAACGGCACTACTACATCACCCACGACGACATTAATCCGACGCGAATCGTCCCCCTTGGCCCCGACCAAGATCTCACCACCCCCACGGCCGTGAACTCCTGCGTTAACGAGCAGACCAGATGCTCTGGTTTGTTTGGTTCATCTAGTCTCTCTCGTTTTTCTCGTTGGTCTGGTTCAGCCAAATACTCGAGACAAACCAAGTACACCGAGCAACCCGCTTTCGCGGCAACCCTTGCGTGGCTGATACGTTCGTGGTAGGGTACACGCGTGATCGCGTAAGACCTTCCGTGCTTGGAGGCTGCAGTCCTCCAGTAGACACGAAGTCTGACGCGATCTTTTTTGCCCACACGCAGCCGTCCTGCATCTCCCGAGCATTCCGCCGAAGGCGTAACCATCCATCGCTCGAATTGCCAGCCTGACATCGCCGTGGGGGTAGCCATTATAATTTAAAGAGGTGAATCGTTGTTTCAAGAATTACAGTCAACAGTCCGAACATTCCTCCGCGATACCGCAGGGAGTCTCTATCACATAGTCGTCGTCGCGCTGAGTGCGGGCATTGCGCTCTTGCTCCCGGCAGGCGCGAAACAGTTTTTATCGTTCTGGTCGCGGGTCGAACATGACACGCTCTCGCTCATCGCCGTGGAGGTGACGGTGGCGATCCTCCTGATCGTCTGCCTCAACTACTTCCATCGCAGCATGCGGGACCGGGCCCTCGCCAATGTGGCGACCGGCGCCGGTCTCGTCTCGTTCTTTCCGCGCCGCACGCGTGGGGCACAACGGCACATCAAGCAACTCAAGGAAGAGCAGGGCACAGGCCGAACCATCTCGATCATCGGGTCAAGCGGCCACAGCACCTTTGTAGATCAAGTGGGAAGTCTGTCGTCGGTCCTCGACAAGTGCCTGGGGGCTAGAATCATGCTGGTCAACCCCTACAGCCAGGAAGCGAGCGCGCGCATACACGCAATCAACCATCCCGAGTTCACGTTGGACACATTTCGGGAAGAAGTTCGGCAAAGTATCCAACTCCTCAAGCGGTTGAAGGCTATGGGGAAGGCCGTCAAACTCAAGCTCTACTCGGATTCTCCGTTGATGAAATTGGTGATCCTCGGAGACTACCTCTGGCTCCAGCATTACCATGCCGATCTGGATGTCCAGACCATGCCTGAGTATGTCCTCCGGCACAACAACAAGGACCACGGCCTCTATACCCTCTATGCCCACTACTTCGTGCAGCGATGGGAGAGCGGCGAGATTCCGGAATATGATCTCGACACGGACGAGCTGGTGTACCGAAGTAAAACCGGCAACGAGATCCGGAGAGAGCGGTTTGAGATCGAGGCGGCGTTCGAAGAAGTCGGAGACCTGCTGGAACCGCTTGAACTCATCGCCGAACCGGCTCAACTCGGCTGACACAATCGGTCCAACACAAGACCAGTAACGTGCACGGGGACGCCTCCCTGACCTAGGAGGATGCGGAAAGACTATTCTGTCCCCCAGACTGGCGGGACAGGTTGATCTGGTTGATTTGATTAATCTGGTTAGTTTCATTCACCTAAATAACCAGACAAACCAGATAGACCAGACGACGGTCTTCTTCTGCTGGCGATCTTTTTCAGCATCCTGTTACAGTACAATTCATTTTTATTGGAAATTCTGTCCCCCATGTCCATCCAGTGGTTCCCTGGTCACATGAATACGGCGCGCAAAGAAGCGGCCAAGACGATGGAGATCATCGATGTCATCGTTGAAGTGTTGGATGCACGCATTCCGAACGCCAGCTCCAATCCGCTGATCGAAGAGTTGCGCCTGGCCCGCCAGCGCCCTAGCCTGAAAGTCCTGAACAAGGCCGATCTCGCCGATCCCGCTGTCACTCGGGCCTGGCTCGACCTGTTCAACCAGCAAGAGGGCGTCAGCGCCGTAGCCCTGTCTTGTCGTCATGCGGGCGATGCCGCCAAGATACCCCAGCTCTGTCAGCCGCTCGCTCCCGCATCGCAACAGCAGCGCGAAACCGCTGCGCATGCTCATCATGGGAGTCCCTAACGTCGGCAAATCGACCTTGATGAACATGCTCCTCACACGCCGCATCGCTCGCGTGGGCGACGAACCAGCCGTGACCAAAGTCCAGCAGCGGCACAAACTGAACGACCACATGGCCATCACCGACTCACCAGGACTGTTGTGGGGAACCATCAAAGACCCTCATGTGGGACTCCTGCTCGCGACGATCAACGCTGTGGGCCATTCGGTCGTCGATGATGAAGCGGTCGCCGAATTTCTCGCCGCGATCCTGCTTTCGCGCTACCCTGCCCGACTCACGGCCCGCTACGGTTTTGCTGTGAAGGAACTGACGAGTACGGGCCTGATCGACGCCATCGGCAAAAAGCGCGGCTGCCTACTGACTAGAAGTGGCGGAGGGATAGACCGGGACAAAGCGGCGAGGATACTCTTGTCGGACTACCGCGAGGGCACACTAGGCCGCACCAGCTTGGAAACACCGGAGAGGCAGCCAGAAGAACAGCGCGCCATCGACAGTTTATCTGGGGCTTAGATTCGTCCGGCTTATTTCATTCCCTGAACGAGACAAACCAAATAAACCTCTCTAACCAGACAAACCAGAAAACAGCGACTCCCTCACAATCCAACTCTGACGAAGTCGATGTACCCTCGCTCGACGTCCGTGCTCACGAGTTCCACTCGCACGCTGTCCCCGACGTCGAGACCACGCTCGCCCGTTACGACTTTCCCCTCGACCGGCGGCTCAAGGAGCCGAACCCACGTGCCTCTGTCTGATGCGCCCGTCACGATAGCATCGAAGCGTTGCCCGATCCGCGACTCGAGCAACAAGGCGGCGGCTGATTTGCGGAGCTGCCGCTCGACTTTTTCCGCATCGTCCTCTTTCTCGGTACAGTGATCGGCCAGATACTTCAGTTCTTCCGGACGGTACGGCGTTGGCTCACCGGCCAACGCCGCTTTGATCAGCCGTTGGGTGATGAGATCGGGAAAGCGCCGGTTGGGAGCCGTGGAATGGGTGTACCCCTTACCGCGAGCCCGAAATGTTCGGGAGAGCCATCCTTCGACTGATCCAGCACATATTCGCCTCTGCCGATGAGCTTCACGATGGCCAGTGACAGATCCGGAAATCTGATGGGGTCGGCCTTCCGGCGCGTGACGAGGAACGATTCGAGCGCACTCGCATCCGGCTCAGGGGGTAAGTGTTCGCCCCAGCGTGCGGCGACCTCGATAATCCGCTGCCAGCGTTCGGGAGAGCGCAGGATGCGTCGGAAGGAGGGCACGCCCTTTCTCGTGAGATACGATGCCGTCGCCTGATTCGCTGCGATCACTAAAATCTTCGATCAGTTCTTTGGCGTGATTCTTCTGCTCGACCCTGAGATTGGTCAACACACCATCCTCAAACACGGCTCGCGGCTCAATAGTTTCAAGACTCAGCGCTCCTTGCTGGTGTCGTCGTGCCTGTGAGCCGCTGCGCAACCTGGTCTTGGAGGCGGAGCTGCGCATCGAGGCCGGAGACGGCCGTGAGCCGCTCAGGCGCAGGCGCCTCCCCTGCGAGCCAGGCTGCGACACTGTTATAGGCCAGCTTCGCATGGTTGCGGACCATGGCCCGAAAGAGGGTCGAACTGAGAACCGCTCCGTCCTCCGCAACCACCATCTCTACGACGATCGCGAAGCGAGTCTTGCCCTTCGCCGAGAGATGTCAGATCGGTCGACAGCTTCTCCGGCAGCATGGGGAATATCTCGCCGGCCGTATAGACCGACGTCGTATTGTGCTGAGCATGAGCGTCCAGAGCAGATTCCTTCTTGACCAACTCGTCCACGTCGGCAATCGCGACTAGGATTGTGACAGATCGATTAGGATGTGCTTCAGACACGGTCACAGTTGGTCGAGGTCTCGGGAGTCGTCGTTGTCGATCGACGCCCAGAGTAGACCCGTGGGTCACGCACGTCCGAGCGTCCATCAGTAGCAGCCGTCTGTACACGGGCAAGTTCGGTCATCGCCGCGACAGAAAAATCCGGCAAGAGGCCGCGTTCGACCATAGCGCGACGCGCAATACTCTTGAGATCCGTACGATGATTTTTCATGTCCCCCTCAATCTGTGATGAAACCTGCGCCCATCTTCCTGGGTTCTCGGAACAGCCGTTCCCCTATCACGCCCTCTCGCTCGTGGGAAACATGGGAATGTGGGAGCGAAAGACCTGAACTCGATTCATCGACTTCGTGTACGTCATGGGATTTTCAGCCGCGCAGAGTGGTTGACCCTACGAAGTGCATGGTTCTGATTGCGTTCTCGGTTTGTACCAGCTATATGATAGGCACGTACATGGGCTCACGCTAGAGCCGCCTCCATGAAGAGAACCGATGAATAATTCACTGTCCGCTTCACCGTATTATGCGCAACAACACACCAATTAATATACTTCGATGGGCGATCGCGGTTCCGGCGGGTGTCCTGCTGTGGTTCGCAGCGAATATTTCGATAGGGTCGGCGTTCGGCATTATCCATGGATTTGAACGTGTCGATGCTTTTTGGGAAGCGCCCGATATGGATGGGGTGCCAATCATTGGCACATACATTATCTTTGTGACGAGGACTATTGCCGCTGCTTCCCTTGTGGGTATGATTATCTACCTCGTACCGCGCCACCACAAACAGGTCGCGATCGTTGCGGCTTCTCTCGTGTCCGCTGCCGCCATAGGCTTCTTGGGATTCGTATCGTTTCAAGTTGCGAATGCGGAACTAGAATTCGGTCCGGATGGCTGGTACAGACACATTCTAGACATGCTGAGCATCATCTTTGGCGCAATAGCCGGTGCGTGGCTGGCCTACGGAAATCAGAAAAGACGAACTCGCGCGTAGCCTGCTTTCTCCATGAGCGCTTCGAGTGGAACGCTGCAAGCGGCTGCCTTGGCAGGTGAGGGACGCACACTGAAGTTCAACGTTCTGGGTTCGACGTTTCGGTGTCCTCGAACCCGCCAGTTTCACTCCTCCCGCTCGTCGTGCCGGAATCCCAGATGCTCATTTCTTCCTCATCCGCCTGGTTCCCGTCGTCCCCACCATAACGACCACCTTCGTCCAGGGAGAAAAGGCCTGTTCGATGCGTTGCTTTCCATTAGTCGTGAGGATGACGATGCCGGTGTGACTTTCAATGCGATGGAGAAAATGGGCCGTCTCCGCATTCGCGAATCGGTCATGGGCATCGTTGACTGTGCCTCGCGCCCCGAACAGCGCGTCTACTTCATCGAAGAACAGAATCGCGCCACTGGTTTCTGCTTTATCAAATACGTCGTTCAGATTCTTTCCGTTTCACCGATGTATTGACTCACCACCGCTGACAGATCCACCCTGAATAACTCTACGTCTAGTGATGCCGCCAAGGTCTCGGCAGACTTCCTTCGGCGGAGCGCCGTGGAGCCGCACAGAACCAGGACTGCAACGGATGTCGTCTTGGACCCCTTCACCCGACGCACCGACGTTACCTTCTTGTGCGCTGCTGCCCTCGTTCTCTGCCCGCTGATTACCCTGTCTGCCATGACTTCCTCACGTTCCTCTCAGTGACGTTGAACCTTAGCAAGATGTTGAAATAGTCCGCCCGCACCTTTGTTTTTTCATCTAATTCAGCTTATTCAACCAAAAAACGAGACAAACCAAATAGACCAGATGAACCAGAGAAACCAACCACGAGCCCTCCCGAGTCTGCAGGCAGCAACTTGCGGATCTTATCTTCAATTCATCACAATGGCCAGCAGCTCACCCAGCAGAGTTCAGATATCGTAGGGACTTCGCCTCATGACACCAGCAGCGCTGATCGAACAGGAACTTGCGGCAGCGCAGACCGCGCAGCAGAACGGCAACGACGGGAAAGCGCGGAGTCTGTGCTCGACGCGCCGTGGCCTGCGCCACCGAGGCGTGGATTGCGCAGCGCCCTTCCTCACCATGGTATGGGGATGCGATGGCACGGCTCCGACACATTCAGCAGGACCTATCCTTCCCTCTTCCTATCCGCCAGGCGGCCGAGCGATTGAGTACCTCTGTGACCCGTCAGCACGCCGCCCCCTTCACAACAGATCCAATCGCCGACGCGAGACTCATCATCGCCCACCTCAGCAGCACCACTTCAGACAACGATCCCCGATAACTACGTCTCTGCCTATTCATCACCCACTCAACCGAGCCAGCGAGGGTGTGGAGAAGATTTCGACTGCGGCCGTCGAGGCGAAACTAAAAATGATCCTTCCAAGCTCCCTCGTTATCTTTTCAGGGATGGGGGCTGATTGATCTTCCACTGCGCGCGTCGAACGAGCACCTCCCTAGCGTGCGCGTTCCGCGAGCACAGAAGATCATCAGCCTCCATCCCTCCGCTACCACCCCAACGCCCACCGATGCCCATTCTTTTCCAACAGCGCATCCGCTTCGCTTGGCCCCCAGCTCCCAGCGCTGTAAGAGTGAACGAATTTCTCACCAGTCAACAGCGGGTCATAGAGGCGCCAAGCCGTTTCGGTGAAATCCGCGCTGACGAAGAGAGTCTGATCGCCGATCATCACGTCGCGGAGCAGAGTCTCATAGGCTTCGGGGAGCTGGCCAAAGGCTTTTTCATAGTCGAACTGGAGCGCATGTTCACTCAGGTGAAACGGCCTCCCGGGACTCTTCACGGAAAAACAGAGCGAGAACCCTTCACTGGGCTGGAGCATGATCAGCAGCATGTTGGGCGGAATGCTGCCTGGATCGAGGACCGAAACATTTGGGTGGGGGCCTCACGAAAGGTCACCGCAATCTGGGTCGGTTTACGCGGGAAGCGCTTCCCCGTCCTGAGATAGAAGGGCACGCCCTTCCATCGCCAGTTGTGAATGTCCGCTTTCAGAGCCACATACGTCTCCGTAGTCGAATCCTTTGGGACCCCATGTTCCTCACGATAACCTCGAATCGTCTGGTCGGCGATCTTCCAGGACGTATACTGGCCAAAGACGACGTTCTCCGGAGTGATCGGCGGAATGGACTGCAGCACTTTGAGTTTTTCATTCTGGATCGCCGCAGCATCGAAGGACGCCGGCACTTCCATCGCAACGACCGTCATGAGTTGGGTCAGATGGTTCTGAACCATGTCTCGGAGGGCTCCGGCCTGCTGGTAGTAGGCCCCACGATCCTCGACGCCAAGATCTTCGGCAACGGTAATTTGAATGTTATCGATGGTGTCGCGTTTCCAGAGCGATTCAAAAATTGGGTTCGCGAAGCGGAACGCCAGGAGATTCTGCACCGTCTCCTTGCCGAGGTAATGATCGATGCGGTAGATTTGGGATTCCTCGATATAGCGATGCAGGGTCGTACTCAAGCTCCGGGCTGAGTGAAAGTCGCGGCCAAACGGTTTCTCGAACACGAGGCGGACCCATCCGTGACTCTTGAGCAGTCCCGCCTCGTCCAGCCGTTCCATCGCGTCGAGCACGGTGTCCGGTGGCAGGGCCAGGTAGAATACCCGGTTCTCCGGCATGTTATGCGTGCGCTCCAACCGTCGGATGTATGCGGCCAACGCCTCATAATCTTGGGGCCTCCTTCATGCAGGGTCTGGTAGTGAAGACACTCCTCGCACCAGACTCGCAATTCAGTTTCATTGCGCCAGCCCGCATTGATTCAGGCCTTCGAACGCCCAGAGCCGAAATCCCTCTTCACCCATCTCGGGCAAGGCGGCGCCAACGATCAGCGTGTTGTGTGTTTCCAGGATTCCCTGGTCCCGCAAATGATACAGCGCGGGCAGGAGCTTCCGTCGTGTCAGGTCGCCGGTCGCACCGAGGATGACAAACACGTGAGGCTCAACCTGATGTTCCGACATCCGCAGGATCCTCCAGTGTGAACGGTCCACCGTCTCTTGGCAGGATGCTGAAACAGTCCGCCAGCACCACGGAGCGTGGCGCGCAAAGCGCGAAACATGCGAGAAAGGCGCGATTCGAAGTTTGGGATTCAACGTTTCAAAACCTGGAACTTCGGGCATCGAGGTTCCGCTGTGCTGAGATGGTTTTTCCGCAGCCTGCTGACAGCGTCTCGGCTTCACTTCTCAGCGACCGTCCGGAGCTGCGCCTCCTGTCGCGTTTCATTCACGCGGCAGCCAGGATGTTCGCACCGTTCCGTCCCATTAATCAATGACTGTGTGTGAGGCTCTTTGCAGATTGCGGAACGACAGCGCGGTCTTCGATCCATTTGTAGAGCACCGGCAGTACAACAAGCGTCAGAAATGTCGAACTCACGAGTCCGCCGATCACCACAACCGCCAGGGGCCGTTGAACTTCCGATCCAATCCCATGGGCAAAGGCAAGCGGCACCAATCCCAGTAACGCCACGAGCGCCGTCATCAAGACGGGACGCAGACGCATCACGCAGCCGGTCAGCACCGCCTGCTCAACGCCCATTCCCTCTTGCCGGCGGAGCGAATTCATATAGGACACCAACACGATGCCGTTCAACACGGCGACACCGAAGAGATTGATGAATCCGACCGAGGCCGGCACGCTCAGGTATTCCCCGTCACCCATAAGGCAACAATTCCGCCGATGAGGGCAAACGGGAGATTGAGAATAATCAGTGCTGCCTGCTTGAGCGAGGAGAACGACGAGAACAGGAGCAGGAAGATCACGGCGATGGTGATCGGAACAATGATCTTGATGCGAGCCATCGCCCGCTCCATATTTTCGAACGATCCGCCCCAGACGACATGGTACCCTTCCGGGAGCCGGACCTCCCGAGCCATCCGCTCTTGCGCTTCGGCTACGATCCCCCGATGTCCCGTCCGTGGGTATTGAAGCTGACCGGCAGATACCGCTGGAGATGATCGCGGTTGATACGCCCCGGTCCCTCGTGCATCCGGATGGTGCCGAGATCGCTGAGCGGAATGAAGGCCCCACTGCCATCCGTCAGTCGAATGTTCCCGATGGTCTCGATGTTGTTCCGATACTGTTCCGGAAACCGCACGATCAAATTGAACCGTCGATGCTCTTCATACACCCGGGTCGCGGTTTCCCTCCGACCGCGGTCGCGATGACCTCGCGCACATCCGAGACGTTGATGCCGTGCCGGGCGATCTTACCCCGGTCGATATCGATCGTGATGTACGGCTGGCCGAAGAGTTGCTCTACTTTTAAATCTTTGACGCCCCGAATCGTGCCGAGGATGCCGGCGATCCGATCCCCGTGTGACGGAGTTCCTCCAGATCTGGCCCGAACAGTTTGACGGTTACCTCTGCGCGTACCCCGAAATCAATTCGTCCACCCGTTGCTGGATCGGCTGGCTGATCAGAAAGTTGGCGCCGGGCACCTGTGCCAGCCGCTCGCGGACCCGCTCTTTCAACTCTGCCATGGTGGAGGCCGTCGTCCACGTCTCAATCGGATGCAACATCGCGACGGAATCACTCTCATTCGGTTCTTGCGGGTCGTTCGCCAATTCCGTTCGCCCGATTTTGGACACCATCATCTGCACTTCGGGAAACTCCATCACCGCTTTCTGCACCTCGCGTTCGATCTTGATCGATTGATCCAAAGAAATGCTCGGCAGGCGGATCGTGAGGGGGCCATCGTGCCTTCATTCAGAATCGGAACAAACTCCGACCCCAAAAATGGAAAGAGAGAAATACTTCCTGCCAACATGAGTCCGGTTGCCGTCAGCACCACCGTCCGATGTCCTAACGCCCAGCGCAGCACGGGAAGATAGGTACGCTTGGCCCATCGGAGTACCAAGGGATCGGATTCGCCGTGCTTTGCCCGCAAAGTCAGCAAACACAGGACCGGCGATAGGGTGACCGACAGGATGAGCGACACCATCAGGGCGATCATGATGGTAAACGCCATCGGCTTGAACATCTTGCCTTCCATGCCATGGAAAGAAAGGATGGGCATAAAGACGATGATGATGATGACGATACCGAAGACCACGGGGCGGGCGACCTCCCGAGCGGCATTGAGGATGAGCGCCAGTCGAGGCAGGCCCTGGTGACGGGGATCCGACAGATGCCGGTGGATGTTTTCCACCAGCACCACAGACGCATCGACCATCATACCGATGGCGATGGCCAGACCGCCCAAGGACATTAGATTGGCCGTGAGATCGAACCGATCCATCACGAAGAACGTCACGAGCGGCGTCAGGACAAGCGTCGCCGCCACGATCAAGGCGCTCCTGGTATCCCCCAGGAACACGAACAGCACGACCACCACCAGAAGAATACCCTCCCCAGCGCCTTATAGACGGTCGACAAGGCAGCGGAGATCAATTCAATTCGATCATAAAGGGAACAATTCGCCATCCTGCCGGCAGCAGCCCCTTGTCCTGTATCTCGGCGATCTTGACCTTGATGCCTTCTACAACGTTGCGAGCGTTTCCTCCGCGCAGCATGAGCACGATTCCTGCCACCACCTCGCGCTCACCGTTCAAGACGACAGCGCCATGGCGAATGGCATGGCCGATCTGCACCTGGGCAACATCGTGGATGTGCACGGGAGTGCCGCCCACTTCCTTGACGACGATGTCCTCGATGTCGCTCAGTTTCCGGATGAGTCCCACGCCACGGACAATGTACTTTTCGGCATGCGTCTCCAGTATGTTGCCTGCGGCATTTGCATTGTTGTTCGCCACTGCGGAAAACACCTCATCCAGTGAGAGGGCGTATTTGCGCAAGAGCTCCGGCTCGACGAGCACCTGGTACTGTTTGACATACCCGCCTTGCGAGTTGACGTCGATGACTCCAGGGACGCCCTTGAGCAACGGACGGATGACCCAGTCCTCCACAGTCCGCTGCTCGATCAATTCGTGTTCCATCGCCCTAGCATCCAGGCCGCCGTGCCGAGGGCTTTCCAGATAATACTGATACACCTCTCCCAGTCCGGTGCTGTTCGGCGTCATCATCGGTTCAGACCCGGGCGGTAAGTTCTCCCGCACTTCTATCAGCCGTTCGAGCACGAGTTGGCGGGCAAGGTTGATGTCCATATGATCGTCGAACACCACCGTAATCAACGACAGCCCTACCTTGGTGAGCGAGCGCAGGTCCGTCAGATGCGGGACCCCGGTGACTTGTTGTTCGATGGGAAACGTCACCAGCCGCTCGACTTCTTCGGGGGACAAGCCCGGTGCTTTCGTGACGATTTGCACGAGCACACTCGTCACATCGGGAAATGCGTCGATCGAAATCGTACGGAAGGCATAGCCCCCAAGAAGGGTAAGAAGGCCGGCGAATGTGAGGATCAGTAATGGGCGATGGAGAGAGAACTCAATGAGTTTGTCGACCATGGCCTAGTCTTTAGGTTTCAACAGCTCAGATTTCAAGGTAAAGGCTCCTTCTTTGACGACCGCTTCCCCTTCCTGCACCCCTTCGAGGATCTCGGCAAAGGCCCCGTTCTTCTCGCCCAATTTGATCGTCCGCGCTTCAAAGACGCCGGGGTCCTTTTGCACAAACACGAAGACACGATCCCGATCATGCTGAATAGCTGCTTCGGGAATGACCAGGACATCCGAGGCCGCTTCGGACAAGACGCGGATCGTTGCGAACATTTCCGGTTTCAGATGACCGTTGGAATTCTCCAAGATGAGGCGCACCTGCATGGTCCGCGTGGCCGTATCGAGGACGTCGCCGACATACGAGACAGTCCCTTGGAACGCTTCGTCGGGATACGCAGCCACATGGACCTCGACCGGCTGATTCGGAACGGCTGCCGCGCGCTGCACATACGAGATATCTTTTTCCGATACATTCCCCACCACCCAGACCGTCGAGAGATCGGCAACGACAAACAGTTTATGGGTGGTTTCGACCACCTCGCCTTTGGTGAGATCCCGCGCGATCACCCGGCCGGCAAAGGGCGCCACGATGGCAACCTGCGAGCGGATCTTTTGAGTCCGCTCGAGGGTTTCAACCTCTTTGTCGTTCATACCCAACAACCGGAGCCCTTCGCGAGCCTCCTGGGTCTCGGCGCGGACGCTGATCATCTCTCCTTCGCGGCGTTGCGCCTCTGCCTGGCCGATGACTTTCTCTTTGTACAGATACTGCGCCCGCTGATAGGCCTGCTCCGCGACGTGTCGCCGTGCCCGGGCCTTGAGGTACGCGGACTGGGCGAGTCCGAGCTCGCTGCTATGGAGCACCGCCAACAGCTGATTGGGCTTGACCATCTGCCCTAAGTCGGCATGCACCTCGGCCACCCGCCCACGCACGAGAGTCGTAATATTCGCCAGCGCGTGCTCGTTCGGCCGTACGACGCCGGGAAAGGTACGGTAGGTACGAAATGCTGTTCGCCCGACCGTCTCCACCGTCACGCCGGATCGGATCACTTCATCAGGCGGGAGCCGAACAAGCCGCGCCTCGCCTGCCGAATGTTTCGTCACGTGCTCCTCAGCTGGCGCCGTTGCCGGCGCACGGTCACAGCCCGTGAAGGAGGAAGCTAACAGAAGCATGCCGAAGAGGACCCTGGACGTCGCAGGCAGACGGCCTCGCGGGTGCGCATGACACCCGCATCGATCAGTACATTGGCTAGGGAAAATGACCATGCCTCTCATCTGTCTTTTACACAGTTATAGTGGACCGCCCACGGCGCGCTCAAACCGCGTGAGCGCCAGGGAAAGTTCGAAACGTGCTTGATTGTAATCTACTGTGATCTGGCGTTGGACCCGTTGGGCATCGAGGACATCCAGCAGGCTGGAGGCGCCCTGGCGGAAGCTCAATTGGGCAATGCGAAGCGCTTCTTGCGCTTGCTTGAGGAGCCCTTCTTCGTAGACGAGGATCTGCTCTTGCGCCGTTTCCGCCTCGCGAGCATGTTGGTTGATGGCACGGGCTAAGTCGTTCCTGGCACGCAGCAGCTCCGCTTCTTCTTTTCGTTGAGAACCGAGCGCCGTCGCAATGTGCCCTTGCTGCAAATACCATATTGGCGTCGGCACCGTCAGGCCCCCAAACACAGCCTCGCGACCTGCTTCCCTGGCATACCCGCCAAACATGGTGACATTCGGCATACGGCTCTGGCGCTCCTTGGATACGGTAATTTCGGCCTGTTCCACCAGTTTTCCCTGGCGCTTGAGAATAGGATGTTGCGATAGGTCTCGCGCTGCCATCTGCTCCGGGTCCAGGTGATCCCGGAGCGACCAGAAATCTCCTTGCACCTTGTACCGAGGCCCTAAACCCCCTGCCGTCAAGGTGTCCAATCCGACAAGTCTCACACGCACGGCATTCTTGGCCTTCGTCAATTCTTGCTTGGCCTTGAGCACCTCCACCTCCGCCTTAACCGATTCGAATTGAGGACCCTCTCCGGATCGGACGCGAGCTCTGACAATGCGCGCCACTTCCTGAACAGTCTCAAAGTTCTGCTGAAGAAGATCTACCGTCCGTTCTGCCAGCAGCAGTTCGTAGAATAGCCCCTTCACCTCCGCAATGAGATTGAGCTTCGCTACTTCGAGGCCTACCGTCGCACCCTCTAGACCGGCTCCTGCCGCGTCCTTACGGGCTGAGCGCATGCCCGGCCATTCCACCGTCTGATGCACCGTCACGCCACGTTCGATGATACGTATTCCGTTGCTGGGGTCTCGGATTGCGGCATCCGCCGACTGGGCGGTGATCGGGGGTTGGGATAGGCGCCGGCCTGGATCTGGCCGCCCTCATTCTGTTCGATCACACTGCGGGCGGTTGCGATTGCCGGGTTCCGTTCCAGCGCCAGTTCGATGATGCGGTCGAGTTCGAACGTGGGCGTCGGTTCCTTCGCCTGTGCGAAAGACGACATCAACGACCCGCTCGTTGTCACCATCACGGTTATTATGACGCAATTCCAAAGCCAAACCGGCATATGCAGCCTCCTGCAGATTCAGGATGAGGTAATCTGATCGAGAGCGAAGGCTAAACAGACTGTTGACGTTGTGCTAGCTTGGTGAGGTCGGGGGATGGAACAATCGGAAAGCCAGAAGGGTGGAGGGAGGGATCTCGTTCATCGAGGCAAGGAAAAGGCCTGACTTACAATCGGACACACTCACCCGAGAAACGACGCCACTGTCCGGCGTCTCTTGCGGCGAATCGTCCTCGGAGTCCGCCTCCGCCCTACGTCATTAAAATCACCGGCTTGATTGGCCCCACCATCGCCATTCGCAGCATGCATGATCTCGGCAGACCACCTGATCTGCGCGACGGGAAATAGGACGCTTAGCAGCAGCCCAAAGACGAGGATAGACAAGAACAAGCGGATCGTTACCACAACACCTTATAAATACGAGGATGAAGAGATTGTCAATAGGTTCGTGGAAATGTGTAAGCGGCTCCACTTGGTGATAGTGGGGCAGCTAAAACACCCACCGCTATAATACGCTTCTCTCGGCCCCGGTTACAAGAACAACTGTTCGCACACATTATACAGACATGACTGAAGAACATCTCACCACCCTTCCTTTCAATTCTGTAACCGCGCCAGAAGCTCTCCCCCTTGCTGCCTACCCGCGGGATTCGTACGTGTGTTCCTGCTGGCTACTACGGCGGACTAGATGCTGCACTGACTTTATTTGTACCAGTATGTGAAACCAACTCTTCTCTCACCCTCTATGGACCAAAGAGAGCGCGGTTCATCACGATATGAACAGCGATACTTGCGGCATAACCCAACGCAATAGCCCATATCCATTTCAGGTGGGTATAGAACGTATAGATCCCACGTGCCTGCCCCATGAGGGCCACGCCCGCTGCCGACCCGATGGACAAAAGCGATCCGCCGACACCGGCTGTCAGCGTCACCAACAGCCATTGGCCGAGACTCATATCCGGATTCATGCTCAATACCGCAAACATGACGGGAATGTTGTCGATGACCGCTGACAGCACCCCGATCAGGATATTCGCTGTTGTTGCGCCCATGCCTCCATAGAGAAACTCCGAGAGTGCGGCCAAATACCCCAGTGCGCCAACCCCGCCGACACAGAGCATAATGCCGTAAAAAACATCAGCGTATCCCATTCCACACGCTTCATGCTGATGAACACATCGAACGGCTTGACTGCCGGTTTGAACAATGCGCTGAGGCTTTCGGCATTCCCGCTGTCAAACGCAGGAATTTCTGTCCACTCGTCCAGTTCCTTGCGACGGAGAACATAACCATATGATGTAAGGAAACCCAGCCCGGTCATCATCCCGAGGAACGGGGGTATCGCAAGAAAATGATGCATGAGAACAGTCCCGGCGATGGTGATGAGAAACAGGATCACAATGAAATACCCGCCTTTTTTGACCTGCACGGTTTCCATCGTGGCTGACGGCTTCTCGCGTGAAATCGTCATGGAGATCAGTGCCGCCGGAACAAGCCAGTTGATGAGGGAGGGAACGAACAGCGCGAAAAAGTCGCCGAACTGAACGACGCCTTTTTGCCAAACCATGAGAGTGGTGATGTCGCCAAAGGGCTAAACGCACCGCCCGCATTGGCAGCGACCACCCACATTAATGCAGGCCGCGGCGATGAACCGTCCGTTGCCTGCCCCCATTGCCAGGACCACGGCTCCCATCACCAACGCCGTCGTCAAGTTATCCGCAACAGGGGATATGAAGAACGCCAGCATGCCGGTCAGCCAGAACACCGCACGGAGGGACAGTCCCAATGAAACCAGTCGCGTCCGCAAGGCCTCGAAGATGTTGCGTTCACTCATCGTATTGATGAACGTCATGGCAGAAAGAAGAAAAAGCATCAGTTCGGCATATTCGAGCAGGTTATGGCGCAGAATTTCAGCGACAGCGTGAGATTGGTTGTGAGAGACATACGCGATCGCCGTCAGGATCCAGATCGCACCTGCCGCGACCATGACTGGCTTTGATTTCCTTAGAAGAAGAACTTCTTCGAGAATCACCAACACATAGGCGGCCAGAAAAACCGCCAATGCCACGTAGCCTGTCCAGTGATCCGTAAAGCTCAACATCCCGTCCCTTTCACAATCACACCGCCCCGTCTTCGGCCCTTCCTATGTTCCTGCGGACTAAATATCATGGTTTCCGAGGAATATCGCAACGTTATTCGAACAGATTTAACTGATTAACGAAGACGATGGCAGGCATTCGGTTTCTGGGTGGAGAAGAGTTGGGCTAAGGGGAAGGTATGAAAGCCTCACGGGACCGGAATAGGATCGGGCGCCGGTGGCGCCTCAATGGTCATCTGCACGCTTCTCGGTGCCGATCATGTCCGACCCACCACTGGTAGATGATTCCGGGGTTCGATCAATACAATGGATGAGGAAGCGGAGAATGTCTTTGATCTCTTCCTGATGGTTGATGAAATATCGTGCCTGCGACTTCTCATGCGGCCCCACTCGCACCCCCATGACGAGCCCTTCGGAAAGCTCGAAGACATCCTCGTCTGTTTCGTCATCGCCGATGAAAAACAAACCGGTTTGCCGGAGATGGTGCATGAGGGCCAAGGCGGCCGGTCCTTTCCCGTCCTCCCCGGGGGCAACACATTCACCGATGCTTTCCCAAAGATCAGGCGCGGAATCGGCGTGAGTTGATCGAGGAGAAGGACAAGGGCCATGCGAACTCTGGCCGGTTCATCGGTTCCTCGGTAATGCAAGGTGAGGGTATAGCGTTTATTTTCGACCTCGGCCCCATAGTTCTTGAGCGGCTGAATGAAGTCTGTTGCCAATCGCTGCATCCATGCCTGGCAGATATGTTCAGCCCGGATCAGCGTCGCGGGAGCTGTGAGTGGACTTTCCAAACCATGGTTCCCGATTAAGTGAGGAACCACCCCATCGACCCGCGAGGCCAAATCGCTGAGTGCGCGCCCGGAGACGATGGCGCAGGGAGACGATGCGCCAACTCCGACAGCCCTTCATAAATGGACTGGGAGAGCTTGACAGTATCCCGATCCTGAGAAATCCGCGCCAATGTCCCGTCGAAGTCAAATGCATAGAGAATGGGACGGCTCGTCAATGCGCGAAGCGCAAGGCGGCCTTCGTCAGAAAACAAGTAGGTCATGGTTGGCCCCCTGTGGCCGTTCGCGCATCTCGCACCCCCGTTTGGCGGACGATGCGGGCTCGCTGTCGCATGCGGGCCGCATCCATCAACATGCGCCCGGCCCAGCGGTACACGTTAAATTCCTGCACGATGCCGCGCATGCTGCGCATCCGGGCACGCTGCTCGGTCGGCGGCATCGTCAGAGCCAGATGCAGGGCGGCCGCACGCTGATCGATGTTGTACGGATTGACGATCAGCGCCTCGGGTAACTCAGTGGCCGCGCCGGTGAATTGGCTGAGGATCAGCACCCCTTGCTCGTCGTCTCGCGCCGCCACGAATTCTTTGGCGACGAGATTCATGCCGTCATGGAGGCTGCTGACGATGCAGAAGTCGGCCCCTCGATAATAGGTGGTGACGTCTTGCGGTTCGTGATGTTCGATCCGTAGATAGATGGGCTGGTAGCCCTCTCGCCCGAATCGTCGATTGATACGTTCGGCCGAGGCGGTGACCTGTTGAGTGAGCTGCTGATACTCCTCAATCTTGGAGCGGCTGGGAGCGGCAATTTGAATGAAGGATAACTCGCCGACCCATTCCGGCTGCAGCTCCAGCAGCCGTTCAACGGCGAGGAACCGTTCGAGAATGCCCTTCGTATAATCCAGCCGTTCGACGCCGACACCGACGCGACGCGCGTGGGGATGCCGTTGATGGCGCGGATGCGGGTCCTGCACTCGGATTCGGACGGCAGTTGTGCCTTCCCTCGATTGGGCCACGCGATGGAAATCGGGTAATGATTTACCGCGGTGAGTATGCCCTGATAGGAAATCAAGGAGCTGTCCCAGTCGATCCTCGTTTCGAGAGAACGGTCCACGGTATTGATGAAGTTTCTGCAATGGAATCTCGTGTGAAATCCCAGAATGCTGCTTCCCAAGAGCCCTTCGAGTATCTCTCGATACCAGGGACAGATGGCATAGCGTTCCGGATCGCTCCAGGGTATGTGCCAAAATGTCACGATCGTCGCGTTCGGCAGATGGTCGCGCACGATTTTGGGCACCAGTGCAAGATGGTAGTCCTGCACCAGCACAACCGGATTATCGGTCTTGGCCTCCTCGATGACGGCCATCGCAAACCGCTCATTGATCTTCTTGTACTGTTCCCAGTCCGAGGATCGGAAGATGGGACGGACGTGAGCCAGATGACAGAGCGGCCAGAGCCCTTCGTTGGCAAATCCGAAGTAGTAGCCGTCTTCTTCCTCCGGCGACATCCAAATCCTCCTGATCTCGTAGGCAGGATTGTCCGGCGGGACACGGACATGGTCGTGCGCATCGACGACTTCTCGGTCAGCCGTGCCACTGCCATGCGCAATCCACACGCCCGAACAGGCACGCATTATCGGTTCAAGGGCGGTGACGACCCCGCTGGCCGGTACTTGGACTTCGATCTGCTGCCCTTTCCGATTGTGGAGATACGGCTCACGGTTGGAGGCGATCAGCACTTCATCTCCAGCCAGGTGATCGTGCAGGATCATCTTGAGGGTGGCCGGCTTCCAGCTCATCTGGCTTTCATCGCGCATCCGCTTGTCCGATTCAAGCTCTCGAATCATAGCCCGCAGATCCTGCGCGACCGGCTGCAGTTCTGAATCCTGCTGCGGCTTATCGCCGAGCAATGCGGCAAGCCCCTCACCGCGGAGCATCGTTCGCACGCCGGCGACCCAACCTCGCCAACTCAGGTGCGCGACCAACACCGTCACAAGGGAAATCACGACGCCGATGATCGCAAACAGATAGTAGAGGTACCACTTGGTATCGCTGCTTCGACGTTCAATCCAACTCATGTCATGGACGAGCATCAGGCGTCCCCAGACACGGCCGTTCCCCTCGATTCCCACAGCCGCGACGTGGACGGCTCCTTGGGTGAGCCGTAACAGGGCGGTCTGTCCGGTTTCGATGGTGCTGGTGCCGTCGCACGGAATCGAATCAGGGTAGGTCACGGTCTTGTAGGCCAGCCTGCCCTCCCGGTCGCAGAACCCGATGGCGAAGAGCCGTTCGTCCTGAAGGATTCGATAAAAATAGTTGTGCAGCTTGACCTTGGAATCCGCCGCCAGGAGATCGACGAGGGGAGCTTCGACCATGCGGCCGATCAGTTCCGACCGGCTTTCAAGGTCCCGCACAAACCATTTCAAGGTCAGTGTATCGACGAGTGGAATGACCGCGTAGGCAAGACCGGCCAGCACCAACGCCAGCGGCAACAAGAATCGAAGCGATAAGCGCATAGATCACCTCTCGTTTACATCGCGCGAAAAATCGCCTATGGTAACCCACATGTATCCTTACGGCCTTATCGGCAATTGTCAAACCTCGGCGTTGATCGGGCTGAACGGCTCCGTTGAATGGATGTGTGCGCCGCGACCTGACAGTCCGCCCGTCTTCGGACGGCTGCTGGATCCGGACGGGGGGCACTTTTCCATCGCAAGCGCGGGCTCTTCTGCCGAGATCACAACCGAACAGCGCTATCTTCCGAACACCAATATTCTGCTCACCACTGTCACCTCACCGAACGGCGACGCATTTCAGATTACCGACTTCTGTCCGCGGTTCGAGCAGTACGGACGCATCTATCGTCCGGCGGCGCTCTTTCGTCTGGTCGAACCGTTGCAGGGCATTCCGGCCATCCGAGTGAGCTGCCGACCGGTCTCGGGCTGGGAAAAGACTCCCATCCATCCCGTACGTGGCAGTAATCATCTGCGCTACGACATCCGCGGCGAGTCACTCCGCCTGCTGACCAACATGCCGCTGACCTACCTCTGCGAAGAGACTCCGGTTGCCCTGACCCAGAAATTCTATTTCGGTCTGACGTGGGGCCTCGGCATCGAGGACGACCTCGTCAAGGTCACACACGACTTTCTCGAACAGACGATACGCTACTGGCGCATCTGGGTCAAAAACTGTTCCGGTGCCGCTGCTGCATCAACAGGAGGTCATCCGCTCCGCTCTGGCGTTGAAGCTCCACTGCTTTGAAGACACCGGCGCCATTCTGGCAGCCCTGACGACGAGCCTTCCGGAGCAACCGGGCGGAGGTCGCAACTGGGACTACCGCTATTGCTGGCTGCGCGACGCCTATTTTGCACTCACGGCGTTTCATAATCTAGGGCACTTCGAGGAAATGGAAGCCTTCCTCAAGTTTCTGCTGAACATTGCGCATACGCACGAACATTCCCGCGACCGCTTACGCCCTGTCTACACATTGAGCCAGAGTCTTCCCCTCCCGGAAACCGAGCATCCGAATTGGGCCGGCTATCGGGGCGGTGTACCGGTTCGCAGCCACAACCAAGCGGCGGATCATGTGCAGAACGATGCCTATGGAGAAATGATTCTAACCTTTACGCCGATCTTCTTCGACGAACGGTATAGCGATCTGCGCAGCAAAGATCTCGACACGCTCCTGGCCCATCTGGCGAAGTTGTGCGTCCGCAGCATCGGCCAACCGGACGCCGGGCTCTGGGAGATCCGCAACGGCTGGCAGGAGCATTCCTTCACAAACTTGCTGTCTTGGGCCGGTCTCGAACGATTGGAGCGCATCAGACAAGCCGGGCATCTCGGTTCGATCTCCTTGGACTTGACCGCCGCACGGATCCATGCGGCGGAGGCCCTCCTTCGAGGCGTACATGGCGGCGCGCTCAGAAACGGCCCCACGGATTTCAGTGATGACGCCGCCCTCGCCCAGCTCCCGATTTTGGGCTATCCGAACCAGCAACTCTGTGAGTCCACAGTATTGCACATCACCCAGGAACTCGCGCTTCGACAGGGGAACGAGGAGACCGGTTTTTTACCGCTATGTGCGAAGCGACGACTTCGGAAAACCGGAAGGAGCCTTCGTCATCTGCTCCTTTTGGATCGCCCAAGCGCTCGCCAGGCTTGGACGGACCCCGAGGCCCGAACCATCCTTGATCGAGTACTCCTCGCTGCCAATCATGTTGGATTGTTCTCCGAACATTTCATCCCCGCCACGAACACTCAGTGCGGCAATTTCCCTCAAGCCTACTCCCACGTCGGCTTGATTAATGCTGCCTTTGCCGTGAGTCCCCCTGGAGCGATGTGCTCTGACCTGTTCGGGTCTATCCTACTGCGCGATATTCAGCCCCGCCAGCCCCACCCGAATAGCCGATGCCCGACTACACGATCCTTTGAAGAGGAAGCAGGAGCGGCTGTTTTCTCATACAACCGGAATACGGCCCTGCGGTGCAACACAAAGCCGAAACTAGTGAACAGGAGGATGAGACAGCATGGAGGCGAGAACCGGCACATCGACGAATGGTTGAGAGTCAGTCACAGAAACCAATTCGACAGAAGGCGTCAGGTGGGGGACCGAAGAAGGAACCGAGAATGCTTCGTAGGCCAATACGGCGAGAATGTCGGCCGCCGCCATGGACGCACTCCCAGCCTCGGCTACAAGAGCAACCGTTTCTCATCGAACAACGAGCACGGCACAGTTGGCGTGCTGCACCACCCGCGTCGAAACGCTCCCGATGAGAAACCGGGCGACGGCACCCAGCCCTTGGGCCCCCATCACGATCAGATCAGCATGTTCTTTAGAGGCCGCCTTCATGATCTCTTCCGCAGGCTTCCCAAACCGGCACACAGGCTCGGCCGTAAATCCCGCCTCAACCAGCTTGCGCACGCTCTGTTCGAGTATCTTGTCGCCGACCTTCTTCAGCCCCGGGTACTTGACCAACGGCATCACATGGATCACGCTGACATGGATGGGCACGCGCTCGCCATTGCCGGTCGAGTTATCCGGCTGAAACTTGCTCAGCACAAACGCCAGAGCTTTGCGCCGATGCATCCGATCCATCGGTCGCCAACATGATCTGTCGCAACGGCGCCGGCCTCGCTCTTGATGACGAGCACCGGACAGGTCGCATGATGGATCAGATTCGTTGATACGCTGCCGAGCATGAACCGGTCGAGAGCGTCGAGGCCCTGGCTACCCACCACCAGGAGCCCCTCACGTTTGGGCGCACGTTTCAAGATCGTCGGTGCGACCGCCCCTTGCTCCTTGCGGACTGTGCCCCTTGAGCCTCAGCAATGCCAACTGCTGTTTCGCCTCCTTCAGAGCTTTGCCCGAACGCGCTTCCATGCGCTGAATTTCTTCCTGAATGTACCGCTCGGTCCCGGCTATGACCGGCTGGGCCAGAAACGGTGCACGGAGCGCCGCGATATCGACCACATGCAGCGCCGATCACCAGATGGTCGGCTCGACGAGCGGCAGCGTGGCCACCCAGTTCATCGCCCAGCGTCCATACTTCGATCCATCCGTTGCCACGAGCACATTCATGTTGTGCGCCCTTTCAATTGAGTTTCCACTCGCATTCGAACCGACAGGCTGAAACCGGCTGCGAAATGCCTCAGGCGACAGCCCCGCGAGGGCCGCGTAGCGGTCCGAGCGCCACCGGATCCTTGAAGTCCTCTTCGGACAACCGAATCATGTACTGGCGCGCAATCTGGTACGACTGCGCCGTGATATCCACCATCCTCACTTTCGCCCGGCCACTGACGGGATCCAGCATCTGTTTGAAAGAAATCGGCGTAAACCGCCCGTTTTGAATCGACACCATCGCCGCCGTGCCTCCATCGAGAAGAAACTGCGCCGCGCAATAGCCAAGATCGCGGGTGTATTCCATATCGAACGGAATCGGGTCCGCACAGCGTAGTTCATATCCCACATTCTTACTGACGATCGACAGTGGCAATCCCCATGGCTTTCATGCCCTTCGTCACTTCACGCCGGAGGACGTCGCCGATATCCACGTCTGCTAAACGCAAGTTGCCATGTTCATCCCGCTCGACATGATCCAACCCACCCAAGTCTCCCGAGTCAAGAATTTCGATCAGTCCTTCCGCCAACACAACCACCCCGTCGGAGCGCCCCTCGCTGAGACGCTTGACCATCGTCCCGATCACGAGATCCACCAGGCGCGGGAGTCTCACCGGCCGCTCCTCAAATTCCTCGGGAATGATGGTGAGCGTGGCGCCCGCGGCCTTGCCGATCCCGAGAGCCAAATGGCCGGCTTTGCGGCCCATCGTCACGACAAAGTACCAGCGCAACGTGGTGTGGGCGTCCACCATGAGATTCTTGACGATCTCGACGGCGACATGCCGGGCCGTTTGAAAGCCAAACGTCGGAATGCCATACGGGAGATCGAGGTCATTGTCGATCGTCTTCGGCACATGCACGACCTGAATGCGTCCGGCCGCTTGCTCTTCCAGTTTGAGCGAAGAGAAGGCCGTATCGTCTCCACCGATAGTCACCAGGCGCGTGATGCCCAGCCTCATCAAGGAGGACAGGACGTTGGCAAGAGACTCGGCTTTCTTTGTCGGATTCGCCCGCGAGGTGCCCAGATACGACCCGCCACGGAAGTGAATGCGACTCACCTCCTCAATCGAGAGGGGCCTGACCTGGCTGACACTGTCTTCCATGAGCCATTTGAATCCGTCGAGGATACCAACCACCTCGCAACCGCCGAGAGCGCTGCGGATTGTGACCGCACTGATCACACTGTTGATCCCGGGCGCGGGTCCGCCCCGACTAAAATACCGACGATCGTCCGAGAAGAACTCATGATATGAGGACTCCTGTGATCCAATCTGAGCTTCTTAAATACACCGACCAATAGACCAATGCGACGAGGATCGTCCCGCCGAGAACGTTGCCGAGCGTCACCAGCGCGAGATTGCTGACCGCGTCAGCGACTGAGAGCGGTGCCGAGGTCCCCGTAGCGAGCGCCACACCGATCGGGAGAAAATACATGTTGGCGACGGAATGTTCAAACCCGCAGTGGACGAACACGGTGATCTGAAAGACGATGGCGAGAATCTTATCGGTCACGCTCCGCGCCCATGCACAACCAGATAGCCAGACAGACTAGCACGTTGCAGGGGCGCCGCGCGCAACGGCCGAAACTGACTCATTCCCTGTTATCAGCAAAGCTGGTGCCACCGAGCCGATAACCGATGGCCGGTGGCGAATAGCAGAGTGGAAACAAACACTTTGTCTCTCTTGTCAGACGATACGCGATTCGCTGTCAGCTCTTCGCCTTGTGAGAGGGGGTGTCCTGCTACAGATCGATTGACTCTGCTGTGGCAGAAGGCAACAGAACACGCGAACCCGTGAGACGTATGCTGTGAGGCTTGGAGAAAAAGACGAAGCCGGATTCCTTTCACTCTTCATCCCATAGCCTCACCCCTCACGTAGCGGGTACCTCATCGGCATCAGACTTGCTGAGTCTCGATGATGTACGAAACGAGTATGTTGTGGAAAACCATTTCTCGCCGGCGGGATTTCGATGATCTCCATGGTTTGGATGAGATAACACTGCTGCAGGATGCTTAAAGGGGCCGTCTCTGTCGTTCGTGAAATGTAAAAGGTGAAAGGTTCGAAGAAAACGCCTTCAGCAATCCTGCGTTTCACCTTTCACTTTTCACGTCTCACGCGTACCGATCTTCATGGGGATGGCGATGAATGAAACAACCGTAAGACTCACGCGGGGAAGCCTCTCCCTAGAAGCAGTGTTCAGCCTTCCGGAGCAGGCGCTCGGAATAGTGATCTTCGCCCACGGAAGCGGCAGTGGACGATTCAGCCCGCGCAACAATTTCGTTGCCCGCCATCTTCAGCAGGGAAAGGTGGCCACGCTCCTGATCGATCTACTGACCCTTGATGAAGCCGAGGACCACTGCAAGGTCTTCGACATCAACCTGCTGGCAGATCGGGTTCTATTGGCCAAAGCCTGGCTTGAACAGGACGATCGGACGAAGGGCCTAGGCATCGGCTATTTCGGCGCCAGTACCGGCGCCGGCGCCGCCCTACAGGCGGCAGCCCGCGATCCCTCATCGATTCTGGCTATCGTGTCACGGGGCGGCAGACCGGATCTGGCCGAACCCTATCTCCCGTCGGTCACTGCGCCGACGCTACTGATTATCGGTGGAGACGACGAGCCCGTCATCGAAATGAATCGAGCAGCCTACCGACTGCTTTCCTGCCCTAAACGTTTGGTGATTATTCCCGGTGCCACGCATCTCTTCGAAGAGCCCGGCACACTTGAACAGGTTGCGGAACATGCTCTCGCCTGGTTTCAGCAACACTTTCATCTTACTCACTACGAAGGTACAGGTGCACAAACAAAGGGGCGTCTTCGATGAACATATTACTCGCGGTTGATGGGTCGGATCATTCCTATGAGGCCGTTCATGCCTGAAATACTTTGCCCGGGCAGAGCAACTCACCCTGCTTCACGCGTTGAATCTCCCGCGACCGGCCTATCCAATGATGTTGCCGGAAATGGCAGAAGAGATCTATAAGACTCTTGAGCAGAGCATGCGGGAAGATGGGGAGAGGCTGCTCAATCGGGTTCAGTCCCTTCTCCCGATGCACGCAGACCCCTCCACGAAACACCTTCGAATCGGGTCTCCGGCAGAAGTGATCGTGTCGATGGCCGAGGAGCAGAACATCGATCTCATCGTGATGGGAGCACGGGGTCTTGGTCCCGTCAAGGAGCGGCTGCTCGGCAGTGTGTCCCACCGCATTCTCACCTTGGCCCACTGTGCCACATTGATCGTGCACGGCCCGGTCAAGGCCATGAAACAGATCTTGCTGCCACTCGAAGGCTCATTCGACGCGGAAGCCGCGATGCGTTTTCTCCAACTTAAGCCGTTTCACGATGCGGTTGAGCTCACGCTGCTGACCGTACTGCCTTCGACAGAGCCGCCATGGCCTGGCGACACCGCCGCTTCCACCGAGATACTGGAGAAGCAAACCGATTACATCGAAGGTGTGGCAGCACGTCTGCGCGCCATAGGCTATCAGGCGCATGGAGTCGCGGTGATCGGGGCACCGTCCACCATGATTCTGCAAGAGGCCACCACCCTGCGATCGGATCTGATTTTGATGGGCACAAGGGGCCGGCAGGGAATGACTCGGTTCGTGCTCGGCAGCGTGTCTCACGCTGTGTTACACAAAACGCCCTGTCCGGTACTGGCGTTTCATTGAGGAACGGATTGGCAGGAGTCTGAAAACGTCGCTCTTCTCACCCTCCCGCCCTGAACCTGCCAAGGCAGTGTCGTTGCCCAGGGACGCACCTGTTCCCATACATCGTTCTCACATTTTTCAGACCCTCAACATACTGCAGAGAGGCATCAGAGTTGCTGACTCTCCAAGGCTGCAGAGCGTGTTATCATCTGGTTGCAGCAACATTTCCTCCTGCTCAATACGAGGACACAGGTCGCAAACAAAGGAGGGGCTTCGATGAACACCTTACTCACGGTCGACGGATCGGATCATTCTTATGAGGCCGTTCATGCCTTGAAATACTTGGCCCAGGCAGAGCAGCTCACCCTGCTTCACGTATTAGACGTCGCGAAATCGGCGCACCCGATGATGGCGACGAGAGGGGATATGGAGGAGTATACGGCTCTCGAGCATAGCTTGCGGGAGGACGGCGAGCGGCTGCTCGATCGGGTTCAGACCCTCCTCCCGGAGCATGCAGGTCCCTCGACGAAACATCTTCGAATCGGGTCTCCGGCAGAAGTGATCGTGTCGATGGCCGAGCAGCAGAAAGCCGATCTCATCGTGATGGGCGCACGCGGTGTGAGCCCCATCAAGGAGTGGCTGCTCGGCAGCGTATCGCACCGCATCATCACCATGGCCCACTGCGCTGCATTGATCGTGCACGGCCCGGTCAAGACCATGAAACAGATCTTGCTGCCGATCCACGATCAATCCGACGGGGAGGCCGCGATGCGTTTTCTCCAACTCAAGCCGTTTCACGGTCCGGTTGAGTTTACGTTGCTGACCGTGTTGCCTTCGACAGAGCCGCCATTACCGGCCGGTTCAGTCGCTGCCGCCGCCGCCAAAGAGATACTGGAGACGCAAGCTGCCTACATCGAGAGTCTGGCAGGACGTCTACGCGCCATGGGCAACCAAGCCCACGGAGTCGCCGTGGTCGGGGCACCGGCCACTGTGATTCTGCGAGAAGCGAACACCCTGCGATCGGATCTGATTCTGATGGGCACAAGGGGCCGGCAGGGACTCACTCGCCTCGTGCTCGGCAGCGTGTCTCATGAGGTGTTACACAAGATGCCATGCCCGGTACTGGTGTTTCACTGAGAAGCCTGACGAGCAGGATGCTGAAAAAGTCGCTCTTTTCACCCGCCGGACCCCGGCGGATACTTCACCCATTCGCCTCACGTGAACTGGCGCATTGAGCTTCACTGTCAAGAGTGCCACTGAGGAATAATGCGCCACTTCACACCCGGGTGTCCGGGGACGGACCCGGATCGAGAGGGAAAATTCTCACGCCCATAGCCCCTTGCCTCATACCTCTGCCTCCAGGAACGTGCGGCACATCGCTTGCTGATATCAACTAACAGTAGCTTATCTGGTTGACCTGGTTAGTTTCGTTCAACCAAAAACCAGACAAACCAAACAGACCAAATAAACAATTTGGAGGCGGCATGGAGCTGGAAGTTGAAAGTCGAAATGTCGAGATGACTCCTCGGTGGAAAACTGAAATTGAGTCCCGCATGGCAGACCTTCAACGGAGGCACGAGGATCTGATTCATGGGCGGGTCACCTTAACGAAGAATCTCCACCACAAGAAACTGACCAACGTCGCCGAGGCGCTCATCGTCGTGACGCTCCCAGGTCGCCAGACCATGACATCTCGCAAGGAAGACAAGACCTTCGAAGAGGCCATCAGAACCGCCTTCGACGCCATGGCCATCGAACTCCGCAAGAACCGCGAGAAGCGGGGTCGCACCGAGGTGCGCACGCCTCCGATCCCTCCATTTCGAGGCGTAATCTGCAAACTGTTCCCGAAGGAGGGATACGGATTCATTCTTAAGGAAGGCGGCGGCGAGGTGTACTTTCACAAACACACGCTGCAGGGTCTCCCGTTCGAAGAATTGAATGACGGGACGGACGTCGCCTTCAACATCGAAGAGGGTGAAAAAGGCCCTCAGGCGTCGACGGTCCATCGTCCCTCTCCGATCGTCCCATAGAAATCACGATGACCGTCGACAGACTCAAGGTTCCCCTCACCAGGCTGTCGACGGCCATCGAATGGAGCGAGGTCGCATCGAACCCGGGTGGACGCATCATCACAACACTCTAGGGGGTACTTCATGCCCATGTACGACTACAAATGTCTGGACTGCGGGAAGGAATCGCTGTTGGTCTTGACGCTGAAGGAACATGAATCCTCCAAGGTGACGTGCCCGAAATGCCGCAGCACCAAGATGCAGCAGCTCTATACATCGTTTAATGCCCACACGACCAAGAAAAGCTAGCAGCATGCTGAAAAAGTCCGCCAGCGTAAGAAGACCGTTGTCTGGTCTATCTGGTTTGTCTGGCTTTTTGGTTGAGTGAAACTAACCAGATAAACAAAATAAACCAGATCAACCAGATGAACCAGAGAGACCAGAAGTTTTCCGCAGCTGTTTAGGAGGTGTGATGCGTATTTTCTTCCGAAGCATGACAGCCGCCCTGAGCTTGGGGCTCATCGGCCTCTTGTTTGTTCCTCTGCTCAAGGCACAAGAATATCCGGCCGATATCAGACGCGGCAAAGCCGTGTATGAGCGCCAGTGCCAGGCCTGCCACGGTGTCGGAGGCTGGGGGATGGACCGGACGCGAAGGCTCTCAAGGTGGCGCCGGCCAATTTTCACCGATTCTCGTCTTTTCTGAAATCCGACGAAGAACTATTGAGGACCATTGAACACGGGGTCGTCTTCAGCCCGATGCATGCGTGGCGAGGTCAGCTGACGGATGGGGAAATGCAGGATGTAGTGACGTACATCCGCATGTTGGCCCAACAGCCACGCTGAGGCTGTCGAATCGCACAGAACAACCAGATCATTTCGGAGAATCAGAATGACACAACACACCGCCATCACCACGATCCTGGCATCGCTCGTTCTCGCGTTACCGCTCATCACCCATGCAGCAGGGCCGAATCAGGCAGGCAATCATCCCACCCGCTGTGAGAGCACGTACAAAAAGAAACCCGTTCCGCCAAAACAGCTACAGGCGATCGTGGAATCGCATGGACAGTGGCTCGAACACCGTGAGAATCATGAGTTTCAACGTGCAGATCTGTGCCAGGCGGACTTGCGCCAGGCGAATCTCGCCGGGGCCGATCTGGAGCAGGCGCGACTGGAAGGGGCGCTCCTCAGCCAGGCGAATCTACGCGAAAGTGATTTGTCGCAAGCGAGTCTCGCGGGAGCCGATCTGACGAGAGCCGTTTTGCAAGACAGCAACCTGGCGGGAGCCGATCTCCGGCATGCACGATTGCCTCACGCCAATCTGTTCCGTGCGGTCGGCGATGAAGCGGCGCTCTATAACGCCGTCCTGACCGGAGCACAACTGCGCGAATCCAGCTTCGAACGGGCCCATTTTGAAGGAGCAGACCTCGCCTCAGCCGATCTCACCAACGCCTCCTTCGTCGAAAGCTACTTTTACGGCGCTAACCTCGCCCAGGCTATCTTGGCAGAAACCGATCTAATGGGGGCCGACCTTCGCCGAACCGTCTTGACCAAAGCAAACCTTCAGCAGGCTAATTTGCAAGGAGCACTCCTCGACGGCGCCCAGCTCGACGGAGCTCTAATGGTTGAAGCAGATTTAGAAAGCGCTTATCTCGGCGGCACCAGTCTGGTAGGGGCCAACCTGCGCGAGGCCATCCTCCGAGGAGCAGACCTACGATACGCGAACTTCCGTTCGGCCGGCTTGCAGCAGGCTGATCTGGAAGAGGCCAATCTGGAGGGAGCGCAGTTCATCAAGGCGAAGGTACGGTCAGGCAAACTTCGGATGGCGATTTTGTATACGGCCGTCCTGGACCAAGCGGATTTCCGAGATGCCGAATTCTATCGAGCGGTGCTGATCGGCGCCAGGGGAATCGGCACCATCTTCACGAAGGCGAACCTCAGCGAGATCTATGCACCGAACGCCCAATTCCATCACGCACAATTCAATGAAGTGACCATGGAATCGGCTAATCTCGTGGCCGCGGACCTGCACGAGGCGAACTTCACCCATGCCATTCTCGCCCATGCCAATCTCCAAGAGGTGAACCTCCGAGGCGCCACGTTATCCGGAGCCGATCTCACCGGCGCACAACTCGACGCAGCAGACCTCCACCGTGCGGCGTTGCACGGAGCCAACTTGACTTCAGTCTCAGGCTTGACACAGGCCCAGCTCGACACAGCCTGCGTGGACGAGCAGACAAAGCTACCAGCGGAACTTAGCCGCCCTACTCCCTGCGTGGCGGCAAACAAGAAGAGAAACCGGTGAATTCTGAGGGTTCAGACAGTACCGCATCGCTCGTGAACTAGAGCCAACAGCTATGCCTATTCGACTCAGACAAGTCTTTCTTGCAGGGATGCTCTTTTTCTCCACCATCCTGATGCTGGGCTGCTCTGTCCTGGCTTGGGTGGGCCTCGTTTGCGCTGATGTGGCTACCTGCAGTGACGTTGAATTCGATTCCTTTGAACAGGCGTGGGTGGCACCGCCAGGGGCGCGGCAGCAGGTTCCTCTCAAGCACATTGGCGTGGCTCCATTTATCGGAGATATGCGGATGGCTGAGTGGTGGGCGTCCGTACTCGCACAAGCAACCGACCGTCACGTGGTCAGTCCGGCTGAGGTAAGCAGCCGTCTGGCCCCGAATGTGCTCACGCAACTGACGCAGAGCACCACCGATCAAGATGACATCGCGCTGGCGCCACAGCTTTGCCGGGATATTCAGGTGGATGGTGCGCTATTCGGAAGAGTGGTACGCCAACCGCCGCAGAAAGCATTTTGGGGATGGAAGGAGCGATATCCGAAGAGATTGTACCTGCATCTGGTAAGTGCGGAAGGGATACTCTTGTGGAAGGGTGAGCTCCCTTTCACAGTGGTCAAGGGGACGAAGGACATCGATGAGGACGTGGTGAAACGGACTCTCCTGACCCATATCAGGACACACGAGAAGGAACTGGGGTGGGTTGAACTGGGACTGGTCGCCGCGCACACGGGCTCATGACTCTGACCGAGAGGCCGGCCTCCTAAAGGCTCCGTTCGTCACAGGCGCTCGAATCTCTGCGATGACCAGCTGGACTTGTCATGACATTCGTCAGAGTCTCGCAACGAAGTCGCGCATGGAGAATGGTTCCAGGAACTCTTGGTCACCTTGGTTGTTCCGCTACCTCCTAGATATCCACAACGACGGCAATCTCGACAGCTTGCTCTGAGGGAATTCCTAAAAGAAACTTGTGCGGCGTGCGTTTTTCGACAAAAAGACAAACAGGTGCTCGCGCCACAGCGCCATTCCAGGCTTCGGCGTTGCGAGCGAGTTAATTCGACTGAGAAAATATGTGGTGTGCTGCAAATTCACGGGCACGCCCTGCTCCTGGCACCGTTGCAGCAAGACGGGGATCTCGGGCATTTCCATAAATCCATGCCTCACAGTGACATGGTAGATGCCTGGGGCAAATTGCCCAATATCGAGCTGCTTCCGTCGAGAAACCAATGGCACCTGCTCGGTGACGATTTTCAGGAACACCACGAGCTCGTGCAGCACCTTATTGTGTCGGACGTTTTGCAAAAAGGCCGGCGGCGTGCTCTCATGAGATTGGGTCAGAAATACGGCGTGACCAGGCACGCGGACAGGATGGCGGGCCAGGAGGTCATTCAGAAACTGAGCGAGTGGCGGCATGGTCAGGTGCAGATAGTTGGTGACCAAGGCGCGCCCGCCACTCCAGGTCGTCATCACCGTGAAGAGCGCCAAGCCGAGCACGAGGGGGAGCCAGCCGCCTTGCCAGATCTTCAGCACATTGGCGCTGAAGAACCCCAGGTCAATCAGGAGAAACGCGCCTGTCACTGTCCCGGCCACCAGCACGGGCCAGTGCCAGAGTCTCGCGCAATCACGTAGAGCAAGAGGGTTGTCATGAGCATGGTGCCGGACACGGCAATGCCATATGCGGCAGCCAAGTTGCTCGACGTGCCGAACAGCATGACCAGACTGATCGTCCCGATGAACAGGAGCCAATTGACCACGGGCACATAAATCTGTCCGATGTGGCCTGCGGATGTATGCTGAATGCCCATGCGAGGCAGATATCCCAAATGGATTGCTTGCTGGGTGAGGAGAAGGCCCCACTGAGTAAGGCCTGGGAGGCGATGACGGTCGCGATCGTCGCCAGCCCAACCAGTGGATAGATGAGCCAGCTGGGGGCCAGGAGATAAAAGGGATTGGCCACGGCTTCCGGCTCCCGAAGCAAAAGCGCCCCCTGTCCCAGATACTGTAGCAGCAAACTCGGGAGCACAACTATATACCAGCCGAGACGAATGGGCCCTCTCCCGAAATGGCCCATATCGGCATATAAGGCTTCGGCGCCTGTTAAGGCGAGGAAGACACTCCCCAAGACCACAAAGCCCTGCCCCGGATGCTCCATAAGCAACCGAATCCCGTGTAGTGGGCTGAACGATTCCAGGATGCGAGGAGATTGGATTACGCTTCCGACGCCGAGAACGGCCAAGCACACGAACCACAACAGCATAATGGGCCCAAACACTCGCCCGATATGCCCGGTCCCCTTGGACTGGACGGCGAACAGGCCAATAAGAATGCTGACGGCGATCACCACAATATACGGGTTGAACAGCGATGTGGCCACGTTCAATCCTTCTACCGCGCTGAGAACCGAAATCGCCGGTGTGATGATGCCATCCCCATAGACGAACGCAGCCCCTAACAGGCCTAGGATAATCAATGGGCTGAGATGTCGGCGAAACGAGGGGGTACCGTCGTCCCGATGTGCCAACGCCATGAGGGCAAGAATTCCCCCTCACCTTGGTTATCGGCCCGCATCACCACTCCGAGGTATTTGACCGAAACCATCAGCAGGAGGGTCCAAATCAGCAGGGACAGAATGCCCAAGATCGTGGGAGGCGTGGTGGTCAGCCCAACGGTCGGGCTGAAGCACTCGCGCAACGCATAGAGGGGACTCGTACCAATATCGCCATACACAATCCCCAGAGCCGCGAGAACCAGCAGGCTTCTCTTCTGGTCGCCTAGAGATTCAGCCATTTCGATGCTTATACAAGGACTGCGGAGTTAACACAACTTCGGAAGAACCCAGTCGGTAGACAGAATCTCAAGACAACTTCCAGCCTGTCTTGAGGTCTCATGCCTTGTTCAACCGCATAACGTGAAACGAGGTATTCGAAATCCCAGGCTTTAGTTTTCAGTTGGGAGATCCCAGGGCTGAGGCGTTTTAGCCGACCTTCTGCCATTTCGCCACAGCAACCAAGACCCAACGATTAAGATAGAGGCCGAGAACTTACAAAATGATTGGTAATTTGATGAAACAATCACCTCCACCATGCGGCATCAAGCTTGCTGGCTCATCCCATTTGGTGCCGAGGAATGGCACACAGTCTTCTAACATTAACGGAGGTGACATATGAAGAGCATGTTGATGGCAATCATGGCAGTTGCAGTGGCAGTGACGTTCAGCGCTCCTGCCTTCGCCGGTGACGAGAAGAAGAAGGATGAGAAGAAGGGTGGCAACGTGCTCGTGTACGAAGAGAAGAAGGACGAGAAGAAAAAGGACGGCAAGTACACGGATACGTTCGGCGAAGAGAAGAAGAAAGACGAGAAGGGCGGCAAGTAATCCTTTTCTTTGTAACTGACCCAAGGGTCTCATGCCTGGTATGGGACCCTTGGGCTTCTTCTTATCTAGCGCTACTCCAAGCCTGTCTCCTCCTGCCTAGTCCTCCCGCGCACCGTGTTCAAAAACCTCTTTCAGGTCGAGATCGGATACGTCCGAGTTTCCTAGGTTTTGAGATATCCTTCCGATTATTTCAAAAACAACTGATTTTGAGCCCCTGATTGGCACCATCGGATCGTCGGTGCGGCCCTCGACGGAGGGCGCAATCGTCGCTTTCAAAGTTCATTGTTCAGATTGTGCTGTTCCATGTAGTGAATGCGCTTTCTCGAGATGCGCAGCATACAGCTCCTGCATCTGCTTCGCACGATGCCGCTTTTCTTGCACTGCGGTCATTAATGCTTCCCTCCGAAACCCCTTGGTGTCTTCATAGGGACCGATCTTTGAGGCTGCAGTTTCGAATTCGACGGCCTCGGCCTCCAACTCTCGCGCCTTGTCCTGATACACCATGGCAGCTGCGAGGTGATCGTCTGCGCTGCCAGAGGACGCCAACCGCTCTTCCAAAGTTGAAGGCAGTACCCTGCTCCCCCTTGAGATTAAGCAGCCGCACCAGTGGCAACCTCGCCAGTAGATCGAATATAGATTTATGGGACCGCATCTCTCCACCTTCTTGCTGTGCTGTCCAAAACGGTTTGTTTTGGAACAGTGAGAAGGGTACGTCAAAGCCCTAGAAAAATCGACTTTTCGGATCTTGAGTGGGAGCGAGGTTTTGAACACTATGCGCAAAACGACTAGGCAGGCGGAAAGAGGCTGAAAGTTGTTTTGAAGGCTCTGTCTACGGTACGAAGTGATGACCTGATCGGTACTCAACCGGAACGCGAGCTTCCGATATATCTGCCAACAAACGGTCTCTGTGCATCGTTCAGTTCAGGTTCCCGCAGGATGCTCAAAATGACATCCCAGCAAGGCCGCAGGGAGCTCGGCGACTGAAGCGTACCCTTGGGGTACGTTGCAGGGAGACGGGCGACTGAGAACGACGCTGGGGGTCATTTTCAGCATCCTGCGCGCCCGGCTGCCAGATAGGCACGCAGCACATCGCGCCTCGCAATGATGCCCACGAGTTTGTCTTTGGCATCCACCACCGGCACGCGAATCAAATCGCTGGCTCTGAACACATGAACCAGCGTCGGGAGCATCGCTTCCGGGTGGATCGAATAGGGGTTAAATGTCATGATGTCGCCCGCGGTGACGGCATCAAGCTTGTGCCCATCATCCAATGCAGCCAGCAAATCATGTTCGCTGACGATGCCCAGAAGTTTATCTTTGGAGTCCACCACCGGCACGGCCCCGAATCCCTCGATCATGAGCGACGCGACGACATCACCTCTTGGTCTTGAGATGAACTGCCTGCACCTGTTTCTGCATGACCTGCTCGACCGTCATCACGTCAAAAGCTTTCTTCAGTTCGTGTCCTGGCCTTCTTCTTTGTCGGCATATCTCCCTCCTCATTCTCGATCTCGCTGGATAGCCGAGCAACTGACGCCAATCACCACAGTGGTGATTTCCGCTCTGCTGCAAAACGCCGCACCATTCATAGGCGACCGGCACCCTGTTTCTCTTCGCAACCCGTTGGAACAGGGCAGATTCTCATTCCTGAGTCCCATACGTCACAGGCATACCCAATGCAGAACTAATACCCGGAAGGGCCTGTGGGTGTTTGGCATCAGTGAGGAAAGGGAGTCTGTCATGCGAATTCTTTGTGCTGTGGATGGATCTGAATGCTCGCGGTGGGGGTACAAGCACTCGAAGCGCTCGCCGACCGGGAACCGGAGGATGTCACGCTTCTCCATGTGGTCGATCCGTCGGCCCTCCGAGCGGGCAGAGACAGGAAACCCATATCGGAAACGCGCGCCCTGGCCGCCATGGACAAGGCCGGTGGAATCCTCCTCCGCGAGGCAGAGCGATCGGCTCGAGTCGCTCTCGGCCAGGCAGCGACCGGCCCCAGCACCATGCTCCACCATGTCATAGCCCATGGCCCCATCGCCCAGACAATCGTGCGACAGGCGCGGCGTATGAAGGCCGATCTCATCCTCCTCGGATCCCGCGGGTTGAGCGACATTCGAGGATTCTTGTTGGGGAGCATCTCTCGGCAGGTTGCGTCGATCGCTCCGTGCTCCATCCTCGTCGTGAAACAGCCGCTTCTGCAGCTGACGCGTGTAGTCCTCGCGGTCGATGACTCGAAGCATTCCCGAGCCGCCGCTCGATTTCTTCGATCGCGCATTCTTCCGGAATCAGCCACGACCACCATCCTCTCCTCGGCCGAGAGACCGGTGACCGACTTGGCCGTTCGATACTTGTCCAAAGCCCAAGTCGCAGAGTTGGAACAACCGGTCCTCGAACGCGCCACGCGACTGGTCACGGCCATTGCGGGATGAATTCCTGAAAGAAGGCTACGCCGTCGTCAGTGACGTGAAGATGGACCACGTGATCGACACGATCGTCACACAGGTGGAGGCGGATCATGCCGACCTCCTGGTGATCGGGTCTCGCGAGTTGACCAAGAGCGAGCGGCTCTATCTCGGGAGCGTCTCGGAGAGTCTTCTGAGACACGCCCCTTGTTCCGTCCTGATCGTGCGAGGCTGGCGTGCCTGACCTCGACGAGCTACACCTCCACCAACTGACGGTTGATGAAATCTTCAAGCACCTGGGAACCAGGGAAGGCGGCTTGTCGCCCGAAGAGGCACAGCAGCGGCTCAATCAGTATGGCCCCAACGTTCTGGAAGAGCCGAGTCACTATTCATTGATTCGAGGGTTCTTCCGGCAGTTCACTCACTTCCTGGCCATATTGCTCTGGATCGCCACCGGCCTGGCTTTCACGGCAGAATTCACTGAAGCCCGGCGATTCTCGTGCTATTTCGGCCCGAGAACATCCTTGAATACTGTTGCCAAATCGCGGAGTGCCCTGGCGCCGTCGCCGACAAAGGCCGACCCATGCATCGTCGCCAAGGTCTTCGGCTGCAACTCGGCCAGCCGATGGAGGGTCGGCTCCGTGAGCGGAGTGTACGGCATATAGTTGGCCAGCGGCCCTTGTTGATACTCCACAAGCACCTGTCGGCACCGGCCCAGCACATCCGAATGCGTCGCCGGCTCAACATCCCCGTTCTGATGAAAGAGATCCGAACACAGCAGCGTGTGGTGGGTCTCTTCGAACAACAACCCCGCTTCCCAGCAGTGCGGCACGTGCGGCGTGTGCAAAAACTGAATCGATACTTGCCCGTGTTGAGCACGTCGCCGTCCTTCATCCCCAACGCAGGACGCACCGCCATGCAATCGTCGATGCTCACCAGCTTGCCCACCACACTGCATACGGCTACGGACTCAGGCGCAAGCTGCTGCCACTCGCGCAGCGAGCCACATTCATCCGCCTCAAGATGGCTGAAACCGAGCCATTTGACTGCCTTCGGATCGAGCAACGTCGCGACGGCGTCCCGCACCTCGGCAAACATCGCGCGTAGGCCGGTATGAAACAGCAGTGGCTCTTCGTCGCGCACCAGGAACTGATTGAACTGTAGATTGAAATCGGGAACGAACGTGGAAATTCTGAATACGTCCGGCGCGATCTCCGAAACGGTCGTCATGGGAGCCTCCAAGTGTGGAAGAAAAGACACGGTACGCTACCGCCGGCTCTCCGATGTGTCAACGAAAGGAACCTACCGAGGATCATCTGATCACCGCCCCACATGGATAAAGTTATTGAATAAGGTAGCATATCCCTGACTTCTGTCTCTGCCTCCGACCCGTCAAAATCCGTACCATCTGCTAAACTTGCCCTAGCAACGGCATTGAGTCCTCGGCGCACCTAGAGGCATCGCAATGTGGCTTCGTCATGGATCCGGGCTCTTGCTGACGGGAATGCTATGGGGCTGTGCGTTGGTGAATAGCGCCCCACCGTCTGGCTCTGAGCCATTATTTCACGCCGATGCGAACCGACACGGCCATCCTGCAAGCCGTCCATCGAGAACAAGAAACGCGGCTGAGCACCTGCACACAGGACCAGTCCTGCGATCAGGTGCATTTCACACGTGCGATGATCGCGTTATTCCAGAATGGAGAGGCGGCAGCGGCCTCATTTCAGCAGGCGATTGCCGCCTCGCCGAAAGGTCCATTTGCGGATTCAAGCACGCAATGGATCCGGTTTCTTGCCGACCGGACTGCCCACCCCGCTCCCGTCGACGAGCCCAATGGGGCCTTAGCAGTCATGAAAGGGCTGGTGCGCACATGGTTGGGGCAGCAGCGCGCGGCAAATGTGTCTGTCACATTGCGGTCCGGTGAAACGCTTAAAAACCCGGGTCTAGCCGTACACACTCTCCGGCAGAGGATTCGTAGTCGCGATAGACGCATCGCGGAATTGACGGACCAGCTCAGTGCCCTGAAACAGATTGATTCGGACGCCCATAGGAACAGCAAGCTGAGTCTGTCGAAAACTCCATCCAAGTAATGGCTGCTCGCCTGCTCACTCGTCGAGGCTTGGTCGGAGCAGGAATGGTCCATAGACCATGGCAAACAGCAGATAGGCTCCACTCCAACTACCTGCCGCCACACCCATGACAAGGTTGGTTGAGAGACCCGTCATCGGCCCGAATACCCTCAGTACGGCACCCACGTTGACCAGCATGTAGATACAGACCGTCAGAGGGCCCGCGTGCCGGGGACGCCCTGTATGGCCCAGGCTGGCACGGGTCATCACCGCCAGAGTCATGGCACCCACCGCGCCGGTTGTAAATGCATGCACCGCATCCTCTGCCGGCAGACCAATCCCGAGAACCGAACCTCCCAGTATGAGCAGCGACAACGCGAACCACCCATATCCAACGTGCAGAATCAGCACCAACGGCTCACGCCATGTGAGCCAGCCGTACCAGCGTGCCAGACGACCCAGATTGGCCAACCCGGCCATCACGAACATCCAACCCGTCACCATGGAATGCGGTTGAACAATCCAGGACACGACGGCCAATCCTACGAGCGCGATCGATAGGCCATCGTAACGGGAAAAGGATGCCGGCCGTTCCGCCCTGCCGGATCCATCCAGAAGTTCGCCGGTAAAGGTGGGGAGTCAGACGCCCGCCGATCAGCGTCAGCAACATCATGACCATCCCGATCGCCGCGCGCTCGGTACGATCCGCCGCCATCCCGCTCAGGGTGAGCACGTGGAACAGGATGTTGGCGCAGGCCAGGAGACTCACCAGCACCCCCATCGGCGACACGATCCCAGCTCTTCGCTACGGCAATTTCTCGCCAGACCAGCCCCGCCACCGCAACAAGAAACCCCACGTCGACAATGGCCGACACGAGGGGCGTGAACCATGGGATGGCGATCAGCAAGCGCCCGGCCAGCCACAGGGCAAAGAGCAGCATCAACTCATACCCTCGGATCGGCGGGCGATCGGTCCAGTTGGGAATAGCCGTGAGCAAGAAATCCCGTGATCACTGCGGGGAGAAACCCAAAGACCATCTCATGCACATGCCAATCTCGCGCCGGATAGAGAAAGGTCGAGTCACCAACTCCGGCAAGCACCACAATCCAGACAGGGATCGCCACACCGGCAAACAGCGCGGCGCCGAGAAAAACGGTCTGAACCCGTAGGAAAAGACCGCAACTCCCTGATAGCTCGGGCTCTCGCTCACCTGCTCAGTCACAGATGATGTCCTCAACGCTTAACACCCGCGAAACGTCACAATGATCGATCCCGCCAAGCTACGTGCTGCGGGTGGCCCTGTCAATGGATGGTTGGTTGCACCGGGACGTTCATAGATCGGCGTACGACCTGGCGTAAAATCTAAGACGGTCAGGATTCCACACTCTCGCAAGTATCACCGTATTCCCGTTCATGTATAATGGAGTGTCTTTATCCTCGGTTCTACGTACCTGACATCGCCAGCGACACATCCAGAGAGGAGGAACACCATGAGCACGGCAACGGTGGAAATCCCGACTCACCAGCATGTCCTTACCTTTGTGAGCAAGCCCCGGAAGATGCTGATCGGCGGCAAGTGGCTCGAAGCGGCATCGGGGAAAACCTTCCCGACCTATAACCCGGCCACGGGCGAAATCCTGGCCCACGTGGCCGAAGGCAACAGCGCCGATGTTGACAGGGCGGTCACCGCTGCACGGAACGCCTTCGAGGGCGGCCCGTGGCGCAGGCTCTCGGCTCTTTGTCGAGAAGGGTATCTTCGATAAGGTCGTGGAGGGCGTGGCTGATGACGCGAAGAAGATCAAGGTCGGACCGGGCATGGATCTCTCCACCCAAATGGGCCCGCTGGTGTCGGACGAGCAGCAGCGGCGGCGTGCTCGGCTATCTGGAGTCGGGCTTCTCCGAAGGCGCCAAGGCAGTGGTCGGCGGGCACAAGCTGGGGAACAAGGGCTACTTTGTGGAGCCGACCGTGCTGGTCGACACCACGAAGAACATGAAGATCATGCAGGAGGAAATCTTCGGGCCGGTTGTCTGCGCAGTGCCGTTTACAGACTTGGAGGAAGTGCTCCAGGCGGCCAACGACTCCATCTACGGCCTGGCGGCGGCGGTGTGGACCCGCGATGTCGGCAAGGCCGCACCGCATCGCGGCCGAACTGCGCGCAGGGTCGGTGTGGATCAACTGCTACAACATCTTCGACGCCGCGCTGCCCTTCGGCGGCTACAAGCAATCCGGATGGGGCCGCGAAATGGGCCATGACGCGCTGGAACTGTACACCGAGGTGAAAGCCGTCACCGTGCGGCTGTGAACGATCGAAGGAGAACGACAGAGTCGGCGGAAAGAGCGGAGACTAGCTCCGTAACCCTGGAGTATAAGACCAGAACCCCTACTCTGCTATATTTAGCGAGAATCTGCCGAGCGCTGTAAACGTGGGTTTGCGGGATGGGATTTCGGGATACATACGTATGAGCCCCCACCCCTATACAGAAGCGATCCCTCAAGTATCCGCTCTACGTCTTTTAGTCCTTTCTGAGGTTGACGACTGGGATTTTGGCCGGCAAGTGAAAGCTTGCGGACACGAAATTGTAGCCTGGGCTCGCCCTACGTGGAAACGAGGCCCACAGTGTAGCGGCCTGTGTTATGCGGTCAGATCCACCATCAACGCAATCTTATGCCAATTCCAAACCGGTACGGCCAATCAAACCTAGTTTCGATGCCTGGACATGGCTTGATAAGGAAAAGATCCCGCGCGTACCCTGCCCCAACGTGAACGCTCCCAGATTTCATTGACTATGTGAAGGGTTTGCACGTTGATCTTATCGTGGTCTATTTCTTCCCTCAGATTTTAAAGGCGGACAATTCTCCAAACTCCCCGATTGGGAATCTTCAACTGTCACCCCTCACTGCTCCCTCGTTACGGAGGACCACATCCGGCATTTTGGATGCTCAAGAACGGGGAATCGGTTGCAGGGCTCACCGTTCATGTGATGACGGAAAAAATTGACGCAGGGGCTATTGTCGCCCAACAAGAACTGATCATCGGAGAGAACGAGAATGCTGGGCAATTGACGCAGCGACAACACCATGCAGCTGCTGCGCTGCTGACAGAAGCCGTCAATGCCATGGCGCAAGGAACGCTCGACCTCAAGCCACAAAATATCGCGGAACGTACCTATTTTGGAAAGAAGAAAGCCAGCCGACATCGTTCTGGATTGGAACGGGTCTGCGAGACAAATTGCAAATCTGTGGCGCGCGTTACAACCCTATGAACCTCTCGCAGCATCTCTTAATGGTACAACCATCAAGATTTACGATGCGCAGCCTCATGAAGGATCTCCGTCAGGCAGAGCTCCTGGAGAAATCATGGCAAAGCAATTGGGAAGACTTCTGGTACAGACCGGCAACGGGTATCTCGAGATACGGTCCTATGAAATCGTACCGCTTCACGGTTGGCTCAATCGTCTTCTACAAGCGTTCCTGCTGCCCGTCGGCAGCCGTTTTGACCGTGCTCCGTCAGCAATGGGGCTAGCATCTAAAGCCGTCTCATGAATCCGACAGGCCGGGATAGGGCTCAACATGTTATGCAGTGGTGCGCCGCTCCGTCACTTCGCGGCGAATCGTCATGGATCGGCTGGCTGGACCACTGCTGCGGATGGATTTATTCAATAGCCTCCTAGGAGGATCACATGTTCGGTCCAATCACAGTCCCCTTCGGAGCCAAGATGCTGTTCAACACCGTCACAGCTCAAGCCCGGAGTCACGTTCGAAGATGTTGAATTGGCCGTCGGTGAACTCTGCAGCGTCGTCAAAGGAACCTACGGAGGTGACAAAGGCGGATTCCTCGCCGGACAAGTGTTCAAGTTCTCCGGCTTTGTCTCAGAACGAGGGATCCCTCTCTGCATCACAGAACCGCCGACGACCATTATGTTATCGTCACCTATTGGCGTTCGTTCGAAGAGCACGAGCGATCCCATGCGGACGAGATCTTCACCAACAAATTCGCTGCACTGGCGGCCATGTGTTCCGACACCAAAGAACTGGGATACGACATGCTGTGGCAAGGCGCGGCAGGGAGCCGATAACAAAAACGATCACCGCCGCAGCCTCTCTGAGCAGAAGCTGAAAGCCTGCAGATGCCGCGCGATCGTTTTGACCAACATGCGGTCGATCTCAGCAGCCGTACTTTGGCTCATCCACTCGTGATGGATGATGAGCGGAATCACCCGAAATCACATACTCTTAATAAAGGGGCTTCTATGCAGGCTTCCACGATTGTCGCAGTGGCGTTTCTGTTCGTGTTCGTCGGGGTGCAACGGTCTGCTCAAGCCGATGAGGTGAAAGCCAAGATGGAGGAGATGAAGGGAGAAACGAACGCGAAGATTGAGGAGGCCAAAGGGGAAGCGAAGGCCCTAGCGGAAGAGGCACAAGGGAATAAGATGCAGGCCGCGATGGAACGGGCGAAGGGGAAAACAAAAGCAGCCGGAGAGAGGATGAAAGGCACCGCGAAACAACTGAAGGCCAAAACAGAGTAAATCACTCGAGAACCTATTCGACTAATATTCTAGGCAGATGCAATCTCCAACAGGGTCTTTCCTTCGGTGCAGACAACATGAGTCGGCAGTCATGTTCCATTGTCATATGAGTGCATCCTACGATTCCCGTGAACTGGCTTGCTAAACCCAATCGAAGATCGGTTGACCAAGCTTTTCATCGGCGTAACATCATACCCTGACGTTCCAGTGACGGTGGCTGCTGTCTCTTCCGCACGCTTCTACACACCGTCTGCGCGCCGGATTTCACACAGTCCCCTTCACTCCTACGCCGGATTCCCTGTCGCGAGAATCATTGCCCCTGTATGGATCCTTTGGGACGAGGGTCCTCATGATGATTGTCAGCCGCCGAGCGCCCCTTCCATTCTTTAGCGTCGCCCCTTGCGCCTTCCGGCTTCTCTGCTATTGCATCGAATCCCATTCAGGCCGGTGAGACTCTGTATTTTCTATCGGCCACCGCGCCTACTGGAGGATTTCTCCATGATGTATCCCGGATCGGGAAGAGAGCCATAAACGGATGGAGGCCGCGTCAAAAATCGCACTGAACGTCCGGACATGAGAGGAGGGATCTGATCATGACTTCTCAGACACCCGTGACTGATCGCATTCTCGGCCAAGTACAACGTACGCATGGGTGCGACCTGGATATGTTGAACAGAAAGCAATACGTAACCTCAGTGTACTTCGTTCAGTTACGTATTGCTATACAGCAGAGCTGGCCTTCATCTGAGACATTGTACCGGTCATCAAATTTCGACTCACAAGTAGGCCGCAAATGGCGTGAACTTCGGGTGGCTACTCCCTCCCGCTTGCAGTCGATCTCGGGTTTACCCAGGAGATCGGCCTACTATCGGCCGGCCGAAGTCTGGAAACGCATCCGACTTCGGCGGGAGGGTGGGGAGGGCATGATCACTGAATCTTTCTGCCTGCCCCCGCACCAGCCCGCCCCCGCAAGCGGGGGAGGGGCCTTCGGGAACCACGGTCCATCCGAGATGCGGTCGAAGAGACGCATGCGTCGCCGTTCTTCATCGCTTGCGGCGGCGGCATCCTGGCCGAGATGCTGCAGCAGCGATTTCTGATACTCGAGAAATTCGACGCTGAGCGGATCGCGCGGCCGCGTCAGCGGATCGGCACCTCGATCTTCACCGTGCCGGGATGCGGCGTCATCACCACGACGCGGTCGGCGAGGTACACCGCTTCGGCCACGTTGTGCGTCACGTAGATCACGGTCTTGCGCGTCTCCCGCCAGACGTCCGCCGAGCAGCCGCTGCATGTCGTCGCGCGTGAGCGCATCGAGCGCCGCGAACGGCTCGTCCATCAGCAGCACCGAGCGGATTGTAGGCGAGCGCCGCGCGATGGCGACCCGCTGCTGCATTCCGCCGGACAGATGGTGCGGATAGGACTCGCACGAATTTCTCGAGCTTCACCAGCCGCAGCTGCTCGCAGCGCGATCTCCTCGCGCTCGGCCTTGCCGATGCCCTTCATCTCCAGGCCGAAGGTCGACGTTGCCGAGCGCGGTGCGCCACGGAAACAGCTGGGCGAAGTCCTGGAACACCACGCCGCGGTCGAGGCCGTGGCCGGTGACGGCCTTGCCGCCGATGCGGATTTCGCCCGCCGGTGGGGCTGAGAAAGCCCGCGATGATGTTGAGCAGCGTCGACTTGCCGCAGCCCGAGGGCCCGACGATGCAGAGGAATTCGGACGGCCTCGATGTCGAAGCTCACGCCGTCGACGCCCGGAACCTGACCCGGCGGCGTGTCGTAGGTCAGCGAGACGTCGGCGACTTCGATATGGGGCATTCACGCATCCCATGGGTCGCCTGTCATAGATGCTATGCGCGTTTCTGGCCAGAACCGTCGGCGGGTCGGTTTCGCCCGGGCCGGATTCGGTGTAGACATGCGCAATCAAGCCGGACAATTAGCCGCAACGCCAGTGCCGCGCCGAAGGTTGCGAACTTCGAACGGGACACCAGGAGCGTTCACATGGGACCGCACGCAGCAGCATCGCGACCGATGACCCTGTCGGAACAGGCGGACGAGCTCGAAGAGCAGATGATGGAGGAGCTCAACGACAAGATCGCCACCAAGTCGGTGCTGTTCAGCGCTGGCCGACGGCAAGGCCGACATGGTGAGCGGCGCCCAGCTGCATGGCGCAGAACCCGGGCAAGCATTTCCTCATGGGCGCCGATCCGCGGCTGCCGAAGATGCCGGAGAAGCCGACGCTCGATCGACTTCTTCAAGCACCGCTTCGCCTCGACCAACCACCTGCTGCAGAGCGCGACCCACGCGCTCAAGGCCGGCCTCGACGAGAAGGTGGTGCTGGCGTGCCTGCTGCACGACATCGGCGGTGGTCGAGCTTCATCCGCTGCGATCACGGCTACTGGGGCGCGCAGCTGATCGAGCCCTATGTCGACGAGGAGGTGAGCTGGGCGGTGCGCGTGCATCAGGCGCTGCGGTTCTTCCCCGACGAGTCGGTCGGCTACAAATATCCCGACATGTACGTGAAGTATTTCGGCGCCGACTATAAGCCGGAGCCCTACATCGTCGGCGGAGTACAAGCGCGCCCGCGACCACAAGTATTACATGACCGCGCGCCTGATCTGCGTGAACGACATCTATTCGTTCGATCCCGACGCCAAGGTCGACCTCGACGATTTCGTCGACATCATCGGCCGCAATTTCAGGCAGCCGAAAGAGGGGCTCGGCCTCGACAACACGCCGTCGTCGCACATGTGGCGCACGCTGATGTGGCCGACGCGGTTCTTGCGAGGGGCGGAAAACGCTTCCACGTCATCACCGGCTTGAGTCGGCGATCCATCCTTTCGCGAAAATGCGTTTGATGGCGTTTTCCCGGAGCCTGCAGCTGTCGCCGCGGATGGTGCTGTGGGCGAAGGTAGTGGTGGCGAGTTATCGCGCGGTGGGCCGCCGCGACTGGCGGCAAGCTGCCCCGACGCGAGCATGCTCATTGCGTCCCCCTTCGTCGACTGCCAGAACTTGAGGACAGCCTCGGTCAGTTCGTCAGGGCATTCCTCCGGGAGGAAGTGACCGCAGCCGTCAGGCCTGCGATCGAGCCCCCCTGCACGCGGTCTCCGATGCGTAGCAACAGTCGCGCGAAGCGCGTCGCCCACCCTTCGGATCCTCCGAGCGCCAAAACGGGCATTGTCAATCGCTTGGCCGCGCGCGCCTTCGCCTGCGCCAGGCCCTCCGCATCGAAGTTTGCCCGGTACCAAGCGAAACCAGCGCGCATAGCTCCGGGCGCGGAATACTGACGCGTATATTCTTCGAGAGCGGCCGAATCGATACGCGTAGGATCGAAAGCTCTTCGTCGCGAAGATCCAGGCAAGGATAGGCTCGCTCGCGTCCTTGGACCAGCATCTCCGGTAGATCGTTCAGCCGATTGAACGCAAATTGCCAGCTCTTCAGATTCGCCGTCTCGTTCGGAATTCCGGCCGCGAATACAGTAACTCCGGGAATGTTTGACTCGGTCAGCACCAGTCGTCTTACGTCCGCTGGATAATTCGCGGCGTGGGCGTGCGCGATCCACGTCCCGACGTCATGGGCGATGATGTCGATTCCTCCTGCGGTCGCGAGGTTGGTCGCTTCAAGGAAACCATGCAGGTCGCGTGCGGCAGTGTCGAGATCGTAACCTCCAGCCGGCTTGTCGCTCTCACCGAAACCTCGAGGGTCGAGTACGACGACGCGGCGGCCTGCGCTGACCAGCAAAGGCAGAACCTTCCGCCAGAGCGATCCAGCTCTCGGGCCACCCCGGAATCAGCAACACCGGATCGCCGGTCCCGGCCGTCACGTAGTGGAAGCGCGTGCCGTCGATCTTCGCGATATGGTGTTCGATCTGGTCAGCACTCGTCGCGTTCTGTGGCTGCCGCGATCAGCTTGAGGTGCGGGCTCGTTCTCGATGGCGACGAACGGTGAGGGGCCGCGGACCTCCCTCGCGCTCTGGGCCAAGGCGCTCGCGGCGAGCACGGTGCCAGCCGCGACTGCGGCAAGCGTCTGATGAGCATGGTCATTGCATTCTCTCCTTTGGATCAACCAGCGAAGGAGATGGACCCGGCGGGCAAGCCTTTACGGTGACGCAGCCGGCGAAGCACTTCCTTTATTCGCCATGCATCACTCCGTCCCAGCCAGGCCCGCCTGCTGCACGACCTTGCCCCAGCGCGCGATCTCGGCGCTGATGAAGCGCTGCAGCTCCTCCGGCGAGGAGGGCTCTCGCCGGGATCATGCCGAGCCTGATGATCTGCTGCTGCACGTCGGGCAATGCCAGGACGCCGTTGAGCGCGGCTTGCAGCTTGCTCACGACGTCCTTCGGCGTGCCGGCCGGCACCGAGAACACGCCCCAGCCGGCGGCATCGAAGCCGGGAACGCCGGCTTCGGCAATCGGCGGGATCTCGGGCGCCGACGGCAGCCGGACCGCGGTGGACACGCCGAGCGCGCGCACTTTGCCTTCCCTGATCTGCGGCAGCGACGGCACCGTATCCGAGAACAGCAACGGCACATGGCCGGCGATCACGTCGGTGAGCGCCGGGCGCGCTGCCCTTGTAGGGAACGTGCGTCATCTCGATGCCGGTCATGCTCTTGAGCAGCTCGCCGTAGAGATGATGGGGCGATCCGGGCCCGCCCGATGCGAACGACAGCTTGCCGGGATTGTCCTTGGCATAGGCCACGAGCTCGGTCACCGAATGCACCGGCAAGGACGGCGTCACCACGAGGACGAACGGGATCCGGCCGCCGAGCGTGATCGGGATGAAATCCTTGACCGGATCGTACGGCAGCTTCTTGTACATGGTGGCGCTGATCGCGAGCGATCCGCTGCCGGCCATCACGATGGTGTAGCCGTCGGGCGCGGCCTTGGCGCCGGCGGCCGTCCCGATCACCGAGCCCGCGCCCGGCCGGTTCTCGACCACGACGGATTTGCCCAGGCGTTCCGACAGCGGCTGCGCGACCGCGCGGCAGAGCGCGTCCACCGCTCCGCCCGCCGGCCATGGCGCGATCAAGGTGATCTGCCGGGTGGGGAAGTCCTGCGCCCGGGCGGGCAGTGCCGTCGTCGCACCGGCGGCAAGGCCGGCGAGAACCAGCAACCAGAAACGTTTCATCTGTGTCCTCCTGTGTGTCCCGGACTGCTAGCGCAGCACGCAGTAGTCGCGCTGTGCCGACACGCCGCTCCTTTGTCATGCATGTCTTCGCCGTCCGCACCATGCCCCAGCGCATGACCGTGGCGCGCTCGATCGAGCCGAACACCAGCCGCTCGAACACGAAGCCGATCACGCCGATGACGGCGAGCGACGCCAGCATGACGTCCGCGTTCAAGAATTCCTTGGCGTCGAAGATGACCCAGCCCAGGCCCCAGTCGGAGGCGGCGAGCATCTCGGCGCCCACCACCGCGATCCACGCGCGCAGGAAGGCCTGGCGCAGGCCGGTGATGATGAACGGCGAAGCGCCCGGGATGATCACCTTCCAGAACAGCGCGCGCTCGTCCGCGCCCATCGCGCCCGCCGCGCGCAGCCACAGCGGATTCACCGCGCGCACGCCCGACCAGGCATTGAGCAGCATGGGAAACAGCGCGGCGTAGAATACGATCAGGATCGCGACCGTGTTGCCGAGCCCGAACCAGAGGATGAAGACCGGCACCCAGGCGAGCGACGGGATCGGCATCAGCGCGCTGGCGAGCGGAAGGCAGAAGTTTTCGACCGACCGCATGCGCCCCATCAGGATGCCGAGCGGCAGCCCCACCGCGACCGCGAGCGCAAGCCCGAACAGCACGCGGTACATGGTGTAGCCGGCATGCTCCAGCATCGTGCCGTCGAGCAGCAGCTCCCAAAGCGTGGCGGCGACCTTCGGCAGCGTCGGCAGCAGCGCCGGCGGAAACGCGCCGCTGCGCGCGGTCGCCTCGTAGACGGCGGCGACGACCAGCAGCGTCAATCCCGCGCGGTAGGCCGAGGTCGCGCGCGCGGAGGCCGCCTGAGCCGATGTCGTGCGAGCAGACGTGGTGCTGGCGACGGTGCTCACGTCATCATCCCCCAGCGCACGACGGTGAATTGCTCGAGCCGCTGGAACACGAGCTTCTCGAGCGCGAGCCCGATCACGCCGATGACGGCGACGCCGGCGAGCATGACGTCGGTGTTGAGGAATTCGCGCGCGCCGAAGATCATCCAGCCGAGCCCCCACGGCACCGCCGCGAGCATCTCCACGCCGACCAGGATGCGCCAGGCCTGCGCCAGGCCGAGCCGCAGGCCGGTCAGGACATAGGGCAGCGCGCCCGGCAGGATCACGTGGTGGAACAGGCGCCGGCTGTCCGCGCCCATGGCCTGCGCGGAGCGCACCCAGATTTCCTTGACCGCCTTCACCCCGGTCCAGGTGTTGAAGATGATCGGAAAGGCGGAGACGAATCCGACCAGCAGCACGGCGGTCTTGTTGCCGAGCCCGAACCAGAGCAGGAACAGCGGCGTATAGGCGAGGCCCGGGATCGGCGCGCCGATGCTCACCAGCGGCAGGAAGATGTCCTCCGCCCGGCGCGAGCGCCCCATGGCCAGCCCGATCGCCACGCCCGCCACCGCGGCAAGCGCAAAGCCGGCGGCGAGGCGGATGAGCGTGTCGAGCACGTGGTGCGGCAGGATCCCGCTGGCGGTCAGGCGGACGAAGGTCGCGGCGACGTCTTCCAGCGGCGGAAACAGCTTGCGCGGAAAGATGCCGAGATACGCCGTGAATTCCCAGAGCAGCGCCACCACCAGGAACGGAAACGCGGTGCGCGCGACGACGCGCCACCGGCTTTCGCCCGCGGCCGCCGAGGTCGAGGCAGCGAGAACGTGTCGCGAGGCGGTCGGCGCGAGATCGGCCATGGCGCACGATAGTGCGGTAGCACCCTCCTGGACAAGCAGGGGTTGTCATTGAATGCTATTGAGGGTGTGACCGGTCGTGTCCCGGACGAGCGAGCGGCTAGCGTGCGAGATCCGGGACCCAGGGCGACACTGCCAGGCAGTGGAAACGCGCGGCGACAGCCTTCGTGACTGGCTCTTGGTCCACGCAAGTCGGGTTTACCCGACTTGCGAGTATTCTACGCGCCGATCTCGGGCAGGCCCGAGATCGGTGTCTCGCTGCGCTCGCCGCAGGCGCTTCATTCCACTCGGGGACAACACAGGCGGCGCTACACGCTTGCTGACTTACCGTCCGTGCCGTCGCCATCACCGCGCGCCCGACCTGCAGCGCGATCAGCGCGACACAGCAAGCGACCAGCACAGCCGCGATCGGGCGCGTGTAGAACAGCGCGCAGCGTGCCCTTGCCCACCAGCAGCGCCTGGCGGAAGTTGGTCTCCAGGATATTGCCGAGCACGAAGGCGAGCACCAGCGGCGCCGGGTCGAGGTCGACCTTGCGCATGAGATAGCCGGCGATGCCGAAGCCGATCATGATGATCACCTCGACCACGTTGTTGGACAGCGTGTAGGCGCCGATCACGCAGAACACGATGATCAGCGGCGCCAGGATCGGAGCCGGGCAGGCGCAGGATCTGCACGAACAGCGAGATCAGCGGCACGTTGAGCACGATCAGCATCAGGTTGCCGATCAGCATGCTCGCGATCACGCCGAAGAAGATGTCGGGCCGGTTCGCCACCAGCGTCGGGCCGGGCGTGATGCCCTGGATCAGCAGCGCGCCCAGGATCACGCCCATGACCGCGTTGGCCGGGATGCCGAGGCTCAACAGCGGCACGAACGCCGACTGCGCCGCCGCGTTGTTGGCGGATTCCGGTCCGGCCACGCCTTCGATCGCGCCGTGACCGAAGCGCTCCGGCGCTTTCGCCAGCCGCCGCTCCAGCACGTAGGAGCTGAACGACGACGAGCGTGGCGCCGCCGCCGGGCAGAAGCCCGAGGAAGAATCCGAGCCCGGTCCCGCGCAGGATCGGCAGCGGCGCTGGCGCGCCAGTCGGCGCGGTTCGGCAGCAGCTCGATGAGCCGCTTGGGCTGGACCACCGGCTGCACCGCGGCGCTGCCGCCCTCCGCCATGATCAGGAGCTCGGCGACGCCGAACACGCCCATGGCGAGCAGCGCGATGTTGAGCCCGTCGAACAGGCTGAAGATGTGGAACGTGAAGCGCTCGGTGCCGTAGATCGGGTCCTTGCCGACGGTCGAGAGCAGGAGCCCGAACGCGACCATCAGCAGCGCGTCGATTTGCGATCCCGGACGACAGCTGCGTCACCAGCAGCAGGCCGAGCAGCACCAGCGCCGTGTACTCCGCCGGCCCGAAGGCGAGCGCGAAATCCGCAAGCGCGGGGCCGACGACGAAACAGCGCGGCCGTCACCAGCACGCCGGCGATGAAGGAGCCGAAGGCGGCGATCCCGAGCGCCGCGCCGGCGCGGCCCTGGCGCGCCATGGCATAGCCGTCGAGGCAGGTGACGACGGAGGACGCCTCGCCCGGGATCCGCACCAGGATGGCGGTGATCGAGCCGCCGTATTGCGCGCCGTAATAGATGCCGGCCATCAGGATGACGGCGGACGCGACGTCCATGGTGAAGGAGAACGGCAGCAGCAGCGAGATCGTCGGCACCGGCCCGAGCCCCGGCAGCACGCCGATCACCGTGCCGACGAACACGCCGATGAAGCAATAGATCAGGTTCTGCCAGGTCAGCGCCGTGGCAAAACCGAGAGCGATCGAGTGCAGGACGTCCATCATCGATCACGGTGCAAGCGGGGAGGAGACGACGTGGCACCGCCCGTCATGCGTCTCACGACTTTGGTTCAACGTGAGCGGAAGCCGAGAGCATCGAGCGCGCTTCGTGCGCTCGCGCTGCACCGCATCCGGGACAACAGATCGAGACTTCGCGGCCACGATCACTGCAACACATCCATCCACAGCGTTCCGGTCGGCAGCATGGCGCCGAGCCAGAGCACGAACAGCACCTGGCAGCCGATGACCGTGCCTGCGGTCAGCGCGAGCGTCGCGGCCCAGGGATAGCGCTCGGCGAACGCGCAGGATGAAGGTGATGGTGAGGGCGGTCGCGACGATGAAGCCGAGAAATTCGAGCGAGACGGCATAGAACACGAGCGCGCCGAGATAGGCGCCGACCCGGATGAGCCCGGCGCGGTCGCCGGCGGCGCGCGGTCGCGCCGGTTCGCGCCTGATCCAATCGCGCACGAGCGCGGCCACGCTGAACGTCACCATGGCGAGCGCCGTCAGGAACGGAAACAGTCCCTCGCCGGGCGAGCTCTGCCGCCACAGGCCGAGCCGCAGCGAGATCGCGAGCGCAACGAGCCCGATGCCGGCCAGCACGGCATGGGCGACAAGCCGCGCGCGCGGCGCGGCGACCGGCGCCTGCTCGCTCATGCCGCGCCCCTGCCGTCATCCTGAGGTGCGATGCGCAGCGAGCCTCCGAAGGATGGCGGGCGCGGTCAGTCGCCCACCGATCTCGGGTTTACCCGAGATCGGATTCTTCTGACCGCGCAAGTCGGCAATAGCCGACTTGCGATGGCTCTGCCCAACAAGGCTCGCACCTCAGGGTGACGGATCGAGGGAGCCGCGTCGTTGCACGCGGTTGACTACTGCGTGATGCCCGCCTTCTTCACCGCCTCGGCGTTGCGCACGGAGTCGGCCTCGAACAGCGCCTTGAATTCGGCTTCCGGCAGATAGCGCGCGATGGCGTTGAGCTTGTCGCTGGCGGATTTGTAGCCGTCGCTGGCGACGCGCCTCGGCGCAGGCCTTCTGCAGCCGCGCGACCGCGGCGTCGGCGGTCCTGGCCGGTGCCACGATGCCGCCGGCGGTGAAGGCTTCGGCCGGATAGCCGAGCTCGGTCATGGTCGGCACGTCGGGCAGCGCGGCGATGCGCGTCTTCGACAGCGCCGCGAGCACCTTGAGATTGCTCGCCTTGGCGACGGCGGGCGATTCCGCCATCGCCATCACCGTGCCAGCGAGCATCGCCTGCGACATCGGCCCTGCGCCGGTGAACGGCACGTGCACGCCTTCGGCCTTGATGGCGCTCAGCACGGCGAGAATGCCGAGATGCGGCTGCGTCGCCCGGCCCGGGCGAGGCATAGATCAGATTGTCGTTCTTGGCCTTGGCGAAAGCCATGAACTCCGCGAAGGTCGCGAACGGCGCCTTGGGCGATGCGATCAGCACATAGGGCACGTCGTAGGTGAGGCAGACGTAGCGGAAGCTCGCCATGTCGTAAGGCAGCTTCTGGATGTGCGGCTGCGCCGTCAGCGGATTGTTGGGCGTGAGCCCGATGGTGTAGCCGTCGGGCCGCGCATTGGCCACTTCGATGTCGCCGATCGTGCCGCCGGCGCCGCCCTTGTTGATCGACCACGACCGGCTGGCCCAGCGCCTTCGCCAGTTCGGGCTGCAACGCGCGCGCCATCAGGTCGGTGTTTCCGCCGGGCGGGAAGGGGATCACCATGTTGAGCGGCTTGGTGGTAGTCCTGCGCGGCGGCGGGAGCGGCGCAGAGCAGGGAGCCGAGCGCGACGATCGTTGCGTTCAATGTTGCATTCGATGGACAATCGCATGTGGTCCTCCCGCGTTCGGCCGCCACGATTGGCGTCGCGACCTTGCTCCGCTTGCATGCGGATTGTTCGTTCGCGCTGAACCGTCGCCCATCCCTGTTGCAAAGACAAGCCGGTTGCGGGCGGCGGTCGGGACACCGCGCGCATGCGTGCCGCGCGTGGCCGAGCATGGATTTGCCGGCGTGAGGCTGTTACCACCGGCCATCGCCGCGGCTCGCGGCTTGACCCCATACTCGCTGGCATCGAGTGCGATGCACGGAACCGTCCGACCCATGCCGAAGGCCGTTCGCCGCCGTGCTCGCGATGGCAGGGACGCTCGCCGCGGGCGTCGCCGGCGGGTTCGCCGCGCGCTACGCCCATCTGCCGCTGCCGTGGCTGCTCGGCGCGCTGTTCACGACCACGGCGTTGTCGCTCGCGGGCGCGCCGGTCCGGCTGATTCCCTGGGGCCGGCCGGCGGGAACGGTGGTGGTCGGCGCCTCGACCGGATTGCAGTTCACCGCGACCGTGGTCGCGAAGCTGGTCACGCTGCTGCCGTTGATCATCGCGACCGCCTTTGTCTCCACCTTCGTCGGCGCGATCGGCGGCCTGCTCTATATGCGGCTCACCGGGGTCGACCGCACCACGGCGTTCTTCGCCACCGTGCCCGGCGGCGTGGTCGAGACCACGACGCTCGCGCCGCAATACGGCGGGCAGCTCGAGCCGATCATGGTCGCGCAGACGACGCGGGTGGCGCTGATCGTGGTGTTCGCGCCGTTCCTGGTGATCTCCTTTGCCGGCAGCGGCGCGCAGAACCCGCTGCTCGCGGTGCCGGTGGTTCCATGGCTGCCGGTGCTCGCGCTGCTCGCCGTGTCCGGGATCGTCGCGCTGCTGCTGTCGCGCACGCGCTCGCCCAATGCCTGGCTGATGGCACCGCTGTTCATCGCGGGCGCCGTCAGCCATCTCGGCTGGCTCGAAGGCCGCCTGCCCGATTTCCTGATCATCGCGGCCCAGGTGGTCATCGGCAGCGCGCTCGGCGCCCAGTTCAGGCCCGAGTTTCTCACCCGGCTGTTCCGGCTGCTGCTGGCGTCGTGCGTGGTCGTGCTGTTCGCAGCCGGGTCGATGGCGCGTGTTCGGCGCGGCGGTGGCGTGGCTCGCCGGTTATTCGGTGCCGACCATGGTGCTGGCCGTGGCGCCCGCCGGCATCGCCGAGATGGTGCTCACCGGCAAGGTGCTGGGACTCGATCTCGACGATGATCGCCGGCTTCCAGCTGATGCGCATCCTCATCGTGCTGGTCTGGTGCCGCACCGCGCTGGTCCTGTTCCGACGGGTCGCCGAGTGGACGTTCGGGCTTCCGCCTGACGACAAGCGAGCGTAGCGCCGGCGCACACCCATCCGTGACGACAAACGCTTTCCCGGTGTGCTAGAGACCGCCGAATTCGACCCGTGCGGATGTAAGGAGAATTTGCAATGGCACAGAACAAGCAGCGGATCGGCTGGATCGGCATGGGCCGCATGGGCTACCCCATGGCCGAGCGCCTGCTCAAGGCCGGCTACGACGTCTCGATCTGGAACCGCACCCGCGCCAAGGCCGAACCGCTGGCCAAGATCGGCGGCAAGGTGGTCGACAAGCTGTTCGACCTCAAGGACGTGGACGTCGCTGTTCTCGATCGTCTCCACCGGCAAGGACCTGGAGCAGGTCTATTTCGGCAAGAACAGCGTCACCGGCCATGGCGGCAAGATCCCGAAGATCTTCGTGGATTGCTCGACCATCTCGGTGGAGGAGTCCGCCGTCGATCCGCGACCGCCTCAAGCCAGCTCGGCAGCGAATTCGTCGCGGCGCCGGTGAGCGGCAATGCCAAGGTGATCAAGGCCGGCAAGCTCTCCACCGTCGTCTCCGGCAGCGAGGCCGCCTGCAAGACGGTCACGCCGATGCTGGAGGTGGTCGCGCCGCAGGGCGTCTCCTACGTGGGCGAGGGCGAGCTCGCGCGCATCTGCAAGATCGCCCACAATGTCATGCTCGGCGGTCGTGATCGAGAACCTGATCGAGATCACGCTGCTCGCCAACAAGATGGGCGTTCCGCGCCACGCCTTCCTGGCGTTCATGAACAACGGCGTGATGGGCTCGATGTTCACGCGCTACAAGTCGCCGGCCCTGGTCAATCTCGACTGGACCACGACGTTCACGCCGGAGCTGCTGCGCAAGGATCTCGACCTCGGCCTCGCGCTCGGCCGCGAATGGGACGTGCCGATGCCGGTGACGGCGGCGACGCGCGAGGTGCTGCAGACCCATTTCGGCGCGGCGACGCTCAAGCCCGATCCCGAGAAGTATCTGCAGGAGGATTTCGCCGCGCTGCTGGAGACCATGGCGCTCGCGTCCGGCATGAAGCTCGAAAGCGAGAACAAGAACGTGCCGACCGGGCTGGAGAACTGATGGTCAGCCGCCGCCCGGCCGCACCGATGGTGCGAGCCCGGACTCCATGCCACGGCCGGGCGGCACTGCCGGCTGCTGTCGGACGCGCCATGGGAAAGGTTCCGCGATGCCCGGATCGTCCCCACAGGCGGCTTCTACTACGCCGACTACCTGAAGCTGCCCGATCTCTTGTCGGCGCAGGCGCCGGAGAGCGTACGCCACGGCCGGCCCGCGCACGACGAGATGCTGTTCATCATCGTGCACCAGACCTACGAACTGTGGTTCAAGCAGATTCTGCACGAGCTCGACCGCATCCAGGTCGACTTCGGCGGCGACGTGCTGGAGGACGAGTATTTCGGCCGCATCGTGCACGGGCTCGACCGCATCAACGAGATCCTCAAGCTGCTGATCCAGCAGCTCGAAGTCCTGGAGACGATGACGCCGCTCGACTTCCTGGACTTTCGCGATTTCCTGTTTCCGGCGTCGGGCTTCCAGTCGGCGCAGTTCCGCATGATCGAGATCAGGCTCGGTCTCTCCCGGGAGCGCGCGTCCGGACTACGCCGGCAAGCCGTTCGACGCCACGCTCGACGACGCCGACCGAGCCCGCGTCGGCGCGGCCGAGCGCGGTCCGAAGCTGATCGACCAGCTCGACCGGTGGCTGTCGCGCACGCCGTTCGTGCACCGGCCCGACTACGACTTCTCGCTCGAATATCGCAACGCGGTGAAGCGCATGCTCGAAGACGACGCGGCGCGCGTGCGCGCGAACGCGGCGATGAGCCCCGAGCAGCGGGAAGCCGAAGCCGGCCGCATCGAAGGCTCGCTGCAGGAATTCCAGGCGATCTTCGCAGCGGACCCACGGCGGACTCCGGTCCGTCACCGTGGCGGATGTCGCGCGCGGCCGTGCAGGCGGCGCTGTTCATCGTCGTCTATCGCGACCGGCCGGTGCTGCAACAGCCGTTCCGGCTGCTGGCGGCTTTGATGAATGTCGACGAGCTGCTGACGCTGTGGCGATACCGGCACGCGCTCATGGTCCAGCGCATGATCGGCGTGAAGATCGGCACCGGCGGATCCGCCGGTCACGATTATCTGCGCGACACCGCCGCGCAGCCACCGCATCTTCTCCGACCTGTTCCGGCTGTCGACCTATCTCATTCCGCGCTCGCGGCTGCCCAAGCTTCCGCGCGAGGTCGAGGACGCGATGGGCTACAAGTACACGGCGGAGCCGAGCGCGTGACGCTCGATCTGCGCGAGCATTTCAGCGAATTCCGCGGCGCCGATCCGGCGCGCATTCATCTCGCCGCCCACAGCCATCATTTCTGGCCGGACGCGCGCGTGCCGGGGCCACCGCCGCGCGCTGGCGGATGCCGCGCGCCTTGCCGACAGGAAATGGGAGACGGTCTTCGGGGCGCTGCATGCCGCGCGTGCAGCGGGGCATTGCCGCGGTGCTGGCGCTGCCCGATCCCGCCACCATCGCGGTCGCGCCCAACACCCACGACTTCGTCCGCCGCCTGCTCTCGGCGCTGCCGGCCGGCGCGACGCCGCGCGTTCTCACCAGCGACAGCGAATTTCATTCGTTCACGCGCCAGATCGCCCGCCTGGAAGAAGACGGACTCGTCGCCGTCGAGCGCATCGCGGCCGAGCCGTTCGCCAGCTTTCCGCAGCGTTTCGCATCCGCCGCGCGTCGCGGCGGCCACGATCTCGTCTATGTCAGCCAGGTCTTCTTCAATTCGGCCGCAACGAGCGGCGCCGCTCGACGATATCGCCGGCGCGGTGCGTGACAGCGACGCGCTGGTCGTGTTCGACGGCTATCACGGCTTCATGGCGCTGCCGACCGCTCTGGCGGTCGAGTGCCGGTCGCGCGTTCTATCTCGCCGGCGGCTACAAGTATGCGATGGCGGGCGAAGGCGTCTGCTTCATGCATTGCCCGCCGGGCTTTGCCCCGCGGCCGCGCGACACCGGATGGTTCGCGGCGTTCGGCGCGCTCGGCGGCAAGGGCGACGGCTCCGTCGCCTACGGCGCCGACGGGACCCGGCTTCATGGGCGCGACGTTCGATCCGACCGGGCTCTACCGGCTGGCCGCCGTGTTCGACTGGATGGACGAGATCGGCTTGACCGTCGCGGCGATCCACGACCACGTGCTGGCGCTGCAGGATCTGTTTCTTGCGGCGGTCGCGCGCGCCAAGGTGCAGCCGCCTGCGCGATGCCCGGCTGGTCACGCCGATCGCGACCGGCGCCGGCGCGCGGTCATTTCCTCACCTTCGAGCTCGCCGGCGCGCAGGCGCTGCACGACCGGCTCGCGCGCGCGAACATCGTCACCGACGTGCGCGGCGAGCGCATCCGCTTCGGGTTTGGCTGCTACCACACCGCCGACGAGATCGAGGCCGCGGCCGCCGCCATCGCCCGCGCGCTCGGCTTCAGTGCGACGCCCTCGTGTCGCGTCGTCATGCGTCGAGACGGCGGCTTCGCCGTCGCAATCTCAGGACGAACGCGGACGCGTCATACCGAATGCCGCGAATTTGCCCTTGCCGGGCGAGCGCCGCTGCGGGCAAACTCGCCGCAACCCAACGACATGGTGTGCGCATGAGCGGTCATGGATTGAAGACATCAGCTGCTATCCCGGCGCTTTCGCTGGCGGCCGCGCTGATATTCGGCTCCGCCGCGCTCGCTCAGAACGCGGTGCGCGTGGGCGCGCCGCTGCCGTTGACCGGCCCGCTGTCGCCTGAAGGCGTCAAGCAGAAGGAGGGCTACGACCTGTGGGCGGAGACCGCCAACGCCAAGGGCGGGATCACCGTCGGCGGCAAGACCTACAAGGTCGAGATCGTCTATGTCGACTACGCCTCCAACACGCCGCGCGCCGTGCAGGCGGCCGAGCGGCTGATCACCGACGACAAGGTCAACTTCCTGTTCTCGCCGTTCGGTTCGGGGGCGGCCAAGGCCGCCAGCAACGTCTCGGAGAAGTACGGCATCCCCACCATCGCGGCCACCGCATCGTCGCGCGCAGGTCTACGACCAGGGCTACAAGTATCTGTTCGGAACGTTCACGCCCAACGACACGCTGACCGAGCCGCTCGCCGACATCGTCGTCAAGCGCGACGCCAGCGTGAAGCGCGCCGCCATCCTGGCGCGCAACGACCTGTTCCCGCTGGCGATCGGCGAGGAGATGCAGAAGTCGGCGAAGAAGCGCAATCTCGACGTCGTCATGTTCGAGAAATATTCCATCGGCACCATGGACCACGCGTCGGCGCATCACGCAGATGCGCGCCGCCCAGCCCGACTGGATCTTCGCGACCGGCTACATCAACGACCTGATCCTCATCCGCAAGCAGATGAAGGATCTCGGCGTCGGCGCGCCGGTCGTGACCATGATCGCCGGGCCGGCCTACAAGGAGTACATCGACGCGGTCGGCCCGCTCGGCGGAGAACATTTCGAGCGCGGCGTGGTGGCATCCGGCCGTGCGCTACGACGGCAAGGGCGTGTTCGGCTCGACCGAGAACTTCAACAAGCTCTGGAGCGCGAAGAGCAAGGACGAGCCGGATTATGCGCAGGCACTCGGCCGCGGCGGCCGGCGAGGTGCTCCAGCTCGCGATCGAGAAAGCCGGCACGCTCGATCCGGCCAAGGTGCGCGACGCGCTCGCCGCGCTCGACACCACGACCTTCTTCGGGCGCATCAAGTTCGGTCCCACCGGCCAGATCAGCTCCGCTCGATCCGCCGGTGTTCCAGCTGCAGGGCGGCAAGCCGGTGGTGATCTTTCCGGACTACGTGAAACAGGCCGACTTCAAGTTCGGCGTGCAGTAAGCTCAGCGCTGCGCGGCGCGAGGGGGAAGACATGGCGGCGTACAGTCGACTTTCCGCCGGCGGCTATCGCTTCATACCCGGCGTGTTCCAGTACTCGGGCGGCGTCGCGGCTGCGCCGGACACGCGATCGCAGCGCGTGCGCGTTCCGCGCGCCGGTGCCGCTGCGCGAGGGTTCGCGCAGGTCGAGCGCCTACATCAAGGAAGCCGGCCGGCCGCTCACGTCGTTCTGCGCCTGCGAGCTGCGCTCGCCGGCGCCGTTCACCGAGCAGGGCTTTCGCGCCTTCAACGAGGTCTACGTGGTCACGCTGCAGAAATGGGGCCTGTTCGACGGCAAGGTCAACCCGGTCGCGCGCAGCAATGTATGTCCCGAGGGCGATCCGCCGGCGGAGCCCTCGTTCCACGCGTTCTCATTCACCGTCGGCCAGCGCCGACGCCGCGCCGAGCTTCGTGATCGCCGGCAGCGCCGAGGCGACGGAAGGCGGCGCGAGCTACCGCGAGCGCACCATCCGCCACGGCGAAACCAGCGCCGACGCCTTGCGCGAGAAGGGCAGCTACGTGCTCGGCGAGATGGAGCGCCGGCTGGCGGCGTTCGACCTGTCCTGGGCCGACACCACCGCGACGCAGGTCTATACCGTCCACGACCTGCATCCGTTCCTGGCCGACGAGATCGTGCGGCGCGGCGCCGCCCGTTCCGGACTGACCTGGCACTACGCCCGGCCGCCGGTGCGCGAGCTCGAATACGAGATGGATTGCCGCGGGTGAGCTGCCGAGCACGTGGTGTGAGGTCGGGATCGCCTCACCCGTGACGCATCAGTTTGATGAAGCGTCCGCGTGCCGACGCAGCGGCGTGAGACAGGCGTCGAGCTGACGGCGTAGTTGCCCGCGGTCCGATGTCATGACTTCAGGGGCGCCTGGATGGATGGAATGGTGGAGCGGATCGGCGTATTCGCGCTGGTCGGCCTGGCGTCTGGGTTCGCCTCCGGCCTGTTCGGAATCGGCGGCGGCATCGTGCGGATCCCGCTGTTCGTCTATCTGCTGCCGCTGTTCGGCGTGGCGCATTCGGTCATGATGCACGTGGCGGTGGGGACGTCGATGGCGCTGGTGCTGCCGAGCGCGATCGCTTCCACGCGCAAGCAACTCGCGCTGGGAATCTCGACCTGTCGTTCTTCCGGACCTGGGCGGTCGGGATCTTGATCGGCGTCCTGATCGGGACCGCGCTGCTGCCCTATGCCTCCACCGAACTTCTGCAGGTGATCTTCGCGCTCTTCATGGTGACGGTCGGCGTCTACGAGGGCTTCCTGAAGGACCGCCTGGTGATCGCGCGCGTGCCGCCGCAAGGCGCGACAAAGCTGGGTGTGGCGTCGGCGATCGGTTGCCTTGCTGCGTTGACCGGCACCGGCGGCGGCACGCTCGCGACGCCGATCCTGCAGGCCTTCAGCATGAGAATGGAGGCCGCGATCGCCACCTCGTCGGCGACCGGACTGGTGACCGGCGTTGTCGCCACGATCGGCGCCGTCGTGGGAGGCTGGCATGCCCTTGGGCTGCCTGCTTACTCCCTGGGCTACGTCGACCTCGCGATTTTCGCGGCGATGATGCCGACGATCATGATCGCCGCCCCGATGGGCGTGCGGGTCGGCCATATGCTGAGCGAGACCTGGCTGCGGCGAATTTACACCGTGCTGCTGTTCGTGATCGCCGTCGACCTGATCCGCAAGCTGGCGACGTAGAATTGCCCGTAGTGGCGCAACTCGGTCCCCTGGCTTGCTCTACGACGTCGCCAGAAGATCTTGTCGTCGTCGGTCCAGCCGAAGAGATAGTGCGCCACGTGGCCGCCAAGGCTTGCGCGGTAGCGCACCATTTGCCCGCCCGGCACCGGATAGGATCTCGATCGGCTCGAGGCGATCGAGCGGCGGCAACCGTCCCGGCAAACTCGCCTGAAATCCCTCTCCGCCCGAGCGCAGCAGCACCTGCATCTCCGGCGCAAACCAGTCCAGGTCCGGCGCGCCCGGTGCGTTCGAGCATCTGTCGTGCCCGCAAGGTACGGGGATCGCGGCCATCGGCCTCGGGCGGCAGGCTGAGGAAGGTCGAGCCGGGCGAGAACGCCTCGGCGGCGGTAAGCGCCATCAGGAGCACGCGGCGACGGCGGTGTCGTGTTCGCCATCACCGCGACCCACAGCGCCGGCCCGGCGAGATGCATGAGGAACGCGGCGAAGCCCGGCACCCTGCCGGCATGCCGTTGCATGTCGATGTCCGGCCGTGCGCTCGACGAACCAGCCGAAACCGTAGGGCACCTGACGGCCGGTCGTCGAGCAGCGCGCCCGTGGTCGCCTGCGCCATGAGTGCCCGGCTCACGAGGCGCTCGCTGGCGAGCGCCGTCGACCAGGGCGCGATGTCGCGGGCGGAGAACAGGACGCCGCCATCGGCCGCGGCGGATACCGATCGCTCCAACTGCACGGCATGCACGAAGCGGCCGTTGATATGGTCGTAGGGCTCGGCGCGATCCGGGATCACGTCGCCGGCGCTGTCGACCCGCGCGGACGGCAATGCCGCCGGGCCAAGCAGCCGATGACGCAGGTAGTCGGCATACGACTGTCCGCTGATGGCTTCGATCAACCATCCCAGCACCACGTAGTTGGTGTTGCTGTAGGCCCAGGCGGTGCCGGGAGCGAACAACAGCGGCGCGGTCCCGATGGCATTGATGATCAGTTCGCGGCTTTGAGGCCGGTCCCAATCCCTGATCACCCGGCCGTAGTCCGGCAAGCCGCTGGTATGGGTGAGCAGGCGACGCACCGAGATGGCCGCCCATGAGTCCGGCAGGCCTTGAACGTAGCTGCCGACCGGAAGCATCGAGGACGACGGAGCCCGCATCGACGAGCTGCATGACCGCGAGCGCGGTGATGTGCTTGCCGACCGATCCGATGTGGAACAGCGTGCGCTCGGTGACGGGAACGCGAAACGGCAGCGAAGCGTATCCCGCGCTCCAGAAGCCGATGGCTTGGCCCTCGCGCACCACGGTCACCGCAACGCCGGCGACGGCGTCCAGGCCGGCCAGCTCGCGCAGCCTCGCAGCGAGGGCGTCGGGCACCGGCGGAATGGATTCAGGGCTCGTCATCGCCTGTACTGGCTCCGGCATTGCAAGGCCGCTCATACGCGAGGCCACGCCGTGCGGCGACAGCTGTGGTCGCGCAGCCGATCAGCGACCGACGAAACAGATCACCAGTCCTCAGTGAGCGCGCGGAATTGTCCGGCGCGAGCGCGCTGAGACCGTCCGGCGCCTGTTCGATGTCCTGCGGCTGCGTTCCATGGCGTGGTCGAGCATGCGATAAAGTGGTCGCGAGAGCCATCAAATCGTCGTTGCCGGCTTGCCGATTTCCAATAAGATTCCCGGCAACAGCAACAAGACTTCAGCGAGGTGACGCGTGCTCAGTGCTGAGAAAAACCGCCTTCTCACCCAGGTGGGCCCGGGAACGCCGATGGGAGAGCTGCTGCGCCGCTATTGGATGCCGATCGGCGGCGCGAGCGAGCTCGACAGCAACTCCGATCAAGCCCATTCGTCTGATGGGCGAGGACCTCGTGCTCTACAAGGATCTGGGCGGACAGTTCGGGCTGCTCGACCGCCATTGCCCGCACCGGCGCGCGGACCTCGCCTACGGCTTCGTCGAGCAGACCGGCATCCGCTGCAACTATCACGGCTGGCTCATGGACGAGGCCGGCCGCTGCATCGAGCAGCCCTATGACGACACCGTCAACCCGCGCTCGCGCGCCAAGGAGCGCTGCTCCACCAAGGCCTATCCGGTGAAGGAAGTGCGCCGGCCTGCTGTGGGCCTATATGGGGCCGCAGCCCGTGCCCGAGCTCCCGGTCTGGGAGCCGTTCACCTGGGAGAACGGCTTTCGCGAGAGTCGTCCTCTCGGACGTCCCCTGCAACTGGTTTCAGTGCCAGGAGAACTCCTGCGACCCGGTGCACTTCGAATGGATGCACGACAACTGGAGCCTGCGGCTCAGCGGCAAGACCGGTCCCTATGCCAGCAAGCACCTCAAGCTCAAGTTCGAGGAGTTCGACTACGGCTTTATCTACAAGCGCGTGCGCGCGGATTCCGACGAGCGCAATCCGTATTGGACCGTGGGGCGCGTCGCGCTGTGGCCGAACGGCTTCTATCTCGGCAATCATTTCGAATGGCGCGTGCCGGTCGACGACGAGAATACGCTCAGCGTCGCGTGGTTCTTCATGCGCGTGCCGAAGGGGCGCGGAGCCCTATGTGCAGGACACGGTTCCGACCTGGGTGAGCCCGATCAAGGACGAGCAACGGCCGCTGGATCTCGAGCCACGTCATCAACCAGGACATCAGCGCCTGGGTCGGGCAGGGCCGCATCGCCGACCGCACCAAGGAGAATATCGGCGCCAGCGACATGGGGATCGCGATGATCCGCAAGCGCCTGTTCGACGATCTCGATGCCATCGCGCAGGGCCAGGAGCCCAAGGCGATCATCCGCAACTCCAACGTGGCCACGATGCGTCGAACTGCCGTACTTCCAGAAGAAGGAAAGCGTCGAAGGGATCACGCTCGAGGACCACGACAAATATCCGTTGCTGAAGGCGCGCCTGCGGGCCTTCCGGCACTGCTACGGCCAGCCCCCGGAGGTGCGGCGCGCGTTCGAGCACGCTATGGGCATCGCGAAGTGAGCGACGGCGGTATCAGGAAACCGTGAGGCCGGTTCAGGCCACGCAGCCCTGACAGCTGCGGATGGTACCGGCGCCACGTGCGTGCCGCGCGCCCGAAGATGCCTGAAAAAAGTACCGCGAATGCCTCGTTTGTCGGGAACCGTACCGACACGCTTTGCGTTGCAAAAAACTGGGGTGTCGGCAATGCCGAGCAGCGCCTATTTCCGTCGACAAGCCGACATTTGCCTGCGGCTTTCATTGATCGCGTCCGACGAGGAAGTCTCGAACCGGCTGATCACCATGTCCCGGGAGTACCTGGCCAAGAGCGACGCACTGGCCGGGGAGGCCGACACCCAGCCGGCCGCCTGCGGACCATGGGCCGGGATCGCCGGCAGGCGATATCGACCCGGGCGAAGCCGGCCTGGGTCTGTCGCCGCAGATGCAAGCCCCGCGCCTCGATCCCTAGGACAAACAGGATCCCCCGCACGCACGGAAGAAAGCCCGCCGCGTTTCCGCGACGGGCCCGGGCCGATCGGTGCAGGTGTGTGGGCGGGAGCTGCGACGACCGGCCCGCGGGGTGGATCAGCTCGGCAGCAGCACGTTGTCGATCACGTGGATGACGCCGTTCGACTGGAACACGTTCTGGATCGTGACCTTGGAGGCGTTGCCCTTGGTGTCGCGGATGGTCAGCACCTGGCCCTTGAACTCGACCGTGAGCTCTTCGCCTTCGACGGTCTTGAACTTGGCCTTGCCGCCGCCCTTGTTGGACGCGTCCCACAGGTCCTTGACGGAGAGCCGGCCGGGCAGCACGTGATAGGTCAGCACCGCGACGAGCTTCTCCTTCATCTGCGGCTTGAGCAGCGAGTCGACCGTGCCCGCCGGCAGCTTCGCGAACGCGGCGTTGGTCGGCGCGAACACGGTGAAGGGACCGGGCCCTGCAGCGTATCGACCAGGCCGGCGGCCTTCACCGCGGCGACCAGCGTGGTGTGGTCCTTCGAGTTGACCGCGTTCTGGATGATGTTCTTCGAGGGATACATCGGAGCGCCGCCGACCGTGACGGTCTGCTCCTTCATCTGCGCCAGCGTCGGGGTCGCCGCGACCGCGGCGAAGGCGAGCGCTGCGACGGCAGCCGCCGTCGGCAGGATCGTGCGTTTGAGGGTCATGTCGTTTCTCCATCTTGTCGCGCCGCGCCAGCGGCTTGCGAGTGGAGATACGCGAGCGTGCGAAACGCGGATGCAGCGCCGGCGGCTCAGTCGTGTTCACGGCCGAGTGATGATGAGCGCGACGACCGGCACGGCGGTCATAAGCTCGTCAGCTTGCCGCTGGCGATGACCGGTCCGGTCGGCTGGCCGGTCGGCGACGCCGCCCGGCGGCTCGAGCGATACCGCGAGCGCCGCGTCCGGCGTGAGCTGGCCGGCGAGTTCTGGCGGAATGGTGAGCCGGATCGGCTGACCGGGCTGGATCAGGCCGAGCGAATGCGGGCGCTGGTTGGGTCCGGGCAGGATCAGCCAAAGCTCCATGGCGCGCGGATCGTTGGTCAGCAGCGCGGCCGGCACGACGACCAGGCTGTTGCCGGTCGCGGTGACGGCGGCGACGAAGTTCGGCTGGCCCGCTGCTGCCGGCGAGCGTCGCCATCAACGGCGGCCGCGAGCGCCGGCAACGAGCCCGATATAGGCCAGCGCGGCGATGCTGGCGGCCGCGAGCGTGGCCGCGCCGATGCCGAAGCCGCGCCAGAACGCGATGCTCTGCCACAGCGACGCAGCGGTTCCGGGGACGGCGGGCGACCGACGGCGATGGCTGCCTCGATCTGCGACCATGCATGGCGGCGGTGGCACGACCGGCGCGACGGCGTCGGCGATCCCGCCCAGCCGCTCCTCCCAGAACGCCACCTCGGACGCAAGCGCCGGCTCTTGCGCGAGGCGTCGCTCGACCTCGCGCCGCTCCTCGCGCGCCGAGCACGCCCAGCACGTATTCGGCGGCAATCGAGATTGCCACCGGCGGCCGGATCTATGGTGTCGTCCGTGCTCATGCCTCGAGACAGGCTCTCGAGTTTCAGCAGTCCACGTCGGATCCAGCTCTTCATGGTGCCGAGCGGCACGCTCATGCGCGCGGCCAGCTCCTCGTAGGTGGTGCCGTCCGAGGAATGCCGCCCGGATCGGCGCTCGCGTGGCGCGCCTCCAACTCCTCCAGACAGCGCGACGAGGCGCTGGTGCTGCTGCGCCAGCTCGACGCGCTCGACCGCCGCCGGCGCCGGATCGCTCACGGCGTCGGCGGCCTCGATCGGCTCCATGCGGCGGCTGACGGCGCTTGCCCGCAGCCGGTCGATCGCCCGGTTGCGGGCGATCGCCACCATCCAGGTGATCGGGCTGGCCCGGCCGGGGTCGAAGCTGGCGGCCTTGCGCCACACCGTCACATAAACCTCCTGCAGCACGTCCTCGGCCTCGCCTCGGTCCTTCAAGATACGAAGGCAGACGCCGAAAAGCTTCGCGGAGGTATCCTGGTAAACAATGCGCAACGCGGCGCGATCGCCGCCCGCGACGCGCACGAGGGCGGCGGCAAGCTGGCTGCGCGGTGGCGTCTGCGTCCATTCCCTGCCCCCGGACCGCGACCCCTATCGCATTACCATTCGGTGCACATTAACGCCGCGCCCTGCAAAGGCAGCGCCGGCCGAAGATGTCGCACATCTCGGCCGGGCCGTCATCCCCAGGGTGAAATCGGCGTCGCTAACATCGACTAGCGCGGTGCGCTCCGCTCACTCGGGACCATGGCAAGGCTTCACAGCGACGTGCGCGACGGCCGTGCGCGGACCGCGTCTGAGCTGGCGCATCGCTCCGGTGGAAAGCCGCCCTCTGCCGGTCGTCGAGCGACCCGTAAAAGCCCTGCAGGGCCGGGGCCATGGCTCATCACGGAGAACAGCATGACATCGAGGCGATCCGAGCGCGGCGCCGTACCGGCCCATGTGGCCCAGCAGCGGATAGGTCGGGCGAGAACTCATGATCAGCTGGGCGAATCCCGCCGACCTCAGCCGCAACTCCTCAGGATTGCGCGCTGCTGCTCGGTCGGTCGCACCGCGCGTTCGATTGCGCGCATCGGCCCCTCGACCGATACCCGCCGCCGGGTCCGAGCACATTTCGCCGACACGTGCATCGCCGAGCCTCGCTCCCGATCTCGCTGACGTCCGATTCGTGCGGTTCAAACGCCAATGCTGCTCTTGGCTGAGTGAGCTGTAGAATGTCTCGAACGGCAGCCGAATGGTCAGCAGTCGTGTCGCGCATGGCCCAGATCCGATCCTGGATCGCCTTGAGCCGTTCGGTGGGACTCGCAGGCGGCGGGCTGGGGCAGGCGGCCTTGATCCGTTCGATCGCCGTGCGTCAAAGCCGCGCGGAGCTGCTTGAGCACCTCGTGTTGCGGCACTGTCGGGCGTGATCGCCTGTTGGATCCGCTCGATCCAGGTATCGGCATCGGCGGCCGCAGAGCCGCTGCCGCAAAGGTCGGCTGCGAGACAGGGACTCGGCGGGTCCTGCGGGATGACAGTGCGTCGACGTCCTTGGCGGCAAATGGTTGGCGGCCGGCAGCCTGGATCGCTGAACGCGGCGTCCACGATCGCGCCATAGCCCGTACCCCCAAAAGCGGTCGTCCCGTCGCTTTTGGAAAGAAGATGTATTCGATGAGGTTCGCCGGAAGCGTGGGGCCAGAATACCGGCGTCGCTTCAGGTGGCGCGGCTGAAGAGACCTTCGGTCGTGCAATGCCTGGGGAAGCACCAGCAAGGGATAAAGCGACCGCACCAACGATTGGCAGTCGTCCACGGATGCATGACCGTCCTCCGGCCCTGATTACCGCATCCATTCAACCCTGGAGGCCCCGGTCAAAAGTTCCTGACCGGCGACGCACGATCGCACCCCCAAAACAAAGCCGCCCGGCGTCATGACGCCGGGCGTTATCAGTCATCAACAACGGATCGGGACGATCCGATCGGTCATGCGTCCTGGAGGTTCGCCGCAGCCTGCTTGCCGCGCTCGGTCACCACGTCGTAGCTGATCTTCTGGCCTTCCACGAGGGTGCGCATTCCGGCGCGCTCGACCGCACTGATGTGCACGAACACGTCCTTGCTGCCGTCGGTCGGCTGGATGAAACCAAAGCCTTTCTGGGTGTTGAAGAACTTCACGGTACCTGTGGCCATCATGGCCTCCTTGCGTTTGTACGCTCTGCGAATCCGATCACGCGAAACATCGCGCGTCGGGTCATCCGAGTTTTGGGGAGCTAAGCTGAGCACCCTGACGCGGGAGCGTAGCAAGGCAGGCCGAAAACTGGTTGCGGCCGCTATATAAGTGAGCGGGGCCACAACGTCAAACCTCCCTGCAGCGCCAATCGTCAGTTTGGCTGGCGGCGCTGCAGTGGATAATCGCTGCTCTCGTACAGCCGTTGGATGGCGTCACCGTCGAAGCGCTCGTCGCCGACCTGCATCCAGGCGCCCAGCGTACGCATCGTGGGAAAATCCTCGATCGCGAAGCGAATCGCCTCTGCCGCGGTCGCGAAGCGACGATAGCCCAAGCGGTTGTCGCGAGCCGCCCTTGCGCTTGGCCATGAACAGCTCGGCTGGTGCGCCGTAGTCGAATGTCATGGCCTTGCTTTCAAGTCGTTCCAAAACACGGGATCAGGCTCGCGCGAGCACCACGCCGCCTGGCAAATGTTCGCTTGCGCCCGGCCCGGCTGCGAGCAGGCATCGAACAAGGTCGCGGCCTCGCCCCGTCACGAATCGCGGTTGAGCTGAGCTCTCCTTGACGACCCGCTCGTGCGGCTCGTCGGAGCTCTTGATGCGATACTGACGGTCGTCGCCCTCCGGCGGCAGCAGCTGCGTGACTTTGTAGACGGTGCTCGCCTGGCCACGGCCGTAAGGGCCCGAGGTGTAAAGCACGCTTTGTCCAACCTTGAACTTGTGATCGCTCAAATCACTCTCCACGTTGGGAACAGACGCGCAGTCCGCCGCTCCGGCGGGGCCGAACACCTCTCCTGGTTGGATTCATGAGCAATGTTATCACGAAACGTGCCCAAAGGGGACTATTTATGAGGCATTGTCGGCTGCCGCATCGTTGACACGAATCCCGGCTCAGACTGCGCGCTCGATCATGTGAGGACCAACGCCATGCACCGTTCCGCGCGCGGCGCGCTCGCACTGTGCTGCTGCTGTTGATCGCACCGAGTGCACGCGCACAGGCGCCGGTTCCTTCCGGCTTTGTCGATGCCGCCACGGTGGTGGACGGGCTTGTCCTCGACATGCGCTATTTCAGCGAGAATAATTTCGTCGGTGAAAAATCGACGGCTATGAACGTCCGCGCTGTCTGCTGTCGGCGCAGGCCGCCAATGCGCTGGCCGGGTCCAGCGCGACCTCGCGGCGCGCGGCCTCGGCCTCAAAGTGTTCGACTGCTATCGGCCGCAACGGGCGGTCGCACATTTCGTGCGATGGGCGCGCAAGATCGACGACGTGAGGCGCAAGGCCGAGTTCTATCCCGAGATCGACAAGCGCGTTCTGTTCAAGGAGGGCTACATCTCCGAGCACTCCGGTCACTCGCGCGGCGCGACCCTCGATCTCACGCTGGTACGGCGTGCGGACGGAAGCGAGCTCGATATGGGAGGGCCGTTCGACTTCTTCAGCCCGAAATCATGGCCGTCGGACAAGAGCGTGAGCGCGCAGGCGCAAAAGAACCGCGCGCTGTTGGCGGCGGCGATGACGCGCGGCGGGTTTCAGGCCTTACGACAAGGAATGGTGGCATTTCACGCTGGCCCGTGAACCTTTTCCCCACACCTATTTCGATTTCCCGGTGCGATGATACAAAGCGTCGCTCAGGTGCGGAGTTGACGAACCCTCAGGAGACCGGTCGTCAGACTTCGATGAACACCTTCCCGCCTTCGACCACCGTCGGATAGGTTTTGACCGGAACCATGCAAGGCGGGGAAACGACCTCTCCCGTCTTGATATTGAATTGCCCGTTATGGAAATTGCACTCGACGACGTCACCTTCGACGTAACCTTCCGACAACGAACCCGGCCCATGGGTGCAGGCATCGTCGGTCACAAAGAACTCGCCGTCGACGTTGAACACCGCGAGGATCAGGTCATCTCTCTCGACTCTCACGGCGCCGCCAACGTCTACGTCGGAGGTATTGCATAGTTCGATTCTGCTCGGCATCGACTCGTCTCTGATGGAATATTCGGCTCAATGCGGAAACGGCGCCGCCACGCGACGTCCGGCGTGCTGCCCTGGCCGTGGACAGCCGCAACAGCGCTTCGATCATGGCTTTGGGATTGGCGACGCCCTTGCCGGCGATGTCGTACGCGCTGCCGTGCGCGACCGAGGCGAACAGGATCGGGCTGCCGATCGTCAGCGCCGCGGCGGCGTCCTGCGCCAGGAGCTTCGCTGCGATGTGGCCCTGGTCGTGCAGCATGACGACGAAGGCATCGATGCCCTGCATATGAAACATGGTGTCGGCGCCGAACGGGCCGGTGACGCTGCGATCCCGCTCTCGACCGCGGCGGCGATCGCCGGCTTGATGATGTCGATCTCCTCGCGCCCGAACAGGCCGCCTTCGCCGGCGTGCGGGTTGAGCGCCGCCGACGGCGATCTTCGGTGCGGCGGTGCCCATCAGCCTGAGCGCGCGCTCGGCGGCACGGATCACGCCGATGACTTTCTCGCGGCTGATCATCGCGATCGCATCGCGAACGCTCCGGTGCAGCGTGGCGTGAACGATCTTGATGTCGCCGAAACACAGCATCAGGTAGACGTCATCCTCGTCGGTGCCGGTGGCGCGTGCGACGAACGATGGATAGCCGTCGAACTTGATGCCGGCACGCGCGATCGAGGTCTCGTTTTGCGGCGCCGCGACAACGGCGTCGACTTCGCCCGCGAGGGCAGCCTTGATCGCGGCACCGGCAAAGGCGAGCGAGGCTCGTCCGCTCGCGGCCGCGGTGGTGCCGAAGTCGAGGGCGGCCAAATCCGGCTGCGCGCAGTCGAGCACGTTGAGGCGATCGTCCGACCAATCCGCATCCCCGACCCGTCCGATCGCACGGATGCTGGGCTTGAGGCCGCAGGCCCGCGCGTGCCGCTCGACCACGCCAAGATCGCTGACCACGATCGGGCGGCAGGCAGTGCGCACGACGGGATCGAGTGCGGCCCTGAGACTGATCTCAGGCCCGATGCCCGCCGGGTCGCCCGTGGCGATGGCAATTTTCGCTTTGTTGCTCATAACCTCGGCGCGCCGGTCCCTTTGTATCGATTGCAGCAGGGGCGGGCAGGCAGCCTCTACTGCCAAGGCATGAGGGACGCGTGGATCACGTCAGGCACGCCGTGGCCGCCGACGGACCTGATGGCGAGATCCACGTCTTTCAATCCGAACGTATGGGTCGTCACCTTCTCCAGCGGGAAACGCTTGGAGGCGAGCTGCTGCCAGCGCGAGCTCGCAGGCCTTGTAGCTGTGGCCGCGCGCGCTCTTGATGGTGATGAACTTCACCGTGACCTTTCCGAGCGGGAAGTTCGGGAATTCCGCCATCTCGCCCTGCACCACGATGGTGCCGCCCTTGCGCTTGAGCGCCTCGACGCCGAGCAGGATCGGGATGGTGCCCGCGCCGGCGGTGCAGTCGAGCGCGACGTCCACGCCCTTGCCGCCGGTGATCTCCATGATGCGCGCGAGCGGATCCTCCTTCTGCACGTCGATCACGTGGTCGGCGCCGAGCTCCTTGGCGACCTCCAGCCGCGCGCGCGTCCTTGGAGGTGCCGGTGACGATGATGAGCGAGGCGCCGGCCTGCTTGCAGATCACCGTCTGCGACAGGCCCTGCTGGCCCGGGCCCTGGATGAGCACGGTGGAGTTGTAGCCGACGCCGCCGTCGAACAGCGACCATTCGACGCCGTTCGCCATCGGCGTCACCAGCCCGGCCAGTTCCGGCGTGACGCCCTTGCGGCACGCGGTGCACGACCGCATTCCAGGGAAGATAGACGTATTGCGCGAAGCCGCCCCACAGGTGCGGGCGCCCGCTCGGCCGACGTGTAGCCGTAGCGGATGGCATCGGGGTTGTAGCGCCAGTCGGTGTTCTCGCAGTGGCGGTACTGGCCGAGATGGCACCACTCGCACTTGCCGCACGCGACGTAGTGCTCGACGAACACCAGGTCGCCCTCCTTGAAGCCCTTGCGTCGGGTGAACTCGCGGCCCGCCTTGGCGATCGTGCCGATGTTCTCGTGGCCCATGATCACCGGCGCTCTTGGTCGGCGGCGTCTTGTACAGCTTGACGTCGGTTCCGCAGATCCCGGCGACCTCCATCTTCATCAAGGCCGCGTCTTCCGGGATGTCCGGCATCGGATATTCGCGGATCTCGGTCTTGCTCGGGCCTACTCTCACGGCCGCAAGGACTTTTTCCACCACTGAAGCCATCTCCACCAATGATCATCACGCGCGTGGCCGGCACTCTAGGAGGGGACCTCGAGCGGTCAAGCGCGATTTGCATCCCAAGCTCCCTGACTCGGTCAGTGCGGCCAGCATGTCTGCTATTCTGGCGGATATCCGGATGTCACGCAACAAGCCCGCCGGAAGAATGGCGACGAGCCCCAAGCGACGAATGCTGCGGTCCTTCGAGAACCGCCCCGAGCACGTGGCGGCCCTCGACCGCGTCCGCGCGTGGACGCGCGAGACGCTTCACGCTGGCCGACAGACGCCGCGATTCTCGTTTCCGAGGTGTCGTGCGCCTTGCCGGGCTGTCCGCCGCGCGAGACGGTGGTCGCGTTCTGGACCGAGGACGAGCAACGGCACCAATTCAAGCTGTTCAAGCCAGTGGCGGAGGTGGTCGTGGACGATCTTCCACCCGCCTGGCTCAAAAGACGCGCTGGTCGCAATCGAGGGCTTGGGGTGCGAGTGCTGCTGACGCATTGCGGCATGGAAGTTGCCGACGTTGCGGCTTGCCGAAGATCGCCCGAATGCCTACCCTTGAGTCATGGAACCGAGTTCTATGATAGCGGAAACGCCGGGTCGAGCCATCGGCCGCCGGCGACGTCCCTGTGGGCAGAACGATCACGGATTTGAGTGGATGCTTCGCAAAGAACAGAACGACCTGCTGACGCAGACCGGCCCCGGCACATCCGATGGGCCAGATGTTCCGCGCCTACTGGCTGCCGGCGCTGATGCTCGAGGAACTGCCGGAGAATGACTGCCCGCCGGTGCGCGTGAAGATCCTGTCGGAGCGGCTGCTTGCCTTCCGCGACAGCGAAGGCCGCTATGGCCTGATCGACGAATTCTGCGCTCACCGCGGCGTATCGCTGTGGTTCGGACGCAACGAGGAATCCGGCCTGCGCTGCTCCTATCACGGCTGGAAATACGACGTGACCGGCCAGTGCATCGACGTTCCCTCCGAGCCGCGCGAAAGCGGCTTCTGCCAGAAGGTCAAGCTCAAGTCCTATCCGCTGGTGCAGCGCGGGCCGGTGCTGTGGACCTATATGGGTCCGCCCGACAAGCAGCCGCCGCTGCCGGAATGGGAATTCGCGACCGTCCCGGCCGATCAGACCTTCGTCTCCAAGCGCCTGCAGGAATGCAACTGGCTGCAAGCCATGGAGGGCGGGATCGATTCGAGCCACGTCTCGTTCCTGCATCGCGGCGACCTCGGCTCCGACCCGCTGTTCAAGGGCGCCAAGGGCAATCGAGTACAACCTGTCCGACATGCAGCCGTATTTCGAGGTCGTGGAGCAGCCGGGCGGGCTCTATATCGGCGCCCGCCGCAACGCCGAGAACGGCAATTACTACTGGCGCATCACGCCGTGGGTGATGCCGTGCTTCACCATGATCCCGCCGCGCGGCGACCATCCGATCCACGGCCACTTCTGGATCCCGATCGACGACGAGAACTGCTGGGCCTGGAGCTACGACTTCCACCCCGTTCGCGCGCTCAGCACGCGCGAGGTCGAGGCCATGCGCGACGGCGCGGGCGTGCACTGCAAGTACATGCCCGGCACCTATCCGGCCGCTCGCCAACAAGGACAACGACTATCTGATCGACCGCGCCGCCCAGAAGGCCGGCAAGACCTTCAGCGGCGTCGCCGGCTTCGCGAGCCAGGACGCCTCGCTGCAGGAGAGCATGGGGCCGATCTGCGACCGCACCAAGGAGAACCTCGTCTCCACCGACAACGGCATCATCATGGCGCGCCATCGCCTGATGCGGGCCGCCAAGGCGCTGGCTGACAAAGGCATCATGCCGCCCGGCATCGATCCGGCGCACCACAAGGTGCGCTCGGCCTCGGTGGTGCTGCCGCCCGATCAGGCGTTCAAGGATGCCGCCAAGGAGGCGCTCACTGCGCGTCCCGGCGTGGCGCAGACGACGGTGTGAAGCGCGCTGCGCCATCGTTCCGCAGCGTTCACGGGACCCGTATCCGAGCGGCCATTCTGTGTGCACGATGGTTCCGCTCCGCGCGGGATGACGGCGGCAAGTGAAGCAAGCAACCAGCCATACTCCTCATGCCCGATCTCAAGCTGAAAACCGTCACCCGCACGCAAGGCAACAACCGGGCGCTCAAGGACGGCACCGTCAAGCCCAAGACCTTCGAATTCGCATTCGAAGAGGTCGATCCGCTCATCGCCGCGTTCCGCCGCATGGTGCGCGGCAACGAGTTCGACATCTGCGAGATGGCGATCACCACCTACATCTGCGCCAAGGCGCATGGCAAACCGCATGACCGCCGTGCCGGTCTTCCTGGTGCGCGCGTTCCACCACGGCGCCATGCTGGTGAACACCAAGGCCGGCATCCGCACGCCCAAGGATCTCGAGGGCCGAAAGGTCGGCGTCAACCGCGGCTACACGGTCACGACCGGCGTGTGGGCGCGCAGCATCCTGCAGGAGGAGCACGGCGTCGATCTCGGCAAGATCACCTGGGTGCTCTCCGGCGACGAGCATGTGGCCGAGTATCGCGCCGCCCGTCGAACGTGGTGCCGATCGCGCAGGGCAAGCAGATGGGCGACATGCTGGCGTCGGGCGAGCTGGCCGCCGCCATCGGCGTCGAGGTGGACGCGCCCGACGTGAAGCCGCTCATTCCCGATGCGCTCGAGGCGGGCCTCGCGGCGCTGCGCCGCAACGGCCACTATCCGATCAACCATACCGTGGTGATCAAGGACGAACTGATCGCGAAGCATCCCGATCTCGCCGCGCGACGTCTTCAACGCCTTTGCCGAATCGAAGCGCCGCTACTGTCGAGCGCCTCAAGGAGCGGGAGATCGAGAAGCCGACCGCGGTGGACGAGATGCACCGGCGGGTGATGGAAATCACCGGCGATCCGCTGCCTTACGGCATCGCGCCCAACCGCAGAGTGATCGACGAGCTCATCCAGCACGCGCTGACGCAGGGCATCATCACCAAGCCGGTGACGGCGGACGAATTGTTCGTGCCCAGCACGCGCAAGCTGGTCGGGTGACGGTGAAACGCCATCGTCTTGGTAAGATCGACAAACCTCAATCAGGACAGCGCACCATGGCGGATTTCGTTCGCGAGCCATCGGCTCACCGAAGAGGCGAGCCTCAAGATGCTCGCGGCCGGCGTCGCGAAGGCGAACGAGCTCGGCTGCAAGGTCAGCCTCGCGGTGGTCGACCAGAGCTGCCGGCTCATCGCCTTCCTGATGATGGATGGCGCGCGCCACTTCTCGATCATCACCACGCAGCGCAAGGCGATCACCTCGGCCTCGCAGCGCCTGCCGACCGGCTACGCGCCGGAGGAAAACGCGCTCAGCATGGCGGTCCGCATGGGCGACTTCACCAACGTGCCGGGCGGCTTCCGATCACGGTCGCGGGAGAGGTCGTAGGCGCCGCCGCAGCCCGGCAGCGCCAAGATCGGGAGCAGGACGTCATGGTGGCGCAGGCCGCACTCGCGGCGCTTGGATCGCCGTAGTTGACTCGCGCGGGCTGAACAACACGTTCAGTTGCCGATCAGCCCGGCCTGCTCGAGCACCGGCTTCCAGCGCGCGGTTTCGGTGTCGATGTAGTCGCTTCAATTGCTCGACTGACATGACTTCGGTGATCATGCCGTCATGTCGCAGCCGCTGCTGCACCTCCGGCTTTTGACACCGCGCGAATGATCTCGCGATTCATCTTCCTGCACGATGTCCATTGGGCGGCCCAGCCGGCCTTGAGATCGTGAACCAGGTTGTGGCCGACGAGGTCGATACCCATCTCCTGAAGGTCGGCACGTCGAGGAATCCGGCAGGCAGCTCGCGTGCGAATACGCACGATCGCCTTGAGGGTACCGGCGCACCGCACCTGTGCGCCGACGAGGATTGCTGGTCTGCGCCGAGAAGAAGATGTGTCCGGCGACGAGGTCCATGATGCCTTGCGATGCGCCTTTGTAGGGCGCGTGCTCGGACCTTGATCCCGGCCTTTTGTGCGAAGGCCTCCCCACCAGGTGTCCGGAGCTGCCGACACCGGATGAGGAATAGGTGAGCGGGTTTGCGGCTTTGTCGCCGTGAGCGATGAAGTCCTTGTAGCTGTGCACGCCGCTCGCGGCGCTTCACCGACTAACATGATGGGAGCGCCGGCGACATAGGCGATGTTGGTGAGATCGCGATGCGGGTCGTAGCCGAGCTTGGGATTGCTGATCGGCAGCGGCACCAGATGAGTGATGTTGGTGAGGGCGAAATTGCAGCCGTCGGGCGGGGAACTCGCGACCGACTGCACCCCGATCGAGCCGCCGGCGCCAGCGCGGGTCTCGACGAAAAGCTGTTAGCCCGAACGTCGTGCTCAGAGTGGGTCAGCCACGAGCCGGGTCAGGGTGTCGGCAGTCCCGCCGGCCGCAAAGTGTTGACCATGCGCACCGGACGTGACGGCCATTCATCGGCGCCGCGGCCGAGCACAAGATCAACGCGCTCGTGACTGCCGCCGCGCAAAGCCGCTTCATTGGCTTTTCTCCGAAGGCTCGATCGCGACAGAAAGTCCAGCAGGCCGCCGATGAGTTCAGACGCGTGTGACAGATTGCCGTGGGCCACGCTGGCGGCGTGAAGCGCGCTCGTTCCGATCCAGCTTACGCCGCGGCGCTTGCGCGATCGAGAAATTCCATTACTCGCAGCGGCGCCGCCGCCTCCGTCTGCTCGGCGACCGGGACATCCCAGTATTCCGCGCGCGGCAGGCATTCTTCCAGGTAGCGCGCCGCCGAGGTCGCGTGCGCGGCGTCGCGGCCGGGAACGACGAGCGCGGGGATGTCGAGCCGCAGCAGGTCCTCGGGCTCGGCGCCGGGCGCGGTGTCGCGGTCGAACATGGTGCGCGCCATGCCGGCGACGATGAGCTTGTAGGCATCGACGTTCTGCTTGCGCGTAGGCGGCGGCGAAGGCGCGGTCGGCCTTGATCACCGACGGCCCACGGCCCGCCGCGCGGGTCGGCGCCGAACGTCTTGCCGTCCTTGGTGACCAGCGCGACCACGGCGTCGAGGCCGTGCTGCTGCACGAAAGCCAGATGCTCGGCAAAGCGCTGGTGGCTGCTGATGCGGTACTTGGCGCCGCCGACCGGCCAAAAGAGCATCATGCTCAGCATCGTCTGCGGGATGCATCACGCCGAACGCCGTCACCGGGCAGCACCCCATGCAGCCGCCCATGATGTGGGCGCGCGCGATGTTGAGGTGGTCGAGCAATCCCTTGCCCTGCGCCACGTAATGCGCCCAGGTCACGCGCTCGACCCGCCCGCCCGACTGGCCGCATTCGCGCCGGTCGAAGACGATGCAGGTGTATTTTTTCGGCAGATGATCGAGCAGCTTGATCTTGGCGTAGACGCCTTGCGTCGACCATTGTCTCGAGCGATCGCGTCGAAGCCGCGCGGGCGCGTACATCAGCAGCGGCGGCCCGGAGCCGATCACCTCGTAGCGCGTCGTAATGCCGTCGATGATCGCGGTCGCCATGGCTCAGGTCAGCCCTTGATCTGGCGGCCGGCGCGCGCGTCCGTCGATCAGCGCCGTGAAGGCGTCGAGCGCTGGCCTTGGCGACGTTGGCGTAGGTCTCGGTCTTGGAGTCGATCCATTTCTCGCGCGTAGCCGATGGCGGTGTGCGCCAGGCGCACGCGGCCGTCGAGCCAGGGGCCGCCGCCGAAGCCGCCGATCACCGGGATCTTGACCGCGCTTCACGACCGCGGCGCCGGCGACCGGCCCGGAATTGGTGAAGTCGAGCAGCGACGCGCCCGCCGTCCTCCAGCAGCTTTGCCTGCGCTCGACGAGCTTCGCGGTCATCTCCGGCGGTGCCTGCGCTCCGGCGCGGACTGGCGCGCCGTAGGGGATGCCGTATTGCAGCGCGGTCTGCGGCGTGATGCCGAACTGCGCGAACACCGGGATGCCGGCGCGCGCGAGCGCGCGCACGGCCTCGGGAAATCGGCCGCGGCATCGAGCTTGATCATGTCGGCGCCGCCTTCCTTGACCAGCCGGATGGCGGCGCGCACCGCGCTCGTCGGTGCCCTCCTGCAGCGGACCGAACGGGAAGTCGCAGCTCACCAGCGCGCGCGTGACGCCGCGGCGAACCGCCTTGCAGCACACCAGCATCTCTTCCATCGTGACTTCGAGCGGATTGGAATGGCCCCACAAATTGACGCCGACGGAGTCTCCGACCGAGACGATAGTCCACCCCGGCGCGGTCCGCGATGCGCGCGATCTGGTAGTCCCAGGCGACCACCCCCACGCTCTTTCGCCCGTCGCGCTTCATCTGCAGGAGCGCAGGTATCGTGACCTTGGCCTCCATCATGCCCCTCGTTCGCTCGGATACTGTTGTGCGGAATTCAGAACTTCTCGACCCACGGCCGCAGCTCGATCTCCCATGCCCAGGCGCTGCGGGGCTGATGGATGAGGTGCATGTAGGTTGTCGGCGATGGCCTCGGGATCGAGCATGCTGTCCGGCTTGTCGACGGCATCCGGCGGCGCGCGCTCGGATGCCGCCGTCGATCACGACGTGGGCGACGTGAATGCCCTGCGGTGAAAGCTCGCGCGCGCCATGCTCTGGGCCAGACCGCGCAACGCGAACTTGCCCATGGCGAACGGCGCCGACTGTGGGTAGCCCTTCACGCCTGCCGACGCGCCGGTGAGCAAGATCGCGCCGTGTTTGTTCGGGGAGCATTCGCCGTGCCGCCTGCTGGGCGACGAGGAACGCACCGAAGGCGGTGACATCGAGTGCCTTCTGGACGTCCGGCGGGGTCGAGATCGACGAACGGGCCGCGCGTGCGGAAGCTCGCGTTGTAGATCACGATGTCGGGCGCTCCGAGAGCGCTGTCGACATCGGCGAACAGCTTGTCGACCTGCAGCGCGCTCGCTCGCATCGCAGCTGAACGCCCGCGCCCCGGTCTCCTTCACAGAGGCTCGAGATCGTCGGTGCTGCGCGCCGCGAGCGCGACCTTGATGCCGTCCTTGGCCAGCGCCCGTGCGAGCGCGGCGGAGAGTCCCGACCCCGCACCGACGATCAGCGCGGTAGTGAATTTGAGCGTCCGTCATGATGAGATCCGCTTCAAGCGTGTTGATGTGGCAGGAATGCTAGCACGGCAGGCGGATCGACGGCGATGGCGCGCCCGCCGGATGGGAATCTGGACGATGGGACAATGCCGCGCGAGCGGCCGGCGCAAAGGCGTGCCGGAGACCTGTCCGTTCGGGTTGTGAGACTGGCGGCGCGGGGATTTTCCGGTCCGGCGCGAGTGGCCGGCGTTATCGTCCAGCGGTTACTGCCGGTACTGTTGGATGCGGGTGGTACGCAGGCCGGCGAGACCATGCTGGTCGATGGAGTACTGCCAGGAGAGGAATTCTTCGACGGTGAGGGTGTAGCGACTGCAGGCTTCCTCGAGCGAAAGCAGGCCGCCGCGGACGGCAGCAACGACCTCGGCCTTGCGCCGGATGACCCAGCGCTTCGTGCCCGGTGCCGGCAAATCGGCGATCGTCAGCGGGCTGCCGTCAGGCCCGATAACGTATTTTGCCCTTGGTCGAAGGGGCTCCGTCAGTGGATCAACTCACGCACTCGACTTTGGCAATGCGGGTGAAATGTACCGCCCGCGACTTAAGGATTTGCCTAAGCGGAACCCTGCAATTGGACCATTGCGGCCGAATTGCCGCCGTCCGACCGGCCGCGCGTTGCCTCAAAGGTTTCCAATCGGTTGACTGCGCGCGTTTGGCGATCGGGCGATGAGCGCGGTTCGCGGTTCGCAGTGGCGGCGGCGAAGCGTCCCCGCGCGGCTGCCGGGCATGCCGGAAAGCGATGGTATTCCAATAGCCTGACGGATACGGCCGGATCCCGCGCAAGCCTGCCGCCGGGGAGCGCGGTGGGAAAGCAGGAGGCGCCACGCGATCCTGCGGCGCCGCACCCGTGCGATCCGAGCGCCGAGCCCCTATAATAAGGTGACGCAGCCCGAGCCCGTCCGCGCGGACGGCCTCTGATCTCTCTGGGGTCGCGCAAATTCGGGCCGGAAAACTCAATGCTCAACAGTCTCGATATCGAAGGCCGGCCGCAGGACACCCGCGTGGTGGTGGCGATGTCGGGCGGGGTCGACTCCTCGGTGACGGCGGCGCTGCTCAAGGCCGAGGGCTACGACGTCGTCGGCGTGACGCTGCAGCTCTACGACCACGGTGCCGCGACCCATCGCAAGGGCGCCTGCTGCGCCGGGCCAGGACATCCACGACGCGCGTGCGGTGGCGGAGCGCATCGGCATTCCGCACTACGTGCTCGACTACGAGAGCCGCTTCAAGGAGATGGTGATCGACCGCTTCGCCGAGAGCTATGTCGCGGGCGAAACGCCGGTGCCCGTGCGTCGAGTGCAACCAGTCGATCAAGTTCCGCGATCTGCTCTCGACCGCGCGCGAGCTCGGCGCGAAGGTGCTGGCGACCGGCCACTACGTCGCTTCCCGGACGTTGCCCGGCGGCGGCCGCGCGCTCTACCGCGCCCGCGAAGACGAGCGCGACCAGAGCTATTTCCTGTTCGCCACCACGCGCGAGCAGCTCGAGCTGCTGCGCTTTCCGCTCGGCGAGCGGACCAAGGCGGAGACGCGCGAGCTTGCGCGCCAGTTCGCACTCTCGGTCGCCGACAAGCACGACAGCCAGGACATCTGCTTCGTGCCGATCGGGCCGCTACACCGAGGTGATCGAGCGGCTCGAGCCGGGCGCGGCCGAGCCCGGCGACATCGTCGATCTCGACGGCCGCGTGCTCGGCGCGCATGCCGGCATCATCCATTTCACCGTCGGCCAGCGGCGCGGGCTCGGCATCGCCGCAGGCCATCCGCTGTACGTGGTGCGGCTCGATGCCGCCGTCGCGCCGGGTCGTGGTCGGGCCGCGCGAGGCGCTGCGCACCAGCCGGATGCGGTTGCGCGATGTCAATTGGCTGGGCGAGGGCAGCATCGACCAGGCGCTGTGCGCCGGCTGGCAGGAGGTGTTCGTCAAGGTCCGCTCGACGCGGCCGCCGCAGCCGGCGTGGCTGAGCAGGACAGGCGAGGGCATCGAGGTCGATCTCGTTGCCGGCGAGGACGGCGTGTCGCCGGGCCAGGCCTGCGTGTTCTACGACGCGGCCGAGGGCCAGGCGCGCGTGCTCGGCGGCGGCTTCATCCAGAGCGCGGTCGCGGCGACCAGAGCGCCTGCCATGCAAGACGCCCGCGTGGCGTCCGCGGCGGGCCGGCCCTGAGTGCAGCGCGGCATGACTCCATCTGCGTCTGCTTTTCCGGTTATGCAGTGAATCGGGATCTGCCGCGATCCCGCGTTTCGCTTCGCTTCAGCCGGTTAGAAGCGGTAATGTAGCTGACGTGAGTGGGGGCAATGGCGGGCGAAATCGACATCAACACGGTGGCAAAGGCCTATGCGCGCTGGGCGCCGGTCTATGACTTCGTCTTCGGCGCAGTGTTCGACGCCGGCCGCAAGGCTTCGATCGCGGCCGCCGAGCGCATCGGCGGGCGCATCCTCGATGTCGGGATCGGCACCGGCATTTCGCTTCTCGATTATGCACCCGCACATCGCATTGTCGGCGTCGATTACTCCGAGCCGATGCTGCGCAAGGCGCACGAGCGCGTCGCGGCGCACAAGCTCGCTCATGTCGACGCGCTGGCGGTGATGGACGCGCAACACCTGGGCTTTCCCGACGGCTTCTTCGACGCGGTGGTGGCGCAATACGTCATCACCACCGTACCCGACCCCGAAGCGGCGCTTGACGAGTTCGCGCGCGTCACCAAGCCCGGCGGCGAGATCATCCTGGTCAACCATCTCGGCGCCGAGGCCGGGCCGCGCCGACTGTTCGAGCAGGGCTTTGCGCCAGTGGCGCGCCGGCTCGGCTGGCGGCCGGAATTCCGCTGGGGAGGCTGGCGCAGTGGGCCGAGCACCACGGCGGGGTGCACGTGCTCGAACGCCGGCCGATGCCGCCGCTCGGACATTTCTCGCTGATCCGGTTCGGGCGGAGGCCGGCGGGCAAGGACGGCCGGGAACGGCCGGCGGCGGACGGAAGCCTGCACGCGCCGAGCAGGGCGGGCTAAGCGCCTGAACCTGCCTGCTCCCGGAGCACAAAGCCACATCATCGAGGTGCGGCAGACCTGCACGCGGCAGGAGGGACGTTCCCGCGTGAAATTCCCGCTTGGAAAGCTGGCCTGGGTGCCATAAATGTGCCCGCCAGTCCGGAGCCCGGTGGCTCGCACGCAAGCCCGGAGCGAGCCTCTGGACATCGGGTAAGGTGCGTTAAGTACTTGTTTTGACTAGCGGCGGGGTAGCTCAGATGGTTAGAGCGGCGGAATCATAATCCGTAGGTCGCCGGTTCGATTCCGGCCCCCGCTATAAAACAAGATATTGAAATACAAGAGGTAATCTCGACAAAATGCATCGGTCACAAAAATCAACCGCGCTCATGTTTGCGAAGATGGTCCGAAAATTGTTGCGTTGTTGCTACGTGAGTTACAGATGTCGCGATTCAATTCGACGCAACATGGAGTGCAACATGGATGCACAGATTTTCGAGCGATGACGTTGCCATTCGACCGTGGCCCGGCTACGACGAGGTCATCGAGGACATGCTGGCCGATGCCGGTGAATGGCGCGACGCGGATCCACTAGACGCGGCTGAGTTGGCAGAGGTTGTTGGCGCCGTGAACCGTCGCGCGTCAGGCCGAAGGGCGTCCCGTGCCGACCCTACCGCGAGATCGGTTGCCACGTCGACGCCGCACGGGTGGTGCATCGAGTGTGCTGCAGAAGGTCGGAATGCGCAGGGGGTCAGGGCGGGGGAGCGACCGCGTGACAGTCATCAGGCACCCAGCTGCGTCAAGGAGGCGATCGTTTCTGGGGCCAAGGACGGTCAACGAGAGAACTGCTCGCCAAGCAGGAGGATGAAGCAGCTGGATGACCGGAATGAGCTGGCGGCGGAAGAAGCGGTGGAGGTTGGTCGTAAGCGGTATGGCCTGAGAGCTCGCGGCCGACGCTGCATCAAACCGGATGATGGACAACGTTTCCGATAATTAGTCGCGACTTTTCACCGACGACACTTTCAGAAATTCCGTCTAATTAAATCACGGTGCAACGAAGGTGGCACCGTGATGAAAAGCATTCAGGTCCCGTGCGATGCTTCCTGGCGGCGTTCGCGGGGCGTCGAAGCGATTGCCGCGTACATCAAACGCAAACGCAGCGCGACCGCCTTTACCTGATCGCCAAAGGTTTCATCCCCGCGAAGCTTGGGCGGCTTTTGATCATTGCGCGCAAATAGCGGGCTCGACCGTGCGTTGGTGGGTGATTTATTGGCCACGGTTGAAGGGAGGAAAGGAATGAAATGGGATTCTCGCCGAAGGTTTGGCGCTTTCGGCGAGGAACAACGGAGATGTGGTGATGGTAGGCGTTTCATCACCGAACTTCAATCCTTTTGATCCAAAGGCGGAATTCCTCGATGCCATGCGGTCGCGAGGACTTGCACTGCGACCCTCGAACATCTGCGCGCAGATGGTCATATTCACCGATGCGATGTTCCCGCGAAAGGCCCCGCCGGCGCTCTATGACGGTGGCTATTGCCTTCATCTCCACGACAACTGGGCGAGCGGCTGGTTTAAGAATTGGATCGATGGTCGAGGGGTGGAGAGTTGGAATTCGTACCAAGATCGCAATGCCCTCACTCCCAAGGAATGGCAGGAAATAAGGAGGCGGAGGAACACGCACGGTCCGAATACGAGGCTGAGCTTGCCAAACTACGTATGCCTTGCGCAAAAGGCGAGGAGCATGTGGAATGATGCACGGAAGCATCGAGCAGTCACCCCTACTGCAAGCGCAAACGTCTCGAACCCGATGGTTTGAGGATGTGGCGGTTCAGAGGACGGTGACAATCCGCTCCTCGTGCCGATGCGCGACAAGAACGGCAAATTGGTCAACGCTGCAATTCATCCACGAGGACAGCAGCAAACATGGTTTGAAGGGTGGTCCGCAGAGGACGTGCACTATTGGATCAATGAACCTGACAAGTCCCGTGATGACGAAGCGATCTACGTGTGCGAGGGATGGGCAACGGGAGAACCGATATTCCAGGCGACGGGCAATCCGGTCATCCTTGCCTTCAATGCGACAAATCTGCCGTCGGTCGCATCATGGGTACATAAGCGTTATCCGACGCATGACATCATCGTTGCCGTCGATGACGATTGGAAGGAGAAGGATAATCCCGGTCTTAGCATTGGACGTCAGGCAGCGCGTTTGGTTGGCGGGCGGATGGTTATGCCTTCGTTCGATGAAAATACCTCGCAAGAAGAAGGATTACCGACTTCAACGACATGTATGTCGCCAGAGTCTTCAAAGCGATCAAACAGGCGCTGCTCGATGTTTAAGGTTGAGAAGATGAGTGAGGATGATCAAGCGATCCATCAACAGGCAAAACGAGCCGATACGCTGATCGCCTGACCGCAAATGCTGACCTGTTCCATGACGATGATCACCGCTTATGCGGATATCGAGATCAATAGCCATTGGGAACATGGCCGATCAGGTCAACCGGCTTTCAGACCTGGCTGCGTTACAAATATTTTCTCTCGACCGACAGTGCTCCCGCTCCTGAAGCGCTGCGTTCGGCCCTTGCCGTGATTGAGGCGAGGCGCAGTTCAGGGTAGCAAGGTCTTCCTGCGTCGGCACGTACGGCGGCAGACCCGCTATCGACCTTGCCGACGCCAAGTGGCAGGCGGTCGAACGATGGCGATGGCTGGCGGTTGTCGACTACCCACCGAGTGCGGTTCAGGCGCGCCAAAGGGCATGCTGCCATTACCGGTGCCGGTCGAGGGTGGCGCGGTCGAGTTGCGGCACTTTCTCAACCTCAAGAGTACGACGACGACTTCCGTGCTTCTCGGTGCGTGGATGGTCGCGGCATTGCGCCTGGCTGGGACCCTATCCGAATTCTAAAATTTGGGGTGAGGCGGGTTCGGCGAAAACGTTAGCCGGAAATGCTGCGCGATTTGATCGACCCCCAATAAGGGTTCGATACGACGTTAGCCGAGAGAGACCGGGATCTGTTCATCGCCGCCAGAAGCGAACGGTGTTTGCTGTCTACGACAACGTCTCGACCGTGCCCGGTGGTTGTCGAACTCACTGTGATTCACTGGCAACCGGAGGTTCGTTCGCGACCCGCGTTGTACACTATTTAGCGACGAACACATCTTCGACGGCACACGCCCGGTGTTTGAACAGCGTCGAGAACTTCATGACCAAGTTCGATTTGGCCGATCGCTGCATCGTGGCACCGAACTCGAACCGATCGCCGATGACGCGTGCGCCAGACCGAACACAAGCAAATCAACGCATTCGTGTCGCACCTGACGTATTCTTGGCGCGCTTGTTCGATCTGATGGCGCATGGCGTGCGAATTGCACCAGAGCAGTCTGGCCGCGGATGGCGGATTTCGCGCAATGGGCGTCAGCATGCAGGCCCGGCATGGCAACCGCTGGGGGCGTTCAAGAACGCCTATGACCATAACCGCGCTCTCGCCAATCGCAGCGCAATCGAGGACGACGTGGTCGCGACCGCATTGGCGCAATTCGCTGGAAGGGTGGGGCGTGGTCCGGTCGGACCAGGTGAGTTACTGACAGGAGTTGACCAAACTCGTCGGTGAGGAGGCGGCGAAGGCAAGCACTGGCCGTCGATAGCGCGTGCACTGACCGCAGTTGCAGAATGCGAAGGCCTCACTGCGGCGTATCGGCATCAGCGTGAAATAGTCAAAAGGCCACACGAACAAGGGGCGTAAGGTGATTGTTTCGCACACGTTGCCGGGGAGAGCGACCGTCACGACCGTCACGATAAATCACAAACCCAATAAACATGCGGGGTTTTGCCGTGACGAGTCGGCGTGCGCTGTGGTGTGACGGTCGGGGTTACAGGCGCAGATGGTCATGATGGTTGTGCAGCAAGAAGACGACATACGACCGTCACGAGGTTTAACGCATTGAAACAACAGCAAATGTATGTCGTGACGGTACGTGACGGTCGTTTGCAGGAACTGTTTGCAACGCAGGGTAAAAGCACAATCGTTACGACATGACGCGAATGGAAAGCGGCGATAGGAGGATGGATACGAAGGCGAACAGGATGATCGCACGAGGCATCACTACATACCGCGATGCTATCTGAAAGGCTTCTCTGTCGCGCGTAAAGCGCCGTCAGATAGTTGTGTTCGACTGCAACACCCAGGCAGGTCATTCGAGACCGCGACGGAGAATGTCGCGGTTGAGACGACCAGCACCGCGCGTCGAGATCGAGGCACCCACCGGACGCATTTGAAAGGGATGATGGCTCGGTTCGAAGAGACGGCAGCGCCGGCGTTGGAGCGGATCATTGCCGCCAAATCGATCGCGAACGTCGAGACGATCATACTTGTTCAATCTGATCGGGTTGTTGGCAATTCGGAACCCCCGACTGCGCGAAACATGGCGCGGGTTCGAGGAACGCATCGCGAAAATCACGATGAGCCTGCTCACGGCAACACCGCAAAGATGGGCATCACAGGTCGCGCGAAGAGCTCGGGCAGCGGGGTACGTCAGCAAAGACGCACGCCGATACCGACTACACCAAAATGCGCAAATTCGTGACGCAGGATGGATACACAATCGACGTTCCACGAATTCGCCACATCCTTATCGAAATGAAGGGGGTTGGACGCCATCCTTCCGCATATCTTCAATCGCAGAGTGGGCGCTGCTCAAGTGCCCTGACAACTCTGGTGGGTTTTGTGACCTCGGACCATCACCGTGCCTGATGATGATCGGAAGAAACACGGTCCCGTCGGGTACCCGGACTGGGGGGAACCGAGATCGTGTTTTCCTATTTGCAGTCGATTGGCGTTAGTCGGTGCGTTCGAAATCCGAGAGATGAAATCGATGTGTCAGAGGGAGTTGGTGGCGCCGTAAACGGAACATTGATCCAGTTTGCGGGCGTACATCTACGCTCCGAGTTACAATTTCCGTTACGTTCTCAAGGAGGACGAACCTCCGAGAAAAGCCTCGAAGCTGATAGACGATAGGCGATTGAAGCGGAAAGAGAGCAACGATGACCAGAACCAGGACGACAACAGATGACTTAATCCTGGTTGAAGCAATCCTGGTTAATTGTGCCGAAAAACCCCGTCAATTTCGACTGCAAGAAATGTGGTCGAAGCAAATAAAAGCAACGTCAAACATCACCGCTGGGAAACGTCAGTTAAACCATTGAAAACAAACAGGAATTGGTAGTCCGACACACGGATGTCATATCCGCGTCGATCAAAATGGCCTTCTCGCCAGAAGGCTTAGTTGCCCTCATGTTGCATTCATGTTGCAGACAACCTGAGCTGCATTACGCTGGGCTGCCATGAAAGGGAACCACCTTCCCAACGGTCAATTTTCTCCGGCTCAATCATAGTCATCAAAGCCTGCTCACCGCAATCACCCGCAGCGTCTGCGGAGGCGTGGATAACGCAGTCCATGGGTTCGGCGCTGCAGGAGCAGATCGCAGAAAATGCTCAACGATTACGGAGGCATGACAATACATCGGCTGCCGAGCGCTCGATCGTTCGTCGCTGTGCCGTAATTACAACCGAAGCGAACGTCTGGAGTACAAGTTCGCGACAGCGATCAGGCGACGGCTTCACACCCGACCTCGATCTGTACATCCGCGGATCTGGCACCTGAGGCGTCTGCTCGAGGCGTTGGTTTTGGCACCACCCAGGGCGCGTGACGTCACACCAGGCTCGCCTGGATTATCTACGTCGAAATCAAGACCTCACCGACGAGGCTGCCGAATGACCGAACGCGTACCATTGTTGCGCAAGGCCAAACAACCAAACGGACGAGCATCTGAGCTTGAGCATCGAACGAGCACTGTGCGACGAAACCTACCTGCTCGGTGCTGCGGCCTCAGCGATCCCAAATCATATTGAGGTCAACGTGGTTGACGGTTTCTCAAGGCAGCGTTCGGTCAACAACTGACCGCGCAAAGAACTGACTTCTTCGAACAGGTCGCGGGTGAACGTCCTGTTCCGACATCCCGCGTCAGGGAACCATGGGCAATCGTCGGCAGACGCGGTGGGGAGTCAAGGACAGCAGCGGCAGTTGCGGTTTACATCGCCTGCTTCTGCCTGGCATCTTGCCCATGGTGAGTTGGTCACATCCTCGTGCTTGCCGCATCAAAGAGACCAGTCACGGGTCGTGTTCGAATATTGCCTCGCCTTCCTCGAACAAAGTCACGATTCTGCGGCAGGAGCTGTTATCGGTCACGGCAAAAGTGAGATCGGGAGTTACGAGGCAACCTCGTCGTAAGCGTTCATTCAATTCATTTCGCAATGTCAGAGGCAGGGACGCTGATCGCCTGTGCATCTTCGACGAGTGTTCATTTTGGCGCTCAGATGACAGTGCCAACCCAGACCTCAGACCCTATCGCGCCGTCAGGCGCACTGATCACACCACACCTGGCACCGGCATGCTGTTTGTCAGTACGCCACCGCAAAGGTGGGTCTCGTCTGTCAGAAGTGGCATGAACATTTACGGTTGCGACGATGATGCGACATTGTTAGTGCGTGGTCCGTCGCGCGCCAGCTAAATCCCATTGCTGACGAACAATCCGGTACAACAGGCGCTGAAGGACGATCCGGAAGGCGCGCGCGCGGAATGGGAGCGGGTTCAGAGCGGACCTGCAAAGCTTCCTCACCGAACAGCTGATCGACAATGCCGTCGACTACAGTCGTCCCCTCGAACTACCACCACGCTCCTTTGAAGTACCACGGCTTCGTCGATCCCTTCCGGTGGACGACATGACAGTTACCCTCTGCATCGGACACAAAGAGGTGACGGCTTCGTTGCCGACGTGGTGAAAGCAGTACGCCCGCCGTCCCGATCCCGCCGAGGTCACGCATAGTTACGCTGCCGTGCTGCAAGAGTACCGGATCAAACAGGTCATCGGCGACAACTACGCGGCGGAATGGGTCACCGCGACCTTCAAGGATGCGGGTATAAAGTTCGTGCGCTCCAGACATCCCAGGCATCGCCAGCTCTATCTCCCAGGAAACGCTACCTCTGTTCACGCGCGGACTGATCTCCATCCCCGACCTGCCACCGCTGCTGAAAGAGCTGCGACTGCTCTCGAGCGCCAGGTGCATCGTTCCGGACAGGACACGGTCGATCACGGCAAGCGGCGGGTTCCGACTGACCTCGCGAGCCGCACTGTGCGGAGCTGTGCCGCGCGTTGCGTGCAGAAGGGCAGTTGCCGCCCGACCTCGATTAGCGGATCCGCGGCGGGGACTAGCGTCGGCGCAGGTCAATGGCCACGGCCATGCACGTTAACCCCAGCCCAACAGCGAATGGCGTCGCCGGCAGTTCGCCCAGTTCGTCGCGTCTGGCGGGTACGCCAACCGCTGTTAGAGAGGAATGCAATCATGACACGGCAGGCGCAGAGGTTGGATCACGACGCGGACAGTCCGTTGCCGGACGATGGCGACATCATACCTGATGGTGGACGCGTGCGCGTCGCGGTCACCGTTCATGGACCATCTGACATTGGAGATCGCGGCGGGCACTGTGGCCTGACGATGAGACGATGGGCACGGTACCGATGAGCAGGGCTTCGTCCGTGGCCACCGTCCGGGTTTTGCGGTGGCGGCCGCCAAGGACGAGGCAGCGCAGGAGACAAATATGTCCGCAATGTCGGCGACGCCTCGGAAAACCCCGCCAGCCGAACAATCAACGTTGCGTGCGTCTTCCATCCTCGCCGCCGGTGCCAAGCACCTGATGACGCCGAGCAGGCCTATCGGCGCCTACGTCGATCGGTGATCAGCAACGCGCGTGGCGGTCGCCATGAGCCTCTGCCCTATCCGAGCTGTCGCTGGACGAGCGGATAGCCGCCGCATTTGGGGATGGCGCAAAGTCGGCGGATGTTGCCGCGTTGATCAAAGAGGCGAAAGCCGCCTCGCTCTTGTGCAACGACACTGTCGAGAGGGCACGTAAGCGCGCCTTGATCCGGTATTGTCGGTCAGCGACGCTTGCAGATGCCCGCCGCCAGATGGAGGACGCCGCATTTCCGGTGTGACCGTTTGCAGGCCGCGTGACGAATTGCGCGAGCGGCTTGAACATGTGAAGGCGCAGGGAAGAGGACCAGCGGCAATTAGTCTATGATCGGGTCAGGCAAGGCGCGCGACAAGTTGGCGGCTGAATTAAGCCGAGATCTATCCAGCCTTCGCCAACAAACCTGGCTGACCTCTTACCGCGCATCGCCGCTAATGACCGTGAAGTCGAGTACATCAACGGCCATGCCTTGCCGTCGGGTGCGGGGCGGCTGCTCGTTGCCGAGGTGGTTGCGCGCAACCTCAGAAGGCTTCGGGAAAAGCTTTAGGGAACGGCTTTATACGAATTCCCGCGGATCACGGAGGAGCTGTGCTCTCGACGTTCGAATATTCGGCGCACCACCCACGCCCACGATTGGACGCGATCGTATTAGCGGGTCCCTAGATCGGAAGTCCGCTCTCGGGAGACAGCGGAAGCTGGCTGTAGTCTGGGCCACGGTTTGACGCTGAGCGGACGTGCCACGGTCAAATCGACCATGTAGGCTCCGCGACATGGGAACACGCCTAACGCCGTCGTAATCCCTGTGACCATAAGCTTGTTGATTGCCCTCATCACCTGGGGCACAGCTGCACCCGAGTTACGATGCTCTGGAGATTTCGCGTCATCGAGGAAGTCGCGATCATGCGTCAACAGGCCATCGCAATGACCTTCTCTCAAGAACCATCTGCCCATCTACCAAGCCGTTGCCACCGTGTCTTAGAGCCAATTGCTCCGGCGCTGACTTTGATTAGAATGGTCTGCATTGTAGGAGAATCTGATGATTGAGCCCCGAAGCCGTCGAGCACGACTTCCGTCGCATCGTGTTTCATCAGATGCAATTGCATCGCACGACCTCTATACTCCTGACGGCGGGCGTACCACTCAGACCATCGTCAAAATCGACACCGAGGACATTGTGCGCTCGGAGCCTTTTCGTCGGCGTAATGTCTCGGCATCGCAGTTCTAATTGGGCTCTCTTAGGTAT
>ERZ1370068.2291-contig-1448_pt1 | contig 136097 bp, 215 predicted proteins | sample MGYA00561227_ERZ1370068 | MGnify/ENA primary metagenome ERZ1370068 (study PRJEB38410, sample SAMEA6850437) | metagenome | study: Metagenomic assessment of the ecological functions of the soil: analysis of the soil microbiota associated with the...
GAGCCGGGAGCGCATAGACAAGGATTTTTGCCTTCATAGGCTCCTCCGAAATTGGTCAGGCTAAAACCAGGTGCTGGTTGGCAGAAGTGTGCTCTGCTTATTTCACCACCTGCTATGATCTGTCAAGTTCGCAGAGCTTAGCTTCTTAAGAGCGCGACGAGTGATAGCCAACACTGGGAAAGGGAGTAACGACATTTTCTCATTTGCAGAGTCATGAGACATGGAATGATGTGCGAAGATTCTTCTTCTGCCCTTCTACGGCTACAGTGTTTGCGACGCAAAATTAACCCGGCTCCCAAGAGCATAGCCAAGAAACTTGTCACGGAAAGTCTTCTGCCGTTAGTCATGAAAGATACGATCATGGCGCCGTGAAGAGTCGCGCGCCTTGCTCAATGTGCTTTGGTCTGATCATAACCCGGCCCCTCCCATTATCAATACAGGCAAAGATACGCTGAATGAGCGAGGTCCTTATTCCCATGATTAGCATGAGATTTTGCGTGGAAGGTCCCGCCCTTACTGCGGGACTTATTTGTGCAATAAATTTTTGCTTTGACCTTGCAATCAGAGAACGGGCGGGACATCCGCATAGAAACCGCCCGCTGCATTGCGCTGGATCGACTTCCGTGGTTGGCAAGTCGTCTTGCTGTCTTGTTTTTGAAGTCATGGATGCCGAGATTGACATCTCCGACGTGATTCAATAGTCCCGTGGCCAAGTACCTCCAACGCTCCTGTCCCAAGTGTAACGGCTATTTGGGAATCGTGGTTCCCGAACGGAAGGCCAAGATGCCCGTGCAGGCGATCAATGGACCGGTGCCTGAAATGTGGTTACCGGCTTGCATGGGCCTTAGTTCGAGGAGAAAACGTCGGCTGAGCCAGGCGCAAGCCGCTTCAACGTTTGGTACACCCTGAGCCCAAAAGAAAACCGCCCTGAAGTTCTCAGGACGGTCTCTTCAATCCTCGGAGACTTTTGTTTCAAGAACTTTAGTCCCGCACATTGACGCGGTGTTACCGCTCAAGGCACCGTGGCGTCTCCTGCCCGGTTGCCGCAACCCTTTCGCCGGGCCATCCGATCGCTGGAGACAGTTACGATGACAGAACGGGGTGCTTACCAAAAGTCAAATACAGCCCTTCTTTTTCACGCTGGTCTCGACTTGCCAGGGCGTCATGTTTTCGAGAAGTCGACCGCCCGATTTAGTAAATAGTCGCTTTCCACACGACTGGCCAAAAGACAGGCTCTGTCTGCCCAAAAGTTAGGATTCTCTCTCGGCACCAGATTAACCAACACGAGCGAAACCAATCTCTTCACGAAACGGCGCATCCCTGCAAGAACGTAGTTGGGCCTCATTCGCGCTAGCCCACCATTCGTCCAACACCCTTCGAGAATTGAGCCCCGGAGACTTTACGTGTAGTAGTCAGAAAAACCGGCTAAAGGTCAGCTTTTCTGGAGATTTTCCGCAAGGGCGCTGGCCTTTTTTGTTCCCTAGGGAGATGGGCCGCCGGACCCAGAGTATTTGGCTCCAACAGAACGTTGACGTTGGGATAGCTGGTGGATCGGTGTTAAAGGCGCGGGAGGTGTTCTATGAAAATTATTTGGGCTGCGCTCATTATTCTTCTTCTCCACGCCTCCGTTCAGGCGGCAAGATAAGATTAGAGTCGCGATTCCTCCAGGGGTCCACGCCCACTACATCCCTTTGGCACAGAAAAGGGCTTCTTTAAAGAGGAGGGTTGGATGCCGAGGTCATTGAGATGCGTAGTCCCGCTGTCGCGATAACGGCGCTAGTCAACCGGGAAATTGATTATTTTAGCGCTATTGGCCTCCTTCGGTCACCGCAGCGCTGCGAGGGTTGCCGATCAAAGTTGTGGCCTGTTATCTTCCCTGCTCTCCCGTAATTCTGATTGCCAGGCCTGAGTTTAAAGAGGTCCAACAGCTCAAGGCTAAGACGGTGGGGTTTGGCGAGGCTGGGGTTCCCGCGACGTGCTAGGACCGGATGGTGCTCAGACATTTTGGTATCGTCGGAGAAGGAGATGAAATTCATCGCCTCTGGTCCCAACGAAACTAGCCTTGCCGCCATGAAACAGGGATTGATTGCTGCGACAATCGTCGCGCCCACTCTGGGCGTTAGAAGGGAAAAAGCTAGGTTTTAATGTCCTTTGCGAATGCCTGCGAACTTTTTCAGCTGGCCGACGGCTGGTCTCGTAACGACCGCAAAGAAGATCAAGGAAAGGCCGGATGAGATTAAGCGGGTTATCAAAGCAGCGATCAAGGGCACCCGCTATATTCTTCAGAACCGTGAGGGCTACATTCAGTTTATGATGGAGTGGCAGAAGATCGACCGGGGAGATAGCCACGGGAACTTAGTGAATATTTACCGAAAGCTTATATAATGACGATGGAAGCCTGCCAGAAAAAGGGTTTCGCTTGGTGATCGAAAGAGGCAAAGAAGCTTGCTAAGGTTGACCGTGAAGTTTCTTTAAGCGAAGTAGCAGAACTTTCAATTCTTAAAAGAGGCTCAAAAGGAGCTTGGGATTAAAGGTAAATAGATCTCTTTCATCTCGATTCATAGTGTACGGGTTCAATCTGAACATCGTCAATCATTGACACGGGTGCCTAACGATTGGGCTGAGAAGGACGCGGCGGACCGCGCCTCTCACCCGAAAGCGTTAACCGCGTAATTGAACTGATTTCTCCTTCACTTTTGAGTTAATCGTGTCAGAAGATCCAGCCAGCCGGTATCCCGCCAGGACTATCAGCAATTCGCCTCGCATTAACAACGTTAGCCCAGGGGAAGCACGGGAGCCGCTGTTACCGTCGTACAGTCCTATTTCCACTTCTCGGGGCAAGAAACGACGCTCTGGACAACCGGCAATGAACGGCAGTAAACAGAGGGCCGGTATGGCTGGAAAACGCATTGTTGTTTTGCTGATCGGTTTAGCTCTCGCCTCACGGGCGTCTCGCCGAGGGGCAGCAGTCAAAGAAAATCGCCCACATTGGTTTGCTATCGAATGGCGGTACTTCTCTGATCTCGCCACTTACCGGCGCTCTTGTTAGAACGACGCTCTTCGCAGTTCCGGCTCATGCGCAAGAGGAGGTGTCATCGTCAACCGCGCAAGAATCCTGGTGCAGCCGCAAATTCTTAAGATTTCGTTGAAAGGCGCGGGCATGTTCGGCGGCGACGTTGCTATGCGGTGACGCCATCTATACAAGCCGCAGGAGACGGTCCATTTCCAGTCGGTGCGGTTTTTGCATGGTCGAGCGCCGGAGATCAGCGATCGGTTGAATCTAAAATATCCGGTGTTGGTGGGACATGGAAACTTTTGGCTGCGTAAAGGATTCGCTGTATGTCGCTCCCATGCGACCGGGGTACGAGGGAGTCTGAAGGGATGGGACCACGAGGACGCCGGGTCAAAGTGGCGTAGAGGCCAGTGTATCGGAGAGCCTGGACTTTTTCTATCTTGCAAACGTTGCTGGGGAAGCCGTTTTGGCGACTGGACTGGAGTCAGGGCGCAGCCGTGGACCAATCAAGAGAAGATTTTACTTGTCGGTGTTTCGGTCGGGGGTCTGACTTCTGCAGCCATTGCCGCAAGAGGACCGCCGGGTGCTGGTCAGTTACATAAACTTTAGCGGTGGCGCTGGTGGCTCCCACGCGAAGTCTCCTGGGAAGAGCTGCAAACCCGAGAATCTAACGAAGGTCTTCGCAGGAATTCGGCAAGACCACGCGCGTCCCATCGCTTTGGCTGTATGCCGAAGTGACTCTCATTGAGGTCCTGATGCCCCAAGGAGTGGCACAAGGCGTTTAGTGCGGGCGGGGCAGGACTAAATTCGCAACGACTCCCCAGTGCCTGGAGCCGACGACGGCCATAGGCTACTCGCGGTTGGCGGTAAGTTGTGGTCTACCATGTGAACTCGTTCGTCAAAGAACTCGGGTTTTAGGGTGATCAAAGTGAGGAAGCACAATGGCGGTGGAACCAGATAAAAGACCCGTCACGATGGAAGAACTTCTCGTCTCAGACCTTGCGCAGACTTGACGCATCATGGCAGCTCCCGATCGAGAAGGGGCTGATTACCCGAGAAGAGTTTATGCAGAAGATTTCCGAGGAGCGGAAATGAACAGAAGTTACTAAACCCACGTCGCAATGAATCAGCCGGTCGTCTGGACTTCACTTCTCCACGAACCGCCACGGCTCACCGAGCTTGCCATATTCCCGTAGCCAGTCGCTCAATCTCTCTCTTCCTTCACTTTCACGTCTTGAGTAGCTGCGAACTGTCGCGCCAGTTTGTCTAAACGAATCCCTAGTAGATTGCAGACTGATTTGCGGATGCCGTCAAAGCTTAGGCGGAGCACTTGTTGTTGAGGTTACTGCCGGGATCTTGCCCTCGGCACTGGAAGGAATGTATTCTCAACGGCAAAGACTGGGACGTGATGGAAGCAACCCATCAGGCATATCAACGCAACATTGCGAAGATTGCCAAGCGTTAGCAAATGAAATCTTGCTGTTTGAGCTTTCTGATTGTGTGGGTGCTGTGGACGGAAACCATATCAACGACAAACAATTATTGGACCCCAGTAGACCGATTTGAGAGCGATCGCCAATGCCAACGCAACCTCAAGAAAAAGGTGAACTCGTGGCGTAGCCGAAGGGACGTAAATGTCGGTTCCAATGTGGTCCTTCTAAGGAAACAGGACATCGCAATTGCTTATTCGTGTCTGCCCGACAATGTAGACCCCGGTCAAAGCAAGGCCGAATGAAAACAGCAAAGCAAAAATCGTGGCGCTACTGCGGCGACCGGGTCAAACGATGGAAAAAGAAAATGGTGTCGGCGTATTCACTGTTATTCCTCCAGACACGGCCCAAGCAATCAAAAGAGAGGCCCTAAAGCACAAGAAACCTCAGTGGAAGCTGCTTAGGGCTTGTATCGAGTACGGCCTTCAAGTGGCGATGAGACGAGGTTTTTAGACCCGTTCACAGAAACCTGTAGGAGCCGTTAAGTAAATGAGAAATCAAAGAGACGGATTGAAGCAGCCTCATGTGATACCGCTTCGGAAATGTCAGTTAGGAACGGAATTGATGGAGTATTACCCTATGACTTTCGTCACGGCGCTTTTGAACTATTGATGGAGTTCTACAGCCATAATGGACATTATACTGGTCTGCTAGGTCTCTCCAAAATGAAGAAGGCACGAAAAAGACCACGACCGAGATCCATGGTGAGTTATGTTCACGCACCGACTCCCTTGGCGATGCCGGCACAAAGCAAATGGAGGCAGCTCAGGTGCAAGAGAAGAGGACGCAAGCCACTTTCTACACCTCACCGCTAAGTGCTTATGGCTTATTTCACATATGAGGTAGCACCTGAACTTTTGGGCGATTGGTGGCGCTGAAGATATGGAGAAACGAAAGGAATTACTTCAGCAAAGAACCGCACTGAGGCACTGAGGGCAAGCTAGCGAAAACTTGCTGCCATCTGTGGCTTGATGTCGAAACCGGAAAGCAGACCACATCAAACCATAGTTGACTTTGAACAGCCTTCGCGATTTTGTGGCACAGCCCGATAATGACGCAACCGTCAGACATCACCGGGCGTGAGCCCAGGATGTTTGGCTACGATACCTGTCGAAACGCAACCCAAGAAAAGGCTGAACGGGCGATGTAGCCGATGTCGAAAAGCGATCGAACGCTCGGCGCTGCGAGCGCTGCCGGAGTCGGTCGACCCTTCGGTATGGACCGAAGGCGCCAAAGGGAAGTCTTGGGTACTCATCGGCTGGTACGTTGGAGACCCGGCATCAAACGCATGCAGCCGCCTGGCTGCGGGGCGCCGTCACTCCCTTTGCAGTATTATGCTTATGTCGTAGCTTTTCTCTGGATTAAGAAAACCCCGCGACTGGGTGGGGCTTCAGCTTCGCTTCGATTCTCTTGACCTCAATGATTGATCCGCGTGGACCCGGCTTTTAGAGTAAGGCTGAAGGCCGAGCGTAACCCGCCATCATGCTCTGCTTTTCTTCCGGGTCGTGAGTCCCGCAAACTCGCGGGCTAATTCATCCATCCGTTTCTCAATCTTCGCGGGTCGTAGGCAGTTGGGGCGTTTCCTCTCGAGGAAGTCTCAAGGCTCTTGATTTCGTAGCTCACCGCGAGCCTTTGTTTCAAGGAAGAATCTCACGGAGTAGTTGACGCGCCATAAATTGCCTTTGGACCCTCCCCAATGGGCTGTAGCGAGCCACCGGACTCTACGGTCATTGTGCCAGAGCTGACAAAATAACTAGCCGGCGCTCTTTGGCCCTCAAAGTCACCCGCTCACCTTGATTTCTGCGGTTGCTTTTGTTTTTTCGCATGGCTGGCCAATCGTCGCCCAGATCCTGGCGCGAAAAGAGAGGCCGAGCCATGTTTGAGAGCTGATGCTTCATGCCTAAATACTTTCGGCATGGCTGTAAAGCAGCCCATATCAAGAAAGGCAATCAAGTAGTGTCCTTGTAATCCACAGTGGTGGAATTTCCTTGACGACAAAACTTACCTCTATCGAAGATACGATCACCTGAACAACGTCCCTGCTTTTTAAACATGGGGCCTAGTTCCTCTCGGTTTAGATTAGGCTTAATTCGGTTCAACTTTGGTGACGCCAGAGTGAGAAGGTGGGGCGCGTTGACGCGAGGATAGGAAGGCGCCATGGACGCAATGAAAGCGTAGCTTGGCTTCTTCACGGGGGTCTTGTTTCCTTTTCGCAGTCAAATAGCGCTGCACGCCGTTCGGCCTTTTATTTACTTCGGTTTGTTTGGCCCATGGTGCCTGTTTATCACTGCAGCGGTTCAAACAAAAGAAGTGAGGAGTGGCCGAGCGCGAAGCCGGCGCGCTTGTACTCCTTACTTTCCTCTATCCTCCGACAACCCCAAATAAACTCGGCCAAGCGGTATCCCTCCACGAGAATCATTTCATCAGCAATGCGCCGGGAGTTAACCATGTACCTCACAGAAGCACGGAATCGCTGTTACCATCGTATGTCCTTATTGCCACCCTCCTGGTAAGGAAACGCCCGGACAACCGGCAATGAACTGAAGTAAACAGGAGCCGGTACGGCTAGAAATCTACTATTGGCGTTTGGCTGATCGCTCAGGCTCTGGTCCCGTTCCGTGTAACCGCTGACGCGCAGCAGCCGAAGAAAGTCCCGCGGATAGGGTATCTATCGCCGTTCGATCCAGCTGGTGAGTCCGCCCGTGCCGAGGCAATTCGGCTAGCTCTGCGCGAGCTTGGCTACATAGAAGGACAGAACATCGCCATCGAGTACCGATATGCGGAGGGGAAGCGCGATCGGGCTCCTGAGCTTGCGGCCGAGCTGGTGCGTCTCAAGGTTGATATCATCGTGGTAGCAGGAGGGACCGTGCTGATCCGGGCGGCCAAGAATGCGACCAAGACGATTCCCATCGTTATGGCGGGCGCTGGGGCCGATCCTGTCGAGGCAGGCCTGGTTGAAAGCCTTGCCCGTCCCGGCGGCAACGTCACCGGCATTACAAACCTTACGCAGAGAACTAGGCGGGAAGCGGCTGGAGCTGCTCAAAGAAGCGGTTCCCAAACTTGCCCGTGTCGCGGTTCTCTACGATCCGCCAATTCGGGCAGTGTACGTGAGGTGAAAGAGGTTCTCTGCCGCGGCGCGTTGGGGTTGTTTTTAACGCGACATAAACGCCAACCGAGGCAGCCTCCTGAATCGGGGAAACGTCTATGCCATCCCGTCTCCAGAAACTGCTTGTGGAGCTGCGCCAGTATTGGAAACGCTACCGGCCTTCGATCTGGCTTTCTCCCAACCGAGCCAAGAACGGCCCTTTGAGCGCCAGAGCCGAAGCCTGGCACATCTCTCTCCGCTCGTTGTTATTGACTCAGAGTGGTCAATAAAACCCGCGGGTCAAACTTGATCCAGCTAGCGATTCTCCGATCTTTTCCACGTTTCATTTCGAACTGATGCCCGTTGGGACATTCGAACACGATCCTCTCTTTAGTCTGATAAACTATCGATCCAGGCTTGCCACACCGCGGACAAATTTTTCCTATCACCCTGATTTTCAAGAGTTCCCCCACGATTAGGTTGCAAAGGAACCCTCGAATAAGTTTCTGTCTAAAGAGGAGCAGAGGACAGAAAGAGAACCTCTACCCACCATAGGCCCTGGCAGCCAACGTCACAACGAGAAACCCCAAAATTCCCCCTGTCGCAGTCAGCCGGAGCAGCCATTTCTCGATCCACAGTCTCCTTTTTACCTGCGCTAGCGTGAGTTCCGCATCCCCCAGCGCACGATAGAAAAGTAGCGCGGTTTCTCTTCTCCGATGATTCCGACGGCCATGGATCGGCTGCGCGGCTCCAGATCTCTATACGGTCAAATGAACGTGTTGCCTTTTTATCTCTGCAATCGCAGGGTCAGGAATGGTATTGAACGGTGAGTAGAGATTTCTTATCGGTCTCTTAATCGGCAAGTATTCTTGCCACACCGTCAGCTTCTCCCCCGACAGTTCAGGATAGGGAATCATCGGCTCACTTGTGCTGCCGGGAACCGCAGCCCTGTCATCATAATAAGTCTCTATAAACATAAAGCCTCCTTCCTATGCTTATAAAAGTCCTGCATCTGATGGGTCGCCTCTGAAATACAAAAGCCAGTACACTCTTGCGGCACAACCAAACGATTAGGCATTGGGCAAATGATTCTAAAAGTCCACGGTTCACGCCCCGAAAATTGTAATAGCCAAATGCCCTGACCAGAGCACAGTGGCCCCCAATAACCAAGTAAATGATTGCTTTCAACCGGATGGGAAAATTCCGTACAATTTTTTGGCTCAGACTTACCTGTCCCAGCAGTTCGGCGAGACGACATCAGCCGAGTTGTTGGTTTTTTCAGCCCAGGCCTTTCTGGATGTGCGTGACAGGACTATAGAGATATGACTCTAACCTCCCTAGCGACGCAATGGGTTTCATCTTTCAAAACTCTGATCTGCTCAAGCTGTAAAGTCTGCCGTTTACTGCCCAGGCTCGTGGAGATGGGGGTTTACCTTAGATTGGTAAGTCGTCGTGGGAGGAGAAGTAAATCTCATCTTTGGGCACAAGAGCTATCTTTTTGGCCAGTCCTCTCCGCTCTCAACTCTTGACAGCTCCCCTACCTGAAGATATTCTCGAAGTAGCACCGGCTGACATCTCTGATTGGCGGTAAAGTGATTCTCATGAATCGAGTCAGTGATGTTTGCTGGACTAGCCTGTTTCATACTCGGGGCTTCCTGGGATGGGGAGCAACACGCCCGATAGGTAAGGATTGGGAGAAGGGAAGCAACCACGCTGACTGCTGGCTGTGCATCCGCCTACCGGCAACGATGGTAGGGAAAGGTCGCTCGGCCTAGGGAGCCACGGCTGAGCTCCCAGACTACCCCATGGTGTGCAGTCAATTCAGAAGAAAGTGATCGAGACTGGGCTCTTGTTGTTGCCGAAGGCGACCGGCAGCGGGACGCTCTGAGCGAGATGCCGGCCTTCTCGTGGCAACTAACAGAACAACAGATCAACCCAGTGGTCTCTTACCTTAGAACGTTCTGGCACCGCGGACCGGCCAACGGGCGATCTCAATTTTCCTAGGCCACTTGTCACCGAAAAGGCCGATCCTGAAAGCGAGGCTGCTCTTGAGCTGAAATTTCGGCAGAACCTCGATAAAGGCAGCGAGAGACTCAGTTCATATGGAGCTTCGAGGCGTATCCGGATCCAGAGGTCAAATTGAGCTGAATATTCCTTTTAACATCAGAGATCCAAGAGTGGCGCAACCGTTGGAGGAGTTGGAGACATCGAGGCTGGGGCAAAATATGTTCTCTATGACGACCTGAAACTCTTTATTCTGAGCGGCGGACTCAGTCGGTATACCAACCGGCAGCTTCCGTCGCGAGTTAGGGGAGGGAACAATAACTCTTTTCACCTTCCTGGCAAGCGGAAAAGCGTGAGATTTTGTCAGTGGCCGGGAAGTTTAAAGTTCGAATATCCCTTCGTCACACGGCGGGCACCGAAGGGATATTCTAATCTCACGTTATCCTATCCTATTTTTGATCTAGGCAGAGGAACGAGGCGCAAGCACTTTGGGAGTTCAACGGTGTGGTTAGAGGGGTACTGAGAACTGCACATTTCCAGTTCTATCTCACACCCGGCCTTCGCAAAGGACCTTACTCTGGCAGGATTGGGCCATTGCACTAGGGGTGTGCAGTGCCTGGTGACTCGGGATCAGGAAACCAATTACCGTGTCTTAGGCTATCTCCTCTACGAGCTTCCACCGTTCCTGTTTCTGACTCTGTGATTGGACCTTCAACCACATCTCCCGTTTGATCTTTGCCTCGCCGGCCCACCCACTATGAAACCTTTGGTTGACGCCTCAAGCGTTGTCGGATAGCTTCGCCCGACAAGGACATCGGACCAACATGATAGCCGCAGGAAGACAGCGTCATCGGTTGCATTTCTCCGCACTTGTGATATTTTTTTCTGCGATTACTGCCCGTGGAGCCGAGCCACTCCTGATCGAAATTATTTCGAAGACAACAGTTTGTTGATTGAAGAAGCCTACAATCAAGAGCCGGGCGTGGTGCAGCATATTTTTCAGGGCGGTCTATAGCAATGACCCACGGCAGCGCGGCTGGGCCTTTGCCTTCACTCAAGAGTGGCCGATATACGGGCAGGATCACCAGTTTTCTTACACCATCCTTGGCTATCACCTGATCAATGAAGGGAGAACGCCAATACGGGGTCGGCGATACCCTGCTTGAATTACCGCTACCAGGCACTCGAAGAAGGGCCCGGTAATCCTGCGTTCGCGCCGAGATTTAGCTTAATTATCCCCACCGGCAACCGTGATAAAGGCACCGGCAACGGTCGTTGTCGGTTATCAGTGGAACTCTGCCTTTAGCAAGCAAAGTTGCGTCCCAGCTCGCTTTGCACGCCAACCCCGGTGTCACGTATCTCGCCCCCACGTCCGGTCTCCCATGAACAACGGGCAACTCTCGCCTGAAGCGATTCGCCGGTATCGCCTCAGGTCGGAGGCAGCGCAATTGCCATGCTTGCTTGCCCTCGACTCCATCTGATGCTAGAGTGGCTTGGTATCGTCCAAGATAACATCAATGGCTCTGGTAGGTCGGTGCGTACCTTCAAACCCTTCTATCCCCTGGGTTCACGCACAGCGATTGTCAACGAAGAAGATTTGCAAATCGTGGACGGGCCTCGGGGTGCCCATCGGTCTTAACCGGCGAGGCTAACAATTATGGAGCTGCTTCTCTATTTCTCGATCGAACATCACTTGTTTTGAGCTGTGCCAAAGGATCTGCGTTACTGATGCTAATGAATTTGCAGATGAAACCATAATGGAGGTGGAACGATGAACGGAATTGTCAGATGCCGATACCCATATTTCGGAAGGCGAGGCGATGTGGAAGATGTTGGAGCCGGCTTTTCTGCCGCGCCGTCCCATCATGCTCAAGGTTCCCAGCGATACTTGGTATGGCAACCGCGACGCTTTCTGGCTGATCGACGGTGAGATCTATCCGAAGCCCGCAGGTGAGGGAGTTTCGCCCTGGTCACGCCGTCGGCTCAAAGCGTCCAGGCCGGCCCGCCGAGATTCCACGGTCGGCACGCGCGGAAAATGACGGACGTCAAGAACCGTCTGGCGGATATGGACAAGTTGAACACGGCCGTGCAAATCGTCTATCCAACCTTGTTCCTGGTCTACAACACCAAGGATACCGGCCTGAGCTCGCCCTATGCCGCGCCTACAATCGCTTTCTCGCCGCAGCATGGGCCGCGGCGCCGGACCAGATCAAGTGGGTGGTGGTGTTGCCCCTGCATTCGATCAAAAGAATCCATCGATGAGATTCGCTTCGCTAGACAGAATGGTGCTGTCGGAGTTTTCTTTCGTGGCATCGAGGATGAGCACACCCTGGATCATCCCTATCTGTTTCCAATCTACGAAGAAGCGCAAAAACAAAATTTGTCCATCTGCGTGCACACCGGCTGCGGCGTTAAAGCGATCCTCGAGACTGTTTGACATCGCACGCAATCACACCTTCGGGTCACACCGAGATGATGCCACTGCTGGCATTTCGCGATATCGTGGCAAACAAAATACCTGAAAAGTTTCCGGACTGCGCTTCGGTTTCATCGAAGCGGCGGTCGGCTGGACGCCGTTTCTGATACACATCTTGCGGCGAGCTGCTGAAAGAAAAATGGCAGCATGGCACGAGCGCTGATCTGTTCCGCGAGTACCGGCTCTACATCGCTTGCGAAGCGGACGAGGATATTCCTTACATCGCCAAATACACCGGCGAAGATCATTTGCTCATCGGCTCAGACTATCCGCACAGCGACCCGTCGAGAGAAGACCAGTTTGTCAATGCGATCACGGTTCGAGGAGGATATTTCGCCGCAGCTGCGACAGAAAATTCTTCACGATAACCCGCGGGCATTTTACGCTTTATGAGATTGGGCGAAACGGACTGGCGCCAGAAAAATGGCTCAAGGTGATAGTGAAAAACACTCGGCACGGCGCGGGCAAAGAATGTCGACTTTCCGCCGGAACGATTGACTACACTTTACATAAGGGAAGTGCAGAAGGAAATGGGCATTCAATTAAACGGTGACGCGGCAATGAATACAGTAAAACGAGCGCTTTATTTTCTGGGATTGCTTTTTGTGCCGGAAGTTTGCTCGGCGGAGGCGATAACGGATGGTGCGCCGACGCGCCCCAGCGCGTGCGCATCGCGTACGCGAGCCGAAGTAGCTTCAGCCATGCCGCTCTATATGGCGCTGCAAAAAGGTTACTTCAAAACGGAAGGATTAGAGGTTGAAATCATTCAAATGAATCCGCGCCTTGGAGCCACGGCAGTGGTCAACGGCGACGTTTCCTTCGCCACGCCGTTTACCAGTGTGTTTCGCGGTATCCTCCAGGGCTTTCCAATGAAGCTCGTGTTTATCCATCTCAAGAAGGGTCCGTACTATGTCATGGTGCGGCCCGAGATCAAAGATGTTCAGCAATTGAAAGGCAAGAAGCTCGGGGTGGCCACGATCAAAGGCACGGATCAGCTGGTGGCTGAGGAGATGTTGCAGGCCAAAGGTTTCAATCCAAACCAGCTTCAAGCGGTTGCCATCGGCGACGGGCCAGTGCGAATGCAGGCGTTGGTGAGCGGCGCAGTCGATGCGATCTCAGTGGCGCCACCCCATGACTTGATGCTACGCAAAATGGGCTATCCAGCGTTGGTTGGACCGCCGGAAGTCGGTCTCCCTTCGGCGGGCATGCTAACGTCCGACCGTTTGATCAAAGAAAATCCCCTGCTGGTTAAACGGACGCTCAAGGCTTTGCTGCGCTCGCATCATTATATTCTGGAGAATAGACAAGATACGATCCAAACCTTGATCAAATGGTTGCCCCAGCCGCTCGATATCGCCGAGCATTCCTATGATGGCGAGCTCAAAACGCTCAGCCGGGACGGCATTATGACCGACCTTGAAATCGACGCGATTATCGCCCGGGTGGGAGAGAAAAAGCGCCCGCTGGACGAGGTGCGAGATTTTTCGTTCGCCCGGCAGGCGATGAAAGAACTGGAGGCGGCGAAATAGAACCGGAATTCGTGTTCGTGGCTCGTGTTCGTCGAGCAGAAAAAGCCAGCGGATCATCGCCGGATAAACCATCCAGCCGAGGCCGCCGCGTGTTTCGTTCGAGATTGGCCAACGAAGCCATCCTTCGCGATGGAGCTCCTGCATGTCTTCCCTGGCGCCTCCAAAGCGAGGCGTATTGCGCAGCGCGCGGCGCGATGCGTTCTTGCACCAACTGCTCGACCCGCTCGACCAGGAGTTTCTGTTCCGTCGTTTAGGACCAAAATCCACGGTTTTTACTCTGATTTGACACGGACAAGGCGAGTCGAAGGGCGCCTTGTTTAAAAAGGTGAAAGTTATGGCCGGCGACGGTTCGCGAGGAGGCAACCCCATCCTTGAACCGGCGGGATAATACCGGGGCGCACCAAGTCATTCCAAACCTCCACGCTCATATTTGTAAATGCCGGCTTGCCGAATTCCTCTTCCAAAGCCGGGATGACGTGGAGAGCCATCGCTGCTCCCCGGGCACGGCGATAGCATCCGCCCTGGCGCCAGCTTTGCCGCTTCGCGTCCAACTTCGAGCGCAATCTTCAACCCTTCCTCTAGAGACATGGCAAACGCGTCGGCGGCCCATTGGTTCCTTTTGGTGATGCCGACGACTTTAATTCCGCCCGCTTCCAGATAGCGCGTCATCGCTTCGTTGACGGCGTCGGCCCATCTGCTGCCGATCGTCAAGGTCTTGAGCCCGAGATGATTCATCGCCGCAATCAGGGCTTCCAGGGAGCGTCCGCCGGGATGCCGGTTTTTCTTTCGTCTGGCGGAGCAACTCGACAACCCGGGGCCGGCCCAACACTCCCGAAATCGGCGCGCCACTGAAAATAATGAGGTTCGCCTTTTCTTTTGCCAAGATCTCAACGCAGTTCCAGTAGTTGGCAACGGCCTCTCGACTCCCTCGGGAGTATAGTTCTCAAGGCCAAGCCCGGTGGATATTTCCATGACATCCAGCGGCACGAGCCGGTAGAGTTGGTAAGCCGGCCCTCGCTGGAACTCTTCGTTGGCTCGGGGATGGATCACGCCGTAACGGAATCGGGGCAAGAGCTTTTCTGTGGGGTCAGCCATGACACCCTCCAATCTATCGTGTCTGCAGCCCGAGCGCCGCTAGTTTCTCACACGCCGCCGCGGACTCGGATGTCGAGTCTTCTTATCGGAAGGGCGCGAGGCTTGTCAAGGTAAAGGGAGTGAAAACTCAGAGCTGAGACCGCCAACGACCTGGGTATTGAAAAGTCGCATGGATCGAGGGATCCGCAAAAACGTTTTCAGGAGCTCATAAATCTATCGGGTGAAAAGGGATCGGATCTTTTGTCGGATCCTCCCAAAATCAACTCGGCGGCCAAGGTACCGACAGCTGAACTTGTAGTGACGCCGTGACCTCCGGAGGCCGGCGACCCAAAAGAGACCCTTGACCTTCGGATCCCAACCGATGACGAAACGGCCATCGGCAGACAAAGTTCTAAATCCGGCCCATCCTCTGCTTATGCTTACATGTGAAAGACCGGGGATATAATTTTGGATTTTTTCGGCTAGAAGCTCCCGCACCGTTTCGTCCGCGGGAGGATCGCCCGGCGGCAACTCCTGTTGATCGCAGGCGCAAAGAAGTAAACCCTCGCCCTCGGGACGGAAATAGATGTCGTGGCTTACGTCCCAGACAAACGGCCAGCTCGCATCAACCCAATCCAGCGGCGGCGAGACAAACAGATGTCGCCGGCAAGGGTGAAGTGGCAACTCGATTGCTCCGGCCAGCCTGGCAACCGTATTCGCCCAGGCACCGCTTGCGTTGACCAATACTTTTGTCTTGATGCTCTCGCCATTACTGACAACTTCGAGTTCACCAACACCCATCGGGCGAATGGCTTTGGACCGCTCCGCCATAGCGAACGCGCATACCTTTGGCTGTCGCTGCCTTGAGATAGCTCCGATAAGAGCGCATGGATATCGATAATCCCGTCGCTAGCGCACCAAGCTGCGCCGTCGAATTCCGCATCTCTAAGAACCGGAACATGGCTCTTCGCCTGTTCCGGAGTCCATAAGGTTACCGCCACACCCAAGCTAAGGCCGATCTCGGTATCGTGCTTGAGCTTCTCCCACCCTTGCCGCTTCCCAGAAGCAGTGAGCCGTTTTGCTTGAACTGAACCGGCACCGGCCAGTCCGAAGGCAGATTCCGGCAAGAATACCGCGCCATCCCGCGTGAGTTGGGCTGAGCGCCGGGTCCGGAACACATTGGCGAATCATCGCCGCGTTGCGCCCGGATGAGTGAAACCCCGGATAGTCTCTCGCTCCAGAAGCAGGATGTCCGTCAATCCTAACCGGGTCAAATGATAGGCCGTCGCAGCCCCCGCGAACCCCGCGCCGATGACAATGCATTCCACTGAAATCATAAACGATCTCTTGTCTACACATAGCTTATTCCCGGTGTCCGGGCCATACCTGCAAACGACAGTACCGGCGCATGGTTTCCGTTCGGGAGAATTTCAACTGTTATCGCAACTTCTTCAGGGTTTTAATCCCAAATAAACTGCGCTATAGTCCTGACGTAATGAGAATCCACCGCTACACCCAATGGGATGGCACGCAGGAAGTGCTCTTTCCCACCACGGACGATCTGCTCAAGCATCTTTCCGACAATCTCTTGGAAGAAGAAGGGGTGCGCCGCGCCCTGCGCGATCTCATGCGCCGCGGCTTGACGTCGGAGGACGGGCTCCGCTCGGTCAAAGGCATGCGGGATTTTCTGCGCGAGGCGGATGAAAAACGGCGCGAGATGCTCAAAAATATTCTGCCCGATTCTTTCAAGCTGACTCCCGAAGAAGAAAAAGCCCTCAGTGACAAACTCAGCAGCCTGGCGGAAAAACTCGAGGCCTATCACGAACAAATGCGGAATTTCATGGAGCGTCTGTCGGGCAAGTACGCCGGCAACATGGACGAAATGCAGCGCCGGATGCAGGAGGCTTATCAGCGCTATCAGGAATTGAGAAACCGGCTGCAGAATCAGATCTCCGATCGCAGCATGCAGCAGCGCCAAAACCTTGCGGGACAGAACCATCAGAGCTCTGATGGACATGCTCGATAGAATGAACCAGCTTTTGCAAGACGAGAACTTTCTCAAGAACCTACCCAACATGTTGGACGCGGCCGTCGACGATCTCGACAACATGCTGGAAAATCTCGACTCGATGACCCAGGAACAGCTGCAGCAATTGAGCGAGATGATGAGCCAGATGCAGCAGCTGGAACAGCTCCTGAATCAGTACCCATTTCAGGGCTCCCAACGCATGGGCATGGGTGAAGCGGGTCAGATCCTCGGACAATTGCGCGGCCTGGAGCGTTTTCTCCGCTGGGGGCAGCGGGGCATGGGCGATCCTTCCGAGCTCGATCTCGAAGAAATTCGCCAGCTCCTGGGCGAAGAAGCCTACGAGCACTTGAAATATCTCAAGGGCGTCGAGCAGATGCTCGAAGAAGAGGGCTACATCGTCCGGACGAACCATGGTCTCAAATTGACGCCGAAAGGCATAAGGAAGATCGGCGACAAGGCGCTGCGCGAGATCTTTCAGATGCTGAACAAAAGCCGCTGGGGCAATCACAACACCGCCGTGCGAGGGTCGCAGGGCGACCGCCTCGAAGAAACGAAAAACTATGAGTACGGCGACCCCATGAATATCAATATCAGCGAAACGCTGCTGAACGCCCTGGAAAAGCGCAAGAAAGGCGCCCCGCTAAAAATCGCGCCGGAGGATTTTTCCGTTCACCGCGTGGAGTTTTCCACCGCCAGCGAAACCGCTCTATTGATTGATGTGAGCTACTCGATGCTGATGAACGACGCGCTCCACGCCGGCAAGAAAGTCGCGCTGGCGCTGCATCGACTCATTGAGACCAAATACCCGCAGGATACGCTTGCACCTGGTCGCCTTCCGGTCCAACGCCAAGCTAATCAAGGCGGAAGACCTTCCATCGATCGTCTCACTCACTTATTTTATGGAGCACGGCACGGACATTAAAGAAGCTCTGCGGTTTGCGCGCCAACTCCTGGGCTCACACAAAACCACGAACCGGCAGATCATCCTGATCACCGACGGCGAGCCCACGGCGGCAACCTTGGACCGCGGCGGACGACTCCACAGCGGATGGGGCTCTGCTTTACTCCACAGCCGGATCGTCCACGAGACACTCAAGGAAGTAAAGCGCTGCACTCAGAGCGGGATCAAAATCAATACGTTTATGCTGGGCGCCGACTTTTACCGGCAGGGTTTTATCGATCAGCTTTCCCGTCTCAACACGGGCCGCGTTTTTTACACGTCGCCGGATCAGATGGGTAACTACATCATGGTGGATTATATCGCCAACAAGCGGAAACGAATCGGGCGCGCTTAATCACCCACTCACACCACAAGTCCTAAAAAGACAAGATTTCTACACTCAGTTTTTGATCCCTATCACTCCCCTCTTTGAAAAAGAGGGGCCAGGGGAGATTTGTTTGCGTCGAAGGGTAACAGTAGATTGCGACGCCGTCTGACAACGCAAGAGAGAAGGGTGAGGGAATCGTAAACCGTTCAACTCTTTTCGGTAATCAACGCCAAGACGCCGGTATAGGCGAACAGATGATTCTTTGTTCCCAGTGGGGCAAGCTCATAGCCGCCGAACGTGCCGAGCAACGGGAAATCGCCCAGCCCTTGCCGAATGTATGCGGTATCGATGCCCGGCATTCCATAGAGCGAGTTGCCGCGAGCGCAGCAATTAAAGTACAGACCAAACGCGGGTGTTCTCCCCTCTAGTTTTCGAGCCTGCCGCTGCAGCATTTGATTCAGATCCTCCCGCGCTCGTTGGCCGTCGCGTAAGGTAAAGATAATGGACTGCCCTTCTCGCACCTGGTCAGCAATCCCCACTATACCTTTCGCGGGATCCAATCCGATAATGTTACGCACGAGATATTGTCCGGGGCTGATAGTCCCTTGATCCGGATCCGCCGGCAGTCCAACGAAAATGAACATCAGTGCCCGCCTTAGATCCTCTGCAATAGGCCCTTTAAGGAGTTTGGCGAAGACCTCCAAAGCGGGCCGATCATTGATTTCAAAAATCAGATTTCCTTCGGCCTTCGTAATGACCATTGGTTCCGTGATCGGTTGGCAACCCTGCGTGATATCGATGACGGCTTCAAAGGAGCCCGAAAGGTGCAAGCCGGCTACGGAATTCGAGCGGCACTGTTCACCGCAAATTTGGTAGGTCGCCTGCGCCGTTCCACTCTCGGAGGACCCGGCGCCAACCACAGGGACAAAACCGAGCTTTTGCTCCAAGCTGCGCAACAACTGATGCGGTTGTCCATTGTAAGTGTCAGGGAACAACGCCAGTAAAGATCCCTGATCCGTACCGACCATTTGCGCGATATTAGCCCCGACTTCTTCGTCACGCTCGCGCAACGGCTCAAAGAGGAAAGGCAGACTCCGCATTTGATCCGACGCGAACACGAGCACCGCCAGGCCGTGCTGGCCCTCGATCTCTCCGGCACCTGTAAGGATTCCGGCGCCGCTGGAACCCACGATGCGGTCGCTCCGAGTCACTCGGGTCAGTGTGGACAGAAGGCTTTGGCTATTAGGGACATGCTCCACCGTAAAAAACTACCACAGCGTCGGCCTGCGAGATTCCCGCTTGGGCCATCGCTTCGAGAGCGGCTTGCTCAGCCGCCCGCTCCGTTGATGGGTTAGAGGATTGCCCGACTCCGGCACGAATCATGATGCTCGAACTATAGGAGACTTACCGAGGTCGGGTCAAGCGAAACCATTCACGCATTATTTTTTGATTGAAGAGTCCGGCGAAATCCGATAGTTCTAACGTATCATCCCACTGCGCTATTAGGAGCAAAGAAAAATCGAATGAAAATCGTCCAGATTCCGCTGCTTCGGGACAATTATGGCTACCTCATCATCTGCCAAAAACCAATACGGCGGGCATTGTCGATCCGTCGGAAGCCGAACCGGTTTTGCGGCGCGTCGAACTGGAGAAGGTCACACTAACAGCAATTCTCAACACCCACCATCATCGTGACCATACCGGCGGCAACGAGGGTTGCTGGCAAAGCAGAGTCTCGAGGTCTACGGTCACAAGAGCGATCAGGGAAGGATTCCGGGACTCACGCGCGGCGTTGATGAGGGAGATGAGATCGTCATTGGGGAAGAAGTACGCGGAAGTGTCCTTTTTATTCCGGGCCACACCACGGGACATGTCGCTTATCTCTTCGGTAATAATCTTTTTGCGGCGATACGTTGTTCACTGCCGGCTGCGGTCGTCTCTTCGAGGGCACACCGGAACAGATGCACGGGTCCCTCAAGAAGCTCATGGGGCTTCCCGATGATACAAAAGTCTACTGCGGTCACGAATACACGGAAAGCAACCTTCGTTTCGCCATGACCTTGGAACCCAAGAATCACAAACTTGTTTCTCGGTTTGAAAGAGTGCAGGGGTTAAGAGCGCGCGGTGCCTCGACGGTTCCTTCGACGATGGAAGAGGAAAAGCAAACGAATCCGTTCCTACGCTGGGATAGCAAGGAAATCCAGGCGAGATTGAAAGCCGGTTCACCCGGTCTTCGGCTGGATCCGGTTTCGTTATTTGCAACTGTGCGGAAGCTCAAAGACGCGTTCTAGCGGGTGGCCTGGTAGCGACACCCTAGTTCAGACTCCCTTCACTCCCAGCCCGGTTTGAAATAATCTAGCAGCAAAGCTTGGGGTTGCTATATTTCTCAATATCGAATCAAAGTCCGGTGACACCCTCAGTCAGTCTCCCGGGGAAACGAAATGAACCTTAAGGAGAGGACCTATCTCTGGTACATCGCCCTCCTGCGCATTTACATCGGCTACTATATGCTGCAGCAGGGAATCAGAAAGTTTCAGCGGGATTTTCCGCGCGGCGACTGGATCGGTCGGCAAATCGGCGATCTCGCTACGATCGACCTGTACCCATGGTACAAGAAGTTTCTCGTTGATTACGTGGTGCCGCATCAAGAGCTGTTCGGTTATCTTGTCATGTTTGGCGAAATCCTTGTGGGTGGGTGTCTACTCCTCGGCTTGCTGACGCGCTTGAACGCTTTCGTCGCTCTGTTCATGCTGATCAACTATTATCTCGGGCCGGGCATGGCCCGGGGCGGCGCGACCATGGCCCAGCAACAAACGTTCATCGTCTCACTGATCATTTTTCTTGCTCTCCAACCCCGGCCGCACGTTGGGATTGGATGGTCTTATTTTTCGCGGCGGCAAAGGTGCAAGATGAAGCTTCAGGGATCAGCTACAGCTGAAGGCACGGAGCGCTATCGCAAGCGTTTCGAAGGCAAGATTCCGTCCGGACATTTTCGCCAGTCTCAAGGACTGTGGCTCTCGTCCATCGGCATCGGCACTTATCTGGGCAATCACGATGCGGAGACAGACAAGCTCTACCACGATGCGATTGTTCGCGCCGTCGAATCGGGCTGCAATGTCATCGACACCGCTATCAATTACCGCTGCCAGCGGAGCGAACGCTCCATCGGCACGGCGCTGAAAGAGCTTGCGTCTCGGGGATTCAATCGTGACGAGATCGTCATAGCGACGAAAGGCGGTTTTATTCCTTACGATGCCGTCCCGCCGAGCGACATGCGCAGTTACTTTGAGGCGACCTTCGTTACGCCCGGCATAGCGCAGTTCGCTGAAGTCATTGCCGGTTGCCACTGCATGACACCGAGCTACCTTTTGAACCAGCTGGATTGCAGTCTGCGTAATCTCGATTTGGAATGCGTTGACATCTACTACGTTCACAATCCCGAAACGCAACTCGGTAAGATTGCACGGGAAGAATTCAGCGATCGATTGCTGCGCGCCTTTGAGGCGTTGGAGAGTGCTGTCGTGGCGGACAAGATCCGCCTGTACGGCGCCGCAACCTGGAACGGATATCGCAACGATCCGGCAGAGAAGGACTACCTGTCTCTTACCGACACGGTGGAACTGGCCTCAAGGCCGGCGGGAAAAACCACCGTTTCAAAGTCATTCAGCTGCCTCTCAACCTGGGAATGACTGAGGCTTTGTCCCTCTCCAATCAGCAGCTCGAGGGAAAACAACTAACGACGCTAGAAGCGGCGCAAGCACTTGGCATCACCGTCATGTGCAGCGCCTCGGTGCTGCAAGGTCAGCTAACCCGCAACCTGCCGTCTATCATCAACGACACTTTTCAATCTTTGGAGACGGACGGCCAGAGAGCGTTGCAATTCGTTCGCTCGACTCCGGGCGTTACGACGGCACTCGTGGGGATGAAACAGCTTCCCCACGTCGAAGAAAATCTCAAAACCGCTCAGGTCTCCCCGCGCCGTGGGAACAGTATTCCAAGCTGTTCCAAAACGAAGAGCGTTGAGTCGTTCAATTTCCGGTGAGAGTGTCCAAGTTGCCAAAGATCGCTTCGAGCTTTTGCAGCACGGGCTCCGGCAGGGCAGGTTTCAAGATCGACTGGACATTGGCTTTTAGATGCTCCGGATTGCCGGTGCCGGTCAGGACAACATGGACGCCTCGTTCATGCCGGCAGAAACGGTAGGCAACTTCGGGCAACGTCTTTGCGCTACTTTCCCCCAGCATAAAATCGAGAGGATCCTTGGCGTTCATGGCGCCGCGAGAAATCGCTCCCTTCTGGATTAGATCGGCGACGATTGCTTTCAGCCGATCCGGTTGACTCAAGGCGCGGCGCACGGCAAACATATTCAACACGCCCACACGTTTGTCATGAGTCGTTGAGAAAACGGTCCTGCGCGCCGATGGATTCAAAAGATTGAAGCCCACCATCACCACGTCCCACAAATCTTCGTTGAGGCTCTGCTGGAGCATTTGGTGCGACGGGTCCTGGACAAAACCTTCGGTGACGCCGATAAATCGGATTTTCCCTGCTCGCGCAAGCGTCGCATCGCCGGCATGAGCCGGTCCTGGCGAAGTCATAATCCTTGGGCTCGACGCCGTGCAGATGGTAGACGTCGATGCAATCTGTGCCGAGGTGTTTCAGACTTTGCTCCAAACCTTTCTTGATTTCGTTTTCGGGACTTGGTTGACCGGCGTCCGGGAGAGTCTTTTTGGTGGAGATAACGAGTCGATCGCGCGGAATTCCCGCGATTGCCTTGCCGACAATTCCTTCAGTTCCATAGGACTGCGCCGTGTCGATAAAGTTGACACCCAAATCGATCGCCTGTCGGACAATTCCGATGGCGCGCTCCTGCGAGTCCGCGTTGTCGCGCAGTCCAAGACGGCTGGGACCGCCGCAACCAAGGCCGACCACGCTTACTTTGAGTCCGGTTTTTCCAAGGGTTGTGTATTCCATCGTGGCTTTCTTTCTAGATCGTCAACGCCGTAGCTAGGCGAGCAGTTCAAAGTTCAAGGTTCCGGGTTCAAGGTTTATGCGGGTTTCAAGAAATTCATGAGTTTTGGCTGTGCAAGGAATTCACGTTGAACCTTTGAACCCGGAACGTTGAACCCTACGTTTCAATCGCGTTGCACCCTGATCTCCCAACACCTCCTCGCTCGCGCACACTTGTCCCGCCGCACTCAGCGTACAACTTACTCCAAGCCTTACGCCCTTCAATTTTTGTAATTCGGGCTTTCAGATGCAAAGGTTCGCCGATAGGTGTCGGCTTTAGATAGGAGATGTTCAAATTTCCCGGACGCACCCAATCCGGGGCAAGCTTCCGATGGGCGGCGGCCTCAGCGCGATAGGCCTGCGCAATCGCTAAATTAAGGCTATGACAGTCGATCAGTGACGCAACAATTCCGCCGTTGACGATATCTTTGCTTCCGCCACAGTGATGCGGTTGGGCATTCCAGGTGGCAACGGCCTCCTCTCCGTCCCAGAAGCTCTTGATCTGCAAGCCCTTCTCGTTATCCGCGCCGCAGCCGTGACAGTGACTGACAGAGCCCTGGTCCTGAAAAGCCCGTTCCCCCATACACCGCAGCAGTCGTTATTTCGGTTTGTCCAGCTTCAGCGAAGCGGAATTGATACAGTAACGAAGATTCGTCGGCTGTGGGCCATCGTCAAAAACATGGCCCAAATGAGCGTCGCACTTACTGCATAGGACCTCGGTTCGACGCATCAAGAAGCTATTGTCTTCTTCAGCGGTGACGTTTTCTTCCGACACGGGGCCCAGAAACTCGGCCAACCGGTTCCGGAATCAAACTTGGTATCCGAGCTAAAGAGTTCACTACCGCAGCAGCGGCATCGGTAGATACCTTTCTCATGGTTATTCCAATACTCCCCGGTGAACGCGGGCTCTGTACCTTTCTTCCGCGTGACGTGGAATTGTTCGTCCGTCAACTCTTTCTTCCACTCGGCGTCATTCTTTTTGATCTTTTCCATCATTATCTCCTCGCGCTTCGTTGAAACCACAGACACTCTTTGATGTCCATTCTAAGACAACAGCTTCACTCAGCTCTGCATGTTGATAAACTGGAGCGGAATGGGAATGTTGGCCCCGCGTAGCATCTGAATCACCGCTTGAAGATCGTCAATTTTCTTGCCTGTCACCCGGACTTGATTCTCCTGGATAGCCGCTTGACCTTTAGCTTTGGTCCTTGATCATTTTCACGATATTCCGAGCGGTGTCCGAATCAACTCCCTTCCTTGATTGCTATTTCACGCTGGATCATGCCCCGTGATGCCATATGGCTCTCTTTGGCGTCCAGACACTTTCGGTCGACTTTCCGTCTGACCAGGTTTTCGATGAGCGTATCCTGTACGGCTCTCATCTTCATGTCATCTTCGGTGGTAACGCGGATCTTCTTTTTCCTTCTTGTCGAGGGTGACCTCCGCTTTTCGATTGGCGAAAATCGTAGCGCGATAGAATTGCCTTCTTGGTAATGATTCACTGCGTTGTCAACCTCCTGGAGATCAATCCGGCTGACTATATCAAAGGACGCCATGGCTAATTTTCACAGATATTAAAAACCTTAATCCCTGGGTTTTCCTTTGTTCGCGGGCCGGCTGACTTCTGGTTGTCCGTACCGGCAGGCGCCCGCACGCTCAGTCCGCTCAACACGAAGTCCAAGATATCGCTTCTCGTGATAATTCCTACCAAGCTCCTTGTTCCTAATCTACGGGCAGGGAGCCGATCCGATGGCGTCGCAAGAGACCGACGGCCTTCTTAAGCGGCGTGTCTGGACGCACAGTGAATACATCGTGGCTCATCACCTCTTCGACGGTCACGGAATCGGCAAATCGGTCGATCGCTTCGCCGCGATCGATCATCATGCTCGTCGGATAGGCGTCGCGCAAATCACGATCAGTCACTCATTCCGACCAACACGTCATTATCGAGAACCGGCAACTGATTAATGCGGTGTTTGGCCATGAGTTGGCGAGCGATGCTGATGCTATCGAAGGTTTCGACCGCAAGAACGGTTTCGGTCATCCAATCGGCAACACGAATCTGCTTTTTCAGTTTTCCAGGCTCCATCACATCTGCTCCACGGTATAACCTCGTGCCTTTAATAACTCAATGACCCCGTCCTTGCCAACGAGATGCGCCGCTCCCACCGCGATCAACATACTTTCACCAAGCTCGATCATCTTCTCGATCCGTGGCAGCCAACGCCGATTTCGATCGACGATGACCGTCTGATGGACCGCCGGGTACTCCGCATACCGCTCAGTAACAACCCCTCCAACGTAGTGAACGTCCCCCGTGGACCACGCGCGAACAATCTGGTCCAGGCCCCTGTCCAGTAGGTCCATCTCTTTCAAGCTTTGACGCAGCATCGATTCCTGGTCGCTCTCAGGTAACTGATCGATGAGCCCAATTTGGAATGCGACGGTTTCCAGTCCCACTATGGTTTTGCCAGATTTTACGGCGCGTTCGACCAGGTAACGATCGACGCCGTAGTTGGGATCGAAACCGAGCTTTTGCAATTGCAACGCGGTCATGGTCAGCGCCACCAACCAGGGCTTCAACGGGCTCAGCGCACGGATATCGATACCCAGTTCTTGCGCGCGCTTTTCCGCGAGACTGTAGGTCTCCGGGGAAACATTTTGCTGCAGGGTGCGGTCGCGATTGATGCCTTTTTTCGAGAGTCACACTCTGAACCGTCCCGGCATCCTCGCTTTTGAGGTCGATCTCCAGTACGAGCTTCTGGGTACTGTCAAAAGCCTTTTCTATCGTCTTGTTCAGCGGGTAGCTTTCCTTCTTCAAAAATGCACAGAACCCAAGATATAGATATTACTTTTGTCGGACTGAACTCGCCACAAAAAGCTCTTGTCTTGCGCGCGAGCTTCACCGGCGGCCACAACCAACAAGAACAGAAGCACGAAACGAAACCGAATACCGATGATTCGTCCGGATTGGGGTTTCATCATTAGATTCCTTCTAAGACTACCAGAGCGATTCCGGTCAATACCAATGAAGTAAGCAAAGCTTTGACGTGAACCTTGCGCGCGATTCTGCGTAAGGACGCTACTGTTCCCGAGTCTTCGATTTTTTCTTCACCGGAGTCAAGATTGCGCATTCCTCGCGCCGCGAGAACGACTCACGTCTTCTCTCTGGCCTGAAAATTCCCAAACCCGCCAGCCAGAAAAGCACAAACAAGAATATCCAGGAGTAAGCCGACTTCATTCCGCTGAAAACCAATAAACCAACCCCTAAAACCAAAACCGGCCACCCCCATGATAAATCTTTTCCGCCGTTCCCGATAACCTAGATTCCCTTGAGCCATGTCAGAAATCTGCGATTCAGCTCGAAAAGCAACCAGTTGAATCTAGAAATTTACCTTTTATTGGACAGCTTGGCTAGACCTTCGGTAGGTTAGGCGTCCACTGCTTGAGAAATCAAAGACACGGGGAAGACACCTTATCAGGTGTCTTCCCCGCCAAATCGAGGATTTTTAAGACTACGCCGGTATTTGACTTTCTACCACTCCAGCCGGATACAAACCTCCGCGCCCCGCTCCTCCGCCGGTAGAACCGTCAACGGCGGACCTCCCTTGGGCAAGACACATTCGCCTGTCCGGAGGTCGAAGCAATAATTGTGATTCGTGCAGCGAACCTTGCCGCCGTCGAGTGTCCCGGTTTTAAGATCTGCCTCTTCGTGCGGACATTGTCTTGAGAAAGCAAAATATTGTCCCTCGACAAACGCCAACAGCACCTGGCGCCCGCCGAGATCGACATCTTTCATCGCTCCCGCCGCCAACTCACCTACCCGAGCTACTGGAACATATGTCACTCCCATCGTTAGGCCGCCGCTTTCTGTTCCCGGTAGAGCGGACCGCGAAGGACTTGTCCCGGCAACTGGCCACTCATCCGGCCGTCTTCGTGTATCACTGTGCCGTTGACGATCGTATAGTGCATGCCTTCGGAACGCTGGATCAACCGCTTGCTACCCGCCGGATAGTCATTGGCCCATTCAGGTTCATGAGAATTCCACGGTGTTCGGATTGAAGATCGCTAGATCCGCCGCATAGCCTGGACGCAGAAGACCCCGATCCTGTAAGCCAAAAATCGACGCGACGTGAAAAGTAAGTTTGTGAACCGCTTGCTCCAAGGTCATCACCTGCCGCTCGCGCACCCACATGCCTAGGAGGATGGTGCCGTAGCCGAAATCAGCGCCGAATTGAACGTGCGCTCCCGCATCGGAAGTCCCGACGAGCACATAGGGGCTACGGAGAATCTCGCCCATGGCGGCACTTATCGCCACCATTATTCGCATTCCAAAAGACCGTGCCCAGATCTTCTTCCAACGAGAGATCCAGGAACGCATCCAATGGATCTTGGTTGCGCATTGCCGCCAACTCAGCAATGTTTTTGCCATTATATTTTTGGTTCTCTGGTTTCACGACCCTTTCTACCCGAAGAATGTCCCAGCGACGATGGAAATTCGTCGGACGCGGGTCCGCCAGGTCTGCTCCTCAGCTTTTGCCGTGTTCCCGGATCCGCAAATGCTTGTTTGCGCACTTCCACGGGCAGGAACATCAAGTTCTTCCAGGTCGGGAATTCGTCGAACACCTGGCAGTTCTGAGCTCGAAGTGCCTGACCAGCGGAACCGTGTGGGAGAGTCCATAGGCTTGATAACCAGCGCGGAAAATCGGCTCCACGGCGGCAAGCTGCTCGCGCCACAGATTGGGCTCGACCCAGCGATGTTGCAGGCTCTGCCAAAGAATCGGCCTTTGGGTGCGCTGCGCGAGCGTGCGGTAAAATTCAAAGTGCTCGATTTTGTTGCGCCCCAGGATTGTCTCGATCACTCCGGCGTTGCGCTCGGCCATTACGTCGCAAAGCGCAAAAGCTCTTCGTCGTCGGCTAATCGGCTGGCCACCGGTTTGCCGTCCTCGCGCATGTGTCGCTCGTTGCGGTTCGTGGAAATTCCCAGCGCGCCTCCCTCCATTGATTCCAGGACTAGACCGCGCATCTGCTGGACTTCTTTTCCAGTCGCCTTACGCTCCACCGCCTCTTCGCCCATCACATTGTGGCGAACGGCGATATGACCGACCAGCCCGCCGACGTTAATGCCGACTTTGCCCTCTAAGTTATCCAGATATTCGCCGTAGCTATGCCAGCCCCATTTGACTCCCTGCTCCAAGGCAAAGCGGGGAATCGCTTCGACGCGCACGAAGCTCTTCACCAGCGCGTCTTCATCACCGTTTTTCACTGGTGCCAGAGTCAACCCGCAGTTGCCCATGACGACCGTGGTTATTCCGTGCTGTGGCTCGCAGGTGCCGTACGGGTCCCAAAGCATCTGGGCGTCCAAATGCGTGTGGTGATCGATAAATCCCGGAGAGACCGCCAACCCATCTGCGTCAATAGTACGAGCGGCCGTTCCCTTAAGTTTTCCCACTTCGGCGACCTTGCCGTCTTTGACTCCCACGTCGGCTATAAAAGATGGTAGTCCGGAGCCATCCACAACGCGGCCACGACGCACTAGCAGGTCATAATCCATTTTTGATCCTCCTTGTTACTTTGTGCAGAGTTGGTTTGCGGTTTAAAGTTGGTCAACACTGATATCGTTCGCATCGCTTTGTCATTCTCGCAACATACGAAATAACCGGACATCGTGTCAACAAAGAGACGGACTAGAGCAAGCGACGACGACCTTTAGCTAATTCAAAAACAGGCGGGCATAGGTCTCGATCCCAAGTCCGGCGAGCACCAATGAGAGACCTTGTATAAAGGTCCTAAGCGCAGGGTTTTCCGCTTCACGACCGATCATTTTTCAGTTCCGGCTGTTCCTGATATCTTCTAATCAAGTTCATCGAGCTCTTCATCCAGATAGCGCCGATCAAGCCGATGATAAAGCCCACACCTTCGATGTCCATGGCGTTCTGCTCCCGCTTTATAGAACAATTCGCAGCTTAATACATAAACGATTCAAGCTCCCAAATTTTCACTCAGCTCTTGCTCGGACAGAGGGTCAAGATCCAAAGCGTGTTCTTCCCAATTCTTGCCATCAAAGGATATCATTGTAATTTTTCTGATCGTAGCTGGCTCCAGACAGCGCACATTAACACTGTAACCGTCGGGATGAGATCTAGGAATATAGAAGGATTTGACCCCGCACATTTTGCAAAACAGATGCTTGGCAACACCGGTGTTGAATGTGTAGGTTGAAAGCGATTCTGAACCTTGAATCAGAGCAAACCGAGATTTTGGCACGATGAGATGAAGGAAACCGCTCTTGCTGCAGATCGAACAGTTGCATTCGACGGTTTCTATCTCCGCTGGCGCTTCGACCTCAAACCTTACCACGGCCGCAATGGCATCCACCGCTGTGCTTGATCGAATGAACCCTCGGAATTGTTTACTCGGCTTGAGTCCCCTGTTAATTTAAGCCTGTCAATCTTTGAGGCAGCCGTTAAGCGGCCGCTTCCATTTGTCGATTGTACTGACCGCTACGAGCAGCGCTGTTGCACTTGGCGCGGTGATAGAAAATTTTCTGGGCCGCTGGGACATTGGCGGGGTCGCCTTTCCACGCTTTCAACGCTGGATCCTGTAAGGCGCGCGCATAAGAGAAGCTCACTTGCCACGGATGGGGACCCATGGCGTTCATCGCATTGAGATGCTCAGTTGCGCTTTCTGCGCTTTGCCCTCCCGAGAGGAACGCGATTCCCGGTACCGCAGCGGGTACCGTCCGCTTCAAGCATTGATCGTTCGCTCGGCGACCTCTCGACGCCGGCCTGCCTCGGATTATCCTTTCCTGAGACGCACCATGCTCGGCTTAAGGATCATACCCTCCAGATGAATGCGCTGTAGAAAAAGCGCCGTGAAGGTTACTTTAAGAGTCTGCTCCGTCACCTCTTGGCAGCGTTCGACGGTATGGGAGCCGTCGAGCAAAACTTCCGGCTCCACGATCGGTACTATGCCACCCTCCTGACAGAGCGCAGCATAGCGGGCGAGCGCGTGGGCATTGGCTTCGAGGCAAGTGTAAGTGGGAATGCCGTCGCCGATGGTGATGACGGCACGCCATTTAGCGAACTTGGCACCGAGCTCCTTATACTCTTTAACTCGCGCCCGAAGTCCGTCGAGCCCCTCGGTCACAACTTCACCGGGAAAGCCCGGAATATCTACGGGGCCTTTATCGACTTTGATACCGGGCATGATGCCCTTCTTCGAGAGAAGCTGGGGAAACGGCGTGCCGTCCAAGGCCGCGGTTCGGATGGTTTCGTCGAAAAGGATCACACCGCTGATGGCCTCCTCGATACCCTTTGTCGTAAAGAGCAAATCGCGGTAGGCGCGGCGATTGTGATCGCTGGATTCGATTTTGATGCTGTCGAAACGTCTTTTGATCGTACCCATACTCTCGTCGGCCGCGAGGATTCCTTTCCCTTTGCCACCATCGACTGAGCAACGGTTTCAAGTTCTTGTTTGGACATGATTTCGATTCCTCCTTTTAAGAAGTAGGACGCTCTTATCTTTGCATTCCGAGCGACGCGTCGCAAGCGTTCCGTAAGACCTTTTGATTGTGTCATCGGCGGGTAGCTTTGTTATGTAGAAACGATCATGGTGCGCCTTCTTGCTTCACTGGTTGATAAGCGCCGCGAGTCTGCTGATCGTCACCTATATTCTTCCCGGCATTCGAGGTGCGCGGATTTGGTACAGCACTCATCGCCGCCATCGTCATCGGTCTCATCAACGCCAACCCTCGGGTTTGTTCTCAAGACTTCTCACCTTCCCGCTAACGCTATGCTCACTCTGGGACTATTCCTGGCTCGTCATCAACGCTCTCATGCTTGCAGCTGGCTTCGGCTCTTGGTGCCGGGCTTTTACATTTCCAGGTTTTTGGTCGGCCTTCTTGGCGCCATCGTGCTGCAGCCTCGTGAGCATGATTCTGCACTCGCTCATCGTCTAGCGAGCTGCGCAAAGCAGTTCAAGTTACCTGACGCGCCTTCGCTAAGACCCGTCGCCTCGCGCCAGTAACTGGCATCGTAAAAGCGCTCCGGAGGATCATAGGGCGGTCTGTAGACGCCCATTTCTTTTCTCAACTCGATCACCGTCTGCAAGGCGGCGAGGATTGATGCGCGCCTTGGGAACGACTTTGCGGTAAGCCTCTTCGGCCGATGCCCGATTAAGATTTTCCTTTTCCATCATCAGTTGCAGCGTCGATTCGCGGTTCTCGGCTCGAAGCAACCAGTCCGTCGCCGCGGCCCAGGAGCGAATGAATCGCACCACCAGCTCGCGATGGGAAATGAGCCAGTGCCGCAGAGTCCATCCGCAGGTGAGCGGCCAGTTCGGCACATACTCCTCCGAATTGGCCAGCAGAACTCCGCCGGCGGCCAGGGCCTTGTCGGATGCCGGTGGCGTCAACATCGCCGCGGCCACGCGCCCTGGAGAAACGCTTCCAGGCGTTTAGGCGAGCTGCCGATGATATCAATCTCATATTCGGTATCGTCCATGCCGTGATTCCGCAGAATTTTTTGCCGGATGAGGTCGAGATTCGAATCCCCCGGGTCCCCGGCTAAGAGCTTGCCGCGCAGCTGCTCGATGGATTTCACGCTCTGCCTGTCCGATCAAGTAGGCGCTCAACCCTTCCTCCGCCTGCATGAACAGAAGGTAATCGACGCCGTCAGTGGTGGTGCGCGCGATCATCGTATCCGCGCTGCTGAGGGTCATATCCCAGCGACCCTTCGGCCATGCCGCGGTTGTGGTCGGGCGCATAGGTGGTTTGATGAAAGCTCACTTCCAATCCTTCCTTGGCGAAGAACCCTTTGTATTCACCCACAAGCAACGGCGGCCTGCGCTGATAGCCGGTCACATTGAGCATGTCCATAAACCTTTCTCCTGGTCCGCTTCTAATACTTTTGGACCGCCTGAGCAATCCCTTGCGATCCGGAACATTTGGTTTCACCGGGAAAACTATGTAACAATCTAAAATGCACGGACGAGGAAGATAGAATGAAACTGAAAGACAAAGTTGCCTTGATAACAGGAGGCGGCAGAGGCATCGGCAAGGCCATTGCGATGGCGTACGCCCGCGAAGGAGCGAGGTTAGCGCTTTGCGCGCGAACAGGCTCGGAGCTCGAGCAGACAGTCAGAGAAATCCAGGCGCTCAAAGCCGACTGTAAGGGCTGGAGCTGTGATGTCTCGTTGGAAGAAGCCGTGCGATATTTCGTTAGCAAATGTCCAGAAGGAATTCGGCAGGATTGACGTGCTGATCAACAACGCCGGAGTGATGACCCGGCCGGTGTCAATAACCGAACTCGAGGTGAAAAAGTGGGACTACACGATCGCCGTTAACTTGCGCGGGCCCTTCTTGGTGACCCAGGCCGTGCTACCCATTGATGATCAAACAAAAAGCGGCTCGATCATCAACGTCTCCTCTTCGCTCTGGACGCAGCGCCTACGCCAACTTCATCGCTTACGCGACTTCCAAGTGGGGCTTGGAAGGCTTCACGCAGACACTCGCCGCCGGAGGTGAGATCGCTACAACATCCGCGCTAACACTGTTGAACCCGGTTACGTCGCCACCAAACTCACCGGTTACACCGGCAGCAAACCGGAATCAGTCACCGAAGTTTTTGTTTACCTGGCTTCGGAGGAAGCCAAAAATATTACGGGTAAGATGCTCAGTTCTTCCGGATGGAGACCGAGCTAAACCTTGACGGCTTCGAATACCCGCCGCGATTCAAACACCACCGGCGTGAATCGTTGCCCACCGCTCACCAGACTCCGTTTGAGAACAAAATCGAAGAGCAATGGATTGTAGGGTCGAATTTCAGACAAGACCTGTGCCTGGGCTGTCCGTCAAGAAGTGATTGGTTGACAAATCGGCGCACTGAAATCAATGGCATGACCCCTGGCAACGGATAGTCCGATCCGTTGATCAACCGCGGATGCCACTCCACACGCCTGATGAGAGTGGTAAGAATCGATTCTGTGCGGTTGGCCAGCGTGACCGCCGAGATGTCGCCGAACAATCGCCCCTCATAACGCGGTTCATCCATAAGGCGCTGGAAAAGCTCAAATCCCTCTACACGCGGCCCATTGGGTCCACGATCGATGTCGATATCTTCCCCCAGCGACGCGCAGTGAGCGATAATGACTCGCACCCCTGATCCAGTGGGCGGCGAAACCGTAGAGGATTGTTGAGTTCCGACAGTGAGGCCCCATGGACTGCCTTCTCCTCTCCCCATGGGTCAGCAGAGGTAGGTTCAGGCTGACGAGGGCCTGGTAAAACCGATCGCACTTCGGCGACGCCGGGTCCATACCCATGGCCGAAGGGAGCCACTTTACGGCGCGTGCGCTCTTGGCCTAGCGCTCCAATGCAGTTCATCGATAGCATCGGCGCGATAGGGATGAATCGAACAGATCCACTCAGGCGATCGGGAAAACGCTGGGCAAGCGTCGCCGCATAACGGTTCGGGATGAAAAATGCGCTCAGATCCTCCCGCCGCTCGCCTTGCTCGTCGTAATGAAAGTCGAAGGCGAGCACCATCGCTTTGGCTCCGGCCGGAAAGACATCGAGGCACTGCAGCAGACGGGTTACGAAGTCTTCGTCCACCTTTCCCTCCCGTTCGGTGCAGGAGGCATTCAAATAAAACCGCCGTTGCAAGTTCTGCAAAGGATGAAGCGGGCTCGTCATCTCTGGTGTGATCCAAACCCCGGTGTTGCCATCGCCCACTCCAGCAATGTGCACATGGCAGTCCCAGAGTTTTGCCGGATCGATTCCCTGCCATGAAGCTGTTACAACACCGTCATCGAGCAATCGTTTTGGCGTCGGCTCGGTGAGACAGGGATTAAAAATCCCATCCTCCAGAGAAAAGCTGCATCCTCCGGCGATGCCGAGGGTTCCTATACCCAGAGCGCGAAGGAAGAGCCGGCGATTCATTGATCGTACTTTCGTCGAAAAGCGGCCCACCGAAGCAGTGGATCGTTGGGATATCACTTTACTAAAGTTAAAGGCTCTATTTGAAAGAATCCGGTATCTTAGGCCGAGGCCTTTTTCGCTGCCGCAGCCTCGTAGAACTACTGCGGGTTAGCTATAGGCCCAATAGCTCCTCGATTTTCTGCTGATCGAATCCAACAATTGCCTCGCCGTCGATGATGGTCACGGGTGTACTTTGGTAACCCATGTCGAGCAACTCCTTTAACGCTGCCCGATCGGCACGCACGTTCTTATGAGTAAATTCGATCCCCTTTGAGAAAGAAACTCTTTCTCCTTGTCACAAGGGCCTCAGCCGGGCTGACTATAGACGATCACGATTTTCGCCATTCTACACTTTACCTCCGGGTTAGAATCAGCCCCGATATTAACATGTCTCGATACAATAGCGAACTTTTCCCAGCCTTACGTAGACCTCCGGCCACTACCAGTGCTTTCGACAGCCATGCGCTGTTGCTGGGCCGACTTCTCAGGGCACCATTCTTCCAATATCCCGGTTCGTCTGTTAACCTAAAGTTGATCGTCAACGGCGTCCGGCCGAAGAACCATCATGCGGAACTTAATGCTTCGTGACTTAGTACGCGCCCGAGCAGCTGCTATTACCCTTGTCTTCGCTACCCTCTTTGCCTTCTCTGCTTGGACCTTCGAAATTCCCTCGTTAGCGCAACCCCGTGTCGACGCGCTCAGAGACCACGTACGATATCTGGCTTCAGAAGAACTTACCGGACGCGGCGTCGACACCCCAGGTATCAAACTCGCCAGAGACTACATCGTTCGAGAGTTCGCCAAGCTTGGCCTCCGCCCGGGAGGCGACAACGCGGAGCTACCTGCAGGGATTTGATGTGGCCACCGGAGTGGCGGTGAAGCAACCAACAATCATGGCGCTTGGAAAACAGCCGCCCTTAAGACTGAACGATGAGTGGACTCCTATGGGCCTTTCCGGCTCAGGCAAGGTGGAAGCTGATGTGGTTTTCGCGGGTTATGGCATTACGGCCAAAGAATATGGCTACGATGACTACGCGGGAATCGATGCTAAAGGCAAAATCGTGCTCGTTTTCCGCTACGAACCTCCGCCAAAAAACGAGAAGAGCCCGTTCCAAACCCCTCCCAGCTATTCAAATCATGCCACGCTACGGGCTAAAGCAAACAATGCCAGCGACCATGGCGCGGTTGGGATAATTTTAATAGATTTCAATCACTCCGGCGACGAACAAAAAGAGCTCCTCTCGACAAGTAACAGCCTGTGGCGAAGCGGCAATAGGCCAATCGCGGCTCAAGTAAAGCGCGGCGTCATTGAAAAATGGCTCGATGCCCAGGGTATCTCCCTCAAGCCACTGAAAGAAAAATTGACCGGGAGGAAAAGCCGGCGTCGCAATACCTGCCAGCGGCCCGCGTAACACTAGAAGTGAGCTTGGAGGAAATTCGCCAGCGAACTGAGAACGTGGTCGGCGTTCTACCGGGCTCGGACCCGACGTTGAAGGACCAAAACATCGTCATCGGCGCCCACTACGATCACCTGGGATTCGGCCACTACGGCACGCGGGACTCCAGCACGGAGGGTCAGATCCATCCCGGGGCGGACGACAACGGATCGGGGACAGCGGTCTTATTACAGCTGGCAGAGCGGCTGAGCCGCTCACAATCTAGACCGGCAAGGACTATTGTTTTCGCCGCCTTTAGCGGGGAGGAGTTAGGCGCTACGGCTCCCGGCACTACGTCAATTACCCATCTGTCCCGCTGTCGTCTACCAAGGCGATGCTCAATCTCGATATGGTCGGGCGCCTGCGTGAAAACCGATTGACCGTTTTCGGTACTCGTTCAGCGAAAGAGCTGAGTGCCATTGTTCTTGAAGAAGCTCAGAAGCTCGGACTGCAGGTCAACGAGTCCGACAGCGTTGGACGCAGCGATCACATGTCTTTTTACAACAGGAAGATCCCTGCCCTCCATTTCTTCACCGGCACTCACCCGGACTATCACAGACCCGGCGATACGTGGGAGAAATTGAACATCGAAGGGATGGTTAAAGTGACCGATCTGGTTTCGGGGATAGTGCAGAGAGTCGCAAACACCAAAGAGTCATTGAATTTCGTCAGCCTACCATCACGCCCGCCCGGCAGCGGGAACACGGAAGGACAAGGCTACGGCTAGTTACCTAGGAAGTATCCGGATTTCGGCGCAAACGGCGACGGCGTGCGGTTGGCTGGAGTTTTCGGAAGGAAGCCCCGCTGCCTTTGCCGGCCTGCAGGAAGGCGACGTGATTATCAAACTGGCGGAGATGAAAGTTCAAAATTTGGAGGATCTCACGGCGGCACTACGTAGTAAAAAGCCTGGCGACTCGGTGGAGATCACTATCTTGAGAAACAGCCAGCCTCTGACCGTAAAAGCAACGTTACGTCCGCGGAGTTAGCCCCGCTCATCCCTAAGTTCTATATTTAAATAATCATTTTCCCTTCCCTAGTCCTGAAATCAAAGTGCCACTCCTGGGGCGGCGGCCCGGATCTCATCTTTCGATCTGGCCAGGATCAAGCCCGCCTTTAGTTGAAATAAAAATGAGAATTTCATAGTTCACAGTGACGTTATCCTTGTGCTAGAATGATTTCACGTTAAGGAGGATGGCCGCTGATGATCAAATTGTATACCTACCCTGCTTCGAGCAATTCCCGAAAAGTGAGAGTTGTTCTTTGGAAAAAGGTTTGGAGTTCGAGCGCGTCACGATCGATCTCTCCAAGAGAGAGCGAAAAGTCCGGAGTACCTCAAGATTCACCCCTTCGGTACGGTACCGGCTTTAGACGATGAGGGATTTGTCGTCTACGATTCCACTATGATCAACGAATACCTTGAAGACGAGTACCCTTATCCGCCCCTGATGCCCAAAGATTCAGAGGGCGCGCGCGAGCACGACTCATGGAGGACCTGCGGGACAGCCACTTCAACCCTGCTTGTGGACAACTCAATCGCGAGCTTCGAAAACCCGAGGCGGAAAGAGATCCGAAAGTCATTGAGCAAGCGAGGGCTAAGATTGCCGAATGCTTCGATCGACTTGAAAGAGCTTGAAGGCCGCGAATATTTGGCTGGCGCATTCAGCCTTGGCGACATCGCCTTTATTCCGAATATCGACACCCTCGATCGAATACAGGTCGAAGTCGATCCGAAATACAAGAATATCCACGCCTGGATTGCCCGCCTGAAAGCCCGACCGAGCTTTGCTGCCTCGGCGACTTAATTCAGGTGGATGACGGGTAAGCTGGCGCTCGCCTGGCTGGTACACCTCTATACGGCGCTCGGTGCCGTCGTCGTATTCCTCACAATCCTCTCTATAGAACAGCTTAAGTTCCAGGAAGCCTTTTGGCTCATGTCCCTCGCTGTCGTCATCGACGCCACCGACGGCACACTCGCGCGGGCGGCACGAGTTAAAGAGCTAATTCCCTGGTTTGACGGGGACCGGCTGGAAGACATTGTCGATTATGCCAACTACGTCATCGTTCCCTGTTGGTTCTTTATTCACGCCAATCTGCTGCCGTCGGGAGACGCCTTATGGCTTGCCTGCCTGCCGTTGCTCGCAAGCGCCTATGGTTTCTGCCAGAAAGAAGCAAAGACCAGCGACAATTTTTTTCTTGGCTTTCCCTCGTACTGGAATATCATTGCGTTTTATTTATACGTCTTGCGATCGCCGCCCTGGATCAATGCCTTCACAATTCTCTTTCTCTCAGTTCTCGTTTTCGTTCCAATCAAGTACATCTACCCGAGTCGAAGCCCTCGCTTTCGCCTCTTGACGAATATTCTCGGCAGCCTCTGGGGTTTGGCGGTACTTGCAATTATCTATTTGCTTCCTGAACCACCGCACAGCCTCGTATTTGTATCTCTGCTGTTTCCGGCCTATTATACGGCGCTTTCTTATGGCTCGCATTTTGGCGCGGCCCGTCCTAATTCTTTTTCCAAGAGGGTAATCCATGAAAACGCACCGGCGGTTTGGACTCTTGATTTTGACACTCTCGATCTTGGCGCCACAATGGATCGCGGATACGGCCCCAGCGGCGCAGCGCGAAACCAATTCCTCCAGCAGCGCCGAAATATATTTTCTTCTTCCTTGCAGACGGCGCCGGCATAAGTCACATGGAAATCACGCGCCAATATAATCGCGTCGTGCACAACGAAGGGTTAATCATTGCCGATAAAATCATGAAAGAAGGCAATCTCGGCCTCATAACGACCGACGCGGCGGATTCTCTTTCCACGGATTCGGCCGCCGCTGCGACGGCATTGGCGAGTGGCTGTAAGGCCAAGCTTGGCGTTCTCGGCATGTGTGCGGACGGGTCCGTTCCAAAAACGGCCATGGAGATCGCCAAAGAAAATGGGATGCGCGTCGGTCTCGTAACCAATGCAGCCGTCTATGATGCCAGCCCGGCCGCGTTCATTAGTCACGTGCCCAATCGTCGCAACTACCCCGCGATATTGAATCGCTACCTGGAATTGGAACCTGATGTCCTGTTTGGCGGAGGGAAAGAACAGTTTCTGCCGAAGAGCCAACCCGGAAGCCGCAGGAGCGACGAAACGGACTTGATCGCGGCATTTACAAAAAAAGGCTATCTCCAAGTCTCAAACAGGCAAGAGCTTGAGCAAGCGCAGCGCGGCAAGGTCTTGGGGCTTTTCAGTTCCGGTGACATGAGCTTCGAGATTGACCGCAACAAGCAATCGGAACCATCCGTCTATGACATGACCCAGGCGGTAATCCGCCTGCTCCACAACGGCAACCCCCACGGCTTCTTTGTTTTCATCGAGAACGAAAACGTCGACACGGCGTCTCATCAAAGCGACATTGCTTCAATGATTCGCGATTATCGTGAGTTCGATCGAGCCGTGGGACTCGCCTATGAGTTCTACAAGAAATATCCGCGCGAGACCCTGATTCTCGTGACTTCGGATCATGAAACCGGGGGTCTCGGTTTCACTCTGGCCTTGAAGGATCTCAGTAGCACAAGGGGTCCAAATCAGGTGGCGGCAACGATCGATGACCTAAAAAAGCTTGATTCAATCCCAATCTCACTGAAGAAGGCCTCTGAAATTCTCGGACCGAATCCCACCGGCGAAGCCATTGACAACCTCATGAAAGAGTACTTCAAAGGCTTCACTCTGGCGCCGGATTACAAAGACGCGATCCTCGAAGCGGCAGCCGATCTCGCGTACGATTTTCGTCGATCCGACCACCAGCGCCTCGGAATGATGATTGCCAATAATACCCAGGCCTACTGGCTGACCACGGCGCACACGAACCAACCGGTATTCGTCGCCGCACTAGGCGCCGGCGCGGAAAAATTTAGAGGCTATCAGGACAACGCCGATTTCGGAAAGAAACTGAAGGATCTACTACAAGGAAGAAGTCGCACTGACCTTAACCGCGTGCGCGAGGGCTTAGCCCTCAACCGGCAACGGACACCCCGAGCAGCCAGCCGACCGTGTAAGTAATTCCGGAGGCCAGCAATCCGATCACCAGCATCCTGAGACCGCTCAGCAGCGGACCATGGGCGGTAAAGATCGAAAGCAGGGCTCCGACTCCGAACAGCGCAAGGCAACTGAACAACGCGCTGGCGATCCACGCCAATGCCCGGCAACGAATAGATAAGGGAGCACCGGGACGAGGGCGCCGACAATGAAAGCCACAAAAGAACTTGCGGCCGCGCTCCATGGGGAGCCGAGTTGGGTGGGATCTAAACCTAGCTCCTCGCGCGCCAGGGTATCGATGGCAGTTTTAGGATTCTCGATGATCCGCCGTGCCAGCATGGCCGCTTCACGCTCGGGGATCCCTTTGGCCTGATAGATCAAAGAGAGTTCCTCTTCCTCTTCTTTGGGAGACATCTCCAGCTCTTGTTGCTCCATGGCGATCTGCTGCTCGAACAACTCGCGTTGCGCCCGCATCGAGACATATTCCCCGCGGCCATCGAGAAGGAACCCGCAAGAAGCCCCGCCACGCCTGCGAGCAGCACATATTCAGGCTTTGCCTCTGCGCCGGCGAAGCCCATGACTAGGCTGAAATTGGACACCAAACCATCGTTGATGCCGAACACGGCTGCGCGCAGGCTGCCACCGCGCGATGTGAAGTGCCAACGTTCTGTGCCGATGATAGAGGCAGGCCCGGACGAACCTCCCGACATGGCCCACAACGTGCGGCTATGCGCCCGCTCTTCGGCGGGCAAACCCTCTGCCTCCGGCTGATGCATGTAGCCGGCCTCGTCACGCGCTTCCAAACTGCTGATGATCGGAACCACCCGGTGCCGTACCGAACCTGCGCCAGCCATCCCAGCGCGCGCACCCGCAGGCCCGGGCGGTAATTCGGCACGATCCCGCCCGCCGATTGGATCAGCCGCGCCCAGCGTTGGGCATGGCGTTCCTCGTTCTCCGCGAGTTTTTCAAAGATCGCCGCCCGCTTTTGATCCTTCTCGGCGGAGGCCATCGAACGGTAGAGCGCGATCCCGTCCATTTCGACGAGATAGTTTTGTTGATAGCGAGCAACGTCCGATGGAGCCGTGTTTTGGTGAGCTTTCATTAGGATACGGTCTTATAAATGCGCGTAAGAGAATCCGCGCTTTGTCTTCAAGCACTTTCCTTGCCATAGGCATTCTCTCCAAGTCAAATCAAATTCCGTTGGACCAATTTGCATGTGCCCGGTTATTCATTCTAACTTGAGTTAACATGATCACCTTCGTCGATGTCGAAGAAGCGCGTGAACGCATCCAAAGCCAGATCTATCTGTCGCCCTTTCCCTATTCTGAAACTATCAGCCGATTAACCGGAAATCGCGCTTCTTCAAGCTGGAGAATCTTCAGATGACCGGCTCATTTAAGGAGCGAGGCGCGCTCAATCGGCTACTCACACTGACTCCAGATGAAGCGAAGCGTGGCGTCATCGCCGCCAGTGCCGGTAATCACGGCATGGCGCTCGCTTTCCACAGCCAGCGCCTAAAGATCGCGGCGACGATTGTCATGCCGCTTCATGCTCCTCTCATCAAGGTCAGCCGGGTTCGGCAGCTATGGCGCCCGAAACCGTACTCCACGGCACCGACTACGATACAGCCTTTGCGGAAGCTCAGCGCTTCTCCTGGAAAAAGGACTCACCTTGATTCACGGCTTCAACGACCCTGGGTGGTTGCCGGCCAGGGAACCATCGGCCTGGAACTTTATGAACAAAATCCGGACTTGAATGCGGTGGTCGTGCCGGTGGGCGGGGGTGGATTGATTGCGGGCATCGGTCTCGTGCTCAAGACGATCAATCCGGAAGATTCGGATCATCGGCGTGCAAGCGGAAGCCCTCCCATCTATGAAAGCTGCTTTAGAAAAGGGAGGCCGATTCGTCTTCCACCCGCCATGACCATAGCGGACGGGATCGCTGTCCGTGAAGTCGGCAAAACCACGCTCGAGTTGGTAAAGAATTACGTCGACGAGATCGTCACGGTCAACGAAGGGGAAATAGCCAACGCCGTTCTGTTGCTGTTGGAAACCGAAAAACAGTTGTGGAAGCCGCTGCTGCCGCTTCACTCGCAGCAGTCATCAACAAAAACCGGCCTAGCCAACACCAACGTAGGGCCTCGTTATCTCCGGCGGTAACATCGATATGAATTTGATTTCTCGTATCATTGAAAAAGGCCTCGTCCAAGACGGGCGACTGACTAGAATTTCCGTCGTGATCTCCGACCGACCGGGCGCGCTTGCTCGACTCCGCTCAAAGGATCGCAGAGTTAGGGAGCCAATATCTTGCAAATCGGTCAGACCCGGGTTTCGGGCAAGTTGCGATCAACGAGACCGAAGTCGAACTAATCCTCGAAACAACCGGTCCGGATCATATAGAACGGCTACGTGAAGGGCTGCACAAAGATGGCTTTCAGATAAATACGGCTTAGACTTCTGGCCCAACCTCAACCAAGCGCCTCGCCCCGGTAGCTTTTTGCGAGGATTTGCATCGGATTGAGGGTGTCGGCGACCGTTGCCCTGTCCGATCTGGAATAGCCGCTGAAGCGGGCAATCGGAGCAGGCCACATTGGGTTTGTCCGCCGCCGTCTGTTCATGCAGAGGCTCCTTGATCTGCGACACGCAACCGGCGGATGGATATTTCGCGTCTTGCTTCCCTGCGGTCAGTCCAATGATTACATTAAGTGAGTGCTGGCGACAATTTGACGCTGAATGTGAGTACAGAGTCGGGACACGGCTGCCAAGATAGGCGCGCGAGGAGACTCGTCGTTGTAGAATAAGCTACTGGCAATCGGCAGGCGCAGTGTCTCTCTCAGCGACGCGCCTTCCAGAAGCAGGCGCTGCAATCCCGTTCCCCCGTGGCTGCCCGATTACGATCATTGCAACTCGTAGCTTCTTTGGCCTCGTCGAGCAATGATGTCCGCGAAATTCGGCGCTGCGTGCCAGGAATGAATTGACAGTTGCTTCCTGCAGCTTCCTGCGTTTCGCAAGCCTGGCGAAACTTCTTTCAGGCATCCCGTGCTAACAATAGGTGAAGTCAAGCGCTTGCAATCGGCGGTATGAAGATCAAGCTCAGCCGGCACGACACGGGAGCGCAACCACTTTTCTCCTCTCCTTCTCCCGGGCGCCATCTTTAGCGCAAAATCAAGCGCCCGCTCGGATGCTTCGCATGTGAGAATCGATGGGAACTGAGATGGGTACTTGGCAACATGAAACCTCCTTTGTTACGCCTGCCTGGTCTTCTTCTTCGCCAGCAGTTCCAGATTTTCATCCGAGATTTTCCTGCGGCACGCGGGCGGCGACAAACAGCTCGTTGCGAATGGCCGCTTTTGAGTAGCCTCCGGCTGATAAAATCGCCGCATGCTCCGGGCAAATAATCAGCATGGTCTCAGTGGAGGTCACGCCGCTGGTGAATCCGCCTATCATGGTGAGGGGCGAATGTCTTTAGCAGTCCCTTCGCCGTCTGACTCGCCATATCGACGGCGCTATTCACACCGGTTGCAGCCGAAGACGCTGACAACGTCCGTCTCCCGAGACAGTCCGAGCTCGACATGCAGGGGATCCCAGGGGTTCTCTTCCTCGTTCTCAGCGATGCAAAACGTATATTTAGCCGGTTGACCCAGAGTGGCTTTGTCGTAGACGCCAGGCGCAGCGCCACCAATATTGCTCAGCACCAGCCGTAGCGCTCTGCCGATTGTGGAGTTCGCGCGCCAACCCTGTCCCAGGACGTTGCTCGAATAGTTGATTTGCAACGTGTTCTCGACATGGCCCGTTGACAATTACCAATGGAGCAACGTTGCCGGTGGTTGTTTGCACACCGTCAAGATTGAAGCCCGGCTGCAATACGCCCTGGACGGCGGCCACGCACCAACGGAAAATAATCCGGCAAACAGCCGGCCATCACGGCATTGGCGGCGACTCTCTCGACGGTAGCAATCCCATTGAGAGGAGGGATGACGCCCAGAATGTCATCCTTGTTCAGCCCGCTGCCGGCAATCATTGCATCGATCGCAGCTTGCGTGGGTGGCAGCATCGGCAGCCCGTCCGACCAGCCCCTGTTTATGAAGTATTGAAACATCAGGCTTGGATCAGAGCGGCACCTCCGCCACCGTTGCTGTGCATTCCGTAGGCTCGTCTGCTTCGTCCAAGGGAGTAGTCGGAGCGCACATCACCCGCCGTCAATACCTTAACGATGGAATCAATATTTGACTCCGCCAGTGAGCGCAGAATATCGAGAGGAACCGAAGCCGACCGGATGGGGCAGTTCGATCAGTCGCAAGTCGCCCAGGCCACGGGTTAGAGATTCAGTCTTCGCAAGCACAAGAAATTCGTCGGTGACCATGGTGGCGGTTGGAACACCCGCGTTTTCCAGCTGAACGGAGTCGTGGATACCCACGACGTGCAAGAGCCTCAATCGGCAAAGGCGTTGATGACGACGTCGCATTCGTCGGCGAGCTCCTCGAGAAAATCCGCTCCCATGCGGGTCATTTTTCTTCTGGGGATGAGCTCAACACCGTCGTATCGTTGCTTCAGAAGCTCGCCCACATGAGCGAGAAATTTGTCGGCATTGGGTTTGGTTATTGTCCAGGAGACCAATGCGCTTGTGGCGTAGGCTGCGGTATTTTTCTAGGAGCGAGCTTAGTCCGCTTAGAAACTCGGGGCGCTGCTGGATTGACAATCTTTATCAGCTCTCTTCCATGCTTGTGCCCTCCAAAAACCGCCGGCTTTCGCCCGGCGCTTTTTCCTGCCAAAAGATTACTGCGTCGTTCGTATACTGAACCCGCGACGGCCGTCAAGGGGAGGACTTTTCGGATAATGCGACGGAACAGCTTGCCATCGAACTACAACTTGGGCTATGCGAGTTATCGGGACTAGCGGAACGGGTGTGAGCTGGAATAGTAGTGGAATGTTGGAATACTGGATTTAGATAGATTATTCCATTTTTCCACCATTCCACTATTCCCAAGTCTTTACCAACTATGAGTCTCTTTTCCCAATGTTTTCTTCTTTAGTCTATTCATCCTTATCTTTCCCTGGCCTGGTGTTCGGCGCGCTGCCCGGTTCGTGTAAAGATCGGCACCTGCATCGTTCAGCAGCAGCACGCTCAGCCTCTGGATCGTCGCAGGAACAGTGGAATCTTCGCTAAGCACGGCGTCGAAGCGCAAAACCATTTTGATTCGGCGGCGGGCCGACTCTGGTGGCGAGTTTGATAGCTGGAGACATTGATGGTCGCCTTTACTTCGGGCGTATCCGTACTCGGGCCGTGCAGCCCAGGGTATCGACATAAAAATGCTCACCTCCGATATCGAGCCGGGTCGAGCTGGAAATTGATGGCGACGCCGCAAATAAGAAACGCGCCGGATTTGCGCGGCAAACGTTTCGGTGTTCAGAGCATCGTCGGTAGCCACCTGGATGTATTCTGATGCTCGCGCTGGAGCAACTCGGATTGGAGACCGAGGCGGGATAACATAACCTTCTCCCGATCGGCGACCCGGTCACCATGGCTCAGTGCATTGAGACGGGTAGAATCGATGCGGTAGTTTTAGACCCGGTCTTGAGCCGCGGGCTCGCAAGCAAAGGCTTTTCACTTCTGTTGGATCTGTTTCAGGCCAACGTGTCTTTTCCCAGGCCTGGGCTTGGGAGTAACCCGGGCTCTATCTCGAGCAACACGACTCCGACCGTAGAGAGAGTTGTGACTGCTTTGACTGAAAGTCTTGCGTTCATTCAAGCCTGGCGTAACAAACCCGTCGCGCTGAAGAAGCATGATGAAGAACCTGCGAATGACCGACCCGGCCGCGGCGGAGAATGATTACCAGGACCAATTGCTCACACTCAACCGTAAGCCTTATCCATCAACAGAAGGCTCTGTGCAACGCGCAGAGGCTGATGGCGCTGCAAAACCCGAAGATTTCGGCTCGTCAAAATAGAAGACCTGATCGATTCGCGGTTTGTTCGCAAACTCGACGAAAAAGGTTTCATCGATGAGCTCTACAGGGCCGACCCAGAGTCGATGATAATGCCTTCGACGTAGTGGAATCGAGCTGGGGCGTGATGGTTTTGATGAGAAAAGAAGCGCTCTTCGCGGCTTATAGTCCGCCTCGTCATCGGAAAAATTCCGGGACAAAAGCGTCGACGCTGGACAGTGGATTCAATGTAGGTGGGTGAGTAACACGAAGATACAAACAGTCCCTTTGTTTGTGCGTCCGTTTTTATGTATATCGGTAAGTCGCAGAATAGTTGCGCAAATTCTGTTAGGCGGATTCGACGGCAAAGCAACATGTCAGCTAACCATGATGAGCTGTGACGCTGTCATGGAGGTCGATCGCAAATGGAAAACCGCCAGGTCGTAGGTTTAACCGGTGCCCTCGTGCTTTCATTGGGGTGTTCACCCCGATCGTCAGTGTCCCGACAGTCGGTTACATCAATTACTTTCAAAACGAAAGGTTAGACGGGGTGGTCATTCTAAGCCTCGCCTTGATATCCTTTTACTGCTGCTCGCTAAACAATACCGCGGCCTCTGGTTCACGGGGCCGCTTTCTTTCGCAGTTTTGCTTTTCACATTTATTAACCTGCAAATTAGGACTCTGAGATCAGGGACAAATTAGGCGTCGAACTTGCCGGCAACCGTCCCCCTGGATTGGCTGATTTGGCGGTCCGATCGGTGCAGATTGAGTGGGGTGGTCAGTGCTAACCATTGAGCTGCTTTCATTGTATGGGCGGCTGCCAACAAGTTCGTCTCAGTCGCGAGAGAAGCCGCGTACCGGAGAACTGCGTACGTCGGATCCCAAGCCTCTATTCTCCGATCCTGTCCCGGATGACACTTCGATATTCACCTACATGTGCCCGAAGTGTCATTCGTTTCAAAGATCGGATGTGGCAGGATGTCCGAAATGCGGGGCAGACAATCCTCACCGAACACGGCTATTCAGCCACTCTCGCGACTCGTGAAGATCCAGATGAATATCGCGGCGCTATTAAAGAACTCAATGGCCTAATTGGACTGAGCACCGTTAAGCACGAGATCGAAAACATTGGCCAATCTAGTACGAGTGCAGAAAATGCGCGAAGCGCACGGATTGAATGTTCCCACGATGTCGCTGCACCTGAGTATTTACTGGCAACCTCTGGTACAGGAAAAACAACTGTCGCCAGATTATTGGGCCGCATCTATAAAGGACTGGGTGTTTTAGAGTCAGGCCACGTTGTCGAGGTTGACCGGGCGCGATCTGGTTGCGGGATATGTTGGGCAGACCGCAATCAAAACTATGGGGGTGATCTCTAAAAGTTTGGGTGGGAGTACTGTTTATTGATGAGGCGTATACGCTCTCAAGACAAAGCAGTGAAAACGATTTTGGACAGGAGGCCATCGATACGCTTTTAAAAGCAATGGAGGACAACCGTGACCGCTTAGTGGTTGTCGTAGCTGGCTACTCGGAACTGATGAAGGAATTTATCGAATCTAATCCGGGCCTGCAGTCTCGGTTTAATAAATACATCGATTTCCGGATTACCCGCCGAGGAACTCATTACGATCTTCGGAAAGTTCGTCGCGCAAAACCAGTATCTTTTAACACCAGAAGCAGAACAAGAAGTCAGGAAAATACTCGAACGCGAGCAGAGAGAGTCCGGTGGAAAATCGCGCTAACGCACGGCTGGTGCGTAATGTTTTCGAGATAGCGCTAGAACATCAAGCAAATCGGGTGGCGCTTGTGACACTCCCGAATGATGACGATCTTCAAAAGATAACAGTTGAAGATATAGTCGGTATCGACATTCCCACTTGAGCGATTCGGACGTACCTCTCTCTTCCCTTGTCCGGAGGCGGCCAGCTAGTGGTTGAGGCCGGCAGTGGAATTTTTGGCTCTCCACGCCAACAGTCAGCGCTTTCCCGGATGCCATGAATCATCGCGGCGTCAAATTTACTGTCAAAGGTCAAAATCGAGCCGTGTGGTAGCAAAGTAATTATGTCAGGGGTCAATAGCAACGTAATTATGTCAGGGTGTGGGCATGACAACCCTGACGATGAAAGAAGAGAAGCGGCTAGAGATAATACAAAGAGTGTTTCGAGGCGAGCTGACGGTGGTGGAGGCGGGGATAGTGATAGGAGTCAGCGAGCGGCAATGTTACCGGATTAAAGCTCGGGTCACAAAGCGAGGAGCGAAGGGAGTGGTTCATGGGAATCGGGGCAGGCCGTGTAAGCGCAAGACTAAGGAGAAGGAGGTCAAGCGGGTAGTGGAGTTAGCCAAGGGAAGTACCGGGGATTTAACGATCGTCATCTGACAGAGAAACTATCAGAGGAGGAAAAGCTGGAGATCAGTCGTGAGAAAGTGCGTCAGATTCTTCGCTCTGCGGGGATCACTTCACCCCGAAAGAGGCGAGGGAACAAGCATCGAAGCCGCCGGGAGAGAAAGGCGGCTGAGGGGATGATGCTGCAAGTGGATGGTTCCCCCACGATTGGCTGGAAGGCAGAGGGCCGTCTCTGTGCTTGATCGGGGCCATCGATGACGCTACGGGGAAGGTGGTGGGAGCTTTGTTTGTCGAAGCGGAGAGTTCTTGGGCCTACTTCCGTCTATTCTCAGAGATCTTTAACAAGCACGGACTGCCGCAGTCGGTCTATGCCGACCGTCACTCGATCTTCTGGACCGATAGAGAACCGACGATTGAGGAACAGTTAAAGAACCAACGTCCTACTACGGAGGTGGGAAGAGGGTTGGAAGAGCTCGGGGTCACCTTGATCCCTGCAGGCTCCCCTCAGGCCAAGGGCAGAATCGAGAGGCTGTGGGGAACTTTCCAGGACCGGCTGGTCAGTGAACTCAGACGAGCGGGGGCCAAAAACCAATCCCAAGCGCAAGTCGTGCTCGAGCGTCATCTCCCTGAGCATAACCACAAGTTCTCCAAGTCACCCACCCAATCGCAGCCCGCCTGGAGAAAAGCCAGCTCCACCCAGATTGAGCAAGCCCTGTGCTTTAAACAAAAACGCACCGTCGCTAAGGACCACACCGTCACCTTTGAAGGCACGCTCTTTCAAATCCCCAAGCAATCTCCCTATCGCTCCTACGCCAACAAGAGGATCGATGTGCATGTGCTGTTGGACGGTGCGGTGGAGTTTTTCTACCAAAACGAAAAAATCGCTCGCTTCGACTCCAAAACGACGCACAGAATTGGCTTATATCGAACGATCATGCAAGCGGGAAGGGTTCCGCTATGGACCTCTTTCGGCTCTATCAACTAAAACCCTTGAACTGTCACCCTGACATTTTCACGTTGCTGTTAACCTGACAGATTGACCTGGCCACGACAGGTCAAAATCGAGCCGGCACGTTGCAACGGATGATCAATCGAGTGGCCGCCAATTCATACACGAATTGGGCTAGAGAGGGACTTTATAATGTTACAGCAGGTTCAAAAGCATTCACACCACAAACGAGAGGCAAAGACTATGGATTACTTCGAACCAAAATCCGATCAGCGAAGCACTGGCCGCTGCTGGCGAAGCACGGCGCAGAAGCCAAAGTAATCGCCGGCGGCACCGGACGTGATGGTCGACATTAAATTCAAGGAGGAAGAGCCGGGCTGCCTGGTGAATATCAAGAAAATCCCCGGCCTGGGCGGCAATCAAGGAAAACGGCGGCAGCCTGCGCATCGGCGCGCTGGCGACGATCCGCGATACTCGAGACGAACGCGCTCGTGCGCGAGAAACTGCCGGTGCTTTGGGAAGCCTGCGCATCAGTTCGCCTCGTTGCAAGTGCGCAACACGGCTACCATCGGCGGCAACATCTGCCGCGCGTCGCCTTCGGGAGAAACACTGGCGCCGCTGCTGGTGCTGGAAGCAAAGGGCAAGCTTGCGCTTTCTCCGACGGCGAGAAGAGCGAGCCGTTCAGCTCATTCTTCCAGGGACCGGGCAAAAGCCGCTCGGCGCGTAAAGGGCTTGCTGACGGAGATCGAAGATCCCTATCCGCCGGACGGCAGCAAAGGCGTTTATCTTAAAGCACGCCGTGCGCGGCGCCATGGATATCGCCATGGTCGGCGTCGCCGTCCTGATCACGCCGGACGCCGGCAAAGAATAGCTTACAAGATGTCCGCATCGGTCTGGGCGCCGTCGCGCCGACGCCGATTCGCGCGCCGAAAACCGAAGCGATGCTGCGCGGCAAACCGCTCAACGCGGCGCTCGCTCAAAGAAGCCGCGGCGATGGCGGCATCGCGAATCGAGCCCGATCAGCGATCAGCGCAGCAGCGCGGAGAACCGCCGCTGGATCGTCGAAGCACTGACCCGCCGCGGTCTGCGAACAAAGCTTGGAAAGCGCGCCACCGGCAAGGAGGTAGCATAATGAGTCGTCACGATCAACACGACCATCAACGGCAAAGTCGGTCAGCGCGAGCGCGGAAGCATCGACGTCGCTGTTGGAATTTCTCCGCGACACCTTGGAATATGAAAGGCAGCGAAACTCTGCTGCAACACCGGTGAGTGCGGCGCCTGCACGATCATTTACAACGGCAAGCCGATCAACTCCTGCGTGACCATGGCCGCCGACGCCAACGGCGCCGAGATCACCGACCATCGAAGGGCTGGCCGACGGCGATAACACTGCATCCGTGCAGCAAGCCTTCATCGACACCGGCGCGGTGCAGTGCGGCTACTGCACGCCGGGCTACATCATCTCGGTGAAAGCGCTGCTCGACCGCACCACCAAGCCGACGGCGGAAGACATCGAAGAAGCGGTCTCCGGCAACATCTGCCGCTGCACCGGCTACAACAAGATCGTCGACGCGATCCATCTCGCCGCCGATCAGAATCGCAGGGAGGGCTTAAGCCATGGCCAAAGCTGAACTCAAAATCATCGGTTCCAGCCCGGCGCGCATGGGCGGCGTCGAGCGCGTCATCGGCAAGGGCGTTTACGGCATCGACCTGATGCTCAAAGACCAACTGCACGGCGCGATCCTGCGCAGCCAGTACGCCCACGCGAAGATCGTCAGCATCGACACCAGCGAAGCGAAGAAAATTCCCGGCGTTCACGCCGTGGTGACCGCCGCCGATGCGCCCGAACGTGCGCTACGGCCGCAGTTATATCGACCGCCATATTCTCGCGCGCGGCAAAGTTCGCTTCATGGGCGACCCGGTCGCCGCCGTCGCCGCGGAATCGCCGGCCATCGCCAAGCAGGCGCTCAAAAAATCAAGGTCGTCTACGAGCCGCTGCCGGTGGCGCATCGATCCGGAAGAAGCGACCAAGCCGGATGCACCGACCTTGCACGACGACATGCCGCTGCCGAAAACTATTCCCGCAGACGGCGAAGCTGAAAAATATTTGCGGCCATGCCGTCGTCCATGTCGGCGATGCCGAAAAGCGATGGCCGAAGCGGATGTCGTGGTCGACGAAGTTTACGAAACGAAGATGATCCACCCGCAGTATCTGGAGCCGCGCATCGCCGCGGCGCAGATGGAACCCAACGGCCGGCTCACCGTCTGGGCCAACGCCCAGGCGCCCTTCCCCGTGCGCCAGGAAACCGCGAAGATGCTCGGGCTGCCGCTCAACAATGTGCGCGTGATCTCCACCGGCCTGGGCGGCGGCTTCGGCGGCAAAGGCAGCGGCATCACCTCCGGCGCCGCCGTCGAACCGATCTGCGGCCTGTTGGCGATCAAAGCCAAGCGGCCGGTGATGATCGTCCTCGACAAGGCCGAGGAAACGATTTCGACGACGATCCGCTGCCGGCGCGCGCATGTACATCAAGACCGGCGTGAAAAAGACGGCACCATCGTCGCCCGCACCGGCAAAGTATTTTACGACGCCGGCGGCTACTCCGGCTTCGGCGTGCAGGCCGGCGGCCGCTGCACCAACATGCTCGGCGGCTGGTACTTGATGCCCAACTGCCACATCGAGGGCTACACGCGTTTACACCAACAAGCAGGTGTGCGGCCCGGTGCGCGGCCCCGGCGGCCCGCAAGCCGCGTTCGCCGTCGAATCGCACATGGACTCCATCGCCGCCAAGCTCGGCATGGACCCGACGGAATTCCGCCTTAAGAACATGCCTAAAGCCGGCGACAAGATCGTCGGCGTGCCCAAGCTGCGCGATGTTTCGCTGGGTGAAACGATCCGCATCGCCAAGGAAAAAATCGGCTGGGGCAAAGTGAAGCTGGAAAAGAACCAGGGCATCGGCATCGCCACCGGGCTCATGGATCGAGAGCGCCGGTCCCGGCGGCGGCGCCATTGTGAAAGTAAACGAAGACGGCTCGGTGACGGTGCACATCGGCAAGATCGACATGGGCACCATCCCCGGTTTCGGTATTCCAATGATTGTCGCCGAAGAGCTTGGCATACCGGTGAGCGATGTCACCGTGGTCAACGTCGACACCGACGCGCAGCCCGTGGGACGCAGGCACGGTCGGCAGCCGCGGCATCCTGGTTTCCGGCGGCGCGATCTCGGCTCGCAGCCATCGACGCGCGCAACCAGATCTTCAAAATGGCCGCGCGCAAACTGGAAGCGAGCCCGGACGATCTGGAGATCGTCGACAAGCAGATCCGGGTCAAAGGCACGCCGGCGAAGGCGGTAGCGCTCGCGACCGTCGCCACCGACGCGCACAACGTCATCGGCGAAGTCATCGGCCGCGGCTACTGCGACAATCTGGCAGCTGATGGCCGAAGAAAAAGCCCACGGCAGCTCGCAGCCGTTTACGACGCACGCCTGCATCGTCGAAGTCGAGTCCAGACACCGGCAACGTGAAGATCTTGAAATACGTCGCCGTCCACGACATCGGCCAGCCGATCCACAGAGCCGCCGCCGAAGGCCAGATCGAAGGCGCCGCCGCAATGAGCATCGGCCAGGCGCTCTGCGAGCAAGTCGTCTTCGACAAAGACGGCCGAACGATGAATCCGTCTTTCGTCGATTATCTGATGCCGACGATCAACATGATGCCGCGCATCGAAACAACGCTGGTTCGCGGCTACCCCGGCGCCGGCCCCTACGGCGCCAAAGGCGCCGGCGAAATCGCCTGCGTTCCGCCGATGGCCTGCCATCGCCAACGCGATCTACAACGCGACCGGTGTGCGGATCACCAAATTACCGCTGAGCCCGAAAACGTGCTGCGCGGCGTTGAAGGAGGCGAGGGAAAGCGTAGGCGGCAAAGGCAGTAAGATGCACAGTGGAAGGTGCAGTTCAGGGCAGGTTTGAAACCCTGCCCCTGACGTTTCTTGTAGAGGCCAGCGCATCACTTGCGCGCGAATTCTGACACCTGCTTTTGCCATCTAGCCATCACCTGATCGTACTGAGAAGTTGTTAAACCCTCTTCGGATACCAGCGTTTAAACCCATAGTCCTTCAGAGGGCTCCCATGTTTAAACGGTTTCTATCAGCATCTTCTGCCCTTCGGGACTGAGGAGAAAGTCTACCAACAGCAACGCGCCGTAAGGATGCTGGGCGTGAGAAAAGACTCGCCACGCTTCCAGAAATAGCGCCGACCAGATCCATCGGGAACCCTAGCCACCGGCGCACCCTTGTCTGCCGCGTGGCCAATGTTGCTGTGAATAGCACTGAAGCGATATCGGCACCTCGCCCGACACAATCAACTCGTTGAAGCCCGGACCATTGACCCCGTGAAGCTGTAACGTCCTGGTCCTTTAAATTCTTGAGGAAACCTTCTCCCTTTGATTTGATCATAGTGCCGACAAAGCGAGCCGACACATCATCGTTGCTGATCGCCATTTTTCCTTTAAGCGCGGGCTTCAATAGGTCATCGAAAGTTTTCGGAACATCCGCCGCAGGCAAAAGCCTTCTTTGTTGTAGCCAACGCCAATATAGGACTCGCGGTCAGTTGTCCAATAAACCAAGTCGCCGGTGGCCTCTCTGTTTAGCGGCTTCAGGGTATTCTAGCCAAATACGGCGACGCGTAGGGCAAAAGAAGTTGACTGTCCCGCAAGACCATCAACCCGGGCGGAGTGAAGTTTCAATTACATCCCCGAGATAGCGTTTGGACTGCGCCTCGGCCAGAACTCTGGTTGCCAACTGCGTGCCGCTCGCTCGATACGTCTCCACGGTTATTCCTGGATATTTGGACTCAAAGATTTTGACGATCTCCTTGTTGGCAATCAGCGAGGTGTACCACAAAACTTGCCTTCTTTCTTAGCCCCATCGTAAAGCAAGCGTCCGCGGTCAGAGCCTGTATATTTGGCCAAATCCGTTAGAGTCATCGGCTTGGCGCTCTGACCCCATGCACTTCCTAATAGGCTGGAAAGAAGAATCATCGTGGTGAACAGCGAATGTCGAGCAAACATCAAGATGCCTCCCTAGACGGAGTTTGTAATCTACGTTTCTTAGCTACAGTAAACGGCGAAAGTCAATGCAAGAAAACGACGAATGTCCGTGGCCACACTCTCACAGCAACAACTCAAGCAACGCTTTGCTTGACGTAAGATCCGGCAATCGGATATCGTCGCCCTCGAATTTACGATGAAACCAATTTCTATTTTTCTACTGCTCGCCCTCGTCGCTGCTTTTAGTTTTCCTCGGGCGCCGAGCTCGGCAACGCGAGAAGATTTCATTGAAGCGGCGAAAAAGATCGCGAAGTGGTTTTTACACGACGACCAACTTGGAAGAGGCTGGCGCGATGAGCCGTCACTTCAAAGCGAAGTATCCGTTCCTTGAAGTAAACATCAGCCGGGCGGAAGGTGAAAGGATCGTTACCCAAAGTGCTGCAAGAGACGCGCGCCCAAAATCTCTTGCGGACGTGATTCAAACACCGGCATTTTATCTGCATGCTTTACAGAAGCGAGGCATTTTGGGCGAATACGCTTCGGCAGACGACCGCTTTTACCCGCGCAACTTCAAAGAAGAGAAATACTGGACCACTACTTACTACAATCCTTACGTCGTTCTTTACAACACCAAGCTCATCGCCGCTCAAAACCTTCCGCAGCGTTACGAAGATCTGCTGCATCCGTTCTGGAAAAATAAAATGATATTGGAAAAGGACAAGATCGATTGGTTCACAGCGATGCTGCACATTATGGGGAGAGAAAAGGGTCTTCAGATACATGAGAGACCTGTCCAGGCAGAATCCCATGCTGCGCATAGGGCAGACCCTGATAACGCAATTGGTCGCCGCCGGCGAAGCAGCATTGCAGGTCAACAGTAACGCCGTGACCGTCAATCGGCTGAAAGCAAAAAGGCGCTCCGATCGATTGGGTTGCGCCCGGACCTCTGCCGGGCCTCGATGGTCGGAGTTGGTCTCACCGTCTCAAGCACCGCATCCCGCCGCGGCCAGACTGTTTGTCGACTTCCTGCTCTCCAAAGAGGGGCAACAGCTATATCAAAGCGCCGGGCGATTGGTCGCGAGGTCTGATCTGCCTCAAGATGAGAGCATGAAAGTCAGAGGAGCCCAGATTGTACCGGTCGATCCTGCATGGGCCGAGAACTTTGACGAAGACTCGAAGCTATTGAAGGAGATTTTTCCAACTGAGATTCGATAAACGAAGTTCTTCTCAGTAGGAGACGTGTCGTCATCCCGAGTGAGAGCTGAGGCATCTTGGATTTCTCGCTGTGCTCGAAATGACAGCAGAGCAACACATAAAGCGGGGTAAAACATGGCGGAGCAATCGATCAAAGATAAGACGGCAATCGTGGGGATTGGATGGACCGCGTTTTCGCGTAAATCCGGAGTCACGACAATGAGCCTCGCCGCCGAGGCAAGCCTCAAGGCGATCGCGGATGCCGGATTGCAAGTCCAGGACATCGATGGGGTAGTTTCATTCTACCACCAGGATTCCGGAAGGCCAGATGGTCCGTGAACTGGTCCGTGCGCTCGGTCTCAAGAAATGCAACTTCGAATTCTACAGCGATGGCGGCGGCGGTTGGAACTGCGGCGCGGTGCTTTCCGGCGCGATGCTCGTACATGCGGGAATCTGCAAAAACGTACTGGTTTTCAAGGCGCGCAATCGTTATAGCCATGAGACGCGCCGCTCGGGCAGAGCGGGCCAACGATGTGAAGGGCGATGCGCAGTTCACCACCCCTTTCGGCATCCACCATGCCGCCGCTTCCTTCGGCCCCATCGCCACAGCTCACATGGCGCGATACGGTACCACGACGCTCGACTTTGCTCATCTCGCTGTCACGGAGCGCAGCCATGCCGCTCTCAACCAAAAGGCGATGATGCGAAAGCCCATTACCATCGACGACCACCAGAACTCGCGTTGGATCATCTATCCTTTCCGATTGCTCGATTGCTGTCAGGAGAGTGACGGCGGTGTGGCGCTCGTGATTACCTCGGCGGAACGGGCGCGCGATCTGAAGCATGCGCCGATTTACATCATGTCGGGCATGGGCGGTCAGGGTCAGACCGCGGGTCTCTGGGAGACCAATGGGGCCAACTCCGCTCCGCTCTCTTTACGAGGGGGCGGGCATCACCCGCGGGATGTCAGCATCGCCGAGATCTACGATCCCTTTCACCTTCATGTGTATGACGCACATCGAAGACTTCGGTCTCGTAAAGAAAGGCGAGATCGGGGGTTGGGTCAGGAGGGCCACAATCATCTCGACGGCGATCTGCCCGTGAACACCCACGGTGGCCTGTTGTCCGAGGCGCACATTCACGGGCTCAATCACGTGATCGAGGCGGTCCAGCAACTGCGCCCTGAAGGTGTCGTTGATGACCTATGCGACGGTGCCCATACCTATAACCGAGCTACTTGCCGGCAGGTGCGCGATCCGAAGATCGCGCTCGTATGCGGAGAGTGTGGCGAGAGCGCCATGCTTCTGAGGAGGGCGTAACGATGGCAGAATACACCAAGCCACTACCGATACCGGATATCGACTCCCAACCGTTCTGGGACAGATGTAAAGCGCATGAGCTTTCGGCACAGCTATGCCAGGATTGTGGAAAGTTTCGTTGGCCACCCCAAGCCTTCTGCCCGCATTGCTATTCGTGGAAATTCGACTGGATGAAACTGGGAGAAACCGGGACTGTCTATTCTTTCGTGGTTGTGCACTACGTTTCGATTCCTGCTTTTGAGGACGACGTACCGTACGTCGTAGCTCATATCACTCTCGACGGTACCGATGATCAAGTGAGGATGATTAGCAACGTGATCGAATGCCCGTGGCAGGAAGTACGCGTCGGGATGCCCGTGCGGCTCGTCTTCGAAGATGTTACACCGGAGGTGACTTTGCCGAAGTTTCGTCCGCTGTAGAAGAAATGGAGTGATGGATTAATCGAACAGTGGAATAGTGCCTCGACAACCCAGTACTCCACCACTCCAATACTCCAGTTGTTTCTCAGGGAGGTATCGAACCATGCCTGGGGCCTTACAAGACATACGTGTGATCGACTTTACCCACGCGCTCGCCGGACCTTTCTGCGTGATGCTGCTTGGACATCTCGGCGCCGACATCATCAAGGTCGAGCCGCCCAACGGCGATGAGTTTCGACGCATATGGATGCAACCCGGCGCTACCAAAGAGGCATACGAATCCTTGTGGATAAACGTCAACAAGAAAAGCATCGTCCTTAATCTAAAGAACCCAAAAGGAGTGGATCTCGCACGCCGGCTCATTGCCCGTGCCGATGTGCTGGTCGAGAACTACCAAAAAGGGGTAATGGAGCGATTCGGTCTGGACTATGATTCGTGCAAGGGCCTCAACCCGCGGCTGATCTACGCCTGCTCGCGCGGCTACGGCGAGTGGGGACCCTACGCTAACTACGGCAATACCGCGGCGAGCAATAACAGCATCGCCGGATGGCTCCATAGCGCGTGGAAGAACAACGGTGCTCCAGGAACCAAGACGCTGGGCATCGGCGACGAAGCCGCCGGTGTGAGCATCGCGGTTGGCATCCTAGCGGCTCTGCACGCGCGCGAGCGCACCGGCGAGGGCCAGAAGGTCGAAGTTTCCATGCAAGAAGCCGTCCTTGGTTTTATGACCAGCTCGATGCACGAGCATTTCACCGGCAACAGGGTCGGCAACAGTCCCATGAAAGTGGCCGACGGCTATTTCACGCTGCGCGTGCCGGACATGAATGATTCCGTTTGGGCTCAGGCAGCAAAATTGATCGGCGGAGACAATCTGCTTCAAGATCTCCGCTTTACGACGGCGGCGGCCCGGCGCCAGCACCGCGCCGAACTGGAAGAGATAGTCAAAACCTGGGCGAGCGGCAAGACTCGCCAGGAAATTTGGGACGGACTGCGCGAGCTGGATTACTTCGGCGCGCCGGTTCTTTCCATCGGCGAAGTAATGGAAGATCGGCATATCAAGGAACGACGCGCGTTCATTGAACGCGAACACCCGACCGCCGGCCCGACCACTCTGCTGGCTCCCTGATTCATCTCTCCAAAACACCTACCGGTATCCATCACGACGCGCCCACCATCGGCCAACACACAGACGAAGTCCTCAGCGAACTTGGCTTCACCAAAGCGGAACTAAGCGATCTCCGCGCAGAAGGAGTTGTTAGGTAATGCCGGTGAATCGCTGCGGACTGCATCCAAGGAATGAGAAGATCGTCTTCATGATGATGCTCTCTGAAAGAATTTGGAATCGGCAGGGTCAGGCTTGAGTTGTTGCAAATTCAGTGGAACGCGGCAAACACCCGCTCAAAAATAGTTCTAAGATTTGCCCAATCGAACTCTTCTAGCCGACCCGGTTCTCGTTTACACACTTCAAGCTTATCAAAGAATCTAGAATGAACGGACTGTTTGTTCACAAGGACACCTTGATACTTTTCTTCCAGATCTCAATTACCCGACCCACCTTCGGCCTTAGAGGTTTCGAAATCCATAAACGAAAAATAATCCGCTAAATGAGGGTAGAGTAAACGAAGAGAGTCTTCGAGAATCCGCCGGTCCATTTTGCCTTCCGTCAAAATAATTATTTTCCCATGGCGGGGATATTCTCCGATAAGGCTTTGGGTAGCCAATTCGGCGATCGAGGTCGTCTGGTTCGTAATATCCAGCGTGGACTATATCGGTCAAATCATAAGTGGCAAAAGCGTGCTCGGGACAAGTCTCCGCAAACGCGCGGATCAAATCGACTATATTATCATCAACCTTAGCATGGATAGCAGCCTTGTTCGCGCGGTCATAAGGCCAGCGTTCATCGTGAAACTCCACGCCCTTACAGGCGTGGCCTCTTACTTGCGCCACAATCGTGCTACTATCGCACGACCTTACTATCACCCCCGCCCTAACAGGCGGAGAACTCCCGCTGGTTAGAGTCAAATACTCCCTTTCTTGCACAAATCCGACCTGACAGGCTAGCGTTAAAGAAATATCAATCCCGAGGTACACGATTTCTAATTTATGAGCACTGAACCAAACAAAGTTATCTATTCGATGGTCGGCGTCGGTAAATACTACGACAAGAAGGCCGTCCTCAAAGACATCTACCTTTCCTATTTCTATGGCGCCAAGATCGGCGTGATCGGTCTCAACGGCTCAGGCAAGTCGTCGTTGCTGCGTATCATGGCGGGCGTGGACAAAGAGATCAACGGTGAGGCCGTCCTCTCGCCTGGATATACGGTCGGTTATTTGGAACAGGAACCGTTGATCGACGATTCACGAACTGTGCGCGAAGTTGTCGAAGAAGCCGTACAAGAAACAGTGAGTCTGCTGAAAGAGTTTGAAGAGATCAACGCCAAGTTTGCCGAACAGATGTCCGACGACGAAATGAACGCTCTGCTTGAGCGTCAAGGCGAGGTGCAGGAGAAGCTGGACCATCAGGAGGCCTGGGATCTCGATGCGCGGCTGGAGATGGCCATGGACGCGCTGCGCTGTCCGCCGCCAGACACGCCGGTAAAGGTCTTGTCCGGCGGCGAACGTCGCCGGGTTGCGTTGTGTCGGCTGCTCTTGCAAAAGCCCGACATTCTGCTGCTCGACGAGCCGACGAACCACCTGGATGCCGAATCAGTGGCGTGGCTGGAACATCACCTGCAGAGCTATCCGGGAACCGTAATCGCCGTTACGCATGACCGGTATTTTCTCGACAACGTGGCCGGCTGGATTCTGGAACTCGATCGCGGCCAGGGCATTCCGTTCAAAGGCAACTACACGTCTTGGTTGGAACAGAAGCAAGAGCGCCTGCGCCACCAGGAAAAGTCCGAAAGCGAGCGGCAAAAGACGCTCGAACGCGAGCTCGAATGGATTCGCATGTCGCCGAAGGCCCGCCGCGCCAAGGGCAAAGCGCGCATCACCGCGTACGAAGCATTGCTCGATCAGGAATCGCAGAAACGGCGCGAAGATTTAGAGATCCCCATTCCGCCGGGGCCGCGCTTGGGCAACGTCGTGATCGAAGCGGAAGGAGTCAGCAAAGCCTACGGTGATAACCTGCTGGTGGACGACATGACGTTCAAGCTGCCGCCCGGCGGCATCGTCGGCGTGATCGGCCCCAACGGCGCCGGCAAGACGACGCTGTTTCGCATGATCATAGGTCAGGAACAACCCGATAGCGGCAAGATTCGTATCGGAGAGACGGTTACCCTGGGATACGTCGATCAGAGCCGTACGCTCGACCCCAAGAAATCGATCTGGGAAGAGATCAGCGGTGGCGCCGACCTATTGAAGATCGGCGCTCGCGAAGTGAACTCGCGAGCCTACGTAGCGCGATTCAATTTTTCCGGCACGGATCAACAGAAAAAGGTCGGCATGTTGTCGGGCGGCGAGCGCAATCGAGTCCACCTGGCGAAGATGTTGAAGGAAGGCGCCAACGTTTTGCTGCTCGACGAACCGACCAATGACTTGGATGTGAACACCTTGCGCGCGCTCGAAGAGGCGTTGGAGAACTTCGCCGGGTGCGCGGTCGTGATCTCTCACGATCGCTGGTTTCTCGACCGGATCGCGACCCATATCCTCGCCTTCGAAGGCGACAGCAAGGTTGTTTGGTTTGACGGCAACTATTCGGAATACGAGGCCGATCGGAAGATGCGGCTTGGCGCGGCCGCGGAACGAGCCGCATCGGATCAAGTATCGACACTTGACCCGAGGGTGAATGTTTGCAGTTCGTGCGATTACGGTCGCGTCTTGAATTTGATATTCGCATGCTGTGTTTTCTCGTGGCGATGCGAACACCATCTTCAACTATAAATTACAGCGGGTTGGACTCCTCGCAGCTTGCTGCGGGGTAGTTCATTTTTGAATCGCGATAGCCAGTGCCAAACTTTTTCTCCTCTGATTTTCAAACATCACCGCGTTTATCGCACCACAATCGCAACCAGCACCTCGGCGCTTCGCTACTCGTTCCGCTGTTGTTCTCTCTGAAACTTCAACTCGTAGCCATTATCCCGAGCAAGAGTCGCGGAATCCGACAGGCTCCGGACTTATTTCGGCCACAGTACACCCTGGCTCCCGGCAGCGACCGTGCCGATGCCTTTGTAGACGAATTTCTGCACGCGCTTTCCTTCGTAAGTTTCGGTGGTGTAGAGGTTGCCCTTCGAATCGGTCGCGATGCTGTGCACGCCGTAGAACTGGCCGGGCTGGCGCCCGCCGTCGCCGAAGTTCGTCAGTTCCTCCAGCGTTTCGCGCAGTATGATGCGCACCTTTTTCGTTCTGGCCATCGGCGAGGAACATGAAGCGCTGCTGAGGATCCTTTGAAAACGTGATATCCCATGCCGACCCTGACCCGAGCGTGTCTTTCGCATAGAACGCTTCCTTCACGAACTTGCCGTCCGGCTGGAATACCTGCACGCGGTCGGCCTGGCGGTCGCACACGTAGACCAGACCGTCGTTCGAGCGCTCGACGCAGTGCACCGGGTTGCGGAATTGCTGCGGCCGGCGGCGCTTTCGGGTCGTATTTGCCGAGATCCGCGTCGTCGGGCCTGTTGCCGTACGCACCCCAGTAGCGCTTCATCTTGCCGGTATCGGCGTCGATCACGGCCACTCTTTGTTGCCGTAGCCGTCGGCGATGTAGGCTTCGTTGGTCTTCGGATCGACCCAGATCTTGGCCACCCGCCAGAAATTCTCGAGGTCGTTGCTGCCGGCATTCTTGCCCATGTGGCCCACCTGCATCAGGAACTTGCCGTCCTTGGTGAACTTCAGGACCTGGGCGTCTTTCTGGCCGTTGCCGCCGATCCACACGTTGCCTTTGTAATCGATGTGGATGCCGTGATTCGATTGCGGCCACTCGTAGCCCTGCCCCGGTCCGCCCCAGTGCCTGAGCAGGTTGCCCGCCTGATCGAACTCAAGGATAGGCGGGGCCGTGCGGCAGCACTCGGAGATGGGCGGATCGAGTTCGAGCCCTCTTTCGTTGTTGTGCAGCCCGCCCGCGCCGCGATGAATGATCCAGATGTGGTCCTGCTCATCGACCCACACTCCGATGGTCCAGCCGAGCAGCCAGTGATTCGGCAGCGGCTTCGGCCACAGCGGATCGACTTCGAACATGGGCGCCTGGACAGTGCGTCCCTGCGCATCCGCCTTGTTTTGCAGCACGGACTGGCCGACGCCGAGCGCGACGATAAGTGCAGCCAAGGCTGCGCCGATAAAAAAGTTGCGTTTCCCGCTGTGCTTTTCATGGTTTCCCCGTTTCGAGTCTGAGCTGCGCTGCCACAACTAAGGCGTGACGACTGTCCCTAACCTGACGCCATGCGAATTTTTTGGGTTATCCGAGTCAGTATACGCGCACTTTTGACGAGCAATTCCATAGCCGCATTTTTGCTTGTCAGTCACCGGCTTATTCAATTACTCTAGGACGGCGGAAGTCATGTTGCAAGCTCAACCACAACCGCGAGCTTGGGGAGAACAGAGTCGTGCCGGGAAGTGACTGCATCATCATCATGCGGCGCATGATCATTGCGCTGGCGGCAGCGCTGATTTGTGCGCTGCCGCTGCGCGCGGCCGCTCACGACATCCCGAACGACGTCCAGGTGCGGGCGTTCGTGAAGCCGGATGGACGGCGGCTCCAACTGCTCATGCGCGTGCCGCTACTAGCCATGCGCGAGGTGGATTTTCCGCGCCGTGGCATTGGCATCCTGGATCTCGTGCGCGCCGACGCCGCATTGAGCAACGCGGCGAGGCTGTGGATCGCCGACAATGTCGAGCTGTACGAAGGCGAGGTGCGTCTCGAGTACCCACGCGTCGTCGAGGTCCGCGTCGTCACTGCCGTCCGATAAATCCTTCGCGTCGTACGAAGAGGCGTTGGCGCACCTGACGGCCCGCGGCTGCCGGACAACACGGAACTCTATTGGAACCAAGGACTGCTCGACGTACTGTTCGAGTATCCGATACGCTCGGACAGCTCCGAGTTTTCGATCCACCCAAGGCTTGGAGCGATTGGGGTTGCGCACGGTGACCGTGCTTCGGTTCCTGCCACCCGGCGGCGCGACGCGCGCTTACGAGTTCCACGGCGATCCCGGTCTGGTCCGACTCGATCCGCGCTGGCACCAGGCGGCGTGGCGCTTTGTCAAAGAGGGATTCTTCCACATTCTGGACGGCACCGACCACCTGCTCTTCCTGCTTTGCCTGGTGATTCCGTTCCGGCGCTTCCGCGCGCTGATCCCGATCGTGACCTCGTTCACCGTCGCGCACTCGATTACGCTGATCGCCTCGGCCTACGATGCCGGGCCGGAGTCGTTATGGTTCCCGCCGCTGATCGAAACGCTGATCGCGATCTCCATCGTCTACATGGCGCTCGAGAACATATCGCCGGCGTGCAGCAATGCGCAGCGCCGCTGGATGATCGCGTTCGGGTTCGGTCTGGTTCACGGCTTCGGCTTCTCGTTCGCCCTGCGCCAGACGCTCGCAATTCGCCGGGTCTCACCTGCTGATGTCGCTGCTTTCGTTCAACGTCGGCGTCGAGCTAGGCCAACTCCTTGTGCTGATACTGCTCATTCCCATGCTGGAGATCCTCTTCCGCTACGTGGTCGCCGAGCGCATGGGGACGATCATCCTCTCGGCGTTGGTGGTCCACACCGGCTGGCACTGGATGACCGAGCGCGCGGACCGGCTGCGCCAGTTCCAGTTTCAGTGGCCGGCGCTCACCGCCGCCCTGCTGGCAAGCGTTCCTGCGCTGGTTAATGCTGGTACTCGCGCTTCGAGGCGCTGCTGTGGTTCATCTCCGGCCTGCTCCGCCAAGCGGAACCAACGCCGGGCGGAGGGCGAGACCGCATCGACGCAATGACGCACTCACACGCCGGAGGCTTTGGCGGTCCGATTTAGGGAGGATGCGAATTTCAATTCAAAGCTTTCCAAAGCGACAATGTGCCTTCCGTGATTCTTACACGTCAACCATACGCTGGACTTCAAACTGGAACCAGCTATTTTGCGCTTCGCTATTTTTCGCAGTTTCGTTCTTGAATTTTCAACTTGCCGTAAGCGCCTCGCCTGGGTATCGTAGAAAACAGTTGCGCGCGGACGAGGAGAACAACTCACATGAATCGTCAAAGGGTTAAAATCCTCTGGTAACGGGATTCGCACTCGCTGTATTGCTGGCTACGACCGGGGCTTACGCGGCGGAGCCGAATATCGTGGAGGCGGCGAAGAAGGAAGGGAAGCTGGTGGCGTATGTCAGCATGCTCACTGGAGAATGCCACTTCGTTGCTGGCGGAGTTCAAGAAAAATACCCTTTCATCGATACGTCCCTTTACCGAGCGAACACACAGAAACTGCTTCCGAAAATTCAGCTAGAAGCGCGCACACAGCAACACGAGGCGGATGTCATCAGCGCAACGTTCACAATCTGGAACGAGCTGACGCGAGGCAAGCTGGTGATGAAATACGACTCGCCGGAGCGCGCGAGGTATCCGGATTCCTTAAAAGATCCAGAAGGTTACTGGAACATTTTGCACCTTGGCGTCCAGGGCATGGCGTACAATACGAAGTTAGTTCCTCCGGAGATCGCGCCCAAGCGATACGAAGATTTGCTGCACCCCCGATGGCGACCCAAGCAGATCGCGATGGATTTTCGCGACAGCTCATGGATGGCGGTGATGCTGGAAATCATGGGCGAGCAAGAAGGGCTGGCGTTCATGAAGAAGCTTGCCGCCAAGGATCTCTACATGCGGGAGAACAAGAATCTGCTGACTCAATTGCTCGCCGCCGGTGAGTTCCCAATCCTGGCCAATACTTATCTGGACACTCACATGCAGAATTCAAAAAGCCGGCGCGCCCATCGAGTGGGTGGCGGGAAGAAACCCGATCCCGGCTTCGACCCACTTGCTCGGCATTTACGCGCACGCTCGCCATCCCAACGCCGCCAAGCTGTTCGTTGATTTTTTACTTTCTAAAGAAGGACAGAGTTTGACGGCTAACGTCATCGGCAGCTACCCGGCCAATCCAAACGTGGAATCTGAATTGAGGAAAAAGACCGCCGGCTATCGCATCCATCCGGTCAATCCAAAGATGATGTCTCGATTCGACGAGATCAACAAACAGTATATGGAAATATTCTGGAAAAATCCGTGACCTCAGGATCCATCACAGTTGCCCTCTTGCAACCCATCAGCATTCGAATATACATCCTAAGTATCGATCCAAAGTTTATTGGTTTATGAAGATTCCGTTTTGCTCCCTCCCGGTTTGGAAAAACCTCTACGATGCTGCTCTAGCCTTCAGAGACATTGAACCCTGGGAATGGATGTCGGACAGCGATGTTTTCGGCGTTCAGAATCCCGAGGATGGCGAGATCGGCTACTGTTGTGTGCTCGGTGAATTGGGCGAGGTTCTCGGCTTAGTCGTGTACCTTGGAACCGAGGGTCTTGAACAACACCGAAACATTCAATCAGGGAAACTCCACGCGGGCTCTCCCGAGTTTATTTATCGCCAACACTGTCTCACGGCTTGGTTGGGCGATCGAAACGAACTCGACAAGACCGATCTCAAAGTTGTCAAACAGCTCGGCCTTAAGTTTCATGGCAGCAATGCGTGGCCGCAATTTCGCACTTTCCAGCCCGGCTATTATCCCTGGCACCTCACGGAAAGCGAGGCGAGGTATCTCACTCTGTGCTTGGAACAGACACAAGACGTTGCGCTATGTCTTGAGAAAGATCCAGATTGGCTTTCCGCCCCGAATAAGAATCATTACCTTGTTCGCGTTCCGGTCGACGAACCGTCACAATCAGGCAAAGTACATGAAAATTCCGCTGCTGCCCAACCGGCCGTTTCGAACTCATCGATGGGCCAGCAACTACTTCTCAAACCGTTTGACGAACCGCACGGGTGGCAATGGAAGAACGAGTGGTTAAAGCCTGCACCGTTAACCCGGGCCAAAGTCCTCCCCTGTTCCATTGACGAGGTCCGCTTGCAACGCATCAAGAATACTACTCAAGCGCAACACGGTATTTGGGAGGTTGACGCCTTTTATACGCCTAACCCTGTTGACGGTGACAACCGGCCTTTTTCCCGTACACGTACCTGTGTGCCGATCACGAGTCGGGGTTTCTTTTCGACTCCATCTTGGCTGAACCATCGATGTGGCAACCGGAATTTTGCCAAGCTTTTCTTAAGGGCATCGAAACCAACAAGCTCCTTCCAAACACTTTGTGGGTGCGGAAAGAAGAACTACGCGAACTGTTTGAACCTGTGGCGACCCGGCTTCGCGTCGAAGTACGATTGACGAAGAAACTTCCAGCTATTGACCGGGCGAAACGAGAGCTACTCAAGTTTCTCAAAAGCCGAGGATGAGGCAGCGCGCTAGCAGCATTCCGTTCAGGATGGAGAATCCCAGTGTGTGAATACTGCCACAAAACCGAGGTTGTCGTTGAGAAGTTGGACTCCGACGACCGGTTCCCGTGCGAGTGGATTTCCGAAGAAGAAGGCCCCGGCGCGTGTGATCAGCAAGCCGCTTATGCCGTCTCGGAATGGTACGTCGAAGATCATTTGTGCGACGCTCACAAGGAGAATACGGAAAAAGAGATGGAAGAAGGTTTGGCAGATTTTCTAGCAGTTGTCGGATTCGGTTCTCAATTCGAAATCCGTCCGATCAAACAGGAAGAGACCTGCCAATACATCGCGCCCTCTGCAACGGACTGGAAACCTTGCGGGAAAAAGGCGCGCCACGCGAAATATGTACTTGAGAAATGGCTAGTCTGTCCGGAACACGCCACCGAGATGGGACACGAATCAGAAAAGGCATGATGCCTGTCCTAATAGTAAAGGTCTCAAAACGAACCGTAGAGGAAACAAGGAGACATTTTCATGGCTCAATCAAATGCGTTTAACGTCGTCGAAGCGACCATCGACGATATCCACGCTGCTTATAAATCCGGCCAGCTCACCTGCCGTCAGCTGGTGCAGATGTATCTCGATCGCATCGAAGCCTTCGACAAGAAAGGCCCGGCCATCAATGCGATTATCACGATAAACTCCGACGCGCTCAAAGAAGCGGATCGCCTCGATGCGGCGTACAAAGCTTCCGGCCCGGTCGGCCCGCTGCACGGCATTCCCGTGATCGTGAAGGATCAGGCCGACGTCAAAGGCATGCCGACCACCCTCGGCTCGGTGTTGTTCAAAGATTACTATCCCGATCGAGACTCTTTCGTCGCCGAAAATCTAAGGAAAGCAGGTGCGGTTATTTTAGGCGAAAGCCACGCTCGGTGAACTGGGCGGCGGCGATACGCACGGCTCGCTTTTCGGATCGACGCGTAACCCCTACGATCTCGCGCGCACCGTGGGTGGCTCTTCCGGCGGTTCCGCGGCTTCGGTTTCAGCAAATTTCTCGACGGTGGGCGTGGGACAGGAAGGTCTGGCCTCGATCCGCAGGCCATCGACCTGGAACGGCATCACAGGCATGCGCCCCTCCGCCGGCCTCGTCAGCCGCGGCGGCGTTTACGGCTGCTGGCCGGAAATTTTCGGCTCCCTCGGCCCGCATGGCGCGCACCGTGAAAGATTTGGCGACGCTGTTGGACGTCATGGTCGGCTACGATCCCGAAGATCCGATTACGGCCCGCGGCGTCGGTCATATTCCCGACACATTTACAAATTTTCTAAACAAAGACGGGCTCAAGGGAGCACGCCTCGGAATTCTACGCGAGTCGATCGGCCTTCAACGCTGAGCCCGACTCTGAAGACTTCAGAAAAATTTCAGAAGTTTTTGACAGAGCCGTCGGCGAACTCAAAGCCGCCGGTGCCGAGATCGTCGACCCGATCGTGATTCCGAAAATCAAAGAGCTGCTCGCCAAGCGCTCGGGAGGACCTGGAGAAACGGAACAATCGTTTAAGAATTATTACGGCCGGAGCGCCAAATCGCCTTTTAAATCTCCACAGGAGGTTATCGCCTCACCCGACTTCGCCAAAGTCGTCAAACGTTCGCAAGATCGCTTCAAGAGAAATCCGGATGCGGCGAAACATTACGAGAGTCTCAGAGCGCAGGACGAGTTGATGACCATTTTTCTCAAAGTAATGGCCGACCACAAACTCGACGCCATTGTTCACAAAGCAGTTGAGCACCAGCCGACCCTGATCAAGGACGGCGTCAACCCGCCATTCGTCGATCAAAAAGGCGCGCCTCATCTGAACACCTTTTTAGTCTACGTTCCTACCATCGTCGTTCCCGCTGGATTCACCCGCGACAACCTCCCGGCGGGCGTTTGCCTAATTGGACGACCTCTACGACGATGGCAACTTGATCAAGTTCGCCTATGCCTACGAACAGGCGACTCATCATCGCCGCCCACCTGCAAGCACCACGGGGCTTTGAAGGCAAAAGGCAAAAGTAAAGGCAAACTTGCTACTCAGCTTCTTCCGCCTTTCTTCGCACTCACGATAATCGAAGCTATAATCCGTGCAATCTCATCGGCTTCTCTTGATGAGAATCTTGCACGAACCATTTGATAGCGTTCATCGGAAGCATCTAGTAAACGTAACCAATATAACGTCTCACGAGCTTCTCTTAAGCGCTATGCTGCACTTATTTATAAAGTCCGCCCGGCTTTGTCCGGCCTGAGCTTCTTCTACGTTCGCCCCAACCGAAGTCCCCGATCTCAACAATTGTTGTGCTAAAAGTTCGAAACGACCGGGGCTTCGAGTCGAGACTTCGGCATAACCGAACGATCTGCAGCGCAAAGCTAAAGGTCCTTTCTTTTATGTCTCGCGGCGGTCCTGTTTCTTTCACGCTTTACTTTTGCTTTTGATTGAGAACAAGCCTTGCTCCTTACTTTTCCTTTTCCTTTGCCTTTACTTGTATCAGCCTCCCAGAGCGGGCATCACCTTGGTCCCGAACAGCTCGATGGATCGTGTTACCTGTTGATGGCTCAGACCGCCGAAGCTGAACATGCCGACCAAGCTGTCAGGGCGCGCCGTTTCGATCATGGCCCGCGCCTTCTTGATGACCGTTTCGGGGCTGCCGATGAGTGAGGTTCCCCACTCGTCAAGCCGCTTCACGGTCAAACCTCCAGGAAAATAGGGAAGCGCTCGGTGAACTTAGGAAGATCGTCGGTTGAAATTGAGTCACCGCGCCAGACGTTATCGGTGGCCAATTGCCAGAAGCGGGTAATTTGCGGCGGGGCTTCCGCCCAGGCTTTCTCGTCGGTATCGGCGACATAAATGTCACGCACCATAATCGCATCGCCGCCATCCGGTTTGCCAAGCGCGGCCCGTTCCGCCCGATACGCATTGATGGCCCGTGCGCAGTTTGCCAGCGGTTGGCGCGACAGCGCCAGATTCCAGCCTCGTCGCGCCACCATCGCCGGACTCTGGGGCGATGTGGCGCCGTAATAAATCGGCGGGTGCGGCCGTTGCAGCGGGCGCGGGCGGCACGAGATGTCGACATAATTCCAAGCCTTACCGGAGTACGTGAAGGTGTTTTCTGACCACGCACGCAGAAGAATCTCGATTCCCTCCTCGAAGCGGGCCTGAGCCGTATCACGATCGAGCCCATGCTTGAGGTCATCGCGCGGCACCCCACGACCCAGCCCCACGTTGAGCCGCCCGTTGGTGAGGATGTCGAGCGTCGCACACTCCTCCGCAAGACGCATCGGGTCGTGGAGCGGCAGGGCATTGACCAAGTTGCCAAGGCGCAACCGCTGGGTGCGGTGGGCGAGATTGGCAATGATCAAGTTGGGCGACGCCAGCATGCCGTAGTCCGAGTGATGATGCTCGGCAAACCAAGCCTCGTCAAAACCCAATCGCTCGGTGAGCTGAATCTGCTCCAGCAGTTCCTCAAAGGCCTGTCGCTCCGGCACCCAAGGCCGTGCCTGATTGTAACTGAAAGTCCCAAACCGCATGCGATGTTTCTCCTCTTAGTTGCTGCTTCGCTAATCGACAGTTCCTCAACATACAGTTCATGAATGATCTTGCGACCGCCTTTTTATTCGGTCAACATTACTCAATGCCATTAACTCTTGCAATCGTCGCTAGTGCTCCTCCATTTCACGCTGATTTTCATTCGTGTGAATCTGAATAGTCCCTCTATTATTTCTAGTCCTCGGAGCGGGACTCTAAAAAAACTTGTCAGCAAAGCGTGAGTGCCCTATAATTTGCATGAGGTGGTGAAGACACATGGGTATGTCCGCGATGCTGATGGAAGCAATAGCAGATCAAATCCCCGCAACTGACAAAGACTTTCCGGAAGTCTCAATCATCATGCCCTGCCTCAACGAGGCGGATACTCTTGCGGCGTGCATCAGCAAAGCCCGACAAGCACTAAATGAACAAAAATAGCAGGCGAAATCATCGTTGCCGATAATGGAAGCACCGATGGAAGCCAAGCTATCGCGACGAAGCTCGGCGCCCGCCTGGTCAACGTACGAGAGAAAGGATATGGCAGTGCCCTCATGGCTGGAATTCTGGCGGCCCGAGGAAAATATATCATCATGGGCGACGCTGATGACAGCTATGATTTTCTGGAGACTCCAAAGTTCGTGGAGAAATTGCGTGAAGGATTCGACATCGTCCAAGGGTGCCGGTTACCTTCCGGTGGCGGTGTCGTAAGGCCGGGCGCCATGCCGTTCCTTCACCGCGCATGGGGTAACCCGATGTTTTCATTTCTCGCTCGGTGGTGGTTCAGATCGCCTCTGCACGACGTTTACTGCGGACTGCGGGGTTTCAGGAAAGATGTTTATTGTTTACTCGATCAACGTTGTACGGGCATGGAATTTGCCACCGAAATGATCATCAAGGCCAGTCTATACAGAGCGAAAATCGCCGAGGTCCCGATTACGCTTCATCCCGACGGGCGAAAGGATCGCGCTCCTCACCTCCGGACTTTCCGCGACGGTTGGCGGACGATACGGCTGTTCTTTATCTGCAGCCCGCGCTGGCTGTTTCTAGTTCCAGGTATCATGCTGATCCTTCTGGGTATGGCCGGGATACGCGATCGCAATGCCCGGCATTACGTTGGCCGGGATGACTTTCGACGCTCATACATTGTTGTTTGCCAGCTTAGCCACCCTTTGCGGTTATCAATCCATTCTGTTTGCGATCTTGACCAAGACCTTTGCCATCAGCGAAGGGCTCTTACCAGAGGACCCGCGAATGAATCGCTTTTTTGGAATCGTAAATCTAGAAAGAGGATTGATCATTTCGTCGATCGCTCTTCTTGTCGGCGTCGGCCTGTTAGCAATGGCGATCAACCATTGGCGATTGACGGGCTTCGGACATCTGGATTACGCACAGACCATGCGATTGGTTGTTCCAGGAGCAACGCTTACTGCTCTTGGGTTTCAGACGATTCTCTCAAGTTTCTTTTGTAAGCATTTTGGGAATGCGCCGGCGATGACAGAAGGCGGTCACAAAACATTTGATGCCTACGCTGACGATTATGACGTCGCTTTAGCCCATGGAATTTCCGTGTCTGGTGAGAATAAGGATTATTTTGCGCAACGTCGCATTGAATGGCTGCGAGATTGCCTAAACCGTATTCCAGCTCCGATCACAGCGCTCATGGATTTCGGTTGCGGCACGGGTTCAAGCTCGCGATTGTTTTTTGACATACTCGGCGTCGAAAATTTCGTTGGAATGGATCAGTCGCCAAAGATCTTTAGAGGTCGCGAGGAAGGCATACGGTTCGAGCGCGCGCAGTTCCTCTTGTTTGATGAATATCAACCCTGTGGTCAATTCGATTTGGTGTTTTGCAATGGCGTCTTTCATCATATTCCGCCATTGGAGCGCGCCGCAGCTATCGATTACGTTTTACGTTCGCTGCGCCCAGGCGGGTATTGTTCGCGTTCTGGGAGAACAATCCTTGGAATCCAGGCACTCGCTATGTGATGAGCCGAATTCCCTTCGATCGAGATGCCATCACCCTTTCTCCACCCGAAGCCACGACACCTGCTGTCGCTTGGCGGGTTCGACATTCTCCGAACAGATTTTTTGTTTATCTTTCCGAGAACTCTTCATTGGTGCCGGTGGATCGAACCAGTATGCTCACGACTTCCCCTACGGCGCGCAATATCAAGTTCTCTGCCGTAAACCTTCATAGTAGGCGATACATTTAGCAATAGCCGCTGGCCTCTTTCATTGCGCGCGTGTGATTGCACTCTCTTCAGTCCCGTCGCAGTGCAAAGTTAGCGCTTTGACCTCGCATCGACTAAGCTCAGGTATATCGCACACCGGACAATGGTTATGTGTAACCCTCTTATAGGACTCATCGCCTTCTTGGGGAGCGCTGCTGTTGGGCTGATAGTGGGCATCCGCTGAACCTAAGTTTCACGATGAGTTTAGCTACTTGCTTGCGGCCGATACATTTGCGCATGGGCGCTTGACGAATCCCACACATCCGATGTGGGTCCACTTTGAGAGCTTTCATATCATCCACCAGCCGACCTACATGTCCGAAGTATCCGCCTGGCCCAGGGACTCGCCTTGGCAGCCGGTCAGATTGATCGCAGGACATCCAATTGTCGGGGTGTGGCTAAGCTTCGGGCTGATGTGCGCTGCTATATGTTGGATGTTGTATGCGTGGGTCTCCGCCTCGCTGGGCCATTTTGGGTAGGTGTCTCTCGCGCTGATCAATCCCGCGCTAGGAATTGCCGGATATTGGGCGCAAAGTTACTGGGGCGGTGCGATTGCGGCGACAGGAGGGGCATTGGTGCTCGGCGGCATACGGCGTCTCATGCGCCAACCCCGCGTGGACGTTGCATTGCTGACTGGGCATGGGATTGGCGATCTCTAGCCAATAGCCGTCCCTTTGAAGGACTGCTGGTCAGCCTGCCGGCGGGAATTTTTCTGTTGATTCAGTAATCAGATCAGCGCGGGCAGGCAGCCTGCGGGTCTCTATCAGAACGAATTGTATTACCTATCCTTCTTGTTCTCGCTCTGACAATTACAGGAATGGGATTTTACAATCTACGCGTAACCGGGAAATCCTCTGCGCATGCCGTATCAAATTCACGAAGAAACATACGGCATGGCTCCCGTCTTTCTCTGGCAAAAGCTTTCTCCGGAACGCAGAATATCGCCATAAAGTCATCCGTGATTTTCACGCGACCTATGCCCTTCCGTTCTATACAAGCCAGCGCTCAATTTCGGGCTTCCTAATTGAAGATGTATATGCGCTGTTTTCTTTAGGATTCCTGACCGTTAATATTTTTCTGATACCGGTAATAATTGTTTTTCGTGTGCTGCTTCTTGGACGCTACGGAATCCCTGGGCGCGACGTGCTCTTCTTGATCTATTTCGTTTTGGTTCTGGGCTTGCTAACGGAAACGTTCAAATGGCCGCACTATTTAGCACCGATCACTGGCCTCAACTATTATTTCGTCGTGAACGCGTTGCGGTTGGCGCAATGGCGAAACCGAAAGATCGGGCAACTCATGTTATGGCTGACTCCGCTCCTGGCTATCGCCGCGCTGCTGGTATCTTTGTACGGAACTATCAAGAACGGATAGCTCATCCAGTTGGCAGGAGCAGCGCGCGCAATTACACAAGCAACTGAAACAGGAAGACGGAAAGCATCTGATTATCGTGAGCTATGGACCTCGGGCATTCGTTTCATAACGAGTGGGTATACAACGAGGCGGACATAGACGGCGCGAAGGTGATCTTTGCTCGCGCGATGAACAGCAGACAAGATTGTCAGCTGGTAGAGTATTTTAAATCGCGTCGGATATGGTCACTGGACGCGGATCAGTCGATTCCCAAATTGGAAGTCCGTATCCTAGGAATCAGTGCGAATGAGACGCAGAGCGACGAATTATCAGAGAAGCAGTTTCGGACCACTTTCCCTGATACGCGGCCCATTCTTTTTGATAATACTCACCTGCACAGCCGGTCGATATACCCGCTGTCGTCAATCTCCCGCAGATAGTGAAGGTCCCAAAGTGCCAGCGGATTGAAATGCTTGATCTCAGGATCTCTCTTGAGCGCCAAGGCGAAACATTCTGGATCGCATCTAGCCTTGGGAAGATTTCCGGGGTTGAGGTACGATTCCGTTAATGTCTGTACGCAGCGTCGCCGTTCGCAAATGCCAAGCTATCGAGATGTGTGAGAGCCGTACTCCAGTTGGCGGCCGCAATGTAGAACGCGATATGAGGTCCGGGTACCTTGCGGCTCATCATCAATCCCTTGAATGAAAAAGGGACTTCCGTAAGAATCAGAGTTTGTCCGCTCGCGATCCTCAGCGTCGCTTACTTGGGGTCGCCTTTGGATTTCCACTCGCGGGTTTTGCGCCTCAAAACAGAGCACCTTTTCGCAGAAATCGATCGATGCATCAACTCGGGGCTTCCATCTCGACGTAACCGGACCGCCGTCAATCGGCCGGGTGCGGGTGAAACGCTCCTGGAAGTTTGTGGAATATATGAACCGCGAATGATTTGCCGGCTGCATCGGTTAAAAAAGAACGGTTTGTTTGGCGAAGGGATGTGCGTCCCGTCGAAAGGAACAGCCAAGCCGTTCGAGTCTTTCGCTACCTCCTCAACCCCTGCTTTCTCAGGGGACTCACCGTCTCGTCAGCGTACGCTCGGTAGGGATTGACTAGTTTTTTCCCTTTCTTGTGCATAAACAGCGTGAGTTTGCTCCCTTGGAAGATTTCTGCGTTTGACATTTCTGCGTTTGACATATATCTCGTCGCCGACGATGACGAACTGTCATTCCAAAATTGACGATGACGGTTATCACTTGGCGTCGATCGAAAGTATGGACAGCAATATGAGACGACACAAACGGGTTCGACAAGCGGCACAATTTGATGACGCTACGCCGAAATGTTTTGCCAGAATGCGTGGAATATTTATTGCTCCTAAAACAGCGAACGAGAAATGTCAGGAGGTTTCTATGAGGAACCGGCACGTATTTCTCTTTGCTTTCCTATTTTGCGCTCTCCGTTTTGATGACTCCCGTTACCTTTAGCTTTTGCAGCTCAACCGACTGATCCGCAGACCCGGCCGCATATCGACGACGAGCTTATCGTCAGATTCCGCGCAGGACGCGATGAATATAGGAAGTTGATGACTCACTACGGAGTTGGAGCCAGACGAGCCAAAGTGTTTCGGAATTTAGCAGGCCTTGAGCTTATCAAGCTGCCCCCGTGGCCTCTCGGTCCAAGAGGCGATCGATTTCTATCAACGTTCCCCCGATGTTCTCTATGCCGAGCCGAACTACATCGTGAGAACAACGAATACACCAAACGATATCCGTTTCAGCGAGCAATGGGGACTACATAACGCATTGGTCAGTCCGGCGGTACTCCGGGGCAGATATGAGACGCGGTGGCGGCTCAGGACTATCACAACCGGGAACTCCGACGTCATCGTTGCCGTGATCGACTCGGGGGTAGATTATAATCACCTGTGACCTTTCCGCTAACATGTTCCGTAACACCGCTGATTGTAACAATAACGGAATCGACGATGACGGCAACGGTTTCGTCGATGACTGTTTCGGCATCGACACGGTGAACAACGACTCAGATCCAATGGACGATAACAATCACGGAACCCATGTTGCCGGAATCATCGGAGCAGTGGGGAACAACAGCGCAGGCGTTGTAGGCATAAATTGGAACATCAAAATCATGGCTTGCAAGTTTGTCAATGCCAGCGGATCGGGTACGACCGCCGATGCCATCGAGTGTCTTGATTACGTCAAGACCGATGAAAGATCGCGGCCTAAATATCATTGCGACCAGCAACAGCTGGGGCGGCGGAGGATTTTCGCAGGCCTTGCTGGATGCGATCGAAGTGCACCTGCAACGGGGAATGCTTTTCATCACGGCGGCAGGGAATGGTAATATTTTCGGGATCGGCCAAGACAACGACACGACGCCATTCTACCCTTGTAACTACTATCTACCAAACGTCATCTGTGTCGCTTCTACAACGCGAACTGATGGCTCGCTCTTCCTTCTCAAATTACGGGAGGCGGACTGGTCCACATCGGCGCTCCAGGCAGCGAAATATTAAGCACGATCCGGGGAAATTCATATGCGTCCTTAAGCGGTACTTCGATGGCCACCCCCATGTAACTGGCGTAGCCGCGCTGTTACAGCGCATGATCCGCAGTTGGATTGGAGAGGCATCAAGAATCTTATTCTCGCAGGCGGGGACAACGTAACGTCATTAACCGACACGATTGCGCAAAAACGCCTCAATGCTTTCAGTGCGTTAACTTGCACAAATTCTAATGTAGCTTCCCGGCTAAGACCCATAGACGACTCTATCAGCGGCTCAGTCGGTGAGCCGATCGATCTTTCGGTTTTGTAAATATCAACTGCGCCAATCCCAACGGCAATGTCGACGTCTCAGTTAATCCCGGTGGAGAGATCGTTACGCTTGTAGATGATGGGCTTGGATCGGATCAAGCTGCAGGAGATGGAATTTATTCGGGTCAGTGGACTCCCTCAGCGACGGGAAGTTATACCCTCACGTTTCCTGGGGGTGATCTATTGACCGTAAACGTTGCCACACCGGTCATCAGCGTTAGTCCCAGTTCCCTCAACTTCGGGGGCGTCAACGTGGGAGGATCGTTGGATCGAACTATTACCGTACGAAACGTTGGCGGTGGTGTATTGAATGGAAATGCAACTACTAGCACGCCATTTGCAATCGTGTCTGGCGGGTCTTACAGCCTGGGCGCTGGCCAGAGTCAGACGATCACTGTGCGCTTTAGCCCTATATATGCAGACACGTTCTTGGGTAATGTGAATCTCACGGGGGTGGAGGTGCGTCGCTAGCTGTTAGCGGCGCTGGTGTCATACCGGCGAATCTGGCTTTGAGCTTCAATGGCAAGCTGAGGGACCGGGTTGGTAGAGGAGACAAGTCGCTCAGTTCAGATGGATCGTTCGATGCCACCTTTACAGTGAATCTTTTGCCCGGAAGTGGTAACCGGACAGTCACTAAACTTCAGCTTCGACGCAGCGACAACGGCGGGATCTGGAACACGACGGTTGACAACTATTGGGTGTTGGGGGCTGCGGCTTCTTTGGATGCTGCGCTGTATAACAACAGCGCCAATGCCGGCGTGAACTTTGCGGTATCTGAAGGCGGGAGTTTTAATCTGTTTGCCTCGGACGGAACGGGCAGCACTTACTTCCCTCCAGGCTCCGCACTAATCTGACAGTGACCTTTGCTGATGGCAGTACGGCTACGGCCAGCGCGACGGTTGCGACTCCTCCTCCAGCCAACATCGCTTTAAGTTTCGCCGGCCAGCTAAGAGATCGGGTTGGCAGGGGAGACAGACTGCTGAGTCCGGATGGATCCTTGGATGAGACTTTTACAGTGACTATTTTGCCTGGGAGCGGGACTCGTACGGTGACCAAGCTTCAGCTTCGACGCAGCGACAACGGCGGGATCTGGAACACGACGGTTGACAACTATTGGGTGTTGGGGGCTGCGGCTTCTTTGGATGCTGCGCTGTATAACAACAGCGCCAATGCCGGCGTGAACTTTGCGGTATCTGAAGGCGGGAGTTTTAATCTGTTTCGCCTCGGACGGAACGGGCAGCGCTCACTTCCCCTCAGGCTCCACTTTTAATCTGACAGTGACCTTTGCTGATGGCAGTACCGCGATTGCCAGTGTGACAGTTGCGGGTGGCCAATCAACGGTCGCATTTGGAAGCGCGCTGCTGAGGGGAGAGAACAGAAGAAATCGGTGAAGCCGATCTTGTGCAGCTACGCTCACCAATTCTTGCTGCTCTAGAATAGCTTGGCTAGCACTCGTTAGTCCCTCGCGTCAGAGGAAATGAGCTCAAATCTTTTTACTTTTGACATTGGGACCTTTTCGATCGGAAAATCTCGGGTCGGAGTTTTGATATCTAGACTTTCGTTGGTTAGGCAGCCAGACCGCACCTTGAGAGGAACCTTCGATCCATCGTTCACCCATAAAGCCGGTTGATATACTCGCTGTCGTCAATCTCGCGCAGATAGTGAAGGTCCCAAAGTGCCAGCGGATTGAAATGCTTGATCTCAGGATCTCTCTTGAGCGCCAAGGCGAAAACATTCTGGATCGCGTCTGAGCGTTGGATAAGGCTTAGCCTCGAGGGAAGCGGCTTGGGTATCGTAAAAACAGTTCCACTCTTCGTCATTCTGTATCTTGAGCAGCTCCGTGCAGTGCTTTTTATGATGGCCAGCGTGTCGGCTTTCTTGGCCTTGAAAAAGTGAATCCCGTCGATCATAGCCATGATCAAAGACCGCGCTTCGTCTTCGTGGATTCTGAAAAACCATCCCGAGCTCCCGCTCTGTCTGGCGCAACGAAAACATTGCGGCGGGGCGCGGCCACGGGTGTGCCATTGACCAGAATCTCACCAGCCTCCGGTTCCTCCAAACCCGCAGCAAGGCTGAGCGTCGTCGTCTTACCGCAACCCGAAGGGCCAAGCAGGGTGAAAATCTTCCAGATTGAATCGAGAAACTGACTTTATCGACCGCCGCGACAGTCCGAATCGCTTGACGACCTCGCGAAACTCTAGAACGGTCTGGGGCATGGCTGGTCGAATCGAAACAAACCGGCTATTCGCCCAGTAACTTGCAGTAGTAACGCCAGTTGGAAACGCTATGGGTAGCGGACTTTCGACGCCCAGCGGAACCTAAAATGATGTCGATATCCTCCTGGGAAATCGGTTCAGGTTTGCCCAGAAGGGATGCCCGGTAGTTCACCTCTGCCAATTCGTTGAGCTTGATCGCGGTAAGGGTCGCCTCCTCGACTTCTGCACCCGCCGTGGTGATGCCGTGACCACGCATCAGGCAGGCGGCTTTCCCGCTCATGGCCTCGGCGAACTCCGCACCGAGCTTTTCGTTGGAAACAGTAATGCTGCGAGGATAGCTGGCCAATCCTTCCATCAATAGGCGCAGGCTGCTCGGATCGTAGGCGCCGAACAGCGGTAACAGAGGTTTGTTGCAAATCGTAAACAGCACTACGGTCAGCGGATGCACGTGAACCACGGATTGGACCTCGGGGCGCGTGCGGTAGAGCCAGGTGTGGATAAACACCTCTTGGGGGTCTCTAACCCATCGGGACCTTCCACTTTCTTACCGGCCATGTCGACCGTAATAATATCTTCAGCGGTGACAAAGCGGAGTCCAGATTCTTCCGGTCCGCGCGCTTTGATCAGAATTTTGTCCGTACCTGGCACCCGCGCGCTGACGTGGCCACTGGGTTCCTTGGTTAAATTCAACTTACCAAGCACCCGGCAGGAACGGGCTACCAACTCGCGCAATTGGGATAGATCGCTCATAAAATTCTCACCCCCTATTGTTGCTTTAGAGAACGGATCGTTTGGAGCATGGCAAGAGCGAGAGGGATCATATTCTCGCCCAAGCTTCTAAGGCAAACGAAGAGTTTGGTTTTCGAGGGAAGGCGGCCTCTCCGCGCCAGGAAGACACGGAGAGGCAGGTGTTCAGATTACTCGTTCACGGCGCGGGACGCGGATACTTGAGCGATGGATTCCATCAGATGGGTATCAACCATAATATTTTGGTTGGGATCTCTGATAACTCCCATCGGGTCGAGCCCCTCCTGAACTCGCTTCATCTCACGCATCATGACTTCTCGCAACATGACGATGCCGCGATCCGAAGAGGTCAAACGTTCCCGGGTGCGATCGGCGATGGGCCCTTGGGTTTCCCACGCCATGTGATCCTGGGGCTGAACCGAATCCATCCGGAATTTCGTATAGGGGTGAAGCGCATCCGGCGGGTTCTTGTAGGGTTTGATATACTCGACGGGCGGATCGTCATTCTCTACGACTGATCCATCTTCAGAAGGAAAAAATCGGACGAAATAGATTTTCGTATGGGTATCATCCATCGGTACCCGGATTTGCCCTACGTTTCCTTGACGCAAGATGTTGGGAAAAATCACCGGGTGCTCGTCGAGCATACCGTTTTTGTAGCTTCGCCGCTTCATGAGACCGTAAGGGACCTCGTAGAATTCGAATTTTTCAACGTCGTCGGTCAGCCCGCGGGTGGTATTTTGAATCACTCGACCGCGATTGGCGGTGTCTTGATGGAGAATCTGGAGATGCGCAGGATCCATGGAATTCTCCATCGCTTGAAACCAATTGCAGTCGAGCTGAGGCTGAATGAAAATTTTCCGATGTCCATCCTTTCTAAACCACACATCGAAATTCGGTATCAGCGGCAGCGGCTCCGGACCTAGATACGCCCAGTACAGACCGACCAGCTTTTGCACCGGATAAGACCGCTGCTTTACGGTCAAATGAAACTTGCTCTCGGACGGTTCCGCCGGCGTCTCCAAACAATTCCCTTTCGTGTCATAAAGCCAACCATGGTATGGGCAGGCAATACCCCGCTCTTCGACACGACCGTAACAGAGCGAAGCCCCGCGGTGTGCGCACCGATCGTCGAGCAAACCGACGCGGCCTTTCCTATCCCGGAAACAGGACAAGCGTTTCGCCGAGGATCCTGACCAACTGCGTGGGAGTCTCCTCGGTGAGCTCGCCGGCAACGCCAACGGGAAACCAATACCGCCGCAACAGCTCCCCGCCGGTGTTCCGCGCCCCACGCGCGTTAGGCGTTCATTCTCTTCCCTTGTCAGCATGACCTTATCCTCCGTAGTTGATCTTGCTTGTCGTTTCTTCCCAACGCGATAAATAATCCGTCGGGCGATAAAGCATAACACTAGAGTACAAATCGTACCCAAAAACCGCGTTTCAATGCAAGGGCTTTTACAAAAAAGTGGCGCAAAATCAATAGGTTATGTGAAGTATGGAATATTTAGACATGAACCTTTTAAGATTAAGACACCAATGCGGAACAAGCTAGAAAACATCAATTTTTGTGATTGAGTCGAAAGACCCAAGCTAATGTTTGAGGGATAAAGTGAGGTGAAGGAGAAATGAAACCGGTCTGGTTAGTGCATTCCTGACGCTTACGACCCTACGGCTCTTTGCTCTCGTTCCAAACTTTGCAACCGATGGAGTCCGATACGCTCGTTAATAACATTCAACTCGATAATTCGATTTTGCTGTGGGTCTCGAATCACTCCAAGCGGGTCACGTCCCTTTTGAACCAGCTCGATCTGCTCTTTGAGAAGTTTGCGCAGCAATATGATGCCCTGCATCACCTGCGCCGAGGCGCTCTTGAGTCCGATCAGTCACCGCACCTTGTGTTTCCCAGGCCATCGAGTCCTGCGCCGAAACCATGCTCATGTCGTATTCCCGTGGCCCTTTTTTAGTTGGCTGTAGCGAAACGGTACTTGAACCTCCGCTGGTGACTTTTCCACATTCGACGGGACGAAATTTACGCGAAACACCTGTGTGTGAGTGTCATCGACAGGGACGCGAATCTGTAAATTGTGACGGTGAGCCTTTGCCATTTTCATAGGGCGCTACATGCCGCAACGTGGTTGGGAATAGCAACGGATGCTCGTCCACCAGGGGAGCTTCCTCCGTCCCAACCGGCAGACTGGTGCGCCGTTTCTTGATGCCAAATTCAAAAGGAATGAATTCATGTTCCTCAGCATACTTCTTCACACGAGGGCGCAAGATGAGCCGTGTCCCCATGCAGCCAAAACAAGTGGGCCGGGTCCACCGAATTTTCCATCGGCTGCAGCCAATTACAATCGATGATCGAGTCCTTGACGATCCAACGCTTGCCGTTTTCCCAGACGAGCACATCCCAACGCGGCAACAAAGGCTGCGGCTCCGGACCGAAATAAGCGAAAATCAATCCACCCAAGTATCTCTACCGGATAGGCGACATGTTTGATCCGGTCTTTGAACGTGCTGCCTGCCGGCTCCGCCGGCTGCTCCAGGCATTTGCCCGTGCCGTCAAATTTCCATCCGTGATACGCACAACGAATCCCCTCGTCATCGACTCGCCCATACGCCAAGGAAGCCAGCCGATGCGGGCAATGTTCGCCGACCAATCCGTATTGCCCCTGCTTGTCGCGATAAACCACCAATTCTTCCCCGAGAATCTTGACCGCTTTGATGGGTTTTTCCTCGGTAAGCTCACCGGCGGCGGCAACCGGGTGCCAGTAGCGCCTCAACAACTCCCCGCAGGGCGTACCGCGACCCGACGCGAGTTAATAGCTCGTTCTCTTCCCGCGTCAGCATCTTACATCCACTTCAATTCGTCTGGCGTCCGAGCAACTTCGGCTCCCTGGAATCTTTACTTGTCTTTGTTCTTATCCAACATCTGTTCGTAACCGAGCTTTTCGAGGACTTCAAGAACGGACATTCCCTGACGTATGCCTTCCGCCATTCTGGCTTCCGTCGCGGCCACCGCTTCGGCTTCTCGAACAATCTCCTTCTTCCTTGGACCGAGGAATAATCACCACACCGCTGCCATCCGCAATTACCAGGTCACCGGGATGCACTTGAACACCGGCAAACTCGATCTCCTGGTTGTAGGTTTCCTGCATCACTCGGCCGCGCGCCGTCATTGGCACTGCGCCACGGGCATAAACCGGAAAACCCACGTCACGGCTTTCGTCGATATCCCGGCACGCGCCGTCAATGACGACTCCGCTGATTCCTTTGGTTTTCGCAGCCAGTGCTAACAGCCCACCCCAACACGAAGTATCGGGCCTTCCGCCGTTATCGATCACGATCACGTCCCCTGGTTGAGCCGCGTCAATGGGCAACGTTCCGAGATGCTGCTTGGCTTTGTCTAGGCCCACCGGTTTGATCTTCATGGTCACCGCCCGGCCGACAATCTTGGGGCAGGGCCACATTGGACGGATACCATAGGTAGCGCCCATCAATCCCAAACGGTCCATGCCGTCGGACACCGCGCAGGTGTCGAGCTTGAGTAAACGCTCAACGATCGGTTCCCGTGCCATCCAATTCCATCTCTCTCTGTTACGAATCCCTATCGACTCTTATTGGTCAATGCCAGGCAAACTTTGAACCTGGAAGACGGAACCCGGAACTGATTCATTGCCAATACGCGAAGCCCATGCCGCAGCCCGTCGCCGCCGGCGACCGGTAGGTGGTTACGTATTCCAGGTAATTGAGCTCCATCGGTTCCACCGCGCCCGCCAGGGCAACCCAGTTAAGAATCTCTGAAGTGCCGCCCCACAACCGCTCCCGCGGCAGTCGCCACAGGATTTCCGGTTTTTTGTTTCGCAACCCATCGATGGTCATCTCATCGATCTCTTCATCGATGACGACATGGCTGAGCCCCCGGACGCCATGATTACGACGCGCTTGTCGCTGTCCCATGATTCAACTGCCTTCCGTACCGCTTGGCCGAAGGCGTAGCACCGTTTCGGCGTTGGTTGATTCGGCGGATAGTAGGTGTTGACCATGACCGGAACCATCGGCAATTTGCCGCCCGGTAAAATACGCCGGTAAAGAAAGCTGAACGCATGTCCCACACCGATCTCCGGCCGGAGTTTATTACAACGCGCGATGTCGAACTCTGCATCCACCAGCGCTCGAATGAGATGGTCGGCCAGACCTTGACCTGCTTCATATTCCGGTCCCGTCTCAGCCCATCCACGTTCTTCGGCCATCTTCCATGCCGCGGGATTGCGACCGGTATGAGTCACCACGGGCAATGATTTGCCGTGATAAATGGCAAACGTCGGCATGTTATCGTCCTGAAATTGCTCATGCTGATCATCGCCGAAAATGACCACGACATCCGGATTGGCCTTTTGCAAGCTATCTCCCAGCGTCTTAATCGCTTTCTGGCACGCTTCATCGCGTTGCCGAAACTTTTCAGTCGTGAGTTCACGGTCAAGGTTAGGTTTCGCTCGCTGCAGCAGATTTTGATAGTCTAAACGCGGGTCGTGCTCGTCCTTCTCTCGCAGGACCGCCCAATCACTCGCGCGCACGCTCAACTGCGGACTGTGCGATGTGCCGATACCTAAAACGATTTTAGCCATGGTCGTGAAACCTCCATTTGTAGGCTCGCCGGAGTTTACGGCGATCAACCGCTTCCGTCAAAGGCTCTATCGAGAAACCCGCCGGCCTGTCAAGGGTAAGATTCTAACGGTCGTGGTGGCGGTTCACAATAATGATCTGACGCGAAATTCCACTGTGATCTCACTTCTTCGGCAACAAAACCTCCTTCAGCTTGGCGATCACGGCAGGCTGAAGCTCATAGAGCTGTCCCAACTTCTTCGCTATGGTTGGACCGTCAATGACCTCGATATCCAACTTCGACTTCTTGGCTTCCGCCAACAACTCGGGATCTTTCAGCGTATCGACGAAGGCTTTCTGTAAAAGCTCAAGCCGGTCTTTGGTCATCCCCGGCGGAACCGTATAGGGAAACTGTGCTCCATGGGCGCTGTCGGCCACCGTGACAAGCTGGCGCGCCAAATCGGTTTTCGCGTAGCTGATCGCCAACGGTACCTCCTTGTATTTGGAATACGGCTCGAGGGAGGCCTGAAGAATCGCGCGGATTTTTCCGCTTTCGTAGGCGCTCCGCCAAACCGTTTCCACCGTTTGCCAGGAGCCGCAGTAGCCGTCGACTTCTCCCGATTCCACCGCCAGCCGCGCATCAGCTCCGCCTTTGTAACCGTCAAGAACTTCCAACGGCAAGTTGAGCGCGGCTTTGAGAAGCTTCGGAATATCCGAGGTGCTTGTGCCGGGACCGATGGATGAGATTTTCATCGCTCGTTTGGCGGCAAACCAATCATTCATATTTGCGATACCGCTCTTGTCGTTGAACGTGCACACCGTGTCATAGGGGCTTGGCACCCCAGGTAGCCGAATTTCCGCGCGTCAAATTGGACCGCATCGTTTCCCATGATTTGCTGAAGAACCAAAGGCGCCGCCCACGCACCGATCGTCAGCCCATCGGGTTTTGCGCGATTGAATAAATGATTTGCAGCAATGATCCCGCCGGCGCCGGTCATGTTTTCAACAATGGTCGTTGGATTGCCCGGGACATGCTTGGAAAAGTGGCGGGCAATCACCCGGGTATAGAGATCGAACGAACCTCCGGCAGAATAGCCGACAATGAAACGAACAGTCTTATCTTTGTAGAAATCTTGCGCGTGCAATGCCGTCGGGCTGTTGGCAACCCAAATCGTCGCAACGATGGCCACTACGAATGTTCTTAAGACACCTTGCATCTCGACCTCCCACAACTGCTGATCTAACCCCGGCCGATAAACGGAATGGGTTTTCCTTCCGTTCGTTCCAGATATCTCACGAACGTGTACTTGTTCTCCGCGAGATCGGTATTCGGACGAGGAATTTCCCTGTGCATAAGACTTTCTTCGACTTTGCAAACTAAAAACGCCAATTCGTTTTGCTCCAAAGCTCCTAGCCCTTCTTTCTTGAAGGTTTCGATATCCCGAATCGTCGACGCTTTTTGATTCCGGCTCCACGCGCCATCGCTTCTAGATCCGTATTGCCAGCCGTCGCCGTCGGATAGCTGATCCGGCTACCGCTATAAACGCCGTTGTCGAATACATAAATAATGAGATTCTTCGGCCTCAAGTTGCCCAGTGTGGCGAGATTAAACAGAGAGAGCAGCACGCTCCCGTCCGAGTCGAGAACGATCACCTTGCGATGCGGCAACGCCAGCGCCAACCCCATCCCTACACCCACCGCGCAGCCCATCATTCCAATCAGCAGGTTTCCTTCATGCTTGGATAGATGCGACCACTCGATGCGCTGACCGCTCTGTGAAGTGACCACCAACTGATCGGTCATCTTCCCGGCGAGCAGTTCCAGACATTCGTGACGAATCATAGGGAAAACTCCCCGGCAAATAACAATGCGAAAGGGCCGCGAAGCGCGTTTGCCGCCCGAACCGCGTCTTTGATCTTGACTTCTAGCCTATCGCCATCTTCAAGAACCATGTATTCGATTCCCAACCCCTGAAGCACCGGAATCGTATGGCTACCGATCGTGGCATAGAGAAAGCTATTGCGCTGATCGGGCACGCCGCCCAGGTAGCCCGCGACGACCAGGATGGGCACTCCCAGCTGTTTGCCCACCGCGAGCAGACTGTAGCTCGAAACGTAGATGCCGGTGTTTTCCATGTAGACGGCCGCCTGCTTGCCGCCGAGAGTCGCACCGGCAGCAATGGTGACCGCTTCTTGTTCACTGGCGGCTGCGATCAGCTCCATCTCCGGATCATCTTGGATCAGCGGAATGATCTGGCTTAGCCGGGTTTCCGGCAAGTAGGTAACGAAATTAATTCCCGCGTCTTTGAGGCTCTGCACTAGACGCTTGGCCAGCTGGTCTTCCATAGAACGTTCTCTGAATTATCAATTTCACCTAGACGAGGCAACGGTTGGTTTGTGCGCGCGCTTTCTTGAGTGCGCCAAGTACTTTTTCCGCTGTGATGGGCAGGTCGTAGATCCTCACGCCTACTGCGTCGTGCACGGCATTGGCAATTGCCGCGGCCACGGGAACCACCGGCGGCTCTCCAATGCTCATGCCGCCGTAGGGACCATTGCCGACAGCGAACTCTTGCACAACGGTTTTCAAGATCGGAATATCCTGGATCGAGGGAATTTTGTTTTCACCGAAGTTGGTCGTGATCACTTTGCCGGCATCGATCACGACCTGTTCCATCAATCCATAGCCCATCCCCATTACGACGCCGCCGTCGATTTGGCCCTGATGCATCAATGGGTTAATCACGGTTCCCGTGCTATGTGCCGTCGTTAACTGTTTGAGACGCACCTGACCGGTTTCACTATCGACCTCGACTTCGGCCACCTGAACACACAGCGCAGCTTCCGGTCCCGACTCGAAATTCTTGTACGAGCCCTGGCATCGAATGGGACCGCCGGCCTTCTCAACGATCTCCGCATAGCTCATTTCTTCACCTGCCGCCAGTCCGAATTCCGCCGCGACCGCTCAAAACGAGTCGCTCCTTCGTCGTATCGAATAAAAGGGCGGCGCTCTCCAACAGCCGATTTCTAACCTCCGTCACAGCAGCGCGCGTCGCATTGCCGAAAATTCTCGTGGCCCGGCTGGCTCCCACGCCGGTATCCGCCGCCACTCGGTTCGTGTCCAGGATTTCAACGCCGACTGTTTCCACCGGCACTTGAAGTTCATGGGCGACGATTTGCCGCATCGCCGTGTAGGTTCCGGCTCCTTGATCGACCATCGCGGTGGAGACCGTGATCTGCCCTCGCTCATCCACGCTGACAAAGGCATGACTCTCGCCGCCGAGCGGCAACCACTGCGCCACGGCCACGCCCCGCCCCAGATGTTTGCGCTTGGGCTTGATAACCGGAGACCTGAACCGCTTTGTCAACGGTTTCGTCGCTTTTGATGTGCGGCACGACGTGGCCGATGGGCGATTCATCGCCGTCGCGCATCAAGTTTATTTTCTGAAGGCAATGGGATCCATTTCAAGCCGCTTCGCCAGCAGGTCCATTTGCGACTCATTGGCGAAGAAGCCCTGCGGATCTCCGGGCGCGCGCATGTGCCCGCAGGGTATCTTGTTGGTGTAGACGATTTTCTCTTCGATGAAGACGTTGGGGATGTTGTACGGCCCGGCGGCTTCCTTCGGCCCGACGAGATAGCCCTGGGGCTTGAAAGCGCCATAGGCGCCGCTGTCGAAGACATACTCCATGCGATGCGCCACCAGCTGTCCGTCCTTTTTCACGCCAGTCTTTACGCGGATCACCGCGGCATGCCGCGGGTTGCCGGCAATAAACTCATCGTAATAGTTCATCACCAGCTTGACGGGCCGGCCGCTTTTCGCCGAAAGAGCGTAACCCACCGGTACGTCCATGAAGTCCCCTTTACCGCCGAAGCAGCCGCCGATGTAGCAGGGATGAAGGACAAACTTTTCTGGGGCTGCGCCAAAGGCGGTCGCGACCTGCTCGCGCAGCGCAGACGGAACCTTGGAACAGGCCCACACGTCGGCGCCGGCCGAGTCGCGAGCATATACCACGCAGGCGTGCGGCTCGATGTAAGCCTGATGGACGGCTTGGGTGGTAAAGGTATTTTCCACGACGATGTCGGAGCCCCTAAAACCGGCTTCGACGTCGCCTTTCTGCCACTTCATATCGACAAAGACATTGCTCGGCGCATCGATGGGATGCAGCAACCCGCGATAGTGCTGTACCTGCGGATGGAGCAGCGGCGCATCTTGCTCGCGCCGCTGCCAAGGGATCAAGTAGCGGTTCGAACTCTTCGTACTCGACGTCGATCAGCTCCAGCGCCGCTTCCGCAATTTCCTCGCTTTCGGCTGCCACCGCCGCCACTTTTTCACCGGCGAAGCGCACGACGCCTTCAGCAAGAATCGGCATGTCGTAGATTTTGCGGCCGATCAAACGACCTTTGACGTCTTCGCCAGTGGCGACGGCAGCGACGCCGGGCAACGCCGCGGCGCGGTTTGTATCTATTTTCTTGATGCGTCCATAAGCAATCGGGCTGCGGAGGACTTTGGCCCAAAGCATGCCGGGCAATACGACATCCGCCGCATAGACGGCCCGCCCAGAAACTTTGTCCGGCCCCTCAAGCCGTTGGGTCGGATGACCGATGATCTTGCCAGGCGCCGAATTCTTATGACGCTCGCGGCGGGCCTGGTCTTTCACTTCACTACTTTCCCGCCGAATGCTTACCCGCCGCATCGAGAGCCGCTTGCAAGCAGACGCCATGCAAGTCGACGGCGGTCAAGCCACAGTATTCCAACGTGTAGCCGGGCCGCGCTTGAGCCATGCCGTCTTCCAGGAGTGTTCTAAGGACCAGGCGGCGAAAACTCCCGTGCCCCATTACGCCGTCGTGCTCTTTGAGATCGGCTTCTTCGTGCGTCGAAAAATACACCGCTTGCTCACGCGTGAGGCCGTAGCGGGCCGTCAGGGCCTGGTAAAAATCCGCAGACCAGTAGCCCGTCTGTTCTTCCGTCGCACCGGCAGCATAGAACTCCGCCATGGTCCCTTCCCACAAAAGCGATCTTTTGAAATCGAGCTTGGCGCGAAACTCGGCCAACATCGGCGCCAGAAAAATTTCATCCTCGGTGATACCCAAGGCCTTCGCCGTTTCCACCACCACATGCACGTGACCCGGCGGCTTGGGATGAATCAATTCGTCGGCGAGCTTTTCCGCCATGCGCGCCATGAGATCGCGATGTTTGCGAAAAAAGAAATATGCTTGTGGTACGATGCCGCCTCGACCGTATTGATCTCGATAGTATAGGAACCCCAGTTTTTGAAAAACGTCCGAAGCACCTCCAGGGGCAACGTACCGGCTCTTAACTGTTGCATGAACGGTGAATCGGTGACGCGTCGCGCCATCGCGCGGCGACCTTCCGATAGTGCTCGTTGACGTAATCGCCGGCTTGATCGGTTTCATGGGTTGCAGTCATAGATTCTTTCCTTTGCGCCGGATTGTTCGATCATCCGCGGCCGCGGAAGATCGGTCTACCTTCACTTCGTTCGAGATATCGCATCATTTTATGCCCAGCTCTTGATTCACTTCGCGCTGCAACGAGAAATCAAAGATCTTCGCCGCCGCGACCGGCTTCGGGAGTTTAAGCAGCTCGGCATCTGCCTTGAGAAAATCTTCGACCTCCTTTCCGAGGGAATACCCTGGCTGGTGAAGGCCGGCTTGGAAAGTCGATACGACTCGAGCGCCACCGGATACTCCACTCCCTGGTACTTCGCCAGCACCTCGCTCGTACCCCGCTCGTTCTCCCAAAAATAACGACCTGCCTTGGCCCGCGCGCGCAACATGTGTCGAATAAGATCTCGGCGCTCGCGCAGAAATTTCTCTGACACCGCCGTGCCGTTTTGCAGGTTCGCCACATCTTCCATCGCCGAGCCGAGAATCGTCATATTATATTTGTCACGCGCCAAAATCACCGTGGGCGGAGACAGGGCGGCGGCATCGATCGTCCCGGCGATCAGGCTTTGCAGCTGCGCCGGAACATCGCCGCCCACCACCACCGTGACATCTTTCTCCGGGTCCAGACCGCCCTTGCGCAGCAACCGCGCCGCCGCCGTGTGCTGCGCGCCACCCATGGTGGTTGTGCCGAGCACCTTGTTTTTGAGACCGGCGATCGACTTGATATTGCCGCGAGCAACCAGCCAAAACAGATTTCGCTTGAGACTCACGGTCAGAATCTTGAGCGGCAATTCGCTCCGTTCCATCGCGCGAATCACAGTCCCCACGCCGTTACTCGCATGGACTTGCCCGCTCAAAGCCGCGGCAATCGCGACGTTGCCCCGGATTTGTACCAGATCGACATCCAGCCCCTCTTCACGAAAAACCCCTTTCCTTCGCAATATAAAGATCGATGGCGGCGATGCTTCTGCTCGGAATCGAAAATACGATCTTTTCGTTGGCGGTCTGCGCCCGCAGCACCGGCGTCGAAGCGCAGACAAGAACGATCACCAAAAAGAAACAATATCGCGGAAAACTTTGACCTACTCTGTTCAATCGCGTAACCATCAACTCGGCGATTCCCCCATTTCTTTAAGTACCTCCCGCACCAGACTGAAGTCAAAAATTTCATCGACGGCGACGTTGTTCTTCGACTCGACATTCCAGCGCGTGCTTTCGATGACGTTCTCCAACGTCGGTCTCGAGACTAAGAGATTTCGGCTGTAATTCTGTGCGTTGTCGTTATACGCATCTTCTGCCACTTCCGGTTTCGTTCGTCCCCAGACGGATAGGATCTTGATCGCGCCCTTCGGATTATTGATGATGTAGCGATTGGCCCGCAACAACGCGCGGACGATTTTTTGACTTCGTCTCTATTGGTTTTGAGCTTCTGCTCGGTAACCCCGATGCCATTGACCGGGAAAGGGAACAAGTCGCGGACTCTCAACAGGGTCTTGAAGCCGGAGGCTTCGGCCCTCAAGTTGCCGGGCGGGGTCACGAATGCCGCCTGCACCACGCCGGCTTGCAGTTGCGCGACGCGCGCCGAGCTACTCCCCGCGGCGACAAACTCAACGTCCTTGCGCGGATCGAGCTGGAAGTGGGCGGCCGTCAGTCTGGCGAGGATATCTACCAGAGAACCGAAGGAGCTGATGGCGATCTTTCTATTTTTCAGATCGGCGAACTTCTGCACACTGGGATGCGCCACCACCACGTGGTTGGGCCGCTCGATGAGAATGCCGGCGATTTTAAGCGGCAGACCGCGCAGATTCGCCGTGACCACTGATTGCAGTATCAGATTGTAGTCCACGTTGCCCGCCGCCAGTGCCGCCACTGACACATTGGCGTTCATCTGCAAGACCTCGACGTCCAGCCCCTCGTCCTTGAAGTATCCTTGAAACTTCGGCCACACCGCCGCTCAAAAACGACATATCGGGATTGGAGACCGCGACGTAGATCGTCTTCGCTTCGACTCTGGGAAAAGCAAATGCCAGAAAAACGGCGGCGCTGAAAATGCCGTATAAAGAACCTCTCCGAGCTCTCATGCTATCAACCTCAGTTCACTCGTGATTAACGAATTATTCGGTAAATTCTCCCGTAAAGAGCAATGCCACGGGCAGTTTCAACGCGTGCATCATTCTCACCGCATCTTTGATCCGCGCTTCCAGCTGATTCGCGGAATCGATGATCAGGTATTGAATGCCCAGGGTATCGAGTATGCCTTTGGTCTTATTGCCGTAGTGGGAAAATAGATAACTGTTTCGTTGATCCTCAAAGCTCCCGACATAGGCCACCAACAGCAGCATCGGCACACCGTAACGCTCGCCGACCGTCAGCAGATTATAGGTCGAAACGAACAGACCGGTTCCTTCCATGTAGACGGCGGCACGCTTTGCCGCCGAGAGAAGCGCCGGCCGCGATACCCACCGCCTCCGCTTCGCTCGCTACGGGAACGAGAGTAAAAGAACCGTCGGCCTCCAGCACTGGCAGAATTTCGCTCAGCCTCGTCTCCGGTATATAGCTGACGAAATCGATACCGGCCTCTTGAGACCCGCAACAGTTCTATTGGCAAGCTCGGCTTTCATCCTATCCTAGGCGTCAGGCGCAAAGGTTAGCGCATTTCTAACCACGTCCTTGAATAATCGGCTTCGCCTTCCGTGCGCTCAAGATAGCGCACGAAGCGGTATTTGGTTTCCAGCAAATCCACGTTAGTCCGGACAATCCTTCGATGCCCCACGCTCTCTTCAATTTTGCAGACAACGAAGCGCAATCCGGACTGTTAAGCGCCGCCGTCGCTTCTTTTGAAATCTTCCAATTCTGAAACTGTCACCGCATAGTGCGATACCCGCACCGCTGGCCATGGCCGCGAGATCGGTCTTACCTGCGGTTGCGCTCGGATAACTGATTCTCGTTCCGCTATAGGCTTGATTGTCGAACACAAAGACTGCGAGGTTGGGCGGATTTAAGTTGGCCAGCGTTGGCAGATTGAACAAGGACAAGCAGAACACTGCCGTCGGACTCGAAGACAAAAGCTTTCCGACGCGGCAGCGCGAGCGCGAGACCGATTCCTACGGCAAGAGCGTTACCCATAGAACCGAGATTGAGATCCGCGTCTCGTTTGGATAGATGTCCCCATTCCACCCGCTGTCCGCTCAGATTCGACCGCTAACTGCTGAGAGAGGTAACTGAAGCTGGTCGGTCATTTGCGCTGCCAGCCACTCGAAACAGTCATAGCGAATCATACGATAAGATCCACGGTTACTGTCCGAGTATACCCTCGTCTCTCAGCTCGCGCTCCAATTTGGCGATTTCTTCTTTCGGCATCTGCTCGGTTTCCCATTTGGGGAAGCGTTTTGCACGGCGAAGCCGCGCATGCGATACACCTCTTGTAAGGGTACCCGGCCATACTTAGCGCAGACGCGCCGCAACGATTCGCGCCGCGGCATCGACGCGCTTCTGCGCTACCACCGCTTGCGCGTAATCCTTCGTGTCCAGCGCCTTCCATAAGGCGACGCACAGCTCCGGTACGAAGCTCGTCGGCGGATTGATCATTCCGGCCAGGCCGAAAGGCACGAGTCCAAAGAGATCCGCGTTGCCGGTGAAAACCGAAACGTCGGGCAAGAGCCGCACGTATTCAAGCAGCGCCCCCTGGCCGTATGCCACTTTGATGCCTTTGAGCGCCGGCACCTGCTCTTTCATCCGCACCGCGAAACCCGGCGGGATCGAGATACCGGAGTACTTGGGATTCTCGTAGATGTAAATCGGCAGCGGCACCGCTTTGTGCACGGCCTTGTAGTGGGCGATGATTTCGTACTCCGTGTGATCGGAATAGTAATAGGGCGGCACGATGGCCACGGCGTCCGCTTTGTGATCCGCCGCATGCTGCGCCAGCTCCACGGCGCTGCCGGCATCCGCCGTCCCCACATGAATGATTACCGGTACCCGCGACTTCGCCTGATCGAGCGCGATCGCCGCCGTCTGTTTGCGCTCTTCGATGGTCATGGCCGGCCCCTGCCCGGTGGAGCCGAGCACGAACAATCCCTGTACCCCGGCTTTGATGTGGAAGTCGACGAGCTGGCGCATCATTTGTTCATCGACGTGAACTTTCTCATCGAACGGCGTGATTATCGGCAATAGTACTCCGCGTATCATGTTTGCCTCCCCATCATTACTTTAATGAATTAATCCTTCACTTCGTTCGGGACAGCGCCCGCTCCGATGTCATTCTGAGGAGCACGGCGACAAAGAATCTTCCTTCCGGTCTGATTTTTCGCCAACCTTCAACTATTGTTTTGAGCTCTTCACCCGCAAACCCACCTGCGTTTCCAATCGATAGAGTTCGTTCGCATCAGTTGTTTCCGACGATGCCCTTTGGCCGTCCGCCGTTCAGTAGCCGTTTCGATAGCGTCCAAAACGATCTTGCGAAAACTTGATCACGCCGCGATCCGAAGTGCCAAGCTGTTCGCCGCGCTCGCCGAGCAAGCCCTGAGTTCCTTGCGTCACGAGATCTTCCTTACGGACATTGCCTTTAAACGGCATGAACTTGCGCTTGTCGTACGGCATTACCTCTTGCATGGGCGTTTCTTTCGCGCGCAGCTCTTTGAGTGTCTCGAAGAAATTCTCTTCCGGGCCCCGGTAATTGTCCGCGGTGAAGAGCATGAAGTGGTCGTCGTCATTGGGTGTGACAAACATCCAATGCTCGCACCTCGAGCCTTCCTTGATCAGCGCCGCCGCGTCGACCTTGGCGTGGACGAATTCGGTATCTCCCACCTGAACGATGCTTGGCAAAGCCAGACTCATTTCGTCCACGAACTCCGTACCGGGCTCCGGACCGGGCTTGGTCATGACCACTTTCATGCCGTAGTCCATTTCGACGAACTCGAAGTGCGGCATTTCGGTGTAACTAAAAACTGATTGCCCCAGGATTGCTGGCCGTATCCGGCATGCCGGTGCAGGATACAGACATGAGCGGGGTCCGCGGAGTTTTCAAAGAAGTTGAACCAGTTGTATTCAGCATGACGGACCGGCTCGATCTGCCATTGGCCGGTGCGCTCCACCAGCGGCGCATAGTTCGGCAGGGGCGGCGGATTATCTTTATCCGGCCCCATGTATGCGAACAGTAAACCGCCCAGTTCTTTCACAGGGTAGGACAGATGTTTCACTTTCTGACAAAACTTGCTGTCCTTCGGCTCCGCCGGCATCTCCAGGCATTGACCTTCAACATTGAACAGCCAGCCGTGGTAGGGACAACGCAATCCGCCGTCCTCGATATCGCCGTATTCCAACGACGCGCCGCGGTGGGGACAGTGCTCGCCGAGCAGCCCCACCTTGCCGAATTGATCGCGAAACAAGACCAGATCTTCGCCGAGAACTTTGACTGCCCGCGGAATGTCGTAGAGTTCCTGCGCCGTTCCGACGACAACCCAATAGCGGCGAAACCAATCGCCGCACGGCGTTCCCGGCCCAACGTGCGGAATATCCGCCAAGGTCGCGCTCTTTTTCTCTTCGCGCTTACTTTCACCGCTTCTCTCGTCACTCCTTGTCCCTAACGTTTTGAACGGCTTGAACGATTGGAACGATTTGAACACTCTGAAGGCTATTTGAAACCATATTCCTTCCAGCGCTGCAAAACCGCCTGGCGCATCGTATCCGTCGGCTCAGCCACCTCGCCGCGAAAGCTCTGTTTGATAGTCAAATCGAGCATTAGCTTCGACGTAACCCCTTCCGCCGTCGCAGACGGCTCCAAAGTGCTCGTAATGCCCCGGGGGATCACGAACATGTCGGTTGCCGGCTGGAAACGAGTCGTCAACGCCCACAAGACTTCATTGGGATCTTCAAGAACAACATCCTCATCGAGGACAAAAACATGCTTCCATTTGCCGCTTCGGGTGTAAAGCGACGCGGCAAGAATATTGTCGACAATGCCCGGTCTCATGAGCCGCTTCTCGAGCTGCAGCAGCAAAACAATAGACACCCCCAAGGCGGCGCATAGGCCTTTTTCAATGCGGGATACGCCGGCTTCAATTCTTGGTATGCTGCGACGGCATAGGTAAGCGCATCGACATAGAGATGCTCGTGGGGAGGTTTTCCGAGCCAGATATTATGATACACAGGGTCTCTTCGATGAGTCATCGCCTTGATCGTCATGATTCGTTCTGTTTGGCACCTGCTGAGTCGTGTAGCCGCAAAACTCACCGAAGGGACCTTCGTTACCGGTCTTCGCCGGTATCGTCAGCTCGCCTTCAAGCACAATTTCGGCAAGCGCCGGCACTTCCAGATCGATGGTTTTGCATTTTACGACATCCACGGGCGCGCCCGCGAGACCGCCGGCGATTTCAATTCGTAGACGCCGATGCGCGGCTCGAACTGGGATGCGACATAAACCGACGGCGGAACGCCGATACAAACCGCGACCTCGAACTTTTTTGGCCGCGCTTCTCGGCGTTTTTGATGAAATCGTAGCCATCGTGGCCGGGCGTGAAACGGATGGTGACTTCGTTCTTCGAAACCAACATCATCCGGTAGATCGATAGGTTCTTACCGTACTCCGGATCTTTGATGATCACGTGCCCAGCCGTGATGTAAGGTCCACCGTCTCTGGGATTGTTCGTGCAAAGAGGCAGCTTTGTCACGTCAACCTCGCTGCCTTCCATCACCACTTCTTGACACGGTCCCCTGGGGACGAGTCTCGTCGGAATCGGATTGGTCGCCCGCTTCACTGTCTCTTCGAAAACATTTTCTTGCGACAGGCCTAATGCTAAAGCGACGCGCCGGTCGCTCGCCAGCAACTGGCCAACCACCGGCATCCGATTACCTTTCACGTTTTCAAACAGCAGGGCCGGGCTATTCGGCCGCTCGTTTTGAATCTTGCAAATGGCGCCGAGCTCATGCTTCGGATCAACCTCAACTTTGCCAATCTTTGCAGCTCGTGCTCTTGGATTCCAAGACTTTCAAGAATTGCCGCAAATCCATTGTTCCTCTCGCCAATGTTCACTCTGTCCGCCTACTCTCCAGCAGCTTACACTTTAAATACAACTTTAGCTCGGGCAAAGCTCCAGCACGAGCGCAAAGCCTCCAATTTTCACAGATGCGTTTCTGTTCACACTGAACCTGTCGCAGCATCTCAGCTGGCTTACCTATCGGACCGGACCCGCTTTGTTTCAGGTCACGCAAGAAGCGTGTTTCCAACAGTTCCTCCGGTTTGATCTCGGCGCACCTTAGGATTCTTGGAGCCGAGATCTTCCAAGATCGTTTTTACCCCGATAACGTCGGCATCGGATAATCCAGTAAAAGCTTTTCGACAACAGGCTGTGGTACTCCTCGATTTCTGCTCTGTCCTTCAAACCGCTACTTTTGGCTGATGATGTTGTACGCAACTTGCTTGTTGGTTTTGAACTGGCGAATGCCTCGACGTAGGCCGAAAGAAAGCTCCGGATCAGATCGGGCCTCTTTTCGATCAACGACGATGTTACGTAAAGGACGCCCTGAGGATACCCGTGTCGATCTGTGACAAATCCGCGAGCACCCGTAGGCGCTAACTCTTGGCTCTCGGTCACTGCGACAGCGAAAGAATTGAGCCATGGACTTTCCGCCGACAATCGCCGCTAACCGTTCAGGCGAATTGCCGACCTGAAGGATCGTCATCGTCCTTCCTCGGTTCAAGCCCCCACGATTTGAGGGCTATGCGGGTAATGAAAATCCGACCCGGACCCAAACCGGCTGATTGCCACCGCCCTGCCCTTGAGATCCGGATGGCTTCGCGACTGTTGCTGGCGTCACGAAACTGTAGACGAACTTGTTGATCAATGCGGCGAGAATTTTCAGCGCGGAACCCTGCGATGTGGGCGCTCACGACTTCGGTTGCCGAACCGCGTCCGAACTGGACCTCTCCGGATGCCATGGCCCGCACTAACCGTTGATCCGCCGGGGATGTAAACGATGTCTCAACATCGAGGCCCGACCTTGTATTGAAACAAACCGACTCTCTTGGTGAAGTGGTGTGAACTTCCTCGCCGGAGCCGACTCCGCTGCTAGCCCAGCCTGACCTTCTCCAAAGACCAGGACGCGGACGGCGTGGCGAAGAGCGCGAGCAGTAACGGAGTCGCCCAGATCAGGATTCGATGCCTTTTCATTGTATGGCTCATAATCATTAATCGTTGTTAGCGCTTGAAAATGTGGTCCGGCATGTTAAGAGGGACACCTGCTTTCCTAAGCTCCTCCTCGAACATCGCGTTCACCTTTGGATCTTCATCGGGAAATTCAATCGGAGATGTCCGCCGCCGTCGGTGCTGACGAAGAGTCTGTCGTAGTCCATGACCTGGAACTTCTGCCCGAACGGCTTGAAGGCAAGCATCTTGAGCGGTTCCTCCCCGGTGTTGAAGTGCTGGTGAAACCACATGTGCGGCGGCGAAAACATGCTGAAACGGACCCCAATCATAGCGTTCCATTGGGGTGCCTTCGAGCCACATGAGCGAATAGCCTTTTCCCTCGAGCACTGAGAATGTCGGCGCCGAGGCCGTGGCGGTGGGCCTTCTTGTAGGCGCCCACGGGAGACTTGGTGATGTGCGCCAGAGATGATGTTGTCGCAGAATTCCAACTCGACGTTGGTGGCGCCAGGACCCTTTCTTGTCCAATCATGAGAACTGGAGCTTCTCGATATCGGCGATAAAACTCGTGTCCCAGACGCGCCCTTTCCGACAGCGCCGTCCCTTGCCGCTGAAGTAGTTTTCCTCGCCGTGATAACGGTCAAGAAACTGGTACGGATTATTAAAAACAAAATCATAGTTGTGGTACAGATTGAAAACCGACGGCGCGTTGGTGTAGCCGATGTAACGTACGGTGTCCCCTCCTTGCCCGTTGAAATGCTGGTGCCATGCGTTTAACGGGATTGAAAACATCGAACGTTCTTGCCACTCGAAGGTCTGCTTTTTGCCGTTGTCGAGGCCAGACACTCGTTGCCCCACGTCCTTTGAGTACGAAGATCATCTCCTCGAACATCTGTTTTTGGGGCTTGAGGCTTTCGCCCGGCGGAATTTGACAGATGTAGGCGGCGGAGTTGGGCGGCTCCTTGGGATGACCGAGAATGATGCAACAGCCCAGACCGCCGCGTCGGCGCCATGGCGCTAACTTCGAAGCTTTCTCGGATGTCGCGGACGACAAAGTTTCTGATTACAGGAAGCTCTTCCCATTCGAGAAACTGGTCGAAGGGAGTGGCTCCGTAAGTTTTGGGCACAAAATCACTTTGCGATTGCATCATTTCTCCTACCACGGTTATTGCAGAGTCCTCATTGCGAAACAGATGACGCGCCTCGAAACCCAGAACCGCCGTTGTCTTCTCTGTATCGTAGCCGCACCAGTTCTCTTCCGGACCGTCACGCACTGTTTTCCACTTGCGGCAGATAGCGCTGGCACCAAGCTCGCGCGTCGGCGTATCCATGATCGTTGTCGGCGGCGCAGATATTGAAAGCTTCATGGCCTGTGAGGTTCGCTTCGACGGCAAGGCGGCAAGCCCGCGCGGCGTCACGCACGTCTATATAGCTCCAGAGGGCGCCCGCCCCGCGGATGATCGGATTTTTCTCCGCTCCAGGAGGAGCGGGCCATGCGCTTCGGTGTAGATGCCCGAAAATCGGAGCGTCGTAATTTGCACATCGCTTTTATGCGCAGAGGCTTCGCACAACTCTTCTCCAACGAGCTTCGACAGGCCGTAGGGGTCCTGCGGCCGGCGTGGGTGGACTTCATCGACAGGCAGATAATCCGGGGCGCTCTCCCTGACTGGATAGTAGAGTCCATAGACCGCCAGGCTCGATCCGCAAACGATTTTCTTGACATGGCAAGCTTGCGCCGCCGCCAGGACATTGTTGGTAATCGCCACGTTTTGATTGAACCGCTCCGCATCGCCGGCGATGTCGGTAAATTCCCATTGCTGCGGTGTCCACGTTGAAGCCGGTTTCCGTGTAAGGAAACCTGATCCGGGCAAGGTGGACCACCGCATCGACATTCTTGAAATGATCCAGTAACAGGTCGAACTTTCTCAGATCGACTTTGTAGGTCGGACACAAACATTCCCTCGGCTGGGTTGCGTCCAAAGACGAAACCGCGTGACCATGCGTGAACAGCTCCCGGACTACGTAACCTCCCAAACGTCCGGAACCTCCGGTGACCACGATCCGCATGTTTAACGTCCCAGGTTTTTGAACCAGCCGCTCTGTTCCAATTCTGTCAAGCACGCTGTTGTCAAAAAACTGCCGGCTTTTGCCTCCCGTGCTTCCTTGCCCGGCGTACGTTTAAGAATTTCCGTCGATGCCTTCCGCCCTGCACATAAGGGATACGATCACCGCTGTAACGGACGCCGTAAGGTCTGATGCAATTGAGCCAAGGTCTCGCTGTCCGTGACCTTCGTGTATTTGGACAGAACCTTCATGCTGAATTCCTTATCGGTGCGCAGCCGATGAAGCCCCTGGGTAAAGCCGCGCAGGAATCGCAGCGTGATATCCCGGTTCGATTTGACGAAAGATTCCGACGTGGATAGGGGCGTATTCGGGAAAATAATCTTCAGCTGTCCGACATCGACCACTTCGTGCATGCCGGCCTTTGCCGCCTTGAAATTGCTCGGCGGCGAAAGCACCACCGCGTCGAACACGCCGGCGATCAAACCCGCCAAACCTTCGGGCATCCCGCCGGTCTGGACGACCATAAGGTCGCGACGTTCCAATCCCCAATGCTTCAAAGCCGCGTCCAGCGCCCAATCGGTGGAACCGCCGAGCCGCGTTACTCCGACTCGTTTTCCTTTGAGATTTGCGGGCTGCTTGATTTCCGGACGCGACATGATCGAGAAGACCAGAGAATTCCCGGTGTTTCCGATCAACACGAGATCCGCGCCGCGCAATGACGCATTGATCACCGGCACCGACGGCCCGTAGGCGAACGGCACGTCGCCGCTCAGCATCGACTGAATCAGTAGCGAGCCGCCGCCGATGTAAAGCAGCTCGGTATCGAGCCCTTCGCGCTTGAAGTAACCGCCTTCCTGGGCGACCCAAAGCGACGACATAGCGCCACTGATCGCGCTGTAGGAGATTCTGATCGGCGCTGCGCCGACGCCGCGCGCCAGAAAAGTACCAGAAACAGCACGGTTAGAGTTAATCCGCGATATCTCCTCAATCCCATTTCACATCGATCCTTTCGCGCGCACGCCGGTGAACGAGTCGATGGTCACCATCTCATGCGCCTGATCTGGCTGCAGCACTCCCTTGGGAACACGGTTTTCTCGCGCTGCTTGGATCGCATTAAGAATGATTTTGCGGATCAAGATCACGCCTTTGTCCGACGTCGCGAGCTGTTCCCTGCGCCGGTCGAGCAGGGGCTGGGTACCCTGGCACGCGATATCCTCGGTGCGCACGTTCCCTCTAAACGGCGAGTACTTGCGCTGGTCGTAGGGCTTTTTCTCGGTCTTGGTTTCTACCTTTCGACTCGGCGACAGCTTTTGAAAAACTCCGGGTCCGAGCCGGTGTAGTGGTTCACGGTAAACAGCGTGAAACTGTGGTCGTCGTTCGGCGTGACGAACATGAAATGGGCGTTGTGCGAGCCGGCGCGTCAGAGCTTCACGCGGGTTGCTCGAAGTGGGTAAACTCGGTGTCGCCGATTTGCAAGATGCTCGGCAAGGCGAAGCTTTCTCGTCGACGTATTCGGTATCTGCCGTCGGTCCCGGCTTGCGTGACACGACTTTCATGCCGTAGGAGGTTTCGACCGCGTCAAACGGCGGAATCTCTTTGAAGTTAAAAAACCAGCTGCGCCAAGTCCCGTCGTTGGGGTCGGCCCGGTGCAGGATCGAAAAGTGCACCGGGTCCGCGCCGTTCTCGATGAAGTTGAACCAGTTGTAATCGTAAACCCGAGTCGCTTCCAAAGATCTTTGCCCCGCGGTGTCCGCCAGTGCCTTATATTTCGGCAAAGGCGGCGGGCCCGGCCTGATCCCGTCCCAGATAAGCGAAAATCAAGCCGCCCAGCTCTTTAACCGGATAGGACAGATGCTTCGACCTTGCGCGGAAACTGACTGTCCTTCGGTTCCGCCGGCATCTCCAAGCATTGCCCACCGACATTGAACAACCAGCCGTGGTAGGGACAGCGAAGGCCGCCGTCTTCTATGTCGCCGTATTCCAGCGATGTTCCCCGATGCGGGCAATGGAGACCCAAAAGACCCAGCTTGCCATCTTGGTCACGAAATAGGACGAGGTCTTCGCCCAAAACTTTCACCGCTTGCGGAATGTCATGAAGGTCACGCGTCGTTCCCACAACCAGCCAGTAACGGCGAAACCAGTCTCCGGCACGCGTGGCCGGCCCCACATGGGGAATATCAGCAAGATTTACTTTGATTCGTTTGCGCAACGAGTAAAATCCTCGGCCGGCGGGTCGCGTGAAACATTCGTCTCTTATCGATTATTACTACTCCGAAACCATGTCAATCAGACTTGCCAGAACCATTGTGCACAAGCGCCCAACATCACCTACTAATAAATCGTAGTCACGAAGAGTCATCCGGTCGGCAACGGCGAAGCTTTGCGACACCACCGATCTTTCTACGAACGCAAGAGCATCAGGCTTATTATTGCCTCTAGTTTAGGAACGACGGGCAAGACAAAGCTGAGGGCTAGGGTCACTTGATCTGCTTCGGATCGGGTGTACGGCCCAGGATCGAAGGCGCTGTCAGGAGGGTCCTTGGTAGCACCGCCAACGGCTTTGACGATATCGTACATCTGTTTTAGGGAGGCGATGTCCTGCGGCTCGAAGCTGGCGATGTAGGCGCCATCCCATTGATTGGCATAAGCACGTGCATCGGCGGCATTCATATTCGCTGACTTCTGAAGTATCTCGGCAACGCTCTGCTTGTTCTTCGAACCGTACTGGAGGCCGTTGCGCGTGCGCGGTAATGAATTTAGCCACCGCCTCCGGATTTTTGGCGAGATATTCGCTATACACGATGGTGACCGCGAGGATCGGCGGCGCGGTGCTCTTGGTTAGCTTTTTCCACTCGTCCACCACGCCACCGAGGCGCCGCAGTTTGACGTCCCCCATTTGCGCGATGGTCACCGAGCGAAGCACGCCGGCGTCGATTTCTTTCTGAATCAGGAACTGCGCCAGTTGCGCTTCGTTGCCTGGAGCGATGCTGTATTCATTGGGCTTGATACCGAAATTGTGGTCTAGAATTGCGGTAGTAATGGCGTGGTGGCGCTGCCGGGAGGTGACATGCCGATTTTCTTGCCTTTGAGATCCGTTATGGCTTTAACGGGCGAGCCCTCTGGGACAACGATCTGAGCCTCAGCGATCTGGGTCGCGAGCACGATCTTTGACCGGCACGCCGTCGGCGGCGATGCCGATGGAATTGGTAGACGGCGCGGCAAAGGCAACGTCGATGGCGTTCGAGACGATCGCGCGGGTCGGACCGTTGACCTCCGCAAACTTGACCCATTCGACGTTGAGGCCTTCCTTTTCGGCGAATTTCAGTTGCTCCATGACGGCGCCGAATCCCAAGCTGAAGCCACTGGTCCAGTAGCCGACCTTTATCTTTTGCGCAAATAGCGGACCGGGCACCCATAACGTCACGGCCAGAGCGAATATCCCAAAGACTAATTTCTTCATGTTCATCTCTGCCTCCTCAAATTAGATAAGTGCCCGCAGTCTCTGAATGTAGCTGGTCACTTCCGGTTGTGTAATATCGCGAGGCCGCCCAAGTGAGATATCGACAACTTCGCGGATGGTACCCGGCCTCGGCGACATGACCGCGACTTCGATCGCCCAACAGGACGGCTTCCGCCACATCATGGGTTACAAAGACAACGGTCATGCCGCTTGAGCTGGTGAATCCGCAGCAGCTCGTCATGCATAAGCGTCCGTGTTTGCGCGTCGAGCCGCGAGAACGGTTCGTCCATCAGCAGAATGCGTGGATCGGTTACAAGGCTCCGGGCAAGCGCCACGCGGCTTCTCATGCCGCCGGAAAGCTGGTAGGGAAACGCTTCTTCGAATCCTTCCAGCTGGACGAGGCGCAGCGTTTCGCGCGAGCGCCGAGCACGTTCCGCCTTGGGCAATGATCCTGCCTCCAAAGCAAATTCGACATTGCGAATCGCTGTGCGCCACGGCAGTAAGCGGTCATCCTGGAACATGTAACTAATGGCGCGCCACTCATTAAACTCATCGCTGCCCGCGCCGCAGATACAAACCTGGCCGCTATCGGGCTTGAGGATGCCCGAAATAATATTGAGCAACGTGCTCTTGCCTGAGCCGGAGGCGCCGAGCAAACCCACGATCGCAGTGCTCGGCAATGATGAGATTGATATTCTTCAGCACCTCCAGCGGCTCTCGTCCGTTGGAGAAGCTTTTTGCTAATGCCCTCAAGCCGGATCGCAAAAGAGGCGCGCTCCGTGTCGGTACAAGTTTTCTGAGTTAGACCGTCCATGCCTTATTGGGTATCATCAATGATCCAACATTCCATCATTCCCACCCCTTCATTGCTCTTCCGCATCCTTTTTCCAACGAAACAGATAGTTTTCCAGCGGCTTCAGAATTCCCATTTCAATCGTGGCCATCATAATAACCAAGGTCAAGGTCCAGGCGAACACCTGGTCGGTCCTGATCAAGTCCGCTGCTTGGCGCAAACGATAGCCGACGCCACTGAAGAACCGATCGTTTCCGCGACCAGCGAGACGCGCCAGCCGAAGCCGAATGCGAGACGGGCGCCGGAGAAAAAGTACGGAAGGATCGTCGGCATGTAGATTTTGGTCATGACCTTCCAATCAGGCATCCGCAACACGCGGGCAAGCTCGATGAAATCGGCATTCACCGTCCGCGTGCCCTGCCAGACATTGGTAATAATCAAAGGCATCGCGGTCATGAACACGACAAAAATTGTCGTGGCATTGGAAATGCCAAACCAGATGATGGCGAAAATCGCCCAGATCGCTGAGGAGACTGTGTTGAGTACCGGAATCACGGGCTCGAAGAAATCTCCGGCGCGTTTGTTCGCTCCAAGCACGATGCCGAAGGGCAGTCCCACCAGAGTCGCAAACACAAAACCGACGGTGCACGCGCCAGAACGTGATACCGAGATTGCTCCACAGGTCACCATTCCGGGCAATGAGTCGCAGCGCTTCCCACACACGCGCCGGCCCGGGTAAGATGTAATGCGGCACCGACAGCGATGAAAGCCACCAGATCCCGCCGACCACGGCCACCAGCACGATGCGCTGTGTAAGCAGGTCGAGCCGCAGCTTGCGTGAAACGGGCCTTACCAACGTTCTTTCTTCAATAAGCTCGGCCATTTTGCTACACGCCGGTGGAGTTAGGATTGAGCTTCATCGCAACCCAGTCAAGAGCCCACCATCCAGGTGAAACCAGAGGTCGTACCGTTCACGAGGCTATCGTTGCTGAGATTTGGCTGTCGGAGAAATCAATTCATCGTAAAGCAATAAAGGTCAAAAGAAAAAGACCGAAATCCTACTTCACCCCATACTTGACGTACATATCGGTGATAAAGCCGCTCTCGTCGAGTTTTCTCAATATGCGATCATCGATAACATCCTCCGGTCTGACTTTCTCTAGCTTTGGATTGCGGGGCTTCATCAACCTCTGGATGTTGCGAAGACCATCCAGAGACGGATAGGGTCTTCGGTCCACTGTCTTTGCAAAATCAGCATAACCCTGCTCAGCGGTTGACGCATCGGTAATTTTAAGCCTTTTCATAAGCGTCTTGAGAGTGATCGACTTGTTGGCGGGAGAAAGCGAGAAGGCAAGCGACTCGATCAACCCGCGCAAAATACCTTCGGCGATTTCAGGGTTCTGCTCCAGGTAACTTTGGGTACCCATGACCACGTTCCCGAGCGCCGGGATATTCATTCCGTATAGCTCTGCTAAAATTGGGAATCCCTTCTCGTTCAGCCTGCGGCTAAAGACAGTATCGAGCGGAGCGACATCGATCGTGCCCGTCTCTAGGGCTTGAGTCAGAACCGTCTCGATCACCAATCACGAGAATCTTGATATCATCTCGCCCCGGGTCCAACCCGAACTTTTCCAGTCCAAGCATTGCCGACAACCACAAGGATCCTCCAATACTCTGAATCCCAAATCTTTTTCTCTTGAGATCTTCCATACTCTTCATGCCTGGACGCCCCACGAGATCGTGAGTGATGCGGTTGTTGAAACCTGCCATGATTTTTAACCTTGCGCCTTCGGCCGCCGCACCGAGAACTGTGACTCCAGGAGCATAGCCTCATTTGGACGTCACCCGACGCTACGGAAGCAACCTGTATCGGTCCGGTCCTGACAAATATTACATCGGTATCCATCCCGTATTTGGCAAAGAATCCCCGTTCTTGAGCCATCCATAGATGGGCGTACCGCGCATTCATACCGGAATGGGAGATCACGACTCGATTTTGGACTGAAGCGGCCTGGCTCTCAGGGCTACGACAGATAACCATCAGAGTCGCCAATACGAGTGTCAGAAATCCAACCATGGAATCCCCCTATTCCGAATGAGCTAACAATCACGAAACACTTTGGGCTATGCGACTACGCCATGCCAAATAGCCGCATGGCGTTCCCACCCAGAATCTTCTCCTTGTCCGTTTCTGAAACTCCGTCCATTTCCTTAATCATCCTGACCGTCCCATCTTTCCAGGTCGCGGACGGGTCGCCGTGCGGATAGTCACTGCCCACAGTCAGATTATGATCTTTCCAATAGTCACAAGCGTATTTCAGTGAATTTTCGGCGGCGAAAGCTGAAACCCATATCTGGCTAAAAATTCTCTCGGTTGTTTACCCAGTTTCTTTTTCGCTGTCGGATCCATGTCCAACCTGTCCATCAACCACGGGACGAAAGCGGCGGAGCCCTCGACGAAGCAGACCCGGAGTTTCGGAAATTCCTTCAATGCCCCGCGCAAGATCAGACTGCCCATGTCGACGATGTAACGGAATGGGAAAGCCAACAGGAAAGGCAACGCGTTATTGTCGACTTCAAGATAAAGCTGCTCGATGCCGACCAGCGCCGGATTCGGATGACCGTCACGATCGGAAGCGGTATCGTGGACGAGTATCGGAACATCCAACTCACAGACCTTTTCGTAGAACGGCCAGAGCTTCTCCGAGCCCAGATTCGCGTCCGTGAAACCGCCCATGAACTTCACTGCTTTGAGGCCAAGAGTTTTGACCGATCGCTCGATCTCCCGGCAAGATTCCTCCACATCGGGAAGATACACCCAAGCCACACCGAGATACTTTTCTGGATGAGCACACTCTTTCAGATCTTGCGCCACCGAATCATTGTATGCGCGCGCAAGCTCGCAACCCAGGTCCCGGTCCCAGGTGTAAAGCAGTTCGCGGTTTTCCGGTATGAGCACATGAATATCAAACCCTTCCCAATCCACGTGCCGATCTCTAGTATCGAGATGCCAGCGCCCTTAGGGGCTTGATTCTTAATCAGCGTGCCGTCCGGCAGAACCGATCTTACGTCGTCTCCATTTCTCACTACCTCGGTGAGTGAGAATACTTAGCACTTACGCCTTCTAAGAACTTAACCGGGAAATAATGCGAGTCACAGTCGATATACATTTCTCAGCCCTCCATTAGTTGTAATCAAACAGTTTCACCAGACAGGAGACGGCCGCAGACAATTCAATTTATGATAAGGCCTGGATGAAGGAAATATGGATGACTATCAAGCCCATACTCGTTCGGCCGAGAATACGTCTGATCAAGTTTAGGCGTCAAGGGGATAGCTACGCAAGGCAGCGAACTAGTGCATCAATTCGGGGGAATTCATGTGGTCGCAGTAGGACTCTAACCTACGACCTCTCGCATGTGAGGCTATGGCCTATCGCTAGGTTTAGACAAAGCTTCCTAGAAAATCCTAAGAAAACCGCACGCAGAGCAGTTGTGTCTTTTACTCAGTTTTACACGCTAAGCAGTATCACACGGACAGAAAGCGGCACAGTGGGCTAGTCGTCATATGTTGGTCAGCATTGAGGCGGCGTTGCGAGATTGGTGCAGTAAATCATTTTTGAAGGTCATCTAAACCTATGTCTTCTCGCTAACTTTTTTTGCAACAAGCAGAAATAGGCCGAGTCCAAAACAAATGATTGCTAAAACTGCAAAGATCAAATCTAATGACGTGTCTTTGGACCAAATCGATCAGGCCTTCGACGCTCATTCTCTACTGGTTTTCACACGTAAATATTCTTGTCAACCCTGCTCAATCCCTCCCCCGAAAACAGCAAAGCTCACTTGCGTGAAATGCGAAGTGGTTGATTTTCGTGGTGGTCGCAGTAGGACTTGAACCTACGACCTCTCGCATGGAGGCGAGCGCTCTAACCAGCTGAGCTATGCGACCACAGAGTGAAATCAATAGCTTAGAATCCGCACGCAAGTCAACGGGGCTGAGGCTGTGCATGTACTGTGCACGTTCTCTCTTGCTCATCTTTACTTTCTAACCGTGCTGATGCCTGGATTGATGATGATCGGCACAATTACGGGTGGCTGTGGCTCCACTTGCTCCGCGAGGTGTGCCTGCATGCGCTTTGTCGCCTCAATAACGGCTGAAAAGGTTTTCGGCTGGAAGAATGTTCACAAGCATGAAGGTGCGCTTGTCGGTAAGAAGCAGGATAAGGCCGGGCGCTGGCGACTAGCCAAGGTGCCAAACTATTCAACTAATCCGCTCCACTGCATATTCGGTCGAGAACCGGATGAAACAGCTTGGGCGATTGGACCGATACCAGAAAGAACTCTCCAAGATCACCCGCTCCAAAAACATTCCCTCCGATTGGGCTTCACCGGATCAACGTTGCCGGGCTGCGATCAAAGCTGTGGGACAATACGGCCAGGTCATTCCTCTTACGCAAATCGGGAGGAGAATCATGAATATCGAGACAGTGCGCCGTGTACTTCTGTGGTGTGCGGTAATCAACTATGGAATTTTGCTGGTGTGGTTCTTTTTCTTTATGCTGGCACACGATTGGCTGTATCAGCTTCACGGCAGATGGTTTCATCTTTCGGTGGAGCAGTTTGACATGCTTCACTACGCGGGGATGTCGGTCTACAAGATTGGCATTATCCTGTTGAACTTGGTCCCGTACATTGCCCTGCATATAACCAGGCCCCAGCTAGCAGATTTGGAGTCATCCGTTGAGCAGTAGTCGCAAACGAATTCAAAAATAGAATCTGCATCTTTGTCGCACTCTGGATTTCTACAAGGCTCTCCCGCAGATCCACAGCCGTAATGCCCCCACGGTTCATCTGGATGGTCGTCAGCAGACCCAACCGATATTGCATGAGCTGCTCTGTTTCAACTTTTGCCCGCGTTGAGTTTATCAGTTGGGGAGATCCGGCGGCAATGAGCTACGAAATTCAGCGAGTCTAATTGCTTTCTCAATTTGCGGTACAACGGCGGGACAAAAATGTTTTTGCCACTGCGCGAAGCATCTGTGCTTGGTCTAGATCGCACAGAATGGCAATAGTATTTGCCTCAGTCTTCACGGCATTTTTCAGCCTTAGGTATAGGGGCGAGGTTTCGCTGGCGTATCTCAGGAGAGACTCATAGTGCGCAATAGAAATTTCAACCAAAGGTTTCACGGCCTACTTTTTCCCTACAACTAGAATAAACTAAGAATTAGCCGGATCAAGTAGGGAAATAGGTGTACGGCGGATCAGAGAGAGAACGCGATATCCAAGCTGCCGATCTCCGCAATGGAACGATTGTAACAATGACCTTTATTTGAGCACAGAAAGCGTGGTCATCGACCGTCAAATCTCCTATGTAGGATGATTCTTCATAGTCGATAAAAAGAAAACATCTGTTGCTCGGTTGAATATGTGGACTCTACTAGCCGTCGGTTTAACAACTAGACTCGTGCCATCTCCAGCCATAACCGTATTTCCAACAGCAAGTTACTTGTGTATGGGGAAATCGGTATTGGCTGTTTTCTATATATAAAATACCCTTCACTGTTTCGTCTTACTATCACAAATTCAAGTCGCAAAATTGGCATCGGGGTTGCGTGCCACTGTTCATGGACGACACCCAGATCCCTTCGCTGACTTTTACGAATACGGTGGCTTTGTCATCGGTGCGTGGGCAAGACCCGAGTCGGCGAAGGGCTCGACGTCAGTTGGTGTTGTGTTTAAGCGGGACAAGTTTGGATCGATGATTCAGGTTCAAAGGATCGAGGGCAAGTTGTTTGAAAATAAAGAGCAGGCGGAGCAACACGGAGTAGACCTATGCAAGGACTGGGTAGATAAGCGGCATGACTAAATATGCTGCTTCGCTTGAAGGACGACGGGCCTTCGCTCGTGATGCTCGGCCAAAGCCTGCACCACTCGCTTCGGTCTCACTTGAAATCGGCCTTGACCTTCCACCAACCAAGGCGCTATAGGTCCCTTGGAGGAAAAATTGTATGCGACCGTCAGGTAGTACGAGACCCATAATCTTCGGTTTTATATTTGCGATCGGCATTACCTTGACCCTACCCTACTCTCGCTTTGGTGCCGCTCGCTCTTTCGGCGGCTCCGGGAGATTCAGGGGTTCCACGATTGACCGGCAGCATTCCTTTTTACGCCCTTTCAACCGCTTTGGTGTAGTGCCTTTTAACGGCTTCGGATGGTTTGGTGTGGGCGGAGTCGACGAGCAGCCAGTCATCATTATTCAGCAGTTTCAGCCTGCGCCAATCACCGAACCTAGAGGACCTGCCACAGACAAAATTTACGTTCAGCCACGCTGGGTGGACGGCGGGTATGGAGTGGAGATCTTACAGCCAGGATACTGGACTGATGCGAAGCAAGCGGAAAAGCGTTGACCCCCGGATTTCACCACCGATAGAAGGGTCTGCCGCCCAATGCGGAATTAAACCCCAATGCATAACGCTGGAGAGCCAGGCGCTTCAATTAAATGCCGAGTCGAGGCTGGTGACTCCCCGGTTTCGAGCTGAAGGATGTTTGCTTCCAACATTGATTTCCTCTGCATGAAGGTGAAGTCTTTTGCCTCCATAAAACAGAGGGAGCAAACAACCATATCGAGCAAGGTGATGCCTTGGTCTTCGCTCGTAACCCGATAGGCGTTACCTACTATCAACTCGCCAGCAATGTTGACAAGTGTGATCCATGATTGTCTTTCACTGGCAAACAAGATGCCATATCGGGACTAATTTGTTGCCAATGTCGAATAGGTAAATCGGTAGCCGTTAACGGACTACGAAGGCATTTTTGTCCACCAAACAAGAAATGACTCTCGTCGATTCGATAGTAATGGATGAAGGAAATTCCCGTCGCCAACTAAAATTTTTGTAAGCCTAATCATGTACAAAACTCTCTCGTCGTTTTCAGAGGACTGTCAGCCTATTTCGCGGGTGCCCTACAGGATTTGCCTTAGTGTAATGTGCGGGAAAGTCTGATCGCCTCTTCGATCTCAGCTACAGCTTCAGGGCAGTACATCTCAGCAGCAGCGAGAATCATTCGTGCATGAATATTTTTCGCAGAGGATTTCAACCGTTCTAAATTCGTTGCCTGCTTCAAAATAGTGAATTACCAGGCCATTTTTGAGAATGGCATACATGCGAGACTCCTCGTCAAACTCACTCAGTATACGGTCATAATGTTCCGGCGAAATGTCGATCAATATTTTCACGGCAGCACTATCGATCGCTTAAGAGTCCTCTTTGGTGCAGAGTTTATGATGGTCCATATTGTCAGTTGCTTTGGCGATTCCGTCAAGGAGTGAGGGGTCGAGCAGCACGGGCGAGAGGTTTTCTGATCACTGGTACAGCAAAGCCAACCTTTGCAACCGGGATTTGACAGGGGATTGTCTTACGTCCCAGTCGGCTCAGCTCGATTGTGGAGGTCAAACGCATTCAAGGGCCGATCTCTAACAGCGAGGAAGCGGCAGAGCATCACGCGATACAGCTCTGCAAAGACTGGATTGATAAGCGGCCTTGACCGTCCGCCAACGCGGCGATATAGCTCACGCACTATGAAGTTTCGGTGACGTGCAGGGAGCCGCTCATGATTCAACTGATCACGGCGGACTTTTTGACTTTACATTTCTAGCTGTAGTTGCTGGTGCGATTGCAATTGCCATATTTATTGTCTGGAAGAACAAGCAGTAATTTATAGCTATGTGTGGCCGCCTCACCGCTACGTTTGAATTTAGTGACATCAGGGTTCGCTGGAACCTGGACCGCGATCTGCCGAAGTACACCCGTCGCTTTAACGTCGCCCCCGAGACTTCGCCTCAACATTCCCGTCATTGTGCGTCACAAGGGCGGCAACGAGTGCAGGCTTATGCATTGGGGGTTGATTCCGCATTGGGCCGGCAGACCCTTCCATCGGTAATCGGATGATAAACGCGAGAGCTGAAACGCTGACCGAGCTACCTTCCTTCAAGCTTCTCGTAGATCGACGCCGCTGTATTATTCCCGCTGACGGTTTCTATGAATGGCGCAAGGAAGGTAAGCGCAAGGTGCCGATGTGGGTTTACCTCAAGAACCAAGGCAGCCGTTCGGGCTTGCGGGATTGTGGGACGTATGGCGCAAGCCGGACGGGAAGCGGGTGGAGTCGTTCACGATCATCACCACGGAGCCTAATGAACTGGTGCGGCCTATTCACAACCGCATGCCCGTGATTCTCCGACCGGAAGACGAAGAACAATGGCTTGACGCTTCTCGAACGCCTTTCGTCAAAGCCAAATCACTGTTGAAGCCTTATCCCGAAGAGCTGATGGATGCTCACGACGTTTCACCAATCGTCAACTCAGCGAAATATGATGGCCCGGAATGCATCCGACCTGGTTACAGATGACGAGACACTACGCGGCGGACAGTTGTCCCTACTGTGACGAGGACTTCTACTAGTAGCCCCTAGCCTTCATGCATTTATCGAAAACCTGCCGCTTGTCGCCAGCGCCAGCAAAGGCGGACTCACGCTCGCACTCAGACAAGTCGCGGTCACGATCTTTGTTAATCTGACTCTTGGGGGTGTCGCTCAATCCTGAGGGCTGCTGATTGACTGGGGGCTGTTGACTGACCGGGGGCTGCTGAATGACTGGTGGTTGGATGACCGGGGGCGGTTGGATGACTGGGGCTGCTGGGTGGCGCATCCTGCCAGTAACATCACCGCTACGATTAGTGATCGCAACTTCACACTTCATAGTTTAGCACCCTTGACTCCCTGCGCTAGACGGCGCTATAGGTGTGGCCGCTTTACGGAGTTCCATTCATGATGATCGACGACGATACCCTCAAGCAACTGCTGCGGATCAACGATGAACTGTTGCAGCTATGCAAGTGGCTGAACGAAAAGCGCGACATGGAAACTTCATCCCGCCTTATACCGCTCGTGGACGACCTTACCCACATTCTGATAGAAGCGGGTAAGAACAAGCTGCAATAAAAACCCCACAGGTAGGTTGACCATGGCGAGAACAACTCACGCTGAAGCAGGTGAGCCCTTCTGCTTCGCTCAAGAGGGACTCCACGATACCCATCAGCAAAACAACTGATGTACAGTCATACAAAATTTAACCTTGACAGGTCAGTTGGGAACTAACTACGATTTCGCCTGAGTGGGTGGAAGGGCTCCTCGATTAGAGGAGCCCGCGAACAGTCGACGACCGTTGATGTTTCGAGGGAGGCAGTATATGCGACGCTATTTGGCTCGCATGACCGTGGTCTTTCTAGGGGCAGTACTCGTTGTGCGCCTATGGGCGCAACCACCGGGAAAGAACACTTCAAAAGCATTTCAGGGATACTGGATGGGTGTCGATCCTCTGGATGGAGGTGATTCGCGCCGTGGTCTCGTGCAACAGCCAAACGGGACATTTGCCATGGCCGGGCGCGATTCTTTTCTGACGCTGTGTGATAACACGGACCGCGGTCTTATCACCTTCGACGACGGCGTTGTGGTTGGCCGTGGAGTGATGAGGACTGACAACCTAAAGATTACCTGTTTCAACACGGGCGCCGTTGTGCTGTTGAAAGCGAGGTACGTGTTGATCGACGACAGCGTGATGACCGGAAGTGGTGACCGCTCAGGACGGAACTCCAGTGGATACGATCATCTTTCACAAAGTGAGCCAAGAATAGCTACGAAGAAATTCGCAGGATGGGTTGAGGCGCTTTGCGCCGATACCCATCGAAGCAAGGCCGTTTTACGGACATCCAGTCATACAAACGGGCTCACGGCCAAGATGTGAAGCGCCGGAGTAAGAAGGAAAAATAGGTTTCACCGGCAATAATGCAGCCACACAAGGGGATACTTCATCGAGGGCAGTGCACTGCTGGTCCATCCGTTTAACCCGGACTGGTATGTTGGCAGAAGCGTTGCAGGAATTTAAACAGGCGTAATTCGGTTAGAGACCTGGAGCGGTGGGGATCGGTAACAGTTTGGCGTTTCAAACCACCCGGATTCGTCACACCACGGCCAACGGATTTGGCACTACTGGGGCGAACGCGAATGAGAACTTCTTTGTGGTTTCTGATTCGCCTTCTGGTCGGGAAAGCGTTACGAATGCCATGATCAACGGATGCGTCTTCCAATAAGCGCGGTAGACCCTCCAGATGGCATCTCTTCCCATAAAAATTTCAGCGGTGCCTGAGACCGACGCACCTTCCTTATCACCGATATAACAAAATCACGCGCGGATCCCTTCGTATCCGCTTAACTTTGTAGGAATCATCGGAGGTCAGAAACTCGATGCTGCCGTTGTGCAGATGGTAAGCCATACCTGGACCTTTACCAGCTCGCCCGATTTCTTGTAGGAGCCGAACCGATTGTCTATAGCCTTTTACGGCGCGTTCCAGCTCGGGTGTCATCTTGAACACATTCTCCTGCGATTCGGCTCTATAATCAAGTGTTTTAGGGTCTCGTTTGACGGAATATGTCTCCGGTATTGCCGAAGTATTTTTCTTAGTAGACCGCCTGGCGTTGCTAGAGGTCAACGCTCGTCGATGTGTAGTGGGAAAGTATTTGGAATCGCATCCCGAAGAACGGCATGAGGCGGGTGCTGTCCTTGGTGTTAGAGCCCGGGGAGCGTTTTTCCTTCGAGGAAATAATGAGCAGCTCCGTACGCTGCTAAAGTGAGAAACGGCTTCGTGCCGCAGGTTCGGCGTGAAGTGGCGAACAGATTCAAAGGATTGGAGACCGACGCCTGCCCGTTTGCTAATCTACCCGAGCGGAAGCGAACCCAATGGGCTTTGACCAAGGAAGAAATGAAAAACTGCGTTTGGCTCAAGCCGGAGCTGGTCGCCCAGATCGAGTTCACCGAATGGACGCCGGATGGTCACCTGAGGCATTCAAAGTTTGTTGGGATGAGAGAAGATAAAGAGGCTAGGGAGGTTGTAAAGAGTGAGCTGTTGCGCGAGAAGAAAAATGTTCTAGAGTGTGTGCCTCAAGTCTATGTCACCGATCTGCTCAATGGAATCGCCGCGACGCGTATCTAATAGCTTGTAAATTTGTCGACAAAAGACAGATCCTGAAACAAAAGGCAACCCACATACTGTAATCCCTCATCCTCAATAACCAGAAAGAACCTCATTAGCTCCTTCGGTTTTAGAGAGTACTACGTCCTTCAGCACACCCACTTCCCCTTTTAGCGGTTCATGTCTTCGATTTGTCCCGACCCAAACGGGAGGCCAGTTAGAAACCCCTCGGTAAGACATGAGTGGGTGCGTTCTGCAACTTCATGCAACCGCCAGACAAAATCCAAGTTGCAAGGTACGACGGAGTAATATTCAAAGCGTATGACCGATGTTGATACCTCCCTGACGCCGCACTATAAAATGTCAGATCTACGACACGCAATAAGTCGACTCAGTGTCATATCCCCACGATATACCAGTAACAGCTGGAGCAAGTAGGTTTGAAGAAAAAGAAGCAGTTGTCGAAACGCCAGTGACAGGTGACAGAGTAGTGACGCTGTTTTTGGTAACTTCCTATAAATCATCTTCATACGGGAACTTTCTAAAATCTGCGTCACCCAGTGTCACCCGTCACCTTCTGAGAAAAACAGTCTATATCTGTTGCGCTATTCTGCCGATATCAGTTCGAACTTTGTTCACTTCGATTCTGACAGGTTCCGCCGTTAACGCAGTAAACGCCGCGCGGGTTGTTGAGGGCACGGTGGTTGGCAACATTTCTCGATGGCTAATAGAATCAAAGAAAGGAAGCCATATGACAGTCGAAAGAAATCGACTACAATAGAAACTGTGAAGCACGCCGCCTTGCTTTTAATTGCCGCCTGGATACTCTGGAATCACACCATTAACCCGGACTCGTCCTAAGAAACATGGACACCCTTGTCTCAATTCAAGTCCATGTCCAGTTGCGTCGAAACGGCGCGAGGAGTAGTTAAAAGACACATTTCCACCCCTAGAACCATCGAAGGCAGCACGCTAATTTCACCAGACCACCAACCACAGAAATTGCTCGTATACATGGGGGACAATCTCGTCGCGGCCATAAGTTACGAGTGCGCCCCATCAACCCAAAATCCTCGCCTCGTCAACCCAGCACCTTAGCCCATAAGCATAAAATCGCCTTTCGACTATCGGTCCTTTAGCGAACAGCCCAATGGTTAGGTGAGCAAGCGTTAAAATGCGACTGGCGCCCAATCCAAACGGATAGAAATAGCTCGTTAGCGGGGTCGTCGAGTAAAAGAAAATAAGGAACGTCAGGGTCGCCAGGGATAGCCGAAAAAGTTTCGCCACGGATAAATCCTCTCCTAGTGCTGTTCTTCGGCGCCCTCTTATCGCCAATCCACGCCAAACGCCAAAACTCCGTTACGGTAAACAATCTTGGTGGCAATCTCGAAACTCTCTTTTGCCCCATGATTCTAGCTTTCGGTTTTAAAGGAGTTTAACATCGCGTTGAGGTTTCGTCATGAACGGCACGCTTCCGGAACACCGTGCCTCAGCGCTTCATTTAGGCGCGACTGGCTTATTATTATTGGTGGCTGCGGTGACCACGGGATGGCTAGCCTTGAATTTCGTGTATCCCGATTTTGAGACCTTCGGAATCCGAAGGGTTGTGACCCGCGTGATCATCCACGCCACCATTCTCATCGGTCTTTGGCTCGCCCTTTCTCGCACCGACTTTAGCAGTGCCATTCGCGTCGTCGTTTGGCTTGTCATCGCGATTCCGTTCACCTTGTGGCTAGCGGTCATATGGAGGCTCGCAATCAACGGCACTTTTCGCCCCATTCTGGGCAGCACGCGCGTGCCACCGCTGCCAATTGCCATCTTCGCTCCCGTCGTCGTCGGGCTGGTTCTGTTGATGCGCTCCAAGCGCATTGCGGCTGTTCTCGATGCTGCGCCGCCGTCTTGGCTTGTTGGTGTTCAGGTCTATCGCATCTTTGGAGGCATTTTCCTGATAAGCTGGGCTAGAGGCTCCATACCCGGCGTCTTTGCCCTGCCTGCCGGTATAGGCGACGTGCTGGTCGGGGTATTGGCCTTACCGATCGCGTTGTACGTGTCCACAGGAACGTCACGCGGGCAAAGCGCTGGGATCGCCTGGAATCTTTTGGGACTAACCGACTTCGCGATTGCCATCGCCATGGGCGCGATGAGCTCGCCCGGGCGTCTACAGGTGTTGTCCGTGGGTCAGCCGAATGTGCAAATGGGTACCTATCCAACCGTGATGATTCCGGCCTTTACCGTGCCGAGCTCGATTATCCTCCATGTTTTATCCTTGTGGCAGCTACGGCGTCTGGCGCGAAAGGTTCAAGGAGACGCTCGATAGTGTCCATGAATCATACCTCGTTCCTCATCATCGGCGCGGGGCCGTACAGCATCGCCGCCGCCGCATATGCGAAATATCTGGGAGTGGATGTAACCGTCGTCGGCAAGCCGCTTGACTTTGGAAAACGAATATGCCGCGCGGAATGTTTCTGCGCTCGGGTTCCGATTGGCAGCTCGACGCGCGCGAAGTGGCGACGTTTGAAGCGTACATGAAACAACGCGGAGTCACCACCGACCAAATCAAACCGGTGCCGCTCGACACATTCCTGGATTACGCGAGCTGGTTTATGGGTCAATACGCAGTCAAGTCGCATCCTTCACTTGTCACGCATCTCGCATCAAGTAATGGCGCGTACACCGCTACGCTTGACGACGGCTCACAAATTGTCGCCAACCACGTGCTGCTTGGTCTTGGATTCGCGTTCTTTAAACATTACCCGCCCGAGCTCGTGGAAAAATTGCCGCCGGGATCATACACGCATACCTGCGACACGGTGGATTTTGAATTTTATCGCGGCAAGCGCGTGCTGATCGTCGGCGGACGGCAGAGCGCGTTCGAGTGGGCAGCCTTGATGAATGAAAAAGGCGCGGAACAAATTCATATCACCTATCGCCACGCGACGCCGAAATTCACCGAACCCGATTGGTCGTGGGTACTGCCGCTGGCGCGGCGCACGCTCGACGATCACGGTTGGTGGCGAAAATTAACGGCCGAAGACCAAGAAAAATCCGTCACGACTTTTGGGCAGCAGGACGTTTGATTCTCGAAGCGTGGCTCGACGCGCGCGTGCACCAGCCTAATATCTATATTCACGAAAAAACAGTCATCGTCGCAGTGAACGCGCGCTCTGATCTGACGTTTGACGTTTTACTCGACGACGATTCCACCTGTAATGTGCATCACATCATCCTCGCCACGGGCTATCATCCGAACATGCACAACGTCGCGTTCCTCGACCGCGTGACGATTCTCAATCCACTCGAAACGGTCGAAGGCTATCCTGTTCTCGATACCGAATTTCAAAGCAATCTCCCAAATCTTTATGTAACCGGTCTCGCCGCCACGCGCGATTTCGGACCGTTCTTTGGTTTTACCGTCGCGTGTCCGGTTGCCGCGAAAATTATTGGCGAGCAAGTAGCCAGTCATCAGTAGTCAGTCACGGGAAATGTCTGACTAGAATCGCAGATGAGCATCGTCCATAGGTCGTGTCGAAGGCCGAGGTTTTTCTACGGAATCACTGCGATGGGTTGAATCTCCATGATCAGTTGCGGCCGCGCCAAGTGGCTGACTTCTACAAATGTAACTGCAGGAAAGCCCTTCTTGAAGATTTCCTTGCTGAGTTTGTTGAACTCGGGAATGTAGCGGAGATCGGTTAGAAATACCGACATGGTCACGATATCGTCAAACGTAGCGCCGGCTTGGCTCAGTGTCGTGTTGATCTTATCGAAGACTCGCTTGAATTGGGCCTCGAAGTTGCCATGCTCCGCATTCCCCTGCGGCAGGCTGGCCGTATGGCCGGCTAAGAAAAGCATCGTGCCGCCTTTGACTTTTACAGCTGCGGAACGAGAATCCTGCGGCATCGGATCGACAAATTCCTTCTTGAAATCTTGCCCGGAAGAGACTCCAGTGATAGTCAACAGACAAATCGGCAACAACAGTGTGGCAATTTTCATGCTCCAGCACTCCATTGATCCATCACTCCGATATTCCAATCTCTCTAATCCTTCAGTCTTTCAGTCTTTCAACACGGCAATCGCTTGGATCTCCAACAAGGCGCCCGGGGTCTTGAGCTTTCGCGCTTCCATGAAGGCGCTGGACGGATACCCGGTCTTGAATACTTCCTTGCGCATGTCGGTGAAAATTTCGCCCCAGCGTCGTTCGGTCGTGTAAACCGTCATCGTAACGATATCGTCCACTGAGCCACCGGCTTTCGCAAGAACGCGGCGCATGTTCTCCCACGTCGCTCGCACCTGTCCGGGAAAGTCCCCAGGGGCAGCGAGCACACCTTTCTCGTCTGCCGGTCCAACACCGGATAGAAAGACCAGGGTGCCGCCTTTTATTTTCACGGCTTGCGAGTAAGCCGACTGCGGCACCGGTAGAATCATCTCGCGCTGTTGCGCAAAAGCCGGCCGCGCCAGGCAAGCGAGCCCAATGCCGAAGTAGAAACTTAAACGCTTCATACCAGAACCCTGGAGTTTCGTTTCAATCCTTCTGCTCATTAGTTTGGTATTGGACCAACAAAGTGATGATGCCCGAAATCCATAATTCCAGTATTCCATCATTCGTCATTCAAAGAAATTCGGACTTGCTTGATCAGACTTCGCCTTCCTTCAATTACCTTTCACCACTTTGTAAGCGGCGTCGATGTTGGACGGTATCCTGTCCTTGCTGGCCCAGCTCGTCGTATTCAGGCATGCGCAGCTCCTTTTATCTCATCCAGCGACTTGCCTTCGCGCGCCATCTTGCCGACACGCTCCAACAGCAGAGCGTAATAACGTTCAGAGTCCTCAAATATTTTGACTGTGCCGGGCGTTCCATGACCTGGAATGACGAACTCCGGATTCAGACCTTTCATCATTTTCAGTCGGCTGCCAAAATATCAGGAATGGTAACGAAGGGCCGAAGAATATTGTAACTGATTGACGACAGCGGCAGATGCCGAGAAAAGCACCCGCTCCTTAGGCAAGCCAAACGGCCGTATCCGCTTCGCTGTGTACGGCCCTTCAGGTACATCAGCTCAAAAGTTCTCTCTCCAACGTTGAGCGTCATCTTTTGCCGGTACTCGATGTGCGGCGGGATAAACCGATAGCCTTCGAGCGCCGCACGCATCTCTGGCGAGACGCCCCATCATTTTCTGGATGCGATCCGGGGTCTCTCGTTCGCGACCCTTCATCGACTTCGGTAGCTCCTTCGTGCGCGATGATAGTCGCAGGAGGTGAAAAGACAAAATGGCCTGTCGTATGATCAGGATGCGGCTCGGTGTCGATGAGAAAACGCACCGGCAATGGGGTGAGCTTCTTCACGGCAGCCAAAATCGCCCGTGAATCGGTGGGATTGTGTCCGCTATCAATGAGCACGACCCCCTCCTGTGTCAGGATAATTCCACAGTTGGAATTGAACTCTTTGCCCACATAGACGTAGATGCCGTCTTTGATTTTCTTGATCTGCGGATCAAGATCCTGAGCCGACAGCACCCGGACAAACAGCAAGGACAGCGCAGCCGCAAGAATCAGCGTCAACTTTATTTTCATGCTTCCTCCTTGTGGAAATGAATCGTCGCGAGCGTACTAAGAAAGCGTCTCCAGTGTCAACTGACTCATTCCAGCTCGAACAGGACGGAGGTTTAACGATCGTGGCGGAAACTCTTATTCGACATGCCTCGCGGCTTCCGGTAAAGGCGTTGGAAACAGTCCTTCGCTTTCCAGCTCCCTCATAATACTATCATCCACGAGATCTCCCGGCTTTTTGTTTTTGAGTCCAGGTTTCGCCGCGAATTCTTCGATTCCCAGCGCAACGTTCTCGACCCTGGCGAACGGCCGCTCCGGGATCGCCCCTTTACATAAGTCAGGTACATGAAATTCAGCAGCGCAGGGTCTTTGACGTTCAAGTAGCGCGCCATAGATTCGATCGGCCCACGAACGATCGTCTCGTGCCAGCGCGATCGCTTCACAAAGCGCCTGGACAAATCCCTTTACCGTGTTGCGCGATCTAGTCAGCAGGTCGCGCGTAACCGCGAAATCCACACCGGCACCGATATAGAGCTTCAAGCTCTCATTGTCCGCCAGAACCCGTACTTTGCTGAGATCGCCGCGCCGTTCCAGATCGAAGAGGTTGTCTTCGTTGCTCGTCGTCGCATCGATCTCACCCTGTAAAAGCGCGTTCAGTCGCTGGACGCTTCGGCTCCCGAACGGAACCAGAGTCACATCCTGGTCAGGATTCAATCCGAGGCGCTGCAACGCTTGGCGGGTAATCCGATCCTGACTACTGTTCGGCTCGCCGGTACCGACTTTTTTCCTTTTAGCTCTTCCGGACGAGCAATATTCGGTCGAGCCACAAGCTTGAGAACGCTGTAGCCGGTGTTGGCGATGAAAACCAGGTCAAATCCGTCGCCGATACCGGATACGAGCCAATTCGCCGTCGCGGCGTAAATCTGGCCCTCACGCGCTTTGAATTGACTGAATCAATTCTTCGCTGGAGTTGAGTTCCTTGATAGAAACTTTGAGGCCGTTCTTCTCGAACAACCCTGCGTCTTGCGCTAGCCAGAGTGGCAGTTTTGCCGGGCGAGCGGGATAGGAGACGACGGTTAGGTTTTGACTCTCAGCCGAAAATGTTTGTCCGGGCACAAACAGCCAGAGGAACAATAAAAGATAAAACGATGTATCGAAAGTCTGAAAGAACTTATCCCAGGACCGTCACCCCCGAACGTATTTATCGCGGAGGTCACAGTCGGAGTTTCGCCTGGATTCCCGCTAAAAGCATGCGGGAATGACAGAATCTCAAAGGTCTGGACGTGCATTTGACCCACCGAGGTATGGGAAATTGTACCGACGATTTCCAACGTAACCGTTACTAGTCATCGCCGATTGCGTTATTGCTCCGGCCGATCTTCTATCGGCCGTGGGATCGAGTTTTTGTAGTCCGGATGATACGAGATGTCCATGACCTTTCCCTCTATAAACACCATCTCGACATTTTGTGTAGCCGAAATATTTTGCCGTGGATCGCCGCGGACGATCACCAGATCCGCGATCTTGCCCTTCTCGACGCTGCCATAGTCCTTGTCTTTTCCCCACGCCTGCGCGACGTTGATGCTTGCGGTTTGAATCGCTTGGACGGGAGTTAGACCGGCCTCTACGAGCATCTCAAGCTCGACGTGCACGGCATAGCCGGGCACGACATGATTGGGATCGGAGCCGGAATGAATCCTGCCACCAGCCGCGGCAAAGCGGCGCACGAAATCCTGGAGCATCTTATATCCCGACAGGACTTCGTTGCGCTTTTCCGGCGCCATCTTCTCGTACTTCGCAAAGAAGCTTTCTGTGTCTTTGAGAATATACGCCGGCAAATATTTCAGTTGCGGCTTTCTCAGCAAGGCCAGCTCGCGCTGCTTCATATCGGCGGCATGGCTCGATAGCGGCCGAAACCACGTAGCCCAGGTGGGACTCCAATGAACGTTTTTATCCACCATGACCTTGATGATCTTGTCGAACATCGCGGGCTCCATCTGGGCATGCACGTCTGCCGTATCGACTTTGCCGAGCATACGCCCGATGTCGAGATCGTGTTTCTTCTTTGGATCTTGGATCGACGTGTAGACCACCGACCACGAATGCTCGACGGACTGATAGCCATTCGTCGCCGCGGTAAAAATATCCAGCGAGTGACCGAATACCGGCCGCCCGAGCTTGTGCGCTTCGTCCGCCGCCGCTTTGGCGACGTTCGGCTTCAGGCGCTCGAAGAGCTTGACACCGTCGACGCCCTTCTCCGCCAAGCTGCGCACCGCTTTGTGCGCTTCGTCTTCGCTGTCGACGATGATACTGGTGCGCTGGCGCCGAAGTGTGCCGGTACCTTCGGGAGGCGGTCCATCGATGATATTGGCAGAGGCCCACACCCGCGGACCGCGGATGCTGCCGTTACGCACGCCTTCCGCTGCGCGATGATCCAGTCCACAGGGTTGTTGGAAATATTCGGGCAGGTGACGACACCGTAGGCGAGATAAATCTCTCCCATCCAGTCGCGGTAATGACAGTGGCCATCGATCAACCCCGGTAAGATGGTCTTGCCCTTGGCATCGATCATTTCCGCGCCCTGAGGTATCGTGACCTCGCCGTGCTTGCCGACTTCCTGAAATCTTCCTCCGCTAATGATAACCACCGAGTCTGTAACCGCAGCGCGTCCTGTGCCGTCGATGAGCGTCCCGCCAACGATCGCAATCGGACGGGCTTGCGCCAAAAGACTCGCTGGCGCCGAGAAACAAAAGCCAGCGCGAGAACCAAGGTCAATCGCTGGATACGGACAGTGTTCACCATGAACCTCCTCTACTTCGATGCGTAAAGCTGGTCGATGTATCCGCTTTGATCGAGCTTCGACAAATACGAGAGATTAAATAGATCTTCGGCTTTGAGTTTTTGACGAGCGGTTCCCGAGCGCTCATGATATCAAGCGTCGCTCTTACCGCCGCCATATCCGGATAGGGCTTTCTGCCCATTTGGTGTTGTGGATTACTTGTGTAGGCCAGCTCGATTATGTCCCGATCCTTGGTCCGCAGCAGCTCTCCGATGTACTGACTGCTTCGCTCCTTGTCGTTTAGAAAAAATCGTACTCCGTCCAGATAGCCCTTCATATATCGGGTAAAGGCATCGGATTTCTTCGCCGCAAGAGTCGGGGTGGTGACAACCGTACTGCCAAAGAACGGGAGCGCCGGCATATCGAGAACTCGAAATCCGGTTCGCTTGGCATATGCGGATTCCGCGGAAGAAAGGACCGTGGCCTCAATGGCCCCCTTTTCCATCGATGCGAAACGCGCTTGGCCAACCTGGATAATGGCGATATCTTTATCGGCATCCAATCCAGTTTCTGAAACAGGTAGCGCACCATCAATTCTGAAATGCCGCCGAAACGAATGATGCCGATCCTTTTGCCCTTGAGCTGCTTAACGTCCTTAATCTCAGGCCGAGTAACGACGTCGTATTCGAGTGTATTGGACTGGGAGAGTAAGAAAGTCAATTTCGCCCCATGTGCCATCGCCTGAATCGCCGCTATGGGTGCGCGCAAGTCCAGATCGACATCGCCGTTCAAAAGCGCACTGACCGCCGCGGGACCGCCGGTGATGAGAATAATCTCGACATCAAGACCTTGTTTCTCGAATAAGCCCGCGCGCTGAGCAATATAAGTGAGCACCGCCGTGTTGCCGGTAACCGATTGCGTACGACACACGAAGCTTCTCCGCACTAATCGCGGAAGGCACTAGAAAGACGAGCGACAGCAGCCAGAGGCTAAGGATTGCGCGAAGCGTCGCTTTCTCCAACCCAACACTCCAACACTCTCATCCTCCATTTCCCTCTATGTCTTGTTTCTTTGTTTGATTCTCTGATTCAGCGACTGCAGCACGCCCGCATCCACCGCAGCGATGACATCCACCGCCGCGTCCAGTTCTTCGTCGGTCATCCCGGCTTTCCTTGCGTCCGCAAGGCGCCGTTCTACTCACGGGTCGCACAAGTCGCATCATCGCCACCGTCAAGCCGATGAGCATCTTCTCGCGGTCAGTTAGACATTCGACGGCATGAGCATCACGATAAAAGTTGCGAAAATCAGCTTCGCTTCAAAGTGTATCACTCCTTTCGGATTCGACCTGGTCTCAGGTCTAGAATCACGTGGAAAATCCCACTTTCATCCCCTTTTACAAAGGGGAAAGAGAGGGATTTGAAACTCAGAACCTGAAACCCGACACCCGAAACCGGCTCATCTAATCCGGCTTCACTCCGCATATCAGGGCGTAAGAAAAGCTGCCCCTTGACGTGCACATGGTCGCCGTGGCTGTGCCACGTGAAATAATTTTTCTTCAGCCGTTCCGCCAATTCCGGCGCTTTAGTTTCCAACTCTTCGGCCACTTCCAGCCAGTGCTGGCCGGTGGGAATACCGTCCATGCTTTCTTGATTGAACGAGTAAGACAGAATGTTGGTCCGCGGTATGCGGTATCCCGCTTTTGTTAGCAGCCGCTGGATGCTGCTTGCCGTGTGAAAGCGAAAATCATCGCCGTGAGTGCGCCGGAACACTTGATTGATTCTGGCCTCAAGAGCAATGTCGACGGAGTCCTTCGCTTCCTCGACCACGGGATCGAGAACCACGAACCTGCCTCCATTTTTCAATACGCGGAGCACTTCTTTCACCACTCCTCGGAATTGTCAAAGTGATGCAGGCTAAACGAGACAAAGGCGCGATCGAAAGAGTTAGATTTAAATGGCAGAGCGCCGGCCTCTCCGGCGCTCTGATAGTACGCAGGAATCGGATCCGTCGTGCTGGTGGCCGACGTCGAGCATGGCGAGCGCCTGATCAACACCAATGACCCGGCCGCCCTTGAGGCGCTTCGCCACCGGCCGAGCCACTCGACCGGTGCCCGTCGCCACGTCGAGAATCTGTTCATCGCCTTGCAAAACGAGCATTTCAGCCAGTTTCTCGGCGAGATCAGCGCGGATCCCCGAGGTTCGGCGATCAAACTCAGCCGCGTGTTGCGGGTCGTGGAAATGAGTCTTGTGTCCGTGGCTATGCCCTGTGCCCATGTTCGTGACTGTGCTCGTGGTCGTGAGCATGTTCGTGATCGTGCGCGTGTTGATGCCCGTGACATGTACGTGATCATGCTCGTGGCCGTGTTGGGAGGCATGCTCATGTTCGTCAGCGTGTTCATGATCGTGCTCATGGTCGTGTTTGTGTTCTTCGCTCATGGCTTTGTCATCCCTTCAAATGAAATTCGATTGATCTTGGCGTGCCTCCATCACAGATAAGAGTGGGCAAGCGCGCAACCTTCCGGCCGCTCTCAAGTCGTTCACTCGACCAAATTATCCTATAACGCCAGTCCCCTTCAAGGTGAATGTATCGCCAATAGATTTCAGTGGAGAGGCCCGTGTATCTCTACACCGGAACGCGGACGCGAGAGCATCGGTGAGACGTGAAAAAGCCGTTGGGGGAAATTCAGCAAAAGGAGAAATCAATGCAACTGTTAGGATTAACGTTTGAGCTCTGTACGATCGCCCTCACCGAAATTAGCCAGCGACCGGGCCCGAGTATGCATATATTGCCCCTGGAACTCGATCCGCATCTGTTTGTCGGAATCGAGTCACTCAGTCGGACAAGGCCTCATTTGCGCAGTGCATTTTTGTAGATCCTGCCATCCTTCATAATCACCGGAAAGTTCTTGTCGGGGTCTTCGATGAGCTTGATATTTTCTAATGGATTGCCATCGACCAGCAGCAAATCTGCGAGCGCGCCCTCTTCCACGACACCGAGCTTGCCGGGATAAGGATTGATAAATCCGGAAAGGGCCATCAACTCGCCATTGTCTGCGGTGGCCATCTTGAGCGCTTCGGCAGGCGTGTACCAGCGGACCATCTTGGCGAGCATGCGCCCCCTGTCGGCTGGCAGCCACCGCATCGAACAGAATGTCTGCACCAAAAGCCGTCTTGACCTTGTACTTCTTCGCCAGCTTGTAGGCGTTGTCCGTTCCGGCCCACACCGCCAGTGCCTTCTTCTGCGACACCGGGTCCATTCAGCGCAAATACGTCTTCATCATCCGGTTAAGGGCTGCAAGCTCCACCAGATGCCCTTATCCGCCAGCAACTTGGCGGTGGGCTCGTCGATTAAGTGGCCGTGTTCGATGCACTTGACGCCAGCGGCGATCGCTTGCCGGATCGCACGCGGCGTATATGCGTGCACGGTCACATAGGTGCCCCAATTTTCGGCGGCCTCAACCGCGGCACGAATCTCCGCTTCGGTGTACTGGGTCGATTCGATCGGATTGAGAGGTGAGCTGACGCCGCCGCCCGCCATCAGCTTGATCTGACTCGCGCCCCGCTCTCAACTGCTCTCTCGCTCGCAGGCGGACCTCGTCGGGGCTGTCGGCAATCGCCGCGACGCCCTCGACCTCGGAGTGGCTCAACGGACCGCCAAGCGTCCGCGGAACCTCGAAGGAGAACCGAAAGTCTCCGTGTCCTGAGGTTTGCGAGATGAAAGCGCCCGAGGGATAGATGCGCGGACCGATCATGACGCCTTCGTCAATGGCGCGCTTGAGGCCGAACACGGGACCACCCAGGTCGCGCACCGTTGTGAAACCCCTCATCAGCGTCGCCTCGGCCTGTCGCGCGGCCAACAGATGGAGGTAGGAGGCGTCGGCGGTCATGAGGAGCGGCTGCGGTGTCGCCGCCATGAACGCATGCCAATGCGCGTCAATGAGGCCCGGCATCAGCACGCGCCCGTTCGCCGCAATGACGCGGACATTGGCATTCGTGTCGACGGTGTTCGGGTTCACAGATATGCGGGCAATGGTGTTGCCCCTAACCAACACATCGGAAGGAGCCGAGAGCACGGCGCTCTTACCGTCGAAGATGCGGACGTTCTGAAATAGCGTGAGCCGCGCCGGCCGTGACGGTAGCGGAAGCTGCCCCACCCGGCGCTTCCTGCGCCTGGCCCGCTTGGCAAAGCCCGACCAGGAGTGCCGCCAACACCAACGATCGATATAGCCCGCGTTTCAACTTCTCAGACCATCGTCAGGCCGAGTGATGCGAAGACTGGGCAATTAGCCCCTACCGCTGCCACCAGCTCCATTTCCGCTCAGTTACCTTTTGAGTTCATTGTGTATGCCCCGCGTGTTGCCGATCAATTTTCAAAACGAGTCATGCCGAAGGAAAATCACCCGCCGCCGAGCACCCCATTGCCCCCACGAATCCGCCCGAGACCCATGGCGCTAACCTGTCCGCGAAACCGGGCAACTCCATCGGCGACTCAGGAGTCCACCTCTCCGCCTCGCTGAACATAAAGGCTGCTAAAGTAATCTTCGTCCTTCCCAACACTCGAATTACACTTATTGCAGGCCGGAACGGTGATCAGATTTGAGGGCCTTGGTTGTGGAAAAAACTTTTCCGCGGCACATGATCATCGGTGATTCCTGGATTGTGACCGCAACAAACACATTTCTCGGGATGCCGCTTGGACTCGGATACGTCGTTCATTACATGATGGCTATTAAGTCTACTGCCGAGATGTTCGGCGGTATATCACGTTTTCTCTTTCGATTCCACAAGAACGAAACCGCTTTGAGAAGTTTCCCAGGTGCCAAGATCTTGTCCAAGGATATTAATCCGACAAACGTTACCATTTCGGCAGTGTATCCAGATATTGGCCCGCAGTACTATCTAGGCGAACTGATGACATTCACACCTCGGGATTGGATTGTAGGACGCGTCAGTTTAGTTTGTTAAAGAGAATTGTCCCCGTGAGAAACCAATTTGAATTGAGGTGATGGATTGGTTTTCAGAGTTCCAGTTGTCGATCGAAGTCGAAGTTCCCTTAACGCCCCGATTTCCACCCCGCGGCATCGAGCTCGCTATTGATCTTGCGCGCCAAAGAATAATTAAAAATCTTCTCCGCGGACGGCGACTCCTTGGGCGCTAAGACTTTGAGCGCTTGGTCGAGGTATTTTTCTGCATGTCTACGCTTACGGTGCCGTCGCTTGTCATGATTGGGCGCACCTGATCGTAGTATTGTCCGGCGAGATCTTCTTTGATTTTCATGTAACGGAGTAAAATCGGAATCGTGCCGGCTTTGTTTTCTCGCGCGTAGCGCAACCCTTTCAGGGTGCCCCGAACAAATTTTTCGACCAAAGCAGGATCTGATTGCAGAAAGCCTTTCATGCATCAGAATGCTCCCCTGCAACTCGACAAACTCTTCCTTCAGGAACGATACCAGTTCACGAAAGCCGGCATCTCTCACCGCAAAGTTAAAAGGCGGGCTAATCGTCCCGGCATCCACGGTTCCAGTGCGCAGTGCTGTGGCGACAGTTGATGGTAAGCCGAGGGCAAGGATGACGGCATCTCGGCCTCCTTCGATGCCATTTCTCTTGAGAGTCTCGCGCAGGAGATTATCCGGGCCGCTGCCCAGACCGGTCACAGCAATTCTTTTTCCCTTGAGCGCCTTGATGTCCTGAATCTCCGGTTTCGCGTAGATCCAAAACATGGGGCGATAAAAACTGCTGAAGGCAAAACGCAGACGGCACACCGCCCAGGATCGCGGTCAGTCCGGCCCCGCTCATGGAGGCAAAATCCACATTACCACCAATCAACGCCGATATGCCGAGTGTGTCCCTCATCACGACCAGGTCCACATCCAAACCCTCGTCCCGGTAATAGCCTTTCTCTTTGGCAGCCGTGAAAGCGATCACGACCATGCTGAGGGTCGGCACCGCCACGTGGACGGTTCTTGCTTCCGCACCGGCAAAAAGCCCAACGATGGTTAGAAGACAGGCAAAGATTTTTAATCTCGATTTTTCTCGCATAAGCTTCTCTCTAATAAACCGGCGTTGTCGTCACCGCTAAGCCACGGTATAGGGAACCTCGAGGCCGCGCTCTTTATTCCAATCAGTGGCGACAAAAAGACTGGCCCGTTATTCCGAGCGACTCATCCGAGGCCAGGTAAACGGCGCAAGCTCGGACAATTTCCGGGCTAAGCATTTGCATACCGCGATTGCCGGGAATTTTCCTGATCGCCTCTGTGGCGACGATCCCTCCGGGATCAAGACAATTCACTTTGATGTTGTAGGCGGCATTCTCCAGCGCGAGCACCTGCGTCAATCCCTCGACGCCAAACTTGGCCGCACAATAGGGCCCTCTCAGAAGTTTCCCCTTTTTCCCCTGCGGAGACGAGATATTGATGATTGAACCGCGGCCCTGCGGCCGCATGATCTTGAGAGCTTCCCGGCTGCACAAGAACGTCCCGTTAAGGTTGGTATCCAGAATCTTGAGCCATATGTCCAACGGCGTCTCAGCAAGTCTCGAGGATTGACCGGTCCGCCGCGCGGCCAGGCGAAGCCGGCGTTGTTCACCAGGATATCCAGACGCTTGAATTTCTCCAACGTCCGGCTGAAAAGATCACTAACATCCCGCTCGAAGTCACATCCGCTTTGACGCGCCAGGACTTTCTCCGGCGGCAATCCCAGTCTCGCCAGCGGCTCCGTCTACGTCCGATTGCGAAAGATCGCAGATCGCGACGCTTGCTCCCTTCTTGCGCGAAAGCCTGGATCATCTCCCACCCCAGCCCTCGCGCCGATCCCGTGATCAGAGCGACCTTGTCGTCAAGTTTCATTGGATGCTATATATAGCAACCGCATCTATAATTCGCCCGAGCCGGCCAAATGCAAGCTCGGATGAGACGATTCTGTTGTGATCGGACGCTCTTGTACCGACGGCTTTTAGCCGCGAAGAGAGCATCGAGAGAAAAACTTCATGAAACGTGCGATCACGTGCTCTTTTGTTTCTTCTGTTATGTCCGTGCTTCGCTTCCGGCCCAAAACCAGAAGCAGATCCTCCTTGGCCTGGCGAGCATCAGCGGCGGCATCGATCTTCTATATGTCACCAAGAAAATCGGCGCGTTCAAACGCAACGGGCTGGACGTTGATTTCATTCTCTTCCAGGGCGGCAGCCAGGCGCTTCAGGTCTTGCTCGCCGGCGACGTGAAGATGATTAGCGGCGGTGGCGGCACCGCCGCGCAAAGGGCGCGGATGAAGGGAGCCGGAAACCTTCTCGTCGCCACCTACACGCCCACCATGCCCTTCAGTCTCTACGTCAACAACAAAATCCAGGACGGCAAGCAGCTCAAAGGAAGCAAAATCGCCATATCGCGCTTCGGCAGCTCTTCCGATTTTGCCGCGCGCTACATTCTGACCCGGCTCGGGGTGGAGCCGGCCAAGGAAGCTACGCCTGATGCAGATCGGCAACCAGCGCGAGCGCTTCGAGCGCTTTGCTGAGCGGAGCCGTGGACGGCGCGCTCATCGATCCGCCCAACACGCTGCTCGCCCGGCAGCGAGGATTTTCGCCAGCTCGCCGACACCTCCGCTCTTGGGCTTGCCTATCCGCACAATAATATCGCGACAACGGATCGGTTCATCCGTGAAGAGCCTGAGACGGTCATGGGCTTTCTGCGCGCTTTCACCGAGGGCATCGCTTTTTACAAGACGCACAAACCGGAGAGCATCCAGATGATCAAGGAATTTCTGCGCGTCAGTGACACCGCCATTGCCGAAGAAGCCCACGACTATTTTGCTCGAATCACGCCCGCCAAGCCCTATCCGATCCTGGAAGGCGTTCGCACCGTGCTCGACGAGATGGCGCTAACGGACCCGGCGGCAAAAAATGCCAAGCCGGAGCAGTTCGTGGATGCAAGTTTTACTCACGCAGAGCTCGATAAAAGCGGCTATATCGATGGGCTGTATAAGAAAATGATAGGTTCTTTCGTAATCGGAGTGATAGAAATTGGTGTAGAGCTGCGAAGCTTCGTCTGCCCTGAACCTCGTGAAGGGCTCCGATCGGGCACGTAGCGCTAGCCGACGACAAAACAAAAGGATCTCTATGGAATCGGAACTCAAAGAAATGTTGGCTTCACTGGAACGCACCGGCTACTGCCAATGGATGAAAAGCGAAGGCGTTCCCATTGTCGAAGGCTTTAGCGTCGAGGACGTGCGCGAATTGAAGCTAAGTCCCTGGCGTCGTCTCGGCGGCAGCGGCGCCTTCGTCCATCTCTATGGGATGGAAGGTCAAACGGGCATGTACGTCGCGGAGATCCTCCCGGCGGCGCGCTCAACCCGGAGCGGCATCTCTACGAGGAGATGATTTGTATTCTGGCGGGCCACGGCGCCACTGAAATCTGGCAGGAGGGAGGGCAAAAGCGGTTGTTCGAATGGGGGCCGTTTAGCCTCTTTGCGCCGCCGCTGAATACCTGGCATCGGCTTGTCAACGGCGGCCGAGAGCCGGTGCGACTAATGGCGGTAACCACCGCGCCGATTGCGATGGATTTTTACCGCAATCCGGAATTCATCTTTAATTGTCCGTATAACTTTACCGATCGCTTTCACGGCGAAGATAATTTTTTCGCGACCAGCCAAAATTTTTATGCCGTCGGTCTACAATCGATCTGGGAAACCAACTTCATTCCCGACGCTAAAGAAGTCAAAGTCCAAGACGACCTTTACGTGAAGGGAACGGAAGTGGGCATGGTTCAGTTCGAAACGTCGAAGAACGGACTCATCGGTCATGTGGCGGACTGGCCCGACTGGACTTTACCACAAGGCACACTACCACGGCGGCGGCGCGGTGATCGTGATTCTCAAATCGGAAGGATACACCTTGCTCTGGCCGAAGGAGAGCGGCACCCAACCCTACGCCACCGGCCGCGGCGATGAAGTGGTCGAACTGCGCTGGCGCGAAGGAAGCGTCCTCAGCCCGCCAGGCGGCTGGTTTCCACCAGCACTTCAACATCGGCAAAGAAGCCGCGCGCCAACTGGCGCTGAGATTTGGCAGCAGATTGTTTCCCATCGGGCTGCACCAGGCGGCCAAGAAGAAAAACCGACGGCGTTTATATATCGGTTAAAAAGGGCGGAACGATGATCGAGTATGAAGATGAAGATGTCGAGATCCGCCGGCGCTTCGAAGCGAATCTCAAGCGTTTGGGGACACCCGCTGAGAATGGCACCGTAATTATTTTCAATACCGGCGGCAGAGCCGCCATCAATTCGGAGCAACTCGCGCCAAGGCACGAAAGGAGAGGCGTTGTCATTTCGACCGAATGGCGAGAAATCCTCTTCGTGATCCCTCGCATTCGCTCGGGATGACGGACCTTGTCCCGTCACTTATCGTTCTTGGCGAGTCTTGGCGCGATGAAATGAGTGACGGGTTCCTTTCAAAAACTTGGGAGAAAGTCTTGATATGGCATCGGCCAAACGCAAAAGTAACGGTAGTCGTAAAAACTTAGCTACGAAGATCTCGTCTCCACCCGGCCAGGGAGTCTCGCCGGGAACGTTTATGCGCAGGTTTTGGCATCCCATACATCGCGCCGAAGAGCTCCGCCCCGGCGAGGCCAAACCGCATCGAGATCATGAGCGAGCGTTTTACGCTTTACCGTGGCGAGAGTGGAACACCTCATGTCGTCGGATTTCGCTGCCCGCATCGCGGCACGCAGCTCTCCGCCGGCTGGGTCGAAGGCGACTGCATCCGCTGCGTGTATCACGGTTGGCTGTTTGACGGCTCCGGTCAGTGCACAGAGCAACCCGCGGAGGAGAAATCTTTCGCCGGCAAGATTCGCATAAGGAACTGTCCGACTCGGGAGTACCTCGGCTTGATCTTCGCTTATTTTGGCGAAGGCGACGCATCCGCTTTCCGCTCTATCCCCATATGGAGGAGGAGGGCGTGCTCGAAGTCCTGTCAACCGAAGTGTGGCCCTGCAATTTTTTTCAGCGCATCGATAATAACGGCGACACGTACCACGTGCCGTTCGTGCACCGCGACGCCTATTCGGCTTCCGCCGCCAACAACCGAAGCGGCCTGCCTGAGATTTCAGGAAGAAAGCCCTGGGGGAACAACGGCGTACGCCAGTTTTACGCGCCGGCTGGCGCAACGTCTTTCAATTTTTCATGCCCAACATCTACGCCTTTCGAAACCCATCGCCCGAACCGGAGTGTCCATGGGAAGACCGGCATGCAATGGGATGTTCCCCTCGACGACGAGCACTCCTTGGAGTTTCGACTGCGCCGTCTACCCTTGACCGGCGAGGCCGCGGATGCATACCGCGAGCCCGCCATGCCGCTTCCATCGCAGAACCAAAATTTCCGTCGCGCAAATGGGCGATGCAGTACTATCGGGCAAGCTACGTTTCCAGGACCTGGATAGCTTCTTCAAAGACAAAATCTCCCTGGTGCATTCGCAAGACTACGTGGCGCAAGTTGGCCAGGGTGCACTCGCAGATCGCGCACAGGAACATCTCGGCCGCTCCGACATCGGGCGTGATTCCTGTTTCGCAAGATCTGGGAAAGAGAGTTGCGCGCTTTGGCCGACGGGACGCCCGCTAAGAAATGGGTCTTGCCCAGGACGCTGAGATAAAGTTTCAACAGGAAACGGAAAAGGTCACGGTAGCGTCAAGAGTGAAGGCTTAGACGTTAGCATATTCCTAGCGCTCACTGCTTTGCCATCCCTTCCATAGTGTCCCATTGTTCGTCGCTCACTTTCGCGATTGAAAGACGCGACAGCCGGACCAGATCAGAAGTTTGCCAGTTTCTTGTTGGCTTTAACATCCGCTAGGGTCACCGGCTTGGGCAACGGCTTCACCGCCTCGATATCGACCACGAGCATCCTCGGATTATTTTTACCCGGATCGGGGTACGCCCCGCCAAAGCTCGCGCTACGCCCACTGCCTGGCGTTCGTCGCCAGTGTGATAGATCAGAGTCAAGTCACCCTTCTTAATGTCCTTGAGATTTTTGAGTGCCAGGTTGTTTGCCACTCCGTCCCACATGGTTTTCCTTGTCCTTTTCAGTTGTTGATACAGGAAGTAAACACTCGGTTCCGTTTTGAATAACCAGCGAGTTGCCATACAAAATCCTCCTCGACGATCTTATAGACTACCCACTCGGGGGTCTTCAAGCGCCATTTACCCGAAAAGGCTCTTCTTCGCCGTTTCACATATGGCGATTACCGCCGGGTGCTTTAACCTCGCGTTCGACGGAAATCGCATAGTAACGCTCGCGGATATTTTCCAGACGGCCCACGACCTTAACTCCAAACTGACGCAGAATTTCAGCCTCAATCGCCGAGGGCGCGGCAAAAAGCCCCTTTCCCCATTGGCCGAAAACCGTCAGCAGCGCGCTGTCCTCGAACTCTCCGACCACTACGGGATGAATCGCTTCGGCCTCGAACCACTGATTCAGGGAGCGTCTCATCGTGGTGTTGTCAGTGGGCAGCAGGAACGGCGCTCCATCAAGGGATCGACGGAAAGTCGCGGCGATATCTGGAGGTGAGCTTGGACACGCCGAAGATCGTAAGACCGCACTCGCCGAGTAGATGATTAAAGGCGCGGACTTTAATGCCGCTTCCTACCGGCGCGTCCGTCAGGACCAGATCGAGTTCGTGTAGCGCAAGCTGCGCTAACACGAGAGTCCGTCTTTCCTTCTTGACAGATCATACGCACGGTTCTCCGCGAGCTGGAAAGCGGGCTCCAAAAGCCGCTGCGCAATGAGCTTGGGCAGAATATCGGTGATGCCGACCCGAAAGCGAATCGGTTGGCCGGTTGGACGGCCCCTGAGGGTGTCCATGAACTCGCGACCGAGGCTAAAGATCTCGTCGGCGTATCGCAAAGCCAATCGGCCGGTCTCCGTAAGGATCAACCTTCGACCGACCCGGGCAAAAGTTTCTCCCCCAAGCTTTCTTCAAATGAACGGATCTGCGCGCTGATCGTGGCCTGGGTGAGACGCAGTTTATCGCTTGCGCGGACGATGCTTCCTTCTTTGGCCACGGTCCAGAAGTAGAGAAGGTGATGGTAATTGAGCCACTCCATGACTGAAAGATAGTTAACTTTTTTTCTAATGGTCAATTAGAAATTATGAATTTGTCTATGTATCACGGCGGTCTTATATTCTAACTGTAAAGAGATCCGATCTTGACCAGTCGCCGGTGAAACTCTGGGGCATGGCAAGGTCAGAAGCTAAGGAGGCGTTATGAATAGACTGAAGACGCTTGTGCTTCTGGCAACGCTGACCGCGCTGTTTATCTGGGTCGGGCAAGCGCCTCGGGGGCGAGCAGGACTCTGATGATGGGTTTGGCATTCGCCGGACTCATGAACTTCGGCGCCTACTGGTGGTCCGACAAGATCGTTCTGCGCATGTATGGCGCACAGGAGGTTACGGAAGTCGAGGCGCCTGATCTTTACGCGATAGTGCGAAATCTGGCCCATCAAGCCGGCATACCGATGCCCAAAGTCTATGTCATCCCGGAAGAAGCACCTAATGCTTTCGCCACCGGCGAAACCCGGAGCATGCAGCCGTGGCCGTGACCCGGGGATTATGCGCGCTCTCAACCGCGCAGAACTGACCGGCGTCCTGGCGCACGAGCTCGGTCACGTAGAAGAACCGCGACACCCTGATTATGACGGTGGCCGCCACTCTGGCCAGCGCCTTGAGCATGGTTGCAAACATGGCGGCATGGGGCGCCATGCTCGGCGGCAGCCGATCCGATGAAGAAGAGCGAAGGTCATCCTATCGCAGGTCTGGTGGGCGTCATTATGGCTCCCATCGCGGCGGCGCTGATCCAGATGGCGATCTCACGCTCGCGCGAGTTTATCGCGGACGCTACCGGCGCCGAATCTTGGGCAATCCCTTGGCCCTGGCCAGCGCACTGCGGAAGATTGAGGCGTGGAGCCGCGAAGTGCCAATGGCGGCGGGATCGCCCGCCACAGCCCACATGTTCATCATCAATCCCTTTTCCGGCGGCGGCTGTGATGCGACTCTTCAGCACCCACCCGTCAACCGAAGAACGAGTCGCGAGGCTGGAAGCCCTCGCCACTCGAAGCCAGATGGGCTGCTTAATGAAGAAGCACTTGAAGATCATTGGCGGATTCTTGCTCGTGCTCCTCGGTTTGATCGGGCTTGCCTTGCCATTCGTTCGAGTTGCTCGCTGACGGCAGGGGCAATTTGCCTGGTCCCCAGTTACCCAGAATTCAACGCTCGAACGGTTCAAGCTCTGGCGCAACAATGTCACGCTGCCAAAAATAAGGGAGTAATTCGAATGGCGATCGAGAGCGTGGGAACTCCGGGATTGTGGATCAGGTTTACGGTAGCAATACGTAACTA
>ERZ1370068.9031-contig-784_pt1 | contig 135961 bp, 207 predicted proteins | sample MGYA00561227_ERZ1370068 | MGnify/ENA primary metagenome ERZ1370068 (study PRJEB38410, sample SAMEA6850437) | metagenome | study: Metagenomic assessment of the ecological functions of the soil: analysis of the soil microbiota associated with the...
GGCTACGTATTGCTACCAGCAGCGCGATCCGGCCCAGGGTCTTGATATGGCCGATCTCCTCGTCGGTCTGGGCCACCTCCACCGACAAGGCATCGGCTACGACGTCCTGGATCATGAAGCCGACCGCCACCAGCACCACCGCGACCAGAAAGCGCGGTCTTGCCCGAAACTCCGGCGGCGAGGAGGAAGTAGCCCACTAGCGAGCAGAGGCCCCCACGGAGGAGATAGGCTTTCCGCCGGCTGCCCAGGATCGGATACACGTCGGACGACACGCCGATCACCATCTTCATGCTCCAGGGCAGGCCCACCCAGAAGGCGATCGCGGCCGCCTCCGCGCGGCGTGATGCCCAGGCGTCCTTCTGGTAGTAGAGCGCAGCCACGCTGGTGATCCCGCTCGCGCCATACGCGAAATAGGTGAGGAGGACGGGAAGGTAGGCGGCCTTGAGAGTCCTGAGCGAGGCGAGCACCATCGGAAGTCTACCGCATCGGCGGCGCCCGCCTTGACGGGAGCGGCGCTGCCGGGTAGGTTCGGGCGCATGGCCCTCCTCGGCAATGCCATCCTCGCGATCTGGAACGACATCGCCGCCGGCGGCGACGCGGAGTTCAACCACTGGCAGATCGGCGAGCACTTCCCGGAGCGACTGGGGGGTGCCGGGCTTCCTCCGCGGCCGGCGCTACGATGCGGTTAGCGGATCGCCGGCCTACTTCACGCTCTACGAGACGGAGTCGGTGAGCGTGCTGCAGAGCCCGGCTATCTCGCCCGGCTCAACGCGCCGACACCGTGGACCACGACGTATCCAGCTCTTCCGCAACAATCGCCGTACCGCCTGTCGCAACACGATCTCCCTCGGTCAGGGCGCTGGCGGCGCCCTGGCGACCTGGAGCTCGGCCGCCGCGGCCGCACGAGATGCTGGGCCTGGCTCACGCCACCGCGCTTGCCTGCGATCTGGTGGGCCGACCCGGCGTCACCGGCGGGCACCTCGGAGGCCGACGTCGAAATGACGGTGGCGGACGGCGGAGAAGAAGCTCCCTCGACCAGCCCGACACGCCGCGCGCTGGGTGGTGATGGTGGAGGGCCTCGACGCGGAAACCGTCGCCGGCGCGTGCCGGCGGTGATCGGCGACGAGGCGCTCGCGCGGCACGGGGCGACCCCGACCGCTCGCCTCGCCGTCTATCGCCTCGTCTACACCCTGGGCGGCTGAGCGCCGGGCGCGTCAGTCCAGCGGCGGCCGACGGCGGTGCCAGTCCGTCGCGCGCTCGTACGCGTGTCCGGCCCGCAGCACGGTGCGCCTCGTCGAGCGGCCGCCCCACGATCTGGAGGCCCAAGAGGCAGCCCGCGGGCGGAAGAGCCGCACGGCAACGCCAGCACCGGCAGCCCAGGCCGTTCCACGGCCGCGTGAGGCGCGAGAACCGCCCCATGCGCGTGGCGATGGCCTCCCCTTCGCCCGCGGTGGCGTCGGCCAGCGCCGGGGCGGGTTCGGGAATGGCGGGCACCACCAGAAGGTCGGCGTCCGCGAACACGTCATCGTTGAACTCGCGCGCCAGCTGCGCGCGCAGGCGCAGGGCCTGGAGATAGTCGTAGCGCCGAGATCCGGGTGCCCACCGCGAGGCGCGCCCGCACCGCGGGCTGCAGCTCGTGCGGGCGCTCGCGGAGAATGCGGGAATGCACCGCCGCGCTTTCCGCGCGCGCGATGATGCTGCTCACGTCGTGGATGACCTGGGGATCCGGGAGCCGGAGCGACGTCACGCGGGCGCCCGAGGCCCTCGAACGCGGCGAGCGCGCTCGCGTGGCCGCCGCGACTTCGGCATCCACGCCGTCGAGGTAGTAGTTCTCGGGAACGGCGACGCGGAGCCGCGCCACCGATCGCTCCAGCTCCGCCAGGTAGCCCGGGACTTCGCGCGGACTCGAGGTGGCGTCGGCGGGATCGGGCCCGGCGATAACCTCGAGCATGAGCGCCACGTCCGACACCGTGCGGGCCATGGGCCCGATATGATCCATCGCCCACGACAGCGGCATCGCCCCCGCCCGGCTCACCCGGCCATAGGTGGGCTTGAGCCCCACGATGCCGCAGCAGGCGGCGGGCAACCGGATGGAGCCGCCGGTATCCGTGCCCAGCGCGCCGAGCGCCAGCCCCGCCGCCACCGCCACTCCCGAGCCGCTCGACGAGCCGCCCGAGACGTGACCGGCGCGCCAGGGTTCTGCGCGTCGCCGTGGTGCGCGTTGTCCCCGAAGGGCCGAGCGCCAGCTCCGCCATGTTGAGCTTGCCGAGGGTGCTCGCGCCCGCTTCGACCAGCCGAGACCACCGCGGTGGCGTCCCGCTCGGCGAAGAAGTACTCGGCGGTCTTGGTGCCGCAGGAAGTCGGCAGGCCGCCGATGTGAAAGAGATCCTTGTGGGCAAGCGGCACGCCGTGGAGCGGGCCGCGCCAGCGACCCGCGGCCGCCTCCGCCTCGAGCGGCGCGCGCGGGCAAGCGCTCCGTCCGCGTCCACCGTGATGAAGGCGCGCAGGCGCTCGTCGAGACGCTCGACGCGCGCGAGACAGTCCCGCGCCGCCTCGACGGGTGAGATCCGCCGCGCGCGGATGGCCGCGGCCAGGGCGGCGATGGACCAGTCGGTCATGAGCCGGCGGAGCGCGCGCGCGGCGGGCGGAGAGCAGGCAGGGGCGCCGCCTCGTCGGGCGCGCCGGCCTCGAGGGCGGCGGCGAAGCGCGCGGGCTCTCGACCAGGGACAGATCCGCCTCCGCCCGCTCGATCACCGCCGCCATGCCGCGCCACTTCGGCGCGGGCGGGATCACGGACGCCATCGGGCGGAGCGGGCGTCGCTCATCCGCCGCCCGGCGCGCGGCAGTCGGCCAGCATCGCGATGAGAGTGGTCCGCGCCGCCCCCAGCGACGTGACTCGGCGGGGAAACGCGATGCGCCGGGCGGTGAGCTCGGCTCCGCTGCGGATGCGGAGCCGGAAGCCCAGCCGGTCCACCGCCACCATCTCGCGCCGCGTCCGCGGGAATCCCGCCGAGCACACGGGCAAAGACGAGCAACGCATCGCGCGTGGTCCCGGTTCATGTGCTCGATGATGCTCGCGGCGCCCTCCGCGAGCGGGTCGGGCCGCGCCGCGCGCATAGCCCGGCGCCGTCACCCAGTCCATCGCGGCGAACCCGCCCACGAAATACAGATCCGCGACCTCGAGACGCCAGAAGGCTGAAGTCGTCGAAATCCACCCAGGCAGGCGGCCTCGGGATGCCGCGCGAGATAGCGCCGCGCGGGCGGCCGGGCGAGCGCGATCGAGCCGGCGCGCCTCGCGCCACCATGAGCGTCACGCGGCCGCCGCGAGCGGATCCTCCGTCCAGCCCGGCTGGGTCACGAGCAGGCTCGCGCGCGGATCGGCTTCGAGATTCTGCGTGTGCATGGCCATGCCGCTGATGAGGAGCGAGCGGCGCGGCCGCGGTCGTCCGGCGCATACGGCATCACGCGATCCGAAGGGATGGCCCGGGAAGCCGGCGCGACAGCGTCGAGAGCGCGCCGGCGCGCGCGACGTGGACGAGGGTGCGGGCCCGCTCGGCGTAGCTCGGCTCCGGCGGCGGTGGCGACCGCTTGCGGTGCTCAGGATCCGCGTGGCTGGCTCATGCCGGCCTGCGCTGACTGTATCGCCGGCGACGGCGAGGCGCCGCGGCGAGGCGCCGCGCGTCGTCGACCACCAGGACGGTGAGCGGCGCCTCGCGGTTGCGCACCGTGAGCTCGTGGCGCGCCAGCTCGGCCGTCGCGCATGCCGGCGCCGCGCCATCACCTGCGTCCGAGATCACGAGCTCGCACTCGATACTCCTTGGTCAGGGCCTCCAGCCGCGCGGCCACGTGGACCGTGTCGCCCACCGCGGTGAGATAGCAGGCCTGCCCGTAGCCCATGCTCGCCCACCACCGCGGGACCGGCAGTGGATGCCGATGCCCGATGACGCAGAGGCGCCTCGAGGTCGGTCGCCGAAGGACCGGCTCAGCTCCTCGATGCGCGCGACCATGGCCGCCGATGCCCGGAGCGCCTGCCGGCAGCCGCGTCCGGCGCCCGTTTCCACGCCGAAGAGCGCCATCACGCCGTCGCCCGTGTACTGGTTGGCGATGCCTCCCGGCGTCGGTGATGGCCCGTCCCACCGCCTCGAAGTAGCGATTGAAGAAGAATACGACATCATAGGGCAGCCGGTGCTCGGCCAGCCGGGTGAAGCCGCGGAGATCGGCGAAGAGCACGGCGATCTCCCGCTCCTGGCCGTTGACGCGCTCCCACTGGCGGGGCGGCGCGCCCGCGCCGACAGCGACGCCGGCGAGGAGCGGTGTCACCGCGATGATCGCGGCCGGGCCTGAAGCTGGCAGGCCAGGCGCACGTTCGGAGGGCGCCTCACGCGCTGGAGAACCCGCCGCTCTGGCGGCGCTCGGCGCGAGGGAGCACGCCAGGTCGCCGAGCACGCGGATCGCGGCACGTCGAGCAGCGGCCGCGGCCGCCGCAGGCGGACGCGTGCGGGATGCGCCGCGGACCGGCTCGCCTCGAGCACGCGTCCAGCCGAGCGGCACCACGGCACGTCTCGCCGCTCGGGATAAGCTGACGCGGATCGTGCCCGGCGGCGGCGCGACGCGTACTCCCGCGCACCCGCGGCGAGCAAGGTCGCGGCGAGGAGGATCCACGCCGTAGGTCGCAACAGCATGGCGCGCTCGATCTCGCTGGAGCGCGCGCGGCTCCGACGGCGAGGCGCGGACTGGGTCGTCCGCCATCAGATCTGCTGCGGGAGCCCCGGCTGTCGCGCAGAGGGCCGCCGCCTCGCGCGCCCGCGGCGAGCCAACAGCGCCAGCACCACGCGAGGACGGGCACGAGCCACGAAGAACGTCAGCACCACGGAAAACCCGGCGATACCACCGGCGAAACCGCAGCCAGAAGTGCAGACCGATGCAGCCGTGGATCCACGCGATGAGGAGCGAGCATCGACTGACGAACAGCCCGCCCATCGGATTGCACGACCCAGAACCACAGGAGGACGCGCGCGTACGACGGTCGCTGGTGCCGAGCATGGCGTCGGTCGACACGGGTGCCCGACGACGTGGGAGGTGAGGAGCGCCGGGATGGCGAGGCCGAGCACGATCTGCGCTGCCTCCCAGGTCGGCATGCGCAGGGTCCGGCGCCGATAGATGAGCCAGAGCCCGAGGAGCCAGGTGGGTGATGAGCGCACCGTAGAGGAGGACCGTGCCCGGTGGATTGCGCCAGAGAGCGAGAGCCCAGGTGACGCCCCGTTCCATCGCCTCGAGCGAGATCAGGCCGAGGGCGTGGTTGCTGAAGTGCGTCAGGAGCACGTAGCGTGAAGAGCGATGAGGCCGCCCCACAGGCGCACCTCCTGGACAGCGGCGCCCCGGCGAGGCCGAATCGCATCCGACGCACGCGGCGCCTAGAGCGCGCTCCGCCCCGAGGCCTTGTCGAGGAAGCCGCGGAGCGCCGCGGTTGAACTCCTCCGGCTGCTCGACATTGGACAGATGCGAGGCCGAGCGCAGGACGGCCAGCTGCGACCCCGGCAGCGCCGCGTGGATCTCCCGCGCCATCTCCACCGGTGTGCCCGGATCCTCCTCGCCCACGATGATCAAGCGCCGGGCACGCGCAGCTCCTTCAGCCGCTCCGTCACGTTGATCTTGGGGATGGCGTGACAGCAGCCGATATAGCCCGCGGGCGGTGTGCGCCGGATCATGCCGCCCACGCGCTCCATCACCTCGGGCCGGCGGGCGCGAAACGGCGCGGTGAACCAGCGCTCGAGAGTGCCCGCGACCATGGGTTCCATGCCCTTCGCCCCCACCGTCTTGATGCGCTCCTCCCACACCGGCGCGGCCGCCGCCGGATACCGGCTCGTGGTGTCGCAGAGGACGAGGCTCTTCACCATCGACGGATGCTTGAGGGCGAAGGTCTGCCCGATCATCCCGCCCATGGAGAGGCCCACGAAGTGCGTCTCGCTTGATGCCGAGACCATCGAGAAGGCCCTTCAGGTCGTCCGGACATCTGGTCGAGCGAGTACGCGCCCTCGGGCGCGCTGGTCTGACCGTGGCCCCGCGTGTCGAAGCGCAGCACGGTGTAGTGCGCGGCGAGGGCGGCAGCCTGCTCGTCCCACATGTGGAGATCGCAGGCCAGCGAGTGGCTGAGCGTCACCACGGGCCCGCTTCCCTGCTTGTCGTAGTTGATCTCGATGCCGTTGGCCTTGAGCTTCATGGGCTTCTCCTATTCGCGGGTGGCGGTGCTGGGGCAGATCTGGTTGTAGGCACAGTAGCGGCACGTCTGGTAGCCCGGCGTGGGGTCGAAGCGCCGGGCCCGGATCCCCGCCGCGGCCGCCTCGATGGCCTCCCGGGCCTCCGCGAGATCACTCTCCGTGGGCACGTGACCGCCGGTGAGGCCGGACTCGAGGAAGCGCAGCTCGACGCGCGCGGGCAGGCGGCCCGTCATCTCCTTCTGGGCCAGCGCGTACATCTTGAGCTGGAGGCTTTCCCGGGCGCGCCGGTCCGCCGCCTTCTGCTCGGTGACGTCGCTCGACTTGTAGTCGATCACCACGGTGCCCGCCGCCGTGTCGTCGATCCGGTCGAAGCGCCCGCGCACCTGGTGGCTCCGAGGGCGAAGCCGAACTCGCGCTCGACGCTCGGTGGGCTTCTCGCCCGACGCTTCCTCCTCGTGATAGAAGCGCGTGAGCGCCTCCACGCCCGCGCGCTTGCGCTGCTCCTCGTGCTCGCGGGTGAGGAAGCCCTCGTTGCGCCACGCGTCGTCGAAGGCCCGGAGAAAATCCTCGAGGGAGGTGAAGTTGCCCACGCGCCCGCCGCTTCAGGTAGAACTCGACGGCCTTGTGGAGCGCGCTGCCGTAGACCACGGCTGTGATGCTGGCGGAGGGGGATCCGCTTGACGTGAATGTACTGGTACTTCAGCGGGCAGGTCTGGTAGTCGTCGACCTGGTTGTGGCTGACCGTGAGCTCCTGCCCCGGAGGAACCACCCCGACGGCCGCGCCTTCCCGCGCCGGGGCCGGCGCGTAACCCTGAAGCTCCTCGATCGCCTCCGCCTTGAAGGGTCGCGCCGCCTCCTCGGGCAGGTCGAGCGCCTCGAGGACGAACTGGCTCGTCTTCCACTTCTTCCTTGCCCCCATGTCCTCGGCGCTCGTCAGATAGAGCGATCCTTGGCCCGCGTCATGCCCACGTAGAAGAGCCGTCGCTCTTCCTGGAGGTGGAAATCGCCGCCGGGCAGGCGTGTCCTTGATGAGGCCGATCGGCATCTCCAGCGCGTCGCCGCGCCGCCGCGTCGAGGGAACTTCTCCTGGACGCAGTTGACGAGGAAGACCACGCGGCCACTCGAGGCCCTTGGCCTTGTGCACGGTGAGCACGTGCACGGCCGGCGTGTCCGAGTCTGGCTCGGCCACCGCGGGGTCATCCCCCGCGTCGATGAGGGCGTCGAGGTGATTGACGAACTCCCGCACGTTGTCGTACTGGAGCACGCGCGAGGCGTCACGGATGCGCGCGAAGAACTTGCTGACGTTCTGCACCTCCTGCTCCTGCTCGGCGGGCGCCTTGGCGTAGCGGGTCATGAGGCCGGAATCCACGAGAAACTGGTAGAGCAGCTCGCCCGTCGGCGTCTCGCGGGCCAGCTCCATGTAGCGCTCGAGGTCAGCCACGAGCCGCCGGATGGCCCCCGCCCCTTCTTCTCCCACCTGCACGTCCGGGGGCACATCCCGCAGCACGTGGAAGAGCCAGCGATGCTTGCGATCCGCGTAGGTGGCGCACTCGGTCAGGTCGAAGATAGGGACCTGATAGATATCGGAGGAGGCCAGGTAGTGGAGGCTCACGGAATCGTCAGGATGCGCCACGCTTCGGAGGAACGCGATGAGCGAGCCTGATCTCCGGGCGGCCGTAGAGCCCGGCATTGCCCGAGAACGTCCACGGAATGCTCCGCAGGTTGAGGGCGCGCAGGAACGCGTCGGCGTCGTGGTTGGCCCGGACGAGGATGGCGCAGTCGCGGTACGGCCGGCCCGCTTCGTGCTCCTCCGCGATCAGCTCGGCGACCTGATCCGACTCGCTCGACACCGTGTCGAAGGCGAGGTGCTGGGGACCCACCCCGACCCGCGGTCGGCCGTCGGGCCCCGTGGACTTGAGCTCCTTGTCTATCCCCTGCGCGACCTCCAGCCGATCCGGATTGTTGAACTGGATGAGCCGGTACGCCGCGTCGAGCACCGCCTGGGGAGAACGCCGATTCTCGAGCAGCACCACCTTCTTGGCATCCGGATAGGTGCGATCGAAATCGAGGATATTGCTCATGGAGGCGCCGCGAAAGCGGAAGATGGCCTGGTCGTCGTCGCCCACCACGGTGACGTTGCGGTGCCTCGCCGCGAGCAGCTTCACCACCTCGAACTGCGCGTAGTTGGTGTCCTGGAACTCGTCCACGAGGATGAACGCGGTAGCGCTGCTGGCTGCGCCGGAGCACGTGGGGGCGCGTGCGCAGGAGACGGAGCATCTCCACGATCTGGTCGCCGAAGTCGATCTGGCCCGAGGCGAGCCATGAGCGTCTGGTACTGGGCATAGGTCCGCGCCAGCTCCACCTGCTCGTCGGCCTCCAGCCGCTCCGCATCGTCGGTGGCGGCGGCCCGCAACGATCTCGGCGTGGGCGAGGTACTCGTCCGCTCCCACGTCCTCGTCTTTGAGGCGGCTGAACAGCGTGATCATCGCCTGGATGTGTCGAGTGGGATCACCGAGGGGCCGGAAGTGCTTGAGGGGAACTCGAAGAGGTGATCGCGCACGAAGATCACCTGCTCCGCTCGTGTGAGCACGCGGAAGTCCGGGGTGAGCCCGAGCTCGAGCGCGTTCTCCTTGATCAGCCGGTCGCCGAAGGCGTGAAAGGTGGCGATCTGGACGTCCGCATAGCCGTAGGGCACGAGCTGGTCCACGCGCTCTTCCATCTCGGCCGCGGCCTTGTCCGTGAAGGTGAGGGCGAGAACCTCGGAGGGGCGGGCCTGCCGGGTCGCGATGAGGTGGGCGATGCGGCGGGTGATCACCGTGGTCTTGCCCGTGCCCGCGCCCGCGATGATGAGGAGCGGGCCGGCGAGATGAGTCACTGCTTCGCGCTGGGCCTCCGTGAGGCCGTCGAGGATGGCGTGGGCGCCGCGCGGAGTCTCCGCCATCAGAACCTGAAGGCGAAATAGACGGCGGCCACCAGGCACATGAAAGTCATGAAGATGTTGGAGACGGCGAGGAAGAGGACAGCCTTCACCAGGCGCGAAGCCTCCTTATCGGCGGATCTCTGAGTGAGTGGACGCCATCAGCTCCTCGAGCTCCGCGCGGCCGCACGAGGGCGATGTCGCCCCAGATCGTGCATTTGAGCGCGCGCGAGGGCCGGTAGCCGCGTCCACCGCCTCCTGAACGGACCGGCCCTGAAGAACGCGCCAGAGAAATCCGGCCGCGTACGCGTCGCCCGCGCCCACCCGATCCACCGTCGTCACTGTGTAGAGCCGCGAGGGCCGTCGCACCGTGCATCCCCCTCGAGCACGGCGGAGCCGCTTCGCCGAGCGTCAAGGCGATGGTGGCCGCAGGAGCGAGCCGGGCGAGGCCCTCGAGGACGCGCTCGGGCGCGCCCGAGAGCTCGAACACCGTCTCCGCGTCATCCGAGCCGATGAAGAGGTAGCGGACGCTGGGAAGCATCTCGGTGAGGAAATCGCGCGCCTCCTTGGCGGACCACAGGCGGGAGCGGTAGTTCACGTCGAAGGAGACGGGGCACGCTGGCCGCCCGGGCCTCGGCCGAGGCACGGCGGAGGACGGCACGCAGGTTCTCGCCGAGCGCGGCCGTGATGCCCGAGAGGTGCGCCATCCGAGCGCCCCGGATCGAGCGTCCAGTCCGACCTCGTCCGGCATGAGCTGGCTCAACGGCCGAATCTCGCCGGTCGTACAGCACCCGAACGGGACGCGGCGGCGAGCCGTACTCGAGGAAGTACAAGCCCATGCGGCTCGCCCGGGCGTCGAAGAATGCCCGCGCAGTCGACGCCGTGCGCCGGAGAGCTCCCGGACGGTGCGGTCGCCCCACGCGTGGTCGGAAGGAAGCGCCGAGATGAATGCCGTCCGGAGTCCCATGCGCGACACGGCGGCCATGACATTGGCCTCCGACCCGCCGATCTGGACATCGAGCGAAACCACCTGGTCGAGCCGCTGGGGCGGCGGAGCGGCCAGGCGGAGCATGACCTCTCCCAGCCCGACCAGGTCGTGTCCCATCAGGAGGGCATCAGGGTAGCGGTCGACGAGGCGCGGCCTTGAAGGTGGTGCCGAGCATCAGCTTCGACTGCACGCTCCGACGATGCCGGTCGGGCCCGAAGATGACCCGCGCGGGCTGGTTGCGGCGGGCCCACGAAGAGAATCCCGGTGATGTCGATGAGGGCACGGAGACGGCCGGGTCGCCTCGTCGGGCTCAACCTGAAAGCGCAACGGGATGAGCTCGGCGCGGTAGCCGCTGGGCGACACATCGTCCGGACCTTCGTTCTCGGGCCGGGCGCGGCGCACGATGTACGTGCGATAGGTGCCGTCCGGCTCCCTGATCGAGCATATTGGCGGCAAAGTTGCAGCTCGGCCGAGAGCAGGTCGTCAATGGCCCGATCGGTCGGCAGCTTGAGCACATCGTCCACCTGCCGTCCGGCGCCCGAGGAAGAACGTGTGGCTCACCGCGTGGTACTCGACGGTGCCCCGATCGTGAGTCATAGAGCAGATCGAGCTTGCTTTCGCGTCCGCGGATCGTGCTGGCGCTATGCAGCTCAACCGGCATGAAGCGCCCTGCCGAATCACGCCGCTGGCCACCGTATGCAACGAGATCTTGTCTCCCGTCGCCGGTCAGTGGTCACCTGGTAGCGACCTGCTGCGGCCGGTCGATATCCTTGATCGCGGTGCCCTTGAGGGCAAAGGTCATCATGTCGAAGAGAACGCCCACGTCGACGGTGAAGTCGAGAGGCTGCGGAGTTGGGAAGGCAGCGCGAAATGGCCCGAGGGAACAGCATAAGCGGCAGCGGAACCGCCAGAAAGGCTCGGCGCGAAAGACGTGAACGCCATGGCTGAATGCGATTGTACCCCAAAGACCTCAGGGAGGAATCCCTTAGGATTTTCCCGCACTTATGATACGGTTATTCTCCGTTTCGCCCTGCACCTCGCCGAGCCGTCGGGCCCAAAGGGAGGCAGTTGGTGCGAAAATCCCGTCGCGTTGTCATCACCGGCCTCGGCGTCGTGGCACCCAACGGAATCGGCAAGAACGCTTTCTGGGAAGCCCTCGTCGCGGGGAAGTCCGGGATCGACTACATCACCTCGTTTGATGCGACTCCATATCCCTGCCAAGTTGCAGCGGAGGTCAAGGACTTCCGTCCGACGGATTTCATGGACAAGAAGAACTCCCGTGACCTCTGGCGTTTCAGCTCAATTTGCTCTCGCGTCAGCACAAATGGCGATTGACGACGCCAAACTGGTTCTGGATGCACAAAAATCGACACCGAGTGGCGACGTGCTTCGGCACATGTGTCAATGGGTTTGAGAAGATCGAGGAATCATATGAGGCTGTTAAGCAAAACGGATATGCGGGCCTGAGACCCTCTGACGTGCTTTCAATACTCGACGCACGCTCCGGTGAGTCACGTTGCAATCGAACTTGGAATCCGGGGACCGTCCATGACTCTCGCTTCAGGATGCTCGACGGGACTGGACGTCATCAAGTGGGGATACGATCAAATCAACGAAGGCTTCATAAACGTGGCAATTGTGGGAAGTACCGAGGCTCCACTCAGCCCTCTGTGCTTTCTACGTTCTGCGCTCTGTGTATCGTAGCCAAGCCCATTTCAAATCCCTATCAGGTCTTCACGCCCCTACGATCGTACCCGAGATGGACTTGTTCTGGGTGAAGGCGGCGGCGCCCTCGTTCTAGAAACCTTGGAGGGGGCACTCGATCGTGGTGCCCCTATATACGCAGAAGTGACTGGTTACGGTGTTACAAGCGAAGCCTTGCACCTTCGAAAGCGGGACACGACAGGTAGCGCTCTCGCCGATGCAATCAGAGTTGCTCTTCAGAGCAATGGCCTCCAAGCAAGTGATGTCGACTACATAAATGCCCATGGAAACTCAATGCAAGACAACGATAGAGCAGAGACCAACGCATTCAAGCTAGCATTTGGGCAAGGTGCCTATTCGGTTCCGATAAGCTCCATTAAGTCCATGATCGGTCAACCGATTGCAGCGAGTGGAATACTGCAGGCCATATCTACAGCTCTCTCCATTGCCCACGGGATTATTCCTCCAACTATCAACTACAGGATCCCCTGACCCAAACTGCGACCTCGACTACGTTCCGAATGTCGCGCGGGTGAGTCGGATTAGACATGCGTTAATCACCGCTCATGCACTGGAGGTACTCACTCAGTGCTGGCGCTCGGAAGCCTCTGAGGCTGAACTTCGTGCCCCAACTTAGTCTCCTTTGTTTTTGTCAGCATTCTGAACGCCAGTCTTGGCGCCTTGGTTTACTCGCGAAACCGTCACCATTGGGTCAATCGTTCGTTCGCCTTTTTCGCTCTTCTCCGTATCGGGATGGAGTGTGACCCAAGCAAGCAGGCTAGCTGGCAGCGAGCCCGCGCTCTTCTGGGCGCGAATGGCATTCCTCATGGCCGGACTAAGCCTCTTCGCCATGGCATTGTTCATTGAGACATTCCCCGTTTCAAAACGCATTGTCATCCTCGTGGCCGATCCGCGTTCTTGGAGCCACTGTTTGCGCCTTCGCACTTTTCTCGCTGTTTACTCCATGGATTGTTGCTTCTGCGACTCGGACTCCTGAGGGACGTACGCTCACGTATGGCCCCCTCTACGGCGCCTTTGCCTTCTACGCTTTTGTCTTCCGCGGGATACAGCGTCTTGAGTCTCATCCGGAAGGCACGATCTGCGCGCGGCGCAGAACGACAGCAGTTGAATTTCCTGTTTGTAGCACTGCTAGTATCCAGGCGCTTGCGCGATTGTGACGAATCTTGTAATCCCTCTTCTCACGGGCTCATCTTCGTTCAGTCAGTATGGCCCCCTCTTCTCGGTCGCTATGATCGCAATGATCGCTCACGCGATCATTCGACACCGCCTGATGGATATTCGTCTCGTAGTCAGACAGGGTGTCGTATACGTCTCGTGCAATAGCTACAGCAGCGGCGATGTTCTTTTTCCTCGTTGAGATCTTTCACCGCACGATTGGCGGCGATACCGAGAGCATTCCGTTTCTCGAGGCGTTTGTCTTCGCAGTCGTCGTGGCGATCGTCTTTCAACCATTGAAGAACTGGATTAATGAATCATTCAATCGCTACCTCTATCGTCACACTACGACTACCAACAGATTCTACGTGAGGGCCAGTCGAACGCTGAGCATCGACGCTGGCGCTCAAACCCCCTGATGGAGTATCTGGCCGCCGTAGTAGACCACACCCTTCAGGTAGAATTCATCGCCGTCTCACCTGATGGAACAGACCGGCAGAAAACTTCCCTGTCAGTTCTATCGTGCTGCACGAGATCCTAAGCCGATAGCACCTCCGTTGGCCCCTCTCAGGACATTCAGATATTCTCCGCTACCTTTCCGAGAAGAGGACGCCCCTTGTCAGAGACGAAGCTGGTCGACACTCGAGCAACTGAGGTAATCATCGGCGCTGCGGCAGAACTAACATCTCTGAATGGCGAGGTCGCACTTCCGCTCCTTAGGGACCAATCCGCTGCAGGGATTATCGTCTTGGGGTCAAAGAGGTCCGGTGATCCCTTCTTTGGACAGGATCTAGATCTTCTTTCTACACTGACCGCCCAGGCCGGGGTAGCAATGCGAAACGCACAGCCATATCAGCAAGTCGTTCTTGCCAATGAATACGTCGAAAACATCCTCCGTACGATGGATAGCGGTGTCATCACGGTCGACAGCACTGGAACAGTGGCTCTTTGCAACTCGACGGCGGAAAATTGACAGGCATAACCAAGGGGGCGCCTAGTTTCGCTCCCGGTGGAAGCTCTTCCAGCATCCCTGAGCTCCCAACTACGAGCGACCCTAGGAGATGGCCATCCACGGCTCCAAGTAGAAACCTCACTTCCAGGGAGCGCGACCGCCGTACTCCCCTAGTCTGCTCCACATCCGCCCTACGAGACGAACAGGGCCGGATTATCGGAGCACTAATCGTTTTTAGTGATCTCTCAAAGATCAAAGCGCTGGAGAACGAGAAGCGGCGGGCAGAGCGCTTGGCGTCGTTTGGAGCACTGGTATCTGGCATTGCGCACGAGATCAAGAATCCTCTCGTCGCGATCAAGACGTTTGCCGAGCTACTCCCCGAGCGATTTTCGGATAGTGACTTCCGCGATGACTTTTCAAAAGTTGTTGGCAGTGAGATTGATCGAATAGACGGTCTAGTCGGCCGACTCCGAGGCCTCGGGGCTCCCGCACCGGAGAACTGTTGCAGCGACAGATCTTCGCGAGCCAATCTCAGACACCCTTTCGCTGCTTCGAGCTCAGTTCGAGCATACTCAGACTTCTGTGGAGCGCGATCTAGGGTCATTGCCAGCCTTTGTCGCCATCGACCCTGGGCAGGCAAAACAACTCTTTTTGAATCTTTTCTTGAACGCGATCGAGGCCATGGCGCCTGGAGGTCAGCTCATAGTAAATCTCGCTCGTGTCTACCGCCAGGGAGTTCCTTGGTTCCAAGTGGCAGTGACCGATACAGGGCCAGGCATTCCGGAGTCGATCCCGTGCCAAGATCTTTGAACCCTTCTTTACAACTCAAGACTCGCGGATCGGGTCTTGGCCTTGCGATTTGTCGAAGCATAGCGGATGCACACAAGGGAACCTTGCGCGCGGAAACCCCTTCTCTAGGTACTGGAACAACGATTCTCGTCGAGTTCCCCGCAGCGAGTGCAGAGGCACGCCTAAAGCAGCAAAGCGCCATGCTGCGCTAGGGAGCCGGCAGAAGTCGACTTGGGCGTTGGAGCTCGGCAGGTTCAAGGGACAACCGATTTCGATTGAGGGCTCTAATACGATGGCCGCAACTGTGACCCCTTTCATTCTGACACTCTGCGCTATCGCAAATATCTCAATCGGCGTTTATGTCCTCTATAGGAATCCACGCTCGTCAACTCATCGTGCCTTCTTCCTCTATGCGATACCAATTGGAGTATGGGCATTTGCGGTAGCCTAACACACGGAGGCGCCATTGCCCGAGCGCTGGCATGTCCAGTTGTCCTTTGCGGCCGGCAGCCTGAGTTCCTATTGCGATGCTAACGTTCGCTGAGCACTTTCGTAAGGGAAGGACAGATACGTCTATCGTCAATAGGTGGATCTGCGCGCCCGTAGGAGTTTCCTTCTGTCTCCTCGCGTGGTCACCCTGGCTCGTTGGAGGGTTGAACTTCTGGGAGGCGATATTCGTCCGAGTTACGGACCTCTTCATGGCCCCCTTTGCTACCTATATGTTGGGATCCTTCGCTTTCGGCATATACGTGCTCTATAGGGCATATCGAGAATCAAACGGACTGCTCAGACTACAGGCTCGCTATTTACTGATCGCGATGGCCGTGCCGATAGCGCCAGCATTGATAACGAATGTCGTCGTGCCGTTGACGCTGGGTGTTTCAACGCACGGGAAGTTCGGACCGCTCTTCTCGCTCATTATGGTTGGGCTCATTGCCCATGCCATCATCCGACATCGATTTATGGACATTCGAGTGGTCATCAGACAAGGCGCGGTGTATCTCGCAGCATTCCTCGGTGCTGGAACCGTCCTGAGTGCTCCTCTTGGCGAAGCTCAAATTTTGTCTTCCCAGACGGACATTGGTTCACCGCACTCGAGATTCTCATAGCCCTTGGTGCTAGCCGTGCTCTTCCACCCACTCAAGACGCGCATCCAACGTGGGTTCGACCGATATCTATACCGGGAGCCATATGACTACCAGCGTGTCATCCGTGAAACGAGCCGCGCGCTTAGCAATACTATCGAGCTACCGGCGATCCTTGACTGTGTCGGCAGTGTCATCCGAGATATTCTCAAACCGGAATGGATCGCAGTCTACCTTGTAGACGAGGATGGAGAGCAACTCGAGCGGACGTGGCGAGGCAGGAGCTGAGGACCACCCACCAACGGTTTCATAACATCGTTCCTAGTGGCCCTATCTCAGAACTCGCGGGCTCTCATCTTCCGGGATGAGTTGGCGAGCGTCGATGGCGGAGTTGATGCCCTCGATGAAATGACTCGCCTCAACGCCGATGTCGTCGCGCCCCTTCTCGAGGAGGGACGTCTGTTCAGGTTGATCGTGGCCGGACCGAAGCGATCGGGCAGTCCCTACTTCAGCGATGATGCCGATCTGCTCCAGACGCTCGCCCATCAGTCGGCGGTGGCCATCCGGAACGCGCAGACTCACCAGCGCGTGCTGCAGGTGAACGAGGAGTTGCAGAAGACGCTGGCGACCATCGAGAGTGGCGTGGTCGCCGTGGGCGCGCGCGGGCGCATCAGCGTGTTCAACAAGGCGGCCGAGCAGTTGACGGGACGCTCGGCGGAGAGCCTGCGAGGCCGCGGCATCGAGCACCTGCCGCCGCTCCTCGGCCGGCTCATCGAGGACATGCTCGCTGATGGCCAGTCCCATTCGCAGGTCGAGATAGCCCTCCCGGACCCCGCCGGCCAGATGGTTCCACTGATGTGCACGATCTCGCCGCTCCGCAGCCCTCAGGGTGCCCTGGTCGGGGGCCGTGGCCGTCTTCACCGACCTCTCCCGACTCAAGGAGCTGGAGCGGGAGCGGCGACGGGCCGAGCGCTTGGCCTCCTTGGAGGCCATTGCCTCCGGAATGGTCCATGAGATCAAGAATCCCTCGTGTCGATCAAAGCCTTCACACAGCTCTTGCCGAGGCCGATTCGACGACCCCGAGTTCCGGCAGAACTGCGCCCGGGTGGTCGGCCGTGAAATCAATCGGATGGAGGATCTCCTCGACCGCTTCCGGATGCTCTCCACTGCCTCCCGTCAGCCCATGGAGGCGGTCGACGTCCTGGTCCCCCTCGACGACACACTGTCCCTCATCCAGCCCCAGCTCGAAGGGCGGAGAATCACCCTGCGCCGGGTGACTACCGGACCCTACCGCCCTGTACTCAGGCAACGCGTCTCAGTTAGAGCAACTCTTTCTCAATCTGTGCTTAAATGCCCTTGAGGCCATGGATTCTGGCGGGGAGCTCACGATACGGGTGGCTGACCTATCGCAAGGCGGTGGCTCGACTCTTCTCCTAGAGGTTTCAGACACGGGTTGCGGGATTCCAGAAGACATGACCGAACAAATCTTCAATCCGTTCGTGACCACCAAGGCGCACGGGACGGGCCTCGGGCTGGCCATCTGCCGGGCCATCGCCGATGCTCACAAAGCCATCCTGCGCGCACGCAACCACACGGGGCGGTCGGGCTGCACCTTCACCGTGGAGTTTCCCGTGCCGTCGGCCACGCCGTCGGGAGTGCCCGCGTGAAGACGGTGCTGCTGGTGGCCGAGGACGAGGTGCTCGGCGCCAAGCTGCTCCGAGCGCTCACCCGCTACTCTGTCTTCCCCGCGCAAACCGATGAAGAGGCGTTGCGCACGCTCCGACTCACCGAGGTAGACCTGATCCTGAAGCATGCCGCCCGCCCTGCCCGCGAGCTCAATGACTTCATCGCCAGGGCCCGGCAGCTGGAGACCGACGGTGGTGATGGTGTGCGTATTGTCGGCGGGAGGTCTCTCCCTGACGATGAGATGGCCGCCGAAGAGGCCGACTTCGTCTTGTTGTACCCGTTCAGCACCCAGCACCTGCAGGCTGTGCTGCGGCAGGCAGACGACAAGCTCCGGTTGCTCCAGGAGGTGGCGGCACTCGAAGCGCGCGCAGACCAGCCGGGCCCGGGCCCATCATGGACGAGCGCGGAACTGGCTTGGGACGCGGGCGCGCGCGAGGCTGACGCCAGGTCGCGAAAGAGTTCGCCAAAGCGCTCGCCGCGGGCTTCGATCTACCCGGGTCTTGGATCTCTTCCTCGACGCCGTGTCGGAGCTGGCGCGCGCCAGCCGGAGCGCCATCCTCCTGTCGGACGATGAGCACCGGCAGTATCGCGTTCGCGCTTCCCGCGGGCTGGCCCCCCTTGTCGTCGAATCGGTCAGTCTTCCCGCGGACAGCGGCCTGCCCCTCTGGTTGATGTCCGAGGGACGGCTCATCCAGATCGAAGAAGCTCACGCGAGCGAGTCGACCGAGAGCCACCGCGCGCGAGATTGCCCGGGAGATGGCCGTGCTGCAGGCGGTCGTTGCCATCCCCTGTCCTCGCACGGACAGCTCGTGGGCATTCTCACCCTGGGCCAGCGCATTACCGGCGGGGGCGTACGGCCGTCGGGAAACCGAGACGCTGTTCAACCTCGCGAGCCACCTCGCCACGGCCATTCGTGACATCGGGGTCCATCACCAGCTCCAGTACCAGAAGGAGTTCAACGAGCGGATCCTGCAACGCATGTCGAGCGGCGTGGTGACCATTGGGCCCGAGCAGCGCGTGGTGATCATGAACCGCCGCGCCGAGGAAATCCTCGGCATGGCCGCGCGGGACGTGCTCAACCGCGATCTGCGCGTCCTCCCCTCTCCGCTCGGAGATCTCCTCTTTGAAACGCTCTCGCGTGGGGCACTCCGTCACCCGCAGCGAGATCCAGCTCGCGCTTGCGCAGCCTGCCCCTCGAGGTGTCAACGTATCCGGTGATGGGTGAAGGCACGGCGCCATTGGGCGCGGTGGTAGTGTTCGAGGACCTCACCGCCCAACGGCAGCTCGCCATGGAGCGCCGCGCCGCCGACCAGCTTCAGCTCCTCACTCGGGTCGTCGCGCGCATCGCCGACGAGATCAAGAACCCTCTCGTGTCCATCAATGCGTTCATGGAGCTCCTCCAGCGAGCGCTACGACGACGTCTCCTTCCGCTACCACTTCACCGCGGTGGTGGGCGCGACGTCCGCCGCCTCGTGCAGATGTTCGACAAGCTGGCCGTCCTCGTCAACGAAGGTGACTACAAGCACGATGTCGTGGATATCCGCGTAGCTATCGAAGAGTCCCTGATCGAGATGGGCGTGGCGGAGATGCCCGCCCTGCCCTCCGACGCGCATCTGCTCAGCTTCACCGACGACTCGACCAGAAGCTGGTCACGGTCAATTTCTCCCACGAAGGTGGCCCGTTCTTCGTCAAGGGCGACCGGGGCATGCTGAAGAAGGCCATCGCCTACCTGATCTGGTACCTGCTGCGCAAGACGCCGGGCCAGGAGGCCAAGATCGCCGTTGGGCGTCTCCTCCATGACCCATGCGGAGCCGCTGCGCATCACCGTCGCCTCCCGCACCGCCGAGGTGAAGCCGGACGAGCTCCTTCGGATCTTCGATCCTATCCAGGTCGTGCAGGAGAACCTCATCGACGTCGGGCCGTGCGTCAGCCAGCGCATCCTCGAAGCGCAGGGCGGGCACCTCGACGTCAAACAGGGCCGGGCCGAAGTCGCCTTCACGGCCACCCTGCCCACGACTCAACTGTGAGCGAGCGCGCGCGCATCCTCGTGGTGGACGACGAGATCGGGCCGCGGGAGTCCCTGCGGATGATCCTCAAGCCGAGCTACGAGATGGCCACCGCGGACAGCGGGAGACGGCGCTCACGCACCCTCCCGCCTTCAATCCCGACCTCGTGTTCATGGACATCAAGATGCCGAAGATGGACGGCATCGAGCTCCTCCAGCGGATCAAGGCGATGGATCCGACCATCGAGGTGGTCATGATCACCGCCTACGCCTCGCTCGACACGGTCAAGAACGCCCTCACCCACGGCGCCTTCGAGTACCTGATCAAGCCCTTCAGCCGCACCGATCTCGAGGAGACGGTGCGCCGGGCCCTCGCCCGCCGCCAGACCGGAGCTGGGCAAGAGCAGCCAGCTCTCCACCCTCGTGAACGAGATGCGGGCGCTCTCGAACAAGACGCGCACCCTCGAGGAAGAGGCGCGCCGGGAGCAGGCGGAGCAGTCGCTGCGCGTGACCCAGCTCTCCATCCTCCGCGAGATCTCCCGCGGCATCCTCGGCCAGCTCGACCTCGCCGAGCTCACCGCGGGCATCGCCGTGCAGCTCAAGGAAGTCGCTCGGCTACGACGAGGCCGAGGTGCTTCCTCGGCGAGATGCCGCCCGAGGGCATGCCGTCGGAGGCGCCATCGTCTCCCCATCCGGGACGACGGGTCGATCGTGGGTTACCTGGTGGCGGCGAACGGGAGCGCCCGTCCCATCGACCCGCGCGAGCGCGAGCTGCTCGAGATGCTCGCGGATTCGCTGGCACCGTGGCCATTCGCAATTCCCGTCTCTACGGCGAAGTGGCGGAGACCAAGCGCTCACTCGAGCAGATGGTGCGCTCGGCGGGCGACGCCATCATCTCCATCGACCGCCGCGGCTCGATCACCGGCTGGAATCCGGCCGCCGAGCGAATCTTCGGCTGGAGCGCCCGGGAAGCCGTGGGCCGATCGCTGCGCGGCATGTTCCCCGACCAGTACGAGCAGGCCGCGCGCCAGGCCCTCACCGGCATGCGGCCGGCCAGCTCCTTCGACCTGAGCGCCAAGCGGGCCGACGGGAAGATGCTCGAACCTGGCCGTGACCCTTTCCGGCGTGCCGGGGCGCGAGGCCGGGTGGAAGGTCTGCTCGCCATCGTGCGCGACATGACCTCGCAGCGCGAGCTCGAGACGCAGATGCACCAGTCGAGAAGCTCACCGCCCTCGGTCAGGTCGCGGGCGGCATCGCCCACGACTTCAACAACCTGCTCCAGGCGATCCTCGGCTACTCGCAGCTCATGAGCAAGAACACTCCAGAACATCGACGTGGTCCGCCGCGGCCTGTCCGTCATCGAGACGGCGGCGGTGGGCGGGGCGGAAACCGTGCGGCGCATCCAGAAGTTCGCCCGGCTGCGGCCCGACGAGCCCTTCGTGTCCGTGGAGCTCAACCAGGTCGTCCACGACTCCGTTGCCATCACCCGGCCGCGATGGGAGAGAGCGCGTGGCCAAGGGCGGCGTTCCGCTTCGCCTCGATCTCCGGCTCACTCCCCTGCCCACGGTCATGGGCCGGCCGTCGGAGCTCAATGAGGTCATCACCAACCTCATCCTCAATGCCATCGATGCCATGCCGCAGGGCGGCACCCTCGGCATCTACACGCGCCCCGAGGGCGACGAGCACGTGGTGCTCACGCGTCGCGGACACCGGCGTGGGCATGCCCGAGCATGTGCGCAAGCGCATCTTCGATCCCTTCTTCACCACCAAGGGCGAAGTGGGCACCGGTCTGGGGCTGTCGGTGTCCTATTCGATCATCCAGCGTCACGGCGGCGAGATGCGCGCGGAGAGCCAGCCCGGACGCGGCACGACCTTCACCATCGTCGCTGCCCGTGGGCACGGCGGAGAAGAATCGCCGCCCGCGGACAGCGAGACCCTGGGCACGCGCCGCGGACGCATCCTCCTCGTGGACAACGAGCTTCCCGTCATGACCGTGCTCGGCGAGATGCTCACGGAGGTGGGCCATCACGTGCTGCCCGTGGCGAGCGGCGCGGAGGCGGTGCGCGTGTTCGTGCCCGGCGGCTTCGACCTCGTGATGACCAACCTCGGCATGACCGGCCTCACGGGCTGGGACGTCGCGGAGCGGATTGCGGGCGAGCGACCCGCACGTGCCGGTGATCTTCATCACGGGCTGGGGACTGCAGGCGGAGGACCGCGAGCGCTGCCGGAAGCTCGGCGTGCTGAACGTGCTCTTCAAGCCCGTGCGTCCCAACGAGCTGCACCAGGCGGTTGCAGGAGGCGCTCGCCGCTTCCACCCGCGCGCGCCCGGCTCCGCTTCCTAGCGGGGCGTATCCGGATCTCGAGCACGAGGGCCTGCAGGACCAGCTCGAAGCCCACCAGGAAGGGCAGCACGCTCAGCATCACCGTTCCCGTCGACGCGAGCGGATTCTGCAACCAGGACTGTCCCCACGTGTAGAGGCCGAAGCCTGTTCCCCAGGCGAGGAGGGCGGCCCGGTGAGCATGAAGAGCGCCACCGGCGAGAAGTCGCGCAGCACGTGCTTGCGGTAGAAAGCGGTGCCAGTAGCCGCGGAACAGATGGAAGGGAAGGAGCAGAGGATGCGTCCAAGGCGCATGGAGGACCGCTCCGCGCCGTAGCGGGCGAGGCATGGCCACATCGCACGCGCGCGTCGAAGATGTTGAGGTTGATGAGCATGTCGTTCTCGAAGAAATACCGGCGGCTGAGGCGTCCCAGGTCGAGGGAGCCGGAGGGTGCCCGAGGTGATGGCCACATAGCCGTTCTGCGGATCGAGAGACGTTCCAGTAGCCGGAGGCGAGCTTGGTGAGAAACGTCAGGACAGGAAGTTTCCCGCGAGGCGCGCCTTGGGCATGATGTCGAGCTCGCGGCTCCGCAGGAAAGCGGTTGCCCTTGGCGTATTCGCAGCGCCGTCGACGATGGGCTCGAGGAGCCGCGACAGGTCGGCCGGATCCATCTGCCCATCGCCGTCCATCTTGACGATTATGCCGTCCTCCAGGGCCAGGGCGTGCTCGAAGCCGCGAGCCATCGCCCCGCCCACCCCTTCGTTGACGGGGCTGCCCAGCACGGTGACGCGTGGGTCTCCCACGCCCTTCGACCACCTCCCGCCGTGTCGTCCGTGCTCGCGTCGTCCACCACGGTCACCGTGTCGACAGTAGTCCGGCACGCCGCGGAGCACCGCCTCCAGATGGGACGCCACGTTGTAGGCCGGGATGATCACGTGCACCGCGTGTCACGAAACATGGCGCCCTCCCGGCCGACGACCGCAAAGAGCATGGTGCCCGCTCTCGCCTCGGCCCCGCCCGGCACCGCTCAAGCGGCGGCGAGGAGGAGCGACGGCACCATGAGGAACGCGCCGGCGGCGCGGCGCGCGAGGAGAGCAGAGACCGCCCGTTTCACCGTAGGAGCGCGGGGTGGCAGCGGCGGGCAGGAGAGGAGGAGGCGCGATGTTGTCCAGCGTTCTCACCGAGGGCGACGGGGCCCAGCGAATGTCCTCGAAGCCCGCGAGCTCGAGCAGGCGCTTCGCCCCGCCGCCGAGGGAATGGCCACGTGTCGCGGCGCCTCGGTGACGCGCGCTCCACCGCGGCCCGAGCCAGCGCGCCTGCCCGCTGTCCATCACGGGAAGCCCCAGCACCGTCCATCCCCGGCTTGAGCAGCGTGTGGATGCGGCGCGAGGGTGGCCGCGGGATCAGGGATGTGCTCGAGGACATTGACCATGACCACCGCGTCGCAGCGTGCGGGCTCGAGCGGCAGCTCTTCGACGCGCCCTCGACGACGGTGAGCCAGCTCGACTCGCGCGCCATACGCGACATCGCCCTGGAAGTCTCCACGCCCTCCACGGCATAGCCCGCCGTCCGGAGGTGGCGAAGGAAGAGGCCGCTGCCCGCAGCCCACCTCGAGGACGAGACCGGCGCGGAGGCCGGTCAGCTCGCCTGGATGAGGGCCACGCGCCGGCGATAGCCGGGCTCGTAAGAAGCAGCGCCACTCGACCGTCTGGAGGAGGCGGCGGAGGGCCGAGCTTCCCGGCGCGGGCTTGAACGTGTAGTCGCTCGAGTACAGGACGGCCAGCTCCTTCGGGCGAGGGCAAGGGGTCGAGGATGGCCGAGCCGCAATCGCGGCAGCAACGGATGAAGGCGACGAGTCTCCTGGTCGATGCCGTAGTGATCGCGGATGCCCTCGTAGGAGGCTCGAGCGCCGCGGAGCCGCAGAAGAGACAGGCCATCAGTCCTTGAGGGGCGAGCTCGCTCAACCTGACCCGGTGGACGCGCAACAGCCTCTCCGAGCTCCCGGCGCCCGATCCTCGGCCGCGGGTGGATGGCGCCGACGGCGGCAGCCACATCTCGGGCAAGCGAGCGAGCGCCGACATCCACGCCCGCGCGATGGTCGCCACGAGCACCCATGGCGACTGCTTCGCGGCCAGCTTGGCGGCCGCGCCGCGGCCGATGAGCGTCGCGTAGAGCTGGAGCGCGTAGCGTAGCCATGAGTGTGAAGCGAGGCTGGCCACGGCCATGCGCGGAGAAGCACGTCACCACCACCCAGATGCGGTTGCGCTCGACGTGAAAAGCCTTGAAGGGCGAGTCGAGGCCCCGTCGATCCCAGTAGTGATGCTTGGCGATCGCGGTGGGCGCATGGCGACAGCGCCATCCCGCGATGCGGGCGCGCAGGCCAAGGTCGGTGTCTTCGCAGTAGGCAAAGAAGTCTTCGTCGAACAGACCGATTTCATCGAGCATGGAGCGCCGATAGAGGGCGGCGCAGCGCGCTCGGCAGGAGCACATCCGCTTCCTCGCAGTAGCGCTCCCGCATCCGACTCGAGGCGCCCCCGCACGCGACCGATGCCGTCGGCGGAGACGAGGAGACCAGCGCCGTCGAGAAGGCTCGGCCGCCGCCGCGACGTAGATCCGCGTCGCACATGCCACGGCGGGGTCGGCCTCGGCCGCGGCCACCAGCGCGTCGACCCACCGGGGATCGGCGGCGGCGTCGTTGTTGAGGAGGCCACGTAGGCGCCCTTGGCCGCGCGAATGCCCAGATTGTTGCCCCCGGCGAAGCCGAGGTTGCTCGGGCTTTCCACGAGGCGGCAGGCGCCCCGGGCGCTGATTGCGCAAAAGTCCACGGAGCCGTCGGTGGACCCGTTTTCCTACCAGGCGATCTCGAGCGCCGGATAGGACTGCGCGTCCAGCGAATCCAGACACTCCGGCAGGTAGGCGGGCGCGTTCCAGTTCACCACGATGACGGAGACGAGGGGGCGTTCGCCATCCCGCGTCCCGGGCCTCGCCAGCAGATTTGGCGGCCGTGCTCTCCGTGCTGCGAGACTCGAGGCACAGCATCCACTATATCGCGAGGGTACTCGCCCTATGGCCACGAATTCCTCCGAGCGCCGCGCCGCCGAGACCTTCGACTACGAGGAGTATCAGCACCGCCTCGACCTCGTGCGCGTACGGGCCGACCGCCCTCTTCATGGATCGCGTGATCCGCAAGGTCAGCGCGTCCTTCAAGGGCTCGACGTCCTCGACCTCGGCTGCGGCACCGGCCACCTGAGCCGCATGCTCGAGCGCGAGACCGGGTGTCTCCTACGATCCGGCCTTCGAAGGGTGCCGCGGTCACGCGGGAGCGGCGGCGGACGCGGGGCGCGCTTCGTGGTGGGCGGGGGCGAGCACCTGCCCTTCCGCGACGAGAGCTTCGATGCCATCCTGCTCATCGACGTGCTCGAGCACATCGCCGACGACGCGGGGGTGGCCCGCGAAGCCACCCGCGTGCTCGGCCGGGCGGGCGCGTGCTCTGCATGGTGCCGGAGAACCAGGCGCTCTACTCACGCACCGACGCCGCCAACGGCCACCTGCGGCGCTACCACCGCGACGAGCTCCTGCGGATCTTCCTCCCTGCGCTCCCGAGACGCTCTTCGACTACGGCTTCCCGTTCATGCGCCTGTACCTCAATGTGCTGGGGCGCGTGCACGACGCCGTCGATCCCCCAGGAGCAGCGGCCAGGTCGGCTTCAAGCGCGCGGCGATGCTGCGCCAACCTCGCCACCCTCGCCGGGCTGCTTTTCGCTCGATCCTGCTCTTCGCGGGCTGGTTCACGCGCGGGGTGAGAGATCGTCGCGAGTGTCCCACTGGCGCCGGCGGCCCCTGCTGCGGGTGGCGGCTGGGGTCGCTGGCCTAACCTGTACGCGACTTCTTGTAGATCACGCCGTCCCTTCGCTGACCATGCGGAGGGCGCCGCGGTCCTGCAGGATAGCGATGTCGGCGAGCGGGTCGCCATCCACGAGGAGCAGATCGGCGAGGGCGCCTGCCTTCACGATTCCGAGCTCGCCCGGCCGGCCCATCAGCTCGCCGCCGAGCCGGGTGGCGGCGACGAGCGTCTCCATGGCCGAGAAGCCCGAGGACGCTTGACGAAGATCCATAGATCGCGCGCGTAGGTCCCGTGGGGTATGGCGGGAAGCCGTAGTCGCCCCGGCAGGACGCGGATGCCGCGCTTCGCGCATGCGGGCCACTCGCTTCCGCGGAGACCTCGAGCTCGCGCTGGAATTCCTCCCGCGCCCGCGAGGCAGGTACGCCACCCGCGCCTGGCTCAGGTTGTAGGTGAGGCCGAGGGCGGGACCGACGAAGACACGGTCGCGCGCAGCCTCCAGAGCGTCGAGGGCGCCGCTCGTCGGCGTAGTTGGCGTGGTAGATGACCTCGATGCCGTGGCGGACCGCCATGAGCACGGACTCTGCGCTTCGACAGTGCGCGGCACCCGCAAGCCGGGCCGCACGTGCGACTTCCATGGCCGCCCCGCCTCGGCGTCCGTCATGGGCGTCTCGCTTCGATGGATCAGGCTCGACGTCCCGAGATCGCCGGACAGGTTCGAGCTTGAGAAGGTCGACACCCTCACGGGCGAGGGCGCGGCACACCCGGCGGATCTCGTCGGGGCCGTCGGCGACCCAGGAAGACGTGGGCGTCTCATGGTGAGGCAGGTGGGCGAGGTTGGTGTCGCCGAGTCCGCCGGTGACGGTGATTTCTGGACCATTGGCGAGGAGGCGCGGCCCGGGAAGGCGGCGCCGCCTCGATCTCGCGCTTGAGCACCACGTCGAGCCGTGGCTTGGGCGCCCCCGCGGAGAAGGCTGCTCGTGTAGCCGCTAGTCCAGCATGGTGCGGGCGTTCCGCACGGTGATGAGCATGTGCTCTTCGGGGGCAGCGCAGCGTCAGGTCGTGCGAGCCGATATCGGCCAGCCCGATGTGGGCGTGGGACTCGATCGAGCCCGGGCATCAGCGGTCGCTCCCGCCCCGTCGAGGACTGTCGCTCCTCGCTCCGGGGAGCCGCCGTGCCCTCCGTGACGGCAGCGATGCGCTCGGCTTCGACCCGGACCGCACCCGGGAAGGGCTCGCGCCCGGTCCCGTCCAGGATTCTCACGTTGCTGATCAGGTAGGCGCTCATGTACGTTTCCTCTCTCGAGCCTGGTCAGAGCCGGGGTCGATGCGGACGGGAGCGATCGAAGAGATAACGTGACGCGCGTGCCGGGTGTCAAGCGTGCGACCGGCGGCAGCTCATCAAAGCCGTGAGGGCGCTTCCGCTTCGCGCGGAAGAGTCCCTCCAGGAAGGGAGAATTCAGATATGCCCCTCGTCGATCCCCTCCGCTCCTTCGACGGCATCGGTCCGCAGAGATCTCCGTCGCCGGGGCTCACGGGTCCCCTCGCGGGCGACCTTCGTCATCAAGGACCTCTACGATGTGCAGGGATATCCCACGGGCGCGGGCAATCCAGACTGGGAGCGACCCACGGAATCGCCGGGAGACGGCACCGGCCGTCCGGCTCCTGCTCGGGCGGGCGCACCACTCGTGGGCAAGTCCTGCACCAACGAGCTCGCCTTCAGCCTCGACGGCATCAACATCCACTACGGCACCCCGGTCAATCCACGCTTCCCGGACCGTCTGCCCGGGGCTCATCGAGTGGCTCTGTCTCCGCCGTCGCGGCGGGCCTCGTCGACTTCGCCAGTGGGCACCGACACCAGCGAGCTCGATCCGTGTTCCGCAGCTATTGCGAGGTGTGCGGATTCTGCCCCTCTCATGGCGCCGTTCCCCTGGGCAACGACGCGCGTCTTCTGGCCCCCTCGCGGAGCTCCTGGCCTCCTGAAGGAGACCCACCCGGAGCGCGTTTCCTTCACTCACCGAGATAGCGCTCGAGAATGCGGCCGAACTCCTCGGGCAGGATCACGCCACCCATCAGCTCGCGCGTCTCCACGAAGTACGGACGCCCCAGGGTGGTGCCGTCGGCGAGCCAGAAGGTGAGCCAATAGCGCGGCTCGCCGAAGGCATGCGCCTGCGGCCGCTGCGCGGCGCCGCGGACTATCATGTCGACGAGCATTTCGGCATCTCGTGGCGAGGAAACTCTGACAGGAGCGCCGGGGCCGCCGGATTGGGCTCGCCGCGCCGGACGTCGATGGCCCGCACCTTGCCGGCGATGTCGTAGAGATGGCTCCCCACCTTCGCCCGCGGATTGCGCCAGGCCTGGTAGAGGAAGATGCGGCCACTCCACACGGCGGCAAGCCGGAAGTCCGTCGAATATCCGCGGACGCTGTGAATCCGCGTGCCCGCGGGCATGAACGCGGCGGCCGCGTCCGTCCCGTACGGGCATCCCCGGCGGTCTTCGGTGAACGAGCACCCGACAGTGGCGAACTCGATACCGAGATCGGCGGCGACGAGAGGGCGACCGGGCTCCTCGGCCCACCGGATGTAGTCGACATCGTCGAAGGTGACGAAGTCGAGGAGGGACTGGGCGTCGGCTCGCGCGGCAAGCGCGAGGAGCGCGACGGCGCAGGCCAGCACGCGCAGAGCGGTCACGGCCGGGGGGCGGACCATGCCTCGCGGAGACGCCAGGCGAGATAGCTGCGGGGTTCCAGGCGCGCATACTCCGCGAGCTCCCGCCGCCCGCCCTGCCCGTCTCCGCTCTTCTCGAGGGCGAGACCGAGGCCGTAGTGGGCCTGGGCGAGGCGCGGGTTCCGCTCGAGGGCGGCCCGCTGCAAGCGAACCGCGTCATTGGTGCGCCCCGCGTAAAGATAGACGAAGCCGAGATCGCTCCTGATCTTGGCATTGTCCGGATCGAGTGCCGACGCGGCTTCCAGCTCCGCCACGGCCTCGGGCACCCGCCCGCCGCTGTTGAGGCCGAGCCCGTTCCGCGCGCGCTCCGCGGCCTGCGCGCGCTTGACCGCGGCTGCTCCGGCCTGGGCCACCTCACCCTCGCGCTGGGCATCTCCCGCGCGCCGGTAGGCCTCGATGAGCAGCGCGTAGACGGGAAGGAGCGCGGGATTCTTCTCGCGCGCGCGCTCCAGCGGACGGATGGCATCCTTGGCCCGTCCGGCATCCATGAGGGCCGCCCCCAGCCCATAGAGGGTGAGCGCATCTTCCTGAACCGCCACCGCGCGCTCGTAGGTCTCGATGACGCGCGCCTTGTCGCCCTTCTGCTGCCAGGCGAGCGCTTGCCCCTGCAGCACGTCGAGCCGGCGCTCCGGGTCGCGCACGCTGCCAAAAGTCTGGAGCGCGGCATCGGCCTTGCCTTCCTGGAGGAGCGCGAATCCGAGAAGGGTCCGGCCGCGCGCGGAGCCCGTCTGGCTGACATTGCGCTCCAGCTCGCGCTGGATCTCCGGCACCGCCGCCTTGTCGGCGAGCGAGCGCCAGAAGGCAGGAAGGCCGTTCGCGGGGTGCAGCCGCCGATACTCGTCGCGGGCGATGACGGCGTCCCATGGCGAAGAGCGTCTGAGGTAGACGAGGGCGAAATCGTCCCAGTAGACGAGGGCCCACCCGGGAGAAGTGAGACCCCAGTCGGCATCGGGGCCCAGGCTCTCGATGCCCTCGCCCGAATAGATCGGGTAGTCCAGCACCGCCGCGTCGAAGCCGTAGGCGGCCTGGAGGCGTGCGAGGTGCTCGGGATAGGCGCGGGCGAAGTGAATCTCCTCGCGAAGACTCCCCGGCACATAGCCGCGACCGTCGATGATGGCGGAGCGCCTGGGAAGTCCCGCCAGGTGATGTAGCCGCCAAAGTGGAACGCGTTGAAGAGGCGGCCCGTCATGCCGATGCGTGTCGAGATAGCGGAGCGCGCCCTCGGGAACGAAGCGCGCGTCGGCTCCCAGTCCGATGGATTTGCGTGAATCAGCGAATGGCGGCACCTGGGCGAGGGCGAGGACGACCGATACCGCACAGACGGCGAGAGCGGCCGCGGCCAGGGTCATGGCCGGCCGGCGCCTTCGAGCGCCGCTCAGGAGAGGGCGATCTCGGCCACGTTTCGGGCAGGACGGGCGCCCCACGATGGCGAAGACGAAGATGAAGCGCACGGCCGAGAGGCCCGAGATAGGCAAAGGGCAGCACCATCAAGGCCGGGACGAGCGACCTCCGCGCGGCGGAGCGCGATGAAGCTCAGCAGGAGCAGCACGGCCAGCACGTACGGACCGGGGTAGAGGCCGAAGGACGGCCGCTGGAGCTCGTTGATCTCCTGGGTGAACCAGGGAGGGCGGCGAGCTGAAAGGGCAGCGTGAGGATCTCGATCCCGCGCGGATTGAGCCAGCGAGGCGACAGGACATCGGCGACGAGCACGCGCCGCCACCGCCTTGAGCTGCCGGCACGACGGGCGGAATCCCGCGCGGAATCCGGGCTCCTCGCCGCTCGTCCGCGCCGGAGCAGAAGAAGCAGGCCTCCCCGCCGAGCGCGGCGCCGAAGGCACCACGGTCACGATGACGCTCGGGTGCATGTTCGCCCAGAGCAGATGGACGGCGGGCAGGGCGAAGATCAGGCGTCGGCCTTCGAGGAGATAGGCGTTCAAGGGCGTAGATGGTGAAGGCGAGGAAGACCATCAGGACGATGTCCGGGCGCTCGACGAAGCGGTGGCGAACCATGGGCAGGCACGCGAGGAGCACGGCGGCGGCGATGACAGGCGCGCAGAACGCGATCCGACCGCAGGCTCGCGAGGCAGCGTCGCGTCCTTGAAGAGCACCAGAAGGCGAGGGCGATGGTGGCGGCCTTGAGGAGGACCACGCCGGCGAGGCCCCGCGCGCGGAAGGCGAGATAGAGCACGATGTCGAAGAGCCACTCGGTGTTGTGGTACGGCAGGGCCACCGCTGGGAAAGACGAGAGACTTCGTGGACGGGCAGCCCGCGGGTCTCCACCATCAGGCGGCCGAGGGCCAGATGCGTCCAGGTATCAGGGATCCTCGACCCTGGTGACGGCAAGCACGAACGCTGCTGCCGCCACCAGGGCCCCGAGCATCCATGGGCCGTGAGGCCGGGGGCCCGGACGCGGGGTCACGCGCGGCGGCTACAGCCGCTCGATGATGGTGCCTATCCCCTGCCCGAAGCCGATGCACATTGTCTGAAGGCCGTAGCGCTTCTTGGATGCGCTCGAGCTCGTGGAGCAGCGTGTTCATCAGCCTCGCCGCCCGAGCAGCCGAGCGGGTGGCCGAGCGCGATGGCGCCGCCGTTGACGTTGACCCGCTCCATGTCGGGGTGGAGCTCACGCTCCCACGCCAGCACCACGGAGGCGAAGGCCTCGTTGATCTCGAAGAGGTCGATCTGGTCGATCTTGAGCCCGGCCTTCTTGAGCACCCGCTGGGTGGCGGGAATGGGACCGGTCAGCATGATGGTCGGGTCCACGCCGGCCAGCGACGGTAGCCACGATACGAGCGCGCGGCGTGAGCTTGAGCGCCTTGGCGCGCGCCTCCGACATGATGAGGAGGGCGGCCGCGCCGTCGGAGATCTGCGAGGAGTTGCCCGCGGTGACCACCCGTCGGGCTTGAAGGACGGCGCGAGCGAGGCCAGCTTCTCCCAGTTGACGGGCACGCGCACGCCCTTCGTCGGCGTCGAACACGCTGCCGTCGGGCAGCGTGATCGGGCGCGATCTCCCGCTTGAAGCGCCCTTCGGCGATGGCCCGGCCCGCCTTCTCGTGGCTCTCGCCGAGAACTTGTCCAGCTCCTCGCGCTTGAGCCCCCACTTCTCCGCGAGCATCTCGGCCGAGATGCCCTGGGGCACGATGTTGTAGAGGGCCTGGAGGCGCGGGGACAGCGGCCCGTCGCCGGGCCCGGTGGCATTCGAGCCCATGGGCACGCGGCTCATGTTCTCCACGCCGCCCGCGATGACGCACTCGTACTGGCCGGACATCACGCCCATGGCGGCGAAGTTGGCGGCCTGCTGTCCCGGAGCCGCACATGCGGTCGAGCGTCGTGCCGCACACGTCGAGCGGGAACCCGGCGATGAGGGCCGCGTTCCGCGCGATGTTGAGGCCCTGCTCGCCCAGCTGGTCGACGCAGCCGATGACCACGTCCTCCACCTCGGACGGGTCGATCTTGCTCCGCTCCACGAGGGCCTTCAGCGTGTCGGCCAAGAGGTCGTCCGGGCGGACGGCGGAGAGTCTTGCCGTTTCGCTTGCCGACGGCGGTGCGCGCCGCTCCCACGATCACTGCGTTGTTCATGGCTGTCTCCTTGTCTGAGTGGTCTCGCATGATCAGGCGCGGCGGCGCTTGACCTGGTCGCCGAGCTTGCAGAAGGCGCAGATCTCTCCGGTGGTGACCTGTCCGCAGACCGCGCATTCGTTGAGCACGGTGGGCTCGACGTGCTCGAAGACTCCGCGGGCCTTCTCGAGGAAGCCGAAGAGGAAGTTGTGCTTGGCGCCCGGCGAGGCCTCCTCGAGCCGGTCGAGGATCTGCTTGTGGGTGATGGAGGTGGCGCCCTTGGCGAACGGGCATTCGTCGACGATGTAGTCGATGCCGCGCAGGAAGGCGTAGGCCGCCGTCTCCCGCTCCGACAGGCGGTAGAGCGGCTTGACCCGCCGGGCGAGCTTGGGATGCGTGGAGGCGAGGGCGGGCGACTGGCGCGAGAGCGGGTCCATCTGCCAGTGGAGCACGTTGCCGAACAGCACCGCCGCCTCGTCGTCGAGGTTGTGCCCGGTGGCGATGACCGGGTAGCCGTGGTCCACCGCGGCGCGGTTCATGAGGTAGCGCTTGCTCAGTCCGCAGGCCGAGCAGGTCGGGCGCCGCGTGGCCTTCTGCACTTCGGGAATACGCGCGCCCACCGCGTTCCTGCACCGACTCGACGATGAGCTTCTGGCCGCGCGAGGCGGCGAAGGCCTCGCACTTGGCCTTGGACTCGACCGAATAGTCGAAGATGCCGAGGTCGAGGTAGAGCCCGGCCGTCTGGTAGCCCGTCTCGATCAGCACGTCCCACAGGGCGAGCGAGTCCTTGCCGCCGGACACCGCCACGAGCACGGGCTCGTCGGGCGTGAACATCTTGTGCTTGCGGATGGCCTCCGCGACCTGCTTGCGGAAGAACTCCTGGAAATCGGGAGAGCAGAAGGCGGCGTTGTGGCGCGGCAGCTCGATGACCGCGCCCGCCCCGCACTTGCGGCACTTCATCGCGAGATCGCTCCCGCCCGACATCACCGGCCGGACCTCCAGCTCGTCGCCGTCGCCCACCACCTCGTCGGCGGTGAGGAGATCGCTGCCGCGGATGACGAGCACGGTGCCGGGCAGGATGTCGAGCTCGCTTGAGGACGTCCTTGACGCGCTTGCGGCCGGCCAGCTCGACCTCCCGGCTTGGATTGCGGAGCTTGATCTTCACGCGCTGGGGAATCCCGGCGCGGACTTCACGCCGCGCAGCTGCTCGAGGTGCACGCCGTCGTGCCACGCCTGGAGCGTCCACCACTGGGCGAGATCGAGCGCGCCCAGTCGCGGGTGCGGGAAGGTCAGGGGACGCGGATCCACCGCGCCCAGCCGCTCGATGCTCTGGCGGCTGCGCTCCTGGCCGCCTTCATCTCCGCCACCAGCTCGGCAAAAGGCTTTGCCGCGCTCCGGCCACACGGCCTGCGGGCGCGTCCGCTCGACCGCCCGCGGGCGTGGCGAGTAGGCGCGAAGGCCTTGAGGTCGGCGGGAAAGGGCTTCACCGTCTCCCCGCGTCCTGCAGCACCTTGGAGGTGACCTTGCCCGTGCCGATCTCCGCGAGGGTGAGGTGATGCACGATCTCCCCCACCGACCAGTCCTGGTCGCTCGTGCGCCAGTCGGCCTGGGCCTGGCTCAGACCCCTCGACCTCGCGGAGGAGGCGTGCGCGCACGGACTGGAGGTCGTTCCAGAGCGCTTCGACAGGAGCGGGCAGCGGCATCGGTGCGTTCCTCCGTGCGGGGTGTGTGACGCCTTCGATTATAGCCCACCGAGTGGAGGACATGATACAAGGTGAGGTGTCCATGGCCGACTCCGACCGTGCGCATCCGCTCTCGCGTGAGCCGTGGCGGACCCGCTCGACGCGTCCCGTCTACGATAACCGGTGGATCCGCGTGCGCGAGGACGTGGCCCTCATGCCCGACGGCCGCTCGACTATCTACGGCGTCGTCGAGTGCTCGGAGTGCGTGGGCATCCTGCCCTTCGTGGACGCCGACACCGTGCTCCTCGTGGGCCAGTACCGCTACGTCGCCCAGGGCTTCTACTGGGAGATGCCCACGGGCGGGATGCATGCCGGCGAGAGTCCCGCGGAGGCCGCCCAGCGCGAGCTCGCCGAGGAGGCGGGGCGCGAGGCGGGCTCGCTCGTCAAGATCTGCGATTTCCACACGTCCAAGAGCATCCTGCGCGAGACCGCCCATCTCTTCCTCGCCCGTGACCTGCGGCCGGGCTCGCGCCCGCCCGACCCGACCGAGTTCATCGAGCGACGCGAGTTTCCCTTCGCCGGACGTCCTGCGCATGGTGGTGAGCGGCGAGATCAAGGACGGCATGACGGTGATCGCCGTGCTCCACGCCGCGCGTCTGCGCGCGACCTGAGCCTCTCCTCCCCCGCCTGCCTCAGCCCTTGACGGCGCCCGCGGTGAGGCCGCGGACGATGTGCTTCTGCACGAAGAGGGCGAGCAGGAGCACGGGGAGCGTGATCACCGTGGCCGCCGCGGTGAGGCCGCCCCAGTTGATCTCCTCGTAGGAGAGAAAGCTGTACACGGCGATGGGCAGGGTCCGCGTCTTGAAGCCGGCGATGATGAGAGAAAACAGGAAGTTGTTCCAGGAAAAGATGAAGGCGAGGATCCCCGTGGCCACGATGCCCGGCTTGGCGAGGGGGATGGCGATGCGCAGGAAGGCCGCCCCGTGCGTGCACCCGTCGATGCGGGCCGCCTCGATGAGATCGCCGGGCACGTCCTCGAAGAAGCCGATCATCACCCACAGCACGAGGGGCAGGGCCACGATCAGGTGGGTGAGGATCAGCGCCGTGTAAGTGTCGATCATCTTCGCCTTGGTGAACAGGATGAACCAGGGGATCAGATAGCCGATGCCGGGCGCCATCCGCGCGGTGAGGATGCCGAGGGCGATTCCCGTCCGCTTGAACCTCGCGATGGCGTAGGCGCCGGGCAGCCCGAAGAGGAGGGCGAGCCCCGTCGAGCCCAGGGCGACCACGAGGCTGTTCACGGTGAACGTGAAGAACGGGTTCTTCTGGAACACCTCGCGGTAGTTGGCGAGGGTCGGCGTGAAGAGCCATACGGGCGGATAGGCGGTGTTCTGCACCTGCGTCTTGAGCGAAGACAGGAGCATCCAGCCGAGGGGAAAGAGGAACGGGACGAGCAGCGCGACGAGAAACACGTAGGTCCAGGGATTGACCCGGTCCCGCCGCCCTTTCGACACGCTGATCATGTCACCACGCTCCCCGTCTCACCTTGATGAGGAGCAGGCTGACCCCGAGGACGAGCGCGAAGAGGATGACGAGGAGCGAGCTCGCGTACCCGATGTGGAAGTAGAAGAGGCCGACCTGGAAGGTGTAGACGTTGAGGGTCTCCGAGGCGAAGCCGGGCCCGCCCTGCGTCATCACGTAGATGATGTCGAAGGTCTTGAGGCAATCGATGGCCCGGAAGAGGAGGGCCGACGATGATGGTGGGGCGCAGGAGCGGCAGGGTGATGCGCCAGAACATCTGGGTCGAGGAGGCGCCGTCGATGAGCGCCGACTCGTAGGGCTCGATGGGAAGCGTGGCGAGCCCGGCCAGCGTGATGAGGGTGATGAGCGGGGTCCACTCCCACGTGTCCACCACGGCGAGCGCGGGCACCACGATGGCCGCGTTGCTGACCCACTTGTAGGGCCCGAGCCCGACCAGCCCCACGAGGTAGTTCATGACGCCGAGGGTCGGGTTGTACATCATCATCCACACCAGCGCGATGGCCACCGGCGTCGCCACCATGGGCAGGAGGAAGATCGATCGCACGAAGCCCCTTGCCCCGGAAGGGCCGGTTCAGCACGAGGGCCAGGGAGACGCCGAGCAGGAGCTGGAGCGCGGTGGCGAGACCGGTGAAGTACACGGTCAGCCACAGGGCGTTCCGGAAGCGGTCGTCCTCGACGAAGGCCCGGCGGAAGTTCCCGAGGCCGACGAACTCCGGGCTGGTCAGGCTCGAGGCGTACCACGAGTGCACGCTCATGTAGAGCGTGTAGGCGACGGGAACGCCATGAGGAGGGCGACGGCGACGACCGAGGGGAGGGTAAAGACCGGCACCGGGTGGCGCTCGACGAACCGCGACCACCCGGTGCCGACGTGAGGCAACGGGCTCTACTTCTTCTCCGTCTCGGCCATGATGCGCTTGACGTCGGCGGCCGCCTTGTTGGCCGCGGCCTTGACGTCTCCGCCCTGGATCGACGACCACGATGGCCGCGCCGATGGCGTCGCGGCACTCGGCGACCGCGATCGACCGGCGGATTCCACAGCGGCGTCCCCACCTTCGAGCCCACCGTCAACGACTCGCGGAGGTCGGCGGGGACTTTGGCTTGCCCCTTCGGGTCCTTCCAGACGGATTCACGTGCGCCCAGTACGCCCTTCTCGCTCTGCACCGCGAGCACCTGCTCTTTGGCGGTGGCCCACTGCATGAAGAGCCAGGCCGCCTTCTGGTTCTGGCTGGTCTTGGGCATGGCCAGGCCCCAGACGGGCACGGTCGAGCCGTATTGCCCCTTGGGCCCGCGCGGGAAGAGCGCGTAGCCGACCTTACCTATCACCTTCGACTTCTGCGCGTCCTCGATCACCGGGAAGAGCGAGTTGGCGTCCGTGTACATGGCCGCCTTGCCCTGCGAGAAGATCGACGAGGCCTCGTACCAGTGGTTGTTCTCGGAGCCCGGAGGGCCGTAGAGACGGAGCAGGCGGCCGTAGAGCTCGAGCGCCTTGATGCCGTCCTCGTTGTTGAACATCGGCTCGCGGTTGGGGCCGAGCCAGGTGCTGCCCATCGCGTGCAGGTAGGCCGCGAACTACGGACGTGGCGGCCGCCCGCTTGCCGCGCGCCACGATGCCATAGCCCGGCTGGCCGTCGTCAGTCATGGCCTTGCCGTTGAGCGCCTTGGCCGCCGCCTCGAGCTCATCGAGCGTGGTCGGCACCTTGACGTTGTACTTCTGGAAGACGTCCTTGCGGTACATGAGAGAACTGTTCTCGACCTGGATGGGCGAGCCCCACGGTCTTGCCCTCGATGACCATGGCCTCGCGCGTCTTCTCGAGAAAATCGTTCCAGTTGTAGTCGGAGGCGGTCAGCGCGGGATTCTTCAGGAACTCGTCGATGGGCTGGAGCCACCCCGCCCGCGTGTACTTGAGGCCTTCCTGGGCGGGCATGCTCATGAACACGTCGATGGAGCTGGCGGCGGAGGCCAGCTCGACGAGCACCTTGGCGCGGAACTGGTCCTCGGGATACACCTCGGCCACGAGCTTGATGCCGGTGAGCGTCTCGAATTCCTTGAGGTGAGGCTCGATCGCGGCCTGCCACGGATGCTTGTTGAGAAGGACCCGCATCTGGGTTCCCCTTCGCCTGCTGCCAGTTGAACTGCTGCTGAGCGAGCGCCGGCGACGCGAGGGCCAGGCACAGCGCCATTGCCAAAACCCACATCCTTCGTGTCACATCCATGAGCTGTCCTCTTTTCTTTCTTTCTTCTCCCGGCAACGCCGCCGGAGCTGACCGCAGGTGAAGGTACGCGCTACTGCCCTCACGTTCTTACTATCGCCCCTGGTGGATGTCAATTCGCGCGGGCCGGAATCCGCGCTCGCCGACCTATGTTCAGCCCTCGAGCTCCGAGCATCATGGCGTTGGCCCGACGGATGCGTCGGCTCAGCTCGCGCCCCAGATTGGTGAGAAGCCTGATGGCGATGGCCGGATGCTCTCGGCCCAGCCGGTGAAACGCCTCCTCGGAGAGCACGTAGCACACCACGTCTTCGTCGGCGATGACGGTGGCCGAGCGCGGCTGCTGATCGAGCAAGGCCACCTCGCCGAACACCGTCCCCGCGGAGAAGGAGGCGAGCCGGCGCGGCCGCCCTAGGCCGGCCCCGTTCACCCTCACGCTGGCCGTCCCGCGCGAGATCAGGAACAGGTCGCGGTCCTCGCTGCCCTCTCTGATCACGGTCTCCCCGCGTGAAAGGCGCGGCGCACGAGGAGGGCGCGCACCACCGCACACTCCGTTTCGCTCAATCCCTCGAGCACGCTCAGCCTCTCCACGACCACCTCGGCGCCGAGCGCCTCCTCGCCCCCTTCGGCCAGGAGCACCCGGTCCTCCGCCGACTCGAGAGCGGAGTCGGTGTCCGGGAACAGGCCGCCTTCGCCCAGCGCTCCGGCCACGCCCAGGTCGCGAAGGACGCTCGAGACGAGGGCGTTGTCGTGAGGATAGCTGAGGAGAAGGTTACCGCCCTGGGCTCTGAGACTTTCATTGATCTGGAGGAGGATGCGGGCGCCGGTACTGTCGAGCTCGTTCACCCGCTTGAGATCGAGAATCACCTGCCGCGCCCCGCTTTCGCGGCAGCGTCCACGCGGCCGGCCAGGCCCTCGGCCGTGCCGAAGAAGATCGGCCCCTCGAGCTCGAAGACGATGATCCGCCTTCCCTGCTCGGCCAGCCGCTCCATGAGCTCGGGAGCCCGCGCCCGCCGCGATCGCACGGTGTCCCCGTGGTAGGCCCGACGCACCACCGACTTGCTCATCCGCACGAGGAAGAAGAGGACGGCGAGGGCCACCCCCACCCCCACGCCGACCACGGGATCGAAGATGAGAATGCTTGCCGCGACCAGCACGACCACGAGGAGGTCTACGCCCATGACGCGCCACTCGGCGCGCCCGCCCCCGAACATCCGGGCGAGATGGTGGAGGCTCCAGGGATCGAAGAGCTGGATGCCGACCACCACGAGCATGCCCGCGATCACCGCGCGGGGCAGCAAGGCAATGACCGGAGCGAGAAACAGCATGGTGAGCAGGGTCACCGAAGCGGCCACGGCAATGGCCAGCCGCGTCCGGCCGCCCGCGCGGTAGTTGGTGACGCTCGCGCCCAGGTTCACTCCGCTGGGAATTCCGCCAAAGCAGGCCGCGATCATGTTCCCCGCCCCGAGGCGTGTCAGCTCTCGGCTGCCGCTCGAGCGCCGCCCGATCACGGCGTCCATGACCCGGACGCACAGCAGGACGTCGAGCGAAGACACGATGGCCAGTCCGAACGCACCGATGCCGAGGGTGAGGAGCACCGGCCAGATCTCCCGGTCTGCCACGAGCATGCCGCAAGCTCGCCACGTATCTCGGCCACGGCCACGCCGCCGGCAGAGGCCCGATGACCGGTCCCAGGAGCGACTGGGCGCCCAGGGCGCGGAGGGCGTAGTAGGCCGCGCTGCCCGCGAGCATGCCCTGGATCACGGGAGGCACCCGCCTGGTCAGGCGCGGGCCACACCACATGACCACCGCCGTGAAGAGACCGACCGCGAGGGTCAGGGCTGGGCGGCGGTCAGGTGGGAGGCGAGGTCGTGGACCGGAACGTGACGCCGGAAGCCGAGCAGCGCGTCGACTTGAGCCGCGACGATCAGGATGGCGCTGGCATTCTGGAACCCGGCCATGACCGGCGAGGGAATGTAGCGGATGAGGCTTCCCAGCCGCAGGACGCCGATCAGGGCCTGGAAGAACCCCGCGGCCAGGACGATGAAGAAGACGAGGGCGAGCGTGCGCTGGACATCTCCGCGCGCCGCCACGGCCGCCGGTCCGCGGGCCACGCCTTCGATCACCACGGCGGCCATGACCAGCGTCACCACGCTTCGCGGCGTGTACATGAGGCCGGGAGAGCCGCGCAGGAGGACGCCGGAGAAGAGCACGACGATGGCGCTCAACAGACCGGCGAGGATGCCGTAGGGGATGAAGCCGTCGCCGAGCGGCTGGAAGGCGAGAAGCCCATAGCCGATGCTCAGCGGAATGGTCAGGATTCCTGCGCTGACACCCCCAGCCAGGTCACCCGAGGAACCCGATCGCACGAGTACGATGCTTCGCCCTCTCTCTGCGGGGATTCTCGGCGGTCACACTCCCGCCGGACCGGATGCTCCGACTGCCGCCGATACTAACTCAAAAGTCAGGCCGGACGAGGGGCAGGAGCGAGGGTCAGAGCTTGCCGACGAGATACATGCTGCCGGTGGGCGCGGGGACGCCGCCCGCCGGCTCGAGGGTCACCGCGAACGTGTCGGGTGGCGCGCCGGATCGGAGGGGGCCACGCGGAGACTCCCACCCCTTGGCGTCCACGGCGAAGACGCCGGCGGGCACTGGCGCCCCCGTGCCGGCAATGGCCCAGAGCTCATAGGCTTTGCCCGCGGGGGCGGGCGGCAGTCCCTGGGTGACGAGGATGCCTCCCGCCGTCGCGTGCCACAGTATGCGAGCCTTGGCCTCCGGCGCCGGCGGGAGACCGGACAGCGCGACGACCCGGGTCGCCGGATCCTGAAGAATGGTCACCAGCGCTCCCTGACGCGTGAGCTCTTCCTTGAGCTGCGTCTGCTCCTGGGCAAGCTGGCTGATCCGGCGATCGTAAACGGCGGAGACGGCCAGGCCCACCGCGATGGCGGCGATGGCCGCGGCCATGGCGCCTACCGTCACCACCGTCCAGAGCGAGCGCCGGCGTGGAGCGGGCCGGGCCGCCGACAACACCTGGGTCAGGGCCCCGCGCGAGCGCCCTCGGCATCGATGCGCGCGAGGAGCGCGGCCTTCACGGCCGGCGGAGCGGCTTCCGCCGTCTCCGCGGCGAGCTCCACCACGGTGGACTCGAAGTCGCGGAGCGCTGCCCGAGCCCCCGCGTCGCCCGCGGCGAGGAGGGCCTCGAAGCGCGCGCGATCCTCCACCTCGAGGGCGCCGAGGGCGTAGCTCGCGGCCAGCTCGATGACTTCATCCCAGTTCATGCCGGAGTCGTCCCCTCTCGCTTCATCAGACTCCTCAGGCGCTCGAGCGCGAGCCGCGCCCGCGTCTTCACGGTGCCGAGCGGCTCGCCGAGGCGGCTGGCGATCTCCGACTGCGTCAGCCCCTCGAAGAAGGCCAGCTCGACCACGCGACGCTGCGGCTCGAGGCAGGCCGTCCAGAGCGGACCGCACGAGCCCGCGTCTCTCCGCCACCACGCCGGGATTCTCCGCTGGCTGCTCGGGAGTCCTCGCCACCGCCTCGTCCACCGGCGCCACGAAGGTCTTCTCTCTTCTACGCATGGCACGGAGCCTGTCGATTGCTCGCGTCTTCGCGCGCATGACGAGCCACGCCTCGGGGCTGCCTCGGTGCGGATCGTAGCGGGCGGCCTCTTGCCAGATTTGCCAGAAGACTTCCTGCAGCACCTCTTCCGACGCCGCCGGATCGCGGAGAATGCGGCGGATGAGCCCCAGAGCCAGGCCCGCGAAGGCATCGTAGAAGCGTCCGAAGGCGTCCCGATCCCCCTCGGCAATTCTCGCGAGGAGCCCGGCGGCGGCATCCGGAGTCGGCGCGCCCGCGCTTTGCGCTACGGTCGTAATCACTACCAGCCTGCCCGCGCCGGGTCAATACATCCACGGGACCCGTCTCGCTCGTAGAGAGACGTGGCAGGCAACTTCCCGGCGGTGCCCGCGTGGCCCTCGCCATATCTGGCCACCATGATGGCGACCGTGCTCGTCATCACGTTCTGGCCGTGGCTGACCCTGATCGTCCCGAGTGCGCTGGGACTGCGGTAGTCGAGGCGCGAGGAGGGGCCCGTTCGCTACCGCAGCTTGAAGCGCTGGATCTTGCCCGTGGCGGTCTTGGGGAGCGCGGGAACGAACTCGATCCACCGCGGATACTTGTAGGGCGCGAGCTTGTCCTTGACGAAGCCCTTGAGCTCTTCCTCGAGGGCGGGGGCGGCGGCGCTGGCCGTCCTTCAGCACCACGAAGGCCTTGGGCTTGACGAGCCGATCGCGTGTCCTCGTGACCCACCACGGCCACTTCGAGCACGGCGGGATGGCCGACCAGCGTGTTCTCGACCTCCACCGGCGACACCCAGATGCCTCCGACCTTCAGCATGTCGTCGGCTCGTCCGCAGTACCAGAAATAGCCGTCCTTGTCCTGGTAGTACTTGTCGCCGGTCTGTATCCACTCGCCGAAGAGCGCGGCCTTGGTCTTCTCGGGCTGGTTCCAGTAGTACGACATGGTGGAATCGCCCTTCACGCGCAGGTTCCCGATCTCCCCCGAGGCCACGGGCTGCCCTTCGTCGTCCACGATGCGCGCCTCGTAGCCCGGCACCACCAGCCCCGTGGATCCCGGCCGCGACTGCCCCGGCCGGTTCGAGAGGAAGATGTGGAGGATCTCCGTGGTCCCGATGCCGTCGATGATCTCGACGCCGAAGCGCTCGCGCCAGCGCTCGTGAAGATCTCCTCGGGCAGCGCCTCGCCCGCCGAGACACACTGCCGGACGCGTGGACGAGGTCGTAGCGCTTCTCCGCTTCCTTCACCTGGAGCATGGCCGCGTAGAGGGTGGGCACGCCGAAGAAGATGGTGGGGCGGTGGCGGTGTATCACCTCGAACATGGCCTCCGGCGTGGGCCGGTGCGGGAAGAGCACGCCCTGGGCGCCCACCCGCATGGGGAAATACATGTTGTTGCCGAGGCCGTAGGCGAAGAAGAGCTTGGCCGCCGAGAATGTCCTGTCCGCCGGGGTGATGCCCAGCACCTGGAGAGCGTAGGTGTCGGAGCAGACCACCATGTCGCGCTGCAGGTGAACGGCGCCCTTGGGAAATCCGGTGGACCCGGACGAGTAGAGCCAGAAGCAGGCATCGTCCCGGAGGTATCCTCCGCCTCGAGCGAGGACGAGGCCTTGGCCAGCCACGCGTCGAAGCCGATCTGGCCCGCGCCGGGCTTGCCCACCACCACCACGTGCTTGAGGTAGCGCGCCTGGGCGAGCACGGAGCCGGCCTCGGCGAGCAGCGGCTCGGAGATCACGGCCACCCGCGCCCGGCTGTCGTTGAGGAAGTAGAGATAGTCCTGGCGCGCGCATCATGGTGTTGGTCGGAATGGGCACGGCGCCGATCTTGATGGCGCCCCAGAACGTGGCGAGAAAAGCGGGAGAGTCGAGGAGGAGGCAGAGCACCCGATGCTCCTGCTCCACCCCAAGCCCACGCAGGGCATTGCCGGCCCGGTTGACCAGCTCCTGGAGCCCCGCGAAGGTCAGCTCACCCTCCTCGTGGAAGAACGCGACCTGGCCGCCACGCCCTTCGGCGACGTGGCGATCCACGAAGAAGGATGCGGCATTGAAGCGGTCGGGCACCTGGAAAGGCGGCATCGCCATGTTGGAGCCTCCGTCGAGCGTCGAGTCTAGCGGCGGCGCCTGGCCCGGGCGCGCTTGCTGGTTTTGGCCGGACGGCGCCGAGCGGCCGCCGCCTTCGCGGGCTTGACGGCCATGGCCTCGATCTCGACGAGCAGCTCTGGCTTCACGAGACGGGAGACGATGAGCAGCGTGTTGGGAGGATAGACGCCGCCGGGGAAGTGACCGGGAAAGACCTCGTGGCGGGCCTGCATGAAGCCCTCGATGTCGGAGGCATGGGTCAGGAACGTCTGGAAGCGGATCACGTCGCCCATGCCGGAGCCCGCTGCCTCGAGCACGGCCCGCACGTTGTCGAGCGCCTGCTTCGTCTGGGCTCCCACGTCGCCGGGGCCCACGACCTTGCCCGCGCGATTCAGGCCCACCTGGCCCGCCACCACCACGATCTCGCCGGCCGGCGCGGTCATGCCATGGGAGTACATGCCGAGGGCGGGGCCGAGATCCTTTGATGTGATCGCCTTGGTCGCCATGGCGCGTCGCCTATCCCAGCCTGACGTACTCGAAGTCGATGGGCTGGCCGTTGATGCCGCGCGGCGGGGAGGCGATCCAGTTGGCGAATTTTCCCGGCTCGGTGACCGGGTGCATCAGGCTCTGGATGTACGCCTTGTCGCCTTCGTTGGGCAGCCAGTCGCCATGCCGGGCGTCCCACTCGGCCTGGCTGATCACGCGGCCGTCCGGGGACACCCGAACCTCGGAGAAGAGGCCGATGGCGCGGTGGAAGGCCCGATGGGGCAGCGTGAGCTCCACGTCGATCCCGTGCTTCCGGATGACCTCGTTCCAGCGGGCCACTCCGCGGGCGCAGTCGGCGACGTAATCGTCGCGCAGGCGCTCGTTCAGGAGACGAGGGCCGCCTCCTCGCGCATGCGCGATGCGCTCGCCCTCGAGCCCGGCCACGGTGTAGGTCGCCTCCTTGAGCTGGTGATCGTCGTCCTTCTTGGTCTCCTCGAAGCGGCCCTTGAGCCCGGCCGTGTAGAAATTGGCGGCGTTGGTGGAGATCTCCGAGCCGAAGAGATCGAGCGAGACCGAGCAATGGAAGTTGAGGTACTTCTGGATCAGGCGCAGATCGATGCCGCCGTGCGGCCGGAGATCGTCGGTCTCGGTGCTCGCGCATCAGCTCGCAGCGCGCGCTGCACGATGCGCATGATGCCCGCCTCGCCCACGAACATGTGATGCGCTTCCTCGGTCAGCATGAAGCGGCAGGTCTGCGAGAGCGGGTCGAAGCCGCTCTCCGCGAGGCTGGCCAGCTGGTACTTGCCGTCGCGATCGGTGAAGAAGCAGAACATGAAGAAGCGACAGCCAGTCCGGGTGGGCTCGTTGAAGGCGCCGAGGATGCGCGGCTTGTCGGCGTCGCCCGAGCGGCGCTGCGAGCAGCGCCTCCGACTCCTCGCGCCCGTCGCGGCCGAAGTGGGCGTCGAGCAGGTAGACCATGGCCCAGAGGTGGCGGCCTTCCTCCACGTTGACCTGGAAGAGATTGCGGAGGTCGTAGAGCGAGGGACAGGTGCGCCCGAGATGGCACTGCTGCTCGACGGAGGCGGGCTCGGTGTCGCCCTGGGTGACGATGAGGCGGCGGAGGGTGCCGCGGTACTCGCCCGGCACCTCCTGCCACGCGGGCTGGCCCTTGTGGTCGCCGAAGTTGACCTGCGCGTCCCGCCTCGGGCTCGGCGAGGAAGATGCCCCAGCGGTACTCGGGCATGCGGACGTAGTCGAACTGGGCCCAGCCCTTGGCGTCCACGCTCACCGCGGTACGGAGATAGATCTCCTTGGCCTGAAAGCCGGTCGGCCCCATGTCCTGCCACCAGTCGAGGAACTTGGGCTGCCAGTCCTCGAGCGCGCGCTGGAGCCGCCGGTTCTCGTGCAGGGCGACATTGTTGGGAATCCTCTCCGTGTAGTCGATGCCGGCCATCACACTCTCCTTCGGTCGAATTCGCTGCGCTGGCCCGTGCCGTAGACGCGCAGCGCGCCCTTGTCTCCCACGGCATTGGGGCGCTGGAATATCCAGTTCTGCCAGGCGGACAGGCGGCTGAAGATCTTGCTCTCGAGCGTCTCCGGCCCGCCGAAGCGAAGCGAGGCTTCCATGCCCGTCAGCGCATCCGGCGAGAACGCGGCGCGCGCCTCGATGCCGATGCGCACCTCGTCCTCCCAGTCGATGTCGTCGGGCGCGAAGGTGACGAGCCCCGCCTCGCCCGCCGCCGCCGCGTCGAGATCCTCGCCGAGGCGGCCCTTCAGCTGAAGGGCGCGATCAGGCTCGCCGAGGAATCGGCTGGCCAGCCGGGTGAGGCCGTTGACCATGGGATAGGCCCCGAAATTCATGCCGGTGAGACGGACGGCGGCCGGCTTGCCCGCGTCGCCTTCGAGGACGCCGTCGAGCATATAGGAGCGATCGGCGGCCAGCGCCAGCTCGAGGAGGGTGCCCACGAAGCAGGAGCCGGGCTCGATCAGCGCGAACACGGATCGCGGAGGACACGTCGAGGCGCTTGAAGCGTGCGCTTGAGATAGAGTCGGATCTCGCGAACCAGCCAGTCGCCCGCGTGCTCCTCGCAGGGCGCGGTCGTGAGCCTCCACGAGGTCGCGATTGCCCGCGCTCCGGAACACCCAGATGCCGATCTTCTCCTCGTTGGCGCGCAGGTGAAGAATCAGGTCGTCCAGCTCACGCGCGAGGGCGAGCGGCCAGAAGCCCGCTCCCGCGGAATGGATACCCTCGAGGTTCGTGGGCGGTGCCGTGGCGGGTCCCGCCACGGTGATCTCGGCCACGCCGCGGTCGCGGTCCACCACGCAGGTCAGGGTGCCGTAGCCGATGCGATCGCCTTCGATCGTCCGCGCGAGAGGGGCAAGGGCGATGCCCCGGCGCGCCTGCGGACGATCGCTTCGCGCGGCCATCTCCCCGGCGCGGAGCTTGACCGTCTCTTCGAGTTTCGAGCGCGGCACCACCTCGTCGACGAGCCGCCACTCGACGGCGCGCTGCCCCTTGATGCCTTCCTCCAGCGTGCAGAAGAAGTCGGCGCGGTCCCGGCGGACCTTGCGCTTGTCGACGAGGCGGGTGAGGCCGCCCGTGCCGGGCAAGACGGCGAGCAGCGGCACCTCGGGAGCGCCACCGTGGTCGACCCGTCGTCGGCCATGACGATCCAGTCCGTGGCGAGCGCCAGCTCGTAGCCGCCGCCCGCGCACGGGCCGTTGATCGCGCACAGGTAGGCCTGCCGCGATTCGGCGGTGGCTTCCTCGATGGCATTGCGCGTCTCATTGGTGAACTTGCAGAAGTTGACCTTCCAGCCGTGGGAGGACTGGCTGAGCATGCGGATGTTGGCGCCGGCGCAGAAGACGCGCTCCTTGCCCGAGGTCAGGACGACCGCGCGCACCTCCGGATGCTCGAAGCGCAGCCGCTGGATGGCGTCGTAGAGCTCGATGTCCACGCCGAGGTCGTAGGAGTTGAGCTTGAGCTCGTAACCGGGCCGGAGCCCGCCGTCCTCGCGAACGTCCATGGCCAGGGTGGCCACCGGTCCGTCGAAGGCAAGCTTCCAGTGCTTGTATCGCTTACGGATCGGTCCGGAAATCGACGATCGTGGTCTCAGGGTCATCCGCCATGCGCGCCAGTCTCCTTAGCCCAGGATCACCCAGAGCGCCTTGGCGCTCCTGGATCCGAGATTCTCCCAGCCGTGCGGCGTTCCACCGTCGAGATAGGCGCTGTCGCCCGATTCGAGACGCTGGACGTCGCCATTGTAGTGGAGGGCCACCTTGCCCTCCAGCACGTAGAAGAGCTTCATCTGCCCCGGAGCGATGATGACCTTGTCGGTCTTGACGCCCCTGGCTCGCGGTCCGAGCGTGGAGACCACGGCGCGGATCTTACCCTGGAAGAGCCCCGCCCCCAGCACGTGCCATTTCTCCGTGGTGCCGTCGAACGACACCACGGGGTACTCGCTCTTCCGGCTCACGTGGAGCCGGCCATTGGGAGCAGGCTCGAAGAGCTGGCCGATGGGCATGCCGAGAGCGCCGGCCAGCTTGCCCAGGGTGGGCAGCGACGGCGTGAGCCGGCCCGACTCGATCTGCGAGACCATGGACGGCGTCAGCCCCGCCTTCTCGGCGAGCTGCCGCTGCTGGAGTCCGCGCTCGCGCCCGGAGCGCCTTGATGCGCGCGCCGAGGGCAGTCACGGGCCCGCCGATCTCGCCGGAGCGCACGCGCCACGAAGACCCGCGATCATCTTCTTGCGGTACGGGATGCGTCAGGTCGGTGTTGTCGAGCGGCTTCGCCGGGCTTGAAGGCGGCATCGGCGACTGCGTCGATCAGCTCAGGGTGAGCCGCTGGCCGACAAGAAGCGCGGCGGCCTCGGGCGCGGGCGGGGCTGGGAGGCCACGGCGCCCAGGGTGATCGCCGCCTCCCGCACGATGTCCCCTTCCATCCGGAGGGCGACGGCCACCCCCAGCACCGGGAAATCGAAGGATCCGCGACGGCGGAGCTTCAGGTAGGCGGAGCGCCAGCCCTCACTGGGCGGCAGCACGATGTCGGTCACGACCTCGCCCGGCTGCTTGCTCAGATACTGGATGCCGTCGTCCTGGTAGAGCGCGCTGATGGGAATGAGCCGCTCCCCGTCGGCACCGGCCAGCCTCACCTGGGCGCCCAGGCTCCACAGCATGGGCGCGGTGTCGGAGGACGACACGGCCCAGCAGCGCGAGCTGCCGGGGGCGACGAGGCAGATGTCGCCGTCCTTCTTCATGCAGAAGTTGACGGCCTTTCGCCACTCGTAGGACTGGTTGTAGTAGTTGCAGCGCGTGTCCACGCAGACATTGCCGCCGAGCGTGCCCATGTTCCGGAGCTGCGGGCTCGACACCGAGGCCCGCCGCGGCGGCGAGGCCGCGATAGTCGCGGGCCACGTCCGGATGGGACGACACGGCGGTGAGCGACGTCCCCGCGCCGATGGTCAGGCCCGTCTTCGACGAGCCGCGCACGCCGGACATCTCGCGAATGCCGCGCAGGCCGATCAGCACGGACGGCTCGAACTGGCGGCGCTTCATGTTCGGATAGAGATCGGTGCCGCCCGCCACGAACATCGCGGCCGGGCCGTGATCGGCCATGAGCTTCACCGCGTCGCCCACAGACACGGGAGCCAGGTAGGAAAACTCGGGCAGCCGCATCATGTGCCGAAGGGCCTTTCCGTGATGTTCTCGGCGGGCTGCCCGAACGCCGACTCCACCGCCCTCGGCTCCGGGAACTTGAACAGCGGAAGCTTGTCCGGCCCCACGCGCGGCGACTTGCCCTGGCGCCCGAGCTCGAGAGCCTTGAGGACCTTCTCGGGGAGATCGGCGTCTCGTCGATGCGCACGCCGACCGCGTCGTGCACGGCGTTGGTCACGGCGGGAATCACGGGCAGGAGCGGCCCCTGCCCCGCCTCCTTGGCGCCGAACGGTCCTTCGGGATCGTCGGTCTCCACGAGAATGGTGTGGATCTCCGGTGTCTCCAGCGTGGTCGGGCTCTTGTACTCGAGCATGGAGGGCGCCTTGTGCACGCCCTTGCGGAACACCTGCTCTTCCATCAGGACCTCGCCCAGTCCCATGTAGATGGAGCCTTCGACCTGTCCTTCCACGAGCAGCGGATTGAGGGCGCGGCCGATGTCGTGGGCGATCCAGATCTCCGTGGGCTTGACCTCGCCCGTCTCGGCGTCCACCGTCACCTCGACCACGCACGCCGAGTAGGAGTAGCAGGGCGACGGCCCGACTCCGCCGCCCTTGTATTTCCCCGCGCGCTTGGGCGGAGCATAGGAGCCGGGGAAGGCGAGCACGCCGTGCATGCTCTCGCCAAGGCCACCGCCTCGGCGAAGGTCATGCCCTTGTCCGGCTCGTCGGTCACGAATACGCGACGGTCGCGCGCGGCCAGCCGGTCCGGCGTCACCTCGAGCTTCCTCGCCGCGGCCTCGAAGATCCGGTCGCGCAGCCGCGTGCGTCGCCTGGATGGCCGCGTTACCCGCCATGAGGGTGACGCGCGAGGAGTACGAGCCGAGATCGACGGGAGTGAGGTCGGTGTCCGCGGGATGCACGCGAACGTCCATGGGCTGGATGCCCAGCACCTCGGCCACGAGGTAGGCGAGGACGGAGTCGGAGCCCTGGCCGATATCGGTGGCGCCGCAGAGGATGGCCACGAGACCGCTCCGGTCCGCCCGGACGACCACACCGAATGCGGCATGTCGTTCCAGTAGATGGCGGTGCCCGCGCCCGTCAGATACGAGGAGCAGGCGATGCCGATGCCTCTGCCTGCGAGGCAGCTTGCCGCGCTTCTCGCGCCAGCCCGACGCCTCGACCACGCGGTCGATGCACTCCCGAGCCCGATGGTGCTCACGGTGAGATGGTTGGCCGTCTTGGTGAAGGGCTCGGCGAGGTTGCGCCGGCGCATGTCGGCGGGATCGAGCCCGAGCTGCTCCGCCGCCTTGTCGATCTGGCACTCCATGGCGAAGCGCGGCTGCGGAGTGCCGTGTCCGCGCTTGGGGCCGCAGGGCGGCTTGTTGGTGAAGATGCGCGCGCCCTCGAACTTGTACACGGGGATCTTGTAGGTCACGGTCTGGAGCGCGCCCGTGTAGAAGGTGGAGGCCACGCCGTAGGAGCCGTAGGCGCCGCCGTCCAGCCAGGAGCGGAAGTGCATGCCCGTGATGGCGCCGTCCCTGGTGAAGCCCGTCTTGATCCACATCAGCACCGGGTGGCGCCCGCGGTGCACGTAGAACACTTCCTCGCGGGTGAGCGCGATCTTCACCGGCCGGCCCGTGAGCTGGGAGAGCTTGCACGCCGCGATCTCGTGGGCGAACGGATCGAGCTTGCCGCCGAAGCCGCCGCCCACCGGCGCCGCGACCACGCGGATGTGCGCCTGCGGCACGTCGAGGATCTTGCCGAGGAGGCGATGGACGTAGTGCGGCGTCTGCGTGGAGGACCAGAGGGTGAGCTTGCCGTCGGGTCCCCAGTGCGCCACCGCCGCGTGCTGCTCCATGGGCAGGTGGGTGTTGCCCTCGAAGAAGAACACGTCCTCGCGGACGAGGTGCGAGCCGCTGAACGCCGCCTCCACGTCGCCGAACTGGAGCGCGACCGCCTTGTGGATGTTGGGGCCGTCGCCGTACTCGTGGATGCGCACGTCCGGGTTCGCCAGCGACTCCTGGATGGACATGAGGGGCTTGAGCGGCTCGTATTCGACGTCGATGAGCCGGGCCGCGCGCTCCGCCGTCTCCTCGTCGACCGCGGCCACTGCCGCCACCGCGTCGCCGACCATCCTGACCTTGTCCACGCAGAGCGCTTCCTCGTCCTGGGAGACGGGCAGAATGCCGAACTTCACGCGCGGCAGGTCGTGCCCGGTGATGACGGCGTAGACGCCGGGCAGCGCCCGGGCGCGCGCGGTGTCGATGCGCTTGATGAGGGCGTGCGCGTGCGGGCTTCGCAGCAGCTTGGCGTAGGCCATGCGGGGCAGGACGAGGTCGTCGGCGAACCTGGTCTCGCCCGTGACCTTGGCCCACGCGTCGATCTTGGGCAGCGACTGGCCGATCACCGAGAACTTGCCCGTGCTCATGCCCTCGCCCCCTTCATCCGGAGCGCGGCCAGCTCCACCGCGTCGAGGATCTTCGTGTAGCCGGTGCAGCGGCAGAGATTGCCGGCCAGCGCGATGCGGACCTCGTCGCGGCTCGGCGTCGGGATTGTCCGTCGAGCAGGGCCTCGGCGGTCAGCAGGATGCCGGGCGTGCAGTAGCCGCACTGGGCGGCGCCGAGCTCGGCGAAGGCCTGCTGGAGCGGATGGAGCCGGCTGCCGTCAGCCATGCCCTCCACCGTCTTGATCTCCCGCCCCTGCATCTCGACGGGCAGGGCCAGGCACGACAGCACGGGCTCGCCATCCACCAGCACCGTGCAGGTGCCGCACTCGCCCAGCTCGCAGCCGTGCTTGGTGCCGGTGAGGCCCAGGTCCTCGCGCAGGACCTCGAGCAGAGGTCTTGTGGACGGCAACGATCACGTCCCGCGTCTCGCCGTTGACCGTGAGCGTGAGCTGAACTCTTCACCCGCATCCTCCGTCGAGCTCGCGTCTCCGTCGAGTTATGGCTCTCAGGAAAGTCGGATTAATTGATACTAAATCAGCGGGATGGCTGTCAAGCGGAGATCGCCCCGGCGGACACGGTGGGTCATGGGGCACCCGGGACCCACGCAGTAGGGGCAGAGAAGCCTTGACTCGCTGTGTGCGGAGGCCTAGCCTTCTCCCCGTCCTCGCTCACGCACCGAAACGCTTCGCTCGGGAGGTGCGCCATGGACAGGCGACGGTCCTCGCTGCTGGGAATCTCCCTCCTCCTTGTGTCGTGCGGGCCTCGTGCTCGCAGGTTGTCCCCTCACCGGCCCGCGCCGATGAGGTGACGGACTGGAACGTCATCGCCATCGATGTCCTGACCCTCGCCGGCCACAACAACATCGTCATGACGCGCGGGCTCGCCATGGCCCACCTGGCCACGCATGACGCCCTGAACGCGATCGATCCGGCGCTACGAGCCGTACTCTACGACCGCCGGGCGGAGCCCGGAGCCGCCAGCCGAGGCCGCAGTGGCCGCAGGCGTGCGCGATGTGCTCGTGGGAGCGCTGGCGGGATTCGGCACGCTCGAGCAGCACGCGAGGGGCAAAGGAGCGGGTGGAGACCGCGTACGCGCGCGACGCTCGCGAAGATCCCCGAGGGCCGCTCGAAAGAAGACGGCATCGCCGTGGGGAAAGCCGCGGCGACCGCCATGCGCTAACCTCCGCAAGTCGGACGGCGCCACGGCCACGGCTCGCCTACGCTCCTGAACCTCGAAACCAGGACAGTGGCGACCACATCCGAACCCGGTGCCCGCGTATCCACCCATTCCGGAGGCGGCCATGGCTTCCGAAACCTGCCGTCATGCTCCCGCAGTGGGGCCAGCTGATGCCCTTCACGATGCGCGCGTCCTGGCAGTTCCGCCTGCCTCCGCCTCCTGCGCTGACCAACGAGCTCTCACACGCGGGACTACAACGAGGTGAAGCGGCTGGGAGGCAAGCAAAGCGCGGCGCGGACGGCGGACCAGGCCGAGATGGCTCGGTACTGGTACGAGCGGCTCACCGCAAGGCTGAACCGTATCGGCCGCATCATCGCGCGAAGCGTGGCTCGACCGCTGGGAGCACGCACGCCTCCTCGGCCTCCTGAATGCGGTGGTAGCGGGACGGCTACATTGCCGGCGCGGACACGCGCTACTCTCTACAACTTCTGGCGTCCCGTCTCGGCAATACAGGGCCGGGACCTGACGGAAACGACGCGACCGTCGCAGACCCGGCTGGGAGACGTTCATGAACACGCCGCCCCTGCCTGAATACCCTCGACCCACAGCGTGTGCGGGGGCGCGGCAGCCACGGTGATGGCTCGCTTCTTCGGAACCGATCAGATGAGCTTCACGATGACAAGCGGCCCGCCATTCGCGGGATCACTCGCACCTTCAAGAACTTCAGCCAGGCTCAGGAGGAAACGGCGCCTCGCGGGTCTATTCCGGGATCCATTTCGGAACTCGACCGTGGCCGGCATCACCCAGGGCGAGCAGATCGGGCGGCAGGCCTTTGCCCAGTATCTGCAGTCCTACCGCCCGTAGGGCAGGGCCATGAAGAGGCTACTCGAGGCCGGGTCACACCCGGGCTCGACCGCGCGATACCCTGGGGCGGCAGGCTCCTGTTCGCGGCCGGCGCCAGCGCCTTCGTCATGGTGCGAGCCACCGCCTAGGAATCCCCGAAGGGTGCCGTCCAGCATTTCATCGGCACGGTGGTGCGGCAGACCGCGACGGTCTGCCCTCTTGCGTCCCCGTCCGACCAGGGTGCTCTCGACAGCTGCCGCCGGGCTTCTACCGCGACTCGGCCTTTCGCAACGCGCTCCGCCCCCGGTGGTGCTCTGGGGACGGCCGAGTCCCGACGGACGAATGCTCCGGAGACGAACCTGACGCAGTTCAAGCCCGACGTGATGTCCGGCCTTTACATGCCGATGTTCATGTTTCTCCGGGGAATACGAGGTCAGCTTCGACCCGGACGGAAAGGCTCTCACCGGGCGCGCATCCCGGGCCCTGGTGTTCCGGAACGCTCTGAGGCCGGCCAGTATCCGTACCCGTTCTGGCACAACGCCAAGAAGTGGACCAGACCACGAGAGCGCCAACGAGTTGACGTTCTGGATCGACCCGAAGCAGATGAAGATCACGGTCATGCAGTTCTCCGCTCGAGGCCACCCGGATCCACGACTGATGACGGCGCCCTACGTCCGACCGCCGTTCGACGGCAAGTGGATGTGGACGGACGCACAGGGACAGAGCCAACCCCGGCCCACCCCTTCGTGGGGCTCCTGCGCGACAGGAACCCGTACCTGCGCTCCAGCTCGAGGGCGCGTACCGTGACCTGGCCGGGGAGCTTCGCAAGGCCACCTGCAACGAATGCCACTCCCCGACAACTATAAAGGGATGAAACCGCCTCGTGCTCATGCAGACCCCCGTGCACGCCGCGGCGAGATCAAGCGCATCATCGCGCGCGGTGCGGGGGACAAGATGCCGCTCGACGACAACGGCCTGTACAACGAGCTTGATCCCAGTCCCGCCGCCGCGCTGCTCAAGTACGGGGCATCCTTCGAGTCGCTGGTGGATGCCGCGCGCAACTGGGAAGCCAGCAACCCGTGAGAACGGTCAGTAAAATGAACTCACCAGCGTAGAGGGAGGATCGCCCATGAGACGTGGCGCTCGAATCCTGGCATCGTCGTCTTCGTCTTCGTCGTGATGGCCCTGTCGAGCCCCGCCTTCTCCCAGCCGGCGGTCAACACGGTCGTCCAGTGGAACGAGACGACGATGAGCGTGATCGACGCGAACGGTCAGATCGCCGTCCAGTCGACCCGCACTCTTGCGATGGTCCACGCGGCAGCGCACGATGCGCTGAACGCGATCAATCCGGCGATACGACGCCTACTACTTCGAGGGCCGGGCGATGCCGCCGCGTCCCCGACGCCTGCCGTGGCGGCGGCCGCCCACACCGTGCTCGTCGGCATCATCGGCAGCTTCGGCACGCCAGCGCAGAGGGGCACCGCTCTCGCCCTCGTCGAGCAGGCGTATACGGCCTCCCTCGCCAGGGTCACCGATGGCCCGGCCCGGAACAAGGGAGTCATGGTCGGACGCGCGGCCGGAGTGGCTATCCTGACGCTTCGCAAGGATGACGGCGCCACGCGAGAGCTGCGCCCTACACCCCGGGCATGGGTCCCGGCAAGTGGCGGCCTCATCCCACCACGCCGCCGAACCCGCCCATTGCGAATCCGGACGCCGCGCGCGGCTACGCCACCCTCGATACTGCCGGGCTGGGGCAATGTCACGCCGTTCACCCTGGCTCTCGTCGTCGCAGTACTGGCTGCCGGGGCCGCCGGCCCTGGCGAGCCCGACCTACGCGCGCGACTTCAACGAGATCAAGGCTATCGGCGGACGGGTGAGCACGGTCCGCACACCCGATCAGACCGAGATCGCCCGGTTCTGGTCCGAGGGCCCCGGCGCCTGAACAGAATAGGGCGGGCGGCGGCGGGCACCCGGAACCTCGATGCCTGGGACAGCGTCGGCTCCTCGCGCTCATGAATTTCGCGATGGCGGACTCCTACATCGCCGGCTTCAAGATTCGCTACGTGTACGACTGGCGTCCCGTCACGGGATATTCGCGAGGGCGACAACGACGGTAACGACGCCACGGTCGGCGACCCCACATGGGACAGCCATCAGAACACGCCCGCCGTCTCGGACTATCCGTCGACGCAGAGCACCTTCAGCGGAGCCGCCGCGGTCGCCCTCGCCAGTGTCCTCGGCGACCAGGTCAATTTCACGGTTACCAGCGGGAAGCCCTTCGACGGGATCACGCGATCGTTCACCAGCTTCTCCCAGGCGGCGCGGGAGAGCGCGGATTCCCGCGTGTATGCGGGCATCCACTTCCGCAGCGCGTGTGAGGACGGACTCGTGCTCGGCCGCAAGATCGGACAGCGGGTCGTCGTGCTATACCTGCAGCCCGTGCGAAAGTAGCCCGTCCCTTCGGGCCCGGCTGGTCGTCACGGCCTGGGGTAGTATGGCCGGGTGCCCAAGGACAAGGTCGGTCTCCATGCGCGAGGCGGTGGCGCGCTTCGTGCCCGACGGCGCGTCGGTGTGCATGGGCACCGCGCTCGAAGCGCTCATCCCGTTCGCCGCGGGCCACGAGCTGATCCGCCAGCGCCGGCGCGACCTCACGCTGGTCGGCCCCATCTCCGACATGCTCTTCGACCAGCTCGTGGCCGCGGGCTGCGTGCGCGCGCGATCCAGGCGGCGTGGGTCGGCAACGTGTCAGCGCGGGCTCGGCCACAACTACCGGCGCGCGGTGGAGCGCGGTGTCCCGCATCCCATCGAGGTCGAGGACCACTCCAACCTCACCATCGCCGCCGCGCTTCAGGCCGGCGCCATGGGCGCGCCCTACATCCCGACGCGCTCGCTGCTGCGGCACGGGCCTGCCTCGACTCCAACCCGACCTTCAAGCAGGCGCGCGATCCCTTTTCCGGCGATCCCGTCGGTCCTGATCCCGGCGCTCACGCCCGACGTGGCCATCCTCCACGTCCAGCGCGCGGACGCGGAAGGCCACGCGCACTGCTGGGGCACGCTCGGCGTCACGCGCCAGGCGCGCGCTGGCCGCGAAGCGCGTCATCATCGTGGCCGAGGAGATCCGGCCGCGCGAGCGCATCCTGTCCGATCCCGGCCTCGTGCTGGCGCCCGCGCTCAAGGTCGCCGCGGTCGTCCACGAGCCCTTCGGCGCCTATCCCGTCGCCGGTGCAGGGCTACTACCGCGCGCGGCCACGACTTCTACCACCGCTACCACGAGGAGACGCGCACCGTGGAGGGCACGCGGGCGTGGCTCGACCGCTGGGTCTACGGCGTCGCCGACTGGACGGGCTTCCTCGCGCTGCTCGGCCCCGACGCCCAGGCCGCGGTGCGCATCACCACTCCGCGTCTCTCCGAACCTCTCGACTACGGAGCGTGAGCCATGAAGATCACCGCCGTCGAGGCGATCTGTCTCGCCATTCCCATGAAACCGCTCGATCCGCCCTCGGCCTGGACGGGCTCGACGCGCAAGCAGATCGTCGTGCGGGTCAAGACCGACGCCGGGATCGACGGGCGTGGGCGAGGCCTTCGCCTACGGGGCGCCGCTCGCCGTCTGCAACGTCATCGAGGAGAGCCTCGCTCCGCTGCATCGTCGGCCAGGATCCTCTCCGCATCGAGGCACCTGGTGGACGTGATGCACCGGGGCACCATGATCTACGGCCGCCGCGGGCTCGGCGATGTTCGCCATCAGCGGCGTGGACATCGCGCTCTGGGATCTCCTCGGCAAGGCGCGCAACGCGCCGGTCTACGAGCTCCTGGGCGGCGCCACGCCGTCCCGCGCCTGCCCGTCTACGCGAGCCTCATGCGCTACGACTCGCCGAAGGCGGTGGCGCGCGGCCTGCCAGGGCTTCGTCACGCAGGGCTTCACCATGCTCAAGCTCCACCAGACCGACGTGGCGTCGGTGCGCGCGGCCCGCGAGGCGGTGGGCCCGACGGTGGAGCTGATGCTCGACGCCAACTGCCCGTGGACGCCCGCGGAGGCCATCGCCATGGCCCGCGCGCTCGCGCCCTACCGCCTCGTTCTGGTTCGAGGAGCCGGTGTGGCCGCCCGAGGACTACACCGGGCCTCGCGCGAGGTGACGCGGCAGACGCGATACGCCGATCGCGCTCGGCGAGAACGAGTCCACCCTCTACGGCTTCCGCGAGATCGTCGAGCGCCGCGCCGGTGACATCCTCCAGCCGAGCATCACCAAGGTCGGCGGCATCACCGGAGTTCAGGAAGATCGCCGCGCTCGCCCAGGCCGCCAATCTGCCCCATCGCGCCCCACTCCTTCTACTTCGGCCCGGGGCTCGCGGCCACGCCTGCACATGGCCGCGACGTGCGGCGGAGCACGCCCGGTGGAGTTCCCGACGGGCGAGCACGAGACGCCCTTCCTGGCCCGGCCCATACAGGCGCGCGACGGTCACGTCGACGTGCCCACGGGCCCGGGCCTCGGCGTCGAGATCAACGAGGAAGCCATTCGCCGCCATCCCTACATCGCGGCCGCGGCCAAGCCCTTCGTCCTCCACTGATACGCGGGCACTGATACGCGCATGGCGAATTCACCGATCGGGAGCTGATGGTCATCGCGGCCGGCCGCGAGATCCGCGACGACGATCTCGGTCTTCGTCGGGCATGCGGCTGCCCCTGATCGCGTTCGCCTTCGCCAAGCGCACGCACGCCCCGGGGCCAGTCGGCCTCTTCGAGAACGGCATCGTGCGCGATCAGCCCGCGCCCGAGACGCTGCATGACCATGAGCGACACGCCGAACATCCCGGGCGCGCTCTGGTCCACGGGCACGCTCGAGATCATGTCGCATGCTCCAGCAGGGGCTGGTCGACCTCGGCTTCATCGGCGGCGCGGAGATCGACAAGTACGGCAACCTGAACACGAACTACATCGGCGACTGGCGCCGGCCGAAGGTCCGCCTGCCGGGCAGCGGCGGCGGCGCGGACATCGCGAGCCTGGCCAGGCGCTTCGTGGTCATCATGCCGCAGGAGAAGCACCGCTTCCGGGAGCGCGTGGACTTCATCACCTCGCCCGGCTTCGGCGACGGCGCGGGCTGGCGCGGACGCGTGGGACTGCCGGGCGGCGGGCCGGCCGCCGTCATCACCACCCTGGGCGTCTACCGCTTCGACCCGGCGAGCTGCGAGATGATGCTCGCCTCCTATCACCCCGGACAGAGCGTCGAGACGGTACGGGCGGCCACCGGCTGGGATCTCCGCTTGGCCCCCGAATGCCGCGAGACGCCCACGCCCTCGAGCGAGGAGCTGGCCATCGTGCGTGCGTGCGACCCCGCCGGCTTCTGGACCCGCTAGGCCGGCCGGGCGTGAACATTCGAATTCGACGGACCGTGAAACATCCGCGCGCCAGACGGCGCTATGCTGACTCCCGATGACGGAAGCCAATATCGCGTTCGTGGCCAATCTCCTCGCCGATCCCACCCGTGCCGCCATGTGCCAGGCCCTTGCGGGCGGAGAGGCGAGGCCGGCGGGCGAGCTGGCGGCCCGCGCCGGCGTCTCCGCGCAGACGGCCAGCAATCACCTGGCCAAGCTTCATGGCCGGTCGCCTGCTGCGCGTCGAGCAGCAGGGACGCTGGCGCTACTATCGCCTCGCCGACGCCGAGGTAGGCCATGCCGTGGAGGCCCTGGCCGTGGTGGCGCCTCCGATGCCGACCCCGTTCGGGGGCGCGGAGATGAACGGCGAGGCCCGGCGGCTCCGGGACGCGCGTACCTGCTATAGCCACCTCGCGGGGCGGCTGGGCGTGGCGCTGGCCGACGCATTGCTCGCGGAACGCTGGATGGAGGAAGACGGCCGCAGCTATCGGCTCACCCCGTCCGGCACTCGCTCCCTGCGCGCCCTCGGCATCGACGTGCGCGGTCGACGGGTGCCGCCCGCGGCGCGACGGTGCCTGGACTGGACGGAGCGCCGGCCCCACGTGGCCGGCCCGTGGGGCACGGCCCTCGCCAGCCTCACGCTCGAGCGGGGCTGGGTGCGACGCGTGCGGGGCACCCGAGCGGTGGTGGTGACGCCGGTCGGGCGCGCGCAGCTCAAGAAGGTCTTCAACCTGCGCTGGGAGGCGCACACATCATGATCACGCTGAGCATTCGCTACACGATCGATGCGCGGAAGCGGGACGACTTCGAGCGGTACGCGCGGGCGCTGGGCGGCATCATCCCGCGCTGCGGAGGCGAGCTCGTCGGGTACTGGCTGCCCACCCGGTTCGCCGGCCCCACCAACGCCGCCCTCGCCCTCATCGACTTCCCGAGTCTCGCCGCCTACGAGCAGTACCCGCGAGCGTCTCGCCAAGGACCACGACAACATCGAGAGCGTGCGGCGCGCCGACGAGAGCGGCTGCATCCTCGTCGAGGACCGCGCGGTGCTCGAGCGCGTCTAGCCGGCGCGTGGAGGACCGCCCGCCCCGGCTCCGCTGGCTCATGTGGAGCATTCCCGCCTTTCTGTTCTTCTTCGCGTTCCTCCACCGGGTCGCTCCCGGGGTCATCGTGAAGGAGATCATGCAGGCCTTCAACGCGAGCGGCGAGATCATCGGCCTGCTCTCCGCCATGTACTTCTACGCGTACGCGGGCTTCATGATCCCCGCCGGGCTTCTCATCGACAGCTTCGGCGTGCGGAGCGTGGTCGCGGGGGAAGCGCCCTCATGGGCCTGGGCACTCTGCCATGGGACTGGCCCCCTCCGAAGCGCTCCTCATGACCGGCCGCTTCGTGGTGGGCATGGGGCCACCGTGACCTTCATCGGCACGCTCAAGGTGGCCGCCAACTGGTTCCCCCGTCGCACTTCGGCACGCTGTCGGCGCTCGCCGCCACTGTCGGCGTGGTGGGAGCACTCGGGGGAACCGCGCCCCTCGCCGGTCTCGTCGTGCTCGCCGGCTGGCGCGGAGCCTTCGCCACCATCGCCGTCCTGACCCTCCTCGGCGCCGCGGCCTGCGCCCTCGTCGTGCGCGAGCACCCTCCGGGGCCGCCGCCGCGGTCACGGCGTCACCCGACTTCGCCGTCGTGCTGCGCGGCCTCGGCCGCGTGCTGCGGAACCGCCATACCTGGCCGCCCTTCCTCGCCTTCTTCTTCGCCTATGCGGCGATGGGCAATCTGATGCTCTGGATCATTCCCTTCCTGCGTGACATCTACGGTCTCCCCACCACCATCGCCGCCACCTACGCCTCGCTCATCTCGTTCGCTCTTCTTTCTCCGCTCCCCTCACGGGCTATCTCTCCGACCAGGTCTTGCGGAGACGCAAGCCTCCCCACACCGTCCTCTCCGCCAGCCTCTTCGCTCTCTGGGTCACTCTCGCCCTCACCGCGGGAGCGTTGCCCCTGTGGGGCGTGGCCGTGCTCCTCTTCGGCATGGGCGCGGTGGGCGGAGCGTTCGTGCTGACGTGGCCGCTGGGGCGGGAGGTGAATCCACCGCATCTCGCGGGCACCGCGGTGGCCGTCGCCAACATGGGCGGCTTCCTCGGCGCCGCCCTGACCCAGAAGTACGTGGGCAAGGTGCTCGATGCGGGGTGGGCCGGCGCCTTGGCCGAGGGAGCCCGCGTCTATCCCGTAGCGGCCTATGCGGAAGCCTTCAAGGTCTGCGCGGCCCTCGCCCTCCTCGCCGCGGGCACGAGCCTCCTCCTCCGCGAGACGCGGGGGCGCAACGTCTACCGCGAGATCTCTTCGAAGGGCTAACCGCGGTCGAGGAAGCCTTCCGTCATCGCGTTGATGACGGGGGTGGCGTTGGCGGAGATGGCATTGATGCGGGCCTTGACCTCGGCGAGGGCGCGGACGGGCTTCTTGAGCAGGTGCTGCGCGTAGTCCATCACCGCCCGCTCGAGCTCCACGCCCGGCGCCACCCGCGTCACCAGCCCCATGGCCTGGGCGTCGGCGGCCGAGTAGCGGTGACAGCCCATGATGATCTCCTTGGCGCGCGCGGGACCGACGAAGCGGATGAAGCGGGTGGTCGAGGCGACGCCAAGCGGCACGCCCAGGTCCACCTCGGGAATCCAGAGCTGCGCTTCGGAGGCCGCGAACCGGAAGTCGCAGGCGAGGGTCAACCCCCAGCCTCCTCCCACCGCGTGGCCGTTGATCATGGCGATGGTCGACTGCTCGAGGCCCTCGAGGGCGCTCGTCACCCGCTCGAAGAGCCGCCGGAACTGGCTCTTGTTCTCCTTGAAGAGCCGGCGACGCTCCTCGTCGGTCTTGGCCCGGGCATGGGGAGCGTCCGCGCCCGCCGAGAAGACGGGCGGGGCCCCCGTGATCACCACCACCCGCGAGGTCACGTCGTCGCGTAGCTCGGCGAGGGCCGTCCCCAGATCGGTGAGCATGGCGTCGCTCAGCGAGTTGCGCCGGTCGGGTCGATTGAGCACGAGGTGGCCACCGCCCCTCCCGTTTCAGGGCGACGTTGTCGCTCATGCCCGCGAGGCTTCGAGCAGGGCCTGCTCGAGACCTTTCTCGTCGGCGAGGAGCTTCTCGCGCGTGGTCTTCACCACGGCGCGGGCGCGCGCAAAGCCGGCGCCTGCCCCCGGTCGCGTGCCACGGCCGGGGCGAGGATGTCGTCGAGGAAGCGCACGAAGGCGGCGGACAGCCTCCGCCGGACTTCGCCATAGCCGCGCACCACTGTCGCCATGTCCGCCACCTCGCAGGCGAGATCGTAGTCGAGCTTCTGCGTTTCCAGTACCGCCTCCTGCCAGCGGTCGATGAGCGTGAACTCGCGCTGGGCGCGGAGGGACGTGGGCCGGAGAAAGCGGAGCCGCCCCAGCGCCCACACCCGGGCGTAGCCCAGCACCGACGAGGTCTTCACGTGCTGGGCAATCGTCGGCCTCCCTTCGGGCCAGCGCGCCTCGCACCAGCGGGCGATCGGCCCGCCGAGCGCCACGGGAAGGATGCCGTAGATCTCATCGAGATCGGGCTTGAGATAGTCCGTCACCTTCAGCACCTGGCCGTTGTCCGCGCCCTGCTCCTGGCGTATCCGGTCGAAGCGGCTGCGCCGGGTCTTGAGGTCGGCGACGCGGATGGCATCCTCATAGCTCATCCACACCGCGAGGCGCCGCGCGAAGCGCTCGGTGAGCCTGGTCTCCTGTCCCCGGCGCGCACGCGCCCGACCAGCTCGAGGAAGCGCTCGGCATAGGCGCCGTCCTGATAGTCGATGAGCCGCGCCGCCGCTTCACCCAGCGTCGGATGGAGGGCGACCGGGAACTCCTGCTCGATACGGGCCATGATGCCGAGGAAGGCCGCCCCGCGCGAGCCCAGGGAATGGGCGCGCTCCGTCTTGATCTCCGCCCACGGCCGCGCGGGCGCTTCTCCAGGGTCGGACGCGCCCGCCGCGACCTCCATGCCCGCCTTGAAGCCGGTGAGATTCCGCTCGACGGCCACGCCCCCTCGCGAATGGCCGCCTCGAAGTCCGAGGCGGCGAGAGGCAGCGCGCCCGAGGCGGCGAGCGCGCCCATGAGCACGGCATTGACCTCGCTGCCCGCGGCCCGCGCCACGGCAAGGGCGTCGCACGCGATGAGGCGCCGGCTGAGCGCCCGCGCCGCCTCGATCCACCAGGTCGGCGGGAAAGATGCCGTTGCCGAGCGCGGATTTCTCGCCGATGGAAAACAGGCGATGGGTGCTCGCGATGAGCGTGGTGCGGTCGGGGGAGGCGTAGTCCATCTCGAGAGTGCGGCCGGCCTCGAGAAGCTCCGAGGCCATGATCACGTCCACATCCCCCGCCATCGGGTAGAGGGAGAAGACCGGCTCGGCTTCGCCCGCGCGGAACCGGCTCGGGATACACCTCGAGATAGTAGGTGGTGGCGCCCGTGCGCTGGGCGACGCCCGGTATGGACGTGGCCTGGACGGGCAAGCCGGCGTGCTCGGCCGCGGCCACGATCCACTCCGTCAGGACTCCGCCGCCCTGTCCGCCGAGGGCCGCGATCAGTATCGAGACGGGGCGGCGGGCGGCGCTCATGCCGGCTGCAGGTATCCGATGACGCGCCGGCGAACGCGGGCGAGCGTCCGCTCCCATCCCGACGGATTGTGGACCACCCGCGCCTCGTAGAAGGACGGGCAGAGGACGGCGGCGTGGGCGACCTCGCCGCAGAGCCCGCAGCCGACACAGCTCTGGTCCACGTGGGCCACCGGATCATCGCGAAGGGGATCGCCGCTGCTCTTGAGGGTGAGGGAGGGGCAGCCGTTCAGGCGCATGCAGGACTTGTCGCCCGTGCACACGTCGGGGTCGACGCCGAAGCGCGGCGTCTCCACGCGCCCTCCCGCCTTGAGACGGGCCGCCGTCTGCGGCTTGACGCGCCGCTGGCGCTCGAGCTGGCACTCGCCGCGGCCGATGATGACCTTGAGCCCGCCCGCCTTCGTGGTCATGGCCTCGCGCACCGTGGCGAGGGTGTCGGCGACCTTGTAGGGATTGACCACGCGGAGCCAGGACACGCCGAGGCTCCGGATGGTGTCGGCGATGGACATGCGCACATGGTCGCCGCGCGGGTTCTTGCCCGTGGAGGGGTTCGACTGCTGGCCGGTGGCCGAGGTGTAGAAGTTCTCGAGGACGACGAGGATCGAGTCCTGCTTGTTGTAGACGGCATTGGCCACGCCCGTGGTCAAGCCCTGAATGCCAGAATCCGCCGTCGCCGAGAATGGAGATCACGCGCTTGCCGAAGCTCGGCGCCACCGCGCTCGACGACGCCAGGCCCAGGCCGTAGCCGAGGATGGTGTTGCCCTGGTTGAAGGGCGGCAGGGTGGCGAAGGCGTGGCACCCGATGTCCGCCGACACGTGCGTCTCGCCCAGCTCGCGCTGGGCGATCTTGAGCGCGCTGAACATCGGACGCTCCGGACAGCCCGTGCAGAAGGCGGGCGGCCGCTTGGGGAGGGGCGCCTTCAGGAGCTCCTTCCCGCGCCCGACGTGGCGCACGAGGCCGGCGCGCCGCGCCTCCGCATCGCCGCCGAGGAAGCGCGTGAGGGCGGCCAGCACCACCTCGGGCACGTACTCGCCGTGGGCGGCCACCGTGTCCTTGCCCTCGATGCGCACGCTGAGCGCGCGGTCGTAGGCGAGAGCCTTGAGCTCCTGCTCGATGAAGTTGGGCATGCCCTCCTCGAGCACGAGCACGCGGCGCTTGCCCTCGAGGAAGTCCACGAGCTGCTCGGGCACGAGCGGGTGGATGACGTTCAGCACGAGCAAGCGGGATGCGGCTCCGGCCGAAGACATCCGCGCGGCCGAGGAGCTCGAGAGCGCGGAGGGCGGTGGGCGTGAGGCCGCCCTGCAGGATGATCCCGAGCTCCTTCTCGTCGCCCGCGATCACCTCGTTGAGGCCGCGCTCGACGATGAAGCGCCGGGCCGCGGGCAGCCGCTGCTCGAACTTCTGCGCCTCCTGCAGATAGGTGGAGGGCGGGTGGCTGATCCGGCCGTAGTCGAACGAGTGCCGCGTCAGCTTGTCGCGCATGCTGATGGCCGGCCGGACATTGTCCTTGCAGACCATGGAGCCCTGCACGTGCGCGGCGCGGATGCGGAGGCTGATCACCGCGGGCAGGTTCGACGCCTCGGACAGGCCGAAGCCCTCCTCGACCATGCGCGCGAGGTTCTGCAGGCTCGGCCTCGGGTCCATGAGGCAGAGCGAGGACTTGAGGGCGAAGGCGTGCGTCCGCTCCTGGATCACGCTCGCCCCCGCGCCGTAGTCCTCGCCGACCACGATGAGGGCGCCGCCGATGACCCCGACGGACGACAGATTGGACAGCGCGTCCGCGGCCACGTTGGTGCCCACGATGGACTTCCAGGTGACCGCGCCCGCGCATGGGGTAGTTGATGGATGCGCCGAGGAGGGCGGCGGCCGAGGCCTCGCTGGCCGAGGCGTCGAAGTAGACGCCCATCGGCTTGAGCAGGGACTCGTTGGCGTCGGCCATGACGTCGAGGAGATGGGACACCGGAGCGCCCGGATAGCCGCCCACGTAGGACACGCCCGCCTGGAGCAGCGCCTTGGTGATGGCGAGGATGCCCTCGCCGCGGAGCACCTGACCCTGGCCCAGCTGGAGCTTCTTGACTTCCTGGGCGAACGACCGTTCCATAGGAGCCTCTACTTTACCACAAACGGTGGCGGAGGACGCCCATGCCCCATTCGACCACTCGCGACGGCGTCAGGATCTACTACGAAGCGCACGGCCAGGGCGACCCGGTGCTCCTCGCCTACGGCATCGGCGGCAACACGGGCATGTGGGAGCCGAACATCGATGCCCTCGTCCGCCCACCACCGGCTGATCCTCTGGGAGCCGCGCGGGCACGCGCGGTCGGACAGCCCCGAAGACCCGCGCCAGGTCACCTTCGCCCACTGGACGTGGGACCTCCACGACCTCCTGGATCACCTCAAGATCGAGCGCGGCATCGTGGGCGGCCTGTCGCTCGGCGGGGGCATCGCCACGCGCTTCGCCCTCGCCCATCCCGACCGGGTGCGCGCGCTCCTCATCATCGACTCGTCCTCGGCGTCGGGCCTGCCCCTCGGCGTGGACAACATCGTGATGCGGGCCAAGAGTATCGAGGTGACGCTCGGCCGGAGGCATGGACGCCATGGCCGAGTTCGCCATCGCCTCCAATCCCGAACGTGGCCGGGCGGATCAAGCTCGACCCGTCGGCGCGGAAGGAGATCTTCGACTACTACCGGATGCTCACGCCCATCGGCTACGCCAACGCCCTGCGGGCCCTCCTCCAGATGGACTACATCACCGACCGTCTCGGGCGAGATCACCGCGCCCACCCTCCTCGTTTGCGGCGACGAGGACCCGTCGCTCGGCCCCATGCGGGAGATCCAGAAGCGGATTCCGCACGCCAGCTTCACCCTGCTCTCGCCGGCCGGCCACTTCGCCAACCGCGATCAGCCGGAGGCCTTCAACCGCGCGGTGAGCGACTTCCTGAAGAGCCTCGCTTGACGCGGATGGAGTGGCCCGGGCACGCGCTCGCCCGTGTCGGCGCGGAAGTAGCCCAGCCGCACCTCCTGCCCGGAGTCGGCGTGGACGAGCCGCGCACGCTTGTCCACGTGGCGTGAGCCCCACGCGGCCAGCGCGCCCACCACCGTTCCCAGCTCCCGGCCCTTGTCCGTCAGCTCGTACTCGGCCCGCGGCGGATGGTCGGAGTAGAAGCGCCGCGTCACGAGCCGCGTGCTCCTCCATGAGCTTGAGGCGCTCCGAGAGGATGTTCGGGGCAAGGCCGGGCAGGCCGGTCTGGAGATCCTGGAAGCGGCGGGCGCCGCCGAGGAGGTCCCGCACCACGAGGAGCGTCCAGCGGTCCCCCACCACCTCGAGGGTCTTGGCCACCGGGCAGCGCTGCCCGTAGATCTTCGGCATGGACGAAGTGTAGCCGAGGGCTTGACAAAAAAGCAAGTCACTATTATTTTGCAAGTCATGACCTCGATCGCGTCGGCTACGGCCTCGGCGGCGGCATCAGTCCCGTCGTCCGCCGTCTCTCCTCCATGAACGCGCGTACCCGGCGCCTCCTCGAAGCGCCCGTGGCCCCCACCCTGCTCCGGCTCGCCGCCCCCAATGTCCTCGTCATGGTGCTGCAGGCCGTGGTGACCACCATGGACGCGGTATTCGTCGGATGGCTCGGGACGGACGCGCTCGCCGGGTGTCGCTCGTGTATCCGCTCGTCATGCTCATGCAGACCATGTCGGCGGGCGGCATGGGCGGCGGCGTGTCCTCGGCCGTCGCGCGCGCCCTCGGCGCGGGCCGCCGCGCGTCAGGCCCGAGGCGCTCGCCGCGCACGCGGTGCTCATCGCCCTCGCCATGGCCGCCCTCTTCACCGTCGTCCTGCTCCTCGGCGGGCCCGTGCTGTACCAGCGCCATGGGCGGCCGGGGCCCGGCCCTCGAGGCCGCCCTCACCTACTCGCACGTCATGTTCGGTGGCGCCATCGTCGTTCTGGCTTCTGAACACCCTCACGAGCGTGGTGCGCGGCACGGGCACCATGGTCCTGCCCGCGGCCATCACCACCGGCTCCGCCCTGCTCTACCTGGGCCTGGCCCCCGCGCTCGTCATGGGCTGGGGCCCGTTTCCCGCGCCTCGGAGTGGCCGGCACGGCGACCGCGAACCTCGTCGGCTTCGGCCTGGCCAGCCTCGTGCTGATCGGCTATCTCGCCTCTCCGTGGAGCGCGGTGCGGCTCACCTTCAAAGGGCTCGAGATCCGTCGCGAGCTCTTCTGGGAGATCCTGCGCGTGGGCGCGCCCGGCTCCGCTCAACACCGTCCTGACCAACCTCACCGTGGTGTTCATCACCGGACTGGTCGGGCCCTTCGGCACGCCGGCCCTCGCCGGCTACGGCATGGGCGCGCGGCTCGAGTATCTGCAGATTCCCCTGGTCTTCGGCATGGGCTCGGCGCTCGTGCGCCATGGTGGGCACCAATGTCGGCGCGGGACAGATCGCCCGCGCGGAGCGGGTGGCCTGGACCGGAGCGGGCATCGCCGCCGGGCGTGACCGCCTCCATCGGGCTCCTCGCCGCCGCTGTTTCCCGCGGCTGTGGCTGGGCCTCTTCACCGCAGACCCGCAGGCTCAGGCCGTCGGCGTCGCCTATCTCCACATCGTGGGGCCGTTCTACGGATTCTTCGGCCTGGGGCTCGCGCTGTACTTCGCCTCGCAGGGCGCGGGACGTCTCGGCTGGCCCCTGACCGCCGGATTTCTGCGGCTGGCCGTAGCCGCGGCGGGAGGGCTGGCTCGCCGGCTACTGGTTCGGCTGGGGACTGCCGGGAATCTTCGCGGCCATGGCGGCGGCCCTCATCGTCTTCGGACGTCACCGTCGCGGCGGCCGTCAAAGCGGGCGCGTGGCGATAGGGAGAACTCGACATGCCCAAGGCGCTCGACATGCTCCGGAAAGTCCAGCGCGGCGAGCTGCCGCCGCCGCCCGTGGCCACCCTCATCGGCTTCACCATCGGCTCCATCGAGCCGGGACGCGTGGTCATGGAGATGGAAGCCGGCCCGCAGCACGTCGAGCCCCTCGGCACGGTGCACGGCGGCATCCTCTGCGATCTGGCCGACGCGGCCATGGGCATGGCCTACGCGGCTTCCTTAGACGAGAACGAGACCTTCACCACCCTCGAGCTCAAGATCAACTTCCTCAAGCCCGTCTGGTCGGGCCGCCTCACCGCCACCGGCTACGTGGTCAAGAGCGGCCGCACGGTGGGCTGGTCGACTGCGACGTGCACGACGAGAAGAGCTCGCTGGTGGCGCGCGCCTCGAGCACCTGCATGACCCTGCGGGGCGCGGAGGCCCAGGGCCGGTAGCGCCCTCGTAACGTCTATGTCACAATCGGGCGCATGCGCCGCGCCCGCGCTGTTCTCGGCACCGCCTGCGGCACGCACTTCGTCCACGATGGCTTCGCCGACATCCTCTACGTGCTCCTTCCCGTCTGGGCGCGGGAGTTCGGTCTCTCCTTCGCCCAGGTCGGACTCCTGCGTACCGCCTACAGCGGAGCGCATGGCCGCGCTTTCAGATTCCCGCCGGCCTGCTCGCCGAGCGCTGGGGCGAGGCGCGTCTGCTCGCCGCGGGCACGGCCGCCACCGCGCTCGGCTTCATCGCCGCGCGGATTCTCCGGAGGCTACCTCGGCCCTCCTGGCTGCCTCCTCGCCGCCGGACTCGGCTCGGGCGTCCAGCATCCGCTGTCCGTCCACCCTCGTGTCCAACGCCTACGACGACGGCGGACGGCGGACCGCCCTCGGCACCTACAATTTCTCCGGTGACCTCGGCAAGGTCGCGGTGCCCGCCGCCGGTGGCCTTCGCCGTGCCGTGGCTGGGCTGGCGCGGCGCGGTGGAGGGCTTCGCGGCCATCGGCCTGGCCGCCGCCGTCCTCGTGCTCCTCGCCCTCACCAATCTCAAGATCGGCCACACGCCCGTCCCCATAGACAAGATCCTAGCGGTCGTCGGGCTCCGACTGGGGCATCCGGGACCTGCGGGGATTCCAGGCGCTGTCGCTCATCCAGGTGATCGACTCCTCGACGCGCACGGGACTTCCTGACCTTCCTGCCCTTCCTCCTCATCGCCAAGGGGTCGTCGGTCCGGGCGGTGGGCTTCGCGCTCATGCTGATCTTCGCGGGCGGCGCGGTGGGCAAGTTCGCCTGCGGGGTCCTCGCGGAGCGGCTGGGCGTGATACGCACCGTCATCATCACGGAGACAGCCACCGGCCTGGGCATCCTCCTGCTCCTCGCCCTGCCTCTCACGCCCGCGCTGGCTCTCCTCCCCGTGCTGGGCGTCGCCCTCAACGGCACGTCGTCCGTGCTCTACGGCACGGTGGCCGACCTGCGTGGACAGCGACCGGCGGGCGCGAAGCTACGCCGTCTTCTATACCCTCGGCATCGGCGCCTCGGCGCTGTCGCCGTCGATCTACGGGGTGGTCAGCGACTGGGGCGGTGTACCGCTGGCCCTGACCATCGTGGGCACGGTGGTCTTCGTCACCCTCCCCTTGACGCTGGCCCTTCGCCGCCCCCTCGCCGCCGCGACCGCCTGACCGTCTGCCAACTCACTTGCCGGCGAAGATGCTCTTCCTGATGACAGCGTGCACGCCCCAGTTGCCGTCCACCACCTGGGTCACCCCGAAGTCCACGGCCACCGACATCAGCGAGATCGCCTCGTCCTCGCTCAAGCCCTTGCGTGGTCATGAGGAAGTGCCGCATCTTCCGGAATGCATCACGCATGGCGAGGTCGACCGACGACTTCTCGTAGATCTTGCTCTGCGCGTCGGGCCGCAGCTCCGCGAGGTAGTTGGGATAGCTGAAGCCGTGGAGCACCCACTCGTCCTGGGTCTCGAGCAGCGGATAGTCGAGCCCGGCGAGCGCGGTGCCGGCCAGGCGTGTCCTGCTTGTGCAGGATGAGCTGGAAGGTGCCGGTGAGCGAGCACTCGATGGCCGTGCCGCACAGCTCGGAGTCGCCCTGCGAGGCGTGGGAGTCCCCGGCGGAGAGCAGCGCGCCGTGGACCGCCACCGGGTAGTACATGGTGGCGCCCTTGCCGATCCGCCAGTCGTCGATGTTGCCGCCGACGTAGCTCGGCGGAATGGAGTCGACCATGTCCGCCTCGGCGGGCGCCAGCCCGAGCACGCCGAAGTGCGGCCGGATGGGAATGCGCACGTTCTTGAGCACGCCGTGGTTCTCCTGGACGGTGGCGTGGTCGACCGGGCACCCCGGGATAGTCGATGGTCTTGTGCACCACGCCGAAGGGATCGGTCTGCGGCGTCCAGCTGGAAGTTGTAGACGGCCTGCGCCCAGTTCCGCTCGCCCGCCGGCATCGACCTCGTAGATCGTGATCACCTCGCGCGGCTTGGGCTCGGTGAGCGAGATCCTTGTAGTGGAAGCCCCACCACGCGGCGGCGTTGCTGCCGAAGCTCTTTGCCCTTGTACTGCGGATTGGCGCACGGACGCGGGCGCACGTCGATGATCCGCACCTCGAGGATGTCGCCGGGCTCGGCCCCGCGCACCGCGACCGGGCCGGTGCAGATGTGCACGCCGAGGCCCTCCGCCGCGCCGCGGCCGAAGAGCGTGGGCTTCATCGGCCCGGCGCCGCGCCGGTCGACGCCCTTGCGCTGCTTGTCCCAGAAGAACACGCTCTCCGCGCCGGGATCGCCCTTGACCATGCGCTCGGCGTCGTCGTTGGCGTGGTGGGTCAGCACCTCGATGGTGACGAAATCGCCGGAGTTCACCTCGACGAGGGGCTGCAGGAGCTTGCTGAAGTAGCCCCAGTGCACGGTCTTGTCCGTGGCGGGCAAGTAGTAGTGGTTCTTCGTGCCCGGCACCATGGTGGGCTGGGCCTGCGCGTTCGACAGGGAGGAGAGGCCCGCCGCGCCCCAGGAGGCGGCTATGCCTCCGGCGGTCAGCGCGCCCTTGAGAAAGCCCCGGCGCGCCTCGTTGAAGTTGGCGGACTCTGCGCCTTCCCGACCATCGGCGCCATTGGCCTTGCCAGCCGTCGTCTTCTCCTCCTCCATGACCGAACCCTCCACGCTCGAGTGCACAGCACCGGTAGGCCGGGCTCGACCGACAGCCCGAGCCGGCGCCGCGGGAAATCAGCCCGAGGGTCCCGAGCATCCGCCATGCCACACGCGAAGTGTCGATGAGTCGCGCGTCTGCGAGGAGTACGTCGGGGAGAACGTGCGCAGGACGAAGGCACCGAGATCGCCCCTGCGCGGTTAAGTGGCACGAGCGGACACTCGCCACGAGCGGTCAGCGTGCGAAAGAGGGTACGGTCACCCGCTCGCTCATGGGCGCGCGGTCAGGGCCCCTGAGCCAGGTCAGGAGAGCCTGCCGTCAGGATCGAAGCGGATCTCCGTGATGGCCTCGCCGAGCGGTGAGCCCGGGAGCCCAGTCGCGCTCGATCCGGAGCGCCTCGCGCGCGGTGAAGATCTGCCTCACCGCGAGCGCGCGCCCTTCCACCTGCGCCATGAGCAGCCGCCGGTAGTCCGCCTCGAGCACGTCCCGCCGCGGCGCCGAGAGCAGGCGACGCTTGGCCTCGAAGAAATAGCTCCAGGTACAGCCCGGCCCGCAGCCGAACCGCGTGCCTCGGCGAAGGTCGCGCTGTGCCAGATGACGTCGGGCTTGGGCATGCTGGTCATGCCCGCAGGCGGCGTGAGCCACGTCGCCTGCTCGGGTCCGCCGTAGTAGTAGCCGACGCGGCAGTCGCGGTCGCTCCGCGCAGTCCGCCACGATGCCGGCGCTCGGCATGAGCGGAGCGGTAGAGGCAGTGGGACGGCCCGCGCCGCCGGGACCGGAGCACTCGCCTGGGGCCGGCGCCGCCTCGGCCAGCGGCCGGCCTGCGGCGAGGAGAATGAGCGCGCCGAGCAGGGGCCACCGGGCCGGAGACACGCGCCAGTCTCGGGCTAGGCGACCTCGGCGAGGATCTCGGTCATCCGGTTGAAGAACTGCTCGAGCATCATCTTGCTGACGCCGCCCAGCATGCGCTGGCCGACGCTGGCGATGAGGCCGCCCACCTGCACGTCCGCGCTGTAGCTCACGCGCGTTCCGCCGTCGACATCGGAGAGCTCCATGCTCGCCTCGCCGCGAACGAAGCCGGGACCGCCGCTGCCCTCGAGCGCCATCTTGTAGCGGTTCGGCGGCTCCAGATCGAAGAGGCGCACCTTGCCCTCGAACGTGCCCTTGATGGCGGCGACGCCGACCTTCATCTTGGCCTTGTATTCGCCGGGACCGATCTCCTCCAGGCCCTTCGCAGCCCGGAATGGCACGCGCGAGGCGTGCCCGGATCGAGGAAGGCCTTCCACACGCGCTCGCGCGGAACGGGAATGTCGTTCGAGCCCTCGATCTTCATGCCCTCGAGACTCCCGCACGGCGCGTGGCCATGCGGCTCATGCCTTCCTTGATGGTCTCGAGCCCGGTGGCGTACGAGAGACGGATGTGCGCGTCCGAGCCGAAATCGACGCCGGCCACGGTGGCGATGCGCGCCTCGTCGAGGAGGAAGGCGCAGACGTCGGCGGAGCCCTTGAGGGCGCCGCCCTTCCCGCGCTTGCCGAAGAGCCCCGAGACATTGGGAAAGACGTAGAAGGCGCCCTTGGGCATGACGCAGCGTCACGCCGGGAATGGCGTTGAGCGCGTCCACGATGAAGCGCCGGCGCCGGTCGAACTCGCCGACCATCTTGGCGACCTCGTCCTGCGGGCCGGTGAGCGCCTCGACAGCCGCCCACTGGGCGATGGACGTCGGGATTCGACGTGACCTGGCTCTGGATGTCGGTCATGGCCTTGATGATGGCCTTGGGGCCCGGCGGCGTAGCCGAGTGCGCCAGCCCGTCATCGCGTACGCCTTGGAGCACGTGTTGACGACGAGCGTGCGCGCCTTGATCTCGGCGAGAGCGAGGCGATCGGACACGTGGCGCCCCTCGTAGGTCAGCGCCTCGTAGCACTCGTCGGAGACGATCCAGCAGGCCGCGCTCGACCGCGAGCTCGCCGACCTGCTTGAGCGCCGCCGCGGAGAACACCGCGCCCGTCGGATTGCCCGGGCTGTTGAGGACGACGATCTTGGTCCGGGGCGTCACCGCGCGCCGCACCGCGGCCGGGTCGAGGTCGAAGCCGGTGGACTCCGACGTGGCCACGGGCACGGGCACGCCGCCCAGCAGCCGCACCTGCTCCGGATAGGACACCCAGAACGGGCTCGGGATCACGCACCTCGTCGCCGGGATTCACGAGCGCCATGACGATGTTGTAGAGCGTGTGCTTGGCGCCGCAGGAGACGGTGACCTCGTCGGGAGCGTACTCGAGCCCGAGGTCGCGCTTGAGCTTGTGACAGACGGCGGCGCGCAGCTCGGGAATGCCGCCGACCTCCGTGTACTTGGTCTGGCCGCTCTCGATGCGCGTGGATCGCCGCGTCCTTGATGCGCGCGCGGCGTATCGAAGTCGGGCTCCCCGCCCCGAAGGAGATGACGTCGATGCCCTGCGCGCGCATGGCCTTGGCCTTGGCCTGCATGGCGAGGGTGGGGGACGGCTGGAGCGTCTTGAGGCGATCGGCGAGCATGCGCAGACCCTACTTTCTGGAGAATTTCGTCGTTCAGCCGCTCCTCGACCACCGGCGGCACCATGCCCGTCGACGGCGGCGCCGAGCGACGAGACTTCCTTGATGAGGCGCGAGGAGATGTACGTGTACTTCTCGTGCGGCATGAGGAAGACGGTCTCCACCGTGTGGCGGAGCTTGCGGTTCATGAGCGCCATCTGGAACTCGTACTCGAAGTCCGACACCGCGCGGATGCCGCGGACGATGCAGTCGGCCTGCTCCCGGTGCGACGAGGTCGATGAGGAGGCCGTCGAACGACGTGATGCGCATGCGCGCCATGCCCGCCGTCGCCTCGTCGATCATCTCGAGCCGCTCCTTCACGTCGAAGAGCGGCTGCTTGGACGGATTGGCGACCACGGCCACGATCAGCTCGTCGAAGATGCGCAGGCTACGCTCGATGAGATCGAGGTGTCCGTTGTGCATCGGATCGAACATGCCCGGGTAGACGCGCTCGCTTGCCCACGTGTTCCTCCTGCGATTCTCGTGAGAGCGTCGAAAAACCACGCTCACTCTACGCGCCGCCGCGAAAGAAAGTCAAGGTGGTCTCCCGAATCGCCGGTCCTTCCAGTGGCGTGAGGACGCCGGGCGTCGTCGGGCGGCGGCGCCTTGGTCGGATGCTGCGCCACCACGACCGCGCGCGGGAGGAGCACAGTCGCCCGCGCGATCGCCGTCGAGGGCGGCGGCGCGCGTCGCGGGCGAGCGTAGGGCGGATCGAGGAAGACGACGGCGAAGCGCGCCGCCTGCGCGGTCGAGGGCGCACGAGGGCGCGCGCCGACGTCCTGGCGCAGGACGCGCGCGCGGTCGGCGAGGCCGAGCCGCGGCGATGTTGTCGCTCGAGGGCGCGCAGCGCGCCCGCGGTCGCGCTCCACGAACACCGCCGAGCGGCGCCCCGCGCGAGAGCGCCTCGATGCCCACGCCCCCGCTCCCGCGAAGAGATCGAGGAACGGGCCCGCCTCGAGATACGGCATGAGCGTGTCGAGGCAGCGCGATGCGCACCTGATCCGCGGTGGGGCGCGTGGTGCGACCCTCGGGCGTGGCCAGCGCGCTGGCCCTTGAGCGCGCCCGCGAGCACCCGCATCAGCCGATGCCCGCCGAGGTCGAGCTTGCCGCGCCAGCGCGTGAGGAGCGCCGCGCGCAAGCGCGCGATGCTCGGGCGCCACCAGCTTCGGATCGCGCCTGCACGAGCGCGAAGCGCTTCGCGCCGCGCCTCCTCGAGCATGGCGCCGTCGCGCAGCAGATCGGCGACGCGGAACTCGGGCAGCCCCGACTGCCGCGTGCCGAAGAAGTCGCCCGGTCCCCGCAGCTCGAGATCCACCTCGGCGATGCGTGAAGCCGTCATTGGTCGCCGTCATGGCCGTCGATGCGGCGCCGCGCGTCCTCCGACGACGGAGCCGGCGAGCAGGATGCAGTAGCTCTTCCACGGCCCGCGCCCGACGCGGCCCCGCAGCTGGTGGAGCTGGGAGAGCCCGAAGCGCTCGGCGTGCTCGATCGAGCATCACGGAGGCGTTGGGCACGTCGATCCCGACCTCGATCACCGTGGTCGAGACGAGGACGTGGATGCCGCCGTCCTTGAACTCGCGCATCACGCGCTCCTTGTCGGCGGAAGCTCATGCCGGCCGTGGAGCAGCCCCACGCGCCGGTCGGGGAAGACCTCGCGCTGCAGGCGCTCGGCCATCTCGGTGGCGGCCGCAGATCGGAGTCTACTCCGGACTCCTCCACGAGCGGGCAGCACGACGTACGACCTGCCGCCCCGTCGCCGATCTGCTCGCGCAGGAAATCGTAGATCTGCGCGGCGCTTCGACCCGGTGCGCGCAACGGTGACGATGGGCCGGCGCCCCGGCGGCAGCTCGTCGAGCACGGAGACGTCGAGATCGCCGTAGAGCGTGAGCGCCAGCGTGCGCGGAATGGGCGTGGCCGTCATCACGAGCACGTCGGGCCGCTCGCCCTTGCCGCGAAGCGCCGCGCGCTGGGCCACGCCGAAGCGGTGCTGCTCGTCGATCACAGCCAGGCCCGAGCCGCCTGAACGCGCACGCCGCCCTGCACGAGCGCGTGGGTGCCGACGACGCAGCCGGCCTCGCCGCTCTCGACCGCCGCGGCGGCTCCGCCCGCGCCTTGCCCTTGACGCGCGCTCGTGAGGAGCGCCACGCGCACGCCGAGCGGCTCGAGGAGCCGTCCGGAGGGTCATGAGGTGCTGCTCGGCGAGGATCTCGGTCGGCGCCATGAACGCCGCCTGATAGCCCGGCCTCGATCGGCGGTGAGGACGGCGAGCGCGGCGACGACCGTCTTGCCCGAGCCCACGTCGCCCTGGAGCAGGCGGCTCATCGGATACGGCTCGGCCATGTCGGTCCGGATCTCGCTCCAGACGCGCTCCTGCGCCGCGGTCAGCGAATAGGGCAGCGACGCGCGCGAGGCGGCGCACGAGGGCGCCCGGCGGGTTCATGGCGAGCCCGCGGCGGCGGCCCTCGCGCTGGCGGCGGATGGCGAGCCCGAGCTCGAGCAGGAAGAAATCGTCGAAGACGAGCGCGCCGCCGCGCCGCCGCCTGCTCCGCCTTCGCTCTCGGGAAAGTGGGCGGCGCGCGATGCGCCTGGGGCAGGCCAGCAGTCCGCGCGCCGCGCGCACGCGATCGGGAAGCGGATCCTCGACGACGATCGGCCCACCCGTCGACGAGCCGCTTCATGAGCCGCCGGAGCGGCCGCTGGGTCAGTCCCTCGGTGAGCGGATAGACACGGCACGAGGCGGCCCGTGTGCAGCGTGCTCGTCGGCTCCGTCCTCCACCACCTCGAAGTCCTTCACGAGCATCTGGAGCGGACCGCGGCCGTAGCGGCTGGACCTTGCCGTGGACGATGAGGCGCTGGCCTCGCTTGAAGACCCGGGCGAGATAGGGCTGGTTGAACCAGACGCAGTTGAGGAAGCCGCTGCGCATCCCGGATCAGCGACGACGAGCGGCGCGCGCGGCGCGCCCGCGCGGGGCGGGCTGATGCCCGCGATGGTGCCCGGCGCAGGTGCGCGCCTCGCCCACCGTGATGCGCCCGAGCGGAATGAGCTGGCTGCGGTCCTCGTGGCGCAGCGGCAGGTGATGGACGAGGCGTCCTCGATGGTGACGAGGCCGAGCTTGGCGAGGAGCTTCGCGCGCTGCGGGCCGATCGCCCGTGAGAGATCTGCGAGCGGCCGTCTGCGCCCTCGAGCGACGTCCGGCGGCGGCGCGCCAGCGACGCTCGCGGCGCCGGCTCTCTCACGCGGGGCCAAGTCGTTGCTCTCGTCTCACGCGATCATGCTATAAGAAGAGGCCGCGCGTCCGGCAAACCAGACGCAGATCCCCTCGAGGAGTCAGGCATGGCTCAGCGTTGCGACGTCTGTGGAAAGGGCCCGTCCGTCGGCCACAAGATCAGCCACGCCCACAACGTCACCGAAGCGGCGCTGGCTGGCCAACCTCGGTCTCGCTGCGGGCCAAGATCGGCGCGCGGGCGGTCGCAGCGCCTGCAAGCGTGTGCACCCGCTGCCTCAAGGCCGGCAAGGTCACCAAGGTCGTCTAGCGGTACCGTCGAGAATCAAGCGCGACGGCGGGGCGTTGCCACCCCCGCCGGGTCCTGCTGCAGCTGTAGGTTGAACGCCGGTGGAAGGCCGCCACCCCCACCGGCACCGACACTACTTCTTCTTCTTCTTCTTGGCCGCCTTCTTCTTCGCCATTAGGAAGTCACCCCTTTCCTCTGCAATCGTATCGCAGCTTGATGGCACGACAGGCTAGCGCCGCTTCCGCCTTCTTCGTCAGCCTTCTTCCGCTGCGCTCTTCTTCGCCACCTTCTTCTTCGCCATTGCTAGCTCACCCCTTCTCCGTCCTGCGTGCGACACGCTCAGAAGCCCATGGCCTCGCGCCGCAGATGGGCGGCCTGCTCCCGGCCCCGGCGCTCGTAGTGATAGAGATCGGCGTACGAGCTGGGGCAGGCAGACCACCAGCACCCCGCTCTTGGTGATCGGGCGCGTGAAAGACGCCCGGAGTCGTACGGCGTCATGCAGATGCACATTGCCCTCGTCCTCGCCCGGGCCGAAGCCCGAGCGCCTTCGCGATCGGCTCCGGATCGCCCTCGAGGTAGCAGTGGATGGCGGGAAGCGGACATTCGGGCGCCACGAGCGCCGCGCCCGCGTGCAGCGTGAAGGCGACAGCGGCGATCCGCTTCGCTGAGCGGCCCGCGCGATGTCACCCGACGAGCTTGCGGGTGATTCGCTCCGGCGAGAAGTACGTGATCCATGCGATTGAGGCGATAGGTGTAGGCGTCGACCCAGGCGTCGAGCAGGTCGGCCGGCTTGGACGAGGTAGATGCGCTGCCGCTCCCGCGCTCTACCCAGGCGAGGTCTCTCGAGCCGCTTCACCACGTTGTGCGCGTGGCCGAGGCTGACCTCGGCGCGTCGTGGCCAGCTCCTCGAGCCGCCACAGATGGCCGGGATTCGACGAGGAGGGCGCGAACCACGCCGGTGGCCCGGGGCGCGAAGAGCGACTTGAGCGGGCGGGTGGACGGACGGAGGTTGGGCTTGCCTTCCTTCTCGATGAGGACATTGCCGAAGGCGAGATAAGCAGTTACCCGAGAGATCGAGGTAGCCGAGCCCGTTGCGCTTGAGGAGGGCGCCGCTCTGCGGGCTGATGTACTGGGACGACGGCCACCGGATAGGCGTCATCGCAGTCCTCAGCGCGGAGCTCTCCCAAGCCGCGTAATGGCCTCTCGGATCTGCCGCGGCTGTCCGAGCGGAAGTGCTCTCAAGGAGCAAGCGTGTGGTCCTGTCCGCCGAGCTTGAACTTCATCAGCAGATCAGCCTGTTTGCCCTCCAACCTTCGGGTCGGCAGACTCTCTCCCAGGACACAGCCCGCGCGAAACAGCTCCCGAAGCTCGCTGGGCCGCCGATCGCCGGATTTCCTGTCTGTGATTCTCCATCGTTTCACTTGTTCCATGTTTTTCAGCGTACGCTGAAAATATACGGACAATTGAAAACGCCGTCAAGCGAAAAGGATTGAGCTAGAGCACGATAGCTGTTCAGAAGATGTCGAGAGGTCTTCTGCTTACGAAGCATGTCGCGGCTGCTCAGGCCCGTGCTCGATACCTTCCATCGTGTCGTCGTCGAGACCGAAGTAGTGGCCGACCTCGTGGATGACGACGTCGCGGATCGAGCTCGGCCATCTCGTCCTCAGGTCGTCACAATCTTCCTCGATCGGCCCCTGATAGATGTGGATCGTATCGGGCAGGACATTGCCGTAGCGAGGAGTCGCGCCGGGTCAGATCGGTACCGCGGTAGAGACCGTAGAGGGTATCGGGCGGCTCGATGCCGAGCTCCTCGAGCGTCTCGTCATCCGCCCAGTCCTCGACCACCACCGCGACGTTGGCGATCCTGTCCTTGAACTGGCGGGGCAGCTTCCGCAGGGCCCGTTCGCCACGAGGGCCTCGAACTGCCCGGTCATCTCGTGCCCGTCGACAACCCCGCGGTACTGGTTGCGGATGCGCTCGACGTTCATGACATCCTTGACGTCGCGAATCGCCTGCATGATGCTCCTGGAGCTGGTGGAGGTCCTCCACCTCGACGACGAAGTGGTTGAGGCCCTCGCCGGTCCTCGGTGACCGTGATCTCGGCCTTCGTGATATTGCCCTGCCGCGACGGAGATGGCGCCGGTGATCTCGCGCGAGGAGGCCGGGCCGGTCCTGCCCGATGTAGACGGCGATCTTGACCGGACCGCTTGGCCGGCTCCCCGCCGTCCCACTCCACGGCGAGGAGACCGCTCCTTGTCGAGCACGTTCTTGACCACGGTGAGGCAATCACGCGCGTGCACGGTCAGTCCGCGGCCGCGCGTGATGAAGCCCACGATGCCGTCGCCGGGCACGGGCGAGCAGCACTTGCCGAAGCGGACGAGCAGGTCGTCGACCCCGCGGATGCTGCACCGCCCCTTCGTTCTTCTTGGCCGTCTTCTGGGCCTTGGTCTCCGGGCCGTCTGATCCGTGCTCGTGGACGACGGCGGGCGCGAGCTTGCCCAGCACCTGTTGGACGGACGCCTTGCCGTAGCCCACGGACGCGAGCAGGTCGTCCGGCGATGGCGAAGCCCATCTCGGTGAGGAGCTTCTTCATCTCCTCGGACGCGAGCAGCGTCGCGGAGACAGGCGATACTTCTTCGCCTCGCGCTCGAACAGCTCGCGCCCGAGGGCGAGCGAGCGCGACGCGCTCCTCGACCTTGAGCCACTGGTTGATCTTGGCGCGCGCGCGGGTGGACTTGACGATCTTGAGCCAGTCGCGGCTCGGATGCTGGCTCGGCGAGGCTGACGACCTCGACGATGTCGCCCTGCCGGAGCGGTGAAGCGCAGCGGCACGAGCTTGCCGTTGACCTTGGCCCCGACGCAGTGGTGGCCCACGTCGGTATGGACGGCGTAGGCGAAGTCGATGGGCGTCGAGCCTTCGGGCAGCGCCTTCACGTCGCCCTTGGGCGTGAAGACGTAGACCTCGTCCGGGAAGAGGTCGAGGCGAACGGTGTCGAGGAACTCGCGTCGGATCGTTCAGCTCCTTCTGCGAGTCCGAGCAGCTGCCGGAGCCACGTGAAGGCGGCGTCGAAACTGGTCCCGGTCGCTGCTTCTTCTCCTTGTAGAGCCAGTGGGCGGCGATGCCCTCCTCGGCGATGCGATGCATCTCGCAGCGTGCGGATCTGGATCTCCACGGGATCGCCCTTGGGCCCGATGACCGTCGTGTGGAGCGACTGGTACATGTTGACCTTGGGCATCGCGATGAAGTCCTTGAAGCGGCCGGGCACAGGCTTCCAGAGGGAATGGATCACCCCGAGCGCGCCGTAGCAATCGCGCACGGAACTGGTGAGCACGCGCACCGCGGTCAGGTCATAGATCTCGTCGAACTCGCGCCCGCCCTCGTGCATCTTCTTCCAGATCGAGTAGAAGTGCTTGGGGCGCCCGGCGATCTTGGACTCGATGCCCACCTCGCCGAGCTTGTCGTGCAGGAGCGCGATGAGCTGCGTTGATCTCCGCCTCGCGCTCGAGGCGCCGCTTGGCCACTCGGCGCATGAGGCTCCTGGTAGTCCTCGGGATTCAGCACCCGCAGGGCGAGGTCCTCGAGCTCCGGCCTTCACCTTGGCCATGCCGAGGCGGTGGGCGAGCGGCGCGTAGATGTCGAGCGTCTCCTGGGCGATCTTCTTGGCCTTCTCGAGGGGCAGGAAGTCGAGCGTCCGCATATTGTGCAGGCGGTCGGCGAGCTTGATCATGAGCACGCGCAGGTCGCGCGCCATGGCCACGAGCATCTTGCGGTAGTTCTCCGCCTGGCGCTCCTCGCGCGAGGAGAAGGCGAGCTTGCCGATCTTCGTGACGCCGTCGACGAGGTCGGCGATCTCGGCCCCGAACTCACGCTGGAGATCGCTCTTGGTCGCGCTGCGTGTCCTCGAGGACGTCGTGCAGGAGCCCCGCCGTCACCGTGATCACGTCCATCTTGAAGTTCACGAGCAGGCGGGCCACCTCGAGCGGATGCGAGAGATAGGGCTCGCCGGAGGCGCGCTGCTGGCCCTCGTGGGACTGCTCAGAGAAGCGGTAGGCGCGGGTCAGTAGGTCGAGATCGGCGCCCGGCTGGTACTTCGGGATCTCTTCGAGCAGGGTCTGGAGCTGGGTCAACCGTTCGCCTCCTGAGGTTGACCACTAATACTGCCACGGATCACCGCGTTTCTTGCGGTTTTCTTGGCTATGCCTTGGCGGGCACCTTCCGCGGCGAGCTCTGGCGGCTCCGGCTCCACGTCTCCCAGTCCACGATGAGCGACGCGGCGGCCACCGTCGAGTAGGTGCCGAGCACCACGCCCACGACGAGCGCGAAGGCAAAGTCGCGGAGCACTTCCCGCCGAACAGGAAGAGGACGACCGAGGCCATGAACGTCGTGAACGACGTCAGGATCGTGCGAGACAGCGTCTGGTTGAGCGAGGTGTTGACGAGATCCGCGAGACTCTGGCCCTTGCGGAGACCGCGGCCGCGGCTCTCCCGGATCCGGTCGAAGATCACGATCGTGTCGTTGATGGAGTAGCCCACGATCGTGAGGAGCGCCGCGAGCACGGACAGCGACATCTCGAAGTTGAAGATCGACAGGGCGCCGAGGGTCACGATCACGTCGTGGGCGATGGCGACGATCGGAGATGACGCCCCCGCGGAAGTCGAAGCGGATCGCCACGTAGATCAGGATGCCCGCCATCCCGGCGAGAACCGCGTAGAGCGCCTGCAGCTGGAGATCGCGTCCGACCTGGGGTCCCACGAACTCCACCCGCCGCATTTCGAGCTTGGCCCCGGACGCCTTCTCCAGCGCCGCCTGGACCTTCGGCGTGATCTGCTCGGGCCTCTCCCCACCCTGAGGCAACCGGATCAGGTATTCCCGAGCGTCGCCGAACTGCTGGATGACGGCGCTGCCCAGCTTGATCTCGTCGAGCCCCCGGCGGACGTCACCCACGCTCACGGGCTTGTCATAGCGCACCTGGATGAGGGTCCCGCCGGTGAAGTCGATGCCGTAGTTCAGGCCACCGCGGATCAGGATCGAGAGGAGGCTGATCGCGATGAGCGCGGCCGAGGCGATGTAGAACCAGCGGCGCTTGCCGACGAAATCGTAGTTGGCGTTGACGAAGATCTGGATCATGGGCGCCTAGATGGAGATCGACTCGACCCGCCTCGCCCTCATGTAGATGAGGTCGAAGATGAGCCGGGTGAAAAAGACGGCGGTGAACAAGCTGGCGAGGATGCCGATGGCGAGTGACACGGCGAAGCCTCTTCACGGGCCCCGTTCCGAACTGGTACAGGATCGCCGCCGACACGAGCACGGTGACGTGGGTGTCGACGACGGTCCGGAAGGCGCGGGCGAAGCCGGCGTCGATCGCGGCGCGCACCGTCTTGCCCGAGCGCAGCTCTTCGCGGATCCGCTCGAAGATCAGGATATTGGTGTCCACCGCCATGCCGATGGTCAACACGATCCCCGCGATGCCGGGCAGCGTCAGCGTGGCGTGAAACCCGCCATGGCGGCCATGAGAATCAGCAGGTTGAGGGAGAGGGCCACGTCGGCGATCAGGCCGGAGAGCCGGTAGTACGCCACCATGAAGAGCACGACCGCGAGGGCGGCGGCGGCCGTCGAGATGAGGCCCTTGCGGATCGAGTCGGCGCCGAGTGAGGGTCCCACCGTCCGCTCCTCGAGGAACTGCACCGGCGCCGGCAGCGCGCCCGCACGCAGGACGATCGCGAGGTCCGTGGCATCCGCGGTCGTGAACCCCCGGTGATCTGGGCCCGGCCGGACGGGATGCGCTCGCGGATCTGCGGCGCGGAATGCACATTGCCGTCGAGGACGATGGCCAGCCGCCGCCCGACATTGGCCTCGGTGAGATCACCGAAGGCCTTGGCGCCGGCCGCATTGAACTCGACCGATACGTAGGGCTCGCTGGTGTTCTGGTCGATGGAGACGCGGGCGGTGGTGAGGTCGCTGCCGGTCAGGTACACCTTCTTCTGAACGACATACGGGGTCTTCCGCTCCTGCTTGGTGTCCTTGTCGATGCGCCGCTGATAGAGAAGCTCATCCCCTTCCGGCACGGTTCCTTCGCCACCGCTTCGGGATCGACCTTGTCGTCGACGAGCTTGAACTCGAGCAGCGCCGTCTTGCCGATGAGATCCTTGGCGCGCTGGGGGTCGTCGACGCCCGGGAGCTGGATGAGGATCCGATTGTCCCCTGTTGCTGGATCGACGGCTCGGCGACGCCGAACTGGTCGACCCGGTTCCGGATGGTCTCGAGGACCTGGCGCACGGCCAGCTCGCGGAGCTGGCGGATCTCCCCGGCCTTGAGGGCGAGGACGACGCGCCCGGTCGCCGGATCGGACTCCTTGACGTCGAAGGTGCCCATGTCGGCCCACACGGTCTGGGCGTCCTTCCACTGCTGCGGCGAGACGAGCTGGATCTCGAGCTCGCTCACGGCGCGCCGCTCGATCTTCGACACGCCGATGCCCTTCTTCTCGAGGTCCGCCTTGATGGTGTCTCCCGCCCGTGAGACCTGCGACCCGATGGCGTGGTCCACGTCCACGCCGAGCACGAGGTGGAGGCCGCCCTGGAGGTCGAGACCGAGATTGATGGTCTTCTTGGGCGGGTAGAGCAGCCACGCGCAGACGGCGATGACCGCCACCACCAGCCCGATGCGAAGCCAGAGGTTCCGGCGCATCAGGAGCCGGAGTCCTTGTCCCCCTGAGCGGGGACGATCCGCCCAAGCGCGCTCCGGTCGAAGTCCATCCTGACCTGATCCGCGACCTTCAGCGTCATCGTGTTCTCGTTCAACCCCACCACGGTTCCGTGCACGCCGCTCGTCGTGACCACCCGGTCACCCTTCTTGACGGCCCCGAGCGTCGCCTCCCGCTCCCGCTTCTGTCGCTGCTGGGGGCGAATGAGCAGGAAATAGAAGATGGCGAAGATGGCCGCAAAGAAGAGCACCTGCGTCATCACGGCGCCGGAGCCGCCGCCGTTCGGCGCCTGGGCCATCGCGTACGCGAAGTCCACCATGGAACTCAATCCTCCGGATCTGTGGAGCTGGGGTCGGAACCGCCCACGGATTCTACCCCATATCTGCCGAGAAACCGAGCGCGGAATGCCTCGAAGCGGCCTTCGAGGATGGCCACACGCATGTCGGCCAAGAGCCCCAGATAGAAGGTCAGATTGTGCAGCGACAGCAGGCGGTAGACCAGGAGCTCGCGCGCCGCGAACAGGTGGCGCAGATAGGCCCGGGAGAAGAGCCGGCAGGCCTCGCAGCGGCATTCGGGGTCGAGCGGCGCGGGGTCGCGGGCGAACCGCGCATTGCTGATGGTGATGGCCCCATCCCGGGTGAACGCCTGGCCATTGCGCGCATTGCGCGTCGGCAGGACGCAGTCGAACATGTCCACGCCGCGCGCCACGCACTCGACGAGGTCGGCCGGCTTGCCCACCCCCATCAGGTAGCGCGGGCGGTCCGCGGGCAAGAGCCCCGCGCACAGCTCCGTGATGGCGTACATCAGGTCCTTCGGCTCCCCGACCGCGAGCCCCCGATCGCGTGGCCGTCGAGGTCAAGAGCGCACACCTCCTCCACCGCGCGCCGTCTGAGCTCGGGAATGACCCCGCCCTGGACGATGCCGAAGAGCGCTCCCGCCCCATGGCCGTGCGCCTCGACCGATCGCCGGAGCCACCGGAGCGTCAGGGCGAGCGAGCGCTCGGTGGCCTCGACGGTGGCGGGATAGGCCAGGCACTCGTCGAGCGGGTGCAGGATGTCGACGCCGAGCGCGTGCTGGACGGCCACGCAGATCTCGGGGGAGCAGGAACCGGAGCGAGCCGTCCACGTGGGAGCGGAACTCGACGCCGTCCTCGCCGATCTTCCTGAGCTTGGCGAGGCTCCACACCTGGAAGCCCCCGAGTCCGTCAGGATGGGCCCGTTCCACGCCATGAATCGATGCAGCCCGCCGAGCTCCTGCACGACGTCATGACCGGGGCGGAGGAAGAGGTGATACGTATTGGCGAGGACGATCTGAGCGCCGGCCGCCTCTCAGATCATCGGGGCTGAGGCTCTTCACCGTCCCCAGCGTCGCCACCGGCATGAAGGCCGGCGTCTCGATCTCGCCGTGGGGGTGCGCAGCCGTCCGGCGCGCGCGGCGCCGTCGGTCTTGACGACGGTGAGCTCGACGGCGCGCATCCTAGGCGATCAGCATCGCGTCGCCGTACGAGTAGAAGCGATAGCGCTCGGCGACGGCGTGGCGATAGGCGCGCGGAGCAGCGCCTCGCGCCCGCAGAAGGCGGACAGCGAGCAGGAGCAGCGTCGAGCGCGGGAGGTGGAAGTTCGTGACGAGGGCGTCGACCAGCCGGAAGCGATGGCCGGGGTAGATGAAGAGATCGGCGGCCCCGCGGACGGTCCGGAGCCGGCCATCTGCCGTGGCCGCCCACTCGAGTGCCCGGGTGGTCGTGGTTCCGATGGCAACGATGCGCCGGCCCGCGGCCCGAGCTCGATTGACCGCCGCGGCGGTCTCCCGGAGATCTCGACACTCTCCGCGGCGATCCGGTGCTCCTCCACGCGCTCGGCTCGGAGGGGGCGAAACGTGCCGACGCCACGTGCAGGGTGAGGAAGTGGACCTCGGCCCCGATGGCGCCGACGCGCCCGAGGAGATCAGCGGTGAAGTGCAGTCCAGCGGTGGGCGCGGCGACCGACCCGTCGTGCCGCGCGTACACTGTCTGGTACCGCTCGCGATCATCCGGCTTGGGCGCGTCGTGTCGGGCAATGTATGGGGGCAAGGGCGGCAGGCCGTGATGGTCGAGCAGCTCGAGCACGGGCCAGGGCGCCTCGACCGTCACCTCGCGCACGCCGTCTTCCTTCTCCGCGATGATGCGCACGCGCGCCGCCCCTGCCGCCACGCTCACCTGCGCGCCCGTGCGGCACCGGCGGCCCGGACGGACCAGCGCATGCCACCGCTCGCCGTCGACCGGCCGCAGCATCAGGAGCTCCACCGGATGTCCGCCTGGCTCGACGGTGCCGAGGAGCCGGGCGGGAATCACGCGGCTCTGGTTGGCGACCACGCAATCGCCCTCCCGCAAGAACGCCGGCAGATCGCTGAAGCGCCGGTCCACCCACGTCCCCCGCGCGCGGTCCATGACGAGGAGTCGCGAGGAGTCGCGCGGCTCGGCGGGCTCCTGGGCGATCAGCTCGGAAGGCAATTCATAATCGAACAGCGCGACATCCATGACCCGCGAAGTCTAGCACGCAGCGCAACGCGCCCCGAGGGGCCGCCTGCTCTCAGCCGATCTTCGATCCCGGCGGCGCGTCGAAGTCGGGGCGCAGCAGGATCACCTGCCCGGCGTCGTCATAGGCTCCGAGCACGAGGACCTCGGAGACGAAGGGCCCGATCTGCTTCGGCGGAAAATTGACGACGCCGACCACGCGGCGCCCGATGAGATCGCGCGGGGCGTAGCGCTCCGTGATCTGGGCGCTCGAGCGCTTGATGCCGAGGGGACCGAAGTCCACCCACAGCTTGAAGGCCGGGCGCCTGGCCTCGGGAAACTCCTGGGCGTCGATCACCACGCCCACGCGCATGTCAACGCGCGCGAAGTCGTCCCACGACAGCGCCATCCCCAGGGTCCCTAGCAGGGTTCCTGCAGGATGCTCAAAAGGTCCAGATGCGAGGCGGCGCCCGACGGCAGCCGGCGAGGCGTAGTCGCTGCTCGCGTACGTTGAGCACGGCTGCCGAGGGACGCCGTACCTCCGCAGATGGGCCTTTTTCAGACATCCTGCCTAGCGGAGAGGAGAGGGCGGCGCCCGGGTAGTAGTACTCGAGGATCTGGGACGCGTCGTAGCCGAGGTCGGCCATGGTCTTGGCGCGCCACTGATCGAGTCCCACACCGTGGCCGTATCCGCGCCCGGCAAAGCGCGCGATCGGGCCGTCGACGACCACGCCGAACAGCGTGCTCTTGAGCGTGTCGTACCCGACGAGCCGCCGGAGGTCATTGCCCCGGAGCGTCGCCGTGCCCTTGAGGCCCCGGACGGCGATATAGGCTGACCCGGAGCGAGCGTCGACCGCTCGAGCACTTCGAGGGCCACGACGCGCCCCACCGAGATGCCGTGCTTCAGCAAGAGCGCGCCCAGCTCGGAGAGGGGAACGTCGAGCTTCCACTCGTGATGCGGCGACTGCGAGGCGAAATCCACGCGCACCGGCTTGAGCGGCGGCATATTGGCGGTGCCGAACACCACCCGCGGATCCTCGGTGTAACCGCCGCTGTCCGTGTGATAGAAGGCGGGAAAGAGCGCGCCGCCCAGAAGCATCACGCGGCCCTCGGTCTCGGCGCACCGCCGCCCAAGCCGGCGAGTCGGCCGGCACCTGCCCCAGGTACTGCTGATGCGCGGTCGAGGCCACGATGTGATAGGGCTTGCTCTCGTTGAGCTGCCGGTGGTACGCGGCGTATGTCCGGGCGACGATCGCCTGGGCCTTCAGCATCTCCATCGGCATCTTGTCCCCGGCCTCGGCCTTCACCGCGCCGGCCAGGTAATCCTCGAGCGGCAGCTCATTGATGACGACCAGGTTCTCGCCGCTCGGCACGATCTCGAGCGCGCCCGGGTACTCGCGCTTGTTGACCTTCAAGACGCCGATCATCGGCACGAGACGCACCGCGGGCGCGCTCCGGCCGAGCACCTCGATCTGACCCTGCCGTTGCGTGGCGCGGATCCACGCGGGCGCCTCACCGGCGAAGGGGCGGCCGGCGACATCGCCGACCATCATCGGCCCACCGCTGATCTCCACGGTGCGGACACCATCGAGGATAGCCACGCGGATATTCGGCGAGGCGGCCGCCGCCGGACGCGCCCAGTAGAGCCCGAAGCGCGACGGCGGCGCAGACGAGGGCGATCAGCGCCGGCCGAACAGCGCGAAGAGCAGCGTGAGGACGATCGAAACGACGATCGAGATGAGGATGGAGGTCCCGAGCGGGACGTAGAGCTTCCAGTGCTCGCGCTCGACGTAGATGTCTCCCGGCAGTCGTCCGAGCCATGGCACCTTCCCCGAGAGATTTCCCGCCAGCAGCAGGAGTCCCCCCAGGATAACCATCACGACCCCGAACCCCAAGATCATTCTGCCGAGCTCGCGCATGGTCCTGGAACGGCCCGATCAAAGCGGAGCTGCCCCTGGCTCGACTCGGGGGCGGGCGCGCCATAGCCCAGGTGCGCGTAGGCGGCGGCCGTCGCCTTGCGGCCGTTCGGGCTTCGCACGACATAGCCGATCTTGAGCAGAAAGGGCTCGACCACCTCGGCGAGCGTCTCGGCTTCGTCATTGATCGTCGCGGCGATGGCCTCGAGGCCGACCGGCCCGCCCCGGTACTGCTCGATGATGGCGACCAGGAAGCGGCGATCGAGGCGATCGAGGCCGGCGTCGTCGACGCCCTCGCGGTCGAGCGCGTCGCCCGCCGCGGCGGCGGTGACCACCCCATTGCCCTTGACCTGACAGTAGTCGCGCACCCGGCGCAGCAGTCGGTTGGCGATGCGCGGGGTGCCGCGCGCGCGCCGCGCGATGGCCTCCGCCCCGAGGGCTCGACGGTGGCGCCCAGGATCGACGCGGAGCGCAGGATGATCGAACAGAGGTCCTTCACCGTGTAGAAGTCGAGGTGATGGAAGATCCCGAAGCGCTCGCGCAGCGCGGAGCTGAGCATGCCGGGCCGGGTCGTGGCCCCGACCAGGGTGAAGGGCCGGAGCGGGATGCGCATGGTCCGGGCATTGAGCCCCTTGTCCATCACGAAGTTGATCGAGAAGTCCTCCATCGCCGGGTAGAGCAGCTCCTCCACGGTGCGGGGCAGGCGATGGATCTCGTCGATGAACAGCACGTCCCGCTCGCCGACATTGGTGAGGATGCCCATGAGGTCGGCGCCGCGCTCGAGCGAGGGCCCGCCGTGATCGCGATGGACGCGCCCATCTCATTGGCCATGATGGCGGCGAGCGTCGTCTTGCCGAGCCCGGGCGGCCCCGAGAGCAAGACGTGATCGAGAGGCTCGCCAGCGCTGCCGGGCGGCCTCCACCGACACGCGCAGGCTCTCCACCGCCACCTTCTGGCCCACGTATTCGTCGAGACGCTGGGGGCGAAGCTGCCGCTCGACCTGCGTCTCCTCGGCCAGCGCCACCCGGCTCGTCACCCGCGCGTCGTCACTCATGCGCGCCCGTGTCCACGTCCAGATGTCTCTTTTCTTTCGTAAGAGTTTTATAATTACCTTTTCCAGAGCAGCTTCGTTCGTGGGTAAATCGAGTCTCCAAGCGTAGTCCTGATGATTTTGTCCGCCTGGTCAAGCGCGCTCCGATTCGCCGATGATTCGGACATCGACGTCTCCGGGGCGTGAGCAATAACCAAGAGTTCCACTCCGGAAATTGCTGAAATCCTCTCGCCGATCGCCTCTTCAGCCAGCGATTCACCGATTCCCGTAACATGGTAAATGCGGCATTCGAGCGCCTCGAAGGCGGAATGATCGAATGCAAGATCGGCATCACCGATCGCGCAAACGTGGCTGAAGCTCACGCGGTGGTCGGGAAGCAAGAACAGATGAGACGAACAGATGTTCCCAGTTCAGATTGGCGCGCAGGTAAGGCCGGGCGCCGTGCCGCTTTCATTCCCTAACACCTTCGCTCCAGCCGGTAAAAGCCTGACGCTCGACGCGCACAGTAAATGGGATGCCGCGTGTCGCGAATCTTTCCAGGATGGCGGACATCACTTCCGGGATCGCGGATCAATTTCAGCCCGAGCAATTCTGCCGCCTCCTCCCGCGTGACATCGTCGGTGGTGGGGCCAAGTCCGCCAGTCACAAACAGAATTTCTGCGCGCGAAAATATTTCCGCCAGGTCCGCCGAATTGCGACACCATCTGACACGGTCCTCCGCTCCACGATACACACGCAATCGAGAGGAAAAATCGGCGGGCGATGAAAGCAAGATGCGCATCCTGGACGTCGCCGAGTAAAAGTTCCGTACTGTATTGAGCACGATCGCGCATACATCGACAGAAATAGAAGCTCGCTCAACGTCGAACCTGTAGCAATTGCCCTGCGGGATGACGTTGATTGTCTTCGCCGAAAGGCCACTTGTGCCGGCCCGGCGCTTCGCGCGCAAGTTAAGCTGCGGTCTTGTCCTGTTTCTTGCGAATCAGGGGAAGCTTTTTGCCTTCTACCACCGCGCGATTGATCGTTACTTCGGCGATATCTTCGCGGCTCGGCACGTCGTACATGATGTCGAGCATAATGCGTTCGAGCATCGAACGCAGCGCACGCGCGCCGGTGCCTTTGGTGACAGCCTGCGCGGCGAGGGCGCGCAACGCATCTTTGGTCAGCGACAGACGGACTCCCTCCATTGAGAAGAGCTTCGTGTACTGCTTGACCATGGCGTTTTTTGTTTCGGTCAAAATCGCCACCATTTCATCTTCGGTGAGCGCGTCGAGCGAACTAACAACCGGCAGGCGCCCGATGAATTCAGGTATCATCCCGAACGCGAGCAGATCTTCCGGTTCCACGTGGCGGATCGACTCTTTACGCAGCGCTTCCTCGACCTCGAGCGTCGGGCTGCCAAAGCCCATCACTTTTTGGCCAATCCGCTTTTGGATGATCTTGTCGAGCCCAATAAATGCGCCACCACAAATGAAAAGAATCTTTTCGGTGTTGACCTGAATGTATTCCTGGTGCGGATGCTTGCGCCCGCCCTGCGGCGGAACATTACACGTGCTGCCTTCCAAAATTTTCAGCAAAGCCTGCTGCACGCCTTCGCCGGAGACATCGCGTGTGATGCTCACGTTGTCGGTCTTGCGTCCGATCTTGTCGATCTCGTCTATGTAAACAATCCCGATCTCAGCGCGCTTCACATCGTAATCGGCATTTTGAAGCAATCGCAGAATGATGTTTTCGACGTCTTCGCCGACGTAGCCGGCTTCAGTCAGCGTCGTCGCGTCAGCGATGCAGAACGGCACGTCGAGGATTCTGGCCAGCGTCTTCGCGAGCAAGGTCTTCCCGGAGCCTGTGGGACCGATAAGCAGAATGTTGCTTTTCTCGATCTCAACGTCCGCCAGCGGATCCGCCTGAAACGCAGCTGAGGTGTCCGCGGGCGCGGGAGTTTGCAGCACGCGCTTGTAATGATTGTGCACCGCCACAGAAAGTGTCTTCTTGGCGGTGTCCTGCCCGATCACGTATTGATCAAGAGCTTCCCGAATTTGTGCCGGCTTCGGCACCCGAATATTCGAAGACTGACGCCGGGCGTCTTCGTTGAGCTCCTTATCGAGAATGCTTTTGCAAACGTTGATGCAGCTGTCGCAAATGTAAACGCCCGGGCCTGCGATGAGCTTGCGCACCTCAGCGTGGCTTTTGCCACAGAAGGAACACATGGTGAGGTTCGAAGCGCGCGCCATATGCTCTGGATTTCCGCGTTACCCTTTCCGCGACAATACTGCTTCGGGCACTTCCACCAGCCGACCATCCGGAGGCGATGTTCGCCGTCCAGTAATTTTACTTCCTTCCGTGACTTGATCACTTCGTCCACCAACCCGTATGCCTTGGCTTCCTCCGCAGACATATAGTAATCGCGATCGGAATCGAGTCGGACTTGCTCTTCTGATTTGCCGGTGTGCTGCGAGATGATGCGAATAATGCGCTTTTTGAGCTTGAACATGTAATCAACCTGGCGTTCCACATCGCTCGCCTGACCCTGCGCACCGCCGTGCACCTGGTGAATCATGATGTCCGAGTTCGGCAAGGCAAACCGCTTACCCTTCGTGCCTGCACAGAGCAACACTGCCCCCATGCTCGCCGCCATGCCGATGCAATACGTCACCACGTCGCACGTCATAAACTGCATCGTGTCGTAAATTGCCAGCCCGGCCGTGACCACGCCGCCGGGTGAGTTGATGTAAAGATTGATGTCCTTTTTGCCATCTTCCATTTGCAGGAAGAGCAATTGCGCGATCACCAGGTTCGCAATGTGATCGTCGATCTGGCCGACAAAAACGATGCGGTCCTTCAGCAGCCGTGAGTAAATGTCGTAGCTGCGTTCGCCCCGACCAGTCTGCTCCACGACCATCGGAACCAGCACTTGCGAGACATTTTCGTTAGACACGGTCATGATTTTTCTTCTTTGACGGCGGGTTCTTTCGTTAATTCGACGCTAACATTCGCCTTCAGGAAATCAAGAGTCTTGCCCAGCAGAAGCTGCTCGGCGAGGTCGTCCAGCGCGTTGCGTTGCTGCAATTCCTTGCGCATTTTGTCAGGCGAAATGTCGTAGCGCGCCGCCTCCTGTCTGATGCGCGAATCGAGATCTTCCTTTGTGACCTGAGTCTTTTCGCGCTCGGCGATGCGATGCAGAATGAAGTTTGTTTTCAGCCGGTGCGCGGCCATTCCTGCTGCGGCATCTATCAATTCCTTCTCTTTTCCTTCAGCATGTCATCAGTGACACCGCGCTCTCGATTCCGTTGAACTAATTCGGCGAGCGCGCGCCGGGTTTCATTTTGCAGAAGCGCTGGAGGCAGCTCTACCTGAATTCGTTCATGCAGATATTTGAGAATCTGCGCTTCCTTCGCCCGTTCCGAATCATGCTCTTTAGCATGTTCGAGGTCGTGCTCGATCATTTCGCGAAGAGCATCCAGCGTTTTGCCGGGGACGAGCTTGGTCGCGAGCGCATCGTCGATCGGTGGCAGCACCTTCTCCTTGATCTCGCGCAACGTAACAGCGTAATCGGCCTTTTTCCGGCCAGTTCTTTTACCGGAAAATCATCTGGGAAAATCGACGATCACCAGCCGCGGCTCGCCCGGTTTTAGTCCAATCAGTTGCTCGCTAAAATTTCGGCAGAAAATTTTCGGGCGCCAGATGCAGCCAGAATTTTTGCCGCCGTGCAGATTCTTGCTGGCTTGCGGCGCGATTTCGCTGATCGCCTTGTTTTCTATCGAACCCTCGAAATCAAGCACCGCGAAATCGCCCATTTGCAACGCGCGCTCCGGCACATCTACAAAATCGGCGGATTGATCACGCAAACGTTCGATCGCCGCTTCGACTTCTGCTTCCGAAATCTTTGTGTCCGGCAATTGCACCGGAATCTCCTTGTAATCCGGAAGCTCAAATTCCGGCGCGGTGACCACAGTCGCGCGGAAGCGCATCGACTTGTCCTCGCCAAACTCAATGTCTTCAATGTTAGTCAGCGAAGCCACGCGCAATTGCTCTTGTTCGACTGCTTCGTGATAACTTTTTGAGACGAGCTTCTTCGTGAGTTCGTCCTGGATTTCCTTACGAAATCTTTTGTCGATCACCGCGCGCGGAGCCTTGCCCGGCCGGTATCCCGGAATTTTCGCGAAGCGCGCGAAGCTGTTCGCGATGGCGTCCCATTCCTTCGCAACCTCGTCGGCAGGCAATTCAATCTGCAGCTTCGAGACCGAACCCGGCTGCTTTTCCACTTCAACCTTCATTGTGAATCACTGTAGCGGCGCTCAGGAGGCACCGCAAAATCTGCCCTCGAAATTGGTAGGGCGCGACCGCCGGGCGCGCCGCCTCACTTCTTCGTAAATCGCGTGAGATGCGTCAGCACGCATTGCCATCGCCCGTCGCGCTTCACAAAAACATCTGTGGCCCGTTCCTGCGTGCTGAACTCCTGTCCCATGAATTTGCCCTTCGTGCGGGTTACCGCGGTAACTACTGCGCTGTCTCCATAAACGCGGACCCGGAAATCTTCGGATTCCATCATGTCGTGCGTCAAGGCGCCCGATTTGATGACCTCGAAAAAGCGCGCCCGGTCAACTATTTCTCCGTTCGGGTCAATGATGATCCAGTCATCTGTGACAAGTCGTCCGATACCTTCGAGATCGTTCTTAACGATTGCCTCCGCGAACGCCTTTTCCGAGTTTCAAGAGTTCTTCTTCTGCTGTCATTCTTTGATCCTTTCTAACGTCGGACTAGAGACCGCCGCTCCTTGAAACACATTCGCCTCTCACGTAAACCGAATGCGTCTGCGGCATTCCAAACCAGTACGCCAACTCACGATAATCTTCGCAATCGAAGATCACGAAATTCGCAAGTTTGCCAGGTTCGAGGGAGCCAATCTAGTCGCCGCGGTTGAGGCTGTATGCTGCGTTTACGGTTGACGCGGTGATCGCTTCCGCAGGCGACATTTTCATTTGCGTGCACGCGAGGGACAGAACCATCGGCATGCTCGCTGTTGGCGACGATCCGGGATTGAAATCGGTCGCAAGCACGATCGGCAAGTCCAGCCTCGATCATTTCACGCGCGCGCGGATAGCGGCTCGATCCGAGCGCGTAAACCGAACCCGGCAGCAACACCGGTTGCACGTTCGCCTTTTTCAAAGCGGCGATCCCCTGCTCGTCGGTTTGCTCCAGATGGTCCGCCGTGGTTGCACCCATCTCCGCCATCAACTTCGCGCCACCGGAATTTGTCAGTTGATCGACGTGCCCGCGCAAACTCAGTCCGAGCTTTTTGGCTGCGGATAAGATTTTGCGCGACTGATCAATATTGAAATAGCCGCGCTCGCAAAAAACGTCGCAAAATTCAGCTAATTTTTCCGCAGTCACGCGCGGCAACATTTCCGTGACCACAACGTCCAGATATTCATCCGGCGAGAGTTCCCGCGGAACCGCATGCGCGCCGAGAAAGGTCGGCACGATTTCCAAACGCACCTCCTTCTTCAGTTGGCGCATAACGCGCAAAATCTTCAATTCATCTTCAACGGTCAGACCGTAGCCCGATTTCGCTTCGACTGTCGTGGTTCCGCAACGCAGGAACCAGTTCGCATGCTTTTTGCTAGCGTGAGAAGATCGAGTTCACTCGCAGCGCGGGTCTTTTGAACGGTTGACCAAATTCCGCCGCCTGCTTTCGCAATCTGTTCGTGCGTTTCGCCTCGTGCCCGGCGTTCGAAATCGTCGAGCCGATTTCCTGCGAAAACCAAATGCGTATGCGCATCGACGAATCCCGGCATTACAACGCGTCCATCGGCATCGACAACTTCTGCGTCGCCAACATTCTTTTCGATCTCATCGCTCGGACCGACTCTCTCGATCTTGCCGTCGCGGATGAGCATTCCGCCATTAGGAATGATCCCGAGTTCCGACAACTCTGGCCCAATGCGCGGGCGCTTGGGTCCGCTCAGCGTGACGAGTTGCGAAGCGTTCAGGACCGCGAATGAACTCATTGTTCGTTACCGTTGAAGCGCAACTACAGAAAAAGGCATTGTCATTCTGAACGAAGTGAAGAATCTCTGATTAGTTCCTGGTAAGTCTGCTAGCCAGAGATGTTTCGCTTCGCTCAACATGACAAGGAGTTACCCCTGCCTTAACGCTTCAACCTAGTTTACTCTCCACAACTTGATTGATCTTCTTGAACTGCGTCTCTGAATCCGCGCTTACCTTTTGAACTCGTTCCTGGAGGTGAATCTTAAATTTCTCGTCCTTCAGTTGACCGAGATTGATCCGCACGTTCATCGCTGCCCCTTCAATACACGCCCGAGTGGCCAGCGCTCCGACGCCGACATCTGAAACCGAAGCGGGATTTCCGTTGTCCGCCATCTCCGACAGCAGTTCGTAGGATTTTGCCGCTGTCTCCATCACTTTCAGCGGAACCTCGGCCGCATGTTTTGTCGCCTCCTCAATTGCAGCGGCGCGCTCCGCCTTTTTCTTCTGGCGAATTCTTCGCCAGCGCAAATGCGTCCATCACTTTGTTGAACGCGTTCGTGTCTTCATCTACGAGCGATAACAGTTCGTCTTTGAGTTGCTGCGCCTTCACCGCCCAACCGCTGAAATATTCGAGCTTATCGTCCCAACCGCGTTTGCCCGCGGAAAGATTCGCGACCATTCCGCCTAACGACGCGCCCAGCGCTCCCATCAGCGCCGCGACGGAACCCCCGCCGGGCGCGGGCGAATCGCTCAAGGTCTCGTTGCAAAACTCGCGCACATTCATTTTCACCAGGGACATCTTCGGTTCAGCTGATTCAATTTTTAATTCGATCACCTTTTCTTTCGGGACAAAAGGCTTCAGTTCACCCAAGCCCATCGAACGAACGGCGATGTCGATCAGTTCTTCTTCCGAAACGCCCTCAGACCATTGCTGTTTACGGAGAAAATAACGGCCCGCATCGACCAGGGATCTTTTCGGCACCATCCCGACGATCTCCGAGCCGGTCGCGCGTAATCCCCGTTTCGCAGCCGACTCAACGCACGCATCGAATGCTGCGTGTAAAGGCGTTTCCTCAATGTTTGTGAGATTCATCGACACCTGCGCGATGCCGTATTCCTTCACGAACCAGCCTATTCCTTTCACGTGTTTCAACATCCCGGGAATGCGGACCGGTTCGCCATTCGCGTCCAGGATTGCTTTTCCCGATGGCGTCCCGTCTTCGGTCTTCACTCTCCCCTGCTCTCGCACATCAAACGCCACCGCGTTCGCACGCCGCACCGATTTCGTGTTCAGGTTCACATTGTAAGCGATCAGAAAATCGCGAACGCCAATCACGGTTGCGCCGGATTTCTCGTTGAAAACCGCTGGCCCGAAATCTGGTTTCCACTCCGGTTGTTTTATCTTTTCGAAAAATCCTTCGTATTCCCCTGCGCGAATCACAGCAAGATTCGCTCGGGACTTATCTCTGGCCGCTCTTTCGTACAGATACACCGGGATTTTCAATTCCTCGCCGACGCGCTTGCCCAGCCGATTTGCACATTCTATCGCTTCCTCCCAGCTGACGTTGCTCACCGGAATGAACGGGCAAACATCAGTCGCACCCATTCGCGGATGCGCGCCTTTCTGTTTCCGCATGTCGATCAGTTCCGCCGCTTTTCTAATCCCGCGAAATGCCGCTTCCACCGTGGCGTCGGGATCACCGACAAAAGTCACCACCGTCCGGTTCGTGCTCGCGCCGGGATCAACATCGAGCAACGAAACGCCATCAACCGATTCAATCGCATCAGTAATCTGCCGAATGACATTCTGGTCGCGTCCCTCAGAAAAATTCGGCACACATTCGATGAGTTTTTGCATGGTGCCGAGCTATTTTGCAGGTTCTCTGTAGCGGCGCTCCATAACCGTCGCAAATCTAGTCAATTGGGCATGGATCGGTTTTGGCGATGCCTGATACATTCGTCGAGCTGTTTTAATGAGATTGCTAAATCAGGATCAGCATCAAGTTCCACATCGCGCACCAAAGCCTCACCGATTTCGTCCTTATGCGCTGCGTGATTCCGCTGCGCTCCATCTTCGCTAGCTTCTTTTGGGCGATCGCTCATTCAGTTCCAAACCAGAAGTAGGAGTCAGCGATCAGGGCTACTGGCAGAATCGACTTCGCGCGCCAACTTCGCGATCAAATTCCGTCGCCGTAATATTTCCGGTCTGTAGAGTGGGACCTTGGCTATCAAATCCCCGGATGAAACCAGATTGGTTACGACATCCAAAATAGGGACTTAAGCGCGGGGATTTGCTCTTGCCGGAACGTCCGCGAGATATATGCCACCACCAATTCTCATTGAGCCATAATCGTCCTCCAGCACACAGCTCGAGAACGTCTGCGTTGATCACCTCCTTTGATTGAGCGGTCATAAGTCCATGCGCTCAATCGCGCGGCTGCGGCGGCATCGGAATGTCGATCTTGTTTTTGGCACGCGAAATCGATCGCGCGGGAGTAGCCCGGAATCGGCGTGACGGAGAATGCCCATGCCGGGATCGCTGGTGAGAACGCGCTCTAAGCGGCGCTTGGAATTTTCAGTGCCGTCGGCGACGACCACCATGCCGGCGTGCTGCGAAAAACCGATGCCGACGCCACCGCCGTTGTGGATCGACACCCATGATGCGCCGGCGGAGGTGTTGATGAGTGCATTGAGCAATGGCCAGTCTGCGATCGCGTCGCTGCCATCGAGCATGCCTTCGGTCTCACGATTAGGAGATGCGACCGAGCCGGTGTCGAGATGATCGCGGCCGATCACGATTGGCGCTTTAATTTCGCCGCTCTTCACCAGTTCGTTGATGGCGACGCCAAACTCGGCGCGTTCACCGTAACCGAGCCAGCAAATCCGCGCAGGCAATCCCTGGTAATGAATTCGCTCCTTCGCCAGCTTCATCCAGCGCGCGAGCGTTTGGTTTTTGGGAAATAATTCGAGTGCCAGTTTGTCAGTGCGCGCGATGTCTGCGGGATCGCCGCTCAAGGCGACCCAGCGGAACGGACCGCGCCCTTCGCAAAACAGCGGACGAATGTATTCAGGAACAAACCCGGAATCTCGAACGCGTTTTTCACTCCGGCTTTTTGTGCCTGAGCTCGAATGTTGTTGCCGTAATCGAAGGTGATCGCGCCATTCTTTTGCAGCGCGAGCATGGCTTCGACATGCACCGCCATCGATTGCATGGCGCGCTCGATGTAGCCGTCCGGATCTTTCCTTCGCAGCGTGAGCGCGTCTTCGAGCGACAATCCCGTGTGGCACATAGCCGTTCAACGCGTCGTGCGCGCTGGTCTGATCCGTAAGCACGTCGGGCACTACGCCACGTTTCACGATCTCAGGCAGCACATCAGCGCAATTCCCGACTAAACCCACCGAAAGCGATTTCCGTTCTTTGCGCGCCTGATCAATCAACTTGAGCGCTTCATCGAGCGACCACGCGATTTTGTCGCAGTATCCACTTTTCAATCGCTTCTCGATCCGCGCCGGATCGACTTCGACGCCGAGAAAAACCGCACCGTTCATCGTCGCGGCGAGCGGTTGCGCGCCACCCATGCCACCGAGGCCACCGGTCAAAACGAATTTTCCGTCGAGCGAGCCGCCAAAATGTTTCCGCCCGGCAGCAGCAAAGGTTTCGAACGTGCCCTGCACGATGCCCTGGCTGCCGATGTAAATCCACGAGCCGGCAGTCATTTGTCCGTACATCGTCAGTCCCATTCGCTCGAGCCGATTGAACTCGGCGTAGTTGTTCCATTGCCCAACGAGATTGGAGTTGGCGATCAGGACGCGCGGTGCTTCATCGTGGGTCCTAAATTTGCCGACCGGCTTTCCTGATTGAACGAGAAGGGTTTCGTCGTTTTCGAGCTCGCGCAGCGAGCCGAACGATTGCATCGAACGCTTCCCAACTCCTCGCGGCGCGACCTGTTCCACCGTAAACAACCAGTTGATCGGGATTTTCTGCGACTTCAGGATCGAGATTATTCATCAACATCCGCATGGCGGCTTCCTGGTGCCAGCCTTTGCACGTGCGTTCACTGCCGCGCGGCGCTTGGATGATTCGCTTTCCACTCATGAGTTATTCGCTCCTGAATCAAAATCGCCCTGACGAATCGCTTCAGCAACACGCGCAATATCGCCGGAGAGCGCGCGATCGTGCGTGAGCGGCGGCGCGATTTTTCGCACAGCAGCGAACGCTCGCTCGACACCGCGACCAGCCTTCAAAGGACGGCGATGTTCCAAACCTTCGGCGGCCGCAAGCAGCTCGATGGCGACTAAGTTTTCCGCAAGATCGACGATCGACCGCAGCTTCAGCGCGCTCGTCATTCCCATGGATACGTGATCTTCTTTGCCGCCAGACGTTGTGATGTTGTCAACGCTGGCCGGATGGGCGAGCACGCGGGCTTCGTTCACCAGCGAGGCAGCTGCGACATGCGCAATCATGAACCCCGATTCCACTCCGGGCCGCCGCGCAAGAAATGCCGGAAGACCCTCGCTCTTATCTGGATTAGTAAGGCGATCCGTGCGGCGTTCGCTCATGCTCATCAAATCTGTGATCGCGATCGCGGCGTAATCGAACCCGAACGCGAGCGGCGCTCCGTGAAAATTCCCGCCAGAAATCACATCATCGGTTTCGGCAAACACGAGCGGATTGTCCGTCGCTGATGCCGACTCAATGAGTAAAATGTCTTCGCAATGTGCCAGCGCGCCGCGCACCGCGCCGTGCACCTGGGGCATGCAACGCAGGCTGTATGCATCCTGCACCCGCGGGTCGTCAGTAAAATGCGACTGACGAATCTCGCTATCTTCCATCAGGGATAAAAGATGTTCGGCCACGGCTTTCTGGCCCGGATGCGGACGCGCGTCCTGCAAACGGGGATCGAATGCAACGGGCGTGCCCTTGAGCGCTTCGAGACTCATCGCGCCGGACACGTCGGCCACGCGTGCGAGGCGCTGCGCACGTAAAAGCGCCAGCCCGCCTACCGCGTGCATGGCTTGCGTGCCGTTGAGCAAGGCCAGACCTTCCTTCGCTTCCAGTTCGAGAGGTTTTAATTTTGCGCGCTGCAGCGCTTCCGCGCTCGCCATCCGTTGACCTTCAAAAATACTTCGCCTTCTCCGATCACGCTCAATGCCAGATGCGCAAGCGGCGCGAGATCGCCACTTGCGCCGACTGAGCCTTTTTCCGGAACAACGGGGTGCACACGCCGATTGAGCATCTCGCAAAGCAACTCGATGACATCCCGACGGATTCCGCTGAAGCCGAGCGTCAGCACATTCGCCCGGAGCAGCATCATTGCGCGCACCTCGGGTTCGGAAAGTGGTTGGCCAATTCCGCAGGCGTGACTACGGACAAGGTTCAATTGAAGTTGCCGCAGTTCGTCCTGCGGCACTCGAACATCGGAGAGTTTGCCGAAACCGGTGTTGACTCCGTAAATCACGGCGTCGCGCGCAACGATTTGTTCGATAACTTTGCGGGAAGCAGCGATGCGCGGACGCGCTGATGGCGAGATCGCAACATGCTCATCACCAATTGCGACTGCAGCGATTTGCTCCAGAGTGAGCGCTTGGCCGTTCAGCTCCACTTGCGCAGTCTAGTGGAAAAAATTTTGTTGGGAAGAGAGTTGCTAAGCCATCGCTGATCACCTCTCATTGATCAGTTCCAAATGCGCTGGGTCGTATTTCTCCGCGGGGTGAACGTCGGCAAAGCCAATCGCTGCCAACCGGCAGTGATCGCGAGTCAGTTATCGAGATTCGGCGTGATTAACATCGGCGCAGTCGGCACATTCGTTGTGCGCGAAGATGTGAGCGAATCAGCTCTGCGTGCCGCGATCGCTAAGAAATTACCGTTCAAATGCGAGATCATGATTTGTCCCGCGCGCGACATCATCAAGCTCGCAGCCAAGAATCCGTTCACGGGTCAACCTTCAGGCGACAAAGATAACGCGATTCGTGAGTGTCTTAGCTAAATCGCTCCCTCTTCCTCTTCCTCTGAATCTCCCTCACTGTCTCCCCTCTGCCGACGACTGGCTGCTCAAGATCATCGCGATCCAAGGAAGATTCGTTCTGGGTCTCTATCGTCGCCAAATGAAAGCGATCGGTTACCTCGGCAAGATCGAGAAGCTGCTAGGTGTGCCCGCCACTACTCGCAGTTGGAATACGATTCAGAAGGTCGTGCAGATTCTTTCTCAAGATTAACCAAGGACCGACACGGAGCACACAGTGAAACGCCGCATTGAACTGCTTCGCGCAAAACAATACAATCGCGGCGAGACACACCAATTCCGTTATGCCGCACACACCTCTTGCTAAACTCCTTCGCCACGCCGCGTCGACAGCAGCCCAATCCGACAGGCGCGACGCGACCGCAGATGATTCCGCCATGTCGCGTCGTGAGTTTGTTCGCACGATTTCGACGGCCGCCGCCGGACTGGCCTTGCCGGCATCGCTGTTCGGTGCAACACAAGTCGCAACCAGCGCGCGGGTCGTCGTGGTCGGAGCGGGTCTGGCTGGATTGACCTGTGCTTATCGTCTGAAGAGAAGTGGCATCATCGCCACAGTTTATGAAGCGAACACGCGCTTGGGCGGCCGTTGTTGGACCCGGACGCGGTGATTTCGCGCAAGGACAAATTGCAGAACATGGCGGCGAACTCATCGATCAGGGGCACACAACGATTCGCCATCTCGCACAGGAGCTCGGTCTGCCGCTGGATAATTTGCTCGCAGCGGAACCAAACGGTTCGACGATCCGCCTCCACTTCGATGGCGTGGCCTATTCCTATCGCGATGCCGTTCGTGATTTAAAGCGAATATGGCAACCGCTTCACCGCGATCTCATCGAAGCGGGCTTTCCCACGCTTTATAACAACTACACCGCGCGCGGCGCACAGCTCGATCAGATGTCAATCACCGACTGGATCAATCAGACTGTTCCCGGCGGCTCGAGCTCGCCTCTTGGCCAGTTACTCGAGGTGGCTTACACAATTGAGTACGGCGCCGAATGCGATGTCCAAAGCGCGCTCAATCTCATCTATCTGCTCGGATACAACAGCCCCGGCCAGTTCACTATTTTCGGCCAGTCCAACGAAAAGTATCGTGTTCGAGGCGGAAACGATCAGATTGTCACCCGGCTCGCCAGCTTGTTAGGCTCGCAGATCATCACGGGCCAGGCCCTCGTGGCGCTGCGCCGAAATCCCGCTGGCACTTACACGCTCACATTTCAGATCAGTGATCAATTTACAGATGTAACCGCCGACCATGTCGTGCTGGCATTGCCATTCTCGATCCTGAAGAACTCGGTCGATCTCACACAAGCCGAATTCAGCGAGCTCAAAATGATCGCGATCCAGGAACTCGCGATGGGTTCCAACTCCAAGCTCAACGTCCAGTTCGACTCCCGCCCGTGGGTTGCGCTCCGCTGCAACGGGGAGACTTACTCCGATCGCGGTTATCAAGCGAGCTGGGAGGTCACGCGCGCGCAGCCCGGGGCCGCGGGCATCCTCGTTGATTACACCGGCGGCCAGGTCGCCGATACCTTTGCCACCGGCACTCCCGAGGAGCACGCTGCAGAGTTCCTCGCCCAGATTGAGCCGGTGCTGCCTGGTTTGAGCTCGCACTGGAATGGTCGTGCCACAGTCGATTGGTGGGCGGGTAATCCTTATAGTCTCGGCAGCTACAGCTACTGGCAGGTCGGTCAATATACTCGCTTTGCGGGCGTCGAACGAGAACCGCAAGGCGCGCGTGCATTTCTGCGGCGAACACACTTCAATCGACGCTCAGGGTTATTTGGAAGGCGCGGTGGAAACGGGCGAGCGAGCTGCGGGTGAGATCATCTCGGCTTTGCGCTAAGTCACAGTCATCGTTATCTAACCGCAGAGCATGCAAAGCACATGCAGTGCGTTTTCGCTGAAGAAATCAGAGATTCAGCAAACCAAGGAAATCCCTTCCTGCTTTCATGCTTTCATGAGAGATATGCTTTCTCATGGCTTTTTTGACTCTTGATCAGCTGCCGTTTGTCGGAATGTCGTATGAGTTCCGTGGCGAAAAAGAGGGCGCGCCGTTCTCAAGCTACATTGTCACTGCGAAACCCGGCCAGGGCCCGCCGTTACACACGCATCCGCACGTCGAAGTCGCTTTCACGATTGAAGGTCGCGCCACCATCACGGTCGGTAATGAAACCCGCGAAGTGCAATCCGGCGGCATTGTCGTCATCCCTGCGAATACACCGCATCGATTCGTTAACACCGGCGAAACGACGCTGCGCCAAATCGACATCCATGCCAGCCCGCGATTTATCCAAACAAATCTCGCCCGCTGTTCGTTAGGCAAAATGTGCCCGACGGTCCCGTGCGACAGGGCGCAGGCGCCCTGTGCTCGGACGTTCGGACTGATTGCACAGCAACCGATTAGCAGACAACGGATAACTGCGAGCGCTAGGCGGCGAGCTTTGTTAGGGTTGCGGTCAATCGCCAGGACGCCGCAGGACGCTGGGTTGAGTTGGTCCGCTTTCATCCGCCTATTGCGCCAATCGCGTTTGGAGAAATCGTGATGACAGCGCAACTTCATTATCGAACTTACGCGACGCAACGTTTACAAGCGTAGCGGCCATGATCTACGCCACTCACATCCCGAGACCGCCGCTCGACCAATTCATCGAGATGCTTTGGTTTCATGAAGGCTTTGACGCCGACCATCGCCTCGAGCGTGTTCTTCCGGATGGCTCGATGGAGATCATCATCAATCTGCGCGACGAGAAGCGGCATATATTCGATCCAATCAGCTATCAGCCGCGCGAAACCTATCGCCGGAGCTGGCTCTCCGGGCCGCACTCCGAGTTCATCGTCATCGACACCGCGCCGAATGCCTCAATGATCGGGGTTCATCTGCGGCCTGGCGGAGCGAGTGCCTTCTTCGGTCTGCCGCTGTGTGAATTGCGAAACAGCGTCGTGGAACTCGACACGCTTTGGAACTGCGAAGCGCAAAATTTGCGCGATCAATTACTCGAAGCGCCCGTTCATGCCGCCAAATTCCGCATTCTCGAGAATGCGCTGCTAGCCCGCTGGCGCGGATTTGCTCCGCGTCATCGCGCCGTGCGCCACGCGCTCGAATCTTTCAAGCGCGAGCCGGAAAGTATCACGGTCGGCAAAGTGACTGCCGAGGTCGGTCTCAGCCGGCGACGGCTCATCGAAATCTTCACCGAGCAGATAGGAATGACGCCGAAGAAATTTTGCCGCGTGCTTCGATTTCAACGCGCCATCAACCAGATTCAACAGCGCCGCGCCCTGCCCTGGACCGAGATCGCGACTGGCTGCGGCTACTACGATCAGGCCCACTTCATCAATGACTTTAGAGAATTCTGTGGATTGACGCCGAGTGATTACCTGAACGAACGCCCGGAATACCCGAATTTTGTGCCGATTCGCTGCTAGGTAAAATTCTTCCAATACACTCCGGCGGTGTTTCGCTAGTGAGTGGAAGAATGAATCCTAATCAAATCAATTGGCTGGCCGTTTTCGCGGCGGCTCTCTCTACGTTTGTCATCGGCGGCCTTTGGTATTCGCCGGTGTTGTTCGGCAAAGTCTGGATGCGCGTGAATGGATTTAGCGAAGAACAGGTCGCCGGCTTCAACAAAGCTCGCGCCTTCGGCGGCTCATTCATTCTCGCGCTCGTCATGTCCGCAAACCTGGCCATGTTTTTGGCCGACCCTAAAACCACGGTCGTGTGGGGAATGACCGCCGGAGCGCTAGCTGGCGTCGGCTGGGTCGCAGCGGGACTGGGTATTATCGCTTTGTTCGAGAATCGTTCGTGGACCTACATCCTGGTCAATGGCGGCTACCACGTCGTGGCCTTTGTCGCGATGGGCGCCATCCTCGGCGCCTGGCGGTAAGCTCGCTCGGAAGCGCCGCGCGGGCTTTGCGCTAGTAGCTTCATCATCGTCCTGTCAATTGCTCCAAGTGCTCGGGATACCGAGCTCCTTGCACTTCGATTTGTGACGCAGCGCTTTCGATCTCGCGCAGATCATCTCGCGTCAGTTCGATCTCGACCGCTCCAACATTCTCTTCCAGCCGCTTCAGTTTTGTTGTGCCCGGGATTGGAACGATCCACGGTTTTTGCGCCAGCAACCATGCCAGCGCAATCTGAGCAGGCGTCGCGTTCTTTCGTTTTGCGATCTCGCCTAACAAATCGACCAACGCCCGATTGGCTTTGCGAGCCTCCGGTGTGAACCGGGGCAGAGTGTTGCGGAAGTCGCTGCTGTCGAACGTCGTGTTCTCGTTCATCTTGCCCGTGAGAAAGCCTCTCCCCAGAGGACTGAACGGAACGAAACCGATCCCAAGCTCTTCGAGCGCGGGTAACACTTCCTCTTCCGGGCGCCGCCACCAGAGCGAGTATTCGTTTTGGAGCGCAGTGACCGGTTGAACTGCGTGTGCGCGGCGAGATGGTCTGCACTCCTGCCTCTGACAAGCCGAAGTGCTTAACCTTCCCTTGCTCAATCAGCTCCTTCACCGCACCCGCTACATCTTCGATCGGCCACTTCGGGATCAACACGGTGTTGATAGAACAAATCGATAACGTCCGTCCTCAGTCGTTTCGAGTGAAGCTTCAGCAACTTCCTTGATGTGCTCTGGCCGGCTGTCCACACCGATGGACCGACCACTCTTTGGATCGAGTTTGAATCCAAACTTCGTGGCGATCACCACTTGCTCGCGAAACGGAGCGAGGCCTTCGCCCACGAGTTCCTCGTTCGTGAACGGGCCGTAAACTTCGGCGGTGTCGAAGAATGTGACGCCGCGTTCCACCGCTGCGTGCAAGCAGCGAGATCATCTCCTGCTTATCTTTCGGCGGGCCGTGCCCAAAGCTCATTCCCATGCAGCCGAGTCCGATCGCCGACACTTCCAACCCGCTCTTTCCAAGTTTGCGCTTTTTCATTCTGTGACGGATTGTTAAATATTTGTTAGGGTGTAACCATCACCTTGATGGCTTCCCGATCGTTCATCGCCCGGTAACCGTCCGGAACGCCGTCAAGGCCGACGCGTCCGATCGAACACTCGACCGGGCTCGATATTCCCCTCAAGAACGTCCGGCAAAAGATCCTCGATATAAGCACGCACCGGAGCAGGCCCGCCGCCAACCGTCACATTGTTGTAAAACGCTGGCTCAGATCCGGGAATCGTCTGCTCCTGCGGAACGCCGACGCGCCCCACCGCGCCACCCGGACGAGCGATGCTGATCGCGGTATTCATCGCTTGTTCGAGCCCGACGCATTCCAGCACTGAGTGGACGCCGTAGCCACCGGTCAGTTCGCGAACTCGCTCCACAGCAGCGTCACCTCGTTCACTCACGACGTCTGTCGCGCCGAAATCCTTGGCGAGTGCAATGCGGTCGGCATGCCGAGCCAAGTATAATAATCTGCTCAGCACCCAGTCGCTTTGCGGCAATGACACCGCACAGATCCCACAGCTCCATCGCCGACAACGGCCACACTCTTTCCTGGTGCCACCCTCGCGATGATAGCGGCGTGGTGTCCGGTTCCCATCACGTCCGAGAGCGTGAGTAACGATGCCATAAGCGCGTCGTCTGCGTGCGCGCCGAGCGGAAAGAGGGTTCCATCTGCCAAAGGAATTCGCACCGCTTCGGCCTGTGCTCCGGCGACCTCTGTGGTGCCGAAAAATCCGCCATGGATGCACGACGTTTGAAGCCCGTCGTGGCAAAACGCGCATGTGCCGTCGGAGAACGCGAACGGCATGATAACGAAATCACCGCGCTTAATCGTTCGAACGTCTGCGCCGACGTCTTCGACCACACCTATCGCTTCGTGCCCCATTACGCGACCGGTGTCGCTGTGCTCCATTTTTGATATGGCCACAAATCGCTCCCGCAAACGCACGCCCGGGTGACACGGATGAGCAGCATCAGTCGGCTCGATGATTTGCGGATCGGGCACGTTCTCGATCCGAACGTCGCCAGCGCTATACATCACGGTTGCGCGCATAATAGTTGCCTCAAAAACCTACTATCACTCCGATTTCAGCGAAGCCATGTCGATCGAGAAGCGGTACTTCACATCCGACTTCAGCAATCTCTCGTAGGCTTCGTTGACCTTCTGAATAGGAATGACTTCGACGTCGGCGGTGATGTTGTGCTTGCCGCAAAAGTCGAGCATCTCCTGTGTCTCGGCGATGCCACCGATGGCAGATCCCGCCAGCCTTCGGCGCCCCATGATCAGACTGAACGCCGGGACATCGAGAGGTTCTGCAGGCGCGCCGACCAACGTAAGATTCCCGTCAACGCCGAGTAGATTGATATAGGCGTTGATGTCGTGATTGGCGGAAACGGTGTCGATGATGAAGTCGAAACTGCCGGCGTGCTTTTTCATTTCATCGGCATTGCGCGAAACGACGACTTCATCGGCACCGAGCCGGAGCGCGTCGTCCTTCTTGTTAGGCGACGTGGTGAAGACAGCGACGTGAGCTCCGAACGCACGACCAAACTTCACGGCCATGTGCCCGAGTCCTCCGAGCCCGACCACGCCGACCTTCTTGCCTTTGCCGACGCCCCAGTGGCGCATCGGCGAGTATGTGGTGATCCCCGCGCACAGGAGCGGTGCAGCTCCGGCGATGTTCAGGTTCGAAGGCAGTCGCAGAACGAAATGTTCATCGACGACGATGCTATCGGAATAGCCGCCATAGGTGACGCCGCCAAGGTGTTTGTCCGGAGAATTAAAAGTGAGCGTCATGTTTGGGCAGAATTGCTCGAGGTCACGTTTGCAATTTGGGCAGGTCCGGTCGGAGTCGACCATGCAACCGACCGCGACGAGATCGCCAGTTTTGTAGCTGGTAACGGCCGAACCGGCCTTGGTTACACGGCCGACGATTTCATGGCCGGGAACGATCGGGTAGTTCGTCGCCATGAACTCGCTCCATTCATTGCGAACTGAATGAAGGTCGGAATGGCAGATGCCACAAAAAGGATTTCGATCTGCACGTCGCGGTCCGTTGGATCGCGTCGCGGAATTGTTGTGGAGGCCATTGGCGCTGTCTCACTGGCAGCAGAATAAGCTTTCGCTTTGTAAGTGCTTGGATGCATACGCGAACCTTATGTAATAACGCACCAGCATCCAGCGATGCGTTTGGTGAAGAATATCTGAGAAATCAGGAACGCAGGTCGAGGAATAAGATTTCGAGATAATAAGCGATTAGTTGAGCCAAGCAGCTAGCAGATATGGGCACCGATGGAGCTTCGAAAGCCTCGACCGTTGCTTTCCTGCATTCGCTGCTTTACCTGAGAGATCTCTGTTATCAAATCCTTCGCGAATCGTAGGCCCAGTGCAGCAACGCCTGGCGCTGACGACGACGGCAATTCAGATCGCGAGGTTTACAGTGCTTTTTCAATTGCGCCACGTGCCGCCGAACAGCGCGCCAACGGGCGATCTGGCGTAAGTCGTCTTGGCTGCGGCGCCCGCAATAATATCGGCAATACCATTGGAACCAGCCGCGCGGGATCGTCGGGATGAATCCAACCTTTGCGCCGCCATTCCGCTAATGGTTGCGACGCGTTCACGCCAAAATAATTCAGCGACGCTCGCGCCCGATCAGGCGAAAGCTTAGCGCGCTTGAACCAGCTCGCAGGAAATTCTTCCCGGCAATCGGTCATGTATTTCCCGCCGAACACGCCTAGCTCGAGCATTTGCTTCGGCGTCAGCTCGAGGCGTGAATCCGGGACGGAATGCGCGTCCCATCGGTTTTGTGCGGAGATAAACGTAGCCCCTCTGCATTTTGTCGTTCACCTCCACCCGGACCGGCTTCATGAAAATGTCTAGAGCGAACCCAGGAATCGAGGAAATGCGGTTTCGGATATAGACCGCAAAACTGCGAGGCAGCAACGAAGCGCCTCAACAACGGATTCCGACACGCTAACTCTTCTTCCCGCTTTCCTGAGTTCCTGAGAGATATTCTTTGTCGGTAACGTGCTCCATCCAATCGACTACTTTGCCGTCAAGTGCCTCTTGAATGGCGATGTGCGTCATCGCGGTCGTAGGTGTGGCGCCGTGCCAATGCTTCTCGTTAGGCGAAAACCAGACGACATCGCCCGGCCGGATTTCCTCGATCGGTCCGCCGTCGCGCTGCGCCCAGCCAAGCCCGGATGTGACGATCAACGTCTGACCGAGCGGATGCGTATGCCATGCGGTGCGAGCACCCGGCTCGAACGTGACGCTCGCGCCACGCGCACGTGCCGGTTCCGGACTTCAAACATGGGTTGGATTCGAACTGAACCTGTGAACCACTCCGCCGGACCTTTCCTCGTCGGCTGCGAATCAATTCTCTTAATTTCCATCTGCGAATCTCCTGTGTTTGTTTCGTGGGGCCGCGATTAACTCTTCGTCGGCCACTCAACGCCGGCGAGTTCGTTAGGCAATTGTTTCGGATCAACTGGATAAATGAGCGACAGGTCCATCTTGGATTTCGAACCTTGCAGAAATTCCAGTTCCTCGGGTGCGCCGACGATGAGCCACAGCACCTCGTCATCGGTGTCGTTGAACACCTGGCGCAACTGCTCCGGCGCGACCAGCACGCCTCCGTATTTCGGCACGGTCAACGTTTCGTCGCCGACGCGCATGCGGCCCGTGCCTTCGAGCACAAAATAAAATTCCTCCGAGCGGATGTGCTTGTGCAGCGTGTTCGCGCTTTTGGGCGGCAATCGCCACAGCCGCGCGCCGATATTCTCGCTGCCGGTGCGCTCCAGATAATCCGCGTTCGGAATTTTCATCAAGTTCGACGGCCGCCAGTGCAGGTCTTCTGGCTTGATGAGGTGATAACCCTGAATCGCTTTCATGGCTTGTTGTAGAGGCGCTTGCGCCTGGACAGTCGCCTGTTGACTAGCGCGTTCGGCGTTGACAGCGCACGCCGCTACAATTTTGGCTGACTGCCTCAGCTCTTGCCGACGCTTGTCTTCGCGACCAGCGAATGCGATCGCTGCACTGAACACCGCCGGGTTGAACGTGATCGAAAGCAGCGCGCCGGCGACAATCAGGTTCAAACCTTCCGCGGGCAGCAGACGGAGGTTTACCCCCAGGCCGGCAAGGATAAACGAAAATTCACCGATCTGAGCGAGCGCAGCCGAGACAATGAGTGCTGTCCGCATCGAGCCTCCCAGCACTCGAACAATGCCGAAAGCGGCTAACGACTTTCCAAATACAACAATCGCAAGCACGGCCAAAACCTGAAGCGGTTGCCGGATGAGGATCGAAGGATCGAACAGCATTCCCACCGCAACGAAAAACAAAACAGTGAACGCATCCTGGAGCGGCTGAAGATCCCTCGCTGCGCGGTGACTCAAATCGGATTCGTTTACGACCACTCCCGCAAAGAACGCGCCCAGGGCAAAGGAAACTCCAAAGAGTTTGGCAGAACCAAACGCCACGCCGAGGGCAAGCGCGATCACTGCGAGAGTGAACAACTCGCGCGAGCCGGTTCTTTCCACGCGCGATAGAAGCCACGGAAAAAATCGCACACCGGCGATAAGCATCAGCCCAATGAATAACACGACCTTTCCGATCGTGATCCCGACCGCCGGCCAAAGGCTTCCGCCGTTGTTGGGCAGGTCTCCACCTAATACCCCCGTTAGAGCGGGCAGCAGCACGAGCGTGAGCACCATCAAGAGATCTTCCACAACCAGCCATCCGATCGCGATGCGTCCATCATTTGACTTGATCATGTCCCGGTCCTCGAGTGCGCGCAGCAAAACGACCGTGCTTGCGACTGATAACGACAACCCAAAGATGATTCCCGCGCCTAACGACCATCCCCACAAGGTTGCCACGCCAGCGCCGAGCGCAGTCGCGCACAATGATTTGCGTGAACGCACCGGGCAACGCCACACGGCGCACGGCGAAAAGCTCGCGGATCGAAAAATGGGTGCCCGACTCCGAACATAAGCAGGATCACGCCGATCTCCGCCAGTTGCGGAGCGAGCTTTGCGTCGGCGACGAAGCCGGGGTGAACGGGCCGACGACGATACCGGCCAAAAGATATCCCACCAGTGGCGGCAAACGCAGTCGCACCGCCAGCAATCCACCAACAAATGCAAAGGCCAGGCTGACGGCTATGGTCGCGATCAGCGGAACATCATGAGTGGTGGTTGCTGCTAACACGCAGACCAATCGCATTTCTACCGTCGAAGCGCGAGGGCACCGCTAGCATGCGCGTGCATTCGGATACACGAAATCATCACGCCTCACACGAACATCTTAAGGTATGAAGAACAAACCTGAGCCAGCCGATTCGAGTCTGAGCGAAACCATGGCCGCTCGAATTGAAATCAAGGAACTGGGAGATCCCGCTCACCAAAAGAAAATAACCGACGCGGTCGCAGCGTTGGACGGCGTAATCGAAAGCCAAAATAGAGAAGGGCGCGCTGCACGTCTCATACGATCCGTTGGCAACGACTGAAAAGAAAATCGAGCAGGCTATCCGCTCCACCGGGACCACTATCAAGGCTGCGGCCACAGATACTGAAGACGCGCATCCAGACCTGCCGACGCCGAATGTACAGCAAGCTCCCGTCCAAAATGCGGACCAAGGCGAGGACTCCTAACCCATCGTGATTTTCCCGGTTCCCTGTCCGGAAGATTGTTCGACGTTCGGGATTGGCGTAATTTTTCGCGCTCGATGCGAGATTTTCGAACCGGCATTTACACGGCCTGCGATTTCTTAAACAAACCAAAGTCACTTCGCTACCGCCGGCGAACGAAACCAGCGCCAGAGTGCTCGCAAGATCACAATTATTGCTACGAACAAAACAACCGCTCCAACCCCAAGAAGAATCAGAATGCGGTTCTGGTTCATTAGCACATACACGCCCCGCTTCGCGTAGAAACCATTGAATCCGCTGACGATCTCGGGCAACGCCAGCAGGTCTTGCTTGGTCAACTGTAGCGGACGCTCGTTGGGATGATATCGCGTACCAAAAAAGGTCTTACCGGACTCGTCCAGCTCGATATGCGCGCCAAGCACATACGTGACTGGACGCTGCTCGACGAATTCAGCGACACGCCGCGCGCTCGCGAGGTCCGCGTCGGTGTCCTCAATCAGAAGTCGCCCCGGTAGGAGAAAATCTCCCGAGAAGAAGAGTCCGGTCTGCCGATCGTAATAGGCAACATGTGAGGCGTAGTGTCCCGGGGTCGGTATCACATCGATCACACGGTCGCCAAGATCAATCTGGCCGATACCGTTTGGCCAGTCAGCGACGCCCAAACGGCTCTTCACGCTCTCAAGGTCCGTCGGCACTACTTCCACATCCGGCAAGGCGCGAAACTGATCGTCGCCAGACCGATGATCGAGGTGGCCATGTGTATGCACGACCATTAGCGGCAGCCTTGATCCCCCGTTCGCCAACAAGGAAATCACCGTCTGAGCCAGCGGCATGGTCTTTGCGTCAGCCACGGCACCAGTGTCGATCAGCAGCGCTTTGGTTTTTCCAATTAACAGATAAATGAACGGCGCCTCGTAGGTCGCGCACAGGCTCTGGCGCAGGATGAAAGTCTGTGCGTTATACCGATGCACCTGAAGCGGCGGCTGCGGATTCTTGATGCAGTCTTTCGAACCCTCGTTCCAGTGCACGTCCATCGTCCCCGGAACAAGCTGCGAATGCGCAGGCGATAGGATCGAACACGCCGTTAACAACGCACACAGCCAAGGCTTTCTCCGGTCAAGCATCCGCGGATTCGTCATAACGTGATCTTACTTCTTCATCCACTGGTGCGGAATTGCCTCACAGACTTAACAGCTTGTGTTCCGGTGAAACAGTCGGTCAAGTTTCAACTGTTGCATCCGCTGAGATTAGAGATGCATGCCGTGCGCAGTGGTATGCTAGACGCGCGCTCATGCGTCGAGCGCCGGACAATTGAGATTCGCGTGCGCGCGCTATGAATCGCTGCTAACTCTTCTGCGATCACCAATCACTCGCCATCCGCGTTGCCAATTGGCTCGCGAACGCCTTCAAGAGACACCAAAGAATCAATCAGGCTTCAGGACTGAAAGAATATTGCCCGCTGGATCTTTGAACCAGGCAATCGTCGGACCGTTCCCGCGCATGATCCCTTTCTCGTCCGTCTTCAAGTCACCTTGATTATAATGCTCGAATCGCACGCCGCGCTTTGTCAGCTCGTCGACCGCACGATCGACATCGTCCACCGGAAAATTGAGAACGGTGAACGTCGCCGGAACGTGATTGGGCTTCGGATAAATGAGGACATTATTGCCGCCGGCCAGATGCAATCTGAGCAGGCCATGGTCCTCGGACGTCTTTAACCCCAGCGTCTGGCTGTAGAACTTGTTCTCCTTCGCGATATCCGGCGCCGCGAATCCACTGAATGCTTTGCTGTTTTCCAACATGATAATTCCCCCTTGAGTAATTCGTCCGGAATCACGAGCGTTGGTTCCCAAATGCGTTTTCGCTGAAACACGTTGGGCTTCCATGTTTACCGGCCTTCTCAACTTTTAACGATGAAGATATAGCGCATTGCTACTAAGCGCGCGGGTCCTTAAAATCGTCTGCTAGTTCGAGCTTTACGATTTCAGTTAACACTAATGGAAACGCCGTTGACGCCTCTCGAATTTGCTCGCCGCGCGCGCAAACTCTATCCCGAGCGTGTCGCTGTGATCGATGGCGACTCACGCTGGACCTATGCGCAGTTTCTCGATCGATGTGATCGTTGGTCGGCAGCCTTGCAGAAACTTGGAATCGGCCCGGGTGACCGCGTCGCGTATCTTTCACCGAACACTCACGCGCAGCTCGAATCGTTCTACGCCGTCCCGCAAATTGGCGCTGTGCTGGTGCCGTTAAACTATCGGCTCACGGCCGACGACTTCGTTTACCTGATCAATCACAGTGGTTCGCGCATGGTTTGCGCGGACCGCGATTACCTTGGAACGATCGATAGTATTCGCGAACAGCTTCCCAAGGTTGAACACTTCGTCGCCTTGAGTTGTAACGTCGGCTCTTCTCAGCCGAATTCTGCCTGGCTCAACTATGAAGCAATGATCGATGCCAGCTCAGCTGAATTCGCGCGCGCGGAAATTCACGAGACCGATCTGCTCACAATCAATTATACCAGCGGCACAACCGCGCGGCCGAAAGGCGTGATGATCACCCATCGCAATGCCTGGATGAATTCTGTCGGCACGCTCGCTCTATGCGCCTATGACCTGTGCTGATCGTTATCTGTGGACGCTGCCGATGTTTCACGCCAACGGCTGGACTTTCGTCTGGACGGTAACGGCCGCAGGAGCGACTCACATTTGTCTGCGCAAAGTGCGAGCCGCGCGCTGTCTTCGAATTGATGGCAACCGAGCAAGTCACCACGTTGTGCGCAGCGCCGACGGTTTTGATTTCGTTAGCAAACGCGCCGGAAAATCTCCGTCGCCTCGCGCCGAAAGGAATTCACGTTGTCACGGCCGGTGCCCCGCCTGCAGCCAATACCATCCAGCGCCTTGAAGAAGATCTGGGCTGGACCATCACGCACGTGTACGGATTGACCGAGACAGCGCCGTTCATCACCGTCTGCGAGTCGCGGGCGGAACATGCGCCCCTGCCGATCGGCGAACGGGCCGCGATCAAAGCGCGCCAGGGTGTTGAGTTGATTACATCGGGCGAGTTGCGCGTAGTGGACACGCAAGGCAACGACGTGCCGCACGATGGCGTTACTCAGGGTGAAATCATCGCGCGCGGCAACGTGGTCATGGCCGGCTATTACAACGACCCGGTAGCGACCGAGAAGGCGTTGCGCGGCGGATGGTTTCATACCGGCGACGCCGCGGTCGTGCATCCGGATGGTTACGTCGAGATTCGCGACCGCATGAAAGGACGTCATCATCAGCGGCGGCGAAAACATTTCTTCGGTCGAAGTCGAAGGCGTGCTTTTGAGACACCCGGCTGTGCAGGAGGTGGCGATCGTCGGGTTCCCACATGAAAAATGGGGCGAGGCGCCGCACGCCTTTGTTGTTCTCCACGAAGGCGCAACTGCCAATGAGCGCGAGCTGTGCGAGTTTGCGCGGGCGAAACTCGCGCACTTCAAAGCGCCGCATAGCGTGACCTTCGTTAACGAGCTACCCAAAACTGCGACTGGCAAAATTCAGAAATACATTTTGAGAGCGCGACGGCCTGCGATCGCGCCGCAGTGAACATTTTTTGGCTTACTCTCAGCTCCGCGCCCTGGCCAAGAAGGGGACCGGCCTGAGGGCAGGCCGGCTCCAGGGCCACGCCGTGCAGCGGCACGCCCGCGCGCTGGATTTCGTGCAACAGTTAACGAATAACCAATGATCCGCGTCCTCCGCCCACAACGGGCTTGAGTCCGAGAGTCAACCCGCTATCCTCGTGCGGCATGCATCGTGACCATCAGCATTGGTACTCGCACCGTCTTAATCGCGACATGGGTGTCGCTATTTACGGCAATTACGGCGCGCCCATTCTCGCCTTCCCGACGAGCTGCGGCGACGAATCGGAGATGGAAGGCCAGAGCATGATTCGCACCCTCGCTCCTTACATCGACCAGGGGCGCATCCGAATCTTCTGTATCAACGGCGTGCAGAGCGATTCGTTTGCAAACAAAGGAGCGCATCCCTTCCATCGGAGCTGGATGCAGGCGCAGTACGATGCCTATGTGGCGAACGAAGTTTTCCCGTTCATCGACTCACAGTGCCAAACGCCGGGCATCGGGATCGCCACGTTAGGCGCATCGCTCGGTGCCTATCACGCGGCTAACACTCTCTTCAAGCATCCCGACCACGTGAAACGCTGTTACGCGCTCTCGGGCATCTACGACATGCGCGACTCCATGGACGGGATGTATGACGACAACTTCTACTTCAATAACCCGGTGGACTATATGGCTAACCAGAGTGACCCGTGGTATCTCCATCAGTACGCGAGTTGCGACATCCGACTGGTAACCGGCTGTGGTCCGTGGGAGAACAGCGGGCCGACCTACCGAATGTCGGAGATTCTCAGGAATCGCGGCATTGCTCATCATCTGGACGACTGGGGCCCGGAGGGCGGTCACGAATGGCCCTACTGGCATCACCAGATGTGGGAATACGTCGGCGCACACTACTAAAGAACCGTTCGCCTCGCTCGGATCGTTCAGCATGGCAAAGAAAGTCACCGGCGGCTGCGCGTGCGGATCCATCCGCTACCAGCTCCTCGACAAGCCAATGTTCGTTCACTGCTGTCATTGCGACGACTGTCAGCGACTGACGGGCAGCGCGTTCGTACTCAACGCGATCATCGAGACTCAAGCGATCAAGCTGCTCCGCGGCAAGCCGGTAGCCGTGCCGGTGCCGCGCGAGAACGGTCCGCACGACATCTACCGTTGCCCCAGGTGTCAGACCGCGCTCTGGAGCGACTACGGGCGCAGGCCCAATCTCCGGTTCGTGCGCGTCGGAACGCTCGACAAGCCCGGTGCTCTGAAGCCGGACGTGCACATCTACACCCGGTGGAAAGCGAAGTGGCTCAAGCTGCCGAAGCGAACGCCGTCATTCCGGGATTACTACAACAGCAGCAAGCTCTGGCCCAAGGCCAGCCTTAAACGCCGCAACGCTGCGCTCGGAAAGACGGAGAGCTGACCGTCCGCCCAACGCGTCACTCGGACCTGTCACTGGTCACTTCCGCTAACTTCTTACTTCCTACTTTCTGCAAGTGACCGGCTACATTCAGAAATATATTTTGCGAGCGCAAAGGCGCGCGATCACCCCGCAGTGAGTGAACTTTCCTGCGTTATTTTGTGCGCGAGATGACGCTCGTTAGGCGTTTTTCCAGCCTTGCTTATCACTTGCTCGCTCGTCACTGTCTTTCGCACGTTCGCCTCGCTCAAGGAAACCAAATCCGCCCGGGCGCGGCGTAGACTACTCGTCAGCCCGATTTTGGAGAAACTCCAAATCAACCATTTCGTCGGATCCCACTCCCATGGCTTCACTCCGTTACGATAATCGTGCTGAAACTCGTGGTGATAATTATGGTAGCCTTCGCCGAAGGTAAACAGCGCCATGAAAAACGAGTCGCGCGCGCTGCACCGCGTGGAATACGGCTGGCGCCCGAAGGTATGGCAGGCCGAGTTGATCAGAAACGTGCCGTGTTGAATCACGACAACTTTTGCTACGCCGCCGATGAGAAAACCACCGAGCGCGCCGATCCAACCGTCCCAGAGCGCGCCGAGCAAGGTCGGCAGACCAAAACTCACCAGCACGGCGAGCAAATGAATATGTCGATGTTGCCACATCACCAAGGGATCTTTTTTCAAATCGGACACGTTATCGAATCGGCGGTTGCGGCCAGAGTTTGAACAGAAGCCAGCCGATGTGCGCATGGAAAAATCCTTTGCTGATGTCGTGCGGATCTTCGTCGTGATCGACGTGTTTATGATGCCGGCGATGCTCGCTCGACCACAGAAGGACTGAGTTTTCGAAGGCCGCCGCGCCGAAGATGAGCGTGAACAAACGCACCGGCAGTCGTGCGCGAAAAGTCGCGTGCGTAAACAACCGGTGATAACCAAGCGTGATACTGAACCCAGTCGCAGTTCCTAAAACTGCGGCGATCGCGAAATAAAACCAATCGACCCCGAAATACCACAGATAAAGGGGACCGCGGTGAGCGTTAAAACGAGAGTGCCGATCAAGAACGCGCTCGTCGTCCAATTAATGCGATCGGTAGGGATACGGAAAATCATGTTATGATTATTAGTAACCGGTCTCGATATCCGATGACTGACCTCCGGCTCGGGTCACTCGTCACTAATCACTTCAAGAAACAGGTCTTCCCAGCACAACGTCTTCCTTGGTCCAGGTATGGACAGCGCCACAGTGCGCGCAGGTAAATTTTTGCCGCACCATTTTTGCTTCCGGCCAGAGTTTCTGTTCAATCGTGCGACCGGTATCAGTGAGCTTCGAAGTGGAAGGACAACGCACGAGCAAGCTTTTCAGATCGGCGCCGGCCTTCGGCTTCGTTTTCCGTCGCGGTGGGTCGAAATAAAATCGCCTTGCCATGTTAGAGCCGGTAAACAATCCGCGCTTTGGCGGTATCGTAGGGGGACATCTGCATCCTCACACGATCACCCACCGTCAGGCGGATAAAACGTTTGCGCATTTTGCCCGAAATATGCGCGAGCACAAGATGATCGTTCGCGAGCGCGACCCGAAACATCGTTCCGGGCAACACGCTCATGATCGTTCCCTCTAGCTCGATCGCCTTCTCAGAGTCAATCATCGTCGATGTCTTAGCGGCTCAACTGTAGGGGATGCTCTTAGCATCCCGTCATTCAGGAAGCAGCCTGCTTCCCCTACAGAGTTAACCGGATTTAGCGGCGATTATTCGCGAACGATTTTCTACCGCCACCACCACCACCGCCGCCGCCGCCGCCATAAGGACGCGGACGTTCTTCGCGAGGACGGGCTTCATTTACAGTTAGCGCGCGGCCGTTGAGTTCGTGGCCGTTGAGCGCGCTCATCGCAGCACTGGCCTGCGCATTGTCATTCATGGTGACGAACGCGAACCCGCGCGATTTGCCGGTCATACGGTCCATCATGAGACGGACTTCACTGACCTGGCCATGTTGTTCGAACAGATCCTGAAGATCGTTCTCGGTGCTCTCAAAGGAGAGATTACCTACGTACAGTTTCATTTGTGTTTGATTTGGAAAAACTAAGCAGCTACAGAGCCGTTCCCGGGAATCGAGTTTCAAACCACCAATGAGCGACGCTCACCTGACGATCTACCGTGCAGTGAAGTTAGACAGAGTAATCCAATAAGTGCGCACTATCGTGCAAATTCACTGGAACACAAACGATCATTTCAAGGAATGTTCGCGGGCGTCTGTTGTCGATAGCTGCTAAAGAAAGTTGACCAGCGCCTCAGTCGTTTCCTTTGGCCGTTCTTCCAGGATCCAGTGGCCGGTGTTCGGCAACACAACAACCTCGACATTGTCGGCAACGAGTTTCATTTGCGCGCCGAGCTCGTTGCCTAACGACTTCTCGCCGCCAATCGCCAATACCGGCATCGTAAGCTTTACCTGCGAAAGCTGCGCGAAGTCTTTTGCGAGTTGTGGCCAGGACGCGAAATACTTCCATGCGGCGCGCATTCGGCCCGGCTTCGAGTATGCCTCGGTGTACGCTTTGCGATCCGGCTCCGGAATCGAATGTGTTTTGTCAGCAGCGAGAACGTTCCAGAAATATTCGAAGTAAATCCGCTCGCGTCCCTGCACTAATTTTTCCGGATATTCTCCATTGAACCGAAAATGCCAGATGTTCGGCGCGTTGTAGATCGCTTCCCATCCCGGCACACCGGGAAGAAAAGCGTCCATCACAGCAAGCTTTTCCGTCTCATTAGGAAACTGCGCCGCATAGGCATACGCCACCATTAACCCGATGTCGTGACCAACCACTCGCGCCTTCTCGATGTTCAACGAACGCGCGAGCTCGTGGATTTTTCTCGCTGCATCCAGCATGTCGACCTTGTCGGGAATCGACGAGTCACCAATGCCCGGCAAATCCGGCGCGATCACGGTAAACTTCTGCGCCAGCAATGGAATTATTGGTCGCCACATCCGCGACGTTTCCGCAAACCCATGCAACAAAATCACCGTCGCCGGCGCGTTTCCCGCGGTGAGGTAATGTAATTGTATGTTGCCGATCTTTGCGTCGCGGGCGTTGATGTTTTCTCCGGCGCGCACTGAAACCAGCCAACTCAAAATCAGGAGCAAAGAAAAAATCGTGCGCATACACTCGAGTCTCACAGAAAGCCGTTAAACTCCGAGTCTTTTAAGCGATTGCAATCACCTCTCCGTGGACTCCGCGACCTCTGCGGTGAAGCTTTGCACTCCATCCCCATCATAAGCCGGTTACGATGCATGCGCGCGCAGCGGGGCGCCGCCGCGGCGAGCTGATCTGTTGCGAAGCGCCGGCAAGTCTGGCGAAGGCTGCTCTCCGCTCATCATTGCCGCTCCTGACTTGCAGTAGCTTTAAAGAAGGAGGTCGATGATCCGCGCTCACTTGGACATTGGGCGTTGGACGTTGGGCGTTCGGCGTTTTTCCGGCCTTGCCCGTCACTCGCCTGTCGCGCCGCCTGCTCGCTAAAATTTTCGGAGTAGCGCTCCGCGCGTAGGCGGATGCACTCGTCACGTGTCATTTCTTCTTTCGATCTTCACGATTTTCGCGGTGCGTCCGTCCTGCAAGTCCAATCGAGTCGCCCATGTCCGCGGCGAGAAGCGCTTTGCCGATCGGAGAAATCCAACTGACGGCGTCCGGTTCGAGATCGAGTTCGTCAACACCGACGACGGTATAGGTTTCGGCCAGGCCCTTCTTATCTTTTACCGTCACCGTTGCGCCGAAGCTAACGCTGTTCGACGCCGCGATCCGGCGGATCGACAACATGGACCGATGCCAGAATTTGCTCTAGCTCGGCCAACGCGTTCGCTGCCGGCGTTTGTTGCGCGAAGTTTCTGCAGTTCGTCACGCAAACGCTTCGCGCCGCGCGCGGTCATGTAATTGGTCGCTCCCGGCGGCAATCCTGACGCCGATCGCTTCCGTCCGCTGCGCTCCGGCGGATCCGGCATCTTCTTTAATAAATGCCCTGCTCTACCCTTCGGTCGTTTCCTACTTCCTAATTCTTCCTTCTTACTTCCTTTTGCGCCCTGCTCGATCAGGAAACTATCGCAGCAGCCGAGTGGTTTTTTGAATGCTGCTCAGCGCGCAGTAGATCCGCCGTCGACCATCATACTGTGTCCCGTGACAAAACGATGCCTTGTCGGAACACAGCCACAAAACAGCTTCCGCAACTTCCTCGACGCGTCCGAGGCGTCCGATGGGATGAAACGTGGTCAGCTCATCCTTTTTCACATTCATGCCATCAGCGAGGCGATCGACCATCTCTGTATCGATCACCGCGGGGTTGACCGCGTTGACGCGAATCCCTTGCCACGGAAAATTCCAGCGCAGCGAAGCTTTCCGTGGGGTCCGATAACCGCGTGTTTCGACGCACCTGCTCGATTCCAGTTCCCGGAATCAGATCACCGATGCCTGACCGACGATCTTGTTTGCGACGACGGCACCACCTAACAACTAGCATCTGGCGACTCTGATATTCGTGTTTCGTCGAGGCCAGGCGCCTTTGCCGCGTGCAGTCCAACGCTCACTCGCATCGAGTTGGCTTTCAGCGACGCGTCTCGATGCAAAGCGGGCTTCGCGTCTGCCTTCGGGAAGCCTGCCGGCGTTGACCGAGGGCGACATCAAGAGGCGGCGCATCTTCACGGCATGCTCGACCAATGCCCTCAGCTTCGAGATCGCAGCTAACGCATCGGTCCGGCGGAGGCCTGGCCCGTTCCACCGGCTCTCACGGATACCATCGCGGAGACCGTCTCCTCGCCACGCTCGACATGCAGTTGACCGATCCGACTCTACGCCCCTTCGCGAGGCTGACGCCACCGCTGTCTGCAGCCGATTACCTGATCTTTCGCCGCCAGTTACCAGCGCCACACCGCCACACCGGGCTCAAATTCTTGCATGAGGCGGGAGAGCTTCTTTAGATCCCCGCTCAGCCTAGCAACCTAAATCGAGATCGCTCCTACCCTCGTCACTTTGCCTTCCATGCCCTGGCACGCCGTAGCCTCGGCGAAGAGCCAGGTCGCGCGATCTTCCTGTCGCTCTGCGATGCCTTCGATAAGATCTGCGCGGCGGACGGTTGTTCGATGAAGCATTCCGGAAACGCCACCCGATCTGGCCGTGCGGGGCGTCGCCGCTTCCACGCGAAGAATTTCCTGGTAGCCGCGGCTCGATCTTTCGCTGCGGGACTCGCGCTCCCCGGCCCCGCTCGTCGCGTGGCGGCGCAGCCTGATTGTAATCGAAACCTTCCGCCTTTTTCCGTGACGATCCCGCGGCCGATGAAACGCTCGAGCGAACGCAACGGCCCCTGATCTTCCGGCGTAATGAAAGCTGATCGCATCACCGATGGCGTGTGCGCGGCCGGTGCGTCCGATGCGATGGACATAATCCTCTGAGTGCATCGGGAAATCGTAGTTCACCACATGCGAGATCCCATCCACATCGATGCCGCGCGCGGCGATGTCGGTGGCGACGAGCACACGCACCGCGCCGGATTTGAAATCCTTCAACGCACGGAGCCGCTGGTTCTGCGAGCGATTGGAATGGATGGTGCCCGTCTTGATTCCGCTGCTCTCCAGCCGGCGAGCGATCTTGTCGGCGCCATGCTTGGTCCGGGCAAAAACAAGAACCGTGTCGAATTTTGGATCGCCCAACAAGATGCAGCAACAGCGCGGACTTCAAGTGCGGGCGAACTTCATAGGCAAACTGCGTGACCGTTTCGGCCGGGTTCGCGCGCCGGCCAATCTGCACAATCTTGGGCGACTGTTGGAACTGGTGGGTCAACTGCTCGATCTCCCGCGAAAGCGAGGCGGAGAACATGAGCGTCTGGCGTTTTGCGGCAGCGCTTTCACGATCCGGCGAATCGGCGGAAGAAAACCCATGTCCAACATCCGATCGGCCTCGTCGAGCACGAGAAACTCGACGCCGGAAAGATTGGCTACTCGTTGGTCCATCAGATCGATCAACCGCCCCGGCGTGGCTACGACCAGGTCGACACCGGAACGCAACGCCTCGATCTGCGGACGTTCGCTCACGCCGCCGAAAACCGTGGCCATGCGCAACGGAACGTGTTTCGCGTAAGCGCGCACGTTCTCCTCGATCTGCACCACCAGCTCACGAGTCGGCGCGACCACGAGCGCGCGCGGGCGGCGGGTCTGACCGTTCGGCTTCGACGCAGCCAGCTTCATTAGAATCGGCAGAACGAAAGCGGCTGTCTTTCCCGTGCCCGTCTGCGCAATGCCGATGATATCGTGTCCCGCGGAAATGAGCGGGATCGCCGCGACCTGAATCGGAGTCGGCTCGGTGTAACCCGCGTCGCGCACGGCCTGCATAATTTGCGGCGAAAGATTGAGTGCGCGAAACGGCATGAGGCGACAACTGTCGCCCGTTAAGTGCCACCGCGCACCTACTCTTCCTCGCCGCCATAAGAAGGAACTACTGCCAATAGTAAGCCTCTGACTTCCTCTTTTTGTTTCGTCCACGGCCTCTGAGTTCTTTCGCTGCAACCGAACATTGTTGATGCATATCGTTCCCACACGTATTGGCGACGAATCGCCCGCTTCGATCACGTTTCGAGGCGCTCTTTATCTGTTGTTTGGGCGTGGCGACATCGTTCGGTGCCAGCACGCGAGCCTGTGGAAGGATCGTTCTTCCGGCAAACTCATCCACGCAGACGGCAAGCGCTGGCTTGCAAAAACTCAGTGAGCCGAAATGGATTACTCCTACATACCAACCGATCACGCCCAGCCGTTGCCGTTGCTGATCTTGCTGGCACAAGGCTGGCGGCTCTGCTTCAGAGTGGTTTAGCGGCAGCGGATCCATGCGCGCACGTACGCGGACGAGGGGCCGTTTCATTATTCTCGCGCCGGAATCACCCGGCCAAAGCTAGAAGCACCGGACCAAGAGAATGGGGTTACGACTATGTGGCGATCAATCGTGCTTTGGAAGAAGCCTTTGCCCGGTGCGCGATCGATCGCAGCCGGCTCGCCATCGGCGGATTTTCCGACGGAGCGTCGTGCGCGCTTTCACTTGGCCTGGCCAATGGCGACGTATTCAGACCAGCATCATCGCATTTTCCCCGGGTTTTATCGTTGGGGCTCAGGCTCGTGGAAGACAAGGGCCCAAGGGCGTGGAAATATCCGCTGGTATATATTGCCCACGGCTCGGCAGATAATGTCCTGCCAATCGTTGCCTCGACGAGTCGCGTCTTCGTGAGCTCGCTGCGGAAAAACGGATACAACTGTAGGAGTTTCGCGAATTCAGCGGAGGCCATCATCTCTCGCGCCAGGTTGCCGATCAGGCGATGAGTTGGTTAACAACGGCGTTTCATCAGCACACCGTTCAGGTAAGATCGATAAGAGCACAGCTAGATTAACGGCACACGTTTCCGATCATCCATCCGCGCGAGTCGACGCTGACTTGATATCGACTACCGGTGTGCCGTCGAATGCCTCGATCGGCCCGATCTTCACGCGTGTGCCATCAATCTCGCGCACAGTCACCGGATGCAGCCCGAGTGGGTTCGGCCGCGCCGGTGAGCGCGTATAAAAAACGCCGGTGAGCGGACGATTCGGATCGTTGCGCGGATGCCCCTTCAGCACATCGCGTTTCGCTTCGTGCAACCACGTGATCACGATCAGTTCGTGACCGACTTCCATTCCCAACAGCGCATCGGCGAAGCGCGGTTCGATCTCGAGCCACGCGTCGGGCGCGCCTTCCGGTCCCTGCCGCGGCGCGTCTTCACGACCTTTCACTGTCGATCGGATGAAGCCAATCGGCTCGAGTGTGTAAGCGCTCATATTTCCAACGTTGTTCACGCTTTCCACGATGCAACTTCCCATCGGGCTTCTCCGATTTCGACGCCTGCTCGCGATTTGTCGGACGTTGAGCGTTGGACGTTTGCTGCTCGCCACCTCAACCTTTGTGAGCTTTCAGTAATTCGGGCGCAGCTCGATCGGCCCCGGCCGAAAATCCACGTGCTCCAACTCGGCCGTATCGAGATTCCAAACGGCGTGAAGCGATGCCGTCCAATGCGGAGTGACAGACAGATCGGGCTTATTATCGGCGAAAAGGTTCAATAACATCTTATGGCCCTTGAATTCCAACTCGGGCTTTGAATCGGGTCCTTCGCCTTTGGAGACGAAAATAACGCCCGACCCTTTTTCGTCCGGATATTTGCTCAGGAAACGCTCTCGAAAATCGTGATCGAAGAGCAACCACACCCGCCGCCAGACGGGCTGGATCCGTTTGATCTCATCCGCTTCGATTTCGTAGATCGCCAGATCCTTCATCCCCCATCTTGCTGCTATCCAGATCGCGACGATCGAGTTGCCGTTCCATTTCGCCAGCGGTTGGTCGCGCGCGCCCTGCCAGCGGCCGCCTTCGGTTCCGATTCGTGTCAGGACTGAGTACGGTTTGAGACAGACCAAGAGATTCGGTGGCAGCTCAGCGCTGTCGTCCCCGCGGATCGGATATAAAATCGCGAACCGCCCGTTAGGCGAGAGGCTCTTCTCTCCTATTTCGTATCCTTTCGGAATATCCGCGATTTGATTGAACCGCCGCGCGTGCCTGGCGACGCCTCTTCGGCGCGCAGCATGAGGCCGTCGAAGAAACAAAACGCAAAAACAAAGATTATCGCTTTCACGTCATCTTTCCCTCAACCCCGCAAAAGTGCGTGGCGCCCAATCAACGCTTATCATAAGCCGGTTACGATGCATGCTGAATTCGGCATTGAACGTTGGACGCCTGCTCGCGACTTATCGGAGTTGGGCGTTCGACGTTTTCGGCTTTGCTCGCGACTCTGAACTCTCAACATCCCGAACGAGACTAGCGCTATGCGGCGCGATTTTAGCGACCACCGTATCGACGCTAGCGAGCAGCGTTAGCGGCGCTTGCGCGAAGCACCGCGGCGGGCGTTGACGTTTGGAACTTCTTCACCGAGGGCGGTGGCTAAATCGATTTGATGGTCCTGCTCTTGCACGAGGATCTCGCGAATCTGTTCAGCCATCGCATATTCTCCAAGCGCTTCACACTGCGGGATGCGATCGCGGTAATTACGAATGGTTTCATTTTCATTGTCGAGATCGAAGCGGAGCATGTCTTTCGCGTTTTTCGATGTGCGGACCGGTTTCGGAGTAACCACCGGCATTTTGCCGAGGTAATCGATCTGCCGCGAAAGAGTCAGGGCATGATCGAGCTCTTGCTTGGCATGGATTTCGAGCTGAGAGGCGATGTCCATGTATTCGGCGCCCTTGAGCACCTGGGAATAGACGACGTAGGCGATGATGGCTTGATATTCGCGGGACAGGTCTTCGTTCAACAGCTCCGCGAGACGGTCGCGGGAGATTTCGTTGGATTTTTGTTCAGGCATTTGATTCCTCCTTTTAGATTGAAAGACAAATTATACGTTAGAGCGCTTTGGCGCGCCGCTAGTTTTGAGATCGCGTTGCGCTACTGTCGCACAATTGTAACAGTTAAAGAGTGGCGTCGCCTAAGTCGCCATCCTAGAAATGTCGCACCATGAAAATTCTACTCGCGACTTTCTCTCTGGTCACTCTCGCTCTTCTCGCTGCGCCGACGGGGCGAGCCCAATTCGTGCCCGGCCCGAACCCAATCGCCGGCACCGTCACCGCCGCACAAACTCTCCCAAGCGGCGCGGGCGTGATCAGCTCGACCGGTAACTTGCAAGTGAGTGGAAGCAGCGTCGCCATTACCGTCACCGGCACTTCTTCGATCCAGAACGATGGCATGATCAAGCAAACCGGCACTGGCCGCGCGATCCGCGATAACACCGGCGGCCTGACCCTGACTGTGACGAACAACGCCGGCGCGCTCCTCCAGGCAGCCGATGCCGATGCCATCCAGATGAACAGAGCGAATAGCAATATCTCTTTCGATAACTATGGCAGTGTCATCTCACTGAACGCCTCCGCCGGCGGCTCGCAGGCGATCGATTGGAACGCAATCACGACCGGCAGCAACACGCTGCATAACTATCCCACGGGATTTATCGAAGCCTTCGAAGCGGACGCCGTCCGCCCCGGAGTGAACGGCAGCGTTATCAACGAAGGAACGATCAAGGCGGTTACCAGCACCGCGGAGCAGCAGCGACGGTGTCGACGGGCAGAGCAATAACGGGCTCGTGATTAACAACAACGGCAACGGCCTCGATCGAAGGCGGTCGCCACGGCATCACCGCCGGGGCCGCGAACAACATGGTCAGCTTCACCCTCAGCGTCACCAATCAACTCAACGCCACCATCCAGGGCGATAACGGCTCCGGCATGAACATCGATGGCTTCAACGCCAACGAGGTAGTCACGATCCAGAACGACGGGACGATCACAGGTAACGGCGTGACCGGTGATGGCGACGGAGTCGACGTTGACGGCATCGTCAACCTAACGAATACAGGAGTGATCCAGTCGCTCAATGCCTTCAGCGACGTTCCCGGCGGGGCGAGCGAAGGTGTCACCACCGGTGGCGGCACCATTACTAATTCCGGCACCATCGAAGGCGACGTCGCCGCGGGCAATGTCAACGCCGTCGGTCGCGGCATTACCCTGGCTGGAGTCGACACCAGTGGCACGCCGGAACCGATCTATGCCGATAGCGTGGTAACAAACAGCGGCTTTATCAAAGGCCAGACTGACTCTGCCATTGTCGTCCTCGGCGCGGCCAGCGGCTTTACCGTCACGATCAATAACGAAGCCGGCGGCACGATCGAGGGAGGCGGCGACACGGCCGCGGCGATTCAGACCGGCGCCGATAACGACACGCTGCAACAATGCCGGCGACGTGATCGCCGACGCGAGCGGCAAAGCGATCGACCTCGGTGATGGCGACGACACGCTCAACATCACCGGCGGCACCATCCAGGGCGACATCTCCGGCGGGAGCGGCACTGAACACCTGCACGATCGATCCCGGCGCGATGCATTCCTTCACCTACACCGGCGCGATTTCCGATTTCGACAGCGTCGAGATAAAAAGCGGCGTCGTCTCTTTCTTCGGCGCGAGCACTTACACCGGCACCACGACGATCAGCGGCGGCACCCTCATCGCCGCGAACAGCACCGGGAGCGCCACCGGCAGCGGCCCCGTGCAGGTGACCGGCGGCACGCTCGGCGGCAACGGTAGCATCGGCGGCGCCGTCACGATCGGCGGAGGCAGCGGTTCCGCTGCGCTGGCCCAGGAGCGCACCCGCAAGATGAGGCGACACTCACCATCCAAGGCAGCCTTACATTTCAGACCGGCGGGACATATCTCTATACGTTCAAGGCCACCGGCAACAACTCCGAGGCTGACGAAGTCATCGCGAACGGCGTCACCATCGCCGGCGGCGCCACTTTAGCTGTTGACGGAAAAACCGGTGTCCGACTCCGCGTAGGAACCACCTTCACCGTCATCAGCAACACCGCGGCCACACCTATCGCCGGGACCTTTGCCAATCTCCCCGATGGCTCGATAATAACAGTCCGCGGCAATAACTTGCAGGCGAGTTACGAAGGTGGCGATGGCAACGATCTTACGCTTACCGTAGTGCCGTAGCTGGCGGGACGTTGATAGTTGAGCGTCTGGCTTAGGAGGCGGTTTTCGCTCCGCGATCAGCAGTTTCGGTTTAACGGATTCGCTCCGTTTCCTGTTTCGACGGTCAACGCTCATCATAACCCGCTGCCCGATGGGACGCTGACTTCGCAATGTTGTAGAGGCGTTTGGTGCCGAAGCGCCTAATGTTTCAGCCCAGGTGCTCAAGCATTTGCGCCAGATCCGTGATAGCCGAGCATTTTCTTCAACTCTATGCCAATTTCGTTAATGCCAATTATTCAGAGATACGTCGATGCGAGCAATGCACACGATGTGAAGTCGATTCTCGCCTGTTTTGCCGATGACGCCGTCGTACCGTGACGAGAACGCAACTCGCCGCGGCAAAATCGATATCGAACGCTGGGTCACCGAAACGATCGACAAATACAAGTTTCACTTCAAACCGCTCAGTGCCGAACATCGCGCCAACGAAACTGTCGTGAGCGTGGAAGTCTCAGGAAGCTTTCCGGGCAGCCCGGTCACGCTTGATTATCATTTTACCGTCGTGAACGAAAAGGTTTCGTCGCTGATCATTGATTCTTGATCCTTCGATACTCGTCACTCGCTCGCCAAGCCGTGTAACCAGCAACGCACAGGCTGGTCACCTAGTGAACTTCTTAACTCCTGCTTCTTCCTTCTTACTTTCTTCGGGAGAGCGCAACGGCCCGCAATCGCTCCGCAGTGAGTGACTTCGACATTGAGCGTCACGGGCGTTGGACGTTCGGCGTTTTCCGGCCCTGGCCTCGTGACATTATCAGGCATCCGCACGCCTCTTGAGTTTCGCGTTGTCCACATTAATGGCATTGCATTACACGTCGTTCTTGCCGGGCCTCCGAGCGGTAAACCATTAATATTCCTCCACGGTTTTCCCGAATTCTGGTTCGCCTGGCGCCTCCAAATTGATCACTTCGTCTCTTTGGGATATCACGTGATCATGCCAGACCAGCGAGGTTACAACTTAAGTGACAAACCTGCAGGCATTGCCAGTTATTCCATTGACCTGCTCGCTAGCGATGTCGTCGGCGTGTTGGATACCGTGACGGATTCAAAAGCGTTCGTCGTCGGGCACGACTGGGGAGCTGGTGTTGCCTGAGTAGCTGGCTGCCCGATATTCGGAAAGGGTCAGCCGCACCGCGATGTTGAGCGTCCCCCACCCTCGCATTTTCATAAAGAACCTCATCATGAATCCGGCGCAGCTGCGAAGGAGCTGGTATACATTGTTTTTCAGCTTCCCTGGCTCCCCGAATGCATCCTGCGAAGGCGAGACTGGGCGCTGTTGGTTCGGGCGCTGCGGGATACTTCTCCTCCAGGGGTCTTTTCTGATTCTGATCTCGAGCAGTATAAGAAGTCGTGGGCCAGGAAGGGGGCGCTGACAGCCATGCTTAACTGGTATCGAGCGGCCCTATTGAGTCCGTCGAAGTTCGCGGTTGATCCCGAAGCTTCGCGAGTGAAAGTGCCGGCGCTCCTGATTTGGGGAAGAACGACCAGTTCGCGGGCGAAGCAATGGCCAGAGAAAGTCTTCATTACTGTGATGATGGACACCTTGAAATGCTTGAGACTGCAGGCCCATTGGGTCCACCACGAAGAGCCCACACAGGTTAACACCTTGCTATCGCAATTCTTTGCCTAACTCTCAATGGGCAAGAATAAGAAGTGGTAGCTAGCTCGCCACATCTACGCGACTACTAGATTGGCTGCGGAGCGTCCGGCAGCAGTAGAAGCCAGCACGCCATGAGGCACAGTATTTTATCGAGTATCGGACTGGCGCGGCCTAAGCATGCGCTGCAGCGAACAGGCGCTAAGCGTTTCAGTTTGATGAGTCATTGGTTTTACAGCATGATTGGCTTCGGCAGAGCGGCACAAATTCAACAAGGAAACGAAAATGTGGTTTGAGCTCATTCTTGCCGCCGCGTTGGTGATCTTGTACGTGGCCTTCTGGGCCTGGCATTCTCAAGGAGCGGGCAAGCTCACTCAAGCGGAGATCGATCAATACCTAGCGATCATCGAAAAGCTACCGCTGCCTGAGAAGGGGGTTCAGGCGTTCATTGCCCGTCTCCGCCCATGGGCCGAGGCGGACGATGGCAAGCCGGTCTACATGTTCAACCTCATCCATTTCTTCCCCAGGCTGCAGCCGTTTCCCGGCGCGCCGGAGTTCAAGGGAACGCCCGAACAGGCCAACGCACGCTATGAAAAGAGCCTCATATGGCTGTGGTTGAGTCACGCGTCCTATCCGACGTTCATCGGAGCTCCCAAGCCAAGAACCTGATCAACATGCAGCCAGAGAGAACCTGGGGCAATATGACGGTCGTGCGCTATCCCAGCCGGCGCACGTTCTTGAAACTGATTTCCCACCCCAGCTATGCGCCCCTCGCACCTTACAAGTTCATAGCCGTGGAGCTTGACTTGGTGCCGGTTTCGAGCGGCACGATCGTCCCCGACCTTCGCTGGTTGGTAGGCGGCGGATTTGTCATCGTTTTCCTGCTCCTCGGATGGCTACGCGCCGCCTTACTGGGGTGACCAGCCAGTTCTCTGCCTCTTACCTCTTACTTCTTACTTCTACTTCTTGCTTTACTGGCAGCTTCACTTTCGAAGTCATCGGCGGAAGTTTGCGCGCGCCTTCATCGAGACGGCGCTCGAAATCCTCCGAAATATTCGCGTAGAATGGATACGCCGCCAGATTCGCCGCCAGCGGGCGGTAACGCCAATGCTTGTACATCCAGAGCCAGGGGGCGGGATTTTTCCGGACAACCGGCTCGAACTGGTCCCAGCAAGCTTGCGCCATTTCCTGGAGCGAAGCGCCCGCGGAAATTCAATCCGGGGATGAAAAACCACGCGGTAACGCCCGCCGGGCAGCGGCTCGCAATGGACGTTGATGAGTGGCGCGCCCGTGCGCTGGTGCAGCCACACGTGAGCAAAGGTGACGCAGCGTTCAAGCCCGAAGCACTTAATCGCCACGGTCGGCAGTTTCGCCGAAATTGTCAGATCGACGAGCAAGGCGAAGCGTTCGCCGCGGCGCAGGGCCCGGTACAGATGCATGACGGCGCCTTTGCGCGGTGCCACGCGATGGCCGCTTCTCTGGCGCAACTTCAGGAAGATCGGATCGAGCAGTGGATTCTTGAATTGCTGCGCGATGACGACACCTTCGAGACCGGCGAAGGCCGAGACAATGCTGAGCCATTCGAAGTTGCTGTAATGATAGCAACCGACAATGACCGGCTTGCCCGGGCGCGTGTTTTCCTCATCCCATCTCTCGCGATTCTCGAACTCAACGTAACGCGAGAAATTTTGACTCGTTAGGCGCGGGCTCCAAAAAATCGAGCATGGTGCGGGCAAAATGCTGATAGGATTCACGCACGATCTGCGCCCGGCCCTCGGCTGAAATCTCATCGCCAAAGGCCACGCGCAGATTACTCAGCGCAACGCGCCGGCCCCGACGATCGAGCATGGCGCCGAGCGAGCCGAGCAAAAGGGCCAGCCGATAACAAGCTTTGCGCGACAAAAGCGGAAGGAATTTCGTGGCGGATTTGAGCCCCAGCCACTCCAGACGGTAGCGAATCTTTCTCGCCGTGCGCATCGCTCCAGTGTAAGCACGCTTCGCGCAGGCTGCGAACGCCCGCTCAGCTAGCAATCTAAATCGAGAGAAAATCGAGATGGAGCGAATGGGATGAGCGACATGGCCCGGGAAAAACCGCGAGGTAGCGGTCGAGCGCTGCGGGCGCAGCCGAGCTGCAATGGAGCGAATGGGATGAGCGACATGGAAGGAATAAAGTGACGAGGGTAGGAGTGAGCAAGCCGGGAGGTGAGCGAGTTTCAATCCCTCAATTGCTCCCCGCCCGGACTGATAATTACCTTTGAATCAATAACCGATCGTCGCTAGGTTCTCATTCTCAATCGCCAACCATGAAACGCCTGACGATACTTCTGCTCTTCTCCCTCGGCCCTCGCTTTCCGGACAAAACAAGGAGCTAACCGCGGATGAAAGCATCCCGATTCCCAAAGTGGAATTCGACGCTCAGGGCGAGCTCAAGATGACCGCTTCGCCCAATTCCTCGCCTAACGACTTCGATTTCCTGGTCGGAAAATGGAAAATGCACAACCGGCACCTGGATAAGCGGCTGGCCAATTGCCGCGACCTGGACGGAGTTCGATTCCTCGGACGTGAATACGAAGATTCTAAACGGTGCGGCCGACATGGATACATACTCGACCACGCAGTTTCCCGGAATGGGAGGCAAACTTTTCGAAGGTCTCACCTTGCGATTATTCGACCCGAAGACACGACTTTGGAGTCTCTACTGGATCGCGAGCAACACGGGAAAGATCGATCCTCCCGTCGTCGGTTCGTTCGACCAAAACGGCGTGGGCCATTTTTTGGCAAAGACACGCTCAATGGCAAACCGATCCTCGTCGTCTTTCGCTGGGATGCGCGGAACAAAGACCGCCCTGTCTGGGGTCAGGCCTTTTCACCAGACAACGGCAAAACGTGGGAATGGAATTTCTTTAACGTTTCACGACGGCCTAACGAATAACTCGCGCCTTTCGCGTCAGGATCGAGATGTACGGAGTGCGTCGACCGCTTCCGGCAGCGTCTGGAAACCAACCTGCCTGAGCAGGCCGCCCCCAGCGTGAGCCGACGCCAGCCCGTGGATCCAGCGCGGCAGAAGATGAGCGAATTAATCAATGGCCCATCATAAGCCGCTTATGATGCATGCTGATTTCGACGTTCGGGTGTTGGACGATTGGGCGTTCGGCGTTTGCTGCTGATTCTGCGGCCTCACCACGCGAGTTCGTCCTGTGGCGGACGTGTCGCCGGCGGGTATCTGCCGGCATAGCTGCCTCAATCGTGAGCCTTGATTGGCCCTTCGATAATCTCGGGTTTCTGAGTGAGAAGTTTAGACAGATGCTCTTTTACGTAGTCCGCAGCCAGACGCACCGACTCATCAGCACCAGCCTTGTCCTTAAACACGCTGACGGACGCGCCCTCGCCGTCGCCAGTATCAAGCCAATAGTAACGCACAAACCCCTTCGCACTCTTAACGATTGGTACGAATTCCTCGCGTATCCGGCGGTCAATCTCTGCACCGTCCTTTGGATTAAAGTGATAATGACGAATAACGGCGAACATGATGCATCTCCTTCGCTTAACTTTCCGATTTCAACTCTCTTCTGCGAAGACGATCTGTCCGCCGCCTTTCGTGTCAAGCTCGAATCGGCCATGCGAGTTCCACAAACGCAGTCAATTTTTCATCTGCGCACACGACGCAACGCGTTCTATCGCGATACGCGTCAACCTACGGAACCAGAAAAAACTTTCCTGTGTATGGATCTTTCACGACGGACCCGGACGCAAAATCGGTGACATCGATATACTTGTCCTCTTCCGGCAGATAAGGACTCGTGACCATGCCTTTCCGGCCTGGGACCGGAATTCCATAGGGCAAACCAGCTTTTGCTTTTCTATATCCGCGGCTGAAACACGCCGCACAGTGCCAGTAAACTCTTCTTCTTTGGGAGGGTGTGATGGTTGTGCGACTCCGGGTGGCGTCGCGGCGGCCGCAGGTGCTGCTCGCGAAGTGGGTCGCCGCGTGGCGTGCGGCGTCTTCGTAGGTTGAGGGCGCGTCGACTGAGGCTGGAGGCTCAGGCTGAGGCTGTAAAGGCTTGGAAATCGATTGACCAACTTTCTTGAAGAAGTCTCCCACTGGACCGGCGTTTACATAGGGTCCGCTCAAGACCAAAAGCGGGATCACCATTAACAATAAGGGGTTCACCTTCATCGCCGACAACTCAATGAATCGTCTCGTTTGTTTGGGTTGGATTTCTAAGCCTGAAAGAAAGAAAATTTTTCCTTCGAGACGCGGGTAGCACCACTCAGAACCCAGCCCAAACTCCAACCGCGCTTCTTGACATTGTCACCGATGCGGCTGTCACACAATGGTTACTTGGAACTAATTCTGCGCGCACAACGAAACGCGTTCCATCGCGGTGGGCGTCTGCGATCCAGATTGTTCGCGAATATTGGGATTAGGATCAGCTTGACTAATCTAACGTTCGAACTGATTCCAACCAGCTGCAGTCAGCGTAACCGGTATGCCTTTACAATCGTTGAGTTCAAAATGGCACGCCGCCAAGGCGCGACGAGGAGCATGTTCCTTTGCGACCTGCGACCGAGAAGCAACGCCGGCGCCGGTCCATTTCAACTCAACCCTCCGGGCCGCGGTTCCTTGGGCGAATTTTCGCGTCGCTCCCTCGGCCAGTATCGCAGCGGATGCAGGCGCTTCGCTCGCTCCTCCAAATTCGCCCAAACTCCTCGTGGCGATTGTGAAGCCATACCGATTACACAACACTAAATATTGAGGTCGGTGGGCGGAATAACCTGGGAGAAATCGACTGTCAGTCGAATGTCGCCGGCTGGGTCAGATCGAGTGATGACGCCGTGATCCTCGTTGACGAACTTCCAAAGAGACAAGACTAACTTTCCGATCGCCTCGCGATCGAAGACAAAGCCCTGCATATGAACCACAGACTCTCCCCTTAATCATATAATCAATCACCGCGTCGATATCACCCCGGTGCACATCGACAGGTCCGATTGGCCTGAAGCCGGCCTCGAGCAGTGAGTGGAGTGGGGCGCCGTTGCCGTCTACGACATGGGCGAGATACTCTTCGTCCGGCGAATCTCGACCACTCTCCTTGATGGCGTAGACCATCATAATTTTCACCAAGAGCGAGCAGAGCCCGAAGCCGCGCGCGGCTGGGTGGAACATCAGGCCACCAACCTCCGCTTCGCTTCGTCGATCTCTCATCACCGGATGCCTTGAATGATGCCAGTGCCAATAATGTTGTCGGTCGTCCGGTTCAGGACATGAAATAATCGGCGCTCCCGCGCTGCATCAAGGAAAGCATGCGCTGGACGATCAAAGAGTGTTCCTTCGTTCAGCGCCTCGATGAACGTGAACGGGATTCGGTAGCTCGGCCTCGCCTGTCAGCCGCACATCGATCCTGTCCTGATCTCTAATGACTGGCGGTCTAAGAGCCATTTCGAGAGCGCCACTGGCAAGGCGAGCGGTTCATTGAATTGGTTGATGGGAGAATTGTCGTTTTCACGTGCGCGAGATTCTGCCTTTTTGGTTCTCCACTCGGCAACGACAAAATGATATGAACGGCGCGCGTGTCACGTCATCTTTGCAGAATCCCACATTAGCAGAACACGAAATTTTCCGTACGCACGTTTCTGCCAGGCCTTTACACGATCAAATTCACCGTGAACTCATGAGCGCGCACGATCGAACCGCTTTCAGTCGCGATGCGCGTGTTGCTGCGCATTGTTGGCTGTCGTCGAGAACGGATATGACTGATAACAAGCCCTACGCTGGCGATGATAGAAGCCCCGGCAGCGATGATTTTTGCCAGAACAGCCGGATCTTCGGCCGCCGCTGCCCAGCGGCTATAGAAAGGCTCGCGGGGCGCCTCCGGTTTCGCCCAATGAAACCGTTCCTGAACGTCTTGAGGGAGTTCGGTGAAATACACCTTAGAGATTCCCGTTTTAGTTTTAAGCTCAATCCCATCCGCTTCTACGCGGCTCACCGTCGCGTCTTTGTATACCTTGCCGCTTAGTGGTTTTGAAGTCCTCCGAAAGTGCGAGTGACGCGAACAGGACTGCCAAAATTAGGGTTCCACAACACTTCACGCGGCTGGATTCTGCCGTTTTTCCTCTCCACACGGCAACGCAAAAATAATAAAAGATGGTGACCCGTTTCCCCCATCGACCTCGTTGCCAATGAGGCACGACCGCGGTCTAGTTAAGTTCAGGAGAGAGCGTAAAAGCTCCGTTGGAGCCACGCACCTTTACGGAGTTGAGCGTTTGGCGTCGGCGTGGAGAATCAGGGCATG